>Ga0247782_1000002_pt1 | contig 417731 bp, 315 predicted proteins | sample UWRJL019104C5_FD_179928 | JGI IMG/M metagenome (GOLD analysis project Ga0247782, IMG submission 179928) | Plant litter microbial communities from Arlington Agricultural Research Station in Wisconsin, United States - UWRJ-L019-104C-5 | ecosystem: Environmental > Terrestrial > Plant litter >...
AAAATATATATTTTTTTTTTTTTTTTTTTTTTTTTTTTTTTTTTTTTTTTTTTTTTTTTTTTTTTTTTTTTTTTAAAAATAGTTACTTACTATTTGCTTTTTAAATTACCTTTTTTTAAATATATTTATTTTTATTTAGGTTTATAGCTAGCTTTTATAACTATTATTGCTTATTTTTATTTTTTTTTATTATAATTAATATAATTATTTTTATTTATTTGCTAACTTGTTATTATACTAGTTTTTTTATTTTTTACTAAATATATTTATTTATTTATTAAATAAATAATATTTTTTTACTAAGTAGCTATAGCTTTTTTTTATTATAATACTACTAAATTATTTTACTTAAAATATAACTTTTTAGTTTTTTTTTTATATTTATTTATTAATTTTTTTAAGTTAATTAAATACTTTAATAGTTTTTAAATATTATATTTTACTAGCTATTTTTTTTATTTTATTAAATATTTTTATTTTTTTTTGTTATTTTTATACTATATAATATTTTTAATAGCTTATTTATTTTGTTTATTTTTTAAGTTTAATAGTTTTGCTTGCTTGCTAATCTTTTTATAATTATTTTATACCTTTAATAATAATATAAAAAATATTTTATATATTTTTATATATTTTTTTAGCAACTAAATATAATATATTTATAATTTAATTTTTTTTAAAACTTTTGCTTTAATATAAATAAGTGCTAGCTTTTTTTTATACTTAAAATAAAAATATATAGTTAATAGTTTTATAATATTTTTAATATTATATTGCTTAACTAAATATATAGCATTTATTATAATATTTTTATATAGTTTTTATTACTTTTTTTTAATATTTATATAATACTTTTTATACTATATTTATTTTTTATAGCTATTTTTTTATTTTTTAAACTTTAAATTAAAACTATTTTAATATATATTTAATAATTTTTAAGTAATAGCTATATAAAGCTTTAAATAATAAGTAACTTATAATTATATATTAACTATTATTATATATAAACTTAGCTTTAAGCAATACTTTTGCTTATTTTGCTAGCTTATTAATAGTATATATTTATAAGTACTTTTTTAATATTTAATATACTTTTTTTATTTAACTATTAGTTTATATATACTATATAGTTAATAATTTTTTATAAATTTTTTATTTATTATAAAATTTTTTTTAAAACTTGCTAGTAATAAGCTTATTTTTATTACTTATTATACTTTTTAGCAATTTAAATTAGCACTTTATTTTTTTATAAAATATAGCTATAAATTAAGCTATATTTAATATTTTTATTATAAGTATAAATAAAGCTATTTTTATAAAGTAATTAATAATTATTAAAATTATATTATATACTAAGCTATTAGCTTTAATATAAAATAAAAAATTTATAATAAAATTTAAGCTAATTTTTTATTATAGTTAATTTAATAATAAAAATATTTATAATTTTTTAAATAGCTTATATTTTAGCTTTTTAAATTTTTTATATTTTATATATATAGCAATATATTTGCAAACGCTTTAATTTAACTTTTTTTAATAAAACTTTTTTTATAAAAGTTTAGCTATTTTATTACTTTTTATATAGCTAGCTTTTAAGTTATTATAATACTAATATATTAGCTATTTAACTAGCGCTGCTTAAGCTAAAATAACTAGTTTTTTTTAAAAAATATAATATTGTTTAATTATTAATATAATACTTTTTATATATTTTAGCTTATTAGTATATAATTTTTATTAACTTAATAAGTATTAAGTTTTTAGTTTATAGTTTTTTAATTATTTTATAAAATTGCTTTAATATATTTAATTTAAATATTATTTTGTTTTAAGCTAACTTTTTTATTATAAAATATAAAATATATTAGTTATAAATAATAGTTTTAGCATTTTTTTTATTTTTTTAAAGTATATTTTTTATTTTTTTAGTTGTTTATTTTATTAATTAAGTTATTACTATAATTTATACTATATATAGTTAATAAGTTAAGCATATATATTAATGCTTTTTACTTTTTTTTTTAAAAAAGTTTTTTATAATTATATAATAAAAATTTAAAGTTAAATTAGCATATAATTTTACTATTTATTTTTTTATTATAAAGTACTTTTTTAAGTATAGTTTTAATAATATTATTTAAGCAGTTTAAATATTTTATACTAATACTTTTTGCTTTTTATTTTTTAGTTTTTATTATTATATTATAATAATTTAAACTTTTTTTAATAGTTTACTAAATAGCTAAAGTTTTTTTTAAAGTATAAAAACTATATTTTTATACTTTATTTTTTTTGCTATATAATTAAGCTTTTATAATAGTTTATTTATTAAATTTAAAATACTTAAGCAATATTTAATATTAAAATTAAACTAAACTAATTTATATACTTAGCATACTAACTTTTTTTAAAAATTATATACTAATAAATTAATAATTTTTTATAATACTATATAGTTTATTTAAACTATAAAAAGCTTATTTATACTTTTAAAGTATTAGTATTAATATTTATAGCTTTTAACTATTATTAAAAGTTTTTATTAGCTAATAGCTTAATATATTTTTATATTTATTAGTTTATATAACTAATTAATATATTATTAGCTACTATTATTTTTTATATAGTTAAAATAAAATATTTAAAATAGCTTTTATTAATATATTTATTTTTATTTTAATTAAAAGTTTACTATTTTAGTATTAAAAAATAATTACTAATATAAATACTTTTTTAAAGCTTTTAAAAGCTTATTTTATTTTTTTAGTTTATTTAAATAAATAGCTATGCTTATTTTGCTTTTTTAATAATGCTATAATTAATATAATAATTTTAAAATATTTAATAATAAACTTTTTATAAAAGTTTATAAATTTTAAAAATATTTAAATATTATAACATATCCCACGGCTATATTTGCTACCCGGCCATATTTGCCACTTTTTCTCACCTTTGTACGCATAACTTTTAATCTGCTATATCTTTACTACCTACTATAGTAGGCCTTTAAAAAAAGTCTAATATTATTTTTGCGCTTTAAGCAATTTATATAAACCTAAAACTAAGTATTTAACACGCAGCTAAAATCTATAATGTACTATATATAACCCTTTCTAACTAAAAATATAGTTATATAACAATATTTAATAGGTCTACTAATAATTAAAAACTTACTAAATTTAAAAAGCAAGCTATTATATAATATATACTTAACCTTATTGCATAATTGTTTTTATTTAAGCATAGTAGTATTAAAAATATAGCTAACTAATTGCTAAAGTTATATAATAAAAAACGCGTTAGCAAAAATTAAACTTTTACCTTTATATAATAATAACCAGCCCTTATAATACGTTTTAATTGCTAAATTAATTACTAGTACGTTTTATATAAAGATCTATTTAAATACTATAAGTACTTTGCTTTTATATAAAATATAATAGCAAAATATAAAGTTTAAAAAAAGAATATATATAACTTTAATAAGACTAAATTTGTTATAAATAAAATTTTGTTTAAAATAGTTATAACTATATTTAATTATATAAAAAACTTAAAAGCAATATAGCAAAGCAATTATAAATAAGCTATAGTTATTTAAGCTGTTTTATTATATAGCTATATTATTTTACTATATATTATTGTTGCAAAAAAAAACTATTTATTATTTTAATATAAAAGCACTTTATTACTTAATAGTTAAGTTATTATAACTATAAAAAATAGCTAAATAATAAACAAGCAAAGTATTAATTAAGTTTAACATTTTAATTAATATATAAGTAGTTATATAAAAAGTATATATTAACTTTTAATTTTTAATAGCTATAAAAGCTACTATTTATATAATTTTAAAAAGTATTACAAAAATAATAATATTATTATGCTTTATATGCTAGCACATTTGTTATATAAGCTTTAGCTTTTTAATATTAGCTATTTTAGCTTTTTAAAACAGTTATATAAAAAAAAAATTAAATACTTAATATAAGCACATATTATATATATATTAAAAAAAGATTTTTTACTTATGTTTTTTAATACGTTTAATATGTTAATAATAAAAGCTAACATATAAAAAAGTTTTTAAAAAGCAAAATTAGTACTATATAACTTAAAATATATTATTGCTTAGCTAAATTTTTATTTAACTACTTTTATAATTAAAGCCTTATTTAATAGCCTGCTTTTATTTTAGCAATTTATTACTTTAAACAATATATAAGACATAATATTTTAATTTATATTTGTTAAACATTTTATTATATAATATTAAAATAGCTTGCTAATATATATTATTAAAAGTATATAGCAAATTATACGCAGCATAACAGCTATTATATATTATTTAGCTTTATTAAAAAAAAAAGTTGCAACTTTTTATATAGCAAATAACTAACTTAGTTAACGTTGCCGTATAAAAAAAACAAGATTATAAAATAAAAAATTACTTTGTATACAAAATATAAAAAAGTTATAAGCTGCTAAAGCAGCTACTGCGCAAAAAATAACAAAAAAGTGTGCAAGTAGTAGTTATATAAAAAGGCAAAAAACTTGCACGCAACGCTATAAAATATATAGCAAGCCTAGCTATAATATGTAAACATATTAAAATAAAAAAAAAAACATTTAGTAAATCTAATTCTAAATAGTTTAAATTAATTTTTTGTTATATATTTAAGTTATAAAAAATTGTTTATATAAAAGTAAAAAAAAGTAGCAAATATAGCTAGGTAGCAAATATGGCCGTAAAATATATTATACTAACTTAAAAAACTTTTATTTTTAAATTATAATAACTTTTTATAAATTTATTTTAATACTTTTAATAATAATAATAAACTTTAAAAATTTTATTTTTATTTTAAAAAACTTATACTTTAATAGTTTAATAAATAAATTATATTATTTTAAGCGCTTATAAACTAATTAAAAATGCTTTTAATATTATTTTTTATTATTTAAAAATATAATAATATTATTTAAATAAACTATATAAATATAATTTATTAGCTTTATTAATGCTTTATATATATAACTTTAAAATATAGCTAGCATATTAATTAGTTTAAAAAATATAATAATATATTTAAAGTGCTTATATTATATTTAAAAAATAGTTTTTTATTAATTGCTAGCTTTAATATATATTTTATAGTATATATTTTTTAAATTTAACTTAAAAAATACTTTAATAAACTTTAAATAGTTTATAACTTTAAATATAAGCAATAAAAAATAGTTATTTATTTTTTATTATAACTTTATTTAGTTTTTAATAGTTAATATAAAGCTTTATTATATTTTTTTTTTAGCTATAAATAAAATTAGCATGCTTATATTAGCTTATAATTAATAAATTTTGCTTGTTTATAAATTTTTTTTTAAATATTTTTTAAATATTTTTTTTTAAACTTTTAAAATTAAATAAATTAGCTTAAATAATACTTTAGCCTTTTTAATTAAATTAATTAAATATTTTGCTTTTTTTAGCATAAAAAATTTTTTTATTGCTTTTTTAAAATATAATTAATAAAAGTTTTTTAAATATGCTAGCAAGTTAATAATAATATTTATAAGCTTATTATTATTAATTTTTTAAAAAAAAAGCTTTTTTTTTAACTTTATATTAATAAAGTTTATAATATATGCTTATTTATTACTAATTATTTTGCTTATAAAGTTTTTAAAGTTAACTTTTTTAATATTATTAAAATGCTATACTATAAAAGCTATATTTAAAATAATGCTTAAATAGCTTATGCTTAGCTTTAATAATAATAACTTAAAAGTATTAAGCTTTTTTTTTATAGCATAAAATATTTAAATAAAAACTTTTACTTAGCTTTTTATATTAACTATTTTAAAAAAAGCTTTATATGCTTTATAATATTATAACATTTTTTTATTTAGCTTTATAAGCTTTAAAATAAAAATTATTACTTTTTATAAGCATTTTTTAGCTAAATTCTTATAAACTATATTAACTTATACCTTTATATTTATATTTATAATAATATTTTTTTTTTAGCGTTTGCTATTTAATAAAATTATAGCTATCTTTTTAAAAAGTTTTTTTAAACTAAATGCTTTAAAAGTTTTTATTAAAATAAATTAAATATATTATTTTATTTTAGCCCAGCTTTTGCTTTTTTTTTTTTAAATTTTAAGCTAAACTAAGTAATAATTATATTTTAAACTTTACTTTTTAGTCTTTTTAATATTACTAATTATTATTTAGCTATTAGCTGCTTACTTTATAATTTAAATTAATAATTTATAGCTATATATTTTAGCTTATTATAATTATAATATTTAAACATTTTTTTGCTTGCTTATAATAACTTACTTTAGTTATTATTTATATACTAATTTTTTATATTTATAGTGCAGCTTTAAGCTAAGCTTTATACTTTTGCTTTTAAATTATTTATGCTTTGCTTATTTTTTAATAAGCTATTAAAAAATATATGCTTTTTATTATTTTTAGCTTTTTTATTAATATTTTGCTAAATATTTTATTACTGCTTAGCCTTATTTAATACTAAAATTATATTTTTAAAAGTTACTTTTTATTTAATTAAAACTTGCTTAAAGCTTAGCTAAAACTTATACTAGTAATTAAAAGCTAATTATAAATTATTTTTAAATTAATAATAGCTTTTTAGCTTATGTATTAAAACTTGCTATTATTGTTGGTAGGGCTGCACTATGACAGGTTTTGCACGACAGACTGCATTGCATGCAGTGGTCATGTAGAGGGGGGTTAATAGTACAGTCTAATATATGATAAGATCAAACTGCTATATTATATTCTTTTTTAAGTCTAAGTGGTGCGAACAGGCTGCGCGTACGGCTATATATATAGAGTGTGGGTCACGTGCGGAGGCACGTGCATAGGTCTATGTGTAGGGCATGCCATGCTAAGGGCATGCGTATGTATGGCCTGCGGCCACACAACTGCTAGGCTATGCTAAACCAATACAAATGCATATGCTATTATTCTAACATTAGCAACTTTTTTTTTTGTGCCTATATTTGTACCTATGCTTATATGCTTACTTAGACTAGAGCTTTGCCCTTTTTACATAGCAAAGCTAAATAATAAGGTTTTTATTAAGTATATATAATAGCTTTTAAAGGGAAAAAAAAATAAAAGGCTATAAAGGTAATTATATAGTTAAATAAAAAAGGTATATAGCATAACGTATCCCACGGCCATATTTGCTACCTGGCCATATTTGCCACTTTTTCTCACCTTTGTACGCATAACTTTTGATCTGCTATATCTTTACTACCCACCATAGTAGGCCTTTAGAAAGAGTCTAATATTATTTTTGCGCTTTAAGCAATTTGTACGAACCTAAAACTAAATATTTAACGCGCAGCTAAAATCTACAATATACTATATATAACCTTTTTTAACTAAAAACGCAGTTGTATAACAATATTTAATAGGTTTACTAATAATTAAAAACTTACTAAATTTAAAAAGTAAGCTATTATATAATATATACTTAACCTTGTTGCGCAATTATTTTTATTTAAGCATAGTAGTGTTAAAAATATAGCTAACTAATTGCTAGAGTTACGCAACAAAGGACGCGTTAGCAAGAACTAGACTTCTACCTTTATATAATAACAACTAGCCTTTATAATACATTTTAATTGCTAAATTAATTACTAGCGCGTCCTATACAAAAATTTGTTTAAATACTATAAGTAGTTTGCTTTTATATAAAACATAATAGTAAAATATAAAGTTTAAAAAAAAAATATATATAATTTTAACAAAACTAGATTTATTATAAGCAAAATTTTATTTAAAATAGTTATAACTATATTTAATTATATAAAAGACCTAAAAGCAGTATAGCAAAGCAATTATAAATAGGCTACAGTTATTTAAGCTATCTTGTTATATAGCTATGTTATCTTGCTATATATTATTGTTGCAAAAAAAAACTATTTGTTGTCTTAGTACAAAAGCACTTTATTGCTTAATAATTAGGTTATTATAACTACAAAAAATAGCTAGACAATAAACAAGCAAGGTATTAATTAAGTTTAATATTTTAATTAATATATAAGTAGTTATATAAAAGGTATATACTAACTTTTAATTTTTAATAGCTATAAAAGCTACTATTTATATAATTTTAAAAAGTATTGCAAAAATAATAATATTATTATGCTTTATATGCTAGCGCATTTATTATATAAGCTTTAGCTTTTTAATATTAGCTATTTTAGCCTTTTAAAACAGTTATATAAAAAAAAAATTAAATACTTAATGCAAGCACATATTATGCATATATTAAAAAAAAATTTTTTACTTGCGTTTTTTAATGTGTTTAACGTATTAATAATAAAAGCTAACGTATAAAAAGGTTTTTAAAGAGCAGAATTAGTGCTATATAACTTAAAATATGTTATTGCTTAGCTAAATTTTTGTTTAACTACTTTTATAATTAAAGCTTTATTTAATAGCTTGCTTTTACTTTAGCAATTTATTACTTTAAACAATATATAAAATATAATATTTTAGTTTATATTTGTTAAACATTTTATTATATAATATTAAAATAGCTTGCTAATATATATTATTAAAAGTATATAGCAAATTATACGTAGCATAATAGCTGTTATGTATTATTTAGCTTTATTAAAAAAAAAAGTTGCAACTTTTTATATAGCAAACAACTAATTTAGTTAACATTGCTATATAAAAAAAATAAGATTATAAAATAAAAAATTACTTTGTATACAAAATATAAAAGAGTTACAAGCTACTAAAGCAGCTGCTGCGCAAGAAATAGTAGAAAAGCGTGCAAGTAGTAGTTGTACAAGGAGGCAAAAAACTTGCACGCAACGCTATAAAATATGCAGCAAGCCTGGCTATAATATGCAAACATATTAAAATAAAAAAAAAACATCTAGCAAATCTAATTCTAAATAGTTTAAATTAATTTTTTGTTGTATAGTTGAGTTATAAAAAATTGTTTATATAAAGGTGAGAAAAAGTGGCAAATATAGCCGGGTAGCAAATATGGCCGTGGGATACGTTATATAATTTTTTAATTATTTTAATTATTTTTTTTTTAAACCTTTTATTAACTAGCTTAAAGTGCTTAGCTATTTACTTATAAAAGCTGTTTTAAAAGTTATATGCTATTTAGCTTTATATATATATATTAGTTTATATATAAGCTATATTTTTTAATAAAATTTTTATAAAGTATATAGTAACCTTTATTTTGTACTTATTATATAGCTTTTTGCTAAGGTTTAAATATTAATACTTTAAATTAGTAAGCTTTTATTATAGCTTTAATAATATATTGTTTTTTTTGCTTATTTTTTTATATATAATAATATTTAATGCTATTTTAAGTAGTACGTTAAAGTAGTTATAGTTTTATAGTTAAACAAAAGTTAGATTTATATTATAGTTTAACTAGTAGTATAGCTTTAAAAGTTTTTATTTTATATAAAAAATTAAAATAATTTTTTTTTATATAAAATTAAAAAAAAAAAAAAAAAAAGTAGTTAAGTATATAAAAAAAGTATAAATTAGCTTTACTTTAGCTTTATTTTTTTAGTTATATAAAAAATTAGTTTGTAGTATAAGTTTAACTAGCAATATAAGTACTATATTTTTTACTTTATATAAATATTTAAATTTAGCTTTTTTTTATATAGCTTTTAACAAAAAAAAAATAAGTTAGTAAAAGCTTATTTAAAAAAATATAATATAGCTTGCAGCCTTAATTTTTATTTAAGTAAAAAGTAGTTAATAATATGCTTTAGCTAGCAAATTTATACTATTATTTTTGCTTTATATAAGTATTAAATATTAGCTTATTTTTTAACTTTTAACTAATAAAAAGTTTTAAAGCTTTTATATTTTTTAACTAGCAAGAAGTTTTAAAAAGTAGCGTAAATAATTTTTGCTTGCATAATAAACTAGCATTATATAAATAAAAATTATTGCTTTTTTTACTTTGCTAATTTATATGCTTGTTAAAGTAATATTAATTAGTGTTAGTAAGGCTGCACTATAATAGGTTTTGCACAACAGACTGCATTATATGCAGTGGTTGTGCAAAAAGGGGTTAATAGTATAGTCTAATATATAATAAGATTAAACTGCTATATTATATTCTCTTTTAAGTTTAAGTAGTGCAAACAGGCTGCGCGTACGGCTATATATACAGAGTGTGGGTCACGTGCGGAGGCACGTGCGTAGGTCTATGTGTAGAGCATGCTATGCCAGGCCATGCCAAACCAATATAAATGCATATGCCATTATTCCAACAATTATAAAAAAAAAATTTTAAAGTTTTATTTTTGCTTTAAAATAGTTTATATAATTGCTTTTTAAAAGTTTTTTTAAATAGCTTAAAATTTATATTTTCTTATTAAACAAACTTTTAAAAGTTTTTAAGTATTACTTTATTTTTTAAGTTTTTATAATTTAATATTTTATAATATGCTTGCTAGTTAATTTATAAGTTTTACTTTACTTAAATTAATGCTTAAGTTATTTAAATAAAGTTTAATTAGCTAAGCTTTTACTTATTACTTTTTTTAATTATAAATATTTAATTTTTAATTTTTATAGTAATAATTTTTTGCTTAAGCTGCTTATAGTTATATATAAATATTTTAGCATTATTTTTTGCTTTTAACCTTTGCTTTTTTGCTAGCAATTATAATAACTAGCTAGTTTAAGCTATTATAGCTACTACTTATGCTAGCAATTTATTATACTTTATAAATTTACTTTTATAGTACTATAAATATAATTATAATTAGCTTAAAGTTTAATTAGCTAAACAATTATATTTTAGCTAATATAAACTTTAACCTTTTTATTTTTATAAACTTTTATACTAGCTATTTAAGTTATTTAGCTTTAATAATTTAAAGTTTTTTTTATTAAATATTATAAGCTTTAAGCCTATAAGCTATTTAATATTTAAATTATTATTTATATTTAACTTATTTAAGCAAAGTTTTAGTTTAGCAATAGCTATTTGCTTAATAGTTATAAATTTTATAAATAATACTTTTTATTTAAATATTATATTATAATTATTAAATATAAAAATAAAAAAATATAAGGTTTTAAGTTTAGTACGTTATAAAATAATATGCTAAATTTTAAAAAGTAGTTATAAAAAATTACTTCTATTTAATATGCTAATTATATATGGCCATAAGGCCTTATTAAGCCTTTAGCTAATCTTTAGCTTGCCTTTAGCAAGCCTGCGCAAGCAGTACATACCTTCCTAACAGTCAGTCCTTAAGAAAAGTACATCCCCTTTACATTAGCACACAAGATAAAAGTAATCTTTTATAGCTACTTTTTAAAATCTAGCACATTACCTTATAACGTACCAAGCCTAAAACCTTACACTTTAGCTAATACTTATTTTATTTATATTATAAAAATAGTTTATAAAAATATAAGCTATTTAAAAAACTTTTAAATAATTAAAAAAAAAGTAAATATTAATAGTAATTATACTATTAACTTTTAAATAGTTAATTATTTTAAATTTAATAGTTTATATAAAAAGATTATATTTAAGCTAGTTATAGTACTATATATAGCTAAGCTATAATAAGTTTAAAAAAGTAATAAGTATATATTATACTAAAGCTTATAATTTTATAAATATAAGCATATAGCTTAGTATAGCTTAGTATAGCTTAGCTAATAGCTTAATTAGCTAATTTAGCTTTTAAAAGTAGTACTAAAGCTTAAAAGTTATAATAAATATTTTTTTAAATTAAAATTTTTTAAAAGCAGCATTAAATACATATTTTTTTAATATACTATTTTTTTGCCGCTATATATTATAATATATTTAGCATTATATTATATATAGCAGCTTTTATATGCTTTTTTTAATTTATAGCAAGCATTTTAATAAAAAAAAAAGCAAGCAGTTAAAATAATAAAATTTATAAAGTTATATAAGTAAAGGTAAAAAAGAAATTATAAAAAGACTAAAAACGCGTTGAGCACGTTTGTGGCGTTGAGAAGTGGCCCGTGAGGTCCTGGCCCGTGAGGGGGGGAGTAATCTTATGTAGGTCGTGGATCCTCTAGTACGTAAATTCTTTAACCACACTTCCTATAATGTACCTACCTCTGCTCTCTGCGGTGCTAACTGTATCCTCCGGCGGCCCTATTGTCCCGGCGCGGCGACGTGAACTGGGCGTCGTTCTCCCGAGGCACACGGCCCCTGCGGTGGATTGGTGTTGATGGGCCCCTCCAGGCGCCTTTATTCTCATTGGGCGCCCATTGCTCGAAGTGGCCTTCTTCTTCCGCCTGCATGTCGCGAGCATCTTTCCAGTGCTTACCCTCGTCTGGGAATGGACGTCGAGACATTTTACCGCTGGGTCTTCCGCTAGGGCTAGTGGCGGGAGCTACGTCTCGCCGTGACCGTGTCGAAGGTTTGTACTCATCGCTTCTGTCATCGCCCGAGTCAAATTGTTCAATCGACTGCGGCGGGGGGTGACGCAATGACCTGGCTGAAGTGGGGGGTGTTGCTTGTTTCCGAGCCGATGTAGAGGCGCCTCCGGACTGTATTGACAGGCGCCGATCGAGTGGCTGTCTTGGCTTGCGTGCCGACACTAAGCGCTCGTCCTCGAACTCGTCATACTCGTCCTCCTCATCGCCCCAGTCGTCAGCGCGGTAGTGGAGTGCCTGGGCCCAGTACGCGTCGTCCCCGGTGCGCGTTGCCTTGAGGAAATTCTCAAACTTGCTCGTTGTCTCGGCCACCCTCTTAAAGTGCGTCGCTGTGAGGACCGCCGGATAATCGTCCTTTTTGTCTTCCGTCTCCTTCTCGTATAGAGCAAGACAGGCGGCGACCTGCACTGCATTTCTGATCTGGCGACCGTTCCAGGGTCCCCGCTTCTTTCCGGTAGCTTGTGAATACTTGTTGTACTCCTCTTTCACAAAGTCCAATATCTCCTTGTCCATGACCTTCACGAGACCGTAGACTGGTTTCGCGTCCGCCGCTGACGGCTGAGGCAGCCTCTTCAGACTGGCTCCCAAGATGCGGAGTGTCCGCTCGAGCGTCAGGTACGGGTACCAGAGACTGACGTGCACACGGGACTGGAATGCTTCATCAAGCGCCCCGACCCGGTTTGTAGTGAGAAATAGGACACCCCTATAATATTCCAACACGCGAAGAAACACTGTCAACGATGGTCAGCTTGCATTCCCGGTGAAAACGAGCGTCGGGGGCCTACCTCCAACGAGTGCATTACGCTCAAGACTGTTCAACTCTCGCTTGGTGAGAAAGACATCGGCTTCGTCCAAGAGGAGGATACACTCCCATTTATGAGCGTATCGAAAGATATCACGGAGCGTCTTGTCAACCACCTCGGGCTTGGTGCCCAGATCGCCGCACGTGATTGGTAACAGCGGCTTGTCGGTCTCGATCGCGACAGCTTCTGCCGTCGCCGTCTTCCCGACCCCCGGTGCCCCGTGGAGCAGGATGGTAAGGCCCTTGCCCTTGCCACGGATGGCGTCAAGGTTGAATGTCGATACCCCCAGTTCCTTTTCGTGCTTCTGCGCCTTGAAATGCGACAGAATGGCGGACCGGATTATGCTTCGGTGACCCTCGTCCATCTCGATATCGTCCAAGGTCGTCTTGTTTTGTAGATTATCCTGTATCCCGGTCACATCCAACCGAGAGAATCGCCTCTCGCGCAGCACGTAGCCAACGACTCGCTTGGGCAGCAATGCCAAGTCGTCATCCTTCCACTTGTAATTCGCGGGGTCCACTTCCTCCCGGATGAACACGTCTTCCTCGATGTACTTCGCTCTCTCGATGCCATACACTCTGTCCTCTCGGGAAAACAGCGGCTCCGTGAATGGGAGAGGCACTTCTGTGTTACCTGTGTAGACCCAGAAGTCCACGCCGTGCACCCTGTCTGTCATACGCCAACTCCATTCGTCCAGATCGGGCTCGGAGTCCGATTCGGTTTGCCATGCGGGAAAGCTCCGGATGGCTTCCTCGAGGTCAACGACGACTTCGCTTTCGATATAGTCGGGGTGTTGTATTTCGACACCCTTGTCATCCTCCAAAGCCTCGGCAAGGACGCCAGTGACAAATGTCCATCCGGAGTAGTAAAGGTGTTGCACCTTCCGCCCAATCACATCTTTGAACATCTTGCCTGTGTTGATCTTCTCTTTGCGAATCGACACTTGATCTGAATGGTACTCGAGTGGGAAGCATGGCAACGTAGTAACGTCCATCATCCCAGGGAAGTACTCAAAGGTAATGTCGTACCAGATGGGCACTAGTTTCTCTCCATCATAGTCGAGGTAATATATTTTCACAAGTGTAACAGATCTGCTTTCAGCGGCTGGATAATCCGCCGGTCGGCATTCTACCAATCTCCAGACTGTCTGTACAGCTGTTCGGTGAAGCGTCTTGCCTTTTTGAAGCCTTGGATGGTGGTAAACTAGCTCCCCGGGTCTGAACAGAAGCGGGATGTCTTCATATCGTATCATGCAACGGGCCCGGGTCGAATTTGGCGCACGATATTGCAGATGGAGTGGCAATATCTTGTCCTCAACAAATTGAACATAAAGACGCATATGCTGAAGAGCAATTTCCGCTTCCGTAGTGTCTTCACGCTCCATTTTCGTCAATTCCTTTTTCATATATTCGTGGTAATGCCGGAATACTGCGAATGGTCGGGGAAATATACAGGATGCCTTGTCAATCGAGTATTCAATTCCCGTCAGACTTGAGAGGCGAGAAAATATGGGTTTGGAGCGGATCCTGACAAGCTGGAGATGTCGGTCGTCGCCGAACTTCTCTACACTCGAATGAGCCCTTGGGTTACGTTCTCCTCCTTCACGACGCCTTGATCTCTCAGCAGATGCTTCCATGTCTGGATCGGACTGGGCGACGAGAACTTCGATGACATAGTCCCCTTCATCACCCATGGCGCGGCTCATGAATGCTTCGTAGTTGTAGTAGCGCACCCCGACCGTGACAGGGCGGTCGGGATATCGAGTTGCTGCCTCTAAGGCCTCAGCACTAGATTCATCCGAGTGTACCGAAGGAGCCTTTGCACTTGTATCTTCAAGACGGGTTGGCGACCGGAACGCTCGGCGAGCCGAATGCTCTGGGGCAGTTTTCTCTTCGTTTGTGGTAGACATATCTTACGAATTGGATTTCTGAATAGCTCAAGAGACGAACTGGACACAGGACAACCCGTGCTGTTCTACTTATCGAGGCCCTCCTTTAATACAGGCAGGATGAACAAGACTTTTTGGACTCGACCACCCCTTGTCATCGAGCCTTGCTCCCACTTTCTGCTGGACAGGTTGAAGTTCTAGATGGATCCTCGGCCATTGGAGAGTGTCAGAGATACGAGGATCACGGATGATTGGTAGAAAGGGGAGTCGCGACACCCTTGAGAAGCCCACTGAGACCCTACAAGAAACGAATTCGGGAATACCGACGTCGATGCAAGTTTAGCGAATAACAGTTTAATGACTTATCGGCCCTAGAAGATGCAAAGACGTAGAGAGGAATGCTGCATCTGGTCAGCGAATGTTGTGACTGGCTATTTACGCATCTCCGAGAGTTCTGGCCCCCAACAGCTAATTAGCTTGTTCAGCAGCCTCAGCTCTATGCGGTCTTCTAGACATCCAGGACGGGCAATAGTAACCGGGGTACGTGATGCGAAACAAGAAGTAGGTAAATATGTCGGCCTCTTACAAAACCCTTGGTCAGCTCCATGCAGTCTACTCGATAATTACCTGCAACAGGCAATTTATAATAGGCGTGGCAGTCGGAGTACGCGCTGCAAGCCAAGAAGTAAAAGGTGACTGCGTCTGCATTTTGGCCCCCATTCCTGCACGTCCTTCGTCTTGCATGATGCAAGAAGTCCCACGCATTATAAACAAATGAGGGGAGATAGCAGTTGACCTACCCTCTGCTGCATGACAAGAGGACATATTCATGGCATATTAAATTACCACACGCATATTGGGATAAAGCTGCGAGATGTTAGAGAACTCGACAAACCTGCCCTACTCTCTGTCCACCATAGTAACTCACCGTTATTTCATGAGCTTCCGGTGATGCGATCCAGCCATGGGGAACGACAACAAACCTTCCTTGTTCCACTACCCGCCGCGGCCTCGGGATGTTAAGCGGGGGGATCAGCCCCTCCACCCCGGCGAATTCGAGCAGTTCATTCGCAACAAAATGGGATTCTTCCGGAGTAACCCGCCTGGCCAAAATCAGTATGACAAGGAAGAGGACGTGTACAAGCCCAAGCACGAGACGGCAAGAGAGTATGTAAATTCGTATCATTCCAGTCTCGTACATGATGAATAACCTAATCTTCAGGGACCTACAGAAGATCCTCGGCGCCTATGATGAGGAGTCTGGAACAAGCTTAAAGATCAACAAGTGTTCATGGGGTACTGTCTTCAAGCATATGGAAGAGGCCGCTCGACTTCAGTCGTCTAAAGGGCAAACAAGTGAGCCTGCCTTGCAAGTCGGAGTGGAAATGGCCAGCGAGATCATCGATCTATTCCCCGAGGAGTTTGGACTCGGGGTTCTCAAAGGCGGACTGGCGTTGGTCTTCAAGGTATTAATAATACTAAATAGGCCCCAGATTCCCTATGGAGGGCTGCGAGAACCCGTAACCTGTCAGGCTGACCACAAGGGAATAAATAGGCGTGTCAGAGGCACAGTGAGAGCAGACAAAAGATCATGGATGCGTTTCAGTCTGTGCCAGATGTTGTCATCACCATTAACACGGCCTACGGGGTCCTTGGTCCTCAGACAGATGACGAAGAACTCTACAAGAATTTCTTTGCCACGCTTCTCGAGGACCTGCCGTTTCTAATCCAGAAGCTCCTAGGAGAGGAGAGATGTGAGTGGCAGCAAAGAGATAAAGAGATACAGTCTTCACACACGCCGTGCCATGCTAATAGTCATCCTTCTCTAATATAGGGTATAAGAAAATTGCCTCGGCCTTGTTATTACACATCCCCGAGCAGCTTGCGGTTGACGATATCCTCTCCAAATGGGCCACCAAGATGACCGGTCTGACAAACCGCGTAGAAAGAATGAAAATCAGGATACTAGGTGACCTTAGATCGAAGATTAACGATGTCGAAGCCCACATGGACTTATCAAAGAATGAGGTTATCGGCGTAATTAGAGAGTCAAGGAAAGACCAGGAGGCATTCGAACAAGCGGTACTGAACCCAGAAACCGGCATAATGGCACTCTGGCGCCAGTCTAATGAACTGCACGAACGTATGATGACCCAGACTCAACAGATGAACGGGTTGATGGCACAGAACGCCGCCTTCAGGGCGGATCAGGCGTCAGCCGCTACCTTGACTGGGTTGATCAGGGAAATGCAAGTAGCCTACCAGAGAGACAAGGCGACATGGGACCAGGAGAGGCACCAGTTCCACAGGGTGATAAAGCACATTCACGAAAATGAAGATAGAGAGAGGCATGATAAGGAGTTTTACCGACATGGTAAGCCGATTGATATTGCAGACAAAATACGATAAGTTCTCGTACCTAGGGTGGGCCATGACTGACGATCCGAGCAGAAAACGACAGGCTGCAGCAGTATATACGACGCAAGCAAGTGAACGAGCGAGCGAACGACCAAGCAACACCTCGCGCGTCCATCACACCGATGCGGCTCCTGGGCGCCATCGGCGTCCCAGTCGAAACCAGGTGGCGCGATCTCGACTTCGTCGCGCGCCAATGTATCCACTTCGACGCCGAATCCCAAGGCAAGGCGCAATGGCTGATAAAGACGCCTGATTTTAGTGCCTGGATGCGGGACCGGCAATCGTCGATTCTGCTCGCCGACGGCGCCACCACGGGTCATATTCTGCTTGTATCGCCAATGTCCGGTCTCTGCGGCGCCCTTGCTAGCGAATTTTCAGATGAAGACGGCGGAACCATAACGCTCGTCTTCTTCGCTGGACTTCATGTCGGCACGGATCGCAAAGACCGCAACCTCGACGGGCCACAGGGATTGATGCGCAGCCTGGTAGCGCAGCTTCTCGGCTCGTCGCTGTCGAGCCCGAACCTGGATTTCCTGACTCACGAGGATCTAGAAGAATACAGGCGGCACAATATCAGGTCGCTTTGCCAACTGTTTGTACGGCTCGTGGAGCAGATGCCACCAGGGACCGATATCTTCTGCATCTTGGACGGGATCTCGTGGTACGAGCAGCACCCTTGGTTGGCCGAGCTTAAATGCGTGACCTCTATGTTCGAGAAGCTTGCGGAGAACCTCGATCCAAGCCATGCCGCCATCTTGAAGGTGATCATGACGAGCCATGGAACGAGTACAAAGATCGTTCATAGGGCAAGAGCAACAAGAAACTTGAAAGGTCAAATCTGGCGGCATGTGTCGCTCGCGGCTGGTCACGTTCATCCTGGTATAGATAATATCGCGAACTTACAACGGACAAGGCAAATCTGAAATTTTAAAAATAAAAAATAAAAATTGTGCCGGCTCCTCTAGGACTCTGACCGCCCCTAGACGTGTGGCATATTTTCTCCTCGGGGGTGCGGTACCTCGTCTCACGCATTAAAAGCAGGGACAACGACACTGAGTCCGCTGATCGACGGATAAACTACGAAGGCAACGGGGCACTGCGAAGCACGGACGTAGCAATAGGGGCCTATTGTTCGAAAAATAAAATTTATTGCCACCTGTCCCATCCAACAATTATGCTCATCAAAAGTCTCACGAAATGTACTTGCGGTCCGCGAGCTGACCAAAAGCAACAATATATAACAACCGCCCGACGCCACTTATGCTTTAAACTCGCTACCCAAGTCAATGCGTCTCCCTCATGTCATTCAAAGCACAACCAAGTTGTTGATCGTCAGACCCTGACTTTCTACATGGTATCTCCTCCTGATTCCTATACTCCTCGCCGTCTTCAGCAGTTCGTACGTCGACTCTCCACCACCCACCATCAACAGAGGTATGGGGCGGTGCCGCGGGAAGCCTCCGGGGGTCCGCTGTTCTTCGTCCAACAGCGGACGGATTAGGTTGAAGCCCCAGGGATCATCTTGGTTGTCCTCCCCCGACTCATTGTCGTCGGAGACCACAACGACAAGTTGCAGTGCATTACGGGTAGGCGCAAAGGAGGGGATAGTGGCTAGTTTGTCCGAGAAAGAACAACCACCCCGACGCATGACGATGACCTGGTGCTGTTTCGCGGCTATATCTGGAAGTTTCCTGTTGCAACCTAGATCGGCAAAGTAGACGTCTTGCCACGAAAGTGAGTCGATATCTGTCTTGAGATTTGGGTTCGGGGCTTCTCGAACGTCCGGCAAGGGTGCCACTCCCACACCGACCGCGGTGATCGCAGGCATATCGATGTACTTATAATTAATTTTGGGCGTTGGTTCCGGGCTGAAGGTGGCTACTGGCTCACGTAGAACAGAGGTTATCTGTTGTAAAAGCGAGTTGAACAGATTTGTTGCACCTAAAGGCGAGTCTTCTATTTCAAACACGGCTTCCGTCTCAGCCGAGGGCTGTGGATCCATAGTAGTCGAGTTCTGCTTGAAGTTCATCTCCGGAATCTCGATCTGGAGCAGTATATCCACTAAGACGCCATCACGAACTCGGTGGAATAAAGGATCTTGAATCTCGGAGAGAATGTCCCGAGAAACGAATATTTTCTCATCTCTTCCTAAGAGGAAATTGCCTATACTGAAGACCCTCCATCCTCGCTCAGATGTAATAGGTGGTTCTTCCAGAACCATCCCAAGCTTTAGTCCCGACAGGCTGTTGACAGCGATGCCTTCGCTACCCATACGGACCAAGTTATTGTTGCCAAAGACAATGTTGAAGGCACTTCCAACAGACTGTTGCGTAGTAGAGGGAAACTCAATGACGCTAGTGTGTCGTTGCTTTGACACCACACAGGTTCCGTTGGCCGGCAACATAGACTCTGGGAGGGTCCAGGGGAAATGCGTATGATTCGAGACTTTCAAAGGTGTAGTTTGTTCATTTTTATCTGATTGGCCGGGTTGTCTATCAAGATTCATGACACTATGATAGTTGGGCACCTGATGTAGTCGGATCAAGGTGGCTGCGTTATAGAGATCAGGGCGTGCGGCTGCAGCCGACCCGGAGAGGGGGGGAAGCACAGGTGGCACGGGGCAGGTGTTGGTGAAATTCTCGTCGAAGTAAGGCTGGACGGATTTACTACTTAATGACTTTTGACGCGGACGTGCCACCCGCTTGCGCGGGATGATCAAAGGATGGCCCTCTGTAGTAAAAACATATGGCGCATCCAATTTGTTAAGCGGATGGTCTGCATCGAATAAAAGGTACAGATACTTCGCAGTTTCTCCTAAAAAGAAACTCTCCATGCGGTCGCTCTTCTCACCAGTCCGTACGTCTTGAAGGCCGGACCAGCCACATGCTGTCCAGCAACGCCGAGTGATGTCCTTCAGTACCATTTCGCCTGCATACAAGTACCATGGGTCTCGAGTAGCCCGATAGAGATGGTATGTAGACTCGATGAACTCGGGTCGACCTGGCCACCAGCCCAGCCCGCCTTCAACATTCCCCTCACGAACAGACCAGCGTTCTGGCAGGGCAGAGTAGCGAGTCCATAGGGCTGTGTAGAGTAGATGCGTCTCAATTGCTTCATCTAACTCTCCAGCGAGGGCAAGTAAGCCGGAATAATAAGCCCCAAGGCTATCAATCCAGAAAGTTTGCGGCGACCCGGTGGAGACATGCACATTGACATAATGCGGGTGATGCATATCCGAGTAGAGATGACGCTTAATAGCCGCGTGGGCATGATGCCAGGCTTCTAGAAATGCGTCGGCTGAGTTGTCCTTGTCTGAAAGCGGGGTGTAGATCCGGTTTGGATCAAGCCAGCTTCCTTGAGGGACGTGATCGGGTATTGTCTGGTTTGGGAGCTCATGTCCAGACAATAGAATATGGGTTTTGAACGCATATTCGAAGAAGCTGTCGATGCCAGCACCAATGCCAGAGAAGCCTCCTATCCAATGTCCCTCCTCGGCGTCAACGCCGGCACCTAATAGCCCAATATTGCTTCTCCGCGACCACACAGCCCAAAACGCTCTCTTGGCCGCTTGCTCAAAACGAGGATCGCCCGTTAGACGACTCAAGACTGTGAATTCAAGGACGAGACTGCCCGCTCCAGCACTGCACGTTTCCGTAATTTCAGGTGATTCTTGAGCCCCGTCAATATTCAGACGGCCATGTTCGTGTGCATGAAGCGGCGAGTTCACATAGAATGGTATACCGTGCCGCAAATTGACCCGGGGATATGGCATGCCTGTTTGCGTATAAAAAGCCGGGAGTAAACGTTGAGCCAAGTCGAGGGCGAGCCGCAACAACTGGCCATCATATTTGAAGCCACTAGGCCAAGCAATGGGATGTTTTTCGATATCCACGCCGGACTTTGGGGGGTCGTAGCCTGCAATTGGCAGCTCCCCGATAGCAAATAAATGTGCACTAAGCAGTCCGCCTACGCCTCGGATCACTGTCTCAAACACTTGGACCTTACTGTCAACATCAAAGCCGCGCCCTCGGGCACCTACGCCGGAAGGACCATCCCGGCCGTCACCGTATTGTACCACGAGGGCGGCTACACCATCCTGGAAATCTGCCAAAGCCTTCGGACCGGTATTTCTACTATCGGGCGGAGCGGAAGCGAGAATGGCAAGGGTCGAAAGGCTGTCGATTAGGGTCAAGGAGTAGTTTCCCAAGACATCGTTGAGCTCGACATTTCTGGGGTTCATGGCATCGCGAGTCAGGGGTGTGCAAGAGACAGGGCGCAACTGAGATTACGAGAATAAGCTTATGATCAATCCTAGAGACTACGGAAAATGGGACCAACGCCCAACGTCGCGAAGCGTACCTCGTCTTCGGGGAAAGCTATCTTCATATAATTATCGAAGCCATGGTAGAACATGTCGACTGTCTCCTGGCGCAATTGAGCGACGCGGCTCGGTCGCATGGCCGCGACGGGCTCCAGCCATGGTAGCAAGAGGACTGCGCATATTACCACCAACCCAAAAGAATGCCATGACGCCAGGAGGCGCGGTTGAAGCGATGAGGCCAACTTGCAGCCGGCCAAGCCAGGCAAGGGCATCACCGAAAGCGGGGTGCGACAGAATGCATGTGTGAAACCCCGAAATCAAAGAAACGGCGAGCGCGCAAGGAGTCGCGGTGAACCCTCTCACCGTTTCCCGGCACTACAATGAAAAGAAAGAACAGGAAGCGCGAAATAATGGGTAAAATGGCAATATGTCCAATCAAGGGCTGCGCTACCGGTAACATGGAAATGCGCACCTTTGCGAATTGATGCTGACGATGATTCGAGTCGTAGAGAGATGAAGCTGTTCGAAGACGGTTTCCCTCCCTTTTCCCTGGCAAGACGCAGATCAAGATTGATTTAATGTGACGTGATAGTGTTAAGTACCCTAATATTATCCACTAACGCAATGTCTAGCAGCTTAAGCGTAACCATGATAAGCTTATCCGCCGAAATACCTATCGCCAGCATATGCTAGGGGAGGCTTTCCAGTAAGGACACGTGCCAGAACTGCTGAAGTGGGTCCGATATGTCCATCTTAGTCTACACGGGATGCTATACATCTATCTGACAGCAACAGTAGTAGTCAGCAATTAGCTTTGACCGGATTATAAAGTGAAGATGAGGTTAAAGCCAGAGTAATCAAGAGAAAAAAAACAAATTTAGTTATGCTGAGCCGATATGAATGCGAGGGCACGTTCCATATTATAGTACTTTAAGAGCCCTATCCCATGAGGGGGAACCTAGCATGACTTTTGTGCGAGACCAGTTCCTACCAACTTTGTGAATTGCCCTAAAACAATGTTTATACTTCCCGAGGGCATAAAGTGAGCGGAAGGTATAAGCCACCATTTCAGGGAAATAGTAGGTAGGGTCTTACCATAGAATGTTAAAGATATAGACATTCGAGAGCGTGACCAAGGTACGCCCTATGATAGTTGTCTGTGTGCTATAGAGATGTATTTCTAGGCGTTCGATACCAGGTTACTGGTCATTATTTGGTCAACGCGTTCAGTCCTAGGTTACAATGTCTGAAGTGCTTAGAAGAGAGCATATACTATCTATGAATATATGTTTTCCTCTAACTCTGCACTGTCCACTATACATAGTATACAATTGATCGGAGATGAGATAGTCAATAAAATACCTACCTTATTAGGTAAGCTCTAAGAAGCCAAGCTTTATTAGCGTGGCAAAAGTGCCATACATAACTCCGCCCCCAAATCGAAGATAAACTCATGAGACATCAGAAACCGGTTCGTCATGAGCGTGTACAAAATAACACAAGAGCAGCACACCTGTAATCCATCCTCACCGTCAGACTTACTTACATGGTACATGACTCAGCAAAAGAAAATTAAGAGAAAAACATCCGGTGAGGCTGATCACTCGCTAGGTTGAAGCCGGGAACTGTATTTGGGATGATGACAGAAAGTTCCGGGTTCAGAGGCGGTACTTTCCTAGCCGAGAATGCACCGTACCATCTCTCCATGCGGCGGTTGGGCTGTTGCTACATGACAGTATGGGTTGCTACATGCTCCAGCGTGACAAAATCTTAATATTCTTCAACAACGCGGGTTACATGTATCCGTTACATGAATCCAACCTTACCACATGGTTTTCCCGCCCAGCTGGAACACCATGCGATGGGCGATGTTTGTTAGTGCTGTAAGGGTAGTAGCACTTTCCCCTGTAGCCCACGTGTGGAAGTAAATAGCAGGTATTATTATTCTATCCAACTACATGGAACACTTTTCGACTGCTACGTGCGTTGGGCCCCCATGCAGTGAAACCACGCGATATGTGAAACACATGTTGTACATACACACACACCCAACCAGGAATGACTCTGACCAAGCGACATTAGTTGAGATGGTAGATATGTAGCATTCTTAAGCAATTAGTCAGATCTGGTCCAGGACAAAATGGCCAACCTTGTCTTTCTACGATGCTAGCCTTAAGTACTAAAATATATCTTTTAGTATCAACACTACCGGGAAATAACTCTGGCAGCAAGAAAGACTTGGAGATTAAGGCATAGATACATTACTTTACATGGTGGAGCACTAAGCGTACTGGAGGCGGAGAATAGGGAAAGGGCCAGCTATTTGGACGATAGGTACTATGCATCAGGGCTATGCAAATCCTATATTGGAGCACGGAACCGAGACTCACCTTTTCGTTGACGGGGGAATACAACTCTCAGTATTTTCAATACCTCCCATGTACAATCGTCCCAGCTTACCGGACACCACGGGGTGAGAGATCCGGTGCGGTGTTGGCCCTCGGGTCCGTAGGCAGGGAAGAGGACTCAACCGAGACGTAGACACTGTGCCGTCATCCCGAGAGACCTCCAAATGTATAAGACCACTCAGAATCAGTAATAGGATTTGAGGGAATAGATTTCTTGTGTTGATGTTCCTTTATTAGTATAGTGTGTCAATCCAATGCATTATCGGTCAGGTATAAGCCAGGTACTTATTCTTAGCTAAGCAGGGGCTACTCAAGAAAGATATATTGTACTTATTTAATGCCGGGAAGAGTGGGGTCCGCTTGTTTGAATCTCGATAGCATGGATCTTCCATTCTTGTTAAGCTAATCAAAGTATTTGTCATGCTTGAGGACCCAGGTTTATGTAATGCCGGCTATACTTTATACCACGCTAAAGCAACGTCACTTTAGACCTCCATAGTCAAACACACAAAAATAACTTAGAAATTAATAAGGTGGCACTAAGATGCTAGGATAGGATATTCTATAGAATCTAGACTAATAGCTGCTAATCAATCTAGTATTTGGAAGAAGTGAGCAGCAACCAAAGGAAGCTATTCTTAGGAGTTGATGAAAGATCAGCCAAAGCATGGTTTATGTCTGAAAACCACATGATGCAGTACGTATGAGGTACAAACCTAAACAACCTACCTAAGTAGTCTGGATACCAGGGTAGACATTTACGGATGGAATACCTTGTACTGTAGGCAGTTTGTGTTTTGGAGAAGACTGTCCAGTGAGTTTGAACCCTAAGACTATCTAGCCCGTGATAGAAGGAGCAAGTAGACCTCTCTTCACAGGACCACTGGATAGGGACATTTGATGTACCTATTCCTCAAACTAAGGTTAGCAAGCACGCTACGTCTAGTCAGTCAATACTACTAGCCACATGCAGTAGAAAAAATAGTTGTCTACGTATCTAATTCTCCTAGGACGTCCCTATGTATACCTAGCAGGAAACCCTAGACAAAGGAATGAGCCAGATCTTTAACAGTTCCTTAGCTTTGGTGGTATAATAGAAGTATTAAGATGTACGCGTATGCTGGATAAGTAGGTACAAGGGGTTTAGGCATTGTGTACAGCACAAGTACAGTCCTCGACAATGTAGAACCTGTGATTGTTAAAACTCTATTATTAAATATAGAATGTTGAAGAACAAGATTGTATGACAGATAATAAAGGGTGTGCGCGTATCATATCCATCAACTACTTTATGGACATGTATATGTCCACACTAGCTCCTCCAGCTTAACGTAATAGCTCTAGTCTACTATAAGTCTATTGCAAGTCCCCTTATTGCGCAGCTAGTTCTGACGGGGTACTACATGGAGTTGTAGCTGCAGATACTGTTCAAACACCGCAAGGTTACTCTTTGTAACAGTGGGTTAGTTCAGGATATCTATAGCTTGAGTACATATGATGATGAAAGGCTCTAAGGTCACACAGTATTTATCCAGAATCATGAAGAAGCTATTCATATGTCTACGTGCCACAATCATCTGGGTGCATGGCTCGTTATATTAGGTAACTGCCTATGAAGCTGGCATTAGGATATGCTGCTAACAGACAACTTAAAATTCTGTGCTACAGCTGTATGTATTATTGTCTCTAGGGAACGCTGGGTCAGAAAGCCTCCCTTAAATCCACTAGCCTCAGCATCGAGCATCGCCAGGTGGATCAATGTTTGTTGACTAGTCAGGCCTGAGTAGTTTGGTCTTGACGGCGAGTAAAGTGACTGTTAGGGTGCACGTACTGGTACTTGCAATGTATACCCCTTTCTTGGAGGCAGAGAAATAAGTAAACTTCCGGAAGCAGGAAACTTTCTAGGGTGATAATAGTTCCTCCAAGGTCGTGCTATACATGATAATATACAATAGGGGTTTTTAGCAGCGTAGATGGGTGGTGTATCCAACATTTAATCTATAGCATGCTTTATAAATGCAAGAAAAACCAATTTGTTAAGGCGCATTAATATGTAGGCTATCTCTCTCCTTTATAATAAGGGGCTCAAAACCGGTACATTACAAGTCTTGCATTACAAGGCTGTCATGATTCAGTAGGAATCTCTAAGACCTTTAACTTTCTATAACAAACTTGTATTTGGTTTCACAATATGTGCCTTATAAAAGTCCTGTAGTGTCTCTTGCGTGGTCCCTATCACCAGGCGCTCCAATGACTACAGAACCATGTTACAATCCAGATACCTCTGTGTAGCTACAACCTTATATTTAAGCTTAAAAACAGACTTTAACTAACAGTATCTTGTGGAATCCACATTGCAGGGCTGAATCTCCTTTCCAGCTGTCTCTCCAGCAGTCTGGACCTCAGAAAAAAGTATATGCACTTTAGAACCAACAAGTTCGACTTTCTCGCCTTTCTTGCCGCAATATAGTACTACTACGCCGCGTGGAACTTCTTTTTTTGTATTTAATAGGGCTGACGAATGCCTAAACCTAACTTTCTGCCTTGTATGGCTTAAATAATTATAAACTTTAAAAAGCTTAGTAATAGAAGCAATAATATGTCACAGAAAAAATGACGTCGCTAACCCTGCGTGGAATTAACAATATATATTCTACATGACATAATATATATACCAAAAGTGTGTTTTTTGTATTGTTAGATTTACAACGTTGTATGCAATGTAGTTAACTTGGAGCCTTTGAGTAATTAAGTGGAAGTGATCACTTGGATCAGTGTATTGCCCCTGTTGTTGATGTTGGTGTGTTCAAGGTGTAAAAATGGGTGCAGTAAGGGATTCTCAATACCGAGGGGGCAACTCTTCAGCCACTTGGCTAGCCACCTTGGTGATCCCTTCGAATGCCTCAACACAGCTCTCATGTCCGCCAAGAAATGCACCAATCCAACACTTATAGACCTATATATCAGCGACATTGTAGAGAGAGCCCCTATCTCAGTACTTGTACCTAGAACAACTACGAAAATACGCATAATACATACACTCCAATACTCTCGAGGGACCTGTCCGATACCTCTCTCTCTAGACAGAATATGCGTCCTTTCTACTTTCCCAGCCCCTATAATCTTATACTTACCCTCTACTTAATGCTAGATCACTTGTACTGTGCTGTGCCGTGCTGTGTTGTACTGTCTTTGTGCTTATTTGCTCCGCCCATGCCCTGGGAGTATTACCTACCTTTACTTAGCGATGCCGCATACATGCGTCTACAGATTACGGCACATAACACACAAACACTCTGATCTCCTGATGATCCGAAGGGCCTAAATAGTCCTAGGTAGTTACTCACCCTGCTTACGCACGATTTGATGCATGACCTAGATGTAACCTTATAATCTACCTCCAACAACAGGATCCTCTCCTTTTCACTATTTCCCTATCCCGCCTTTTTCGGTACTCGGAATATTTCCCCATAATTAAATATACCACGTTCTTACATACATTAGCCCACTTTCATGAGTGAACTATACTTAGTATGATAGAACGACGAAAAGGTGTGGAGGCCGCCAATCTATAGCTAATACTTAGTGCAACGCAGTTTGCTCTGTACTTCTGTATGCCTCTATTGGCGAATACAGTACCTACACTACATGGACACCATGCACGGGACCAACTTTATGTCATATCTCTCGGTTATGAACTTTACCGACGATGTCTAGATAGGACCTCTTGTCTCTTTTATTCACAGCGTCCCCTAAGCCACGATGACGAAACCCGTTATCCGTCTGTCTGTCTGTCTGTCTATGTACATATATATCTTGCTTATCTCACGGTCTTGCTTCTCATCTAAACCTGTTTCTTGCCGCGGTGCTACATAGTATTCCATTAGCATACCTACCTTAGTCTAGACAGTCAACGCCGCATGCGCTAGGATGGCGCAACTTGTAAGTATAGTTGTACCAGTATTGTATTCAAGCAGCAGTACAAGTGCATAGACCTACCGCTCCCCGGATGATCGATCCGAATATGTATGAGTATCTCGATATAGGGATAGTGCAAGTCGGCTATGTTACATAGAGCCAGCAGGTAACTAGTCAGCCGTCGTTAGTGGCTCAGGTGAAGTAAGTCAGCTAATCAATCAAGTCCACAATGCATAGAAGTAAATATGTAATTACGGGACTGCGCCACGCCTATCTGTACCTAATTCCCTCCTGCAACCTAACTCCTTCTTTTCCTTCCTTTCCCTCCTTCCCTCTTTTATTTCATTTTATTCTTCTATTTTTTTTCTCTGATTATTCTATCACTATCTACCTACCTTGACCGTCCCAGTGTTCATTGCGACGATGGCTGATGTGAGGAAGAAAAAGATGCTGTCGGTCTTAAGGGAACTTAAGCGCCCATTAATCCCGGATCGGTGATCGTCGCGGCTTCGGTCCCCGCCTCAACCAATCGAGAGCTCTAGAATCCGAGCAACAACATTATTCGTAAAAAGCGGACACTATCCGCTTTGACGATTTACCTCACCTACCTACTCAGTATATGGCATTATTTACTTGTGTGAGGCGACATTTAGGACAGAGAAAGGTAAACCCGCAGATATGCTTGCGGAGTTGGCAAGCCGCCCCCCAAATAAGGTAATGGCAGCGAGCAGAAGCGCGCTTTTTGCCCTATACAAATTTTAGCTAGCCTAACCGCGACCACCTTTACCCATACTATGTACACACTAGAGGCCGTTACTATAAACAACGGATGACAAATGAGTCTTTATCATTAAAATAAGTAAGACCCTAGATAATTGTATATTTATGTATTATGTCATTGTGGAAGGAACTGAGTACGATCTCGACTACCTGAACGCTCTAAACATACACCTATGGTCAGACGTTCAGAGACGTTACAAAAGGCGGGATCTGCACGTATCTTCGTTCACAAATGCAGATGCAGAATGGGGAGGTTGATAAGCTAGCCTAGGTTAGTCTGACCTTATGTCTAGAGGCCCCAGATTTGTTTCATCCTTTTCAACTTAATAGGTAAAAGCAAAGCAAAGTCCACTGCGGAAGCCGGACCCGGCCCCATTTTTTGCTTCGACGCCGCAAACTACTTCTTCCCCTTGCCCTTGTCTATCTCCACGTGCAATAAGGTAAGTTCTAAAATTCCAAATAATCAAGAGGGACAGGAACCTTGCATGTGGCTGTATGTATGTATAAGCTCGGTACTTATGATTGATTGATCGATCCGTCGCTCGCATTGCGATGATGAAAGAAAGGCTTAATAAAAAAAAGAAAAAAGAAAATTGCGGGACGGAAGTCGGTGAGGGGTTTTTAACGTAAGCAAAGTAAAGTAACCTATACCAATGCCTAAATCACATCCAAAGACATTCAGCAGGTAGTATTTCATTAAAGTGCTTTTGAGGCTCCGCTCCGCTCTGCGGATCAGATGCCGACGCGATGGGTTGGGATGTGAGTATGTATTGGCTGGTATTGAGAATTGATCATGGAACCTTTTATCTAGGACTCTATCTGCAACTCTTTTTCTTTTACGGACCCCGATGCTGCGACAGGAAATAAAAGCAAAGACGGAGATAAAAGAAAAATGCTACTAGGGGTCCATCCGGTCTCCCGTTTGAGAATTGGCCCGGGAAGATCGGGAAAGTACGTAGTAAATTAGATGACGATATATTGATAAGCTCAATTCTGCAGAGCTTATCGCCGTCGACTACCGTAGTAAGTAAGACGGGTGGCGTGGCGGCTGGACGCAAAGGGGAGAGACGCTACCCTTCATCATACAATAATCAATCACAAATCACGTAATATTAGGTATTAGTTAGTTACTATGTATGTCACCTTTCAATACGCGATGAGATGGCATAGTAGCAGAAAAGTGAGGGAGGGTGAGTGTGGAACCTGGGTTAGCAAGTCTGCCCGGCGATGGCACTCTGTCTCTGACTAACGGTCGGTCATGCGTGGCATTCTTCCAGAATGAATCATCCTGTTACGTTTTCCGGCTGCTAAGGTAGTAATGCTAGTCGATTGAGACTGACCCCGGTGATTATCGAGGATGTGACGCGAGTTCGTACTGAGAATCACTAAGTTCATATGAGAGAGACGTGCATATAAAAGAAAAAAAGAAGATATGTGTCTATTCCGCAAGGTTTGACCCTCTTTCGGGTTTAAGCTATTAGAGATAAACCTCATGACTATCTTCGTACAGGATGATGATATATAATACCGATGTGAATGTGCATCTGCCTCTCCCCTCACCAAGCGCGATCGGAGCCCCTAGGCTAATCTAATCACTTTCTTGAAGCAACTTTCCCCCCTTGGAAATAACAGCTATAGCCTATAGAACGCCTTTGATATCCCAGCCATGAATGGAAACCTGAGGCTAATCATTTTTTAGACAGCCAATACATGATAAATTGATGCGCCAAACGCCAATGCTTCAAGTTGCCATCTGTCGTGGATTGCTCCTCGTAAATAAATTCTTCCAAAAAAAAAAAACCAGAATATCCCTCTGCCGTTCCTGAGGTTGCAATATATATGTGTGGGTGTGCGTGTGTATGGATGTGCCAATCAATGACCGTGAGAATAGATGAGAAGACGTGGTTGACCATCACTATGTATGCGAGTGTAGGAGCAAGTGGAAGAGAAATGTGTGAAAATGAAGTAGAGAATAGAGGATCCTAAGATTTAGTTGAATAGTTGTATCCTGCCGACTGAGGAGTGTTTGGAGCAGATGCGATGACTAGGACACGTACTGATCGTGGCCATTATACGTCTGTTCGTCCTGTCTTGCCATCATTTGCTCGCAAGCTTGCTTCGCAACGCGCGTGCTTTGGCTTTGGCACGAGCTCCTATTAGCCCCTGGGTTGGAAGCTGGCGGCGAGTTGGCCGCAACACCTGCCAACTGCTCCGGCGGCGGGGACGCAGAATCTAGTTTGCAGAAGGCTTGCAAAAGAATTTCGTCCTCTTCGTGTGTCAGAATGCGCGGTTCGGTGTTGAATGGATTATTAGGAACGGCAGTCCAAGCCTCGCCGCCTGTGGTCTCGCGAGCAGCGTACTTCCGCTTGCGCCGAACCTTCCCAGTCTTAACGATCTCATCAACACCTAGCATTGCCAGCTGTTTGGCTATGCACCCCTCATTCCAGCTCCAGACACGGCGGCCCCCCTTGTCTTTCATGATTTTTCGTATTTCGGAATATCGACGCCGCTCATACTCCTCGACTGCCGCTTTTAAGGCTTGAATCTATCGCTGAGTCAGCCCGAACGACCTCTTTTACACTTGGGAGCTATATAGCAAACTCACTTCTTCTTCAGGCCAGATAGCATGCTTCTGCACCGTGCGGATTAGTAACATCTGTAGGTTTTCTTTGCTCTTGAGACTGCCGAAGCGCTTTTTAAATGCTTGTCGAATCTGTTCCCACATACCCTTTCCTTTGTCTTCACTCAAGCTGCATCTCAGCTCCACGAGGTAGCGGCCCTCTGGTGAAGCATCTGCATTGAGCTCAAGAATCTGTGGTGAGGCGGGCGCAGCTCCGTCTTGTTCTCCAAGAGGCGCGTTCTCTGCTGTAGCGGCTGTACCTTCGCTGTCGTAGCCATCCTCGCTGCCCCGGGAAAAACTCGTCCGCGAGGTGCGAATCCGCTTTGTTGGGCGTCCGGATCGACTAGCTTTGGCCCTCGACGATTTTCTCGAAGGATACGATTGACCATACTCTAGAGATATGTTACTCAGGTCATTCTGGTATAGAGGATGCATATTGTGTGACATCAGCGACTGCATGCCCGTAGTATCCGGAGGCATCGAGCCATGCGAAACAGCCGGTGCAAGGGGAACGTGGGTGCTGGGCAAGCCGTATGAGGGCGATCTCATCAGAACCGAGGGGGGAATGTTGGGAGCAAACATAGGGTGACCCTGGGGCATATCATCGTTCGCATCATGGCTCGAGACGGTATATTCGCCCCAGTGGAAGTGGGGCGTTAGGTTGGGCGCTGCTGGCTGCTGTTCCGGGGAATGCGTCGGGTTCAGAGAATGGACATTCAACATCTCAGATGTAGTAGCTGGCACGGTCATAGAGGCGGTTGAAGCACCGGTGATGTTAGGTGCATATGACCACGACCGCTGTGCTGTCGGCGGGGAGGGCGCCTGGGCTCCCTCCTCGTGTTGGTTGTAAGTTGGTGGCATCTTACGAGCTCTCTCAGATAAGGGGGGCGACCCTGCGATGGAGACAGGAGTCGGCAATGAAGTGTCGTAGGCAGGGTAAGGGCTAAAAGGAGGAACCTGAGATTCTTATGAGCCATGGTCCCACGCAGGGGGTCAAGGTCGAGGAGAGTCCTACCGACGCTGTGTACGACCCAGTCATGTCCTGCGGCCTGTAGCCGGACGAGGACGGCGTGGTAGACAAATGTGTATCCTGAGAGTGAGGGGATCCCACGGACAGAGTATCGTGCATATGAGTTGTCTTGGATGTTATATATGTCGAATCATCCATACCAAAGCCGATGTGGACGTGGCGCTCGTCGAGTAGTTGCGTTGGCGAAACGTTGCCTTGCCTTGAATAGTCGACTTCTAGAGTACAAACAAATTCAGGCGAAGGTATTGCAACTGGAGGTTTATTATATGCGCACATGGATGCTAGAGCTCAGGTGCCGGGATAGAAATGGAATGAGGACAACAGAAGACTGGACAAAGAAAGAAAGAAAATCTGCCTTCCCGGGTCGTGACCGTGTGGGTGACGTAAAGAGATAGAGGAGCTTTTAAAGTAGGCAATGTATAGAAGGCAGAGCCTTGTCTCATACGCGCGACGCTGCCCATGCTGCATGCACCTGGACCCTGCCCCTCGGTAACGTACCCTTGAGAGAGCGGCGACAACGACAACAAGGATACATCTCCACTTGGCCAATACCTCGAGAACAGTATGCAGGTCAGAAAAAAGTTCCTAGGCGGTACACCTACGTGGTGGTAGGTGTACCGCTGTAGTACCTGCTAAGGTAGAGTCCCTGGTACGATTGATCGACGAACGGTACGGGGCGTCTAAAGTGATGAGTGGTCCGGAGAGCTGAATGATACCAAACCTTCTGGAAGTGATGACAACGAGCCAACGTCAGAAAGGAATAGGAATTCTAAGTGATCCAGAAAATGGGGCAATTCTGAAGGTCTCATGCGTTTCTCCAGTTTGCATCTATCCCTTGTGAAAGGAAAATGAATTAGATTAAAATAAAAATATCGAATTAACATACCTGCGAGGATACACGGATATGTGTGAGAAAGGAAAGATGGGAAACCTTGACTGACGATGGGCCCGATGAACTCGGCCAAGAATATGACTACCACTACCACCTTACTTAAGGGGGTGCGTCTAGGAAATACTCTGGTAGGTGTCGTGAACCCCCGGTGGACCCGAAGTGGAGAGGCATGTGGGGCAGCCCAATTCTGTACATGAACATTTTTCTGCATGGTTTAGTACTAGTACTAATAAAGATAGTACAAGGTCAAGAGACAGTGTGTGCGCATACTGTAACCCTAAAGCTGCACTACCATGAGGCATGAACTGCCTGCTTCTGACCACTGAAGGTGTCGCACCGTTTTCGAGCATCCAGGTTTGAGAGTGGGAGTGGCTTGCAGGGGAAGCACCAGATCTTGGCTGGTAGATCGCGACAGGAGCATGGAACAAGATGTCCATCGATGTCGAATTGCAGCATAATGTGGCATTTTGGGGGTGGAAAACTAGAGAGACTATGACCAATTGCGCAAGGCACGAACGAGACAGACCACCATACAACAGTTGCAGTAGAGATACACAAAATTTAGCTACCCGGGCAAGGGGGACCAGCCGTTTCAAAGCTGCTTTAACTCCTCATTAGTTAAAAAGAGGCGTAAAACCTTGGAGCGGAACAAGGGAGGAAACGTACAAGTTGAGAGGTTATATGGCGAACGTGCCTCTTCAGAATTGATAGGTGGTGTATCTGAGACAAACTTAAGCATAGATTTGACGTTCATCTGTGAGACAATCGACACGAATCTCAAGCCACAAACGATCTGCTAATAATCACTCTGTAACCCAATTTGCCGTGATGTCCTCTGCCAAGTCCATTGACAGAGCCCCGGATAGGCTGACATTTGGTGTCTTTACATATAAGCCGGGAAGTTTCTTCCAAGTTCAATCCGAGTTGACAACTGTATTCAGGCATTAGATAGATAGCGTCTTAATCAGAGTTCACACTCATCACATCCTCAGTCATGGGGTTTAGATTAGTATAGGCAGCTAATCTGCCGAATTACTAGTCTAAAGGCAGGTAAACTGTAGAGCGCAACAAAATTTGGGGCCCCCCTAACCCTATTGGTATAGTCGAGCGAACGGATTGTAGGCTTTGCGGATGAAAGTGCGTGATCCGGAGACAGGGCCTGCACAGGATCCCGGAGTTCTTCGCAAAGCAATAATACCCTACGAGTTTGCCATTATATTTGTACTTACTGGTTGGATACAACAAGACATTTTTTCTTCTAAGAAGAAGGTAAGACGGACATCGCATCAAATACGGAATCCAGCGGTCTCATGCTCTTTACTTCTTTCTTCCATTTTCTTTATTTTTAGGAGTGCAACCAACCTTGTAGCACATACCTACGAATGACAAAGTTCCGGGGAAATAAGCGTGTCCAAATGGGTCGGATCACCACTGTTTCCTGCTTAATTATCCCATTTCCACATGCAGATGGGGGTTGGCCTCGGTATAGATAGGTACGCATGTGGACTCTGTAGGTATTGCCGAAATAGATCGACTTCGGATCGGTGGTGTCGGCCGGGGCGGCACATTCAACGAACGTATCACACTCAAACACACACTCGCGCACATAACCAAGGTCTTTGTATAGAATACTGACACAAAGAAGACAAATAATATCGAACCCGACACTATGGATCTCTAGTAATATACGGGCATTGCTGACAGCAGTACGTGAATGAAAAAGACCGACTTGTAGCTGTAGGAAAGTCGATTAGGACAGCACTAAAAGGCGGTCCGATCATTATAGCTGCGGTAGATTCCTAGCGCTTATTGCATAAAGATTAAGACTGAATGACAAAAGGGTGAGAGAGAGGATCCTGGATGACAATCTGTACGTCTCGTCACTGGCTTCTTTTGTACCTCTGCTTCGTTGTTGTTGCATCGGAGGGTTGCAATGTCTGTCCCAGCAGTTCCGGACTGGATATAAACTCGCCATTCAGACTCGGGCGGGTAGTGGTCAATGGGCGGTTGACGCGGAATTAGGGCCTGGCCACCTAATATAACTTAATAAATTATCATCATGCATGTACAAGACGCACGGGGCTACAGACGAAGCGAAAGGCAGCAAGACACAATCTTGTCCTACCTATTTGCCGTCTGAAAATTAGAGGTGCTGTCAAAGCGGGCATGTCAAGCCGGGAGTCGATACCCTAAACGTCAGGATAATGCCCAGTAACACATACGCAAACAGCAGTAGCAAGAAAAACAAAGTAGCTTCTATGCACCAGGACAGCAGACTATAGAGAAGTGAAGAGTTATTTAAGAGATCGATATGTACTACCAAAGCGGGACGAGGTTGAAAGATAATTATGACCAGTCTCGGGGAAGCAAGAGACAAGCTAGGGCTGCATAAGGGGTACTGGATTAGGCCGCGTTAGGTATGTGGTTCTAGCGGGGAATGTACCTAGATAGGTACCTAAGATTAAGTACGTAGCACGTTAGGTAGGCACTGGCGTGTACTTTGACTTGGCGACCTTCCCAGGGGATTGGAGTCGAGAAAACACAGTGCGGAGCCAGACTCGACAGTTGATCTAGGTAAGTAGGTACCTGGTATAGAAGTAGCCTAAATTCGTGCTCAGGGGGCTCGAGAGTCTACAGGCAAGCCTTTGGCGCTTAGCGGCTACCTAGTCGCTATGAATAGATTTGATTGGTTCCGGCCAGTCGGTATCCAATCACAGGCGCCTTGCGCTGATTATCTTCCCATTTATCATTTATCCCCCAAATCCATTTGTCATTCCTTTGCGGGTATAAGGTACTTTTGCCCTTTCCACCTCCTCCACTTAAAGCCGCTGCGTTTTTGCAAAGCACACGTAGGATGTACCAAACTGGGCCAACTCATGACATAACACCATCACTGATTAGAACCTGTTCCCACGATAGGGGGGCCCAAGGCAGTTTTCGTTTCGCGGCGATCTTGTTCTCTCCCAGCCTGAACGGAAACAGAATATCCATAATAATCCACCCCCCTCACGCTTGGGGAGGATGCAATTGGCAGTCATTACGTCCGTATAGTATGCGGCGTCTCTAGCTGTTTAGTATTACCCACCTATGTATTATAATTACTGCATACCCGAATATTTGGGGGCAGTTGATGTTACCCATCAAGTGCTATACCGGTATCAACCCGTTCTTCGTCGCCACCGATATAGTAGTAGTGGTTTCAGGCAGGTTACTGTGCCTCTTCGAGAATAATTCTATACCTCAAGTGACCGTGGGCGTGTCTTGTGTTGAGTGCTCTCTGCAGGTGCAGGAGTGGTTTGTGGTTATGTACAGGCGAGCATCCAGCACAGGGACTAGCGTTGATTCTCAATTCACATACTGGCGTGCTTCATAATTAGACTAAGTAGAAAATCAGGCTGATACTAGAGGCAAAGAGCGTGTTATCGGTCACTCATCATCATTCGTCGTTGGTAGTACCCACCAATCATCTATAGCCCATGTCCATGCTAAGCTTTGTGTCTGGGCTGCAGAATTAGATACAAGTTTAGGCCACAACGGCCTACTAACTTGAAAGTCTAGTTTTTCCATCTCCCATGTGAAGAAGGGCCGTTACCCGCGCTAGACACTAGGTCACAGAGTCAGAGAGATCGTCTACTTTCACTTTGGCGTCGTGATCTGAACCGACGGTTGCTATCATCTTGGCTCCTTATGACCAATATCCGCGCGTTAATTAAATCCCGTTGTCATTGGCTATATATCAAAATGGAGTCCCTAGGACTTGTCCCTTAGCGACATACTAGCAGTCACACAGCAACCGCCGCTCCGTTGACCGCAGCTAACAGCTAAAGAGTCAAGTGTTTGTACTACCCGCGGCGTATCCATGTACACCGAGACCGCCCGAGACAAGCCAAGGTTTACTTCTCTAGCAAAACAGGCACTTACTTCCTCTCGGTTTTCCTGTCGGCCAGAGCCGCCGTGCCCTGTAGCACCAGAAGAAACAGCGAGTACGGTCCCCCGTCACAACTTGTTCGGTACTATCTCTAGACCGAGAGGTACATCAGCCCACAAACGTTTCCGCCCGCTACTAGATATGCTCAGAATACCCAACGGCACTCTTTGTCAACAGCCCTATGAGTCGGGCTCCCCCCAGCCCTGCGGGCAAGCGCCCACGCACATTGTGACGCGTAGCACTCTAACCATTTATTCCCTGTTCCAAATACTACATACCCTTATTCTCTTTGTTACAACACACGTCGCGCCGTCGCAAGTGGATGTCCTGCGTCTTGACCAATGAAATAATCACAAGACATTCCGTACATGGAGTCTTTCCACCCGCCGGCCACTTCGTTACTGAACCCAGCACGGCGTCTATCTCATAGACAATGCCCGAGTCCAAGCTCTCATCAGCTACTATACCACTAGAGACATTGAGGGGAAGTTGTCGGTGAAGTGTACTTAGAAAATTTACTGAATTTCCAATGGGAGGAGGAATCCTGTCGGCTTACGCCACAGCTTTTGGAGTAAAGCTAGTATCTTGTTTTAAGCTAATGCGATGAATCGATGGTGAAGGACCTGCAGGGTCAAAATTTAGTTTGAAAGAGCTCAGTTTCTCACAACGAAACGTAAGGCTCGATACACACCCGGTATCAGGCGGAAAGATATCTTTTCACTTGGTAAAGCAGAAATAAACATTGCATGAAACCACCCATGTTATCTGCTTAAGTCATGACAAGGCCATTCTATATCTGAGTTGCTAAGAGGATGCACAAGCTTACCCCCCTTCTACATTAGGCTCCCATCAAGTCTAATGATAATACTAACGGTGTTACAAACCTTCATTAGACCTGAAACGTAAAGCCCAAATCCGGAATGCATCCAGATCTTCGTTATAATAAGAATATCCAACCAAGATTTGATGTCTTATGAAGGTTCCCCTGAGGACAGGACTCTACGGAAATCAAACCCACGATGATTTCGTTTTATTCGCGGCCCTTCCGACGACTTTAAGATGGTATGACCGTATTTGAGTACAATACACTCACATATAATTTTATTGGCACGTTGTAGTAAATATTCATGTTTCCCTGAGCGGGCAACTCCCTTGATTCCCCGGATAATTACCACTTAGCTGTCCACAGGAGAGTCCAGCTGCTTGGCTAGAGGGTTCTGCGATACCTGAGCTACCTGGCACTTCAATACTGAGTCTTTGCTGTCGGTGCATATTTACTTTCATTGTCGTACAATGGTTTGAGTACAAATAACCGTAGCCCCCGACCATAAACCCATCCACACATACACAGCTTCAGTTTGTCTTGCTCCCTTTTATCCCGAACAGAGGGGCTTGCCAAAAGACTCCTCTTTTCGAAACTGAAGCAGAACAATTGAACTTGGCGCAAAACAAGAGCATAAAACAGCACCATCAGGGCAAACGTCAAAGATGGAGAGCAAACTGGAGCAAAATACGACGTCGACTCAGTGCCCCAGTATAATGGACTAGCCGGGTCACCTCCGGCTATTCTTCTTTTGCGACTACCTATGTGTCTAAAGCGCAGTACTTACCGTGTACAAGATGTTTGGGATAATACAACGCTGCGAAACCCAGCTGCTTCACATGTCTCCATCTCCCGTCTCGCTGTATGTTAAAACAGCAATCTATTCGAACGCTGAATGAGTAATGGAGAGAGACTAGAGTAAGAGGGAAGACGAGAAAGCCTTGCATCGCCGCACCATTTATGCGGCCCTGTGTTCGCTTAGCCAATAGTCTCGATAGCTTGATGTAGCGCCTTTCAAGGTGATTATTATGCGGCCAGTATGCGACCGAATCCATTGGCCCCATCTACCTCCTACCTACCTATTACCGAATAGGTACTTAAGTAGGCTAGGCTAAGCTCTACCCGGGGGTCCGCTAGTAACCCGGACAAAAATCTCAAGGTGACAGACCGACTGCGGCTTATTTTTCACTCGCTTCTTGGCTGCTTTTCTCACACTTCTACAAGTGGCATATTCGACAATCCGAAAATGCATTTACCATGGTATTGGACCCGGCAACCCCGAGAATTGAACGATTATTAAATTTATCACCACCACTTGTAAGGCTGGTTTTACGACGACTTTCCACCATGGTTGTGATCTCAATTAGCTCCTCGACATGAGTCAATATTGCGGAAAGATTTGTCCGATGACCTGTCGCCCGGCAATTGCTATGTCCACCTAGTTGCTTGGGAATAGGCATCAATCAAAGTCCCCGTCCTCACCGGCCTCGATCTCTTGACTGCGACATCAACCCATTTAGCTTAACCCAGGTAGTCTTAGTAGCTATGGTTTTGTAGGTACTAGAAAATACTGTGAGAAGTATTTACACTTTCGCAATTACCTTCCTCGGATGTGATGCTATCTTGTCCCTCGATTTCGTCAAGTACTTGTAGGTATGCCGTCCAGGGCAGGTAATCACTTAAGCCAGACTAGGTATTCGTCGTGGTGCCAGACAAAGCAAACAGATCCCTGATCCGCCCCGGTATCACCCACTTTTGCGACCCACCAGGGGGAGGGTTGGAGGACGAAGTGGTGCAGGTCGTGTGAGCCCAATGTTACACTTTCAGCTCAGCGCATGCGTGCCCCTCTTGGACCGACGTATCAGAGCCGTCCCCGTCCTGTCGGTAACGAATCAGCTTCACCCAAGTGACGCATCTGCCTGAACGAAACTTCAGAACATTGGGCTGACCTACGAAAGCACATACAAGTAGGTGTTCACGGCCCCCTTTTCCCTCTTTCTACACGTTGGAGTAGGTTACATGCTTAGATACAGCAGGGAAATTCTGCTCTCTTGATTTGCGGCGGTAGAGGGCGAACGGTCGCTGGAATGGTAGATTGCAATGCTAGGTTAGATTGTATCTTCCTTTTGACCGCCCGTCTTAGATCGCTGAGATCGCCCAGACGGACTGACCAATTGCTCCAGACCACGTTAGGACGACAACTCTTCACATGATAGACGAATTCCATCTCTATACTACCTCAATTGCACAAGTTCTTTCTAGCGGGGAATCAATCAGAGAAAAAGCGCCGCCTGGCCTCGGAGCTCTGTGATCAAAACCCTGATAATATCTTGCCAAGAACAAGCGACCGCGACCGGGATACGTGACTGGGTACCTAAGTAATACTCGCTGAAGGGTAACATTGCCATCGCCACCTAGTTCCGTGCCGTCTTACTCTCGCCAGAATGCTCAAGCATTTGTGTCTACCCACCTACACCCCTGAGAGAAGATCGGGGTCTTCCGGCATATCACAGAAGGTACTACCTTTCCCAGTACAGGTAGTACTTACCTAATTTTTATCTGTTTCTATTTTTTGGAGGCCGAAAATTCTCCTAAAGAAACGCCGGGTGCTGCTATTTGTGCTATTTCAGAGCTATATACCAAGTTGTTGTATTCATCAAGCGCGTTACAAACACACCCTGATAATGTAGTCGCATTTGATACCTATACATGATATTTACTACCAAGTATCTATCGACCTTCTCGAAATGAATTACACCCCTGGTACTAGGCAATGTTCCAGGCGTATGGATGAACACGGATCGTGTCGGGAGTGAGTCCTTAGCGTATCTTCACTATGTAGGTAGGTCTGTAGGCGCAACAAAAGTTGCAACAATTTTCCCTCCGACTAGCCTAGGTTAGAGTCTGGTTTCGGGGCGCTGTCAAGTGCCCGAGTCTCTGGATTAGCGGGTGTTCAGGGCGGGACCAAGGTAGGAGGTACTTGCATGAAAAGGCAACCGAGCCAGGTGCAATGTGTCTTCCCCTGGTCATCGTTCCAATTGATCTTGACGAAAACTGCACGCCATTACCTTCCCCTTGCTTGTACTCTACATACTGCCGAGCATTCGTCCTCCGCCATTTTCCTATCATCCAACCTGTTATGAGCCCCAACCCTGATAATAATCCTGAAGTAGTAATGACAGGGCTGATGCCTAATCAGATAGTGCGGTAAACATAACGGTTGGGTGCTCACCTAAAACCTATGAGCCAATTAGAAGAGGAATCTTTGCCCGCTTGGGACGATGGCCCGCACGAGTCCGCACGAGTCCGCACTTGGGTTCGCACTTAATTAGATTACCATTCTGGTTACTGAAAAGCGACGTGCAGGCATCCCGGAGTGAACAAGCTAGCCGCTCCGCAACCGCATCAATATTATCATTCAACTTGCATCCGGTTCTCGTTGTTGGCATACAGGAATATGTACAGCAGTACAGAGCTTCATTAGATAAGGCTGCCAATCATAACCTAAGGATGCACGATAATATCATTTCTGGCCCCTACATGCTCTTGAGGTAGGCAGTAGGGGCAGATACCTATTCGCAGCATGCTGTTGAGGGATACTAATCACATATTACAGGATATAACCGCGCCGCATTGGAATGCGAGGTGCATACAGGATACTACGATTGGTGGCTCTCCCCTGCACAGTATAGCTCCAGCAAGTATGGTAGAGTAGCTATCTGCATTCGTGGCTCGGTGTCAGGAGAATGGGGCAATCACCCAGTGACAAGCCCTACTCCGTGTCAAACGAGCTTAAACGAGGCTTCACACATATACCTATTTGGAACGAACATGTGTTGCTCTTATGTCCTACACTGCTAGGAAGGGGGACGAGTTGTATGAAAAATACGGATGCTCGCTTCTTGAATCACCTGCAGACTTCCCTTGACCCTGGCAGTTGCGGTGAGCGAACGCGGTCTTGTAAGAACCTTGATACGTTACAACTTGGTCTATCGACGTTAAAATTTTGTTTTCCGTATCTTTATGGGGCCACCGCTAGTATCTTGAGCCTCATGTAACATGGCGTTGTAGCTCGTATGCTTGACATCTTTCGAGGTTACAACAATGCTTCAGAATGAACCGGAGAAGCATGAATAACCAACGGCTGGAAAATACTCAAGGGTATGAGTGTAGCAGCAGTGCAGCCTTCTCGCCCAAAGGAACGCAGTATGCAATACCACCTCAACGTCGCGTACCGCGACAGCTCCTGTCGTAACAGAGCCTATCATCAAGGAGATATCTTCGCTATACTAAACAGACGCTCAGGGCTGAGATGAACTTCATCAATTCCAACACTAATACGTCACGTTTTGTCGCTTAATTCATGCTTAAGTCTACCTGTATTTGGCGCCTTCTTCCTTGTCACGGATAGACCACATCTGCGAATTATTAATTCGTGTGTGGACGACCAGCTCCACTAAGTCCATGTATACCCCTCGCGTGGCATGGGGTGTGGAACAAGCTTGGGACACAAACCAACACATGCACTGCCGAAATCCTGCCGGACTATCGGGACTGCTTCCTCCCCTTCTTGTAAGCAGCGATCACTGTTAAGTACCTGGGGCACGGTAAATGAAGATTGAAGAGGCCCCTCTCATTGCCCCAGAGATATGGCATCCCTCACACTTACGTTCTAATAATACACACTTATTGTACGCAAAAGTGAAGTGCATGAGTACGAATTCAGACTCCAAATCGAAAGGCCCGGCCTTGTTAACAAGCCAGGTTCAACAGCACATAGCGATATATGAGAGCTCGGACGTTGGCTACACCAGTGAATACTGTGTCCCTTAATATGACGCATAACTGGGTCACTGTTTCCCAGCCGTTTTGTATACGCAAAGCCTGCACGTACCTACCTACAGCTTCCTTGACCCGTATGAACTGTGAAACGGCTTTGTATGATGACATATACCCACTGTCCAACAAGGTAGGGCAGTAGTAGTCATCTCCTTGCCTGTGCTTGTAATACTTGGCGTAGCTTGCCGCCCCCAGGGTCCAGCGTTTATTGTATCCATTGGACGAGAGTGTGGTGTGATATTCACTATGCCCCTCTACTATATAAGCGCATGCCAGTTTAGAGAATCTCTGGAGCACACTGCTCCCGCCACTGGTTCGAGGCTCCTAGGTAGATGGCGCTTTGGACTATAGCTTCGTTACTTACTACACACATAACAAGGCTAAGGAGAACAGTACAAGACCCCTTTTCTCGCTATGACATGTGGTTGACAGTATTCGAGATAGGGCGTTAGCTATACGACACCCAAATATATCATGGGACTAGCACGCCGCACCATTGCATCTGATCCACAAATTATAATACCGCAGATCAATCTTCTCAGCGTAGGTAGAATGTCACCGTCTCCTTGAAATTTAATATACGTATTGAGTCTGGTAAACTACGTACTCATTCTGTTAAGGAGGTATCAACAAGTACACCAAAACACGTTTACTAAACCTGTTTTACATCTAGTGGGAAGGAAGCTCGAAGAAGGGGGGTCGGGTCCATTAAACAAGCTACAAACCCGTAAGCCTTATCCCGTGTTCCGACCCCGAGTAAAGGGATATACATGTGGGTAAGACCTACATGCAAGCGCCAACTACAGCCCTGCCACCCATTGACGAACCCCAAAGTTACATCGCCAGGCGTCTAGTCTAGAACCGTGCCCCCCGGATCCTTCGATTAGTAGTTTCGAAAGGGTATTGGCCCGAGAAAGGGCCACGCATAAGTTGATTTCCATCACCCGCGCCTGGCGTGTACAGGAACCAATCGCAGGTATTATTAATAAGTATTACCCTCCCCTGGAAGCTTGGAAAAAGTAAGTGACTTCATGTCATGTCAGCCCTTTGTTTTTTCGCCCCCATAGACTTAAGATGTTGTTGTCTATGTACATCATTAGCTAGGCGTTATTTTGTCGGCTCTTGTAGAGCTACAGCAGAGGGAAAGATAGACAAACGCCTTAAGCATGTACCGAGATTGTTAATGGAACAAACATTCCATGCAGTTTTAAAACGGTCATCTGATTCTAAACATTGCTACGTAGTAATAAAACGCGTAGCACCATATCACACACCTACCTCGCTGCTTAAGCTGAATCAAGACAAATACTTCCTATTGATAAATTTGCGCCTAGAACGTAGCAGATATCCCCAAACACTAACTTAATGTTCCGAGAGAGCACGGAGAAAGGGGCAATGGAGGGGGAGAAGTTTACTCATCCATGATGTACCTAGTTTACGCCTCCGAGTCCGAGCACAGTAGGGATAACTAGATATTGCAGGGTCTCAACTGTACAGCAGAAGAGATAACCAAGTTCACATCATCATTGGGCAAGATCGCCTTACAAACACGAGCCGATAACACGACTTTAACTAATAATAATACACATTGCGTAGGTAAGCTGGAGGCAAACGGACATAAATTTAGACACACGATAATGAATACCGAAATAGCGAGGGCAGTAAGCATCCAGAGAATCACTTCGTGAGGGACTACAAAAGTTAAAATAAGATCACATATGTCTGTCCAGTAAGACATGTACCTATTACATCCCAAATTAATGGCAACGGACCAACCGCTCAAAAAGCAACAAGCGTGAAGAAGAAGGGTGTGTGTATGGGAGAAGCTGGTTCCAGATATTCCCATGCTGCAAGGCTGTGGCAAAATTTATTTTCAGTCTCCAGCCCCCGAGCTCAGCACCTACATAATTACTTCTGAGATATGTACCTAACAGTACCTAAGTTGGACACACCTGGCTAACAGAATGGTACATTGGCTCAACAGCTTGTGCATTATCATCTTGATCGACTTACACCATCGATGTATTATACTGTACCTCCCCTGACCAGTGCATCTGATACCTGCCAAGTCACCAGGCGGTTACCTGAGCACTTCTCATGGTGACCAGAAAGGATAATTTCATTCCAAAACATAATATCACGGGACAGTAAATCATACCTCTTCTCCACGAGAAAGGATCTATAAAAGCCTAATATAAGTCTAATATTCCCCAGTGACATCCTGTCCGGCACAAGATTAGAAATCGGGCAGAGGAGAGAAGCAAAAAACCTAGGGAATCAGGAATCCAGGCTACGTAGAGCTACCTGTACAAAGTGGAAAATACTAGAGAAAGAACGAGAGGACGGCAAGGAAGCAATAGGGAGGATGGGCAGAGATAATTAGTGAGTGACCATATATTGGATAAAAGAGAATAACCATAAAAATCGTGTAAAAGACCAGAGATAAAACAAGGATAGACAGAGTAAAATTCATTCATAAGAATCAATATGTAAATTTGACAATAATAATTCGTTAGTACAAGCCCAGGAGACTTTTATCAGTACAGTGACCATTAATATAAGACTACTTACAAAAGGGGCGCTTCAATATAAAACCCCCCGGCTTAGGATATATGTATATAAATAGGTAGCAAATAGGGGAAACATGATGCATGTATGAAAATATCTCTACCACGAGGCTGCTGACTGTCCAAGTACAGTAAGATCTGGCACATAGGTCTACTGGACAGTTACAGACGGTTCAGATAATTACAGTCCACGGATCCCCCACAGTAGACCCAAGCACCACAGAAAACAATGAAACACAATCAAAGAAATATGTAATACATGAATTGATGGATGAGCACAACAACTATTCGCACTACCCTACCAATAATACTATGGTTCAGCTCCCTAATCTTCCCACCTCGCTACTTACCCTGACCTACCCCTATCTGCCATCCCAAACCTCATATATACCCATGCCATGTCGTATCATAACCCATACCAATCCTTTAGACGGTGATGAAACGGGGAACCTACCCATCCTACCCTACCCTACCAGCCTCCTCTATTTTGCATTAATAATCCTACATAGACACCCACCCATTTTCTGGATATCTGGCACCTTGGAAGAAGGAGGGTAGAACACAGTAGAGTACAGTAATTAGAGATAGAGGGAGACATAACTCCGGATACCTGCCTACTGGACCTATATGCGGCGAAGTAGGTAGGTAAGCAATCGAGCAAGCATGGGAACAAGTAACTACCGACGAACCAATCAGCTGAGTAGTAATATCTAGCCTTAGACTTAGCCATACACCTACTTGCTTATGTACACATGCACGTGGGATGCTCCATCACGAATACGACGGCCAGGTATAGATATACGTACATAGAAGCATAGCTAAACTACCTACGTAGATACACGGATATAGACAAGACATCAAGCCTCGAATCACGTATCTGACACCTTCATTTTTCGTACAGGCGGGTAGGACAGGTCAGGTTCAGACTCACCCTGACTCTCACGCTCATTCTCATCCAGCCGTCTATTTCACACATAATGCATATTAGCCTCATTCCCGCATATACCCTCCTCATATCCTATCTCCTTCAAAAGAAGAAGATAGGTCAAGGAAATCGGAACCGAAGGCTAACTTCAACTTTCTCTCTTTCGACATCTTCCTCAAAACGCACTAATAATAATGCCTCCCTCCATACCTACCTCTTACCCTGTATGCAAATAAGACTACGACCCTCCCATCTGCGCCACACGAAAGCAAGCTATAACGCCGCACACCTGCCTACTTACCTACCTACCTACCACACGGCACAGCACGGCAAAAAGAAGAAGGTTGAGCGAAGGCCGAAGGATGAGAAGTAAGTTGGAAGAAGAAAAGTAACAAGAAGGGGAAGAGGAGGAATAATTACACCTCTAGAACCATGACCGGGGAACTCTCACACCCACGCCTACCACACACATCCCACATCTAACACTCACACAGATACTATGTATACTAATTACACATACGCATACGAATACAACACACGTGGCCTGTCCTATCCATTCGGGTCCCTCTCCCACGTGGTAGATTGATTACCTATTCCTATCAAGCCTAAAGGGGGAGGGGGGGACCGAACCGAGCCCAACCCAACTCTACGCTACGAAGAGGCGTAGCCAACGTTGTCTTCCGGTACGGGGAGTTTAGTTTTAAGGGGAAAGGGGAATAAGAATAATAAGACTGGCAGATGTGTATATGTGCGTGAGAGAGAGAGAGAGAGAAAGTGAAAGACAAGCGTCATAGATACAATACATACACAGTAAGTAAGTAGATATCTGCCTAATACCTATCTACCTGCCTGAGAGAAAGAGAAAGGGAAAGGGAAAATACGGAACCAACCTAAGTAAGAAAGTCTCACAGACAGTCCCAGACACACACACAAAAATAAGAAAGAAAAGTATATTACCCGGTCAAGATATTCGACTTGCCTTGACCTGACTAATCTACGATACGTTTCTACTTTTCGTAACTGTCTAGTATTGTGGGTTAGCAGTGTAGCAGTCATGATCCGTGGTGGTAAGTAGGCAAGTGGGCAAGTAAGAAAGAAAAGAATAATGAGGACTCAAAAGAGCCGTGGAAAAAACAAGACAGGAAGGGGAAAAGGGAAAAAGGAAAAAGAAACGAAACGAACAAACAGAAACAGGGAGAAGAAGCGCAGCTAATTTACCTAACCTGACCTACACAGAGACCTAACCATGTGGGAAGGTAGCATTTCCACTCCCCCTACATACATGGACATAGGCAGGCAAACCGGCCAAGAGAAGAGGAGAGTAGAAATAGGGGCCAAAGACACGTTCCTTCATGTTCCAGATCAAAGAAAGAAACCTGGGTACCCTTGTACCTCCTTTACCGAGTCACATAATTGTCACCTTGAAGAAGAGAAGACAGAAAGCAAGGTATCAATGCAAATGAATTGAATACGCTACACCCGGTGTATTTATATATGCCTCGGTTCAAATACATGATGAACCACTGATGCAGAACAACAAACAAACTCCCTTCTCAGATAAAACGAGCTCGGGTTTCTCTGAACCGAGCTTCAATTGTGCAGACCAGGTAGCATGTGTGAATCGAAAACAATTTGAGGCCCCATAATGTGTGCGTACTTCTGCTTGAGCTTAATCTCATGAATCATCTCCTCTTTCTCATCTTAAGCACAATATCATCTCATCCGACTCGTACAATATCTCATGGGAACTTGTCAAGTCATCATGTCCACTACCCTTGTTGAACATAATCACTTTTTGTTCCATTGTTCCACAAAATCCCGCATGAGGGACGTCCGTTACGTCCCAGAGTCATCCTACATACCCTCCAGCGGTTGACTATAAGTGTAGTTGAAATCTAATAGCCCGTCGAGGACCCAGTGTTGAGGGTCAAAAAAGTCGTAATTCGTTTCGCTTCCATAGCCACCCAGGCCGCCAATCATACTGTTAGCGCCCGCATTGAGCCCGTGCTGCGGGGTGGGCGTCAAACCACCGTTGTTACCCATCGATCCCAGGTTTGATACGTTATTTTGGGGTAGAAGGGTGCTATCCATATGGGTCGATGATGCTGAAGACTCGTTAGCCGAGTCTGGGTTGGTAGCTTGTTTGAGCGCTGATGCGTATTAGCATGTTCTCTCGGATGGAGAGGCTAGTTAATGAGGGGGAAGTAGTCCTTACAGTCAAGCCCTCGGCCATGCGCTTGGTATTGTTCTCTCCAGCGCCAAATAGAGTCATATACCAAGCTCATACTATGCCTACACCGCACCTTCAACTGTAGGCTATCGTCTATAGACACTGCGCCGTCGTCATCGTAATGGGCTTTGTCATTGTTGGTCTCGATCCGTGCGCCATTCCACATCTGGACCATGAGTTCTGCCAGTCGCCATGGCAAATCGTTCTCCACGATGCTGGTCTTACGAATGGACTGGATCGTCTTATGGAAGAGCGTTCGGCCTCTATTGGCATCTATAGTCTTGGCGAAGAACGATCTCATCAGCTTCAACAGTGCAAAGCCACAAGCAACAAGCATCTGCTGAAGGTAATTAGTGGCGTAGACCAGGATATACTGATTGGATTCCAAGAAGAGTAGGTCGAGAAAGGCAGAGACCGCCCGCCAGAGGCCCATCAGATCATCCATGTAACCCGGCGTAGTGCTGGAATCAAAGAAGCCAGCCAAACGAAGGTGTACATTCGCCGCTTGTAAATGTGCGTCCACAATCGGAGACAGATGCTGTGAGAGTATCGAGGCTTGCAGTTCCTGGAAATCTCGCCGGTATACGCGCATAAGCATTGCCCGATGCTCGTCGCCGGCGACGCCTCGAGGATCGCTAGCATTACTGTACATTTCTTTCGACACTTTATCGGAAAACCTCTCGATACGCAGCCGTGCCTCCAGCTCCGGTGCTAATGAAAAGGGTCCATCTTCGCCGGGACGGATGGCCAGCGTCCAATCATACAGAGTGGTTGCCGGCTGGCCGTAGGCCGTACCGATGGACTGAGCAACAATATTACATACGGCCCAGGTCGTGACGCGATCGTGGAGCTGATCTTTGTTGAGCTCTACAGAAACTCTAGAGAAGTCTTGTGTATGATTGGGCCGGTGCATTCCGATGCCGGTTGCAGCTTTCATCATCACGCCACATAAGATATGCGTGGGGTCTGCTGTCGTGGTGCTAGTTGGTAAAGGCCATGTGCACAAGAGGCACAGGGCCTTCACGACGAAATAGCTGTTGGGAACGTCGCCAACTGTTCCCCAAAGCAATCGGTTCAGCGGCCCGCTTGCTAACTCATTCAATATATTAGGTTTTGGCCTGTAACGGCGTGAAGCAATGGAAATAATGGTCCAGAAGAGAAGCGCATGCTGTTGATAATACAGATCGGGGCTTTGTTGCTCGTTGAGAAACGGGAGAAAGGGGTGATAGCAGGTAAAGAATTCTTGGAATAACCCATGCACATCCTGGTCAGTTAGACGCACATGTTCTAACTCGTACGCATAATGGGTGGTAGGCATGCCATAAGAACCACCCCTCTTCAGAGTGAGCAGTGATGTGACGGCTTCATCGGATCCCATGAGCGATGGGTTTCGGGTATGGGAGTAGGCGCTATTAGCGATGGGAGATTGAAGCTGGGACTGGATATCCTCCTCCTCGTCGATAACAAATCCCTGTGCTTTAGCTTGGGCAATGCTCCGACGCAAACGCTCAATCTCTTTTTCCATCTCGGCATGTTTCGATCGCTTGCCGACGCGTTTGAAGTTGGACTCAATCTTACAGTCGAGCTTAAGGCGGTTGCATCGTGAGCAGCTTTGGAAGGGGGTTTGTACGACATCGCATCGCAACTACATATGTCGAAATGGCATTCATTAGTTGTGAATCGTCACAGAGGAACAAGGGGGGTATCACGAAGCTTGAAAGAACATGTTGAGGGTAGGAGGCGACAGCTTGGCACGATGTACCGCACATAATTGCACGATACAAGGCGCAAGGGGGTTGCAGTCGTAACTGTTGTTATGAGTCCGGCCCTTGGGGTAATTGGATGATAACGGGAGTTGCGCTCGTAGTTCTCGAGGTAGTGATAGGTGACTCACTTTCTGTTGCCGGCATTCGTTGCATGCACGCTTCACGCCCGGCTGCCGCTTTTTTTCGCGTTCAATCAAGGAGTGGTCTTCGTCGCCAACGCTGCCGGGGCTGCTTTCGACGGTACTTCGTTTCCGCTTAACAGAGCTATGATGATGTAGGCTCATAGGACTAGTCGGGCTCATGGACGGGGCTGAAGGGGCGCCGCCGCCGACTCCGACGTGGCCATCCATGCATTCAATGGCCAAAGACCAGGGAGCTTCTGAGGCAGCACAGCTAAGGAGGTATGTCCGGATTGAAGTGAGCCGAGAAGCGACAGGCGACAGGCAGATCGGGCCCGATCCGCAGCAGCAGGAGCAGGTCCGACCAATCTGCTGGGTTGCTTATTGGTATTTTGGGGATAGGTTGTCTTATTTTCCGCCTTCCGCCTCTTCGGTGTCGCGCGATGATGGGAGGTCAAGGACACCGATTACGGAAGGAATTGGGTGAAGGAGGGGTCTGAAACTAATAAAAAAAGGTGGGAGGTCGAAGAGTCACATCAAAAGCAGAGACACGGGCAATTGACACAATCAATCAACTGTGTTAAAAATTTGTTTCTGCACCAAGATGGGACTAAAAGGGGCAAGCCGATTGAACATCTGTTACAGTACGCTGTAATCATCCACACCGGTCGGTTTACCCAGCCATGCCTAGCATCCACTGGGGAGTCCCTCCAAGGCCGTTCTGGTAACTCTGGTTGGAGCGAGCCGCGAGTCCGCTGGGAAAGGTGGGCTTTAGCGTGCCGGGCTGGTACGATGGTATAGCGGCTAGACAACGGTTATAGAGTTATAGTCTTGTACTATATAGATATCGCCTTAAGGCTATATACTATGTATTATGCTGTATGCCGCACCTGTAATCGTCGCCAGCGTCGTCTCGATTCCACTTATTAGGTATGCAAATACGGAGATAAGAAAGATTGCAATGGTTCAGGTTTTTTCGGTCAAAGCCAGGTCCATTTGATCAGTCGAAACTTTTGAACTGTCATTTTCTCCAGCATCAGCTTCAGCAGGGCGAGGAAAGCACCTGCTTAATTGGATGAATTGCACTGTGCTCGATGCCCACCTGACCAGTGCTGGCCTTACTCGAAGTGGTCAAGCGTGTCGGCAGCCAAGCTTCGAGAATGAGGGGTAAGGTAGCATTTGTCTCTGCACGAACCACTCACAGCCGCTCACCGGCAGCTCTTTGCGATCCGATTTGCCTGATGTGTCAGGGCCTTCGAACTTCAGGGTCGTGTTGAAGGGCGCGCCGGCAAAGCCCTGTTTTCAATATACACTCTGATTGGTTGGAATAACACATCGTACAGAACTACTTTTGCATCTTGTTAAGTACATACTACGTATATCAGATATCAGATCTTTGTTCAATTCATCGGATCACGGTCATGTGTTCAGTGGCATGTATACGGAATCTGCGATTAAATGGTTATATGTAGCCTGTAGGGGGTCAGGTTCCCTCCTGTCCGAATGCCCCTCTGCGTCAACCTACCTAACCTACCTACTGGTAGCAGTGCCTAACACCATACCCAGAGATTGAACATCTGAGGGTCATGCTAACAGTCAAATCGGCGATATCACTGGCCTAGGAGGTTGGGTACCAAACCGTAGGACAAGGAACTTCTGGTTCCTGCTGCTGCACGTTTCCGTATGCTACCCATCCACAGCTGTATGTTCAGCTTCAAACTTTCCATTCATCCATGTATGCGTGCCTAGGTAGTCTTCCACATCGGCGTGCATCAGCAACAATCAGAACACCATTTGCGGCGATTTGCTTGCAGGGTATCCTACACGGCATTTTGCACACCTGTAGTACAGACCCATCGCCAATTGAATGAGAGCAAGTGGTAGTAACACGGCGATACCTCCGAGTCCAGACGTTGATGCATGTCTGCTATGCCTTGCCTATGGTTTATTAGCCGAAGAATTGCCTCGCATGGAAAGGACAGTGTTTAGGTAATCAACCGACCAATTATATCAACTCGGACCTATATTCTTGGCATACCTTGTCTTGTCAATCATCACCTTCGCAGTGGAGAGCCAACATCTTCGAGGGAAATAGATAAAGGGACATGCCTCAACCCAATCATATCATGATTTATTATGTGTTTATAAACAGACTATTTCAGCTTGACGCCTAAGTTTATCACAGCAAATCAACAGCATTGGTTCTCTCTATACGTTCAACTCTCGAGTAACTTCCGAGCTCAATCGATTCAACAATGTCCGCAATCAACAAAGAGACCGGTGTGCATACGTCCTCTCGAAAGCTATTCAAGGGTAACCTGGTCCCCCCGTGCCCCAAGCCAGCACCCAAATCGTACACCGTGACCCCGGCATCCGCTTCTGAAGTTACAATTATCAAAGACAAGGCCAAGGCCAAGGCAACACGTAAGTTCACCCTACCATCGGACGAGCCGATCTTGAACTCCATCATGTGTTCAAGTTGCACTTACATGTACACTTCCGCTCTAGGTCCCCAGCCTATTGCCATTTCTTCTATGGCTGTGCCCCAGCCTTTTGTTGACCCGGCTGTTTTGCAACGACGTCCTCCGCCTCCATGAGCTGTTCCATCTCTGTCTCTCGGATAATTGCAGTATCGGGATCCAGTATCTCCTAGGTTTTGGTTTCCAGGGCCCTTCCCGCCAACCTAAAATGACTTAAGGCTGAGGTACGGCGCCCATTAGAGCACACCAGCTACGGAATTTAGGTTCGGCGCCCGGGCTGACCCGGTAGTTTCGTACTTTGCTTGATCGAGCGGATACCAGTTTGCCTATAGGCTCTTCACTCGACATATCAGGGGTGATTGTAGCCAAGCCAATGGTACTGTTCAAGATTTAGCTAAGACGATCTCGAGTGTCACAAGACCTCCGCAATCGGTCACCTCTCCGTGGATGATATGCCTATAAACGATACAGCCAATCGCGTCTCGGCGTCTTGATGCTAAACATCCAAAGGGGCTTGGTCAGGGCCAGGGACGCTTCAGAGTTCCCATGTGTCGTACTGGTTGCGCTGGTCGTTAATCCTCGAGTCTTCCGGACAACCCAACACTAGAGAATGAGGGCTTACTCGAGGCATACCTTAATGCTCTGTCAACCTGAGCTAGCGGGTTGTTAGCTGAACTCACACAATATCTTTTTCCAGAGACTGCAAAGGGATTATAAGTGGCTGCCTTTATCGCACCAATATCCCTCACCCGTCAGCCCCCGGAGAGACACTCGTCATCGTCCTGAGAAGTCGCCCCTTAGCGCTACGTCATTTGATATTCGAAACTATAATCCATCCAGCCGTCTACAATTATGCGGAACCTGGAAACCCGCGTTCCCGTGGTTCTTATATATTTGAGCGTCTAGTATACGCTTGAATCTCAGACAATAGTATACCTATACCGCCCTGTGCGTTCTAGAACTAAGCGGCAGGGGTAGTCGCATATCTAATCCACGCCATTAAAGACTTGCTAGGCTGTGTTGGCAACTTCTCGGCACTCCGCAAGCTTCTCAGTCTTAACGCCTTGCATGAACTTTGTCATAACTACATTCAAAGTCACAGTTATGCGCTCCTGAGTTTCATGCGTCCTAAGGATGGCACTGCCCCAGAGGAATTTGCTTCCATTTTACTTCATATGGCCCGTTATCCGTATCGTTTCTAGTCCCAGTATTATGCACAGCCGGCACTTGGTAGCAAGTCGGCTTTCGAAGCACCTACACTACATAGTACAAAGCATCTAGCCCATCAAAGCCCCGTCATGAAACGTTGACTAATAAATTAAGTTCATTTGAGGCCTGATCCGAGAGTTCGGTTACCATTTTCCGGCACCCGACGACCCAGAATGGCATAGAGTCACAGTTGACGGGAGACACCGCCTGATCGAGCTCCAAATCTGGTCAAACAATTCACCGTCAAAAACCTATGTGTCTGCGTCATCCTGTGCGCATGAAATCGCTTAACATATACTTTGACATGGCAGGAGCAAATATCTCCTGTGTACGGATCATTAGAAAGCTAGGCAGAGAAGATGAAAACTCCTATCCACAAAGTGGATAGTTAAATCAGGCGCATTTTCGGATCTGTGCTTACTCATAGTAAAGCATGTTGGGATTCCAGCTACATAATACAAATAAGCTTCTGGCAACTTCCCGGCAGTTACGTTCGAGCTTCCTAAACAAGATCCATATATGGACATCGTGTGGGGTATTGGGGGCTTAAGGCGCTGTGACGACTGAACTGCTTCGGTAATAAGCTGCTCTGAAGAATCCGGTGATGGCTCGGGAACAGGCCGGGCCTACGTTATAACATCTTCACTGGGCTAGACACGGCCGAACAGGTGCATCATCCCTACGACTAATTCTCCGTCTCCGCATTTGATCAGCATCGAATCTAAATTACTTAAACGTGGTTGTCGTTTATGAGGAGATGGCTGCCCCCTGGGAATATTGAATTCCGACCAACTAGCCTTCTTACTCCGTGCTCAGTGTCGTATTGCGCAACCCAGAACCCTGGAACTGGAATGGCGACTCTCCAACTAGCCTCCTGGGTTGCCAACCTAACATATGCGGACCTGACCACACCCGTGGTCGACGCCGCCGTGAAGACTGTATATAACTGGGCGGGCTGTGCCATCGGCGGCTACGCCCAAGACGCGCCACATATCGCACAAGCAACAACACAAGCGTTCTTCGGGGGGCCGCCGACATCAAGTATCCTTGGCGCCAACGGGTCGATCAGCGCAGCGTACGCGGACGCGCAATTAGCGGCCTTGATCAACGGCATCGCGTCGCATATCGACGACTACGACGACACACATCTGGAAACTATCATTCACCCGGGTGGTCCGGTCGCCAGCGCGCTGTTGGCCGTGGCGGAGTGGCAGGGGTCGGTGACGGGACCCGAGTTCCTGACGGCTTTCGTCGCTGGCGTCGAGGCCGAGTGTAAGTTAGGCTTGAGCGTCACGCCGGAACACTACGATGTTGGGTGGCATATCACCAGCACCACGGGCTCGATAGGCGCGGCGGTGGCGGTGGGCAAGCTCATCGGCCTCGACACCACGCAGATGCAGCACGCGATAGGCGTTGCCGCGACGCAAGTCGTGGGCATGCAGGAGTACTTCGGATCCATGACCAAGTCTTTTCACGTCGGACGCGCGGCGCAGGGCGGGATGCTCGGCGCGCTGCTGGCCAAGAACAATTACACGAGTTCACTTCAAGGTCTCGAGGCCAAGTACGGCTGGCTACACGTCGTGAGCACGAGAGAGAACGCGACAGCTTACTTCGATCAGCTGGGCGAGATCTGGGAGATCGAGAAGAACACCTTCAAGCCTTTTCCTTGCGGCATCGTTCTACATCCCACGATCGACGCGGCTACACAATTACACAAAGCGATAGTTGAACAGAAGAGAGATATCGCATCCGTGAAGCGCATAAATCTGCAGGTGAATTCGGAAGTACTGGTCCTCACGGGCAAGACCAAGCCGACGACGGGTCTCGAGGGGAAATTCAGCGTCTACCACGTCGCAGCAGTAGGCGTGTTATACGGAGAGGCCACGCCGACGTATTTCACGAACGAGGCGGTGAACAACGCGACCGTCGTGGAGTACAGGCAGAAAGTGAACGTGACCGTGGACGACGAGCGGTTCAGCAAGGATCAGGCCACGGTTACGATCGAGTTTGACGATGGGACTACACTCGAGAAACATGTCGAGCACGCCATCGGCAGCTTAGAGAATCCCTTGACGGAAAACGAGCTCAAGAACAAATTTATTGATCAGGTGTCTAAAAGGCTGGGTGAGGCGAGAGCGGAAAAGGCGTATGTTTCTTTTAAGAATATTGGGAATATGACGGATGTTGCGACTCTGAGAACACTGTATTAGCGGGTAGCGTATTGAATCCTTGATAATGGCCGTATGAGGGGTATTGCAATCATCACCTTATGGAAGAGATCTCTTATGGAAATACAGTAGCACTACTATCTAACCACGCCCAGGGTCATTGGGTTGTGGTTATTGCGTTCCATCACGATCATCAGCAGAGAATTATTGTAAAATCCAATGCTCATAAATCGTTACACATACCCATACCCCATACTCGTTCTTCCCCACCCATCTCACTCAAACTACCCACTCAATGAAGTTTGCTTGCTGTACGTACTAGTAACACCACTTCCTCCAGGTAAACATAACCAGCCAGCCAGTCTTCATTGTCCCCCCAGCAGCTACAGGGTAGGCCCCGCCCCGTCCCGCTTTGCCTTCCTTTGTCCTTCCTTCGTCCTTCCTTCGTCCTTCCTTCTCGTACAACTGACTGGCTGATTGAACCGACTGAAATCAGCTCCCCGCGTGAGTTTAGAGTAAAGATTAAATAATGCAGAAATCACAGGGCAGCGGGCAAGGAATGCAGAAGCAGAAGCGACCGGGACAGCAGCCTCCCCTGTCACCGCCGCGTAAGCGCAAGCCCGTCTGTTGTGACTCCTCATGGGGACGATCGGGGTCTGTTTTATTTGTGCTTTATGTTAGCTTCGGCGTTGCTAGATAAGCAGGTATATATATATAGGTAGATATCGGCCGCTTCATCTTCGGCGCTTCATATGTATTAGAGGGTAGAAGGCTAGGATGGAAGGGAACAGAGGGAGTGAAAGGGGAAGGAAGGGGGATGTACCAGAGTAAAGTAAAATAAAGTAAAATAAAATAAAAGTAAAGAAACAACATACTCATAGGCTGCGCCACCATGGGCTGCAGCGCAATCTCTTGCATCTCCTCCTCCCGTGGAGACAGCTGGCGCTGCTCAGCCTTCATTGTCGCAGCGGCGGCTGCGGGGTTCTCATCAGCAGTGTGCGAGGGAGCCATTGTCGAAAAAATAGTGAGAGACAGGTTTCTACGCTCGCTCGGGAATAGTGAATTATGTGGGTAGGTATGAGTAGCGAACGGTCTCCTTCAAGATCAGATGCCGAGATATGAATTGGGTAGGTATGTGTATGAATCTATTTCACGTCATAGGTAGGTAGGTAGGTAAGTAAACTGTCAAAGAAGGATAATAACGAGGTTTTACAGTGGACTGTGGGATTAAGGTTGTTTGACTGAGACTTTGAGGTAAGTGAGTATTATTATGTAGGTTCTGCACGTAAGATGTTGGTTGGGGTCCGGAATGACCAGCTCTTTCTCGGTCTTGATACCAAATGACGTATGCCTCCATTTGACGCGCAATCATAAAGTGGCTGGACAGTGCCAAGAACGACCAGCTGATGCCACGTGGCACACCCCATACCTTACCAAGGTTCCAAGTAGGTAGGGTCCTGTCATCCCGCCTCCAAGGGTCCAACTGTATCTTGTGGCTTATTATGAGTGATTGGCAAACAAGGATGCAGGGTAAGCACTTGAACAACGCCCTGATAAAACAAACAGACAACCGGGTTCTTTTGCAGTATGGGGTCTTATACACATAAACTAGATGCGGTGGTGTTGATAACGCACTGTTTCCGTAGGGCATCGCTTAGTTGTGCTTTTACAACTGTGCTGCCCTTGGCTTATGCTCATGTTACCTAGCTAGCACTTTGTCGGCCAACGCTGGGAGGGACTATATAGGTAAGAAGCAACCTTATCTGCACATGGTATTATCCGAATAACAGACGCGCAGCTAGCATTGTCTAAATAGCCGCCATCCTTTTACTGTAATTTTAAGCACTTAAGTAATGACTCAATATGTTCACTAAAACTGTTCTTTAACGGGTCGTGGTGCTTGCCTATAACGTAGCCATCTATTGTCACGTAGAATATATATTCTTAATTCCTACGCGGGATTAGCGACGACGTTTTTTCCGTGGCATCTATGTTATGCAACCTCTTAAGTAACAGCTACTGAATCTCGTCCTTGCGCACAGTCTAGGTGGACATGTTTAGAAGACCGTGTGAAAGCCAGGTTGGCTATAGCTATTAGTGACTAAAAAGTAACGAGCGACCAAAACACTGAAACAATATTTCAGGACACACAAGTCGAAAGATGGCAAAGTGGGAGATCTTAAGACTCAACTTCCTCCGCCCTGTGAGATATTAGTATACGTCATAAACAGTTCGTCGCCCGGGGATTGTATCTGGGGCAACGTAGAGAGAAAAGGGGGGAGAACTCACGCCGCAACCGCCGCCACCGCCTCCTCCACAACCACCGCCTCCACCACAACCGCCTCCTCCTCCTCCTCCTCCTCCTCCTCCACTAGCGCCACCTGGTCCGCTGCACCCTGCACTTCCGCACCCTGCCCCCATGCTCGAACAATTTGTTCCACCGGGGCCGCCGCCAGAGCCCACCGCGGGATGACCTGAGCCCGGGTCTGCTGCGACTATGCCGCCACAGGCAGCTCCTATGCAAGCGCTGTCTGGCCCGGGTCGTGCAACTGTCGTATCATAGTAAAGCGGGCAAACGAAGGGGGTGGGTGCGATATAGGGCCCGTATAAGAGGCTTGTGGTACCCCAGTACTCGTAGTAATACGCCTGCTTCGGCGGTATATCGTGTCCCCTTTTCTTCGCTCGCGCCCTCGCTTTCTGGTAATTATCCTCGAGTCGCTTTTGGTGCGTCAATTGAATCTGCTTGTTCACGATTCGCTTTCGCAGATTGTTGCTGCCGACCCGGATCGAGTTGTGCGCGGATATGTGTGCGCTGTTATCCGGTGGACAGAGGTTGGCGCGCCCAGATTCGTAGAATTTGTCCGAGGCTTGACAACGGGGGAGGAAACATTCCATGTTAGCCATCATGCACGTAGACGTAGAAGGGTTAGGACACTGCTACCTACCATCTTCCTTTTTGGGCTTCTTGAAAAAGGGTAGCTTGTTGGTTAGGCTGGAATCCGGAACATGGCTAGCTCTGACCGCCTCACAATACCAGCACGTACATTCCGAATATACCTCTCCGTACTCTTTCTGGTATACCTTACTGGTCCATTCAAATGAGGTAGACAACTTAGTCTCGTCAATTTTGTCGTCGTGGTCGATGAACCGCTGTGTTTTCTCGCACATCCACTTGTAATAACTGGATGGGCTAAGTTGGTGAGTATGCCAAGCGAGGTCGACATCCAGAGTTGGCACTGCGACTTGCGCGGGATACTTCCCGAGGATGGCTGTAAAACGCGTGTACTTCGTGATCAAACGCGCCATCGTCTCACGTCCAGTGGGACTATGCAGCCAATCAATCTAGTAATGAGAATGGTTAGCACATTAGAGCTGGCGTGGAAGGGTACAAAAAACCTACTTTGTGCATCTTCTCGGTGAAGACTCCCTGTCGCAAGACGGCCCCGCCGAGCTCCAAAGCAAAAGGGGAGCTGTTCCCAAGGTATCGCGACATCATCTTTTTGATCTGGACCTGAGCTTCAGGGGTAAGATGTGATGATCTGCGCGCAATTCTCTTCTTGGCCTTTTCATCATGGATGGCCAGGCCACCATCTTTCAGCAGTTTGTCGATGGCTTCACGAATATCCCTCATCGATGCGGGTGGAGGTTCCAGCACCTGACTCTGAAGGCAACGTCGAACAAGTGTGTTTGGGAACACAAGGGGGAATACCTCCCGTTCAAGTCCGGAGGGCGGAAGTTTGCTGGGCTTTCCCGTAGCGCCGTCAAGAATAGTCCCAGGCATTGGATAGCCGTGCTTCAGGAGATTATTCGCATCGGTAATGAATTTGGCAACTTCCAGATACGCTCCAGTCAGTACTTTACCGCATATGCAGGTAGTCTCCAGATTAATGTCACCATAGCCTTGCCCGACAAATGAAGAGGGGTCGCTGGATGAATGATATTCGCCCTTGCCACACGTAGACCATACGACCGTATTGAGTGTACCACAATCAGGGCATGGTGGGAGAGTTTTGGTGAATGGATCATCTACATTATCCCACTTCTTCCTAGTGGTCTTCTCCCAAGTAGCTACAGAATCAGCCGAAGGCTTGTAGCTGAAGTCTGTATCAATGGCATCGTTGACCAGTTGCCATGGTATCCCAGCATGCCACATCTCTCTAAGCCCATGCCGCATGCAATCCTCAGCGAAGGCTCTAGGGTTGAGCATGTGGGCATGCCACACCATTAGAACGTCGATAGAAAGGTCAGCGATGGCAACTAAGGTTAGGCACATGAAGTCCACTCACCAAGTGGTGGAAGCATGCTGTCATTCCAGAAAGGCTGTGCAGTATCAACATGGTTGTCTGAGGTAAATGCTCCATATTTGACACTGTCTTCACACATGTCGGTCTCGGTTAAAGGGCTTTTGGCAAAACTGTTCCACCATGCTTCATATCGATCAACCGCCTTGGCCACATAAATCGCCCATCGCTTTTCTCTAAGCACAATTAGAAGTTGCTTAGTCTCATCGTTCACGTCTCTAATATCTTGCAATACCATGGAATCGCTTTGGGGACCGATGTGGATATCCCAGAGGCCATTAGTATACCCGATCGTTTCTTGAAGGTTGTGGAAGGCAAAAAGGAGCTTTAGATGGGCCAGGCACGTATCTGGATTGACCTCGTGGGCGACTGAAGGGAGACTGAGCGATGAGAATCCAGAGTTAAGCTGATCGATGTCTTCGGGGGACAAGGCGGGAGCGTTAGATAGAGCATCATAACTAGGAGGAGGACTATCAGCGTCAGACTGTTCTGGGTCAGCCACAACCCCAGCCTTTTCGAGTTTACCCATTCCACTTGAATACGAAGTTTGACGGTTGCGCGGATGAAGGAGAGTGAGATGCCTAAACTATCAATGTTACTATTATGAAAACGCATAGCAGGAAGAGGGTTTATATATAAAGCTCGGGAGCGACGGATCTCTTGATAAATCTCCAACAGGGCCAATCCAAGTTCTGCATTCAATCACCGACATGTCGCAGCTAGGTATACAGTGTTATTATTCGACATTATTCTGGATTGTAACGCAAATATGCGCCTGGCAAGGACAGCCACATCAGAATTGTACGAGAAGTGGGAAAGAGAAATCGTACAGGCGTTATCAATGTCGCCTATGAGATCATACTACAGCCCATTTGGTCGGCGCGTTGCGCGTTGGCCCATACAGACAAGGCCTGTGGTTCAGGTGATCAAGAGCTGAACGAATTCGGTGGCGGCTGTGGTAGAAGCGTCTCACTCGGTTACATCCGCTTTAGTGAGAGGAGCAACATGGAATACACCTATCGACGTCTTCATATTTCTAACTACGAAGTATAAGGGTCTACAGACAAAGGACAGGAGCATGTAACTAGGCAGCGATGGGTTGATCTTAAGATGGGAAGGAAGCAAAAAAGAAAAAAATACGAGTACTATTATGTTTCTATACCTGTTTCTCCGTCTTCTAAGACTACTAAATGCATTTACCAGGTAGATAGATAAGTATTCAACAAGTCCATAATTATATTTGGTATTCCAATACCAAAGGAATTGCATTTAAACCTTACAGCACAGCCCCGTCTCCGCATTCCCAACTTGCCTCATTCTATCACCGACACGAAACCGTACTCTAGCAAAGTAGTGAAGCTGAAGACATACCTAGGTTCTATAGCCCGCGCTAAACGCCTGAGAAGTAAGCTGCATACTATCTCGGCCATGCAGCTCTCCCGTTTCCTTGATTCTCGGCCCGACTATTCAAGTGAGTACCTACCAAATGCGCACATTGAAGTGTCTTGTACTCGAGCCAGTATCACATAGGTCGGTCGCCGGAGTGGCTAAGCCGCAAATTTGGCCTCGCCAGACCAGATTCTGGATGATTAGGTATCTAAACATGAAAATGCTACCCGGGGAGCACTAATCAATGCGCCAGTGTGTTTATTGACACATGGCTGACTACCTGTGCTGTAGGAGCAATGAGTGTCGTATTGATGTTGTAGAAGCGATGTGTGTGGGACCAGGTCCCCCCTTGGCGAAGCCCTTTAGTACTGTATCGCGCAACCTCCTCAGCAGAGAATTACTAATATACCACCATTTGAGCCACGCCATTGGTAGCCTTTACAATTTTTCATTTTAGCTGACACACTCGCTTCTCTCCCTTCAAGGTTTCTTTGCGTATAGCTCTACCTGTCTTTCCGGCCTAGCTATCGTGCAATATAGAGGTGGGTAAGTGAGAAGGTTAGGCACATGTGTAGGTACTACTAGCCCGACCTCCAGTTACTGTGTACCTACAGAGTAGCTAGCAATCCGCCGGCCTCTAACCGTCGCCCGACCATTCTGCGCACTCGCTACTGTTTCTCTAAAGACCAGAGCCATAATCACGGTCTAATGGATGCAGACCGCCTGGCGAAACACCTTGTACGAGAGATTTGGGAAGAAAACACGCTCAATGGAACAATTGGTACGAAAAATACCGGCATTGCAAGAATTCTGGAGCAGACACTTGCTATGTATAGTACACTCTGACCCTTTCAATGATTTCAATACTGATACAAAATGAATAATAGCATTTCCCGGGAATTGTATGGCAAGGAGACCCGTTTTCTCCTTGAGCTGATTCAAAATGCCGATGACAACACATATTCGTGCGAGTACCCGGAGCTTAACTTCACTTACAAAAAAGGGAGCCTGCGGGTCGATTGTAACGAAATCGGTTTTACAGAGAATGATGTCCGGGCTCTCTGCCAGATCGGACGGAGCACCAAGACTGGCCTGGGCCGGTCTACTCGTTATATCGGTGAGAAAGGGATTGGGTTCAAATCAGTTTTCAAGGTTGCACGCATGGTTTACATCCACTCGCGAAGCTTTTCGTTCAAGTTGGATCCATCTCAGCCCGTTGGTATCATTGCGCCCGTTTGGGCCGAGTTCCCCGAGCCCACTTTACCAGGTTATACATCCTTCTATCTTCTTCTTGCAGAAAACTGTAATGAAGAGGAGCTTGTGCAAGAAGTTCAGGGGCTTGATCCCACGCTGCTCATGTTCACCAGGAGGCTAAGTCAGATTAACCTCATGGTCATACGTGATGACGGACCGCCTTGGACTCAGAAGCTCCGGCGAGAAGTCCTTTCACAGGATGCGCTTGCTGTGACAGTAATACATCGCGGATCCACCAGTCAATCGTATGTGATCTTCAAGCACCTTGTTTCTCAATTGCCATTAGAAGAAAGACGCCCAGGCTGCTCGGAGTCGGAGATATTGCTTGCCTTCCCCATCGCAGGCAGCAACATGCGGCCTGTATCCACCACCTATCCTGTTTATGCCTTCTTGCCCATCCGTGACTATGGATTCAAGGTCAGCTATTCTTGTTTTATCCTTCATTGATGCGCGGTGCTCTGAGTCTCACAGACACTACAGTTCCTTCTCCAAGCCGACTTCCTTCTTACGGCCAACCGCGAAGATATTTTAGACATTCCTTGGAACCGGACCCTCCGGGAGGTGGCCGGAGAAGCATTCCTCAGTGCGATTCAACAATTCAATTCAGAACCCCTTCGATACACGTGGCCGCACTATCTACCGGCCGACGATGCAACCGGTTTTTTCACAGCATTAAAAATTATAGTTTACCGGAAGCTCTCGAAGAGACCTATACTAGAATCCTTTGCGAAAACCATGGAGCTACCACAACTGCTCACTTATGTGCCGAGAGATCGTTTCTCAGACAGCAATAATATTCCTTTCACACTAACTTCTCAAACACGGTCGAAATATCTGTCCGTGAAATATCCCGAGTGGGTGATAGATTCCCTTTGCAACTTAGGAGTTAAGGTCCTTGATTCCGAAGGCTTTCTTCAAGATTTAGGCGACGGGATCTCGAACGAGCCAACCGTATTCCGTCGCAAGGGAGCTAAATGGCATTCGAAACTAGCTAAAGTCCTTCTGCCTCTAGCGATGGATAATGACAACAAAGCCCGACTGCAGGAGATGGAGCTGATACCCTTAAAAGATGGCAGATGGGTATCCATGAAGCAGGGCAAAGTATACTTCCACAAAGGAGCTCCCCCCGAGGTCACGCTCGAAGGGCTGCCACTTCAGACAGTCCATCCAGCCGCCGAAGCCAATCCTCACCGTAGCACGTTCTTAAGGTATATTGGTGTAGAGGACTTTCCGGACACAAGTCAGATTTGTCGTCTGATCATAGACACACATGAAACAAGCACGTTTGAACCCTATAAACTAACTTGTTCGCAGCTGGTGTCCCATGCCCTGTTTATGTACGGTACATCATTTCACCCTCCATCAGGGACGAACCTCTGGCTCGCCACAACCGCTGGCCGCTGTGTTAAGGGATCTCTGGCGTACATGCGCAGGCGCCCAATCACAAAAACCACAGCAGAGGGAAGAATAATTACCCAGCTAGAGAAAGCCTTCCCATTCATCAGTGAGGATTATGCCAATCAGTTGCCTGGGGAAAGGTCTTGGATTGAATGGCTTGAGAAGCATCTGGGCGTTGCGGTCCTGCCGAGGGTCTGCGACGCCTCATCTGATTCATCCCATACGTACGATCTTTCGGATGAATTTAAGTATCTATTTCGCACATGTGATTCGGCCGATGTCCTGGAGATTCTAGCCGACAATTGGAGAGAGTATATCCGTCAAATAATGTACTTGAAACCCACGCGGATCGTAGACAGCATCGCATCGACCTTAGTTACATGTCGCATCGGTCAAACTGAGGCTACTTGTAAGATGCCGCTCCGGGATACGTTTCTTCCGATGGATGGTGTCGTGGACAAATGGGCCCAGATCCCGAGGGTTGCAATCCGTAACCCGTCGGATCCAAAATGGTCTATGCTCAGCTACTTTGGTGTCAGGGTAGTAAGGGATCTTCAATACTACATATCAAGCCTGCAGACCATGCACGGCCTGAAGCCTCCAAAGACAATTACCAACCACATTTACTATGTGATGCATACGGACTACTTCGAGGAGTTAGAAAACATCAGGTATGGAGTTATGCAGCGCCGCCTAACTTTAAACGCAGTCGCAACTAACACACAAACCTGAGAAATGCCTTTTCTAAACAGGACATGATATATACCAGTTCCGGTCAATCGAACAGCATGCGCTGGGCCAGCTTGCGAGAATGCGTGGAAAAGGACTATGATATCGCATCCGAGTATCCAGACAGTGCCGGACTCTTCCGCGCCCTTATAAAGGCTGGGGCAGCTGAATTCGATATCTTGGTTGAAGCAGCATGCAATTGTAACGAAAGGGCGAAGCTGAGCATCAGATCATCATTTCTAGTCAAGATGAGCCGAGCGTTACAGAGTCAGGGGGCGAAGGAAGCCGCCGAGGCGATCAAATCCCTCCGCTATTACAAGCCCATATTTCCCATTATTCGCGGCTGGAACGATACAGAGTATGATGCCATGTTGCCTCTGCAACCATCTTACCCCCCGTGGTTCGTAGCGGACCGCTACGATTTGCACGACAGCTTTCGCGGGGTAGTAGATTTACTTGCCATCGCGCCGGAGGACCTTGAATCTATCGATATATTACTCCAGTCTCTCGATATTAAACACCGGTTGCTTTCTGAAATAGTCAGCTGCGAGGAGAAACCTGTGGGAACGCCGAAGTTGAACAAGAGGTTTACGGTATTAATGCGAAAAAAGGCCCAGTTTATTACTGCGTAAGTTAATGACACCAACAGGGGCATCAAAATGCTCTTATCTCCGACGTCTATTGGATCCTATTATGAGTTGTGATGACTGGATGGAAGCAGATAACTTAGCTCAGCCTAATATTTTTTCCAGGTTATTCCCCAAGTCCAGACCTAATCGACAGATCGAAATGCTACAGCTGAAGCGGGTTAAAGTTTACATAGCTCCTTCGATTCTGCGAAAGTACCAGTTCACGTATGGTGGTAAAGTGTTCCACGGACACGAGACTGAAGGGCAAGTGTCCTTCGCCGTTGAAAGTGGCCGCCTACAAATTTACATGAGTAGGGACAGTCTCGCTACATCCGTTGCGCCGCCTGAGCTTGGGAGCTCTATTGTTGATCGATACAGTATCGTCAACCCGTCACATCGCAGCCTGCTTCTCTATGTCTTTTATGAAGACAATTATGACAGGATAGTGAGAGCCTTTTCTCGAGAGGGCATTCACATCACAGGCGACTCCCTTGAAGGTGTGACATGCCCATATGCCCCAGTTGTCTGGGGAGTTAATTAAAGGGGCTTCATGTTTAAACGAGACGGTTCATGACTCAAGATTGAATGCTGATAACAAACCTCTCTCGCAGACTTGAACGGAAATTACGCCGCGCTGTGGAGTGAGGAGTTTCTGGATACCTTGTCCGAGCCAGAAGACAGCGATGAGTCCGAGGATGAATTACTGTCTAACTTCAAACACGTCCCAACAAAGATCGGTGTTAATGATCCAGGATCCCTAGACAGACGGTTGCCTTTACAATTTTTCAAGTGGTCGGAGCGGTTTCTTCATCGCGATATCGCCAGCGATCCCAGTGCGGATTATCGAGCCGAATTGCAAAGAGCGCCCGTACACTCGCAATATCTAGGGGAGGTAATAGTGAGTGCCTCAATCTCTCGGAAACCATAAGCAGTGAAAAATTATCTAGCCTAGTTACTAAATCAATCTCCCAAGACGTCGCACATGCTCCAGCAGCATCTGGGCACCTACTATGATCCAGAGCAACACTGGACGAGTCCGTTGCGGGTTAAGTCGGGACATAGCATGTTTGAGCATGACCTCTCGACATGCGCCTCCTTCACTATTACTGGTCACCAGGCAACCCGGAAAACAACCGACTTCCTCTCTAATTATGGCTACTCAGGGGCCAGAATCTGGGCCAGCGGGGCCAGGAACCCGACATATCACTTCGATATTGCCGTGTCGTCAGGCGATTCCAGAAGCCAGTTTTCTTGGACATCACAGCAGTTTGAAAGGGTGAGTAATCGCCGTATAACTTTGTCAACCTCCTGATTATTAATAATATTGACTCTAATAAACCGGCACATTATCCCTGATAGATGCGACGATTTCGGTTAAGCAAGCAACAAGGGTGGACCAGGCATAATACGCCTGACGATGTACACGTCCTTGTGAGGATCAGTGACGTCTTTGCCAATCCTTCCTTTGAACTCTTCATTGACCCTTGGCACCTTCTGATTTCCGATCGCTTCACTTTACCATGCGACTGGAATTTGACTGCTGCCATTGTTGACGAACCGAGAAACGACAACATAGAGCCAGGAATAGTGTCTCAACAGGCAGCTGAGGCAACACTCCTTCGGCCGACCCAGTCATATATGCCAATGCCCATGTCGAGCAACGCACGGTCATATAAAAATCAATCACCAGGAGAGTTCTCCAAAGAACAGTATGATCCTAGAGCACATGTACAGTCAATCTTCGACCCACCAACCACCGTCTCACAGCCCGTAATAGCAAATGGGTCCACCCAGAGCCTGTTCAACACCCAGCCTACCACTTGTCAACAGACGCCGAAGCTCTCACGCATCATCCTCCCTTATGCAAAATATGGCACCGCGTCTGTTTATTGCTACAAATCTCTGGCAAGAGGTGATATTCGTTTATTCATTTTGCATCCAGGAGGTGATGGCGACGAGCTTCGCGCCCTAGTTTTTCAGTCTTCCCTACTCCGGTCCGGCAGTTTTCAAGCCGTATCATACAGATGGAGTAGCGATGCGCTTTCACACACCCTATGGACACCGGATGGTGAAATCAAGATCACTTCTTCCCTATCAGCTGCTCTTCATGCCCTGAGACACCGTAGGGAGCCTACGGTCCTATGGGCGGATGCCATCTGTATCAACCAGAGGGATTTGAGAGAAAAGGAGGAGCAGATCCCGCTTATCCCACAGATATTTCAGCGGGCAACGTGTGTAATTGTGTTTCTAGGCAATGACAACCACGATGAGGCCGCCATCGAGGCTTTGATGCAGATCCGTGTCAACGAGGCACTGAAGCACGTAGGTGAAGAATGGCCGAAGGACCTCCCTGGGATCCCCGCGCACTGGATCGGGAAATCGGTCCCGCCTGCCGAAGACATGATCTGGTCTCAGATAAACACCCTTTTTGCTCGCTCTTGGTTCCAAAGGGCTTGGATTATACAGGAAGTTGTGGTTGCCATGAGCGTGCGAGTTGTATGTGGTAGGTGGATGATGGACTGGAACGACCTCTTCTCAGCTATCGAGATCATCGAGAAAGCCGGTCACTTTAAAGGGGGATTCTCGGCGTCCTCCCCTCCTAAGTGGCATCGGTTCCTAGCCTTGGCTCAGCTGCGCGAGCGTGAAGCTCGCCACGATCGTCGGCCCCTTCTAGAGCTCCTCGAGAGCTTTCGCTATGCAGAAAGCAGCAAAGAACATGATCGTCTCTTTTGCCACCTAGGTCTAGCCATTGACGGAAACCAACGTGGCTTCCTGCTAGACTACAGCATAAGCTTCGACTCCCTTGTCCGCAAGTATGCATGGGAGTTTGTCGAGCAAGGAAAGGCCCTAGAGCTATTTCATCGCGCCGGCCTGGGATCTCGACCTACGAAGCTCTTCCCGTCGTGGATCCCGGACTGGACAAACAAGAAGCAACCCAGTTTGCGCACTCTAGCGAGCCATGGTATGCCATGCGACGCATCATGGCGAAAGGAACCACGACTTACATACGACTCCGACAATGAATTTCAGGTCGGCGTGCACGGCATTCGGGTGGACAAGATACAAATTGTTAGCAAGACCTCCAACACGGTACAAGAATTGGCCGCATACTTGGACGAGATCGATGGGACTATTACGAGGTTACCCTTTGAGTCGGAGCCCTCCCTAAAGTGGATAATCCCTATAGCCGCCGCCTCCCGACCTAGAATCGCTGGGACGGACATGGAGGACTCATACAACGCGTTACGGAAATACCTTGCGGCCGAGGCCGAAAGTACCCCATCCATTAATACGCCGGGGGCGAATAAAAGGAGGATCGTCGACGAAAAAGGGATGGAAGGTACAGAAGCGCTTTGGTCGGCTGGTCAAAACTATCTGCTTGCGGTCCAGGACGAATGCCTTGTCTCTTGGAAGTTCGTGGTCACGGAGAGAAATAGGATCGGCGTGGCACCCCCAGGTGTCAAGAAAGGGGACACTGTCTGTATCCTGCACGGTGGCGTGGTACCGTTCCTGCTGCGGGAAAGCAAGCTTGCGGATAGAGCTTACGAGCTGGTCGGTGAGTGTTATATAGATGGCCTGATGAAGAGGGAAGAAGCCTCGTTAGGGGAACCTGAGGTTAGTTTTCGATTGCGCTAGGCGTATGAACAATACTAATAATGCAGAAATTATTGGTTGCGTGCGAGGTAGGTCATCAAGGTTTCAATTTATCATGCACCTTTCAAGCTTTCAATGAGTCAGACGTGCAAATCAATCGAATCATCTTTCGAGAACAGACGACATCGCCTGCAGCCAAGAAAATGTAATGATTCTACTCATGTCAATAAAATTATTGACTAAGAGCTTCTATTAAGTAAAACCAAACAGCACAGTAATTATCTATATCATTAGCAATCAACCCAGTGAACAAGGCTCATGTTGATTACGCTTCATATCCCTACATCAACTATTAGCTTCCGTTCTCAGTAGGTAATTTTTGGATCACGTCTTCCTCTTTCCAGACGTCACGGCACTCGGGCATTTGAGGCGACACATCAAAATATGTACACATACGTACATACACACTTAATCAAGTAGTTTTAGTACCGTAGCTAGCCAAAAGGGATCTTAATGCAATTTTTACATAGCCTGGGGGTTATTGTAGGATGTACGTAGGAATGTGACAAGTCAACAGAGATCGGTGGGCCGCAGGCCCGCAGGAAGAATACCTCTCTACTTAACTTAATTCTCCCTTTCGTGACGGATTTTGTCCATTTCCACCTCCTGTCGTCATCGTTCCAAAGCACACATCCAGCAGTGATATATAAACCTATATACGTCCCTGTTCCATCACGTACGACCATACCCACTAGAGAACTCGGGATCCCGTCCGCTCTCCCATAGATAAGCTAGTGAGGGCCAAATCAGTAGTTGGGTCGGTGACGACCAGCGAATCCTTGGTGTTGTACGTCTACCTATTTATTCTTTTTTTTTTCTTTCTTTCTGTTCTTGTTTTCGTGTCCGTTTGCCTGGACTCTGTTCCTTGGCTCTGCATAAAGCTTACTAGAAAATATGTGAAGGGAAACTGCTTCTAGGCCTTCCTCGTATTTTTCCTTCCCCGACCGATCTTAGCGGAATAGAGAGCAATCCACTCTTTTGAAATCATGAAAGAAGAAAGCGAAGCACAGAAAACCAATAGCGCTGTTAGGAATCGAACCCAACTCCACACTTATACTAAACTTATACTAACTTCTCTGGCAGACTGTCACATCATGTGTCAAAAGTGTCTCTTGTCGATAATAGTCGGATTAATGAGCAACGATTAGATCACGTGATAAAAAAGCTATGTACTTTATATTATACTCCACACCGCGAAAACATGTCGGCACCAAACGCGCGACTTTGATGATAACACTTTTGAACACCCCTGTCAGTATCGAGCAGGAACAACGCCTCTAGTAATGGTTTCGTGGTGTAGTTGGTTATCACGTGAGTCTAACACACTCAAGGTCTCCGGTTCAAGTCCGGGCGGAATCATGATTTCTCTTTTGCCCTTATTCCTAGCTGGCAGTGGAGGAAGAGAGATGTCGCCTTTTTCAGTTTTGTCCTATGCTCACAAGCTTATTTAGATGAAAGCAGCTTCAGGCTTCGAAATGGGTAATGTTAATAGAATTACCTATCTCCAGGTTGTGATGGTCGCATTAGAATGCCGCTCTCCTGTTTCGTGACATAGTTGTGACATCATGATATGGCGTCTGGCGTCACATACCTCTTCCGCCGTATAAAGACTATAGCAGCACTTAGTTTCGAGAAAGCTATGTAGTTGAAATATATCAAGTCAAAAGCATATAGAACATACCATTGTGAAAAATACGATACAGACTCCAGCATCCAAAAATGTCCAGTCAAGACCCGCACAAGGGCGGCAGCCTCACCGAGATGGCCAAGGATGGTACAAAGGGTAAGCTAAGTCAAGTCTCTCCCGTCAATTTTCAAGTCTGTGTTCTCGTTTCCAGATGCATAAGAAAAGACAGGAGAGACCCTGATTGATTTAACTGATATATGGGGGATACCGATGCAGTTCCCGGCGACGCGGGCAAGTACAACACTCTCCCGTCCAAGCCGGACCCTCAACCATCCGGAAACGACCTGGGCAACACCTCGCTCAACACGGCCGCCGATAACCCCGTGGGCACCGGCCCTGCTGACGACGATGCCATCACGGGGACCGGCGACTCGTTGCCTCCGTCGGCGTTCTCGAAACCGAGCGGGACGGGTGGGAAGGAGAAGATCGTTAGATAGATAGAATTCCGGATGAGGGCTTGTATGGAAAATAGTCCTGCTATGTCCGGTGAATGTTATCATGTTATTATTTACCGTCACATCACTATGTACACTAAATGTATAAAAAATAAACGATTAATGAAGACACCGCCCATGAGTGATGTCGTAGCATTTTGATGCGATTTCCTCAAACTCCGCGCTTCCGTCAACTCCATGTAAATCTAACGCCCGCGCTTCCCATGAGTTGGCAAGGTTTGCTCCTTGCAAATTTATTGTTGTCATAAGCCCATTGTCGTAGAGGGGACTGTAGGAACTATCGGCATAGTCCCCAGGGGCATCGAGAAGCCCGATGAGCTCGACACGGCAGCCAGATCATGTTGTTCCAGAAGCGCCTCATACTGCGCAGTGACCGCCCACCTAACTCTTATCCCAGCTAGACATTTCTGTATCGTCTTCAACCCGCACTGCTGTCTCCAGCATGCACACGTGACACCGGCGGTGTAGATGGCGTCCAGGGCGAAGGGAGAGATCTTGGCGAGTCCCTCTTTGTGCGATATAAACGCGGTTATGTCGTGCACGATGTCGTGCATATGCGTCATGGCCTTCTTCTGCGAATCGTAGGATATCAGCTGCGTCGACGGGGTGGTATTATTGTTGTTATTCCCAGTCGTCGTCGCGGCCCAGTCGGCATCTTCATAGGCCGCGGCCGGCGCGGTCTCGGGTGGTGCGGCTGAAGGATGTAGATGGGTCATAACGATCTTGAACACGGCGCTGTACGCGAGAGTCAGCGCTGGGACGAGCGCGAAGTATTTCTCGGGCTGCGCCGAGATCTCCGTCTGTGCACACGCCGCGAGTTCCAAGGCCCCTTCCGTCAGGCTCGCGACCTCGCCGTTGCCCGGTAGCTTGTGCTGGAGCTTGAGGAGTTTTATCCTCTGGCAGTGTCTTAGCATCTTTGACACCAGCAGCGCGGCCTGGCAGAGCCGCGCGAAGGGCGGCTGCGGATCGAGTCTCGAAGATGTCACCGTGTGCTGGATCGCCAGTGACGCGTCGCCTGAATCCCACGCTTCATCGGGTACAGGGAGTATTTCGTTGTTGGCGGGCTCACCGCATAAGGGACGCTTGTCTGAGCCCACACATATGATCTTGTCTAACACGTATACTGCCCACCAAGCTCGTCGACGCTCCTCGGCGTCTACCCACGTCATCTGTGAACCGTATTAGAGCATTCTTTCTAATCCCCCAGCTTTGAATAACTGTTGGAAAATCAATCCCGATGAAACTTACACAATTGCCAAGCATACTATTACTCTCTTTGTAGGATGGCAATCCGATAAATTCTGCGTATCGAACGCAATGGCCCACCGTCATCCACGCTGCCGGATAGATGCCGTGACCATATTCATATAAAGCGATTAATAGCAGTGCTTGCAAGTAAGAGAGAGATGCGACCCCGGCATTCTCTAACTGGGCGCATAACTGCTTAGTGGAGAAGTACAAGAAATTCCTCGTTATCAACAAGCCGTCGGTAGGCTGCCAGGCCACGAGCATCATGGCCAAGCACAGGAGAGTGCTCTCCGGGCTGTTATCCCACAAGGGGGAGGCGATGTTTAACCTCTTTCTGCGGACCACGGGAAACCAGGGATGTACATCGGTAAAGTAATCCGTCAGCGACTGTTGAAGTTGCTCTGTATCCGCAAGACATTGCAAGACATCCTGTATGACATGTTAGTGATTTTAGCTCCCATTGCCGGAAACTACACCATAGGCTGCAGAACGAAACAATCAAGCCATTCGAGGCGCAGATGATATTCGCACAACTTACTTGGGGGATCTCCACGACCGGCCGGGTGACAGGAAGTCCGGCCTCTCTAAACAACGTGGCATCAAGAAACATAGTCGGGTCGAAGTCGTGCAACCCACGCGCCCACGTCTCTACCTGGGGGAACACAGGCGGACACTGGTCGTGAAAGAAGGCCTCGGCCGGCGGGCTAATGCTGGTACTGGTACTGGCACAGCTGGTGCTCGAGTGCCGGGTGACGTCCTGCAGCTTGCTCTCTAGCTCGGCTAGCCGACCCTTTAGGGCCGTGAGGTCCTCGACCGTCGGGTTCGGCGGGGTTTCCGAGTAGTCGCAGAAGCGCGACATCCTCGTGCACAGCGAGCACGACGGTAAGGCCTTGTCACATTTTCGCTTCTAAACAACTCATACAGCGAGGACCCGGTGAGTTTCAAAGATCTGATTGATTGATTGATTTTGGCACTGGGAGAACAGGGAGGAACGAACGGACCTGCTTTCGGCAAGAGTAGCAAGCCTGGTTTGCTCTGGCGTTGTTGCTGCGGGTGACGGGCGTGCCACCCACTGCGGCCGCATCGTAGGGGAAAAGGCACATGTGCTTCATGTTGATGCTACAGCGGGCATGGCCCACGTGGAGCGAAGAGGTGTGTGTGAATTATGTTATCAAAACCTGTTAGCCAAAAGTTGAAGACGGAAAAAGGAGGCCGTATTAGTAAAAGATGACTTTTACTTTTGATGCCTGTGACGTTTAAAATAAGGAATTGGACTATGGTTGGGAGTTGTCCATAAGCCTGGCCACAGCCCCTGGCGCTTGTTACAGAAATAGGATCTAACTAGGCAGGGGAATTCCTATGTATGAAAATAGGAGAGCCGATAAGACTCCGGCAACGAGCCTCTAACAGGCTTATTTAATCTCGCCATAATCTATGTAGATATATATATATATATATCTGATGTACCTGATCACCGACAGTTGATCCTTGGACGAGCCATTGATATTTGAAATTACCTAATGCAGTCAACTTCTAGATCGTAGGTAGAGCTCCATAAACCTGCTGCTGACCTTCCATGTAGCAATTGATGCCCAGGCTGTAGGCCGGTGTCCTACCCCTGCAACACACCGTCGCGGATTCTTTCGTACGAAAGCTACTGCCGCGGTACTTGCGGGGTAGACACTTACATTAGTAACGCACGTACGTAGGAGTGGTGCTAAATTACTAATCCTCTTAGGGAGTTCAAGGTTTAGTGGTCCGAGTTCCAGTGGGCTACCCAGTCGGGTAGGGCAGTTGGTCCCCTGATTGACGCTCAGAAGGGGAGAAAAAAGGGAGAATTCATAGAGGAGCACTACTGTAGTAGACTACTGTACTACGGCCCGCCACATCTGACAGACTGGCCTATTTACTGTGCAATCTTGTATCCTAAGATATTTATACTGTACGCAAAAGTTGTCGCATACATACTATCTACCTAAAAGCTAGTAAGACGTGTACATACTTAATAAAGTGTTTAAGTTAAAGGGTAAGCAGTTAGTAGGGGTATTAAGGTCCCAGGTGCCACCTTACAAGCTTTGGCCATTGATTAAGCTTTTGAACATTCATCCAAGTTTGTTCCGTGCATTAACTAGCCCCATAGTCGGTCAAGAGAAAGGCGAGCCCGACTTGATGATTTAGCAAAGCGGCCGCTTCTTGGCTAAGCACGGGCGACTTTGAGACAGATGTACAGCAGCGGTTACTCTACATACACAGCACCGCAGTGATTAAGAAAGGAAACCTCTCCTGTACATCATAGCCCGTCACCAAGGCGGTTTTACAGAAAGTATGCCTTGCTTCAGAGTCGCTCGCAATCGCTTATCACTGTAGGTTAGACGTTACATGGGGTCCCAGTTAACGTCCAGTGGCAACCTCGATCCTGCATGATCATATCGCATAGGATTATGTAATTGACAGCAAGCGCTTGCGCTCCCTTATAGGTTAGTATACACAGACTTACAGCAGCACAGATACAGTTACCTAATGTTGAGATACTACAGGAGGTTCCATTTGATGATAGAATAGCTATGTGATGCTACTAGGTGTTGTAGTTACGTTAAGGTATTAAGGTAATGCCGTATCCGAGTTTGATATACAATTTTTCATGTTGTACAACATCATAACATGGATGCCACACGGCTCCTAGGACGAACCATACATAGCAAGGGGGATTGGAATCATGTCGTCATCCCAAGTTAGAACAACTACAACCCATGAAGCGGCATTTTCTGGATATCATGTTAATCCTACCTGTCGCTACCAATGTCCCCGTAACCCCACATCGTTGATCACAGTAGCAAAATTAGCAAGGGTAGCAAGAGTGACTAGATATATATAACCATCTAAGGCATGTGCAACACAACGGCACAGGAGTTTATTCAAGGGATCCATTTGCATATGATCGTCGCCCTACTGAGATTTACATCCGAGGTCTAGACGTGGCGGATTCTGCCTCTTGCCGGAATACACCGCTCAATTTGCGCTTCCAGGAAGAGGTTTGAATAAAGGCAGGACTTAACTATCTTATCGCAAGAGTCTAGGACAACAGATGCATTAGGTTCACGTTTTCGGCTCGGAGCAAATGATCTCTCCCTCTAGATACAGTAGACATAATTATGCTAATATCCCGTTCAGGGAGCTCCCGTTCCAGGGAGCTTCCATTCTATTCCATTCTTCACAGGTACATATGTATGTATGTATGTATGTATATGGATGTAGACGTGATGGGTGGGAAAGAGTGCATAATCAGTTTTGACCTGTGGACTTTGGATGGACTTTGGTGGACTCCGACACTTCGAAGCGACTGCAGTTCACTCCGCAAGCCAAGACCTGGCTGTCCCTGCAACGACAACGGTGATTGGGCACAGAAATCTCCGACATTTTGAACTCCGCGAGGCGGAAATCCAACTACCGAATCACGGGCTGGGGATAAACGGTGATTGACAGGCAATGCAGACCAGGTGCCATGCTCACCGCACTGCTTACATCTCCAGCAGAACGCCAGCATTGCATTTCATAATCATTACCGGAATTGGCCTGGACGGGGTCGCGGTGGGTCATGGGCTGCTGCTAGACCATTTTCCAAATTTGTCTTTTCACATAAAAGATCACTATCAGCAGGACGGGATGATTCAGTACATATGGTAGGGACAAACTGGCCCGCACGGATTACCTATTCATGATAAGTTTATCATATAGTGGCAACCAGAGACTAGGGAAGTCACTACCCAGGAATAGGGCGGTACCCCGTTAGAGACGTTCGTTGTAGCGCCGAAAAGATGGAGTCAAATCAGCCCTACGGTCACAGACACCCCATGTAACCTAGCCCCATGTGCAGTGGGTAGAGAGTATTGTTTAAGCTGCTGCCTTAGGCTGTCCTGTCAATCGTAAAGAGAGTTACTAGGGGCGCACCTCTTACCCGATTTAGATTGCCAAGACCTAGCACACTAAGTAGACCTACTCAGTAATAGATGGCCTACATACTAAAAAATTACTAGCACTATGCATCAACATCCTCTCCTTGCTACCCCCTAACAGCCTACTTGAAGTCATACACACATACTTGCACGCAGTAAAACGCCGTTTTTGGGCGTTTTCATGCCACTTGAGAGTCCAGGTACTTATTTCCAGCCCTTTCCAGCCCTTTCTGCAAGACCATAGGGCTGCACACCTTCCTATTAGGACCGTTGCCCTCACGGCCGCTCATCCGTTGTTGTTGGCGTAGTAGGGCCTTAACCGCATCCATAGTGGTGCCTGCAGTGGCGCCTTGGTGTTGATCCCTTCAGCCCCTGTTGCCTCTACTAGCCCCTGGCCCTGCCTTGTGAGGACCCTCGTCGCGAGTTAGTAGGCGTTATACTATAACGGCCTCCTACTGCGAGGGATTGCGGTGTAGGTCAGGGGCTATAACTTTTCGGTGGTGCGTTTTGTAGCCCTCGATCCGCCTAGCCCAACCCTCAGGTAGGTTAGGAATCGGCAGCGTCCTAATTAGGCAAAAAGTGTGGCTAAAGGGGCGCCGCCATGGGTGCAAAATGGAGGCGTAGTGGTGTTTTGGATGCAAAAAGTGGCTGTTGTGGAGGTAAAGGTAAGGTATGTAGGTAGGCAGGTGGGTCACTTAAACTCGGACTTTGCGGGGCTGGCAGCAGTTGAAACGGATCGGTTCGTGCGCCCCCAGTAACTCTCATTGTAAAATCCCTTTAGATGAAATCCACTGCCGTAGGAAATAAGAAGTAAGAACAAAAAATATAGTTATACAACAAACATAATTTGCATAATTACTATTTTAGAGTCAAATTTAACCGCACAGCGGGTCTTGCTCGGCTGTCAATAAAAGAAACAATGATTCACTTTGGTTTTGCTTCACGGATCTGGGATGCTGCGCCTCAGGCCCTCAGCCACTCAGCTCTAGCCACGAGGAGGATTGAGCCGCCTGCCTAAGGTAGGTTTTACCCATTGAAGGGAAGTAACCATGATAGATAAGATGACAAATACAAACAAAATATATAGAACACATCTAATAGATGGGCTTTTAGGGTTAGGTCAGGCATGTAAAAGACGGGTCAAGATATCATGCAAAAAAATACAACTCTTTTATTCGCGAGCCAGGTATTTGACGCCCAGACGAGGGGTTGGTAAGGTATCTAAGACCGTCTTAACTCCGATCCTCCGTATCAGAGGACAGGTACATCTGTACAGATGTACAAGAACCGGGTACGGCATCAAAGTGACCCCCACTCAACATTTGAGACAGCATCTTTTACAGATCTGTATACTTGTATGCGTTTATTGTCGGCAAACACTACCTAACCTTAGGTAAGCTGGTAGTACATAGGAACGCTCACAGATATATTCCCCTCTTATTCCCGGCCGGTACCCACCCACCGATGGTTCCTAGCCTATAGCCACGCCCGGCCAATGATTGGGAGTACCTGCGTCGCTCGTCAATCTCGGGTGGAGTCTACGTATGTACTGTACGGTAGTATGTAGGGTTATGTTACCCACTCCGCGAAAGGATCGTACAGCACCTGCTAAGTGCATACATAGTATGTATGTAAGATTTCAGGGGTTTGAAGGGGAAGGAGTCGGGTAGGTATGCAAAGCAAGGATTAGGTACTATATATGGACTGCTGTATGTGAGAAAAAGTAAAGCAAGGTGAAGATAAGTTCGCGTTTGCCGCGTTCTTCGATTGGTTCTAATCCGAGAGTGCGGGGGACGATATGTTCGGTCCTCTCCGCCAGCTTCTGTGACTTCTCGCTTGAAATGTTCCGGAGAAACTCGTTGGCACTAGACTACCGTCGGTATGCAGAAAGGCCATGTGAGTTCTTACATGGGCCTAGGTGTTGTTATGGTATCATCACCAGTGGATAATAAAGAGTATAATGTAGCACTGCCAATCTAACTGCCTGTCTATTTCATATCTCCGTAAGTGATACAACATACCTCCGAAACTACCTTTTCTCTCAGCCCTGTAGAATACAGGGTTACTCACCCACAACTCCACAACACGAAATCGGATGCACATTACCAACTAGTCTAGTTAAGCTCGAAATCTCGTTCTACTACTACCTACCTAACTTGATTGTTTACGTTCGTTAAGAGGGTAGGCAGTATGTAGGCAGAAGGTGTTATACGTACGAATGAAGATTTGAATGAATCATTGGATATATACTAATCCTAAGATCGATAACTTGTTATGAACCCTAGGTTGGCCGTGCCCTATGGAGAACAATTAGGCAGGTTATCTCGGCTCTTTTCTATGATGCATACTATGACACTGGCAATGTGAGCAAGTAATGGCGAATGGAGAGTATCCTCAAATTCCTTGCTTTGTCTTCGAAGCACTGGAAAACATCGTGTTGAAACTCCTGTTGTCTGCTAATCAACACACACACACACACACACACACACACACATACACACATCACGAGGGGAGGTGGTCTAAGTAAGGTACTGCGTAAATAACTATGTCATTGTGATAATACGTGCGTGCTGAGATCCTTCATCGTAACCACAATGGCGTCATAGGAGATTACATTAAGTTTTCTCTGTTTCTGCAAACCACCTATCTACCTATCATTCTACCCGTCCGTCTGTCTATGCCAAGATTTTATCTCAGTGGGGATCTCATAATATATGTCTAGGTAGGTCTATGAGCAGGTGATGAGCGTCGTACCGGGGAGAATATCTTTCCCTTCCATGCCTACACTGACGTGGTTCCTGCCGACTCTATACAGCCGCTCTTCCATTTACTAGAAGAAACGAGAGTGTTTGTCACGTTTTGAGAACTGGAACATTAAAGCACAGCACTGCTAGAGCTTGAGCGTAGGAAAGTAGCCAAGACATGCAGCCTGGCCTCTTGCAGTTAATAGGTATGAAGCCCTCGACAGTTCACCTACATCCTAGAATATCTGCTTAAACTTTACTATGCCAGAAAGAGACCAAGTGTTGTATCTAGAGAACCCCTAAAAAGGCCCAAGCCGGAGCATTCTAAATAGACCAGACAGTCCCCGAATCTACCATATACCACGGTCGTCTGGAAAGCATCCAGTGTGCCGGGGAACCGCTACAGGCAGATGTGTTCGTCTCCTAGTTTGTCCTAACTTCGTTATATACCTACCTATGTATGAATCGCGTGGGATCTGAATAACGTTCTATAACACCTCAAGGCCGCTCACGTACACGCGTATCACCTATGAGGCTTGGCTGGCCGGCGCATTAATAGGATTTGAAGATCGAGAAACGCAACATGCCTATTGGCATGAAAAGGCATGGCGAAGTCCAGGAACGAGGATATCTAGATACTTCCAAAATAAGTAGACCCCGTGACCAGCAGTGACCCGTGACTTGCGTAAGTACAAATACAACAAAGGAATACCCTGGCACCCACAGCTCCATTATCTCACTACCTACCTACCTACGCACTTAACCTTATACAAATCAAGCACCATATTACCCCCTCTTGAGCAGTAGGACATGATGATGGGACGGTTTATAGGCTCCAATCCGATTTACCTATATGGACTAGCCATGCCATCTTGCTTAACGTAGCAGTGCATACATAGTAGAACATTTTTGGAAACGTGCCATCACCGTTGATTGGTGACAGGGGTTTCGGGATCGGCAACCTAATAAGGGGACGCTGTCACATTGGAGATATGACGCGCATGCCTATAGGAACTTTTACCTCGTCCCCGTTCCACACTCTACGCCGGTGCGATAGGTACATGAAACAGACATTATTCCGAAGGAGAGACTAGTTTCTGAAAATCAAGTCTCTTACTACGAGATATCTGGGCGTCATGCTACCCAAGTGCCTATCGCCCAAAGCTTCTTCTCTTTAGTATCGAGCGCTACACGCCACTATCATCGGCCTAATCTAGCCGTCCACATCGCCGGTAGGGTACATGGCTGTGATATGCACTTATTATATAAGTAAGCACTAATGAACAATGGCGTTTTAAATAAGGGGTACCATGACTCCGACAAGGACGAAGGGGCAGCAAAACATGACTCAATCAAGTAAAACAGAACAGGGTTAAAAATGTTCCTATGCCATCAAGGTTCGGGTATAGGTAGGTATTGCACCAAGATGATTGATCAATCATCGAACAAGTAATTAGCTGTCAAAAGTACATACCTACCTATCTACTTGCCTATTAGGTACATAGAGAGGCTCGCAAATACGTATTTATCGAGAGAAGAGGTTCTGGCCACCAGCTCCGACAACCTATCCTGTACTCTCTGATGGAGACTATCATAATAAGATATTTCAACTACCTACATACGCACTTACCTAGACCAACCTAACCTGCCCTAACCTACCTGGGCAGAGTCAAGCCCAACAAGATAGAATGGGTGAGGTGAAAAGGAATGCCCACTACTTAGCCTACAGGACTATCGATAGTATGGCAAGGCAAAGGGGAATAGATTGAACTAATGGCGGCTGCACGCATGCCGAATACTGATCATGATCCCGATTCCTGGGTTAACCGCAACCGCAAATCCTACCTGTACGCACGCACGGCCGGGGTCTCGTCACCCATCACATTGTCCACTGCACATACCTAACCTAGTTTTGGACCGTGCATAGTTTAGCCTGCACGTATGGCAGAAGCAAGACGCGGAGTATTTATCAGGGACTTGGTCTTCCCATTCCGTTGTTCTACGGCATGCAAGCGTCTGTCTGTATAGAAAGCTTAAAAAAGCAAAATGTGGTTATCTACTTGGCTTGCTCAAGTACGGTGTAAGACGGCTAGCCAGTTACCGATTTCCTCCCTAGAAAGTAAAAAGTCAAATTACCTTCCTAACGCCACCTGTTTCATTCCCTTACTCTGTTATGGCCATCCTGTTGATACTGGTCTTGTCGTTGCAGCTGACTGTCTGTAGCCACTGCCGCGATCACTTGCCGGTCTTTGCAGAACGGAACGTCTTTAGCGCCTGAGCGCAGTGAGTCAAGTTCTGAGCGGGCTCCCAAGTGTTGTCGCTGTGACGATAGCCCTTCCACTTAACGAGATACTCTGTTGTTCCGGCTTTCTTATCCTGGCGCGAATTAAGAATCGACTCGACCTCAAACTCGGGCTTATTAGCGGGCGTGCTCTTGCCTCTGTTGCCCATGTTGGTGTTAGCTGCTTTCGCCTTGCGACCGGGAGCGGTAGATTTGACTGGCGCAGCTGTGGCTTTGACCCGTTTCTTCTGAAGCCTATGTGTTAGCCATCTGCTCTCAATATCTAACCTGGTAGTTTATCATAAACTTACGCTCTGCTCAGAAATTTGCTGGGAAGCGAGATCAGCTGCTGCTCTGGAGGACTTTCGAATGCCGCTATCTTCCTCGCCTCTCTTGCGCTTTCCCCGACCGCCTGCAGCTGTAGAATTGGAAGAGACCGGTTTAGCTCTGCCACTGCGGGCAGCCTCAGCCTTGGAGGGGCGTCCACGTTTACGCGGAGCCGAAGTAGGAGTGGAAATCGGGGTCTCGCCATTCGCTTGACCTTGTCCGACCTTTGGCGAGCCCCGTCCCTTTCTAGCGATGACTTTAGAAGCCTTGGAGGATCCCACGGTTCGCATTCCTGGGGATGCCTTCGACTCGTTGCCACCGGTGTCGATTTCATCTTGATTTTTAATGTCTTCCTCTGGCTCCTCATCCTCCTCATCATCTTGAAATTTCTCCTCATTCGCAGGGTCGAGACGGACAACTGAAACGGCGGAAGTCCTTGCGCCATTCCTTTCAACTCCATTGCGACCAACCTGAGTACCGCTATTCACAACACTATTAAGTTTGTTAGTGGAGATATCGGCCAGCTCCAAAACAAGATTGCCGTGAAATGCATTCAGGTGTCATTGAGGGGACAATTGGACGTTGGACGAAGGTAATGTCCGGTCCTTGATGTACGGAGTGTTTACTATGCATCAAAGGGCATGAAACGGCAAAAGTGCAGGAAATATGCCGCCTGAAAAAGGTATAAACTTACTCAGACTGAACCATGAGGATAACATCCTCAGAATTGTTGGTGATCTCGTTTCCATTTTGACCTGGTAGGCCGAGATCCGGACTCTGGACGCGACTTGCAGGTGTAGAACCCATGTCGATACGATAGACGTATTTTCGACCCATCAGTTTCAAAAGAAGCCTCTGGCCGTGAAGACCTGCCTACGTTGCAGTCCTAGATGAAATGTAGCAGCTAATTGTGCGGTGGCACTAATTCTTTGTTTGCGGCGCGTACTTGGGAAGGCGCAAAACAGTGACTGAAAGATGTGAACGACCACCAGTCCCTAATGGTGAGCCAAATCGCTCGTTGGCGCTTCTTGATTTCTCTCAGGTGCCTAGAATTAAATTAGTATGTACATAGGCAGATGGCAAACAATCAAGCAGATATACTGCTTGGATCGCATACGCGCCGAATGTAGCAGGGACATCTGTACCTCGTCGCGTGTTGCCAATAGTGCTAATTTTAAGCGCTAGAAGGGTCTTCTTGCAATGAGCACACAAATACTGGTATATTTAGAAGGACTTAAGGTCGCGCAAGAAAACTGCGTTGTCAACTTCTCTTCTTCTAGAAGAAAATAGATTTCTAGGAGAGGGGAAATAAAATAATGACTTTCCTAGTAGGTAAAGAAAATATTGCCTGGACAGACAACATGCTTAGAGCGTTGTTTCCTTTTGCTTTTACTTGTGGCTTATGGTACATTGACCACTGGCTGGCAGCCTTTAGCATACCTACCTACATATGTAGGTACGTCAGTACCTTTGAATAATCCGATCAGGCCTTGGCAGGACAATTCAAAGCTATTGTCTCTAGTGGGGCTGCTTTTAACGGTTTTTATTGGGTGCATGGCTTTTTCCCCATGAGTTTCTCTGATCGGCACAACTGTTACAAGCTTAACGCAAAACATTGTAAGAATCGACTTTCAGGATAAGTGTGCAAGTAACAACAGGTGCCGTACCCAAGTACCGGTCCTATACCCGAGTACCTGGGCCAGCAGGCGCGTCTGTAGGCGTCGATGTGCAGTTGTAGGGCAAGAACGTACCTAAGGCGCCTGCCTACAAGCGCCATCGGTGTACATAGTAATCAACAAGATACCTTCTGCCTACGACATATTGGCTCTTGATCAGGTAGATGTCATGACAAGCCAAGTACGCCGTCTTAGATAGCTACCTACTCAGTCGCATTTAAGCATATATTGTAGGTTCATTGGCACATTCAACAGACAGGAAGCTTGAGAATGCTATGGTTGTACGTGCCTCTCAAACCCTCGCGCTAGGTTGGTGCTGACTTCGGATTATCCCGCTCACTTCCATCTATTATACACTGTGAAGCATTGTAGGCAACATTTCCGTTCTCCTTCGCCTCTCATTCTCGCAATGCTTCACATCCGCAGAGTCTTAACACCTACCATATCAAAGTTATATGGTAATAAGAGTACGAGTTCACAGTAAAGAAGTATTCAGCATTAAAAAAGGAGGGGTAGCCCTCATAGGACTGTGGCCTGGAAAGGTGAACCTGAACATAGCCAGGGGTATATTAGAGGGTATAGCAGCTAACAAGTAGAAACCCTAGCTAGAGAACGGAATCGCGCTATTACATATGATATGCATACCACGCTGTACTTGTATACATGGGACTTCGCTGTTGGAAAGATGTCCGGATTATACCTCGTCAGTGCGATGACTTCGAGTTGTCAATTATATCAATCAACATCTTCTTGATAGTCGTCTGGCAGCTCCTCGAAGCGCCCCTGTTCTACAGCAGTGCGAATGGGGTTCTCGACCGAAATGATGTTATTTGCCTGGAGTCTGTGAAGTGTTAGGGTTACCTTTTATATCTTGGGGAAGGAGTTCTACCTTTGGAAAAGAACAAATAGTCTCTCCGCTTCTCTCTCTTTCTCTGCGTCCGTCATTTCTGGCTCGTCGGGGTGCCTTTCCAAATCCAAAAATTGGCCGGTTACAGGATTGATTGGCCGATCAGAGCTTTGACTTGCGTTGCTGAAGGCTTCAGAGGCATTCCCGGAGACGGGGATATTTCTACTGAATAGGAATCCGGACGCAAACCCGTACCCAACATTTTCAACAAATTTTGATGCATCGTTATCCGAGAGATCGAACAGTAATTCAGATATCGTGTTGCGAAGCGATGTCGCTAGGGGATTTGTGGAATTTTTGAGGAGCCATGAAGCTAATGAGTCACTCCGCCCTAGCACCTCCGTTCTGTCGGCCTCTGTAGGTAACAGATTTTGGCGAATTGAGGTTTGCACATCCTTCGGCGCGTAGTGGTGAACTGCCCGCATCACACTAAGGAGGGGTGTAACGGTGCTTTCGAGCTCTTCGTCAATATACTTTGTCCTTGACTCAGCAAGAAGATCGATGAGGCGATCGGCTAGGAGGCTAGGCGCAACTGGAGGGTAAAGAGAAGAGTAAATATCCTTTGCCTCTAGCTCAAGATTCAAGAGAGCGTTGACTAGTGAACCTATTGGCGGATCGAGTGGTTTGTCGACTTGAAAGGTACCTTTACACAGGATAGTAACGATGTGAGGGATGCCAGGAGTAAACGAGGAAGCTTTTTCTTTACAGTGGTGTGTGATGTTGAACAATAGTTTTGCAGTTTCTGTCAAAGCCATATCCTCCATCGGGTTTGCTGCCGGGTTGCCATCGTGAGGGCGCTTTGCATGGCGTTCTAGATTCCGGATGATGTTATCAGCAAGATGATGTTCGTCGATAAGCTTGGCCAGCTTCAGGTCGGTATCATATGTCGTCAGGAACAGGATCCTAGATACGAGGAATTCGTCGTCGCAATTATCGTTTTTGAGCTTATTGCAGGCTTTCGCCTCATACCCTAAGTCCACCACCATTTGCCGACACTCCTTCCTGAGTAACAGCGCATTGCACAAGCATCGTAGCGCATTTCTCGATGTTGTGCTTGAGGGGCTGTTAAACGCATGCCTTGTGAGCATTTCTATCCCCTTCATAATGTTAGTAGATATACTAACCCTAGTAGAATCTAGACCTACCTTTTTGGTAAAAATGGGATCTGCATTACGGGGATCTCGACCATATATCTTCAACTCTTCTAAAGCTTCATCTCTCTCTTTTGACCTCAGGGTTAGATAATGAGTAGCTGATCATACAGGATTCTTTGCCTCACGATGTGGGAGTAAGTTAACAGAATCGAGATCTTGCGTTAACTTGTCAACAAGACTTGTTACAGCCGCAAATTTTTCTGTCCGCAAATTTATCAGCAAGCGCCCTTACTATGGAGCCCGATTTTGTTTACCTGGTCCAGTTGCCATAGCTAGCTGCGCTTGATGAGAACTCCCGGCCATAGTAGGGTCCGGTACTTTCGTAGGCTGACTTCTATAGTTCGTAGTGACTGAGAATATGCGTCTAAAACCTCCCTGGCGGGGTCGGGGCAGCTGTTGATCCATTGTGAGCAAGACGAGGCACAAATGACCCTTAGGACGGGATATAACGATGGCCAAAGAAAGAGACTATGAGTTAAAGTGGGAAATGAGAGGAGCGCATAGGAGCAATGCTAACAGGATAATCGCGGGCTCAGAGAAACATTGAAATATGCGAGAGACGAGAACTAATACTGTATTTGTTGACTGGCCGATGAAGCAGAATGATGGGTATGGAGGATACACAACAGGCGCATACATTAATTTGTAATCCCCAAGGTGCGTGACTAGATGTGCCGAACATCAATAGCGATGCAATAGAGGAAACGAATTTCCGATGCCTTCTTCATCGGTGATTAAGAGGATGGGAAAGAGAAGCGGCTACTTGCAAGAGTATAAAATCAGAGGAAGTATTACATACCCAATTCTATCGAGTGAGGTGTCTCAACTACGTCAGGTGAACAACATCGGATGGCGGGATGGTGTAGGGAATGTGATTTCCAAGCTCACTTTCAAGAGACAGTGGCGGGGCTGATGAGGATGGAGAAAAATATGTCTGTGTAGCACTATATCTATTAATAACTTGAAGATCAAAGCGATGATTTGCATTCACAGTATGCACATATCATCGTCTTTTTAGGACGTTCAGGGCTCCTCCTGATGACAACATGCTCTGCCACATATGTATGTATTACAGAACGCACCGCACTTGAACCCCACCCGAACTGTGCAGGTTAAATATACACTGTAATTATATACTGTTAACCAACTCCACAAAAAACCACTTTAGCGGATTAACCCCACAAGTACGCGTCGCGCGTCTTTTAGAAACTAGCACCTAGATTTTATCGCGTTTACAGGGGTCCTCTCGCGCTTCTTTTTACCTGTCAAGCTCCCCAGTCTAACTTTAGTTCGACCGTTAAAGATATTCAAGGGATACATCGATCCCGCCTCCCATCAATCTACTCCCATTGTCCAGGCAAGCCGCCACATTCTACTTCTCTCTCTGATATAGGTTCTAGGAGTTTGTCCACTATTATTTCTCTTTCATTTGTTTTTTTCGCTTGGATTTGCCTACCCAGTCGATCCTGCATCGTTATATCCGGTTAGCTGTACCATCACCGATCGGTATCGTAAATCGGCAAGACAATAGGACTTAGCTCATGGTATCTGAGCTTCGACACCAACGTTCGTGTGGTGGGCTGGCTAGTCTTGCAGCTGTTGACTTGTAGTCATGGTATCACAAGTAGCGGCACCATCGGCAGGGCTGGATGCATTGCCGGCAAGACCACCAACACCACCCCGAGAACGTCAGAACGATATTGACGCCAAGTTGATTTTGGACCGTCATCCGCTCGCTTCCCGACTTACTATACAAACCCCCCCAAATCACTCTCCCAGCTCCGTACGATCGACCAACGATAGTTCAAGACGATCGAGGAAAAGAGTCGAGTTCACAGTTCAGGCAGAATATCGCGATCCACCCAAGGGCTCTGGCAAGGAAAATGAACACAAGAATTCCACACCAATTGCTGCTTTGTCATCCGCTGGCACCGCGAAACCGCTGAAATCGATCCTTAAGCCTACATCGAGCCCTAGTCCTCCAAACCCCTTGGATCCGTCTGCAAAACACGGTGAACCGGGTAGCTCTGCCAGTTTAGCGGCCATGTTAGAGTCCACTATCAAACAGCTGGCCGGCAATGACCGCGACTCCAAAGTTGATGCCTACACCATGCTAGTGCGAGCTCTGAAAACGTCGACCAACCTCCCGGATCGTATCGCCCTACAAAGCAAGATGAGCCTATTCATGCAATTCATCCAGCGCGACGTCGCTAGCAAGGGCGGAAATGGGGCTATCGACTCGTCACTAATCAACCATTCCCTCACCTTGTTATGCACTTTCTTGCATTTTCCAGCTATTGCTTCTTCCGTGAGCTCCGACTTCGGTGTCTTCATAATAGATCATTGCATCCGATCATTCGAAGACCAGGCAATGCCCAAGGACGTTGTCCGTCATCTGATGCAAGTGGTGGTATCCCAAGACTTCTCCGCCAAGGTCATGTCGAGTGACCGTGTCGGTCGACTCGTTACCGCGCTTCGCAACATTGAGAACCATATGACTGGAAAGAGCATCATTATGTCTCGCATTCTGATATACAGGAAACTCCTTAGACAATCCACACCTCATATGGTCTCCCATTCCGACTGGCTTCTGGACCTCTTCACAGATATGCTGAGCAGCATAAAGGAGATACGTGCCGCCGCAATAGCCCTGGGCCTAGAGGCTGGGTTCACAGCAGCGAAAGAGAAACAGATTCCCAAAAAGGTCCAGGAGATTCTGCAGATGTCCAATAATGAAACTCTGTACGTCGAGTGGTACGCACAGAGACTCACCGCAATGGCTGAGGAGAAGTCTAGTATGTCTGCTGTCCCGCAGACCTGGAGCGTTATCATTCTGCTGCTGAGGTGCCCGGTTGAACGCTGGGAATTTTTTGACCCATGGCTGAAAATCATTCAGCGGTGCTTCAACAGTGGTGATTATCAAACCAAGTTGGAGGCAAATTATGCATGGAACCGACTAGTATACACTCAACATCTATACCCTTCGTCTTTCTCCAAGACGGTCAAAATCCTCTGTCAGCCATTCAACCAGCTGAGGCGAAGGGGTAAACAGCCCGATGAATTTCGAAAGGTCGTCATCGGTGGTATCTGCAATATTTACTATTACGCCTTCAAGCCGAACACCAGCCCAGCTCATGTTGATCAGTATTGGGATGCATGTGTTAAAACACTGATGCGGACCCTGGCATTTCCCGATGGCGATGTAAGCACCGTGGATAATAAGCAAGCATCTTGCTCTGATAACGTGTCCCAAGCTGCCATCATCCTGTCCGGGCTCTTCGACTCTTCGAGCGTGCGAATCTGGAAGGAAGATCGCATTGCGGAGACTGTAGTAGTCAAGCCCAACGATTTGCCTGCCCTCGACCCCAAATGGATTCGACGCAATGCGGTTCGAGTCTTCTCGGTCGTAGATCCTATTCTTCATAGGTCATTCTTGGATTTAGCAGATCCGAGCTCGAATTCTTCAAAGCTATGGGTTTCACTAATTGGTTCCGTCGCGACTGCAGGTTCAAAGGAGATTAAAGTATCGGTAGACACAGCGAATTTTTTGGGACATGCATTGAGCCTACTCACGAAAATATGGACTGGTGGCCTTGATGAAGGAATGCGCTCGCCTGATGCGCAATTGTCGTTTTTGAAAGCGGTAGAGACTTACGTGACTATTATGGTACTCTCCATGGGCCACTTACCTTTCACAGAGAAACTCCTCTCCATGAATAAGCAAAACACCTTTACTGCCGTATCAACGCCTTCGCATCGGTCGGCGAAAGGGCACGGCCCTACGAGGTCACCACTCCAACATCTTTTCTCGATACTTACAATACTGCCGCCAGGTATATCTGACGGCGAAGTCCTCTCGAACTTGTTCAAGGCTGTCTTTGGCCCCTTCATGTTCGCGCGACCCAGGCGATCACAAAGAGAGTTAGCCCAAGAGTTGATACAGACTCCCGCCCTAGATGGTCCAGTTGGCTGCAGTCCGTGGATCTTCATTGCTGGCGTGTTGTGTACGCCTTTCGACCAAAGTCAGTGCAGCAATTCCTCATCCGATTCCGCAAATCAGTTCCCGATCGGCCACGAATTCCGCGATCTCGTGAAGCATCTTGAGAAAGGGATTAATCATACGCCAAATCTACCTTGGCCCCAATGGCTTTCTCTATACCAATTCGCAATTGAGCAAGCCACGGAACTTTCCGGTGAAGCCGGTTGTTCTGTGGCAGTGGTGGAACCTCTAGCCAAAGCCATCTGGGAGGGTTTATCGGCACAAGAAGAGTCGGTCAACTCCAATCTATTCAAATGCGGTATTCAGTTACTCTGCGCTGCGAGGCAACCTCGCGACCGCCAAGTGCTTGATGCTGCCAGGCGGCGCTTGTGGGGGACTACGGTGGCTGGTGCACGGTCAGCTTCTTTTGATCCGTTTGATAATCTCTATCGGCTCAGCTGTCGGCTCCTTGAGATATTATATGCCAGGGTTGATATGATTGACGAGAATGCCATCACATCTCTTATCACCGAGACATCTCGTTTCTTATCTCGAGCGAATCTGGCTCTTGTTTTCAAATCCATAGTGCAGCTACAGCAAGGTCTTGGGCCGTGGATCCAGGATGTAGATGAGCGGTACGGCAGCAAACAACGCCCAACCGTAGCTGAAGCTGTATGTTCCATACCTGGCCCTTTATAGGATTGATTCTGCTGTCTTTGGTTTTCGCACTTGCTGACGTTTATAGGTCACATCTCTATGGGATCGGATCTGTAGTCTCTTTTCAGATACGATACTCAAAAATCTCCAGCTGGATGCTATTGAGCAACTCCTTTGCCGCGCGTTTACCTCCAAGCATAGGCATATTGTCAACAGCACCGTTCTATTGTGGAACCAGGCTTTTGAGAATGAGACCGATGTTCAGTACCCGGAAGCTCTGAAAGATGTGCTTCTTTCTCTTCGGCCGTACGTGGACATTGCGCTCCCTAGTCTAGATGCCTCACTATCTGGCACTCACAATTTAGCACCCTTGTTTGTGGACTCCCAGGAGGATCTTGATGCCACAGGCTCTCTGGTTAAATATGGCCAAGGCCCGAACCTCGCCGCAAGTGCACCCCCGCTACCTGATCACCTTGAAACGCCTAGGTCGAGTCAAGCATCGCCGTCTAGTCGCAACAAGTCGAACAATTCGCAGACTCGTTCTCGATCTAGATCGGCCAGGTTAGCTAAGCGTGCCAGAACGCCCAAACTCCGCCACGATGATTCTCAAGTCCAATTCGCTCTCATTGAGGAAGCATCTCCGTCAAAACAAACAAATGAATCACAAGTGCTTACTGACCGACAGCGGGAAGTTCGTGAGCGGCAGTTGGAGAACGCAGCATTATTTCCGTCGATTCGATCCAGTCCCAAGAACGATCATGACAAACTGATCCCTAGTTCCATACAAACCTCTCATCATTCCAATCATGTTGAATCACCCCTAGTAGATCGGTCTGCGACACCCAAGGCTACCCGTAGTTTCGACTACGTGTCTTCCACCCCGACGCCCCGACGTGGTCAGACATTTATAGCATTTGAAGATCACGAAATGGGCGATGACGTCCCTTCATCCCCGCCCGAGCCTAGACGGAACTTGCTTCCTGAAATGAGACCCCATTCTCGCAACTCAAATCCGCTAGGTGATATACCCATCTCGTCGTCACCTATCTCGGGGTCTCCAGTCCCGAAGGCTCTATTCAGATACGAGAGCGAGCGGTCAGCATTAGAGGATGGCCCGCTTTGTATTGTCGTAGAGTCTGCAGCTAGCCAGGAATTACTTCTGGATGAGCACAGCGTTGCTGCCCTGCCTCGTCCGGCAACAGTCTCGAATGACGAACCGGCCGACAATAGCTTAATTACCAGACCGGCCATCCCCCCGTCAGAAATCCCAACCGAGAAACAATCACCAAAAGATCAAGTGTCGCCAAAGTCGGACAATGAGGTGTATGTTGATGCCCTGACTAGCCCTGCACCAAAACAACGCCCTAGTCATGCTGACTTGTCACCGCCGATTAGTTCCATTCGAGACGGTGTCCACAAGTCTAAAGATCGATCATTTGAGATGAGCGATGCTGAAGAACGCAGCATGGCGCGCTTAGTTATAGAGCTCGATTCAAGAAAATGTGAACCTCTTCCTAGCTATGATTCCCCTGAGAAAGGGCGCCAGGGGGATAACACAAAGGAATGCATCACCGTTCACACAGGATCCGAGCGAGGACAAGCCCCCCCAGGGAAGAGTCAAAACAGCCGGTCACCATCACCAGTTCAACCACCTGCTACCGAGACCGATAGCTCCCAAACATCTGTGAAACGATATAGGAGGAAGCGGAAAAGGACAGCGGATAAGACTCAAAGTATTGGTGGCAAAAGGCCCCGTCACAATGAACAACTTGATGCAGAAGATACTGATGCGGTTATGGGCAACCGGCGCCAGCGCACCGAGTCAGTTGAAATACCAGATGGAAGAAGTCTTGCACATGTAGATGGCTCGCCAGACCTTGCATGTGAACCGGACAACGCGTCACTCATGGAGTCATTTGGACTGGATGACGATGTAGACCCGGATACGGTGGCGGTGAATCTCCAGTTGATTACAGAAGCCTCACAGCAGTCTAAAGCCGAGCGTCATACAGTCTTGGACGAAGACGAGACGGTCAATTCCCCTGCCGGTAGTGACGATGAAGTAAAGACCGAAGATGACGAACAAATGGAGGACTATAAAGAGGAAGAAGAGGAGGTGCAACCTCCAAACACGACCGCGAATGCTGAAGTTCCCCCAGCGGAGCTATCAGCAGTGGAAAAGATTACAGCGTCGCTGAGGGAGGGCCTTCAGGGCCTACGGTCAGCCACGCTGACTCGGGAAGATGTGTATAAGATTGAAGACATGTTCATGGACATAAAGAAAGAGTTGTATGAGGCGGAACGGCGGAGCCGGCGCTAGTGTGCTGAAGCATCATGAAATGTATACAGAACCGTAATACGGGACGGGTGCTAAACCGAAGGATTCACTCATGGGGCTTTAATCGCTGTATCGTATCTATCATGTTGACATTGGCATGGCGTTTCAAAGGGGTACGACAATATCATGATATATTATCTCATCTTACTAACCTGACCGTCTTCACTTTTGCACCGTGCTGAGCAATTGTGCCCGAAAATTACTGTTAGCTACGCATATTAAGAGCTTCACAACATCAGATGGAGTCTTTGTAATATACGACGGTTGCATTAGTATGTTCACAAGTGAGGAGCAGATTGAACACAGCGTATATAGAAGACCACATTTCAGGCATAATCTCGAGTTTCATAAAATGTGTATGCAAAGGTATGTTAGGTACCTTAGGGTGATAGATATCTACCAAGATGTCCAAGCTATGGTATCCTGTATCCAATCCTTATAGATCCTACACATCCAACATCCCACCCTAGCCAGTGAACGCGCTTAGAAGTAGCAGCACTTAAACATAGCTGCAAGTAACAGTGCTACTGCCCGAGGTGCTGCAGTCGGTGAGGACGGTATTGCTCTGCTTGATATCCAAGATGCTGGCGCCGCTGACACCGACGGTGGAGCCGCTCTTGACGGCCGAGGCGCCCGTGAAAGTGACGGAGTCAAAGTCCGCGAAGGCGACCAGGGAACCGCCGGACTCGTAGTCCTCGACGATCCACTCGGCGTCGTACTCGCACAGCTGGTTCCGCTCGTTGCTGAACGAGTGCGAGACGCTCTTGCCCGTGCTCAGGTTCTGGAGAGTCGCTACTCCTGCGGCTTTGGAGGAGGCGGTCTTTTTTTAAGAAGTGTCAGTGGTTGGTGTTTTGGCTGCGGGGGTCAGGGGTAGGGGTAGGGGTAGGGGTAGGGGGAGGAGAGGTTGGGGATAGGGGATAGGAGATAGGAGATAAGGGAACACAAGGTAGAAGGGTTGGGATGGGTAGAGGGATGGGTAGAGGGATGGGGATGTAAAAGAATAACGTACCACAGTGATCTTGATCTGATCGCCAGCCTTGAGGGAGAAACCAGTGAAGTCATAGGCGTAGTCGGGGTACCACTCATACCAGGCGTCGTACGAGACGGATCCGGAAGCAGTGATAGAGAAGTCAATACCCGTCTGCAAGATAGCAGTACCGCAAGTATCACCATCGATGCCCACCCAGGCCGAGCCGGAGCCGGCCTTTCCCGTCTTCTTGGGCGTGGGAACAGTGATAGTGCCGACTACAGAGGTGAAGCCGGAGCTGCTCAGCACCGCGCCAGCCCAGTTGCTAGAGTACTCGACGTTCTTGTCCGTCCCGTTCACCTTGGCGGTCACGCCGTCGTCCTCGGCGGGAAGCCTGAAGCCTGAGCTTCGGTTCGCGCGCCGGGCGGCGTGGTTAGCCCATCGTGCTGCTGTGCCCGGGGCGGCGAGGGCGCTGGCGGCGAAGATGGCGCCTGTGGCTAGGATGGTGGTCTTCATGGTGAGGGACTAGATTGAGTAAACTGAACAGAGCTAATCCTAACCTGGGTAAGATTAGGAGGGAATGTGTATGTAGGTACGACTGCTGATCAAGGGACTCTTTGTCGATCCGGCTTGTTGCGAGTGGACTGGAGATCTGGATACCTAAGCAGTGATCAACAAGATCAACATCGAATGGGACGCCGGGTTATATACACATATCCATTATAGTTGTGATCGTCGATCGCGCGTAGCTTTGCTTTCAAGTGTTTGTCGAATGCTGCATACCTGACGTACTCTTACCCGCACAAGCTCCGCCCACGCACGATAGCAAGCAAGCACGAATCCAGGGCTATCGTCGCCTTGGGCGTCTAAAGCAAACCGAACTTAGAGAGGATCGACATCATCGCCGAGTCAGGTGGGTTTCCCGATAGCAGATGGTATGATGGCGTGCGTGTTTCCTCGGCGACGACAGAAGGGCACAGAGGAGTCTCAATATCACCACCTTCCGGAAATATACCTTTGATCCGCTCAGCAGATCGACGGACTCAGTCCTCACCCCAGTCAGGAGCGATGAAAGAAGACATGGCTGGCATAGTGAGCCTTAGCCTTTTCAAGCAGGAGATAGTAGCAAATCGAGGAGGAGTGAGGAGTGATAGAAAGGGAATCAAGTTTCTCCGGGATAAAGGCTAGGTAGTGGTTAGCCTTGAGCGCCCTGCGATGGTAATGGTGGTGAGTGATATCGGGTCTGAAACGAAACGGCCTTTGCCTTGATCCCAGAGTGGGTATGGATATGGAGGGTAGGGTAGGTCAGTGGCCCCCCTTTCAGATAGATGAAGCCAAGCCAAAGGGGAAGGTTGCATTTGGCGGAGTTGGTGTGTTATCAGCATCGCCATATCCATCCAACTCTCCTCGTCGGGGGTTATCACATTCGTGAATAATAAACGAATCTTCACTCTCGAGGCCAAGATGGAGAAGGATGTAGCCAAGAAATACCAAGTAACGACCAAGAAAACACCAAGACCACCAAGAAGTGCCTTCAATGGTCAAAAGTGTTGATAGATGTTGAAATAAGCTTTAGGGCTTCATTTGCCAAGTGAGGAAGTCTGGGGAAATTCTAGAATTATTATTATTAGTGTACTCAACCAAAATAGCGTAGTAATTAACAAAGACAATCATAGATACGGTGGCAATGCCATCGATCCTAGCCGCGCACAGAAGTTTGGATAACTAACCTAACCTAGAGACATTCACATGCCATTCCAAGGCCACCCTTCTTAGATATCTATCCTTGCCACCATTCAAAATGGCGCACGCCCCCTCACTCATACAAGTATCGATGTCCAAATCTCTTAAACAATACTCTATCTAGCTATTTATCTCGATCCCGGTAAGGTCCACGCGCGCACGTAATCACGTCAACGGCCTTGCATAGAGTCAATGCATGAGTAAATGAGGTAAAAATAAGCTATCAGCCAAAGCAGGGGAGAGAAAGAAAGAAAGAGAGAGAGAGAGAAAGCGGATACAGGCGGCTGCCGCCTTCTCTTTCTTGCTTAATAAGGTTTATTCCCCGATTCCCTTATCGCCCCAATAAAAACAGAATACGTATGACCGGGACTGGGATTGGATTTTGGGCCGGCTTTGCTCTGGCGCTACTGCAAGATCCCTCCCCCTACTAAATCCGAACGGGCATGGAGGCGCCGAGGCAAACCCGGCGAAACGTGCAGGTAAGAAGGAATAAGTAAATGCATCGTTATCTAGATAATGAAACAGATACCACCAGGTATCGGGATGTGGAGGCAGTCCCTTTCTTCTCTAGATTATGTGTATCTTTTCCTGATTTATTACAGTAATGCCCGAACCCCTGGAAGCAGGTTAGGTTGGGTTGGGCCGGGATTGAAGAAATTCGGGCATCTATTTCTTCAACTCATAGTAGTGGCGGCGCAACATATTTCGAAGCAGGTATGTATGCAGATAGCTAGAGCTACGGGTTTATGGGATACTTCCTGCGCTGCTCGTGAGGAATGAGTGTCTTCGGGAATATTCCGTGGTAGATTCAAGACGCAGATTAGCAGAAGTTAGATCACGGCGGAGGTAGGTCGAAACTTGTCATAGCTCGGACGTAGCCACTGAACTTGAACAAAGCTTCATAGTCTATTGCTTAGGTATGCTTGGGTTGGCGTGAACGTTAGAATACGCTTAGTTAATACCTAATACTGTGTCACATAAATCATGGGAGTTCCTTTGGCCGTTTGGGGGAAGAGAGTTTAGTAATATAACTGCGTTGCCGCCTCGTACGACCAACCATCAGCAGATCCTTCCTTGTATTATTAAACATTAATACGGTTCCAACGATTTATACTTCAAACATATCTTTTCCTTTCCTAACACAGGTTCATCTCTCATTAATAAGTACTGACAACGCCCTACTTGTATCCGCGTCTACACTCGTCCGCCTAAGTAAAGAATGTTCTGCCGCATGGCTTCGGTTAGCTCGCCTCGACGCGTGTATACATAGCGAACTGTCTGCGGCCAAGCTTTTGCACAGGGAACCGGAAGATAGATCACGTCGCCGCGTTTTACATGGTCCGAGGTGAGGAACATGCCGAGCGCTGGCAGCGCGTCGGCTATCACGTGCTTGGAATCTGTATTAGAAGACAGGTCAGCGCTTCTCTTGCCACTTATGCTGATAGTGCTTTGGCATTGGCACATTGTAGGGTTGGGTTGTAGTATGATAATTCTTGAAATGATTCGTAACCCAATGATAAAGCGTGAGGGGATAAAGGGTTCTCACAAATTGGAACGGCAATTGGATCGCGGATGGACTTTTCATAGTCCGATGAGCGAGGAGTCGTTTTCGGGGATCGTAGTCCTGTACTTAGGCGTCTGGCATTCGACGATGGTTTGGGGATAATAGGTAAAAGCTTGTGAGCGGTTTTGGATGGTCGTGCGTTTTGAGGTGACTTTCCGATATCCTTCACCAACGTCCTCGCACATGGCTCATGGATAGTATCGAGGGCGCATTGTATAAGAAACAGTTTCCCCGCCCGAGGCTGAATAACGGCTCGTAGGGTCCGATGATGAGATCCGTTTAGTTTCCAAGCCTCGCCTTCGCAGGTGGAGGTGTTTGGGTGAGGACTACTATGTCGTCGTAGTGAGCGCGCAATGATAAAAGCGTCAGGAATCCTCACGCTTCCATTTTCTCCCCGGGGCCGAGTTTCGCGGTATGTCTCGGCTAACTCCGGGCCTTCTCTCCCAGACGTGGGGGACTTCAAGCCACTGATATCGCCATCTGATTTCACCGTCTCTGCAAGCTGCAAGCTGGCCTCTTCGAGTTTAAAAACCAAAGGGGACCGCCCCTGTACTGGTGCGGGCGAATTGGGGCTGGATAATCCTGCATATTTTACACGATTGGCAAGACTCTCACTCACTGCGCGATCTTTCTTGCGTATGAGACCATCGTGAGGAACAGGATATATGGGACTGGGAACAGTCTTCGGAGATACTGGAGACGGTGATAGCAACGGAGCCTGGGCCGTTCGGACGGTGGGAAAACCGCCGTGACCCTTGGAGTCGATCCACATAGGTCGTAGCATTGAGAGGTTCATATGGGCTGTCATGACTACTTAGTATGAAGAAACGAAGACAGGGTGGTTAGCAGCAATTTATCTACGACACCTTTTAGGCGTTACGGCAACTATGAGCACGGAGTAGAGAACTTTTCCGCCATGTGGTGTTGGTCCCAATGGTATAAAGTCTCGGTAATGACAAAAGGGGGCAAACGCATTGTGTTAAGCCTCGTCCGCTCCCAAGTGTCATCCTGTACCCTACGAAATAAAGGGGTACCCCCGTAGTCAAAGAATATTAAGATATTCCAATGTATAAGATGTGGTGTTGAAAAAATATGGCAACTGAATCATTAATTTAATGAGTAATAAGAGAAAGTATAGAAGATCGTGGAACAGGTGTCTATCGAGCCTGCGATGAGAGACAAGAAACAAAGAGAATAACTCTAGTATCTTGGCCGAGAAGGCGAAAATTGAAACAAATTGCAAGTCAGAGCTGCTTGTCTTCCACGGTACAGAACCCTCGATTCTTTCTTTCACTTTGCTTGCCGGTCCTACTGATCTGGTTGACAAAGGTTGAGGATAGCCACGCGTCGGATTGTGGTATTAGTTGGTTAGTATACGAGTGTTGGTCTTTGTCTTTGCGGACATAATCAGTCAACGCCAGCGAAAACCCCGGCATATAACGGCCATCCTAGACTATCCCCCTTCCTAGCTCATTTAGCTGGCGTACGATCCGTGACAATGTGAGCCCGACAAGAGAATCTAGAGACTTGTTGCGAACACGAGATGTGGATTGGAGATATTTGGTCAAAGGAAAATTCACGTGCCAGGTCTAGAAAAAAGGGCGTTGGCATGGGAAAGTCCTAATTACTTAATGAAGCTAAATTCTAGATCAATCAAGTATGACTTGAGAAACAAGAACGTCATAATCAAAATGTGAAATACACAGCGGTGATGCAGGTAGAAAATGAATACGATAGGACCTTGTTTGAGGACATCCTGAGAAGGGTGGCATGTGGTTGGCTATAGTGATGGTAGGGCTTCAATCATTCCCTGAGCGCTTCTAAATTTCCAGCTAGCCACCCCACTCCTCCCATTATACTAACCTACAGAGGAGCTGAGCTGTCCTTTTGGATCCTTCGTTTCGAGCTCTCAGTAAAATTTGTCTAATACCCATTCCGAACAGATTTGCTGCACCTGGCCTTCTCGTCACTTATGAGATCTGGCCGGAAAGAACCGAGTGTTTCGTCCCTTGTTTTAGTCCTTTATTCTTACGTCGCAATGCTTTGGTCTTGATCAAACTACGCCTCCACAAATCTAACCCTGCGCAACCACATTCGAGATGGCCTCCGATGCGACAAGTTACAAACAATTGAAGGAGGACTTCGTGTCCAACCTCTCAGGAGGTTCCATCACCGAGATTAACTATGTCACGGCCGTCGCACCTGTACGCTAACGAACCTCCGCCTCTAATCTGAGACTTGCCGTGGTGAATTGAGCTGACTCGTAGCAACCTATAGGTGGCATTGATTCTGTGGTCTGTCCTCCAGTCCCGACAGTCCTTCTTCAAACCATACGGTCCCTTGAGCTTTGTCGTCGACCTCGTGCTCAACGTCTTCGGTCCCTTGCTCTCTATTACCCTCTACTCGCATAGTCCCCTGCTGCTCTGCGGCCTCTTTGCGGCCCCGGCCATCTTCGCATATGCCCTCCCGCCGAACGCTGTCGCGAGCAAGAAGAAGCCCAAACTCTCGCCAGCGGCGGCTCAGTCGCAGAACAAATCTACTACCGATGGCTCGAGCACCTTGTCTAGGAAGCCGTTCCTGACGATGTACCGAGGGTCGCTCATGATCTTGACATGTCTCGCCATACTCGCGGTCGACTTCCGGATGTTCCCCCGCCGCTTCGCCAAAGTCGAGACCTGGGGCACGTCACTGATGGATCTGGGCGTGGGCTCTTTCGTCTTCTCCGCTGGTATCGTGGGCGCTCGACCATTACTGAAAGAAAAAGCGGAACGCCGGACTATCCCCTTGCGCCAGCGCGTGATGGCTTCTATGCGCCATTCGCTCCCTCTGCTCGTCATGGGCGTCGTGCGTCTTATAAGTGTCAAAGGGCTCGATTACGCTGAACACGTGACAGAGTATGGCGTCCACTGGAACTTCTTCTTCACCTTGGGCTTCCTACCGCCTTTCATTGCTGCTTTCCAGTCCCTCTCCAAGTCGATTCCGTCCTTCGCCGCTCTAGCTATCATATTAGGCATCTCGTATCAGTATATCCTGGAGTCCAGCCCGCTAAAAGCCTATATCCTGACTGCGCCGCGAACGGACTTGTTCTCCATGAATAGGGAGGGTATATGCAGCTTTGTGGGATATCTGGCTATCTACCTGGCTGGGCATGACATGGGCATGTTCATCTTGCCCCGAAAAATGGACCCCAGGAGCGACGAGAGGCCCAACACCCAGCGCATTAACCTCTTGATGGAGATGGGCGGTACAGCCGCCGGGTGGATTATCTTCTACTTCATTGCCACGGACTATACCTACGGCGCGGGCTTAAGCGTATCTCGTCGCTTGGCCAACTTGCCTTATATCGTATGGGTGGCCGCCTTCAACTCCGCGCATATCTTTATCTTCTGTCTCGTAGAATCAGTCTTCTTCCCCGCCTTCTACAATGCTACCAATGCCAAGTCCGAAGAGGAGGCGTATCAGACTACGACGAGCTCGGTCATCCGAGCCTTCAACCGAAATGGCCTTGCCCTGTTTCTCCTCGCGAATTTGCTGACTGGGCTGGTGAATATGACGGTGCCTACCCTGGATGTTGGGCCGGGACAAACTATAGGAATACTGGTTGGATATGCCTCGGTTCTCACGACGGTCGCCGTGGCATTAGACGCTTGGAACTTGTCTATAAAGCTATAACTTAAACGTAGTATATATACACAAATAATGGTACACTAACCTTATTTCTAATGTCTTTATTGATCACAAACACACCCGTCTCATCACTTCTCAGACCTATCACCACATGGCTTACTATCCACCAATTTAACCTGCAGCCCCTCAGCAGCAACCTCGCCCAACTACTTCAAATTCACATTGAGCAATTCCAGGACCGAAATATCAGACCCAAGACTCTGCTTCCACCAATTGCGCAACTCGATAGCGACAAGCGAGTCTACTCCCACATCCGTAAGCGTCATCCCGCCATCTATCATCTCCATCCCATCCCCGTCGGTAGTTAGAGCGCATAAAAAAACTGGCCACGCGACTGCGTATCTGGTCTGCGAAGAACTTGTGACTTTCCTCTGACGAGGGTTGTCGGGTCGGGCCATGGCGCTCCTAATGAACCGTGCGAGGGCTTTATCTGTCTGTGCCTGGACGCTCTGACGATGACGATGAAGATAGTGCCGTGGCTGAAGAGTGGTCGCGGTACGCGCCCATCCGCAGGCCGCGCTTCCATATACATTTGTTGTTCGGGGTTGGCGAGGGGTAAGTTACTACGCATACCCAGCGATATCTGTGCTTCATTGCAGTACGCGCATTCATGCGTGGGGGGTGTTTGGGGGTTTGGGGTTTGTCGTCCGCGGCGGCGCCAATAGTGATGATGATCCTGATGATGATGTGCGCTTGCCGCTGGATATGGCGAGGTGAAGTGATTCCAATACGTCATGCTCGTTTAGGAGATAGTAGGCCGCTACGCGAAGACTCTCGAGGATCTGCGGGTTCTCTCAGACGTACCCTGTATCTTCTACCGCGCCGATGTCGAGAGACGACGCGGCTCTTCTATAATGTATGGTTCATCAGCCCAAGCGTCGTCTTCGCCGAGCCACCATCCAGACACAGCTCCTATAGGAACAGGCGGCCGCGTGGCTGAAGAAGGGATCGGCAATGTTTTAACGAGTGGAGGAAATTGTAAAAGTTGGTTGGGATATCGTCTTTCAACAGCGCATCGAGAATATCTACTTCACCGCGTAAGAACGCTACCATCGACTCGTAGACCACGTAGATGGCCTTCGCCGGTCGTTCAGCAGCTAGGTGAGGACTTTGACTCATAAGATTGTTGATCGCTGCCTTTCTTGCCTCGGGATCAAGCTAGAATAACTCTGACGCGTCACCAAAGAGAGTACTCCCGTTCGTCTTCACATCAGAGAGGTGACTATATGTCTAGAACTTGAATTTACTGAGATGATTGGGAGCTCATTGGAAAGCTCTTCAAAGATTTGAGTAGCTTCCAACATACATTCCAACATACGGGGTATGCTCAATTCCTCGACGATGACGCGACCCTGTGCGAAGTCGGGAATCTGGCGCAGTACTGCCGGCGTACAGATTCTATGCCTGTGCTCCAAGATACGAACGCCGAGCAGGTCATGATATGAGTGCTTCCGATTCCTATAATCGCGTGCGAGCCGACTCCATCATCAGTATACTTTTGTCGTGGTTCCACGGATAGGTTGGTAAGCCAGGAATGGTGTTGCCATTGTGATTGAGCCGGGCGACATCGACCTTGACACCATTGAAGTGAAATTTCCCGATAGCTTTGAGTAGACTGACAGAGGTGTCTACCCCTGTGACGCTGGGGGTGCTCGTCATCGAAGTATCGCGCAATCAAGTTCTCATAAAGCTCGCTGACCTCGGTGACATGACCCAATTATCAAGCATTAATTATTTCCCTTGCAAAATCACAGGATAAAACCGTGGTTAGAAGATGTACTTACGAGAATGGTGTGCATACTCAAGTTTAAGCTTATCCACGAAGGTATCCGGGTTATCATTCTTGATCCTCAAGAGGGCGAGATCGACGGCATCAGATGCATCTCCCGAGATGACGGCGCTGCTCCCACTATTCTCGCAAGCAAGCACCACCTCGGTTCCAGGTATGGCGTCACCTCCTGACGTCCGTACCCCGCCGCCGCCATAGCCCCCTTACGCGTGACGGCGTTGGTCAGAAGGCCGTAGTGCAGGCGATGCATATGGACGTCTCCATGCTGAGAGCGCCGGCGGCATATGCGTTCGCTATCTCGCCGCTGCTGTGACCGACGACCGTGCTGGGAAATATCCTCCATGATCGTAGAAGGTTCACAAAGGCGACCTGAATAGCCGTGCACAGCGGTTGGCTTATCTCTGCTCAGTTGACGCTGCTTTCGGCCTCTGGATTAAGGAGTTCATCTATGTATTATATCAAAGACGTGCTCTTTGCATTCATGAAGAAATCAACACAGGGACTTCTGATCCCCTATAATGCTTAACTTACCTTGAATGTTCTATGTGGGTGCCTGCTTAAGCCTCTTAAGAGTTCTATTCGTAGCTGTTCGGTCGGCGGTAAATGACTCGTATGTATGTATCAGCTCTCTTTCTGTTTCGGCTTATTGACTGCCCTGTCACGTGAATACGATTACACACGATGCTGTTGATGAACTGTTCGTTTTTGTGATAGTCGATGCTCAAATGTTTGCCTATCGGTGACAAAGAACGCTCTATGGGGCATATGCTCTCTTCCCCCCCGAGTGTGTATGCCATATCCCGAAGAGCCGTAATAATTTTTAGAAAGGCCGTTCTTTATCTCGCTGTAGAAGCCATCGATACTAAATCGGTTGCTTAATATTGGTGTCCTGGCGTCCTCCTTGATTGCCAAGAAATCCCAGAGTCCGTCAGTACTATTTATTCCTCCTGTAAGACGTAGGCCAATTCCGCATATGGCGATCGGCTCCGTGATCTTAGTAGGCATAGATGAAGCACTGTTTGACTTGGGCACATTATCGTTAACGATGCTGTGGGCGCTATTCATTAAGTGCAGTCCGTTAGTGTATTAACATCATCCGTTGGTTTAAGTGGCAAGTCCGGCGTCCGCTGTCATTGTGAGTTGAACGTTGGATGTTGTGTAATGTGTAAAGTGCTTTTAGTTACGAAGGACGAGAGCTTGAAGATAGCAACGAACACAATATCTTGATTCCTAAGCAATAACCGAAGCTGCGAGCTATTCTGTCCATGTTTATATACTCCGAAACCATAACACAAAGATAAGAAACAAATTGTGGCGCCCGAGGGGACTTCAATACCAAGAAAGACCTGCGAGCTAAAGTATGGCTCTGCCAAGCAAGTATCACGACGACTTCAGTCCATCAAGAGGACGACACGACAGTCTTTTTCGACGAAAGCAGTCACAATACCGTAGAATTGGCAGCTAATTCAGATACAAGGAAGTTGCATAGCATGGCTATTCGGATTGTGACATGTAGTCCCAATAAAAGTCTTGAACAGCATCGCGACTCAATGGTAGTGTTCGTGATCGAGGAGATTGCAGAAGATATCCTCAAGTAAATAGATATAGGGCTATAGCTAGTAAGAACCGTCGAACCTTATCAGGTGACCCGCCATTATGGCTTGGTGTTTGCATGGAGCCCCCCATCGCCGTTTCCAAGGTCCCATGTCTCCCGAAACGCCACACCAGCCACAATATCACCTTGGTCCGGGAACCTGGGCCTGCCAAAATAACACATTTGCGGGGGAGGGCTCAATCGAGCCCCTGACCTAGGATACCTAGTCTTGGTCTGTGACGTTGGTTAGCCGAAATAACTATGTACAAGAAGGAGTGCCATCAAGAGCCAAGCCTGAAAGCGATCGTGCTTTTGTTCATTTGTAAGCATGCAGGCATATATTTTGCCCCTGCGCGTTGAACACCGCTGTTGCAGTAAATAATAGGACCTGGTTGGACGTGAGACTGATGTCGTAAAACAACAAAGTCGTGTTGTGTGTTTGCGAACTCTCACCTGTCTTATTAGGTAATTGTCTTGGCAACCTTTCAGTTCCACAGGTTTAAAAGACGGTCACTCGCTCGGCCACCCGTAGTAAGAAGGGGTTAAATTCCATGTTCGGCATATAATCTCAACATAGTTTACAGAAAAGTAAGCCTGCTTTGTGGTGTAATGCAAGCTGACTGTCAAAACTCCGAAAATTTGTATAACCATGATCACCACCGGCTCCACAGATGCATGATTATACCTGTGTCGTTCATTACCTTTTTCAGCAATCGGTGACAGACCAGGGTTACAGCGTTCCGGGACCAGAGCCCGCTCCGGAACACGGCATCCCTGAATAGCAGCGATTTTGGTGACTTGGGTCCTACTTGGGGCAAGAGATCGCGACCGTGCTCGGCAAATCGGCTGAGAAAAAAAAAGAATAATACAAGTCGCGTCTGTTTAGACTATGTGCTTGACAGCGACGACTTTACCTGCCCATGAAGTAAAGCTCTGTCAATGCAACAAGCAAAAACGTACCCTCAATATCAAATACACGCATATTGAAGCGCGTCTCGATTATCAAAGAGAAAGCCTGTCTATCGATAAACCATGCCTCCGCAAAGGAATCTTGAAGAAGAATATGACTTGGTGCCCCTACTCGACAATGAAGATTTAGAGGCCTACCCCGAGCTCCCCGCCGTGCAATACGACGATGCTCCTTCGACTCTCACCAGAATCGGCGACGCCCTTCGAACCATATTCTTTGTTACGGTTTTATTCATAATAGCTTGGCTGATAAACTTCGTACTTCCGAACCATGACCTCTAGGACTGGAAGCGCGGTCTTCGGTTTCCCAAGCCCCATTTCGATCGGCCGCGTGGATAAGCGCCTGTTATCGCTGAGAAAAATCAAGACGCGTACGTAGAGCGAGCCGAGACAATGGGGGTCCAGTCGGACAGAACGCTCGAGCTAGCTATGAAGCCATTCACCTTAGACGGACTGGTTCGGTCGATATGTTGGTTCCTGGCCGAATCATACGCTACGGCAGTAATGTGGGATTGTTCTGCATATACTGAGCTTGGCTCTCCCACACTATACGGTCTTAATGACGGAACATGAATCCCTTTGAGCCTCATTATTATTCTTAGGATATGGGTCAAATTGGTGGCAAGGGGGGTGTCGGGGGTTTCGGAGATGGACACCTTTCGGTTGCATGTGCCATTGGGTGGCACGATAACGTGTATTACTTGAAGCCCCTTTATCCTGTTTCGGGGTGTTATCCGGGGAAGATGACCAGCGGGGAAAGGGAGGACAGAATAGCGCGATACAACATTTTGATACAAAATCCTTGGCTGCAGTTGTGCGTGCGTGTGGGTGATTATAAAAGAAATCTTACTACGTATTATCATTCCTCTATAAGCACTGTATGACGTTTCGTTGCTTCCAAGGTAGATGCTATCAACACCGTAAGACTGCTTGTTTTCACGGTGCGAACCCCCGGCCTACACGAGTCCTACGTGAGGAGAGCTGGCATGTTCTCGCTTTGCGTCTAGCAGTTCTTGCCTTGCCCAATCACAGGGTAGCATAGGTTGCCTCACACTCTATGAAGGCATGTTGCGGGCTGCAGTGGCAGTCCGGGGTGGAACATAGCAGACGGCGGATCTGAGATATGCAGAGGCATCATTCCCCATGAGCGTAATACTCGGCTTGTATCGGTGGGCGTTAGTAGTAACGTTCAATGGACCAATACTTTGTGGATAAGAAATTGACAGACTCGAGTACATGTAACCTGTTTTTTTCTCTTCTTGTTTTTCCCAGTTTCGAGTGACTGGTCGAAGCAACAGCGATTCCCGGTATTTCGTATATTTTTACGAGAGTTAATAAGCATTTTCGCGTTAAATTTAGCCATGCCCGAAGTATACCGTTTGCCACATCGAAGGTGATTTGGATAGCAGTGAACGTGATCAACCAGGGCACCGAGTTTCACCCAGTCGGTCCCGAATAGCGCCTTGTAAGATGCGCATATCATACTATGTCGATCGGATTACTGCATGTGAATATAGCGTCGCTCAGGCTCACCATGCCGGAAGATGAAACGAGAGAAAGAGAAAGAAAAAGAGATATAGAGAAGAAAACACAGGGTTGTCCTACGACTGGTAGGATCATTAAACTAGCTCAGTCAGTCAGAGTATGATGTGGACGACGTCATATCTACCCATCGAAGACATCTGGACGTTCTTCTGCCCGCCTGCATACGCTACATCTCAGTCCTGACCTAAGACGAGGTCGATTATAAAGACACGGGAGCGAGTTCGAGTCCGATTCCGATTCACCGTGTAGGTACCTACCTTTGGTATGTTAGTGTGAATCGGCTCGGATCGTCTCATTGTTTTCAAGAATAGCTTAGCGGGGATTCTCAGGTGCACATACCGTAAATTGCCCCTGGTTCCGGCAGAACCAAGGAGACGCTGCTACCGGGTTCACGCTAGTTTCTGACTTGCAGCCCTGGGCTCCCGCCGATGCTACACGTCTATGCTACCTACACGTTAGCACCGGTTAGGGATTGGCTACTCGTTGTAGATCTTGCCCCTGCTCTCAGGTACGTGAGGTTGTAAACTCTCTATTGTCTTGAAGTTTTCTTATGCGATGTCATCTGCAATATTAGCATTTGGTGATAACGGCTTTGCTTCGTTTTGCACCCGCTTCCGCAACTCGGATGGTCCACCTTTCAAGGAAAATAAAGTGCTGAAGGGTGTATGGCAGGGAAGTTGAATCATGATTGGTAGTAAATCTCCGTTTACTTGGATGTGGCCTGATAGAGAAACGGAACACCAGGCACTAATGCACGTCTAGGGGAAATGGATTGGTTCCTAGGCTGGCTCTACTAAAACAAAGATAGAAGCAGCCAAGAGTACCTACCTACCTTCTACAGATATGCTAGGTACTATATATGTATGTACTTACGTAAGTCCTTAGCATGTCGAGGGTAAGGGTTGCCGTTAACCGCGTGCCTACGCCACCTTTACTCGCTTATTCTTCTGACGACCTCAGAGTGCCGACGAAGATATCTCGACTACTTGTAAGGGTAATAACGTCGGCAATCTAATTAGTTATTGTCGCAAAATAATAAAGTCAAACGCTTGCAGTTCTCATAGCGCTGCCGGTCTGGGTATTGAACTTTGAAGTTTACCCGGGGGCACCTACAGATCTGTCATGCTAATAATGGAAACGACTGACCCGATAGACTCTGATGAAAGATTGGTAATGCAACATCTAGTTGTAGTAGGGCTGTCTGTTACACTCTAGGAGGGTCGAAACCTAGCCAAGGTAACGCTTCCGGCCGGTCGTGCGTTTTACAATTTAGTTTACATTTTAGCGGTCTGAACACTCTGAGGTATTAATTGTAAGCAGCTAATGTAGGTGTACTAGCTCGGGAAAGTGGCGCATTTTCTTCTTGTCCTTGACCACCCCCATACATTTATCCAATGCCATAAATGTCGTTCGATGAATGAATCTATCAGTATCAGATTCTTCAAGGTGTCTGAGGCTTATACAAAGCTCTGATGTTTGTGAGGTGACGTGTTGACACTCCATACTGTCATAGAGAAAATAGGTTATGGCTATAAGGAAATCGTACTGAACGCTGACTTCTGTCGCATACATGCCAACCTTTGGTGAAGAGGATCTGGTAATAATATCAACGAGCCGGCTGCTTGTAGTGGTGGTGAAAGACGTTATGTCTAGTTGTTGCAACTAAACCGTACTAATCTTGTTCGGGAGAACTTGTATTGAACATCTCGCCTCATGTATTATAATCAAACCCAAACCGTTGTAGTATATTCCATGCTTTTATCCCTTGTCCTGAATGCTTAAGATAATCTCATGAGATGTATAACTTCGTAGCTCGTACCGGCCGGAGCCGTTATCACTTCTGGGCGGTTTCGCACCAGTCACTCATGCTTTCTGCCGTTGAATCTTCCAACACGCTTTCATTTGAATCATCCAACGCGTCGATGAAATTGCTGTTTACCAGCGAGCTGAGATGCGCCCTCATTCGTCTTAGAGACACCGGTAATGTTGGGTCTTCGGGTAGGATGCCCAAGTCCAACCCAAATTCATAAAGCTTTTCCACATCTTTAATCTTGGACTCAGCTCTGGAAGTTGTCCTGGAGAGTGGACTCCGCGTGGCTCGCGAATTGCTCGGTCTTAGACTCTCAGGTGGTGTAAGCCGCGAGTCTATAGCAGAGCAAGATGTAGGGAGCATGTTCCCGTCTCTGTTAATAGTTGGCATCATCGAATTGGCCGAAGGATCTTGTTGATTATAGCTAATACTGGTACTTGCATCGAGTCCAGATAATGTATCTAATGACGGCGTCTTTGGCGTAAGGTTAACTGGTGCAGTTGGGGTTTGCTGCTGATAATCTTGTGTCGTGTGATGCATCATATCACGAGGGTCTACACCAGCGGTGCTTGTTCTCGTCGGGGTCCACTCGACTGGAGGATCTGAAGGGAAGTTGGTTGGCAATAGTGTAGGGTGAATGCCGTACTGTGCGTAGTCTTCGTCGTTTGCGTTCTGTAAGAGCGTAGTACCGTCCCCTGATAGTAAACCCGCCGAGGACGGAAGTTGTGGTAGGACTTGAAGCACTGTAGATGTGCTCTGGGCCGGACGACTCTTGTATCTCTGTCCTGGATCTGAACTTAGTAAACCACCACGGTTGAACGTGTTTGGTCAGGGTATCCTACGAAACCTGCGCTGGGAGTCACGGTTCTGACGACGCCTCTTCTCTATTGTTTCATCCGCCATTTTGTAGATTGTGTGAGTACAGAAGTCTTCACTTAGATTCCTCAGAATATGGAGAGTGAATTAGGTCAACACCCTCAAGACAAGGGTGGGCAACTACCTTGCTTTATAAACAGGATTATCAAATCCTTCAGAAAGTTAGCAAGCTGACCCGGCCGATTTGCCCCATCTACTGCACCCTCGTCTAAGCACTATAAGCCTGATGAGAATCAATATGCATAGAGGTGCATCAAACATGCTCAGTACAGCTGATATAGGCTTATATGAGGAGTCGTGTTACTTAAAGGGGTATGTACACTGGCGAACTCTTAAAGTGATCAGGTATCTAGATCCCCTTGTCTAAAACCCCTGCTTATAAAACAACCTCATTCGGGCTCTACCGGCTCTGACCCCACTCGAATGGGCGCGTTGTTTCGAGCTAAACTAGAGAATGAGGGGCATATATCTTACTTACATACTGACGTGCTTTTGTCGAGAGGTGTCACTCCAAAGTCTGGTCAGTAGAAGCTGTTGATATTAGGCTACACAGGCAAGCCAATGATGCTTACATACACCTTATTGGTCATTATGTATCCGCCGGTACTATTAAACGCTGCTGGAATGGTTACATTTGCTTTCTCTTATGTGCTGGTTAGGGAGTCATCTTGACGTAAGCAAAAGACGCCAGAGCCCAGAAGAGGAAACAGAGGAGAGAGAATTGAAGAGGTCACGCGCCAAATTGCCTGTTATAAGTGGATCGGGAAAAGAATACTCCATAATAAATGGTATTAGGTACACTAACAACTTACCCCACGTTGATCTATCTTGATTTGGGCAGAGGATCAGTCCAAGCATCAGAGCCGCAGTTGGTGATTGCGCAGTTCGTACATACGGCACCTATGATACTATGTTACCAAGGCATACTATATCTACATAGTACTAAGTACTTTGCTGCTTGAGGTGGGACGATGCTCCGGAGCGAAGTCGCTTGTCAAGATTAGTCTGACACCTTATGCGACATCCTGCAGACGTGCGGCGTGTGATCCGGTTTTGCTCGCGACAAAATGCTTCGGTAGTGCCGGGAAAAACACAGTGACACTGAGTACGGGCTATAGAGATGTTTAACCAATTAGATTTACAAGGTACTCTAACATAGAAATTTAATTGGTTAAACATCTCTACAGTTTGTACTCAGTAGTCACTGCGTTTTTTCTGGCACTAAAGGGATAGACTGCAAATAAGTGTTCTTAAGTACACAAGCCGATACTTAACATGTGGTCTTTATAAATTATACGGAATAGCTAGAAAGTTCTAATGCCCTTGATTAGTCTCCATAATTTGCCCGAGCCTCGAGCCAAGTCTATTCTAACCAACGGAAGTCTGAAACAATTGTGGCTGGAGCATATTAGGCAATGATAGACTGATCAGTTCAACCTCACCTCACCCCAGAATAATGCACATTTCTTCCTTCGACTGGGGATTTTTTTATCTTTTCTTTTCTTTCCCGTCCTTTTTGTTCCCTTGTCAAATATATAATGCTAACAATGGCAGATCGTCTGGGCATCCACCGGCCATCTCTTACCACCTACCTGGGCTAATTGGTGCTTGGCTGGCTGTTCCAACTACTTCTGGGCGAAGAGCGAGCAATTGACTCTTCATGCGAGACTGCAATCCTTTACAAAGCTGTATTCCCGCGCCTCCAACACCCGCATCCATAAGGCGGATTCGATTACGGGACTCATTCATTGGACAATCCAGCCAGACGGCTTTACAGATTCCTTGCTAATCGGCTAACTAGACTTTGTCCTCGCCTAATCCATACCGCCCTATGTAACAGAATGGGACCCTCTCATCGGGAACAGTAGCGAGTTCACAAACGACAAGATCCCACTGCTGTCACGGTTCCGATCCGGACTAGCTCCGGCCCCGAAGCACGGACTACAACTACCCTATATAAGTAGATATAGGAAACCTCTGCCTCACAGAGATTCGTTCCTTCTTTGTGCAATAATAATATGTCTATACGGACCACCCGACAGTATGAACTGTGACAACTGCTCCTGCGCAACATGTGTTCATATTCTACAGGGACCTTTCCTCAACTATTAGGTGATTCTAAAAACCCATACTCACTTTCCGATGTGGAAGAACATCATCACCTAATGAAAAGTCTCAAGGATTCCTAAGGAAAAGTATTCTCGGAAAACCTTGGTGTTTATCTATCTTGGTAATACTATTCACTAATTGGGCATTACAGAAACAAGACAGCTTGCCAGACGTTGCACATATCTCTTGCGGGCTCTACGGGAGCTGTAAAATATTACTTTAATCACTTGATGCTTTCCTATTTATTACTTTCCCCTGGGCTGAGTCACATTGCCATCAAAATCATGAAAACTTCATGTCAGTCTAGTCAAAATCCCACTTCCCTACACGCAAACACCATACAGTCAACATTGAAATGCAATATACAGCACTTCTTCAGGAACCAGAATAAACTACAAACCTCATATGACGCATCCCCTTGGAGACATTCACACCGTCTACTACAGTAGCTGTAGCAAGCTATTCCTTGGAATACTCCGATACATGCTTCTGATGGCACCCACACCATTGGCGCTGAGGGGACAAAAATATTGAGCTAGGAGAGCTTCGGACTCATGTCCTGCAGGAGTTACTACAAAAATTAAAGAGCTTTATGCTGTTGTGAGCAACAAGTGTCTCCGATATATGGTAATTTAGCACTACAGAGCAAATAAACTGGAGATAAGTACATATCTGCCTATTCAGGTTTGATTTTGTTTTAAAGAGTGTTTATTTAGAAGCAATTAAAAACCAGGCCTTCTTATAAGGCTTATTAGGCCACAAACTTATAGGATAATAAAAACAGAATACTAATGCTTTCTACTCCTGAACCAACTGCTCAAAATTTGTGAGAGGGAGGGAAAACTAAGATAGCAGTTAATATGTGGCATTTTCTTATTCTTACCACTAGCAATGTTATAGTTTCCCTTTGTCTAGGTAAATATAACATACTTCATTAAGAGCCATGAGCCGGCATTCAATGGAAGCGTTCGTTATAATATAATATTATCTTTAAACAAGATAGAGTACTATCTCTAGTAAAAAACGCTTTTGATTGTGATGAGGCTTATTATATTGCATTTTGAATGGTATCTCTAAGGGGAAAGCCTTCCTTAATAACCTACTTAACCTACATAAGTCTCTTAAGAGAACAACTATTGTGGGGTGCTAAACAAAGCCTTTAATCTTAAAACCGATATGATCAGAGGTTGGGAGAAAATACCTGAAGCATGATGTCATATGCACATGCAAAACATCTCATGTTGGGATTCTGTTTGGAGATACACATTCACAGGGCTGAATTGCTTCCAACACCTCGAACCTTGATGAAGAGCTCTCACGCGCAGAGCAGCAAGTGAGGCATTAACGTGTTCCAGAACCAGTAGTAATATATATGAGATACTTTAAAGGCATTGCTGACCTTGCCAAATCTTACTACACCTCTGAAGCACACTTGCGGTGCAACAAAGATGAAACGACCCCGCGCCCCACAGCGGATGTCACAGATTAGGTTGTTTGTTAGCGTGCTATTGGTGTATTGCTAGTTGAGGTGCGTGGGGAGCCCATTGTTTGGTTAGGTAACAGTTACCCCGCCATCGGTCTGGCTCCCTCGATATCCTCTCCATGTTGTTCTCTCTCTTCCATTCCATCTGCAATCTGACATTACAACCCGCAGCGTTGTCTGTATGCATACTTGATTGACTAGCAATCCCTAGTAGCAGTTACCTTTCTCAACCGTAGCACACCCATTTCCCGAGCCGTTCGAGGAGCTTGTTCGGAAGGTAGGCAGTTCAAGCCCCATTACGCTTGTATCTGGGTCCAAGCACTCTGCATCCTTAATTCCTGCATTACCTCAGCGTATCTCCCGACAATCGCCGACATACCTGCCCACAATGGTTGAGAGAAGCAACAAGCCCGCCGCACTGGCTACTACGCCGGGCCTTCCACCTCAGCCACAGGTCAACATTTCCCACGAGAACTCCCGCGTATCGGCTACCCTCCCTACCGGCGAGAGCGTCGAGGTCCTTCTGTTCGGAGCTACTGTAATCAGCTGGAAGGATCGCGCTGGGAACGAGAAGCTTTGGGTCTCTGATGCCGCTAAACTTGACGGGTCGAAGCCTGTCAGAGGCGGCATTCCGCTAGTTTTCCCTGTGAGTAAAGCGACCGAAACTGACCATTCGTGGGGAAAGACAGAGAGCAATACAGCAGCTGTGTAATGCATGTCATAAGCTAATGCGATCCCTACTAAATAGGTCTTCGGTACCGCACCCGGCCATGAAGCGACGTCCAAGCTACCCCAACACGGCTTCGCGCGAAACTCGAAGTGGGAATTCCTCGGCAAGTCATCTTCCGAATCCTCGTCGACTGGCGCATCCGACGCTTCTATTAAACTTGACTTTGGCCTCTCCTCCGCCACACTTGATGAGAAATTCAAGGAATTGTGGCCACATACCTTCTCTGCCATTTACAGCGTTACTCTAACTCCCGATGGCTTGAGTACCGGTATTGTCATTACGAATGACGGATCAGCTCCCTTTGAATGCCAGGTGCTGTTGCACACGTATCTACGAATCAACGTACGTAAATCACTTAGGTGACGGTTAAATAGTATAATTATTTATCACTAACATGCTTTGTGCTATCTAGGACATTACCAAGGTTGAGGTTACTGGTCTTGAAGGGTCCGAGTTCATTGATAAGGTAGACGGTGCCAAGACTAAGTCGCAATCCGACGTCATCAGAATTACTGGTGAGACTGACCGCGTCTACACTCCGGCCGCGAGTCCGTCGACCCCTGTCGTCGTGAAGGAAGGAGGCTCTGTCGCTTTCACCCTGGTGCGTGACAACCTTAAGGATGTTGTGGTGTGGAACCCCTGGACAGATAAGGCCGCCGGTATGGGTGACTTCGAGCCTAAAGACGGCTTCAAGAATATGATATGCATCGAGGCAGGCGCTGTCCGCGACTGGACAAATCTTGAGCCTGGCGACGTACTCAATGGAGCACAGACGATTTCGTATTAGCTACAGGGCTGGTTCCTATATCTAAGTAGGGTGAATAAGCTATAACATGCTCCAAGGAAGCGTCCACCAGGGTTACTCGTTTTCCTTCACCGAGTAGTGAGCAGAGAGGGCGTACAACGGGACTTATGAGATCCGATATCGGAATCCCTAGAGTTCAGGGTGAGATCTCTTTTTTTAAGATTTTCCCTCTGTAGGTCAAATTCATCTCGCGATGGATTTATAGAGTCGATACAGAAAGCAAATTGATCAGTCAGCTGGCGTATCTACGTAAGATTATTGACAGTTACCTATCCCTCGTGTTTTATTTACTAGTGTAGACACTGCAGAGGGCACTGGGACTCGTATAGTGCCTAGAATACGCCACTAATATATTGTCTAAGTGCAAGTCTAGCGTACCTAGAAGCACTTTCATAAAAACTGGGCAGGAATGGAACAGAAAGAGCGGTGCCTTTCAAAGGAATGGCATGGCACGCACGGAACATTATCTTTAAATCAATTGTACTTGAAGTTCTCTTTGGTTTTGCCTCCTAGGTTGTGGTGCTATCTATATTCTCATGTGTCTGGTAAGAATAAAATCGGTAAGAGATTTTATGGAATTCGTCATGTTAAAACAACATATCGATGCTTCTCCGTAATATGGAAAGCAATATCTTGATCCGTCCATATAGTCAATGCAGAGGGGAAGCAGCAGCACTTTTCCCGCAGCCGTTTATACCCATGCATACCTCGTTCATCGACCGCCTCAACAAGACAGCCGCAGCCTCTGGTGTCATCTCTCGCGTCGGCTCTCCGTATAGCTCGTACCCGCCGAAGAACTTCTTGATGGAAGGTTGGAGCAAGGGAGGGCTGAAATGCATGTGTAGATAGCTGCTGTTTATCTGATCTTCTGACCCACTCAGGGGAGCTTGGTGGAGAGCGGAAACTGCAGATGCGTGTGTCAGTCGGTGTCGTCATATGTGTTAATTGATTGATTATCTAGGTTTCAGCTGAAGGCATAGATAGGTTGGGGCAAGGAGTACATACTGTAAGGAAACGTCACCCCGAACAAATTGTCATAAGCCTTGGTAATATGCAATATCGCCTCAGCGAACTGCGTCTTCTCGACCTCAGTGAGCTCGACCAAGCCCCTAATAGGTCTCTTAGGTAAAAGTAGGACCTCGAAAGCCCAGACTGCCCACCAAGGACAGAGGACGGCAAAACCTTCGTTTTCCCAAACCACGCGCTCCCTCTTCCTCTTCTCATCGAGCTCGAGGCGCAGATAGTCTCGTAAGAGATGACTGCCGCAGTGCGAGGCCCTGTACTTGACCAACTGCTCGAACTCGCGCTTCGGCTCGTCGGGAAGACTGGACGTTATCCAGATCTGCGCGTGCGGGTGGATGTTGGAGCAGCCGACTATCTCGCCGTTGTTGTCGAAGATGTGCATGTATCGCAGCAGTCCGCCGCTATTTTTTCCGTGCAATTCATCTGCGAGAACCGGAACGTCGTGCTGCTGCTCATTTTGCGATGTCCCGAGCCTGCTAAGCGGATTGTCCGCCGAGAGATACGCCGCGTACACGGACGTCCACACCTCGACCACGTTCCGGACGTCCGGTAGCGACATGTCGGACATCGTGTAGTGGTGGTTAGCGGAATACGTCAGGACGTAGCAGCGACCTATCACGGGCTCGGACTTGAACATGGAGGATCTTGTTTTTGCGTCATCTAGACCGTCTATTTTGTCATCGTCAGATCTGGCTCCGGTAGACGGCGTATCTAGCTTACTTACCGCTCTCGTCAGTGTCTTCCGAGGTCTGTAGTAATACCTCGTCCATCCGGACGGTGCTGTAGTCGTTCTCGAAGAGGAAAGTACGCTTGTAGTTCGGATTGCGCATGCCATTTGCTCGAGTATTCCCGGGGCATAGATAACACTAGGGTAGTATTTATTCAGTTTTGGTTATAAACACAATGATTGAATAGTTGCTGTGCGACGGAGTGAAAAGAAAGCTCGCTTTACCTTGGGATCGTAGACTGGCTTGTCATCCGAGGGAATACGCTCTTTTTGACCTCTGGATATGTTGGTTCAGCTTATATTGTGTAGCTTTGCAGTGAGAGGCAGGAGATGAAGTATATCTACTCACTGCTTAGGGCGTTTCGATTTGTGAGGATGTGCGAGTAGGATCCAGGACCCATTCAAGGGGTTATACCTCCTGTGAGCGACATCTGGTATGACTGAAGGCATGGTGGTAATAGCCTGGGGTGATGAGCAAATGTACAGATGAGGTATACGAAAATTTCAGGTTTGTGAGTAGCGAGAAAATGTGTAAATGTGTATATGTTAATTACCAATTTGACAAATCCAGGTCGATAATCTCTTTAAGAAATCAAGGCGACGGCGATGTCCAAACAGAGCGTTATTAACCCTTTATTGCTTACGGAGTAGGTACATGCCGCTGTCGTCACTATACGCGCTCGTCTTAACTTCAACACCATATATACTACATAGTTTCTACACGTCTAGGAAACATCTTTAATAATTATCAGATCCGGCTCTAGCCCGACAAGACATCGGAGATGCGTTCACTGCTCGGGTGATCTCTTACAGGGTACCTACATGCGGTAAGGAGTCGGATGCTGCGCTTGGATCCTTGGGTTTGCGGGGTGGGAAAAACGGGGGAGGGAAGAAAGGTAAGAAGTAATCGTGCAGAAGCTTAAGAGTAAGGCTGCGTTATCCAGGCCAAGCAAAGGGAAGTTCCCAGCTACACACATGCGCTCTTTTACGCTGATTACTTCTTACAGTAGGTATCTCTAGCCAATCGATCAATAGCTTACGTCTCAATCAGTTTACTATCGCTGGTCGCGTGAGCTGTTAGGTATGTACTCGCACATTAGACGAGACGGAGTACCTATCACTGAGATGTTTCATGAGTACGTCGGCTGGATTACAGGCGTGATGATCGTGCCAAGAAGTTTTGACCTTGTTCGCCTACTGATTAATTGAGTTTACCCCCCTAGGTTTGGGCTGTGGCAATGGCTTTCTTTAAGTTCGCGTTTTCTTACGACTTTTCTACAAACTTTCAATGCGCGACTAGTTTAGGAGTTCGTTGCTGACAGTTGATAGATCAATTGCCGTCATCCTACAGTAAATACGTGCCAAAGGATCAAAGCAACACAAGTTGTTGAATAAACAGTAGACTTTAAACGCCTTTTCCAGGCTTCCTTCGACTTCGGCAACATTTTCTTTGACCTAATAATTACAAGTTATGATGGTCATGCCACTATATAGAAATATAGCAGTACTTGTTATGCCAGTCACTATGTCTGGTGTTGAGGTTGATTCTGGTAATGAAGTCGGGTTAAGCTACGGCTAAAAACATGTACCTCAAGGTAATAAGACAACTCGTGGTTGGGGCTCCGCGAATCGGAAGGATTCTGAACTACACTATAGTGCTCAAAGAGTTGCTAAATAGGTGAGGGATTGTAGATGTGAATAACAAAGTTTTATTCTAATTGTCCTTTTAAATCAATGCTTCGATGCTTGTCTCTTACGAAATTATCAGAATATTGGAAGCCTCCTTATTGCAAGCTATACAAGTAGTCAGTTCTTTGCCGCCATCATATTGATTTTAGAAGCTTTAATACGGCTGAAATGGAATAAATTGAATAACTACTTGAAATCTGTTAGATCCTCGACCAAAACGTATACGCATGATAGAACACTACGATAATAAGCAAGTCGCTCGATGGCAGTTCCATTTCAACTGGATTTCAAACAAAAGGAGATTCAATTTCGATAAGGATAGTATGTAACAATGAGCATGTCTGCCTATTCATAATTAAGTCTCATGTACTCGTTAAAAGAAGAATCAGTTTTGCGTAGCCTCAACAATCAGAACAGTAGCGACGTAATTCCTTAAGAACACAACCAACATGTGGCGGAAAAGAAGCTTCTCCGCCTCGGGCAGACGCTCGTAGATCTGATCCGCGGTGAGGAACAAGAACAGGCCAGTGACGACAAAGGCCTCAATACCCTCGCATCTTACTATGGCCTCTCCGAGGTCGAGCATGAGACGGCTGAGGGAAAGGTAGAGCTTCTTCTCACCAACAACGCCCTCTTCGCCCGTCACGACGCCATCAGCGATGTTCCTAGCCAGCGAGGCGATGGCGTCGCACATGACCCGCAGCGTCTTCGGCTCGATCAAGTCCTTCTGCGAGAAAGGAGTGGAGCAGACGTCCTGGATCCATGGCCGTAAGCGAACCGTGATGTCGTTCTTGCGCATCTCGCCGACGATCTTGCGGCTCGGCTTGCGGATCTCCTCGCGCCCGTCGTCGTACAGCACCATCTGCAGGTTGCAGTGCTTGTCGTAGTCCATGACGGCGGCCAGGGTCTCCGTGGCGGACTCGACGTTGCTGAGGTCTAAGCCGGCGAGGCGCAGGTTGTTGAGAACCTTGTGCTTGATGGGGCTCGGGGCGCCGATGACGGCCTCGCGCCACTTCTTCAGTCGCTCGCCCTTGAGAGCAAGAGGCTCCAAGGGAATCAGCTTGCTGGGGTGAGACGGCTCGTATAGCTGGCGCAACTTGCTCTGGATAGTCGTGGACTCGACGCCCAAAAGCTCGAGGAACTCCTCGTTCGAGTTCTTGTCCTGGTAGCCGACCAGGAACTCGATCAGGTTCTTCTTGCGGCCGACGATTGGCGGCAGCTCCGAGATCTGGCCGGGGTGCTCGCTGGACAGGTGGAAGGCCGTGATGATGCAGCTTCGCGGATCGCCCTCCTCGGTGCGGTAGCGGTGGTGCACGAGCGCTCCGGCGGGGAAGAGGATAGCTAGGGGCGCCTCGGGGTTCGTGGCCTCGATCACACGGGACTCACCGCCCACGATCTTCTGGAAATCGAGCAGTCCGTCAATGGCGGGGTCGGTCACGAACAGACTGTCGCGCTCAGTGGACCAGGGCGCGCCCTCCTCATCTATCCGAACGTCGCGGTTGCCCTTGTGAGTCCAGGGTAGGAATGTGAAGTTCTGGCCGGAGGGACCCTTCACCTGGCCGCGGCGCCAGTTGAGCAGGACCTTGTACTCTTCCTTGAAGGGCGTGTTGTCGACGTGCAGCATGTTGTCCTGGGCATTGATCTTGATCGGATCGTTGTTCTTGCCTCGGAAGTCGACGATGCGGATGGAGCCTCCCAGGAGGTAAGAGATGATGGCGACAAGGAGCGGGTGGGAGAAAGCCTGGATATAGGTTCCTCCGAGGAAAAACTCATGCTCGACGGCGAGGTTGACATACGAGTGCATGAAGGCATTGTTGCCCGACTTGGCCTGGACCTTGTCGTATTCCTCGATGAGCTTAGCGAAGAGCACGGGGTCAATCAGGGCACCGAACAGAGCGCAGCCCTCATTCTCGACCTGGTGGACTGCCTTGAGGAAGAGGGCCTCGGTGTTATCATCCCCCCAGGCCTGACGGATCGAGCGTAGGAGTTTCACGCGGAAGTCGATCTGGGCGGCTGTAGGGATACGTTGGCGATGCTTGACCGTGTTGAGGCGAAGACCAGGGACATTGTCACCCCAGCTGGTCCGCTCCTTTAGCAAGGAGGCTTGCGAGTCGATGGGAAGATCGAGAGTAAGCGCCTGCGCCATTTTGAAGCTCGGGAATAACTAGTTCCTCTTTCACTAGTGAATAGCTGTCAGAGAGTAGAACGAACTAAAATAAGGTAGTCTCGCAGAGATTTGATGAAGGTGAACTCGGTAGTGTCTGGCACTCTGGTGTCTCTAAGTCCTCCCTCGATGAGTGCTGGCTCTAGGCCTAAATATAACCAGTGTACTCGCATGTAGAGTCATATAATGATATAATGGGTTGGATGGCTGGTGACCTCACCGGTTGCGCAATCTGGTTCGAGGTGTAATCATGCAGGTAGTATCCCCTCCGATCTACCAACCTTCCTCGATGCATTCTTACTGCTCCTTGGCAGCCTGGACTCGGAGAATTGAGACGACTATGCGATATGAGTATTCCGTTGCTTCGTACTCTTTGCCTCAACTACCTGGCTATAAGCGTGCATAGCAAGTTGTCATCTGATCTGTAGATGGACGTGAGAGTGCGTTTCGCCGTCATCCTCTCCGAACACCGCTCATGGTCGAACCACATCAAATTATCACGTAACAGGAGACTAGAGTTTGTTATTCGCTTCAAACATGGTATATCTCAATATTTCGCATTAGATCTCAGTGATAGCTTTTTGTTACACTCTACACGCTGCTAAGCCTGACGTCAATGATGCCTCTGTCAACTAATGCACAGGTTCCCTTGGGGGAGCGGATGCTGAAGAACACCATTTGCCTCTTCGACGTCGATGGCACGCTGTGCCTCGAGAAACAGGTACGTGCCTTTCAGTGATGCTCTTCATTCTATGCTGTCCCTTGGTTATACTAAGTTATACCCAGACCGTCTCGTTAGAGATGCATTGGCTCCTCAGACGTCTTCGGTCCAAATGCGCTATTGGATACGTCAGTGGCGGACCCCTTTCAAAGCAGCAAAAGCAATGCAGCGACCCTTCTACCCCGGTGACCTCTTTGTTTGACTTCTGCTTCCCGGAGAATGGTGCAACAGCGTTCAGATTGGGCCAGCCCATCCCGACAACGTCCTTCATCGAGTGGTTAGGCCAGGAGAAATACAATAGGTTCATCAGTTGGGTGCTCATATACATCGGCAAGCTGGACATTCCCGTCAAGCGAGGCACCTTTGTGGAGTTTCGGAAAGGTAACGTGAACATTTCGCCCATTGGACAAGGAGCGACCCAACCTGAAATGGAGGATTTCTATCAATACGACAAGATACATGGGATTCGACAGACCATGATCGACGAGTTAAGAAAGCAGTTCCCAGACCTGGGGCTGACATACGCCATGGGTGGAAAGACATGCTTCGACGCCTTTCCCATCGGATGGGATAAGACTTTGTGTCTAAAGCATATAGAGGCAGAAAAGGAGTGGAATGGAACGGTGTATGACGAGATACATTTCTTCGGGGACAAGACCTATGAGGGAGGAAACGACATAGAGATATACATGGACGAGAGGACGATTGGACACTCAGTTACAAGTCCAGAGGATACGATGAAGCAGATCATGGAGATTTTCGATCTATAAGATAAAGTTGGTAGCCATGGATTAATGTTAAGATAAGATTAGGCGTGACTTAAGCGTAAAACTTGTGTCTTACTTCAACATACGTCAAGGGACAGTTAATAGACGTCGTAACTCACGTAGCCAGATGACACCAGTAATAGAGAAAAGTCAACAGTCGTTGTCACTTTTACTTTGGCAGTCAGTATACATAGAAATGAACACCATTGCTTGTAAGCGCGCAATTAGCGACATTAACAACGATGATGGCTCTAAGTTGGCGAGGACTTTTGGAACTCAAACGCTAAGTGCTGAAGTTTGTAGGGGAAGAATAGCGAGAGTAACAGCCAATTCCACTGTAACTTACGCCTAACCTACGGTGGAAGATGTTAATCAGTCAATTTTCGGCTAAGTGGAGGTCTGCAATGCAGGCTTACTGTCTAGTTGTGGCGAATGAGATCAACCATGGACATTCGTCTCAGTATTAGTAGTACTTCCTCGTCGTTTATACATAGAATAGTTGAATAATAAGAAGAAATATTATGCCTGGTACATCTTGAAATTCTCTAAGACTTTATATTTGGGTTCTGTGTTCAAGTGTCGTGATAACTGTGTGGTACTTGAGAGAAGTCTCATCTCATACGTTTGCTTGGCATCCAACAAGGGGCAACTAACACGCCAATATGGAGGCTCAACACGAAGGCATTCGATCGACACCGAAGATATTACAGACAGATGTCTTGATTGTTGGATCTGGGCCTATCGGTGCTACATATGCCAGAACGATTATCAACGAAGATGCCAATATTAAAGTCCTCATGGTGGAAATGGGAGAACAGTAAGTTGCTAACACCAGTCAAGAATCACCGACCCTTGCTGATGCTACGAAACAGGGAAAGCAGGCTGATTGGTGATCACAAGAAGAACAATGCTATAGTCCAACTAGAGGGTGACCGTTTCACCAGGTAAGATATGGAAAATGACGATATCTCAAAATCAGCCGATGCTTACAAAAACTCGTGTTTAAAGGGTCGTTCAAGTATGTACAACAACACGTACTCGGCTTCGTAGCTAACCAATTTTAAGGGAGCATTTGGCCTCCTATCTAAACCAGTTAACCCACGACTTTCAGCCGTTGAGTCGAAATCTGGGCAAGCTCCGTAAGTTTTTAGTGTCTCAATTTAACAGCGAATATTGTTCTCTAACCATTACAGCCATCCTGAATTCACTCTGGGCGCAGAGAATGTCGAGCAACTGCGTTATAATAATCTACCAATAGCGCCAGTCGTCAGGAGCGTCGGAGGTATGGGATCGTACTGGAGCTGTGCCACCCCTGAACAGCATCCTACGATCGAAAGATCCGACATATTCTCAGATTCAGAATGGAGATCACTGTACCGTGAAGCCAAAGGCATGTTCAGCATCACTGACACAGCGTTCGATCACTCGGTCCGCCACCATGTTGTCAAAGATACCCTCTCAAAGGCACACACGGATCGAGAATTCGTAAACCTGCCCCTGGCGTGTCAGCGCAACCTAAGCAACCCGGACTACGTACAATGGACTTGCTCTGCGACCATCTTGGGAGACATAGCGGACCCAAGATACGCCGGGGGTAATTTCGAGTTAAGGAGCCACCATTGCTGTACAGGACTGGTCGTGGATGCGGCTTCCAAGCAGGTAGTTGCGGCTAAGCTCACCAATCTGATGACAAAAGAGCTTGTACTAGTCAAGGCGAAGAAATATGCCATTTGTGCTGGGGCGGCATTGGGTGCTGGAATCCTCTATAATTCGAATATTCGGCCTGAAACCGGATATCCTGCCCTGGTACGTCCTTCCCCCACACTATTGCGTTTATTGTGGAAGTATTCTCATAAAATTCAGGGACGGTACATGACCGAGCAAACCATGGCAGTCTGCCAGGTCATTATGAAAGATAGCCTAGTGAGAAAGACATGGGAAAATCCTCATTCGAAAGCACACTTCAATAAATATCCAGAAGACCCTTTGCATTTACCATTCAACGATCCTTCTCCTCAGGCAAGAACATCCCTCTCTTTTCTTACCATAAACTTGCTAACTCCTGACACAGGTCACAACGCCGGTTTCTGAGAAGTATCCCTGGCACACCCAGATTCAACGCGACCCGTTCCACTATAACAAGATCCCAACGTCAATAGATCCTCGTCTCATACTCGATCTACGATTCTTCGGGTATGTTGAGCCTGTATATGACAACCATATCGAATTTAAATCGGAGAATCTTGACCTTTTCGGGATGCCTCAGGTAAGCAAACCCCGTCTCATCAGTCAACATACAATAGTTCTCGGGCTCTAACTGGCCTCTTTGCAGCCAATTGTACACTACCGTCTCGGCAAGGAAGATGCCAAACGAGCACGCGACATGGTTGAAGAGTAAGTGCTGCACTACACTGTCTCCTGATTTCTACACACATGAGGTGCCAGTATTGACCACTCTCCGTGTATCAGCATGGCAAACGTAGCCTCTCACCTAGGCGAATTCCTGCCCGGCGGCGAGCCAAGGTTCCTGGAGCCAGGCGCAGCAACGCATATCTGCGGCACGACACGCGCAGGAAAGAAAGACGACGGACACTCCGTAGTGGACAAATATTCCAAGGTCTGGCGGCTGGATAACCTGTTTATTGGGGGTTGCGGGGTGATACCGACGCAGAACGCTTGCAACCCGACCCTCACCGCGGCTTGCTTTGCCATCAAGAGCGCTAGGAAAGTGGTTGAGGAGATACATGACGAGCTTAGAGGTCGTCATCACGATCGGTCAAGACTATAGATAGGTAGACTTCAGGTTGGGAAAGGTGCAAATTACACCTATGGGAGCTAAGTTAGCTGGATAGATACCTATGTTATGTACTAAAAGGGGGTGGATTTCTGCGAAGTATTTTTCGACATCAATTTTGTGATTTTGATATTTTACGACAAAGTTGATCTACAAATTTTCTAAGCACATAACACCACGTGTCGCCAAACTAAGATCATTTCAATTCTTATGCCACAGAAGAAAACCATTGCTACATTTGAACTGCCGGCGAGTGTTTGAAACGATATGAGACCATCAAGAGGGATCTTACGACGAAGAGTTGATGTTGAGTAGGTTTAGCTTGGTTGCTACGAAGTAAAGAGGTCGTAGATGATCAGTAATTATCACAAAATGCACAATATACCGACTAGCTCGAAAAACGTGAATGACAAACACTTGCAATAATTGTATAGATGTAATCACTTAGTTGACTCCTGACCTCGGATGCGACCGCAGCAGACTGGGCGATTCCCATTACACTCCTAGGCCAATTTGATAAGGTGACATAGTCTGAGGATCAATACAGACCGTCGGGACTATTATTGCCCAACTCCGGCGAAGGAGTCGCGTCATGAACACGATCATCCCTGATTCTACAGGGCAAGAATTCTAGTATCTGCATTGCTGTACATATGCATTGTTACAATACCCAGGTACACGTAGAAACACGCGCTATAAAAGGACTTTCATCGGTCAACACGCCTCAACTTTATGTGAGCTTATTAACCTGGGTATGCAGTCTGTCTTTCTACAGTACATAATCATCAGGGAACTAGGAATTCCGTGTTCAAGCAGCTAGATCCCCCATAATCAACATGTCAAACTGGCATGATTACGATCCAATTCTTAAAAACACACGTCGTGCAAGGTAGGCAAAATTTTGTATGCATGATTATTCTTTAGCAAGGTTCAAGAAGTTGTTGTTTGATGCCGAAATATGCGGATTATGGGTAATCGTGTAGATTCCCATACCACTAAAATCTGGATACAGACTAGTGTCTCCGCAATTTTGTTGCGTCTTGGGTTTAGGAACTTTTTGAAATAGAGATTACATAAGTGGTGCTTGGGACAAGGTGGAGAGGAAATGCATGATTACCTCGACTGTCAGCTCATACAAGGTGGGCACCGTGACGACGAGGTAGATGAATGCTTGTAATGTGCTGTTCAAAAGCACGATATTGAGAATCCGGATCAGTACCGCGGTAGGTGACCGGGCGGGCTCCCAAGGGCAAATTGACACTGTCCCGGACAGCTACGGCGGTTCTAAATATAGAATCGATCTGTATCTCTACCTGTGTCTGGCGGAGTTTAAGGCTAATCAATGTTTTTTGAGAAGACATTACGATGAGTTGGGAAAGTTAGGGTAGTATTCAATTCGACCAGCTTGATAAAATTTACCAATGGCTCATGTACGCGTGGATATTGTAGTGTACGATTCTACGCGGCGTTAAGAGTTCCTACTAATTACTGTAGTATTGGTTTGCCGAGACCGTAGGCCTTACAAGGATTTCTCCCTCGCACGTATTACGACCCTGGACTACTAGGTAGGTAGGTAGGTATTTACTTCCTAATAAGGAGCGATTGACATCAGACACGGAAAGCTCCAATTGGTTCAACATCCCAGTCTGCTCACAAAGCACTTTGAAACGTGAATAGCCTTTGCTCTCCAAGAGAGTTAGCTATCTAAACCAACAAAACAATATTCTCCAGTGCCCTGACCTGTCTGGTATTGTCAGCTCTACGGGCTATTCCTAGCACATTCACCATTCCAACAACTCCCTACCCAAGGTTCTGGGTTGTTGGTTTGCTAGCACAGCCATTCGCACCAGCCATACCTCTCTGTCGTTGCATTCCTTTTCTTGCCACGTCCTGGATGGCGAATCTTAACTGTTACTCTTAGTTGTCATGAATTCAAACTTCATGGACTTGAATGCATCGTAATCAAGAGCCGTCCTTTCGTTCACTTCTCACTCGTTAGATAATGGAGGAGCCTATACACCCTCCCATTGCCGGAGTGCTCCCCCGTCTCACTTTGAGACCTCGAGGCGCGATGGCTCCAGATCCTCAAATGGCCTTGCATCTTGCATCTATAGCATGTGCTACCATATTTTTGCTAAGCCTCCCATACAGACTATGGCAGCTCCGTCGCTGCCGTACTAGAAGCAGCCCGGGTTACCTGGGACCCCTTAAAGCTGTTAGCCACCCCTGATCGCACTCCAACATGTAGGTGTAAATGGACACTAATAACTGTGGTTCCAGGTTCTCGGTATCCTACTCTCAGTCGTGCTATCACTGTATTGGCTGGGAGCATTTGCATTGTATATTCCTTACAAGGTTTACTTTCTAGTCTCTCTGTTTGCCTCTGTCATTGCTGCCCTAGGTCTGAGTGCGCTTTTGTTCCAAGAGCAAAGAACATATAACAAAGCTTCGGACCAAGCCAAGCTATATCTACTATGCATTGCAATATGCGATGTTGTCTATCTCGCAATGCCGGCCAAGTCTGGGCGGGACTCGAACACCACGCAGCCTGTCGTCATCCGCTGTGTCGGCCACTCTCTGCTCTTCTTACTTGAGTGTTGGACCAGACACCCGACTATTGGTGCCGTTAGCAGATCGCCCGAGGATGTCTACGGTGTTTTGAGCAGGGTCTTTTTCACGTGGATCAACCCGTTGCTCGTTCAGGGGTACAGGAATGTACTCGTCGATCGAGACTTGACTCCTCTAGCTCGCGACATGAAACCAGCACTCACGAGAAAAGCCATACTCGAATCATGGTCCCGGAAAGGTAACAATGCATGCTTTGCTTAACTTGTTTGTCTTTGTGCTTACACAAGATAGCCCAACCTACATCGAAGAAAACACTACCTCTGGTTTTGTTGAGGTGTCTCAAGAGACCGTTCTTCGCCGCGATTCTTCCGCGATTATTCTTGATCGTGTTTCGCTATTCCCAACCCACCTTGATTAAAGAGTCTATCAGATATGTCACTGTAGATCCTACGGATGTCGATGATGGCCGAGGATTCTGGCTTATCCTCTCAGCTATTTCCGTCTATCTTGGCCTTGCTGTAAGTGCTACTCGATTAAGGATTGCCGTCAAAGTCTAATGCAGAGTTTCAGTTATCTACAGCCACATATCAGAACAGCCTGAACAAACTCAAGCTTATGACCAGAAGCGCTATCATAGGGCTTATTCATGAGAATATCATGAGATCGCCTAGCATCTCCTATGATAACGGTCAGGCTACCACACTCATGAGCACTGACGCGGACAGTCTTGATGGAATAGGCGAGATGATTCACGAGACTTGGGGCCAGATCATTGAAGTGGCGATTGGTATAATACTTCTGGCCCGTGAAGTGGGATGGATCTGGCCGCTCCCACTCTTCCTTATCTATCGTAAGTTCGTCCACACCTCCGATCCCAATTTCTACTAAGAAGAACAGTCTGTTCGCACATGAGCCGGTTCGTCGCGAAGCATCTCCAACCGCGCCAAAAGGCTTGGAATGTCGCAACACAAAACCGTATCGCGGCTACAAGCTCGATGTTAAGCGAAATGAAAGTCGTCAAAATGCTGGGACTGCAGTTCAATCTCACCCATCGTATTCAAGAACTCCGGAAATCCGAACTCTGGGAAGCCTCGAGGCTGAGATGGATCATGGTCTATAATAATGCATCTGGTGCGTGACGAAACTAATTCTGTCTCCTGTATAGATAAGCTAACGTACCGATAGCTAATGCACTAGGAATATTCTCCCCTGCTATCACTCTGGTAATATTTGCTGTCATATCAAGCACTCAGGGTCGTGACTTGGATACAGAGACCGCTTTCACCACGGTTGCTATTCTAAGCATGATCACGCATCCTGCCAATATGATCATGACCATCGTCCCGCGCGCAGTCTCTGCGTTTGCTGGGTTCGAGAGAATCCAATCTTTCCTACTTCAGCCCTCCTTGCAGACTTATCGCGCAACACTGCCCCCGGTTTCTTCGAAGGAGTCAGTTGCGAGTTCGGATTCGAAATCGCGTCGTTCATCAACTTCGAACACTGTCATAGAAATCAGCCAGCTCGCAATCGGCAACGACCCTCCTGTCTTGGAGAATGTTAACATCAACGTGGCCAGTGGTACATTCACTATAATATCAGGCCCTACTGGTAGCGGTAAATCCACACTACTACGCACGATTCTTGGAGAAACACCGCCGTCTCGTGGATCTATCAGCTTGGCGACTCATAGGATAGCCTACTGTGCCCAGCGACCGTGGCTACCCAGCGGGACTATTCGAGAGGTCATATATGGTACCACGAGTTCTAATGACAAGTTTGAGGATCACAATGAAGCGTGGTATCGCGAGGTAACTGAAATATGCTGTCTAACACACGACTTTGACTCCTTGCCCGACGGTGATCAGACGCAAGTAGGCAGTAGAGGCCTCAACCTCTCTGGTGGACAGAGACAACGAGTGGTATGTGTTCTAATCATGCCATGTAATCAATGACACTAATAGCTCCAGACACTTGCACGTGCCCTATTCGCAAGGTGCGATATACTTTTGCTCGACGATATTTTCAGCGGATTAGATGGCGAAACCGAAAGCACGATCTTCGATAATATGTTTGGACCAACCGGCCTCATCTGGCGACTTAAGACTACCGTTGTCCTCGTTTCTAATGCTTGTAGGCCTCCTCCCTTCCTCCCCCCCCTTCAAATATCTTACTCACCATTGATAGCTCAATATTTCGAGTCAGCCGATCATATAGTAGTTCTAGGAGAGCGAGGGATTATGGAGCAAGGCAATTGGGAGAATATTAAAATCAAAGCTACATCGATATCTAAGTTCTCGACAAGCAATAGCGCTAAAGAGAATGCTGTCATTTTGGCAAACTTCGCCAAACTTAATGCTCAAGTCCAAGCAAAAGAGGAGACTGAGGCCGATCTATCAAGGCAGACTGGAGATCCAGCTCTTTATGGTGAGTTAATGGATATATTTCCCTTCAGCAATTGCTGTACGTAGGCGGTGCGGCTAATGAAGACAAACAGCGTATTACTTCCGCTCCGGCGGAATCATCAACCTCTTCTTTCTGATCGCAACCACGGCGAGCTATGCCTTCTTCATCACCATCCCACAGTATTGGCTTGAGCTGTGGACCGACTCAGATGGGAGCAGCAACTGGTTCTACATTGGGGGATATATCTTCCTATCCACGCTGTCGTGGGCCTCGACCAGTACGCAGATGTGGTAAGTTTGCCTGTAGCCGCAGTGGCGCATTCTTCGTTTGTCTTGACGACGTAATTTGACAACGTGATAGGGCCGTGGTCATTCGACTTGCTCCGCAGTCCGGGACCTGGTTGCACGAACGCCTTCTGAACACTATAACAGGGTAAGTAATACTATCCTGGTAACTAAAGAGTATCTGCCCACCCGCTGACAACTCCCAGTGCACCTCTATCCTATTTCTCTCAAACGGAGAACGGTTCGATCTTGAACAGGTAGGTAGACCCCCTCGCACAATGCCACTAGTACTAACAGCCCTCCAGATTCAGCCAAGACATACAGTTCATTGACAAGCAGCTGCCCGTCGCTCTTCAAACCGTTGTAACACGTAAGTGCACCGCAAATTAGTCTGTATGGAGATTCTTGTCGCGCTAAGCCTAAATAGAAATCTTCAAGCTCCTCATGCAGATTCTACTTCTTTGTTTTGCCCAGAAATGGCTTGCTATGTCGTTGCCAGCTTGCATGGCTGTGCTTTGGGTCGTGCAAAAGATATACCTTCGCACTTCGAGACAGCTGCGTTTCTTGGAGCTTCAGTTCCGCGCAGGAATCTTCTCAAGTTTTCTGGATTCTGTAAGTGTTGCACTTGATTACAATGCGGAGCATGAGTTTGATGCTAATGCATTCTATTAGGTTGAGGGCCTCGAAACAATACGGTCTTTCGGGTGGTCCAGGGCAATCATACAACATAACGTGCGCTGCGTAGACGACGCACAGCGCCCGGAATTCCTCCTCCTCTGCCTTCAGCGGTGGTTGAATATTGTGCTGGATCTCCTGGCTGCAGCTATTGCGACCGGCGTCGTCGCCATCGCAGTGGCACTACGCGGATCTGTTAGTGGCGGCCAAGTTGGTATTGCGTTAAACATCATGCTTGTAGCCAACACGACATTGTTGAAACTGGTGGAAAGCTATACCACGCTAGAGAACTCTCTCGGCGCAATTGCGCGCTTGAAGATGCTCGAGACGTTGACGCCGTCTGAGGGCGGTAAGACGTCGAGCTTTAGCCCTCTCGACAATTGGCCCCCCAGAGGACAGATTAGGATCAAGAATATAACGGCGTCTTACCAGTGAGTACCCCAACAGAAATGGTGTACTCAAGCTACTAACCGTTGGCTTTTCCATCCAGCACCGATAATGCCGTATTGCGCAATGTTAGTCTTGACATCAATGCAGGCCAGAAACTAGTGATTTGCGGACGCACTGGCAGGTAAGTCTGGAAATCATGCATATATATTATACCTCATGACTTACTCACAACCTCTGTAGTGGTAAAAGTACCTTGCTCTCAGTCCTCCTTCGGCTTCTAGAACTCAGGTCGGGCACCATCGAGCTGGACGGCATCGACATCAAACAAGTTAGGCTCGATCTACTACGGCAGAGATGTTTCGTAATGGTGTCGCAAGACCCCCTACTCCTATCCAATGAGACACTGCGTTTCAACCTAGACCCAGATGGCACTATCCCCGACGATCTCATTATCGACGCTATATCCAAGGCTGGATTATGGACGCATTTCTCCGCGGGGCACACGCCCTACGAAACGGACACAGACATAACGCCTGAGCCCGGCACGCCGGGCCACGCCATCCTGGACCAGAAGATCTCAAATTTCCAGGGCATGTCAGTCGGCCAGTGCCAATTATTCGCGCTCTGTCGGGGATTTGTGAAAGTGAACTCGCTCCGACGGTCCGGTGTCAAGCCCGTAATTCTGCTGGACGAGATTACTTCGTCGCTGGATATATCGACGGAGTTGATGATTCACCGTATGATCGATGAGGAATTTACTGGAAAGGGGCATACTGTAATTATTGTTGCTCACAGGCTGGGTGCGCTGAAGGAGCATACGAAACCTGGACGGGATGCCATAGCACTTATGGCGGATGGCAGGTTACAGGAGCACATTAAGGAGTTGAAGCCGGATACCTTTGAGTATTTGGGAAAGATAGGATGAGGATGGGATGATGGGACGAGGATGGAGGAAAAGAGGAACTCGTTTATTTCATGCGAGAGAAATCACGAGAATTTGTCATACAGTATATACACTCAGATGTATGACCTATCATAGGCGAAGAACATATAATGACTAGTCGGGTTGATGAATCTATCCCATAGAATGTTTATAATAGGATCTGCCGACAATATACACACGACAACATACAGTCTATTTACGGGAAACATAATCTAAATCCCTGCCACCTGACAAGAGTACCTGGATTCTTTTTTGTATTTTTTAGCTGTGTGATAAACGAAGAGCGTTGCTAATTTTCCAAGGCTAAGATGTCTTCTGCTCTATGTAATGCATACCATAGTATCGGTTCCAACCTGATTCAAAATTCTATTACTGCTCTTTCATTCGTTAGACACGCACAAGGACCTCCAAGATGACGACAAAAGTACTTAATTACCGTACACGTGGTCTTCACGATGAAGTGGTTTTGGCGGGCTACCTACTTGCCTTCAGCCGTCTGTAGACTTGCGCTTTCCTCGTGTCTACCTCAGCACAGTTGTCTCGGAAAAAACGACGTCGCTAATCCCGGGTAGGAATTAACGATATATATTCTACGTGCCAATAGTGATTTCAAGCATTATACAGTTAGGTAATCCAAGCCGTACTCCACTCTAACCGCATTGCAGAATAGGGGTTTGGGTGACCAGTTTCTAAGTATCTAAGCCCTAATTGTCACTGTTGTCAGCAGATGTTACTGAAAAACACCACGGACCCATTTCCTACCTACCGTAGAGGCAATAACTTGGGGAGCTCTAGCCATCTCTATGCTAGCATAGCATATCACTTTCGTTCTTCTTAATTGTTGGGTTCCTATGAAAGGCGTCTCCTTCCTCGCAAAATCTTAGCAGATGGTGATTATTTGCCTACCCAGGTAAGTACTTAGCTAAGTGTAGGTATCATTATCGGGGTGGTCTTTCCTTTGAAAGATATTAATTCGGCCGGTCTACTACTTTTTCGTCCGTGATTCCTCTTGTCTCAATGTGCTTCTCGCATTTCTTTTCTGGGGAATTATCTTTCAAAACATAGCATGATTACTGCGTCTACTGGCATCAACATTCACGTTACACTATCGCCACAACCATTTTTTACGTCACGTCGAAACAAGTATTGAAGGAATAAACTCTGCCGCACACTTTTACCCTCACAACTACCACAAAGTAGGAAAAGATATGGGTTTCAAAAATGGACCTGGCCAGTCTCCTGGCAAGGGAAAGGCACCGGAAACGGCCCAGGAAGAGATTGAGAGCATGGCGATGCCAATACCAACAATAAACCGAAGACTTCCTTCACCAATATCAGCTTTCAATCCACAGTACATCTTTAACCGCCGCAGTATTCGTATTGTAGGCCTTCAAAGGCTTGAAACAAGCGATATGCTGCAGGCGATGTGGAAAATGCGCCCCTTAAGGCTACAGATAGAATACGTGAAATCACCGACATACGATCCCGCCAAAGAATGGCTTGACGACATCTATTCCTACATACCAATACCCGCCAAGTATTCTCTCGGTTTCTACTGTCCCAGCTGCGAGAAAGAAAAGTTTCATTGGAACTTTCTCGGCACCACTTCTAACAAACATCGATATAGCGTGACTTGTAAACTCTGTCAAATTCAAGAAAGGAAAGCCTACCCTCACATGTGCGAATATCGGGTCTGTCACCCAGAAACCCCTCATATTAAACGAGAAGCCTTCTTCTGCGGAAGAAAATTACCGCGTACCGCATTTCCGTGCGAGACCGATATTAAGTCAGCGGTATCTGTAGGTTCCCACCGTGGGATAGAACGCCGTTGTATAGGCTGTTTCAATGAGCTGGTAGCAGCGAGACTTGGAAGACTTTCCCGAAGGGAGAAAGGTCTCTTTCGTATGCAATTCCTTTCGTCCGGAGACCTCCAAAAGAACAAGTATCTCTGGTTTATCTGGGACGCTCCCGAAACAGGTTCGGGGGAGCAAGAGGACCAAGTTCATTCCTTGCAGGAAGTGAAACATCCAAATGATGTGAACTCATCGAAACCCGCCGGGGCTCCAGGACAGCCAGAGGACCAGAATCATCACTTGGATAGCGACCACGAGACTGTCAAAGATGGAACTATCAGTGTATCGTCAGAGTCAGGCCAGCCAGTCGCCCAGGTTCTTCATTCAGGCTTCAACTGGGACAGTCTCCGAGTTGACGAAACAGAGCAAATTATTGACGATATTTTGAGGTGGCGTGAGCAGCATAGACTATAACCGCAGCTGTCCTGGGGTTACGACGAACCCCCGCGTATTACAGTGAAAGACCGCAACACAGCCACGGGCTAAGAGTATGTGGCATTCCTCTTGAGATGGCCTGATACTGCCGGGCCGCGCATATCTTCAACGGCTCGCAGACTAGGTACCTAAAGCGCTGTTTTGATTCTTCGTTTTGGAAGCTAAATCCTGTTCACGAGTTTTAGCCAACCTTGGACATGGGGGAAGGAAGCAGAGCGGGGCACTACATATCTGTGTTGTTGGGTAGCGCCAAACGCTTACTCAGAAGTTTGTCGAACAATATATATAGACTACAGCGTGTTAGTCACTTTTAGTTACACATATAGCACTCACAAAGCCTCTTTAACCCCTCACATTAAGTTTTCACTAAAAAAGCGAGAGATAACCACGATCACTATTAATACTACCTCTCTTCCACACAGGTGAGCCAGTTATGTGACCTCGGCTAGAAGGCAAGTGACGTATACCGACCGATTCATCAAGAATAAAGGCAAAGTAATTCGTTGGAAAGCTCTATGGTCGTGCTGTATGTCTGTCATATGAAGTGCCAAACGCCAATGCTCGTAAATAATCACCTTCACCCGGTACTTGAAGATTAACGCCCATTCACCAAATAGCTCACGTTACTTGCGTGTGCAATTAGGAACTTACAGCATGTCAAGGCGAACTTGCATGCCTTTGTCCAGCCCTCCTCGTTCGTGATGCCTAGCCTGATGCTGTAATGGCCAATCCGGTCGTCCCCTATCTTGTCGCCTTCGATCTTGTATGGTAACACTAATGGATTAGATGAATACGCGTGGGGTCCGGTCTCCGCTTGCGTCTGGTCGTGCACAAAGGCGCCGAGCTGCCTGACAAGCTCCAGGAAAGCCACCATGCCCTTGTCAAAGCTCCTGTTCCAGAGCATTTGCAAGGGAAGGTCACCCGTGCAATAAAGGTCAAGGACGCTCTTCTTGGGCGCGGGTGGTGGGCCGCTTCTACCACCGCCGACCCGGCTCGACGATGGTGAGACCTGTTCATACTTGACGATTTTGGAAGTCGACCCCATCGGCACGGGCTCGTAGCAGTCGAACTTATAGCCAAGCTTGTCGGCTACTGTGACAACAAGCAAGAGCGCTTGGCCCCACGCCGCGTTGATCTCGGGCCAGTCTACAGGCTTGGAGGAAAGCTTGCCCAACCTGAGACCGTTTATTGTGGCGAAGTTGCCGTCGTGATGTATCGAGAAGGTATCGTTGTAGACGTTTGCACGCTGCAATTTGGTAAGGAGTTGCGAGTCGTGATCGAACCTGGAATTGATGCTGTCCCTTTCGTTTTGGAATACCGAGAGCTTCGAGGCAAAAGCATTGCGCTCCCGCCAGAATTGCTCCTCTTCGACGTCGAGCTTCAGGGATTCCTCCTCGAGCGCCATGATCTCTTCGTCCAAGGCGGCCTTTTCTTTCTCCAGTCTTAGCAGCTCTTGCATCGAATCTTCTTCCTCCTTCCTAGCCTGGGTGAGCGCGCGCTCCGCTTCGGCGATATCGTCGTTCGTGGGAACATCGGCCTGAACTTGCTTCAGAAACCCGGCGTATGCGTCGCGCTCACGGATGGTGGATTCTAGTCTCTTTTGGAGGCCGTCCACCAGCATCTCCGTACACTCGACACAGACGGGGTGGTCGATGTCGGAACGCGCCGACAGAATCTCGAACAGCCTGTTTATGCGCTCCGCCTCGTGAGGCTGGGAGGCTCTGCCATCAGTCCGGCGGTCTGCGGGGAGGGCTTTCCGGTTCTGGTTTGTGGGACTCGGCGGTTTCTCTTGCGGGCCGGTCAACCTCGGGGGAGCGACCTGAGACTCTGTCAAGATGACGAAGGACATGGCGGAACTATCGCGCGGATGGCCATCGCTTCGCCGGACGCTACCCTGTTTCTTAAAAGTCGCGGGCCCAGCATGCTTGGACACTCTGTCATATAGAGCTCTTCGTTCAGATTCGTGTGGATAAGAGGGTCGTGAAGTCAGTGGACTTTTTGGTTGCTGTTGCGCGGAAGAAGCTAGAACATAGACACGGCTATTAGACTCCGAGGTTCAGGAACTAATACAGTTGCTACGAAGAAGCGAACGAACCGACTAATAGATCAAATGCGGCTGGATTAAGGTCGGCCAGTGATCCATCTAGTTTTAGGGGTACGCGACACTTCTGGCAATACATTGCGCGCCTGGCTTGATGTCCACGGGCGAACTGCTCATTGTCTAAAAGGTAGTAATAGGCTCTTAAGTGAGCCGTGAGATAAGGATGGATATCGGTTGTGCGCGCACGGATAGTTTATTTACTGGGTATCATGCAAGGTGGGATTTAAATACATAAGTGACCTGTGTATTTGATAATTAGTCACGTAATTGATAAAAGTGCCTCCTGGAAGTGTGTCGAGGCAGTCATAAAAGTCACGGCACGAAAGGGACTCGGAGCTCCTCTTGATACGTCATGCTGGTCAGGTGGACTCCAGCAAAGAAAGCCCACGAGTATTATGTAATAAACCGACTCCTTTATCGATAAGTACGGGCTGACGCGGGGTCACCTGCCATCGCGTCTTGCGTTAAGCTGTTTACTCGACGCGCGACTAACAGATCCAGACGACTTTAATTGGGACCTGGCACAGCATATTGTCAGGAATCAAGGAGACGCTTCATGAACTGTGCGATCTAATTCTACTAGGGTTTCGGCGGTGACATCAATTCGTTTTCGACCTGTTCTAGCTGAAGCGTAGTTGTTTGCATTAAGTACTATTGTTCACCATTTGATATCCGCGAGATGGCAATTAGTAGGAGACCCTAGACCCAATCCAACATGGAGCCTCCGACGAAGCGGTTGAAGTTTGACGCATCTTTCTACACCGACGACGAAGAAGAACAAGATGAACTATCCCTCACACCTGCCCAATTCGACACCATTCAAGATCCTTTGTACCAGCTAGACAAGAAGCGCGCCAAATCCGCGACGAAACTCAAAACTGCATATGAGAGCTTATTTGAGAAATACGGAAAAGACTCGCACGTCAACGATGATGTTATCAACTTCTATACCGACGAAATTGAGGAGGACAACGGCCATATCAAGTCTTTAGAAGAGGCGGGAGAGGATTGCCTTTCCAGTGACGAGGAAGAAAGCATTGATAAGCAAAAGACGCAAGGAAAGACGCAGTCCAAATCACAACGAAGGCCTCTGACATCGACAAGTTCAATCGCGGACAATCACCTGTCGCACTCTCAACCCCCATGGAATCCCACCTTGACCTTAGGTGCATATCAACTCTCGTCGGCATTCCCGCGTCCGCCCTATAGCGTCAACCCCCCTTTCGACTTCGGAGGTTCTCTGTTTGGAAACGGTCAGGTCGACCCGGTTTGGGAAGCCCCCGACTTGCCCCCTCAGCCTCTCCATACTCAATATGGATCGCCAAGCGGCATGGGAGGCAGTCAGGAACGCACTAAGAGATTTGTAAATGCGAAATCTTTCCTCCAGAGAGACATGTCCAACCCCGAGGCTAGTGGTGACGGCTCGGAAGATGACGAACTTTTACTCGCTAGTAACGAACAGAAAGCTTCATCAGACCCGCCTTCAAGAAACCCCGAAACACCCGCGACAACCGGCATCTCTGGGGTTGAAGCTGAGGGAGGAGTAATAACGGATGATCTACCAATTCAAGCAAACCGAGATATAACTGAGCCAAATACTGAGCGAAACCAGAAAGTAGAGGCTCCGCTTAGCTCGTCCTTTTCTCGTCGAGGAAGACGACGGCCCAAAAAGTCGGGTACTCACAAATCGATAGCAAATGTCAATATAGACCCAAAGAGTGAGCATCATGCGCTACAGGCACATGAAAAGAGAATCGAGGTTATAATCCCAATGATGAAGCGTATATTATCACAAGAAATAAGTGATGCCGCTTCCAATCAGGCTGCCATAGGTTCCACTGAAAGCTCATCTGGGTTACATTCGAATGCGTCAAGTCAAACAAGCTCTCAGGAAGGTGACGCATCACACCAATTGTTCCACAGCTCACGGTGTATCGACAAAGCGCACCTAACCCAAGACAAGGAATGCGAGAACCCCGAGTCCAGTCAGCCCCAGCCACAAAAGTCCCAAAAGAGACGGCGATCAGAAACGCAGAAACGGACGAGTTGCTCTAGCACGAGCGCGCTTTCTGAGCAGGATCAGGACAAAGACAATCCAGAAAAAGCACATAGCGAAGAGCGTCAAAAGTTGGAGGCAGTGGAGAGCAGCTCTCACGGTGATACAGTGACCGAGAACTTGCCAACTGTGGAACAGGACTCTAGCAGAGGCAACAAAGATGACAAAGCGGTCTCGGACCGACAATCTCCCACGTTGAGCGCTCCTGGGCAGCTTGAGGAGCAGGTGCCTTGTATAACAAGTATAGACATGACGATTGAACCCTTAGTTGTCAGCAACCCAGTGGCCGATCCCCCACAAAGGCCGTTATCAACAGAAGAATCTAGCGGAAACAAATTATATAGAACGACAGAGTCCCTTGGTTCAGCCACAGCCGACACTTCACTTTCAGAGAGCGCGACGTACGACCCGGAGGCGTCTCATGGGAGTGAACCAGATGATTCTCCAGCCGATCGTGTAGGAGGCGACGACCCATCTTATGTTCTGGCCCAGGAGATTCTGGCAAGCAATCCTCATGGCGTCCAAATATGCGATGTAGTTCAGGTCTCAGAGGAAGCAGATACCCCCGAGACTCAGATCTCATTCACTGAAACAGACATCGTCTCTCGAAGTCCCGAACTCCCACCACTACGTAATACAGTGGAGAGTGTATCACCTCAAAACCAAAACTGCCTTCCAATGCTGGAAGCATCGGACACGCCTGAAATCCAAGCGTTCGGTGGTCTTGAGCAGGCATTGTCTGCCGGCGTGCCTATTTTGGAACTAGACGATCTTCGTCTAGATTCAGAGCCCAGAGAGGCTCAGCGAAGCCCCTCTCTCGGCGCAAAGGAACTTCCAGGTGACACAACTACAGTCGAACTCGCGTTACGGCTTTCGTCCTTTCCGACAGAGAATAGTGAGCAAAGGCCCGATGCCGTATACGGGAGGTCCCCAAGTCCAGAACTGGGGACACCGACCCGGTCAAATCGAGCTCATAGCGCTGCTTCAAAGAAGCTTCCCCGAAATCCTACGACGCCTACAAAGACGCGAAATCCTAAGAGCCCGAAATCTCGCGGTAGTCGTCGCCGGACACCATCGACCAAACGTTTCCCACTCACGTCCCTCTTACCTAGCGGCATTGACGACGAGAGCGACGATGAGCTCAGTATGGTGAGCTCGATCAGAAGCACGACGTCGTCGAGAGCCTATTCTCCCTTCTCTAGGACCGGCACTCCGTCCCTACCCCCTCTACCGTCAACATCCCACAAGAAAACGCGCAAGAACAATCTGTTCATCAGGACCCCGTCCTCATACGATAGGACACCCACTCGAATTCTCGGGCTCGGGGAGAATAGGAACTTGCCTCCGGCCACTGATTTGCGCACACGGGCTAGGAAGTCACGCAGCCGTCCGGTCCATAGTTCGCCCTTGGCTCGTACAGTCGCGGAACGGTTACTCAGCAGCCCGACGAGGAAACAGCGTCCTGCTGTTGTTCGAAGCCCGAGTTTAGTATCTACGCCGCGGGGCACATTACGGCGGTGTGGTGAAGATGGGTTTTCTTGCGGACGAGACTTCTGCTTTACGTGTTGTATATGAGGGAAAGATCCGGGAAACGATCGGAAACAAACTCTCCGGAAAAGAGCTCCGTCACCGCACACTGCTGCTTCCTGAACCCATCAGTTGATACATATTGCTACAAGCTGGCAACTGGGGAAGTGCCCTTTAGTAAGCAATGGGCATGTCGATAATGTCCCTCAGGGAAACAATAGGAAAGCATCCGTATATACTGAAGCGTCTCTTCCACTTTTGCTCCCGGAACATGATGAAGGGAATAATAGGCAGCTACCGAGGCTTACTGTAGATAGATACACCAAGCGTCAATTACATACACAAAATCAACGAATAAAGTTTCAAAGCTACACACCCATTTTCAGCTTTTATCTATGGTAACACACGTTCTTCTGTCTGTCTGTCCACCTACCTAGACGTCATTACTTTTATTCCCTCCCAACATCTGCCACGTTAAAACTAATCCAGAAGTTGAGACAGCTATCGAACCATCAAACAACATTTCCCTATTAAAAAGATACCGAGGTATCAAGACTAGGCTCATGGCGACGACGGGGTTTACCAAAACACAGGGAAAAGGTAAGTTTTAGTCTAGATAGGCAAAGGCGTCGTGGGTAACTATCCCGACTCCACTCGTGGTCAGGCAGCATGTTCGGAAAAGGAGAATAGAATTGCGACCAGACCCTGAGAGCTCTCAGCAAACCCGTATAAGAAAAAGAGTACTGAAACCATTTACATGGAATGCCTCGCTCCACGCCAAATTTGAACACGATTTAGCTTTAGATTTGCCATGGGCCCCGGGTTCGAATCTCTACAAACTCTGCCTGGGGCGTTCCAACTGAAAAACGGCGGGAGCACCCTACCCGTTTATGACAGCTTAGACAGAGCAATTCACATCACATTCGGCGGCTCGAAGTGTTTTTGTATTATGTACTAATGGTATCCTCCCCTTCTGAACGAGGTCAAGACAGCCACAGAAACCGTCCAGTCTAGGCAGCGCGGATTTCCGCAGTAGATACCTACATAAGCAGAAGTCGCGTCCTAGCACTGTAGCCGTCTCGGGCCACCGCTGGGGCATCTCTATAGCCATCACAGCTAAATCAGCGCCGCTACTTTTTGGCCGCGAATCAAGTGTCCTAAAATCCTACATGAGCGTTGACTGAGCAACAATTTCGTGCGCAAATGTGGATCGGTCCGGGGTATCTCAAGTAGTGAAACGTCGTCATCAGCGTGCTCAGTTTGACAATATCAAAGAAAGAGCGTTTTACCCTTTCAGGTCTCTGAGCTGACAGTTGCGCCATTGAGATATTGTTTGAGGGTCGCTTCATCTCGAATGGGGGCAAAATAGGGGTGTGCCATGGCTTCCTTGGCGGTAAGGCGTTCCTGAGGCTATGTTAGCAAGGGATAGCGAGATGGAGAGAGTGAAGGGAGAGGGGGGTCAGACCTGATGATCGTATCTCAGCAGCTTGTCGAGGAAGTCGATTGCCTCGGTGCTGACAAAGCGCGTATTCTCCGAATTAACGAAGCTGGGCCACGGCTTCTTCTGGAAGCGACCAAGAATCTCATCATACTGCGGGTCGAGCTCAATCTCGTACTTGTCCAGGTAGTCGAATAGGTCGTCGGTACCGAGTACCTTAGCAATCTTGACCAGTTGGTCTGAGTTGCTATTGCCATGGAAGAACGGCTCTTTTCTAAAGATCATTGACGCAAACATAGCGCCAAGACTCCACATGTCGAGACTGTAGTCGTATTCTTGGAAATCAACTAGCAATTCCGGTCCCTTGAAATAGCGTGACGCGACCTAGTTCGTTGGGGGTTAGCCAGTTCCTTTTCAAATTAACAAAGAGGGATACCAGCAAAGCCAGGGGTTTGGGTAAAAGCTTGAATGCATGGCACATCAACCTAAACTTACGCGCACATTGTATTCAGTTCCCGGGTGGTAAAACTCGGCCAATCCCCAATCAATAAGACGAAGCTGTTCCGGTGTCAGCATTTAGATCTCTACATGAGGGTTCAGAGTTCAATACCTTTCTGTTCTCATGATCGATCATAACGTTATGAGGTTTTACGTCTCGGTGCATTATTCCCTTGCTATGACAGTAGTCCAAGCCCTTGAGCAGCTCATAGATATAGTATCGAACATCGATATCGTTGAACTTCGGGTACAGGCTTCGGAAATCGGTGTTGTTGACATACTCAAATATGAGAGAAGGGGTCTTGCTCTGAATTAGAGAAAATCAGCACAATCAGCACAATCAGCACAGGGAGCGCTGGCAATGTGTAACTCCAGTGCCAGCTGGCGGGAATAACTTTCTAAAACAGTTGGACAGCAAGAAAAACACACCTGACCATCTCTGACCACATCCAGGAGAGCAACGATGTTCGGACCACCGGACAAGTTCTGCAATATTTTGATCTCTCGCTTGATCTTCTTCTTCTTGACGGGTTTTAGGACCTTAATCACACACTTCTGGTAGTTGACAATGTTTATGCCTTCGAAAACTTCCGAATATTTTCCTCTGCCTGATAGCATCATGGTTAGGTTATGTTATCGCTCGATTGCCGGAAGGGTGATTTGCGGCGTACCAATCTTACGGACGACTTCGTAGTTCTCTAGTACGCCCCAGCCTAAAAAACATCCGCAACTTTTAGTACGATGATAGCCTCAATAGTTTTCATGATGAGGACGGGGAGGGGAGGACAAAGCCAGGAAGGTTAAGGGAGGCTCACTTATGTTTACAGAGTCATAGTCCCAGTAGCTCCGGGGCATATTCTGGTTGACGTCGGCATAGACCCGTGCCATAGTTGCTAATCCCACTGGGAGTGGTGTGTAGGCCGACTAGGTAAGGCTGGATGCGCGTTTCTGGGTGTGGACGGGATGGGATAGTAATGGGAATAGTGGGGAAGAAATACGATAATGCTAACACCGCAAAGCGATCTGGATTAGCAGTCAGGGTCCCACCAGGTTGACAATGAGAAGTGGTGGTGGCCTAGCCCCCGAAAAAAAAAAGGGAATAAATGCTGGCGGATAGTGGGATGGGTAAATAGAAACGTTGGACGGCCCGGATGGGGCGCCTTGCAACAGGTTCCAATGAACGGAGGCTCTAATGGACAATCACACCAGCGAGGGAGGGATTGAGGCCGAGAAGTCGTTCCTGCCCGACTCTGCACCTAGGAGCGGTAAGTATCTAGCGGGGTAGGGGGAGCGTCGGGAAAACCCCGGAACTGAATGCGGTCTACGAGGTTGTACAGTCAGCGTCTTTGTTTAGGCACAGTAGAGCATCTTCTAGGTATCGGCGTATCACAAATAAGTTCTGTACTCAGATAGACCATAGTCGCATTGCAGGCGAACTACCAACTATAATATCAATGTGCAGATTTCATGCTAATTTTCTTACCTCAGTAGTTAAGGTGAAAAAGCAGCACTATGTACAGAATCTTGCTGGAGTAGGCAGCGTCAGCTCCCAGCCGCCCAATATCCCAATCCCAATACGTGCACACCAACTTGCCCCGTGAATTCATCAGTGTCTATGCTGTATACAACCCAGCATTTTTACCATTACCAGGAGCCCTCTATAGCTAGGGATATCTTTCTTCCCCGTCTTCTGACTATATAATCACAGATGACATGCTCGGTACCCCGTGTAGCTCTAGAGGTTCGGTTGGTGAAAGTCAGTCTGTCCACTGATAGTCAGTTTCATAGGTCTGTACAGATAAATGCAGATCAATAATAGTGAGCGGTTTTATTCTCAGAGAGAAGATTAATTGCTCGACACGTGCCGGTTATAGAGACCGACGTCCGTTGGGCGAACCCAACATCAGCCAAGTCCTACCAGCTTCCGCCTAAGGATGACGATACAAGGGTTTTCATCATGTGAACACTTTGGGAAATATGAATAGAAAATGAAACTGACCTTTCTCCCAGCGAGACTATTGTATTTCTTCCGCAAAAACTAGCAGAACAAATGCACTTGCGAAGTTGCATGTCCAAGAGAAACGGGCCATCCAGTGCTCAATCATCGTAAGAGATCTGCTTTCGCTGTGCAGAAGATGCAGAGCCGCTGCCTTTTAACATCTCTAGATCATCGTAATCCAAGCTATCCATACCAGCTTCGACAACGTCCCATGTTCTCTTGCGTAGGTCCGGCTTCTTTTCCGGCTGGAATTTCTGGTTCCCTTTTCTTCTTTGCCTTGCACGTTGTCTTTTCAGTCGTTTGATGTCGGTCTTTGTCAACACTGGTTTCTCTGTTTCGATCTCTCCGTCTTCGCTAGCATCTGCAGTATCATCCACCGCACCAGACTGTTCAACGGAATCGCCATTTCCGAGAGAAAACTTCGCGGTATCGCTATTGATTCGGCTGGAATTAGACTCTATATTTTTTGGTGTCTCTTGCTCCAAAGCCTTTGCTTCAGCACGACGTAGTGCTTCCACCTCGGAATGGCGGAAGATGGCGATTTGCTCGTCGGTCAACGTACGCTTCACCCCGTCCGGGTAATATCCCAACCCATCGTCTTCCTCTTCTTCGCCGTAGGAATAGCTGTGATCAACATCTTCATTTGTCGGGTGTACAGGATGTACGGGATGTAAGAATTGGCTTGTGAATAGATTTACGGCGTTGCTGGAGAAGTGCGCTGCATGGAAAGATTCGATTTCTGCCTTGGAAGAGCTCTTAGCGTCAGTAACACAGCGCTGAATACAAAAGGGATGAAGGAAAAGGGAGGAATAAAAGTAGTGCATCTATATGAACATACCTGGGATACTTTTGGAACTTCAAAGATTATCAATACGTCTCGAGAAGCAGACATGGCGCGATGTCAAACGAGATCTAGATGAAAAAGTACACAAAACGGATGATAGGTATTTGTAGTAGAGGTACCGTTGACAGGGGAGCTTGAGTGGGACCCTTTCCATTCATGCGCATGTGATAGTGACTCTACAGTGCGAGATTGGCGTAATTCTCGACAACCTAACGTGGGTAAGTTCCACAATGGCCAACATATGGACATGTCACATATTGCAGATTCCTCAGGAAAGCTACCATGTAGTAAGAGATAAGCTAGAAAAATATAGACTGAGCAGTGAAGAAACCTCATTACTATATCGGTAGAGACACCAATACATAAAAACCAGAAAGTCGTAAGTCGTAAACTCATGCTCTCATATTCGTCGTCAAAGACCCAACAACACACGTTCAAACCCACAGCCAGAATGCAATGCCATACCCCTCGCAGAATGCTGCCCTACAATATATATGCACAGATTAAGTACCTGCTCTGTCAAATGAACCCTTGAGGAACCAGCCATAATATAGGTATATGAAAAACAGCTCGAAAGAAAGTCAGCCGGGTAGCCGAGAGCAGCATCGTACGTCACGTTGAATTGAGAAGTGCGAGCGCACTCTGGAAGGCTTTCACAACCTCGGCAACTAGCAGCGCAAGTCAGTTATGGTCTTCAGCCTACTCACGTGGTGATATAAGAGCTTACGATGCTGTTTCTTTTGCGATAGTGACTGTTCGGCAAGACGAACGTATCGCTCGCGCGTTTGCAATCTATCTTGATTAGTCTAAATACTATCGGACAGAGGCGTAGGCGACATACCTTTTGACTGCTCGCTCGTTATCATGGACGGATGAGGTAGATGCCCAGACGTTAAAGTACTAGCACATTAGTCAATAAATGAAGTTCATTCCAAGAAGGTTCGGCGCACCTTAACCAGCCGCTCAAACTCTTCAAGCATCTGTCTCTCATTCTCGTCCGCCTCTTGTAAAGCCTTCTCATAGCGGTCCTCAAAATCCTCCCAGTCAAAGGGTGCAAGATGACCAGGGCTCGTCATTTCAGATCTATTACTACTACGCTTCTGCGTCTCAGGGGTCTGGGACCGGACTTGACGCTGGTACTGCTGGAACCCTCTGGAATTGCCACCATTTTGCACCGGGTCTGCCTTCAAAACTTGGGTACGTGAGGGTGATGCAAGTGGGGCCTGGATATTCAGTCTCACAGTAGTATCCTGAGGAGTCTGCGTTGACTGTTCCATATGAGTTGGTGGTTCGACCATCATAGACTGGTTCATGCCAGCTCGGTCCGGTGTACGGGGCTCTTTTGTGGGTGACGTGTTCCTAGGCGTAGCCGACATCATGGTGTTTCGGGTGGTCCAGTTCCTCCTCTATTCTGAATACACTTGTTGACTGACTGGTTGGTAAAGGATGAGATGAGATGGAATTAAATGCACAGGAAGTTGAGCATGACCCGCCCGTCACAGTGCAACTACAATGCAGGAAATATGGCAGTTTCCTCTAATAACACACGATTGCGAACAATCGACCGCCGAGCTGAAGTCAAAAGAAATACCCGTCATCAAAAAATAACATATATTCTCACCACCGTTACAAGGCGTAAGGCGAAGTAGAGATAGGGAAGGTAGAGCCAGTATCTAGAGTAAATGAGTAGGCACCTAACAGCAATGGCGGCCCAAAATGACCGGAGCTCGGCGTACATGGCATCTTCCCAGATGAAGTAAGCCGATAAGCCCGGTAAGGCGGTCACTAACCCAAATAGGTAGGCACCCAACCTGCTGTGTCTTGACGAATCCACCATCTATGATCTAACGTCACAAGACTGACTCCATCAACGTCCCCCCACACCCTCATCAAAGTTCAGGACACAGGACAGGGCGGCTGCCTGTAAGTTCAGCTACCTATCTTGTCGTTCCATCTCCAAGACTAGTCAGCTCTGGAATCTAATCGTTGTTCCTCGTGCCATGTACATATGATACAATAAATAACGTTAAGCCCTCTCTGCAGACAGAAATCACCTCGCGACCATCGTAATCCAGCCGACCAATTTCGAGTCGAGTCGACATGCGGCTTAGTATTTGCACCGAGTATATACCTCTCGTTATCAGGGAGACAAGCTGTCCTCCATAGAGATTCGGCGCATGTACTCTAATTCCAACCTTCCGCCAACGTTCTTGTCCGTAGACCGCTCTCGTTTCTCCTCCCGCCCACCATGGACTGCGAAATCTGTCAGAGGGCGCATCACCCGAAGCGCCTCCCTTTCCTGTGTGTGGTCGATGCTAGAAACGAGCTGTACGAGGGCCGGATAGCAAACGCCAAAGTCCTCATGGAGATGGAAAAGACAGAATCACAAGTGAACAAGCTTTTGGCCGACAGCGATGCCAGTTCTAGCTCTTCCACAGCCAACCGCACCTCCAGAACGTACCTTGAGAATTGCGCTTCAGAAGAACAAATGGCGAAAGAAAGAACCGAGCAGGTTATTGCATCAACCGACATGCTGCGCGATGAAATAGCCGCAGTGAAGCGAGAGATCGAAGAGAAGCGAGCCGATATTTCACGCAGAAAAGCCGAGCTCGCTGCCGGGTCCCAGGGCTTGCCTGCACGCCGGAATAGGGAATTAGAGGAAGCGAAAAGAGCTATCAAGATGACAAAATATACTTGGGACAGGGAATATGAGTCTATGGTTCAGTACAAAGCCGCCCTTTGCATGGAAGTGGCCAAACTTTACCGGTTACAACGTGTTCGACGGGGGAACCCAGTGCGGTTCGAGTACAAGATCGGCGGAATCGATATCGTTGACTTGCACAATATCAATAGTAAGTTGTCCATCGACCCCCTTGCTTATACAACCGCAGCGAAAGCTAACTTGTCCATAGCTGTTCGGCCCGAGCACCTGTCAGCATCTCTTAGTCATATCACCCACCTGCTATTTCTTGCATCGCATTACCTAGCCATCCGCCTCCCAGCCGAGATTACATTACCCCATAATGACTATCCTCGTCCAACCATTTTCTCCCTAGGCTCTTCCTATCAGCACGGCGAAGTATCATTTCCCGGGTCATCACCCATACCACCAGACTCGCGTGACCGACAGTTCGCCAATATACCTTTTCCGCGACCCCTTTTCATTGACCGGCCTCCCTCAACGTTGGCCAAGGAAGATCCAGCCACTTATAATGCCTTTCTAGAAGGGATATGTCTACTCGCCTACGACATTGTTTGGCTCTGTCGGACGCAGGGCGTCCCTGTGGGTGATAATAGCAGCCACTTTGACGCATTTGCGGGTATAGGCCGGAATCTATACAACCTCCTCATCAACTCTTCTCTGCAGCGTAACCCGCAGCAGATAGCCGACGATATAGGAAACCAAATCGCGGCTAGCGGGGGTAGTGAGCCCACTGAGCTGGGCAAAGCCGCGCCTCGAATGGGACTCTATTCTCACGGCTGCGCACACGACTTCTTAGGCTGCGCAACCGGAAACGATCTGACGCGGAACTTCAAGCTACCCAACCCGGTTAAGCTCACAGACAAGCTGAAGTCCAAGCTAGTCGAGGAGAACCCGATACCGGAATGGGAGATCCTCGAAGACGACGCCTGGACGCCGGAGGACGGGGACGACGGTGTCCTAGTCGGCGGAGTCAGGCCGCAGCCTAAAATCAGCGAGCGAGGCGCCCACTTCGGCTTCGAAAGCTATATGAGCATCAACAACGTCAGAAACGGCGGTAGCGAGTCCCAGTCCGCTGGGACGGCCGCGAGGGGCGGGGAACGCGAAAAGGACAGGGAGAAGAGCGCGAATGGGTGGACGAAGATCAAGCCTAGGTAGATGGTCTATCCGTCCGCGTTCCGTGTCATGACTTCTCGGCGTTCTTGATTATATGATAGTTTTGTGGGATGGTCAGTCAATTCGTTCGAGATACCCGTCTTCAAGTTAGTATTGGCTCCTCGTAGCCCAGATTTATCAAGCGCAGGTTGAAGGTTGTAGAGTATAAAATAGAATCTTACAATTAGAGCAATCTACAGTCTTAATTCTATACACATCAATGCCTTCACCGTACCTGCTTACGTATTCATAGACTACCAACAGAGGCCCTACCAGCGGAATACTACATAATGCCTCATTTCTCCTACCTTTTTCTCCTTGCCTCCTCGCAGCAGCCAGCAGCTAGTTCATTTAAACAGCTCATTCTAGTCAGTTCAGTCAGTTCAGTCATATCACACACATCACGCAATTAAAAGACTACTATGATTTGGGTTGGTGCTGTCATGTATTCATATTCATATTTATATCCTCCCATTCCCTTCCCTTCCTTTCGTTTCCTTTCGTTTCCTTTCCTTTCCCGGTCCCTGGTGCAGCGACCAAGACCACTCATTCCACTCATTCCATTCCACTCCACTCCGAAGAACGTTGTTTTCAGTCGTCCATTAGTAGAGTAGAGCAGAGTAGAGTGGATATGCCTATACAAAGTATGTATGTAGTTGTATAGGCAATCCATTAATTACATGACAACACCTTGAAAAAAAAAAAAAACAAGCCTTTCTTCTTAGGACTTGAATTGAGTTCTTTCTTCTTAGAAATTTTGTCCTTTCTTCTTAGGACGTTTTTGTTTTTGTGTTTGTTTATGATTTGTGGTTTGGATTGAGTTGAGTTGAGTTTGTTCTGTTGGGAACAAAAAACAAAAACAGAACAATCCTTGATTTGGTTTGAATTGAATTGAATTGCTCTGGTTTCTTGGAACAGTTCCTTTTGTGGTTTGAACTGTTCTGAGAAATCAGAATAATTCGTTGGTTGGTTTGTAGATTGGTTGTTTGAGGTAGTTCAGAAGTAGGTTGTAGTAGGTTGTAGGTTTCAGTTTTGGATTTTGGGTTTGGGTTTGGGTTTGTTGGTCATAGGGTTTGTTGGTTTTTGCTTGGTTTTAGGGGTTTTCTTCTTGGATGATAGGGACAGAGAGACGCGCTCGAAATCGAAATCGAAACCGGTACCGAAATGTCGAATTGAACCGAGTTGTATTAAACTGATGATCTTGGGAAGCGATGCAATGCGGTGTGGTGTATTGGACAGAATATGTATCTGCTCATGCTCGTCGTGTGTTTGTTTGTTTTTTCGTGTGTTCACTTCGCTTCGCTTGCCTCTGCCCTTAGCCCGTTCGTTTGTTCGTGGGTTTTTTGGTAGGATTGTCTTTGGGGGCAGGGCGATCATCGAGGTTCGTGGTTCGTGGTTCATTCGTCGGTATGTTAGGTAGAAGGTTCGTGGTTTCGAGGATCGAGGATACGAGGACACGAGGATACGAAGGAGGGTTCGAGGTTCGAGGGATCGGTGGTACGAGGGCTCGATCGTTCTTGTTCTTGTGTTTTCTTGTGTTCTTGTTCGAAGTAGGAGTCGACGACATGGCCAGGCTGAGCTGCTGCGGGCTTTTTCTTGTAGCATCGGTGGCTAGGAGACTCGATCGTAAATGGGAGAGTCGGAGATGGATGAACCGGTGTTCGTTCTTGGTATCTCGGGGCAGGGCAGACAGCTAGCATCTCTTAAGAAGCGAGAGTCAGTAAGAACCAAAGGTAGCCAAAGAATGCAAGTAGGGTTAAGGAGATCCTTACCTGATGTATTGAATTGTTCGTGCCTAGGCCATTGACCATGTCGTCGTCTCTCTCGCGGGAGACAGGGTAAGAGTGACAGGACCGGGAAAATTCGACATATGTATCAGACTAAACCATCGCAGTAGTTGTTAACACATCCCCCACAAAGCTCAAGCTTACCTGACTGACTTCCCAGGGCCGTGGACAGTCCTGCGTACCACGCACACGCACCAACCGTCAACACCGGCCCAGGAAGAGCAGGGGGAGAGCCTGCCAAGTTCAAGCGACGTAGCGCGACGGCCTAGGCTTAGCGACCAAAGCAAGGACAAGGACACGATGGGTTCAGGACAAGACCCCGGCTGACTTTCCACCCCGCCTCCCGCACCCTCAGACCTCGACGTTCAGACGACACATGTATCACTCCACTACGGGAGGGGGCCATCGGGGGCGACTCACGCAGGCGCTTCCACGGTGGGCATGCGACTTGCGGCCATACGGCCTGATACCTCTCGACGCCATCGGCGGAGTTGGTACTGCGGTCTGGGGCCCGTCCTGGCAGACAGGCTTTTTTCTGGCTTTTCTGGTTCGCAACATCCAGCGGGATTGTTCCGGGAGACGTGGAGACGCGAGACGGCGGCGCGGAGAGCATGCTCGATCGACGCAAGACCCGGCGCCTCACCCTTTTAAAAACTGGAGGCGATGATGGCTTCCACATGGTACTTGGTCTGAACGTGGAGGCCCGGGCACTCGGGGCTGGCCAGCTCTTAAGTCCTATCCTGCCCACCTTTGGTCAACTCGTCTGCAATGGCCAAGCGGCTTCCCCTGCCCCAACTGAATCCTGCGATCGAGTTAGCACGTGTGTTAGCATCAGTATCTGCCCTAGACCCCGGTTAGTCAAGTAAGGCAAGCGAGCGGTGAAATGTGGTTTCGTGAAGATGGGAGTGCCGTTGCGGGTGTCTTGTTGTTGGTGTCGCTGATGGTTCAATCTGTCATGACGAACCGCCGTTCCTCATCGGTGCCACTATGCTCTGCTGGCCACAGCAATCGATCAGAACTGTAGGCCGCAATAAGAGCGCAAAATATGTCGAAGACAGTGATATCGGCCGCAGATCAGCAACTCGGTGTGCGATCGATGCGGATGTGTGTTTTGTTCTGGTTTGTTGATGTGTGGCATCCGATGAGAATAGGTTGTTGGTTTGTTTGACTTTGACGTTGTCTCGACTATGGTAAGGAGACTGCTGCTGCTGCTTCAGAGGACGGGTTTGTCAAGGTTGACTTATCGATTGATTGACTCGTTGGTACTGAACATGGATCGGTACAGATCAATGATCTGAGTCGTTGATGGTCTGTTTCTCTATAAGCCTCAATGAATTGCAGCAACAGCACGTCGTGTGTTTTCGGCGCTCGTCATGACTGAACCTTGTCGTTTTCCGGTCTCCTTCTGTCTCGTCCCTGCATTGCTTGAGCCAAAGTAGATATGCATAGATGGTACTATGGTGAAGCCAAGGTTGTTCGTCGTCGTGACTAGGTAAACAATACTCGGTAAGTAAAGACTTCATTGCTCAATCACCGGCGTGAGAGCTGGCCCAAGCTTGAAGGTATACCGCCGCCACGCCTCTTGGGGTTATTTTGGTTAGTGATTGTTTGTTTGTTCGGTAGAGGCTGTGTTGGGTGGCGTCGGGCGACTCCAGTGCTGCAAGCTGATCAGAACAAGACAGGCCAACTTCGCTCTCCAGTCGGGAGAGAGTGATTGAATGCCGAAGCACGGCTGTTGGGTGAAATCGCCAAGTGGTGTTGACCTGTCTTGCTAAGGAGAATGTTCGGGCATTCTGATTGTTTGTGTTTGTTTCGTGGAGTGGTTGATCAGCTGCGTTGGAGCGCCGGCGGCATACCTTGATGCAGAGACGAGACCTCTTCCCTGTCTCCCCACTTCGTATCCTCGTGTCTCTCTGTCCTATCATCCAAGTTAGTAGTAGGGTGGATACTCCACCGGCAGGCACAGCAAGAACACATGATCGACCTTGAGATGATGCCAAGATAGAATCTAGGTCGAGAAAAAGGTTCAGTATGTAAAGTGTCTTGCTGCGCGAAAGGTAGGCCACGTTAGCATGAGGCACCACATACAATGTGGAAAGACGGGACCGAGCGCGAAGTGTCCGCCAAGATGAAGTGATTGTCTAAGTGATTGTCAAATGAAAGTGATTATCAATGTTGATTCGCACTCGGCCGTCAATCCAGAACTCTCGGGGCATAAGCAGGTTTCGTCCGCCAAGATGAATTGTGAGCCCAGCACCCAAGAGTCCTATATGTGTATGAAGAGATCAGTAGATTGTGGTTTGTGTGGTGTATGTGGTACCTCATGGGAAGGATCGGTGACGAAGAAGCGTGCTGAATGTAGGAGTCCAATCTTCCGCCAGGATAAAATCCAAGCACTCGGCTTCTCAAAGGTGCAAGCGTGTTGTGCAATGCCCCCGATCCTTCTCAAACATGATACCTGGGGTTGGAAAACTCGAAGTTTGGAGTCGTAGATGCGTCGAAGCAGATGTAGCTGCGCCCCCAAGTGTCATATTTCGTGACCTACCTCATAAGTTACCAGTGGAGTATCCGCAGCCTGGGATCTGACACATGCTCAGAATATCCAAATCAATTGAATATGTAGGTATTTGAATGTGTATTCGTGGATCGCTGGCTACTGTCGCCTAGACCTTCAGCTGCAATGAACCAAGTCGAATATGATCATGCTCGTCCGTGAGATTAAGGTTGAGATTGAGATTGAGAGTAGAGTCGGTGGACGTCTGACCAGGCGTTCGCTGTTTGTAAAATAATCACAAGTCCGCCAAGATTGAGTGATTGAGCGTTCGCCGGTCATCGATGATCATTGTGCCGCCGTTCGAAGATGGTAGGAACATTGCTGCTGGTGTATGAAAGATGTCAAAAGAAAGTCATAGGAAATCGGTCGGTCGTCGACGACAGTAGCTAGCTGTGAGCGTTAATGTTAGTAAGTGTCAGATCCCGGCCGCAACGCGAGAAGAGATGCACATGATCCTAGAACCACGCTGAAGCCAAGGACAGCGACCAGCCGACAACAACGACGACAGCGAAGGATAGTTCCGCGAAGATTGATGATATACCCCTCTCATACCGAAGTTGTGAAGTTGAGGCTGTTGGCCAATTGAGATAGATGAGCCAGCCAAGTATGAGTCGCCGTCGCCGTTGTCGTCAAGGCATCGCGCGTCCAAGCTCCCTGCGAAAGTTCAGCATCCAGTACATCCCCTCTCCAACTTCCAAATGGAAGCCGATCCCGTCAGGGCTGATCAGTGGGATTATGCGTGTCGGGTTCGCTATAGCTCTCCGTATAGAGAAGACTCGGAAAGAGTACAAATCTCCAAGGCGCTGTCAAAGGAATGATAGACACCAATGCAAGAGGGATATCCTTGGAGAGCGAATGACCGATAGACCGCTGTATAGGCTTCAAGGTCGTGGGACCCGTCAACGTCGTCATCAAGGGGATGGCAGTCATCGTAAATAGCAAACCTGTCAAGAAATCGTCAGCTCGAAGGATGTGAGGGAGTAGGAATGTTATGTGTCTAACTTACCCTATTGGGGTGATCAGCCCGCCTTTTCCAGTCCTCTCTAATTCTCTCTAGACCCTCGTTGGCCTGATGGAACATTGATCAATGATGATAATGAGATCGATGTGTTCATGTTTTGGTTCCATCAGTTTCCGTCTTCGTATCTTGGTGACCAACAGGAGAAGTATATCTTCTCGAAGACAGGAAATAGGACCCTCCCGCGTGTACTCGCGAACTGACAAGGTTGTTCTCGAAATGTGGATTGATTGTTCTCGTGTCAGTGTAGCAATTTGGGTCGCAGTATCGTATACGGGGAAGGTCGCCAACATTTGAGGGTATCTAGAGGAATGTCAATGCTTACTATCAACCTCGGGCCAGATCGAATTCGTGCTTGGTGTATATCTCGAGATGTTCTGAATGGAATTTATCGAGATGATCTGGGCCCGAAGTCGTTCAACGCAAACGCGCCAGCCAGCTGTCCAATGATGTGAATTCCGGATGCTGGGACGCCTGAAAGAGAAAGACCGTGACAAGATGAGAAATAGTCAAGTCTCTCCAATACACACAGCTGAAAGTCTTCCAAGATGAATCAGACTCTCAAAAAACGAAACGAAGAAAGAAGAAAGAAGTTTCGTACACACACATGTGCTCAAGACATGCTCGTCCACAAAAACGCAAGAGTAACCTCCCAGAAACTCTGTAGCAATGGACAAGCCGTCTTCGCACGACCACCGGATCTCGGAGAAGGCAAATTGAAAGTGAATGTGACCGTGACAATCCGAGAAGCAGTTACAGTAGTAGTCGTACATGAAGCGAGGGAAGAAAGATGGTACAATCGTAATATTCTGACAAGATAAGCAAAGTCGAAGGATGCTCGATGGCCGGCGTGAACAAGACCGGACGAGCCTTGACGAAGGGCTTCGTGCTCGATGGCTGGCGGAGAACAAGGCCAGATGAGACGTTGTCGTATAGAATATGGGCGTTCGAAGGACGGCGAGGACAGGTCCGCATTCGAAACATTGTCGATATATACCGATGGGCGGGGACGCACCACTCACACCCGGGGCGGGGACAAAACCACTCTCACCCCAATACCAATAGTGACAAACCTCTTGCCAAGATCATATATATATAGGCGGGGACGAACCACTCTCGCCGGTGGACAATCTCACAGTGAACATGCTACGGTAAACCTCCTGGTCTAGGACCTCTCGGCGCCGCAAAGAGCATGTCATGCGCCGTACAGAATATTTGCCCGAGGGCTCATCTGACACTGCTGCTTCTCCCCTTTCACTCTGCGAACAGAGTTCCTTCGGTTCTCAGAAGCGATCTAACCAAGACACCATCACACCACGAAACTTGCCGGCCAGCACGCACCAGACATCCAGTGAGCGTTCGCAAAAAGCACTACTAGTCACACTGGCGCTGGATTGACACATGGACGCGACGAAGAATCAACAAGGTGGAGATAAGCTGGAATAGGTAAGCAGTGGGCGGCCGCGGCTGCATTTACTAACCATGAAATGGTGTTCAGATCAATCAGCGCGGCGACCAAATCCAGCCCGTAGTCTTTCACCCCACAAGGAGGTTCCTGGGACCTGGCAAACAACAGTTGGTCAAGCAACCGAGGCTGTATCCTCAACTCCTCGCCACACGAGGAGGGTCCTGAGAGTATGTCGGATAGCTGGAAACGGTCCTGTGAGTGTCAATAAAATAAGGGGGGGATCAAGGGTGAGGTTGTCGAGAAATAGAAGTTGGAGACTTGTACGTCGGGAAGAAGAATAAGAGAAAGGAAAATGCGATGAGAGAAGACCGAGAGCCACAAACCAGAGGAAACACCGATACCTAGAAAATACTCACTGTACCTGATGATCGAGCAAGAACAACCGAGTCAAGCCCGAGGCCGTAGACAATAGTCGCCGACCGTCAGACAAGACCCGGCGCTTGAAGTCCCTACTCGACATCGACCATACAGCCCTCACCAGATCCCTGCCGAAACAGGTCTCCAGCTCAGCACGATCAGTAGAACTAATCGCGGTACTTCTTGTGATTACGGGGGTTGACGTCTGGCTGCTCTCTCACGAGGTATCTCTCCTCATCAGCATAGTCCTCCGTCCTGTGTTGATGTCCGTTCCGCATGAATTGCTCACGACGATCGTAGTCCTCAGGCTGTTCGTAATCGAGGTCACTATCGTCGTAGTCGCGCATCTTCTGAAACGACACCTGCTCCTCCCTCTCCTTTTCCTGACTCTGAGTGTCCATGTCGACGTCACCCTCAGCATCAGCGTCGGCGTCAGCGTCGGCGTCAGCATCGGCATCAGCCTCAGCATCAGCCTCAGCCTCAGCCTTAGCCTTAGCTTCGGGCTTGTCGCACGCGAGGAACTGCTTTAGCAGAGCCTCTTCATCGTACCCAGAGCCGGGATCGGACTGCCCAGCGGCGGCGTCAGAGCCATCGGAAGCGGTGGGTGACGAGCCAAAGAGCGAGTCCTTGGACTTTGGCGTTGGCGATGGCGTCCGTGGAGGAGGCGTCGGTAGACGAGGGGCTGGCCGTAGACGAGCAGGAGCCCGTGGCCGGACAGGCACCCGTGGACGAAGGGGCGTCCGTGGAGGAGGAGCAGGCGCCGGTGATTGGCTGGCGGGGGCCTTGCAATCTGCGATTGGCGGCAGAACAGGATGCGTAGGCATCACCGGCTTGTCGCCAGATGGAGGAACGACGGGTCCAGGATACTTGGGCGCACCCCTATCCCCGATGCCGAAATTGAAGTTCGTAGCTGCCGGAACTCCACCGAAGTCGTACGACGGCGGCGGAGCAACGACAGCCTGGGCCGGTCCTGGCAACCCTACATGGCGCGCAATGGCGTTGCGTGCAGGTGCAGCGCGGCCAGAGCGACCAGCAGGAGGAGCCGTGCAGTCGTGCAACCGATCAGGATGACCGGCGTGAACGGTGCCGTAGGAGAACCGGGGTCCAGGAACACGGTCTGGCGAGACACCACGCGGTCGCGAGGGCACCGGAGTGCGGGCTCGAATGCCGGCGATGTCTCGGCCAGTGGGGGCGGCGGCTGGTGCGGTCTGGGGCGGCGGAAACGTGACGGGCGGACCAGCACATACAGGGGCAGGGGGCGGGACAACAACAGGTTGGGCCGGTAGCTCAGGATGGAAATCTTCGACGATATCCATGGGGTCTTCCGACCGAGTCATCGCAGTCAACTCTGTCTCTTGTGGCTCTGTCGGCTCCCAATCCATCGGCCCAGATCCTAGGTGAGCCTCGAGGGCTGCCTGTGCCTCGTACTCGCAGTGAATTGACAATTCACTGACACCACCGGTGACCTCCTTGACAGGGGCGGACATAGTCTCGGTGGGAGCGGCGACAGGATCGGCCATAGGATCTGGGACCGAGGAACGGCCAAGAACGCGATCACGCCAGTCCCGCATACGCTGCAGGTAGTCATCGAGAATGGGGCTACCATTCTCGGGAACTGCCGCAGGTGCAGGAGCAGGCTCGGGCTCAGGATCGGCGCAGACAGGGACGACAGGCGCGACAAGGGTGACAGGAGCGACAGGGGCGTCACAAACCGGGGCAGGAGTCAAGACAACAGTCGGGGCGGGAGCCTGGACCGGAGTCAGGACAGATACCGGGGCTTGGGCGGGGGCGGGCGGGGCGATGAACTCGGGAGCCTGAACTACGTCGGTTTCAGGACGGGCAGGAACGGTTATGACGGCGGCAAGGAAGTCGGGTTTACCTTCCGCGGGAAGCGACGGAACGACACGGGCGGCGAGCTCGTTGGCGGGACCAGCAGGGACGACGGGCTCCTGAGGTAACGGCAGGAGTCCCAGTTCGTAATCCCGCATTTCCTGGGGATCCCTCAACGTGCCTTCGGGTGTCGTGCACAGCGAGTAGAGCGGGTCAGGGTTAGCGGCCGGCGTGCGGAGGCGAGCCTCAGACTCTGCCCACTCATCGCGTATGACAGGTTCGTCTTCTTCGTCTTGCGGCTTGCTGTGAGGACGTAGTTAGTGGACGAGTTCAAGTGACCATGATAGGAGGGATAGGCAGCCTTACAGATCGTGGCGGGAACCATTGCTGCCAGGAGAGTGAGACTTGCTCGAGCGTTTTCCTTGACGTTCACGGGCGTCGCGGGTTTCCTATTCCACGCGTTGCTGTTCCCGTCGCTGGCGCTCGGCTTGTTCGCGGAAAGTGTCTCTCTCCGTCTGATCGATCTCTTGCCGTTCCTGTTCTCTTAATTCATATTGTTTCTTCATGTACTCCCTTTGCTCTTCGGTCAAGGGAGCAATCCGGATTGTGGTTCTGATTTTCTCTTCGTACTTTGCGAGCTTTGCTGCGTCCGACTTGACCTTCCAATCCGGTCGAATGGTCCAGGGCATAAACAGGACGAACCAGACGACGGTGTGAACAGCTTGGAAGGCCCAGTAGCAGAAGAAACCGAAAACCCAAGGAAGGACGTACAACTTCCAGAACCGAAGGACGTGCAACTTCCAGAACCGGACGACGTACAAGTTCCAGAATCGAATTAAAGGAGTGGACCAATCCAAATCCTGCTCCAGTAGCCCGAAGAACCACTGAGGCGGATTGAGCCATCGGACCAACTCCACGATCTCATCAGTCATGTCTCCTCTTTGAATTCCCCACGTGGAAATGTCGTAGCAGACTAGCACCCATGCGTACAAGCAGAGATTGCCCGCAGTTGCTAGCCACTCACATTTCCAGAGACCGTAGAGAATCATGGGAACCACGAAAGAGGACCGACCGAAGTCAGTTGTAGCTGCTACAAACAGCTGCAACAAGACCAAGGCGGACATCCAGACGAAGTTGGAGGAGAACACGAAAGATAGGACCAGGCAGTATAACATAGCGGCCAGCACAGCGAGGCTTGCGCGCACGGACGATAAGTACGCCATAGCCATCGCAGGCCAGAACACCATGGGAGGGGAAGGGTAGACTATTTCAATTGAAGTTAGAATATCCATCATTGGCAATATATACACGGTGGTGATTTGCAGTGAAGGAGTGGAAAAACGCGGTGTATGGCGGACAGTGAATTCAAGGAGCTGTGGCCAGCAATCAAGAGATGCAAATGTGAAATGTGAAATGTGAAATGTGAAATGCGACCCGGCGGGGAGAAGATATGGTCTGCCAAGGCCCAACGGAGGAGTAAAGGTGCTATGGCAGCTTGAGGATTTGGGAGATCGGTGCGCCTTTGTGATGAATTGGGAAATCGAGGTGGCAACAGTTGACGGAGCAACGATATATGTAGGTGCTGACGGCAGCGGGGGAGGGATGCCAATGAGATTTTGACGGTGAGGAACCAACATAAGAGAATAAGGAAACTTGATCACTCAAACAAGACGATGGCAACATGAGGCTTTGCAGCAGTGGAAGTGTAACACGGGGAACTGGAAGAAAACGGGATATACTTACTGTCGGCCATGTATCTGTAGAAAACCATGGCGGCGACGTATGCCACGAAGGCGGGAGCGTGGTTCTTGAAGTCGTTCATTGTGACTTGACTCTGATGATGACGACAAGAAAAGGGAGGATAACAAAAGTGTGTGTGTGTATGTGTGTGTGTGTGTTTGCAATGATGCAGTGAGCTTGGGTAACAGAATCGTGATAGGATCGCGATGCTGTTTTGTTTCTGAATCTCAGATGAAGAAGTAAAAGGGAAGAAGAAGGGAGAGAAGAGAGTGGGAGGGAGGCAGATATTTATGGGCGAGGGGTGCAGAGTTGGTTGGGTGTGTAGGTGCTGTGGGTGGGCAGTAACGCAGTTGCCGTACCTAGAGAGGGTGGCAGAATCAATATTTAGGTACAAAGCTATTGAACTCCTGCCGTCAAGTACGCAATTTCTTAGGTACATTGTTTACATTGCTCAATCATCTGCGCGTAGTTTCCTGTTTTGGCCTCAATGGCCGTATGTATCTACTTGCCACCCCGGCAACTAGGTACCTACCTACCTAGGTACCTCATCAATGATATTTTTGTACTTAACAGTTGATGGTTAGAACCGACCTAGGATTCTTCTAGGCATGTTGTTGGTGTTGGTGTTGTTGTTCCTCAAATACCAATACAGAGCTTAGCTAAGTTGAAGCTGTTCAGCCTCGCGTTACACTATATATCACGCTGCACACTACGATGGACGTGCTACCCAGGCTCAAGTTGATACTATCACATATCTTTCAGTATAGTATATGATTAGCACAGACTCCTTCTAAATCGTTTTTCTATCATAGTTTATTTTCAGATAAGAGCCGTAAATATTAACACTTCGATAAGTGACTCTATATATAAGTACTGAGGATCAATGCATTAAGTACTCCGCTACCTACCTAACAGTTTAACAGAGATGGCATAGTAGAGCTAAGTTACATGAGGTATGCGAACACCGAGGAAGGTAGGTAGCTAATTGCGTATCTTTGGAAGTACTTGTTTGTTTGCTTATGTGGGATGCAGATAGTTACATGTTGTACACTAGGCGCACAGAGAGCCATTGAACTCCCAACGGCTAGACTCTACCTGACAGGTACAAGTTTAGGGCATCTCCCGGTACCTACCTTCCTTTCTCAGGGATAACTAAGAAAGTTGTACATCACTAGCATGAATCATACGCCCAGGATAAAATGGCAGGCATATACAATATGTCGTGAGGCCTACTTAGACAGGTAGGTACATACGGGGTATATACTAATACACCTGGTTACGAAAGATAACCATAAATGGCGTACATGCTTACCTAGGTATAGGTAGTAATAAACCTTTTGCTGGCACTTGTGTATCTATCTAGCTACATCAATGTATGTAAGTAGGTAGGTACTTACGTAGGGAGGTACATATACTAAGGTACCTACATATTTAACATGATACACCTCAATTTCGTAACTACCTACTCATATGTTGGATACGAGCGTTCCTAAACAAAGAAAGAGCGTGGTGGTCTCGTTGCCAATGTTTCTCTGTACAGGGCAATTAGGCATCTGCCCAGGCAACGGTTCGAAGGGTTCAAGCATGGGGGGCCTCGGACGAGAAGGACCGGAACTTGGTGCGCAACAACAGATAGATACGCACAGCATTTATCAGTTCACTCGGACTACCTAGGCACAGTGGCTTATCATTCCAACGCCAAATTCCCCAGAGCATCCATTAGGGCTAATCTACATGAACAAGAATCGTGATTCGTAATCGCGTTAGAAGACCGCATTGTATGAGCAGATTCATTTCCGCCCCCGAGCCAGCAATCGTTCATGCAACTCCACAATAACATCGCTCCAAGACCTGGCCTTATCCAGATCCTCGCCCGTAGAAAACCCAGTCCCCATGTGAGTTGTGAGGAACTCTTCGACATTCTCAACTTTGAAATGCTCCCCATACACAACTCGCGCATGAGGAAGCATGGTAACGTGAAAATCATTTTGAGAGCCAGCCTGAGTAGTCTCCCAATGCAAATCAATTGTGATCTCAACTTTCGTGTCCAACGGCGCCAGAAGAAGCGAGGATCGAACTGTGATGGAGGCATCGGAAGTTGGGGTGACGTTGGTCGGGAACGTGCAGTTTAAGAGCCGCACGTTTGTTGCAACATGATTGGCCACTGTCCAAGCCTTACTAATCACACTCAGCATACTGTGGATCTTAGTCTCGGCCTGGGCCAGTTTGCACAAGTGATCCCTGATGCAGTGCACGAAAAATTCCCTTTCAGGCGATGGAGGCTGCGGATCGCGATCCCGATTGGCTGCAATATACCAAAGGTCGACCTGCGAGCTTGGCGCGCCGCCGCGACCACCGCCACGACCGAACGACGATGCGTCGAACACGAGTTGGATCTCCCGCTGGTACGTCATCGAAATGTTGTTCCCGGAAAGGCCTACAATAGCCCAGCCAGATCGCCGTTCGAGACCATCTACTTTAGCTGTTGTAGAAGTGGGAGTTAGTCGTTGCTTTCTATCTAGCGGTGTGGTATAGCCTTACCTTTGAGAGAGTTGATCTCGTTGGACGTCCATCCCCTGCATTCCTCCCGTACTTGCTCGGCTTCTCGTATGTCCGCGATACAGCTTTCCTTTGTCTGCGTCACTTGGCCTATTGCCGTTTCCGTCTCGTTCAGCGCCTTTCGTAGTTCCTCTATCTTCCGCTTTTTTACCTCGATAGTCGAATCCAAGTCTGTTAGTTCCGTGCGCGCAAATTGCAGGTCCTCCGGGTCACAGTCAGCTAGCTCTTGAGCTACGGCTTCGAGATTCTCGTGTTCCTTTGCCAACGAGTCGAATCTCCAAGACAGTCGAGGGACGAGGGAGTCAAGCAATTCCTGCTGTTTCCGCAATAGTGCTTCGTCCGCTATCATCCCCTCCGAGATGTTAACGAGGCCTTCCTTAAGCCCGTCCTGAAGCTTCATGCGCCATTCATACCACATGGCCTTCGAAAGTAATCGTGCGTGGGTCTTGACGTTCTTGAACTGATTGTCCATCAAGCTCTTAAACTCAGGGGTCGCTGACATGTACTCCTTGAATAAGGGTGGGTTGTCTTCAAAGGTCTCCAACTCGATCTCGCGCACAATTCTCCGCCCTTCGGATATGTACTTCTTTAGCTCTCGGCAGGACTGTTGGAAGTTAGTAGCTCTTCATAGTCATCATACCTCAGGATACGATATATCTTACATGTTGGTACAACTCAAGCATGGGAACAGTACACGCGCCTGCCACAACACATCGTTCCAGGGAAAGATCCTCTTTCTCTGGAAGCACGCCTTTCTGGGTGGTAGGAGCCTGGGTATGCCTCCTCTTGGTAGTGGTCAATTCCATAAACCGGATGCTGGTCAGGTTCAGAAATTCTTGAAGATGAATTCGATCCCCCTGGTTGTTTTCACTGGTCTCCAGATGGGGCAATGAAATCGTATCATGAAATGTAAATGTACTGGTCGCATGATCAGCTGGGACGTCCCTGAAGTGACCCATGCCTCTCAGAGGCGAAGGCGCTGGGTTCGGCCCCTTGCTTGGGGACAGCACTACTGAAGGTACCGTAATATTGGTGCTCGCTGGTTCTGTCAACTTGTTACCATATCGGATGCTGCGACCCGTAGTCTCCTCCTTGGACGGCGGCGCACGCAGTCGAACGTTCTTGACAGGACTACTTTGGTGATTCCTAAGCCTTTTAATGCCATCTCGATCGTATTCATCGTCGTCCTCGTCGAGTTCGGCAGGTCGTTTCCCAAGAAGTCCACTAGCGCTACCAACGTGCAGGCTTTTTCGACCTCTTAGAGGGTTTTTCTTCGGTGTCATGCTTGATATCATGTCCTTCAGTGTCGCCGTGTTGTTCTCATCATCCCCGTCAGTCGCTCCACCCTCGACGACATTATATCTACTCTCTCTTAAGTGATCCTGTTGTTGCTCCTTCTCAAATTCATCCTCTATAAGCTGCGGATCAGCAAAATTAACTGCTCGCAGATTATCTTGAGGGACGAAAGGTCCAGCGGATTCGCCAATGGAACTCCGTCGCTCAAGGATGGCTGTGACCCTGGGTGATCCGAGCCCTGACCGGTCGATACCGATCCCGGAGAGTTGTCGCTTTTGAGGAGTGAGTAGGATCTGAGGAGTCGTGCTCCCGGTAAAGGGGTCTTGCTCGAAAAGAGATGATCGTACTGTGCGTCTTGTAGCAGTTTTGGGTGTGGTATTGGAGGAATTGATAACCCCCTTGTTGGGAGAGCCGGACCTCGAGGAAAGTGAAACGGGAGTCTTAACTGGACTTGATAGCTGAGGTGTATCAGGCAGATCCGGGTATCCAGGATCTGTGGACTCGAGACTCGGCCCATTTCGCCTAGGTGATTTCCCTAGCGGGGTTTCCGAGATTGGCTCGGCATTTATCTGACGGAGCTGTTTGCCGCGGAACGTTAATGTTCCAGGATTATCAATTTCTGGTACAGTGCTAGCAGATATCATGTCAGACAGATGTCCCTCCGATGGTGATTTTGTCACGTCTTCCCCGTCCGGGATGTCAACTTCTTGTTCCATTATCTGCCTGGCCTGATTTTGGCCCTCGGAGGGCGACAGTCGGTTGATAATCTTCCCAACCGCCGTAGTCATATCCATGTCGATGGTAGCATCGGCATCGTCATCTTCATCCGGGGCGCCGCCGCTGTTGGCCGGCAAGATACGGCCGAGGCCAACAGTCATGTCCATGGTAGCTTCATCTTCCTGAGCTAATGTTCGACGGCGAGCAAGTGACACTTTTCGCTTCGCACCGCTCATCTTATTCGTGGATACAACACCACCCATGACCGTGGTAAGCTCCATTGACATATCCTCGTCATCGTAGATATCAGAAGGTTCGTCAACATGCAAACCCTTGCTTATCCCGCCGATTGCCGTGGTAAGCTCCATAGTGGCATCTCCTGCAGAATCATATCCAGATCGAAAATCGGCAGCTTGGTGTTCAGCTCTGACCTGAGCCTGCGACGGAAGTATGCCACCAAGAGCTCGTGTGACATCCATTGACATTTCCTCTTCTTGAATATCACTTTGGTTATCATCCCCCGTCACAATGATACCCCCAACGGCTTTTGTCATCTCCATGTCCATGGCCGATGTGCTCTCCATATGAGCATTATCCAGGCTATGGTTGTCCTGTCGTTCTGGAATGGGAGCTGTGGGCGCGCGTCCGGATTTTTTGACCCAGCCAAAGGAGGGTATGATTTCTTCCTCTTCATCAATTCTCTGCGCCTCTGCTCTTCTCGTGGCTAGTTCGAGGGCGTCGTCAAGAGTGTCATTCTCATAGTCAGTGAATACAGAGCGTGCTGACATAACCGATGCGACAGATGTGCCAGTCATCTCATCGGCATCAAGATCCATGGTCACACCATCGGCTTCCGAATCACTGCCGGAAACCGACCCAGTGTCCTCGTGTACCTCAGTGACGCCTTCTGTTGCCTCCGAGTCTGAGCTATATATACTGGAGGCCAACGTCAGGTCATCTTGGCGGTTATCATAGCCGAACGCGGAGATGCCGGAGCTTCTGCGTTGTCTCCTTTGGTGTAGTCGTCGTTGATCTTCCGGTGTTTCTGAGACCAAATCCTCGACGTTCTCTGGTGGGGTCGACGGTGGATCCGCCGTCTCCCCGTAGTCATGAGGTTGTGCAGTAAGCGAAGAAGCTCTTCTCGTGGAGTCGGTCGAAGTAGTCGAATCTTGGTTATCTTCAATCTCGTGAAAGGTGTGCAGAGTAGCCTCGGCAGCGAAGGACACACGCCGGTTCGCGAGAGACTTCCGCCGTGCTTCCCGTCTATCACTAACTTCCTTCTCTAGCTGAGCTCTTTCCCGCTCCTCGCGTTCTCTAGCAGCCGCTTGTTGCTCCTCTTCGGTGCGCAACGCGACTTTGGTGCCAGAAGATGGCTCGTCATTCTGGAAAGGATTTTGCAACTTCTCAAGCCCCTGAACAGTACCCGATGGCGAAGACTTTCGAGAAGCAGCTTTCGACTTATGCGGGGGGATCTCGGGGATAGGCATTGTAGGCTTAAGAATCGATCTCGGAGGTAGTTTTGAGGGCGCAGCCAGCGACTATACAACAATTAGATTAAAGACAGAATTATGACATATTCCGGCCACATACCATGCGCCGGTTCCCAGTTCCGGATTTCAGAACATCGAGGCCGCCAGGTCCTATGCTTTTACTACGCGACTTCTTTCTGTTCGCATTGCCGGCAAGGGAGCTAGCAAGATCGACGGTGATGTTTTCCTTCTCCATTCGTTTCCGAACTGGTGAGTGGCCGGTCGACTTTCGAGGTCGCCGTATTGACGGAACAGTCACATCGGCTTGGGCTGGCATCGTAGCAATTCTGTGATGTTAAGGTACTTTGGACGTTTACACGCGAAGTTTGCGACTTAAGGGCTATAACCAACACTCATTCAACAGAGTGTCGCATTACAAATACAAAGTTCAAGAATGTGTATCGTACGCTGAAAAAGTCAAATTGAACACGATGAAGACAGGGTTCTAGCCTAGGAACTACTTCGTCGCGTGTTTCTGACAAGTGGAGGGTGAGGCAAGGTGGTAGGTATGGGAACCCTCACACCAATATGCGCCGACCGCGTCGAGATGAACTTTGTTTGTAAACATGGCAGATGGAGGGGACTACCGAGCTACAGTGCCTAGTCATTTAACCAGAATTTTTCCCAATCGAGACTAGATTAAAGGAAGCGCTCCACTTTCATACATTCATAATGGTGGGGTTGATTCTTGACCTTTTACAGGTTTTGAAGTAACTATGTACCCACAAGCCACAGCATTTTATCAGTGGGGCTACAGTTCCCGGAAGCACACACAATCCCGCCACAGGTGGTGGTGCACAAGCGAATTTCTGCCCACACAATCTTCAGATTTTTAGGTACGGTCCTCCATTTTTGACTGCGACTTGTTGTCCCGCGATATCTGACGCCAAACTCAACCACCACACGATACCCCCGAAGTCAACCTTTCCTTGCGACCTCGACAACAATTCGCAAAAATGGCTACCGAGTTGACCGTCCAGTCGGAGCGTGCTTTCCAAAAGCAGCCTCACATTTTCCAGAACTCCAAGACCAAGGCGAAGTCGGCCCGCCCAGGTAATTAATAGCCAGACAAGCCATTTCCGTCTGCACTGTCATGATGCTAACACGCTTGTGATAGGCAAGGGAGGCAAGGTGCGTTGCTTGTGCGCGGTAGTGGATTAGGTCAAACACTCACATTCCGAACAGAGATGGTATAAGGATGTTGGTCTAGGTTTCAAGACCCCCAAGGCCGCCATTGAGGGCTCGTACATCGGTATGTGGAATCGCCACCTCGTCGAAATGACAGCCCGTGTGGTCTATCTATCGCGAAGACGTTGATCGGTCAGCCAAGTCGCGGACGATCAAAACCCGACTACATCTCGAAGCAGAGCAACACCCATATCCCACGCACCGAAACGAGAAACGTGATAGCTTTCTGGACTCTATGTACTAATATCCGTTTCTCAGACAAGAAGTGTCCCTTCACCGGTCTAGTGTCCATCCGTGGCAGAATCCTCACCGGCACCGTTGTTTCAACCAAGATGCACCGAACTATAATCATCCGCCGCGAGTATCTCCGTAAGTGCTTCATGCTCGTTCTATCCAACATATCATAAGCTATTACGATAATGACAATACGCTAACTTTTGCTACAGACTTTATTCGCAAGTCAGTATATTGTACCCACTTAACCATTGTGCAGTACTAAATATATTTTGCTACTAGGTACGCTCGTTACGAGAAGCGACACAAGAACATTGCGGCCCACTGCTCGCCTGCTTTCCGTGTCGAAGAAGGCGACCACGTCACTGTTGGCCAATGCCGGCCTCTGAGCAAGACTGTACGATTCAACGTTCTCCGCGTACTTCCCCGAACTGGCAAGGGTGTCAAGAAGTTCAGCAAGTTCTAAATTTTGGGGCTATTACGGGCATCGATGGCGTTGTTACTTCACGGTTCATGATACAGAATTTCGGAACGGGCGGTTCATAGGCTAAAACGGCGGCAAAGAGATGCACGCCGGTAGTTCTGAAATGCAAAAAGAGAATACCACACCACAAGGGTCTCGTTGTGTATAATGAAGTAGTGGATGATCCAAGAACGAGCTCAGCCATAGCGGTATTGTGAAACAACAGCCAAACGGACTGATGACGAATATTCCACTTCGATGACCAGACACCGAATATGATACTGTCACCGGATATGGGTATTGTATCTTCCTGGACGAAGATAATTACTTTCTGTTTTAGACATTGAAGATACGTATCATAATGAGGAATCTATCTGCCAGCGTCCCACGGGGGGTTTTGTGGTTGTGGTCGTGGTTGTTCTCGCACTGTATGATTTCAGGCCTTCCAGATGCTTGTAACTTGTTGGACTCAGACCGTCTTAATTTGATTCGAATATTAGTCGCTTCCGCACCCCTAAACCAGAGATCAATCTTGTAAGTATCCTGATATCTAATACGATTTTATAGGTAGGTTTCTTGTTTTGGTCAATCACCGAAACCGGTGGAGTGCAGAGCAAAGGAGGCACCACCCGAAGATTCAATTGTACAAATGTACGACGAGGGAAAAAAAGATAGGCTTCCGTGCAGGGAATTTACACAGGTTGATCGAACTATTCTTGGGGGCTCCAAGCTTATACTCAGAGTCGCCCGCCTGTCCATATCCAGGTCGATCGGGTAGTTCAGGGAACCTGGAACTGGGACTTCAAGAATACAGGTATTCTTACAGTTGGACCTCGCAGATATTCGCTAATAAGATTTCATAAGCATTGAAATGCAAAACAAATCAGAGATAGGTACAACTTTCTTGCAATACATACTAGTAGGTGAACGATTATATGTATGCCTAGTACATAACCTTTGGGTAGCTCTGTTGGGACAGTACACCATGAGCATAGTTTTGCTGCTATCGATAAGCACTCAGAAATGCATTAGGCCATGCCGCCAAGCCACTACCTACCACCCATTCTCCAAACGAGACTCCGTATTCTTGAAGTCAAGTGGTATGGTGTTATTCGTCCTCTAATAGAGGATCTATCAAGACACTAAACCGACATTCTCCCTCAAACCCTACCGATGGGCTGGTGGGATAGCCTCTGGGCCTCGAGCGCGAGTGCCGACGATCCGCTTCGCAAACTAGACCCGAAGCTCCGCGAATTTCTCGAGAGAGAATCGCCCGTGAAATACGGCAGCGGCAAGACCAACAGCAAATCCCAAACATCTCCCACCATATCACACGATGCCGCCCACTCCACCTCCTCAACGACACGGAACGAGGCGGACGGCGGAAGAGAGAAAAGAAGCGAACCCGTCGTGCCCTCAGAAAGCCAGTTCCAAGACGGCCGCTATGCAGACCTGTGGAAGACATACCGGCCGCTGGCGGAGATCGAGGCCGAGACAAAGACCGACCACGAGAAGCTGATGGACGTGCTGGAGGCTTACAAGGAGCGCAAGGCTCGGATCGGACGCGCGGCACTGGAAAACTGCGCCCTCGAGCAGGTCGATTGGCGCAGCTGCATGGCGAACCCTAGCTTCAGCCAACGCATGACCATGTGTCGGGACCAGGTGAAAAAGTTTGAGAAATGCTATATGACGCAAACGGTACGTCTTCCTTGAGAGGAACAGCAGCGGGGTGTTGCGGCGGGGGAACGGCTGTTTCGTATACGCTTCCATCATGTCCCCTTCCATATCATAGATTGGATATATGAGCTTCGGGGTGTCGCAAAGTGATTTGCTAACCATTGCTTTCATATGGCATACAGAGATTACTCAAAGCCCTTGGTTACCTCACGAACCTCGAGAGCTCGCCACAGATGGAAGAAGACATACAGATGCACGCCGACGCGCTCTACAACCGAATGCTGGAGCAGGAGGCCCAGGTCGAAGAAGCCAAGAAGGAGGGCCGCGCAGTGCCAAAGTTCACGCCCCTCGTGCCCAAACCCATGGTCGCGATCGCCGCCACGCAGACTGAGCTCACCCCCGAGCAGCAAGAGACTCTTCGAGCCAGACTCGAGAAGGTCCCCGAAGAAGACCGCGCCGCCGAAGAGGAGGCCTTCAAGGGCGAAATGCGCGCCAAGGCAGAGGTCGCCTCGCGCGTTCAGGGCCTGTGGCGGCAGCAAGAGATGGACCGCCAGATGCGCAAGGAGAAGGGTGAGGAAACGCTCTGGGATCGCGTCGCGGGCGCGTTTAGCTCCGGTAACAACAATAATGATAATAATAGTAATCAAGAGAAGAAATAAGACGCAGCAGTGGAAGAATTAACATGTCCATCACCGATGTTATAACAGTGATTGGACTTGGCGAGAGAGGCGATTGGATATCACGAACATACCTCCGTGAAGCGGCCGTCCCCTGTAGTAAAAAGTAAATCGGCAGGCTTGTCGGTAGATGGGATCGCAATTGTACCATATCATACAGATGTACTGTATATAGACCAAAACATACCCGCCTGTCTACATAGTTAGAAAAATACTTCATGAATTCGAAACGGACATCACGCTACCTATGCTCCTATTTGGTAGAAGACGTACCCAACCTCTCGTAGTCCAATACAACCTCAAAGATGTTTCATAGGTAGATACTATTGACCGAGAGGTGTACAGACAAAAGCACATCCATGTGGACATCCAAGTTAAAAGTTATATGGTACACTAATGATACCAAGGCCGAGGGATTTTGCCAATAGTCACACATACCTTCGATCATTTTGTTCCAACATATATGGTCCCTCTTAACCAAGAATAGAATGAAACCTTACCGACGTGTTGAGTAATTTCTAACAAATACCGAACCTACCAAATATATGCTCTATAGCAATACACTTCTTCTTCTTTCTCCTCGAGGTAGGTATTAGTACATGACAACGCAGCCGTGAGAGTAGAAACATCTAAAAGAAATCTTGCTTGACAAGACACGTGTATACAAATGGCTTTGAAGAAGTTACCTCCATCCCATAATATTACATACTCTGCCGCTCCCCAGAGCTATGATTTCATGCAATAGATCCCCCCAACCCACGTGAAGAAAACAAAAATTGAATACCAAATGGCCTCAAATAAGTAGTTATCGTGACCCAAATGCTGCCCAGCACAAATAAACAAATAAGCTACTTACCTTATATATCCATGGGAGGGATTAAAACCTAAAGAGCCGGCTATCTATCTACCTACTTACGACGACCAGCGCGAGAGATACCTGATGTATAGAGACGAGATAGAGCAACAAGGCATGATCTGGATAGATACAGAGGTATGAACGTAGCCTTACATAAACATATCCAGAGCTGAGAACACCATTATCCCGACGCTTCTTAAAACAACAGGAATTAAGACAAGATCAAAGTTGTAGAACGCAACAACACCTACTTAACTCCTAATATATACCTACAAGACACCAATCGACCTGCACCCATGCATACCCTATATCTACCCAACGTATTCAAAAGTTACTAATCTCTTCCTTCCTACTCCCTCATCGTGAAAGTTAGGTCAGCCACCTGTCTACATCTACTCAAGAGAACCTAGTGTAGCACCCCACTTTTTCAATTTGCTCATGTAGTATCAGTAGTATCCAAACGCCGAGTCGGAACAAGGATTCGGCGGGTCGGTCGGCGCCTAGGCATCCACAATTCGGTGGTTCAACGCCGAAACCAGAATATTCCCACATGACTTTTGCTCAACAGCCCGGACATGGAAACAAAGATTATAAATAAAAAAGTGATGACCCGGCCTCCGGAGAGACGTTTGTGTTGAGCAGTGCTACGTCGCACGTAAACCCGTTTCTTGGAGCCGCTCTTGTGCTACTCTCGACCTCCAATTCAGTTCGCCCTTGTCTTACCTAAGTTTGGTTATACCCATACCCATTACTCAGCCCACGTACGGCATAAGTAGAAAACAAAGGGGAGGCTCACCAATTTCTATCTACCCTAAATTAACGACCACTTATACATTCATTTTACTCAAACAAACAATGTCGTCCGATCTCCCGTCGACAATGCGCTCGCTCGTCGCGACCAAGTTCTGCTCCCCGGCGGGGTACGAGGTCATCGACATGCCGGTGCCGAAGATACGGAAGCCCGACGATGTCCTCATCCGCCTGTACGCGGGCGCGATCTCGACCGGTGATACGCTGCGCGCGAAGGGGGCGACGAGGATCTTGCCGGGGAAGATGGAATTTCCTATAAAGATTGGTGCTGAGGGTGTGAGTACTCAACCTTACTTATTTAACTAACCTCCCTCCCTAGACACACACTCTCTCTGCCAGATCACTTTCCCTTTCTCTTCCACTCTTTACGATGAACCAAGTGAACGATTAAGAAGAGAAAAACGATGATATGATGCATTTATCAATTAACACCCCTCTAACCCACGCGATAGTCAGGAGTCGTAGTAGACATAGGCACAGCCGTAACGAAATACAAGCGCGGCGACGAGGTGTACGCCTTCGCGCAGGAGAGCCGTCCCGCGAACCTGTTCGACGAGACCGGTTTCGTGTCCCAGTACGCCGTGGCGCGCGAGTCGCAGGTCCTGCCCAAGCCGGCGCACCTGGCGCACGAGGACGCCGCCCCGCTGCCGGGCTACACGGTCACTGCCTACCAGGTCGTCGAGACGGCCCTGCGCTTGCTGAGGGAGAACGGTGTGACGGATGGGCTTGAGGGGAAGACTGTTTTCGGTACGTACGTATTTATATTGCCTATTCACCTTACCGTACTTGCATCCTTACTGAGAGAACTCTACTTCCTTCGCTCCCTTTCTTCCCCTCGTTTTCTATGACCATTTTTTTAAACAAAGGTACACGTCAAGTGAAAGTAAAAGTACCTGGGCTAAGTCTCGCCGTGTGTCTATCATTTCATAGTCCCCGGCGCCCTAAGCGGCACAGGCTCCGTGCTCATTCAGGTCCTGAAAACGCACTACCGCGCCGGGCGGATCATCTCTAGCGTCTCAACTGCCAAAGTCCCACTCGTCCCAACACATCTTCCGGGACTAGTCGACCAGTTAGTCGACTACACCGCCGCCAAGAGACTCACGGACGTCATTTCAAGGGGTAGTGTCGATGTAGTGGTGAACACGCAGAATGATCTGCTCAGCCTGTTCCCGCTCGTGAACCCCAAGACGGGCGTCATGGTGTCTATCAGTAGTGTCCCGACCCCGGAACTGTTCAGGCAGATGGCGCCGACGGCGCCGTTTTGGGTCTTTTGGGTCCTTGCAGTTGCGCATTGGTATATTGGTTTTTTTAAGTTGAGAGGCACGGGTATTAAGTATACTTTTGGTGAGTTTCCCTCCTTCTTTTACCTGTGTTAGTTCTTATCACTACTTTTACTGGTCTGTGAGGATACAGATATACTACCTACCTATAGATAGTTACTTAGATGCTTGCCAACGGCACGTGCTAACCGATATTCCTCTGCAATAGTATCCGGGAACCCGTCCGCCCGCGAAGACTTCGAGCAAGCCGGGGAGCTCATCGCCACGGGGAAGGTGAAGGCGATAAAGAGGGTGGTCGATCTAGAGGATATCGAAGCCGTGAGGAAGGAATGCGGGCAGGTCTACATGGGGAAAGGAGGGACAGGCAGACTAGTGATCAAGATTCCTTGAATTGAGATCCAAATTCGGGGGTTTTCATGATTTTTTTCCCCTGATCGACACACAGTTCACGTTTGGTATTACGCATTGGAGCTCCGTAATATGCCACACTTACGAGAAGTGATCAATCACTTACAGGTAGGCATAACTAAGGAGAGAGCAAGAGAAGAGCAGACAAAAGCTACGATGGAGAAATATAGTGACTACCCATTTTTATTGTGGCATTCTAAGATACAAGACTTACGGCGCATTACCAATCGATAAAGGTCCTAGCTAGCTAGCACATAGATATTCCACTTTGCGGTAATAGTGGTTGTAACGAGAAGAAAGAAAGAGAGGCAAAAATCATACGGATGATTAAAAGAACAAAAGAAAAAGAAACCTAGCCTAGCCAAGCCTTCTATCTATCTACCGACTAACAACACCCTTGTAGGTATTATAAGGCAGTCTATTGTAAGGGTTGAAGACGGAGGGCTTGAAGGGCGAAGGGTCGACGGTGAGGCGGACCCAGACGACGTGTACATCGGGTTCGCCGTTGTGCGGGGATCCGATGAGGAAGGCGGCGAAGTGTGCGTGCTGGTCGTTTGGGGTCTCGCCGAAGTGGTACTGGCCTCTCGTGCCGGTGTAGTCATCGTGAATCAAACCCAACTGCAGCTTGAGGCCGCGCTTGTCGCCGAATACCTGGAGCAGGTGCGCTAGACAGTTAGCCGAGAAGTTGTTCTGCTTCAGGTCCTTATAGGGCCGCAAGCACGCGCACTCGGCGCTCTCCAGGAACTCCGCGAGCTCGTTCTTGTCAGTCTTCACCCCGTACCGCCGAAGCTGCCGGTTGATGCTGTGCTCGAGCGCGATCAGGCCCGAAGTGGCTAGATACGGCGTCCGGATGTCCTTGTCCAGCGTGTTAAAGCCCTTGGGGAAGTCCTTCTTATATCGCACGTACGAATCCACATCTGCGACGTCCGTGTAGGACGGGATCGGCGGGATGGCGGGCGCACTTGCGCCTCTACTCGTCCTGCCCATATTATATGGGCCTGTGCTCCCCCGGCCCGCACCCACACTTGGGGACTTCCCGGGCGGCTGCGGTGGCATCGATCTCTCGGATACTCGAATCTCCGCTGTTGATGGAGTTGGCAAGTATAGTACTTGTTCTTGTCCTGGCTTAGATGGTGCCGGGGTTTTGGGAGGCGTGGTACTGGCTGACGCTGTGGTGTTGTCATGTGTCAACTGAACCCTTTCGCCAGAAGAATTCACAATGTAAGGTCCATCCTCCTCCTCCTCTTCTTCGTCCTCGTCCTCGTCCTCTTCCACTTCTTCAACCTCATTGACAGCTGGTGCTGTACTGACGGGCACTGCGCGGCTATTTTGTGGTGTGGTGGGCGGTTGTGGTTTAGCCCCCGGAGGCGTTTGAGCGGCCCGAGATACTGGACGAGAGGATGCTAGAGCTGGATCTGGGACAGGCTTCGGATCCGCATCAACCACCTCAACCATGCCTGCCCCGAACTGACCGCCACTACCGCCTGGTTGTAGCCCGATAGCGACGTCGCTGCGGAATTTCTTGGTGCTGGCTTCGCTGTTCAGAAACTCGATTGGCATCTTGCGCTTGTTGGGGTTGCTACGAGGCAGGTTCGCCCTCGACACTTCGGGCACCAGTGGGATCAGCGGCGGCTTCGCATCGGTGATCTTGTGCCACAGCTTAGGGAGCCCCAGCAGCCTTTCCTTGTACAAGGGCAGCTTCGGGTACAGCGCTGGGAGGACATGTTAGTATCGGTCTGAACAAAAAAAAATATGTAGCTCTCATCATAACCTACCATTGGTGAGTTCGTGGCTAACCCACATCTTCTGTAGTAGTGTGTCGCCCATGGGGAACACAGCCGGCCCAGGTGCAAACTTTGTGTTGGAGCGCCTGTAGGGGACCAAGCCGACGGGCCTCAGTTTGGATTTGGGTTTCTTGATAGTTCTCTTGCTCATCTTGGTGGGTCTGTCCATCCTGTCGCTACCGTTGTTGTTGTTGTTACTGTGGTTGTTGCTGTTGTTGCCACCGCCGCCGCCGTTGTCGTTATTGTTATTACTATGGTTGTCGCCTCCGCTATCGTCGCCGCCGCCAGCGATACCAGTTCCACCGCCGTTGTTCCCGTTGTTCCCGTTGCCACCGTTACCAAGGTTGCCAAGGTTGCCAAGGTTGTTAAGGTTACCGCCACCGGAGGCGAGGGTTCGGAATATGCTGTAGTCGTGCTGAGGTGGTTCTGGATGAGGTTGCGTTTGACGGATCGGACGATATCCGGTCGAGACGCTGTCGTACAAGTCGTCGCCCCCTAAAGGCTGGTGGGCTACAATAGGGCGAGCGTATAGTGGCTTCTCTTTTCCTACCGGTAGTCGATGGGTCAAGATACCATAGGCCTGGTCGTCTTGTCTGGGATCGTGTCTTAGCACTTCGTCTTTGCGTTCCCGAATACCTTCGAGTCTCTCGGGAGGAATACGGCAGGGTGGCCAGCGTTGCATGTTAAAGAAGTGCTCCCGGGTATGGTGGGCCTGGTACCGTCTCTGGTCCTTTGTTGCCCACTCAAAGAGATTGGGTCTTTCAAAGCCCTGAAATTCTTTGTTCTCTTGGTCTTTGAATCCACTTAACCGAACCGGGTACATGGTAGGGAGGTTCCGAACGCAGTCATCGATGATACCCTCTCGTATCTCGGTAAATGCGTCTTGCTCTTTGAGTTTGTTCCGGAACGAGTCACTGGGGTCTGCTTTTGCTAGGACCTCGGAAATGTCTGGGGGCAGCAATGCTACCTCACCAGACCCGTCCTCGACCGCTGTGGTCCAGGATTTTATAGCGAGGTCCTGATCTTTGGCGGATACCGCGTGCCACCACTTCTCAGCTGCAACGGCAGAAGTATTTCCGCTGTTGCCGCTGGGCTGATCTTCAGGCCGTGGAGTTTTCAACTCTGGCGAAAGGTCTAGTGGGGGTTTGGGTGCGAGGGATGGCGGGGAAGTGTTATCTAGATATTGTAACCTCTCCTTGATCTGGTCCACGTGCCTCATTGTGCGACCCATACGGTAAGCTAAGTTCCGTAGAAACTGTGCAGTCCTCTCAGGTGTCTGTGGTCGGTAAGGCTCGTGCGAGTAGAATACGCTCATGCCCGTTGTTTCCTCCTGTGCTTTTCGCTGTGCTTGGTACTTGAAAACAAAGTCTCCCGCTGCTTCCCATGGGGCGATATCGTCCCAGCAGGGGCTGGCCCGTTCCAGTGCAACACTGTCCAGGTCCAAGTGGCCGTACCGACACATGCCCTCAGGCACAAGGTATCGCCTTATAAATGGTAGCCGCTCGGCTGAAACACCGCCATCCGGCGTCCTGGGATCTTGAGTCTCGATGCGTTCTAGCTCAGGCGTGAAATCTGGCCCCACGTGGTCGAGCATGTACTCGAGTTCGCGAGAGAAGCTAGGCCTGTCCGGTTTGTGCGCGGCCCAGCTATCGTAACTGTTGTGATAATGCTCCAGCATCTCTCTTAGGTATTCCGCGCTCTCCTCCTTGAACTGATCTGCGTCTAAGTAGCGCCATGTAATGCGATCCTCAGGATGCACAGTGTACTTTGGCCGATCAACTGTCGATGGCTCGCCATTCCGACTGGGTGTGAACCTGGTCCTTGTCAGTAAGTGGCGTTCTGTTTTCTTGTCGCTATAGCGTTTCATTAATTAGACTTACACGCATCTACCGGCCCCCTCCAGTTGCATACATAAGAATTCAGCCTCGTCGAGTGTGAATTGATAAGAACCGTTGGGATGATCTAGATTAGGCCTTGCATGCCCTGAGTCTTTCACATCGTTTTCGTCACAGCCGTTAATATAGGCCACGACTTTCTTAACTGAATTCGGTCTGTAGCCAGCCAAGGCTACTCTGATGTCCTCCCTGTTCTCGTGCCACATAGGTAACCCGCTAGTGTCGGGTGCGCCGGATTCCGCCAAGGCTCTGAAGTAAGACTGAAGCTTTGCGTCGAAGAGGATGGCAAGGTTGCTTGATGGTAGCTTGGACGGGTCGCACATGTCTATAGTGCGCGATGGTTCGCATAGGTACCTCAACCAGGCAATGTCGAATTCGTCCACCAGCTGGTAGCTTCCGTCATCGACCTTGTCTTCCTGAGTATCAATTGCCGGTCTTCTTTTAATGTCGCGTCGCCAGTAGCGTTTTCTCTCGAGCACCTCATCATCATCTTGCCCGTCGCTGATGGCAAGAGGGCCTCTATCCGCCTGCCTGCCGGCATCGATATCCCGGAGTATAGCTCTCAGGAGAGGGCGTGGTGCTGCTCCCCATGCATTGTGAAGTCTGCTTTCCAGCTTTTCGAGATCCTGGCCTATCCGCAACCAATGTTGATCGTACACGGACAGACCCCTGTAAATGTGAGGTCCTCGGAAGTTCGCAGGCAGTGCCGGAGCTGAGAAGTTGGCCCAGACCTGATTGTTGTACCGTTTACGCTGGCATTCTGCAAGAAAGTCGATTGTCTGCGTATACTGGGACATTAACTGGAGCCAAGAGAAAGGATCCTTTTGTCTCCCGTCGATGATGAGGCGAGGATCTACCACTCGCGGCACAAAGGCAACATCTTTTGGTAAAGGTAACGGCGACTCATATGGCAAGACAGCCCGGCGCCATGGGGTGTTAATAGCTCTATTCTCGTGGCTGGTGAACATATTGAGACAATGCTGGAGTGCTCCCCGCTGCCATCCTCGTCTCACGTAGAATGTCGCCCCTTTCGTCCCATCTGGATTATCACGTCCTCTGGGGCCATTCGGCGTGTTGCTATGCGGAGGCGGCGCGTTCAAGCATGTCCATTCCAAACCAGATTTTATACAACGCTCATATTCGGTGTTTTCCAAACCGAACCTTACGTTCCGCCATCTGGAATTGTCTACTGGGTTGCCCGACAGAGCAGATTTTGTAGCCACATGGAAAAACTTATTTTCGCTCTCCACATAGCCATCGACTTCGGTTAACCTGTGTTCATTGGACCTAGGTGGCGAATTTGCGCCGCCTGAGTAAGGAACAAGATGAAAGCTCGTGGTCCAAAGACTTGTATTGCGGTCGTCGGGACGTGGCGTTGGCTTTACCGGTCGATAGCGAGACTTCGAACGGTCAGGATCGGGAGGAGGAAACGCCTTGGGATAAGTCAAGATGCGCTCTTGTGTAATCTGGCCACGAAGAATGCCCTCAGTCCATGGCGTATTCTCTTTCGACGTCTTTCCAATGTCCCGGTGGACTTTCACCATCACACGCGCATCTTCCAAAGCGGCACGCAACTTAGGATTCCCAAATCCTAAGCTACCAGTGACCATCTGTCGGTGGGTTTCGGCAAGATACGCCTGAATAAGTTTGAATCTCTTGGCCCAGTGCGGGTCTCGAGTGGCATCATTATTACTGAGGTAGGAGATAATGTGAGGGATGGCAACGCTTGGATTACCTCCCTCCGAACCGAAGATGGCCTTTATAGCGGCTGTTTTCTGGGTAGAAGTCGTGCCATCGTAGTCATCTTCGTCCAGAAAATTACCTTGGTATAATTCTTCTAACCGATTAGCCACCTGAAGCCAGTCAGTAGCCCCGTTGTGAGAGTGGCGTATTGGCGCCATCGTGTAGCCGTAGCAGCGGCTCAAGCAGCCGTTTGGTTTCTGCAAATAATACAGTTGGTGTAGGCTAAGGAGACTATTCCAAGTTTCAATCAAAGAACAGACATGAGAATGATCAGGATGGTAGTAAACAGGTATCAGCAAATCGTTAATAGTCAAGATTGTGTACTATTTCTCGACTCTATAGTCTTTTTTCAAAAAATTCGAGAATTGGCGGCGGATGAAACGCAAACATTCCGAAGACAGCAGCATATCTTCACCGGTCATCTTGTGGTGTCGCAGTTTAGTTTACTTGAGACAAAGAGCTCATGGCGTAGCCCTTGTCGGTGAAAGTGAGACAATCCCTCTAAATATGTTGGCCGTTTGCAGGTCTTGCAGTACCGCTAGGTACCATTGCGGCTTTGTGTGGAATTTGACCTGACGCTAGCTGCTCTTAACAAGCCACGGCGTTAAGGGATTAGCCAAAACACAGCTACCTTAAGATGGGAGAAGACTATATTCCTGCATACTAGTCATGCCGGAGAAGAGGTCCCCTGAAGGGAGCGAATTCAACCTTGGGGATGACGGCCAAGATGAGTCAGGAAATAGTAGGAGGCGTGTCGTTCGAACGCTCGGGATGCCAGATGATGAATGGGCAGCCAGAGAACGACGAAGGAACGAATTCAGAGCCCAGATGGAGGCTAAGCGCGAACAGCTGCGGGAATCCGAGGAACGGAGCAATATTCCGCTTGAGCAGTTTGCGGGCCAAGATACCGACACGACCGACCTTGGTGCAGATGATCGAGGGCAGCTACCATCCCCGATAGCTGGCATTGGCGAAAAGAAACCATGGGAGTCTTTGGCTATCGGGAACTTAGGGGAAAACTTGAGTCACATTGAGCGAAAAGATCGCGAGATTGAGCAACAAAAGTATATCGTGCAATATCATCATGAAAAATCCCCACATCAAGTAGAGCACAATATGCGAATATTGAACCGCCTAATGCTGGAAAGGGAGCAAATGGAAGATAGTGAAGAGAACAATATGTCTCAGTACGAACTTTCTAGTCGACGGTGGCGCTCTTAAGCTAATAGCCCAGCAGAGACCGGCGAGAAGAACCAGAACGGGTGCGCAGGCGACTGGAAGTGCTGCGATGGGCACTCAGCACAAGTCGATTCGAAGATGAGAGAATAAACATCGAGGCAGCGATCAACGCATACGAATCTGGTAGGATACCGTACTCGCACAGCTTCACGCTAATATATGCTGGCAACATCGTTGATACCTGTCCGACATATCGCTCGTTCTGCGTGGATAGAGAAGCAAGACTTGACCGTTACTATATCGCTTACGGGCCTGGCTGGCTCTGGCAAGAACCCCCTCTGGCTGGTCCCAGAAACGACGGGTTAGCAAAGAAGGGCGTTTGTCTTGAGAGGGACTTCCATTCTGATAGATACGGCATCGGTACTCACCCTGTCACGCTCGAATTTGAAGTCCAGCGCGACAATGTCTCCAAGCTAAAGCCCAAACGTTCTTCTACACCCGGAGGTGAGCGAAGAGAGCAGGGAAGGAGTGTCGACGCTTCATGTCAGTTTAGCACTCTTCTGGATAGTGGCGCCAGCTTCCCCATCTTACTGCAGTCCGACTTTGCGCGACTCAACATTGACTTGGCCAATTATGCTGCTCAAGGGGCTATGGACCTCCAGATCGTTGGCGGCGAGAAAATGTTGAAGTTTTATGAGATGTTTGTTTCGGTATGCACCAAAGAAGGCCACTCAATAGTTGGCGCAGGCAACGATGCTGTATGGCCAGGAGAACAACGGACACTGGGTGGCTTTTTCCCAGTTCTCGCCATGGACGACCCGCCCAATGCTAGTTCATACTTTCACCGTCTCAGCGGGATGGTCCCGTTTGACGTTTGCTATATGTCTTCGGCCCCAGGCACGGGGAGAATCTGGATAGGTGAAGATCGGAGAGATGTGTTGGGCACCAGTCGACTGCCTGCGCATCTCAGATTCGACAGCGACAAGGTATTTGCATTGGATTACCCTAGGGAGTTCGAAACGCTTCGCAAAGAGGCTCGAACGCCCGATCGTGTCATTTTCTTACACGAGTTTCCAAAGGAACCCGGTATCCTGCTCACAGACAGTGATACACTGGGCACCCGAGGAAAGAGTGAACTCGCCATCGGTCGCTATCAGACTGAGAAGAAGGACGCGAGAAAACAAGCGTCCCGGAAAGTCATACCACACCGGGTCGTTCAGATAGAGCCGCGGAAGGGAAACATCAAGACCTTGCCCAAGTACAAACCACGTCCATGGCAGGCCGATTTCGAGTAGAATATTATCAACTCTGTGCGACAATACTCTGTTTTGAGGGGCGAGCGGAGAGCAAGGGATTTTGCGGCCATGAGAATCGAGCAACGAACAGAAACCAAACAATTGTTCCGGCAGTATAGTAGTGTAGAATTGGTCTACTTGTGGGATATAACCAATTACAAATCATGTTGTATGTTGTATATATCTCGGCAGCCTGGGTCTATAGACAGCTGGTTTATTGATTAAGGACAACGTCTGTGCAGCATAGCGTTATAAAAAGGAGAAGCTTAAACCTGATGAAATTTACCAAGTCAATGGTCACTACATGTTGTCAATTCACTCGCTCGACGAAAGCAGGCAGCTTAACTTTCTGTCTCGATAGTAATGGTTGAATATGGCACATCTGGTAGAGGGACTGATGGTTGTCCCTCTGCCAGCAATAAGCCCAAGCACTGAACGACAATCCTCGAATTTGGGCAGTCAGACGAGGCTTTGTGCCACGGAAATGATATCAAGAGTGTTAGTCAATCACATCGGCACGGTGGTTGTACGAGGCGACCGCCGAGTGAAGATATGCAGATGATCCTACAGCCAAGGAGGCTATTGCCGCGAAAGCCGGGCATCGGGCTTATGCGAGCTGACACAGTTTTTGCCTTCATCCTCGCTGACAGACACTGAACCGTAAGACCGGCAAGGCGGAACCTCGAATAGCATCAGCCTGCAGGCTGGCAGGCAGTGCCCGCGACGGCGTGACGTCTTCCTACTTCCCCGACGATTATGCTCTCGGGGTAATTGCTCGGCAATAATAGCCTTTGGGCGCGAAGCGAGCATACCTATTCGACTACGGCAGAGTTTTGGAAACACCTGCTTGATTGAATCTTGTTCTCTAGCGGTGCGCTAGACTTGAAACAGCGAAGAGCATATGTGGAGGAGCTGTGACATAGGTAGGAACGGGATGTCGATAGCGATTATAGAGAAAAAACGAGAGGTTGGGACAGGCTGAATTTGGACGACGCTTTCGACATTCCGAGGCAAGTTAAGCGAAACGGAGAAAAAGTAAACGCGTTTTAAGAAGTGGGGAAAAGACGCCAATGAAACGCGTAAAGTGGTCACCGTCTTTGGCATAAGTTTCGTGTTGTAGCATGCGGTCTTTCGGTTAAGGTCATATTAATGCATATTACGAATTTAGAGGGGGGACGAAGGAACTGTAGCTCTGCATAAAGACTGTTGTTGTTTTATACGGAACGAAATACAGCTGTATATTGCAAGTGAATAATCATATTGTTCCTGTCACGCTTGACTCGACTTACTAGTCCCTTGGGTTCTTCGGCATTCGATCTTTTTTTTTTTTTTATTCCTTGCTCTCCGAGCGGGACTGTATTCATGACACCGAGGCAACAGATACGCAAGGAAAAAAGATGCAGCTAACAAAACTTTTCTTCCCGTAGCCTGCAGGTCTTAAGTAATACAAACAATGGTTATGCCAGTGAAGAGTATTGAAAAATTGCTAGTTGAAGTGATCCACGCGCCGCACCGGACTTTGCTCGTAAATGCCGTCAATTCATCAATTCACTGTACGGGGCGTTGCTGTGGCTATCCTTCGTCATAAATGTGAGGTTTCGTCTACCTTTCTTACTAGGTTAGACTACCGTAGGTAGGTTACCTACCTTAATGCACGTTACTAGTCCTGCCGCAGAACCTGCAAGTAATTTGTTCAAGGATAAAACCGTTTCGTATGGACCAGGTGGACTAGACAAGAGAGCGACCTTTGTCAAAATGGAGCAGTTCAGACGAAAGAGAGGGTCTGAAAGCATCGCGTTTGATGCTAAATAGGGATACTGTACGTGTGAACGAGTCCCATCTTTTTACCCAGCTTAGGTAGCTCTGGTTTAAGCTATATGCCTTTGCCAATTGGCGCCCCGAAATCGGTTTCCTCAACCCTTGTCTCGTGACCGACCGAACTACAAAATGTCACTGGAGCAGCAGGAATAAGACGTTTTCTCACCGAAAAGTACAGCCTAGGACATAAGACCACAGAAATAGAGGGTCGGAGAGGGGAGCATTACATAGACTCCATGTAGCTGGGTAAGTAAGGGTCGGATTGAAGATATTTCATACAGTACCTGATAACTCCGCATGTTTTAGCTCAGATGTACATGTTTTGTAAGTCATGGCCTGCAGATACAATTGACGCTGTAAACCAGTAGTATGCTGCAGACATGTTACCTAGCATAACTGCCTGACTATTTGTACGTAACCGCCATCTGTACATCTGTACTTGAGCTACAGATATCGTTGACCAGGGTGCAGGCAAAGCCAGCAGAAATTAGCCAAGGTAGGTCTTCCGTAAGGCAATGTAGGCGAAACTATCATTGGTGTTTCTCTTGAAACTAGAACACTTTAATTGCTGATATCAGCCCTGTGTCGCATCTAGGGATACAAGTGTGTACATGGTGGGCTTGCTTGGGAATGTTCGAAGTCGAGAACCTACGTATGTAGTATGTATCATGAGCCCCGGAATCGTTCGCTAAGGGCTTATTACTCTGTACTATATTAAGGGTCCTAGGTTTCGTTGGATCTGGGTAGGAGTCAATTGGTGAGCTACGCGTTACGCAAAGTCCTGGCTCTAGTAGATCCATCCCCGCCCGGTAGCATCCGGTCATCTGACTGGCTACTAGACAAATCCTTGGGTAGAGCCCATTTATCTCTCTACCTAGGGTAAGTGCTTATGTATGAATTCGCGATTCATTCAATTGCAGGAGAGGGCAATGGCATGTTTGGCCCGAGGCTCTGTTTCAAACCAGATGAACCAGATTAGCTACCTAGCTATTATATAGCACGGTTTTGAGCCTGTTACGTGCCGTACATATCATAATTTTGCCGATTTCTGTCCTTTGCCCCTTTTCCTCTTCTCTCCTGAAAGCCAATTTAAGTGCTGTTTAACTGTGACTCCGGGTAGAATTATGAAGTACGGCAGGTAGGCAGGCTTCACGCCGGCCCGTGTGTGGACGTCAGAGAGCAAAGCACCGGTGCCGAAAAGCCAGGCCTGTTACATAAACAAGGGATCCTGTTGCATTACAGCATAGACAAGGCAGGATGATCGCTTGCCACAGGGTCGCATATTGTGATGGATACCGTGGAATGCGCTTTTCAGGTACCACAGTGTGGTACGGTACGGTACTCATAAGGGATTCATTGTACCCTTTTTGGACTGCAAAGCTGTTCCAGATGGTTGAGCACGTCGTACGAGGGCGACGGGCCGACGCAAGTACCTTGCGCCGCTACTGCTACAAAGAACTTACCGCTATTTCCCCTCCTCGGACGTTCTTGAAATCCAATTTATCATGGTTATGAGAGGGGGGATAGCATAGGTATCGTGTGTAGCACTTCGCATTGAGTAACTTCATGTTGGAAACATGCTTACCTCCCAAACGATATGCTGCAGCTCTTGCTCATTACGTGCATTCCAAGCCTTGTTCATTGTCTAAAGGCGGTATAGCTTGAGATCGAAAAGTTCGTAAGGCAGACTAATTATACATCTGTATCCTTACTTACTATGTACTTACTTGCATACCATGTACGTACAAGAACTACCAAGTATGACCGACCAACCAGAAAACCAACCTCCTCCGGAATGCCCGCAGATACATCGTAGGAACGTGATCTACTTACATACATACAGACTCCCCGCGCGTTGTGACGAATCATCAAACGCGTCGGAACGTTTTTTCGTGTCAAAAGGCGGGTCAAACGAGATGTTTTTGAAAGGGAAGAAACGAAATACTACTTAGGTTAGCTGCTACCGCTTCAAAACAACAGGAAATCGCCAAGACGTTACATTTACGCCTGGACTCTCTGACAGCTAGCTAACAACAATAAACTAGATTGAGTAGTACTAGGTAGGTAGGCATTTTGGTTAGAGATCCGAGCACAGAGGCGGGGTCGGACGCTGATGCAACGAGGAACACCGGACGGAATAGGTGTTAGTAGTTAGGCTACTGTACATACAGCCTGTACCGTAAGATTTTGGTAGATCGAATGGGAGTTAAGTAGGTAGCCAAGCTTCCCTGGTGCTCCCTCGATGTTGCCGCTATGGGGCAATTGGCTAAAAAGGAGCGGGCTCAGGACCTTTTCCGGGTATAATAATATCGGATTCCGCGGTCTTGCAATGAACACAACCGTTGCTGTACTTACCGAGTCTTGGATGTTGCTACCCCGTGTATGTAATGGATATAACGTTAATAACAACAATAGTAATAATAATTAGAGATATAAGTCGGAATGTTATGTGCATCAGATATGTCGTGCCGCTGCAGACGCGACCACTTGGCCGCGGAGCACATGGCAAGGGGAGCTTCTCCGCAAACACCCCTAGTTCTAACAAGGTAGGTTGGTAGGTTGGGTAGGTAGTAATTAGATATGTGATGTGACGCTGCATTGCACGGGCGGTTGGAATGTTAACTTGTTTTAAGATATTCTGGGAGAGCTCGAAATTTTTGCGGAATGTAGCAAACCTTCAGGATAACGTGATTAATAACTATATGGTTTTGTTGTCATTCGTTTAGATGGAGTGACATCGCCCGTCCGTGTAACTGGTTGCTTAGTGTATTCTGAACGCCTTGTATACAGTGTACGGTGGAGAGTTGAGATTCTCCGGCGCTTTTAGAGCCGGTCCTCTTGGAGGGCGGGAGCCACCAGGCTTCTGAATAAACCAGGAGGATTCAACAGTACTGTGATTTATGCTCTTTAGAAATGAGATATCAGTATTATTCATGTTTGGGCCCAATTCGCTGTTCTACCAAACCAGTCTAGTATGTAGGGGAGGAGCGTTGGGTATGCCTGGGTCCTCTAGGTACATAACACACCTATGGTTGGAGAGCCTCTGGTGGGTACTCACGATCACGGGGCATTAAGTAAGACTCGAATTATGACAAATTACAAGCTCGGAATAAGGAAATATAAGAGCCCTATGATCATAGCATTGACTTAGTTCAGAGATCTCTTCAAGATCGGTTGTTCAATACTGAGTAGCACCACATACTGCTGTATCCGCCTCTGCAAAGTATCTGCGACTTGGGGCAGCTTCATCCAATCAACCTGCAGGTATGGGGATACCTAGAAGCCTTCTCGTTGTAGAGCAAAGTGGGATGTTGCATTAGGGTAGGCTGTCTCGTCCCAGCCTGCCGGGACAGTGGCACCAGCCTCAATTCTTGCGTGGCTTCCTAACCCGTTGCTTAGCTCGTCATCTTGTTTTCCAGATCGTCCATCGAAGCGAGCTCGCCAATTTTTGGCGGGTCAAGCTGTGGAACGAAGAAGCTAACATTATCGTAAACAGGGTATTTGCAATATCTACCTGCCTGTTTCAACATCTCCTGAAGGCTGAAATTCTGTTACTATCGGCGGGACTTCCCTCACCTGGGTAGGCTCGTTAGCTAGCATATATCCATCGCAGTCGCGATTACCTGTCTAATAAGGCAAGCCAGCTGTCTTGATCGGTGCCCAGAAACTGGAGTTCGCCGGCCAAGCAGGGAATTCGAATGGAGTATGAGAGTTCCTATTGGTCTTATCTACTAATGATTGTCCTTTAAACCAATTCTTGTTTTTCATTATACCCGGAAAATGTTATAGGTAAGTAATCCAGGCGCGCGCCGCGCACTCTAAATACATACCCGACACAAGGTGCACATGGCGGATTTGCTCAATGACTGGTCTGTGGCCTTTTGTCTTATGCTGTCGTCGTCGACAGGACTGTTACTGGTTACAAGGTCCCGGGTTTGGCGTTTATGACAGCGCCCTGTGGGGGCCAGCTTAAATTGGTTGCGACTCCATGCATATTGGTATCAGCTGAGTAATAGATATCGGCGCTACAAGCATAGGTCGAATGCATCAGTTCAGCTTAGATAACAGACAAATAAGGTTGGAATTGTGGGCGTCGTCCTGCAAAACTCATACAGCGCGTGGTTCTGGTTCATGTTCCTACCCGCGAAGTGAAAATGTACCAGCTTGTGGATGGCCTTTTGCGTTGGCGTGATTTTGCATGTGAAGGTCTAAGGTGACTTGAGGTAAGGTAGGCGATGAAAAAAGGCAATAAGCTGATTGGACGGCGTCTAGTGCAAAAATCAAGGATGAGGCCCTTGGTGATCCTCACCGCTAAGGGATTTTGAGGCATATCATTTTTGGCGGGGCCGTGGTTGGAGAAAGCTGGTTCTGCTGGTCATTTGTTGATGAAGTCGCGCATAAGTCGCGGCCAGTCTGAAGGAAGGCCACAAGCAAGCCTACGAATGAGAACCCAGCACTGGGGTTGACAAGCTGTCGATCTGTATCGAGAAGTTGGCAAATGCCATTCCCCATTACCAGGAAAAGCTATTTACTTCTCCATGTTTGTTTATGAATAACTACACAGTCCAGATGCAGCTAACACCGTCGCGGTACACTTACATACATAATTGGGAAACAATCGCTGCCGACCATAAGCTTTATGTTGTATCTATCAATGTAGTTTTGGTATTGGGCAGTTATATTCCCCAAAAGCTCGTCGCCGACGATTCCCTTCTCGAGATGGAAGCTAAGACAAAGTACAATGCAGCCTCGAACACCCCCATACATCTTGTGTTTTATGTTGGCCAATAGTAGGTGCCAACAAGACGTGCCCATTCCTCCAGCCAAATTGGTGTAGTTTGTACGTCATAATATTCTGTAGATGGATAGTGGTTTGCCTCTTGTCGGTTCCGAATATAGAAACCCGAGAGGAAACTATCGTGAACTTGGATTAGTCGTTATAAATCTTATCTTGAGAAGGCTGGGAGCGAGCTAGGGGATTCGGCAATGGTTATAAGCAAGGCATACTTTGCTATGCTGTAATGGGGCACCGTCTTCGTGGTTCCCGAGCCAAGCCAATAGCCACTCCGCGAGAGGCTGGATCTATCAGCCTATCTATGTACTTACTTTCCCACTTAACGCTCCACAAGGATGGTTTCGTGCATCTGCCTCGCGTCAATCTGTTGCTGTTGGTTTTGCGGACTTAGCTTAACTAGATTGATATCCCAAAGACGGCAACTATTCAACTAGAGTAGTCCTATGGTGGCGGAGTTGGATTTACATAAAGCTTCGGCCGGATATGTGCTAAAGTCGAAACTATCTGACTTGCCATATTGGGACTCTCTTGGCCCCTTTCTTTCTGTTCCTGGAAGATAGGTATTCGATAGACTATAGGCATACATCTGTGCACACAATAACTTATACGTAGATAGGGCAAGTATCAAATTAGAGGTGGTCAATAAAAGAGCTATTCTTTATTGGTGGCCCCCACGGAAAAAGAAAAGAGAACAAAACGGTATCATACCTACTTATCTACCTACATCTATACATAGGCCTAAGAAGTACATATTAGAGGTTTTAATGCTCTCCCGGGGAATGCAGCCATTAATTGTCCGCCCCGAGGAGACGGGCTGCTCGAGATCTTACTGGTCCCCGCTTTATACCATCCTGTATGTGTGGTGCAACATCGCTGACAGTAGAAAGGGGGGCCCGTTTTAAGAGGACGGCCCAGAAAATGTGTGTGCCTTTACTATCATTCGTTTCAGGATGAGGATTCGGTTTGCGTATTATTGGCTCTGATGCGTCTCATCCCTTCCCAAATGTATTTACCGAAGGGGTTGTGATCGGACATGCAACTCTACCACACAACAGAGGACCAAAAATTCGAGGCTTATTCTTTCTCTCTTTCACTCTTTCCAGTGGGGAACCCCGGTCCCCGTACCGAGACCACCTTTTACTTGTAACGAGGTTCCAGGTCAACGTTGCGTTAGGTACACATATCATATATCATTTCCCCCCTTTCCCCAAAAAGTTGGTGACCTCTCTTATGTAGAAGGCGGATACTAGATAGGCTGCGCTTCTCCCAAAGCACCAACGGGCGTAGGCTAATGCGCTCATACTCGCCTTAGCAGCCTTTTTTATCAGCCAGCCGAGGGATTACTCGATCACTTTGCATCTACGTACCTACATGCCTGGATCCCTACCTAGCTAACAAGTAGCTTGTTTGTTACAATGCATTGGCGAAGAGACACGAGCTTTCTTTCTGGCTCGTGAGATCAAACAGCTGCCATGCATGTCATTGGTATTCCGCAGCTCTCTGGCACAGCATGCCTACCTACCAGCCTACTGCTCCAGGGCTAAGCAAGTACCGGTATATGCGACTCGGTTCTTCAGACAGAAGTGCAGGGAGCAGAAGCGTGGTATGGCCTAATACTACCCACGTAAAATGCAACACGTAAATGCAAAGTTGTTCCTCTTGTCGGGTCCGCGTTGGTATGCGAAGAGGCTCATGCTGTTATGAGATCCCTCAACATCGATACATCACGCCACTGCGTTGGCACAGCATACCTAGCAATTATCTCGAGGCAAAATGCATGCTTTGCCATGCAAAGCTATACCGAGACTGTGGATTGTGCACTAGTTAGTAGAGTTATAAGGATACTATCAATACCTATGATATCCATGAGCCCTCATTATTTCAAAAGAGAATAGCTGCGGATATCATCTCAAATAATATGTATGTATGTGGGTTGGAATGTGGCTGACAACTTGTGCAACAACAATACCTGGCTTTCTCGTCTTACATTATCCTCTAGCACTAGCGAAATGCAGGCATAATTTAGGAGACAGGCTTGGCAAATCTGGGTAGGGTTTAACTTATCCAGGTCTACTGCTATATACATAGATCAAACATTGGTTAAATAACTCAACCTGATGTGAATCGTATATCGAGCAGCCCAGTAGATAGTACAAGTACATACCTGGATACCTGTCCAGGTCCATCCACGTGACCGAAAGCCATCCCGAGTCGAAGCTGACGCTGCCTCTAGCTAGGAATGCCGTATATCATCAGCAAGTGTTGGACGTAGTTATGTAGGTATGTTCAACTACTAGTAGTAGCCTCTGATAGGACGGGCTACGCTGCTGTGCCTAATAAGCTGTTGTACAAGGGGGTCACCGCACAGCATTCCAAGGAATCAGTGCCCAGTACCCCTAGCCCCGTAGAGCCGAGTCTTGCGCGCTAACGACACCACCGTTAAGGTCTGTTGATGTTCAGCGCATACTATCTCTCCTGTTTAACTGCCTACCTGCTTAAAACCCATTTGCGGGCTGCTATTGGCACGTACGAGTCTAGGTCAGGCCCGTAAGGTCGTAGTTGGGAATCAAATCCAGGTCGTGAAAAGTGGTCTACAAGGTCTAGGTCCTGGCTCTCCAGAGCTGTTTTTCAGGCTGAGTAGCGGTTGTCCTTGTCCCGGCCGGGTCGCAATGGAAGGGTTTTATTGGTGGTCGGGGACGTGAGTAGTGAGCTGACAAGCCCGAATCCGTTTTATGTAGCGTTCGCGTGTGAGGCCAGAGAGCACCGATGGATCGAGAAGGTGTGTTTCTGTCCCGGGCCTGCAGCGGGATGGATCCTTTCGACCACACACAACACGCATGATTAATTGATTGCAAAGTCGTGTAGACCGCGTCAGTAACGCTTGATTGGCTGGCGGGCTGTTGACGACGAGGCCCTGGCGCGAATTGGGTCAAACGGGTCGGCCAACGGCCCTGTATTCTTGTAATCTTTGTGGGCGCGCAAATCATGGGCGCGCGCTGTAAAAGGCTGAAGCACGAGGATGCCCTGGCTCTCCCACACGTTCCCATATCTATTGTCCCACACGCCCCCCAAGCCTTGGAAGTTGGTGCTATGCCAGCGCAGTGCAGCAATTCATACCGTACCTCGGAGTTGTTAAACTAAACTTGTGTGAGCGCGGCCGCCGGTCGCCGTGAAGCGCGTAAAGTGGTTCTGTTCTGTTCTGTGCGGTACAGTACCTAGGTACCTACCTATTTGTACCTACCTAAGTTACGGGCACATACTCTCAGTCTTAACCTAACACTTCAGTGGGTTCTTAATACCCTGCTTCATCGCCCTACTTTGTACCTCCTGTTCAGTGCTTGCCTGTCCCTATTTTCACTTTCAGTTATTTACCACTTGCATCCAACCTTATTTCACCTGCAGAACAAACGAGACCTATAATTCAATCAGATCATTGCAACTGAGGGGGAAATTTTGAGGCGCTGCTGGTGTGCATTAGGCTGTTCCCACAAAATGCCTGGTAGATGCCTGGTGTAATGGGACCTAGCTAATCATCGCGAAGTTTGAAGACAAATGGAAATTGTGCTGTACTATATATGTCGGTAAAGGCAGGTAGGTACCTAGCCTATTTATGTGCGTAGTACCGCTTTCGAACCTGATCTCCGGTACAGTTACTGCAGTGCGTTGCATCACTATTCATTGTCGATACCAGCATTCTGGCTCGCTGCTGGTGTGTGATGGCAGCGCCCAACCGTTGTAATTCGTCTTGCAAATGGGCTTTTCTTATCTTGTCCCTGAACAGAGATGCTTTGCTTGGGTTAGAATTTTGCACCGTTGAATATTTATGAGCGAACCTCGTACCGTATTACTACTTTCGACGGAAGATGTTGGTGACTTTTAGTTTCTTTTCGGTACTAGGCAGCATGCAGTATCCATGCCGGGCTGATGGTACGACTCGATGCGATTGGTAAATACCTACAGCGAGCTACAAAGTATTGTCAGCTGCAATCTCGTCTTCCCCACGGCCTATTTGCTCACTTGGGACATGATCTTCGGCGATGGTGCTCTAAAAGAATCATCTTCAGCCTACCGCACAGTTTTCCTAACCTGGTACAGATGTAAAGACGCACCTATTTTACTTGTTTCTTTTTCTTCGTACATAGTTATAATACAGATGCATAACAGTCAAGCTATAAATCTGTTATACTACTACATATATTCCAGTCTCCTAATCAGAATGAATGTATGCTAACACCTTGTAATAATAGTCTGAGTAATAGCTACTGCATAATGCTCAAACAGGCGGACTCCACGCACATTTCAATGGCTGGTCTAGGTACTCTCCTTTACACAGCTCAAAGCTGGCTTTGAATGTACTTAGATAGAATACCGGAGGATCTCTTAGTTTGCATGGTCGGTATCCGACTACGGATAACGCAAAACAATGCTTCGGCCACTTCACTACTAGGAGCAGGTAGGTGCTGCACTTAATGCGGCCAAATACCTTCACCTTACACTGCTCCTTGTCAACGGTTTTCGCGTCGAACCTCACGATACACGGTAGTACTACTAGTCGTATGTGCCTAGGGTCATAGGACGACACTTACATAGGGCATGGGAGGATGCTACTCTGCCTACCAGTAATACTGGCGCTATGGGTACTATCATACCGTCATGGTGGAGCGAGAAGCATAGTGGCACAATTACGTGCATATCTTCAACTAAGATGTACGTGCTAGTGTTATGTACCAGTAGTACGTGATCTATAAACAGGCCTCTAAAGAGGAGGCCGTGGAAGGTCAACGGTAACGAGGCCGGCCAAACAAACAAATACCTACCGCTCAATCAATAAGACAACCGGTTTATTACAGCATACAACAGATGTATGTATGGCCGGGCGGCCGAAGGAGCGTCCCAGGGCATTGTTTGTATGGTTCAATCGTGTTCTTTTTTTGTTGACTACAAACAGACTTGCATAATAAACAGTCAGTCACAATGTAGTTGGCTTGGCTCTGCCGGACACAGACAGATATCGCAAACGTTTAATCTCAATGTGACTGAAAGGTCACTAGCGGTCCGTTTGATACCACTCCTAATACAGTCCAGGTTTGATGGGAATGTTACTGTACTGCACAGTGTATATTTAAGACTAGGACCTCCTTGCTCCACTTCTAGCCAAAACACCTTATTAGAGTACAGTATCAAGTTGTAGAAACGCTCAGAGATAACCTACTACATATGTGACTTATATGAAATGTTTCGGTGATATGCTCTAGGAAGCCGTAGAGTTTCTCTGCGTCTCTCTTTCGACCCGGAAAAGGGGAAAGCCAGATTGACCGAGATATCAATTGCAAACTGCTCTCCTATCTTGCTGCCGTGTTTAAGCAATCAGCGCAACATGTGTGAATCCCATCATATGTAGTAACCCCCCGTTAATCCTGATGGAAAAGAAGAGAAAATAGAAGGGGATTGGCTACTAGCTAAGCCAGCGAGTCAGCAAAACGGTCTACCTACCTTTTCTCGTGACTTTGGTCGCATCTTGTCAAGTAGGCCGCATAGATGTAGGTAGGTAGTACAAAGGGCGAGAAGAACTACTACGCGCTTCCTCTACAGTATCGGGCTGACGCAATTATCATTAGTGATACTGTGCAATCCTTTTTAACACTGTATTTCTTAAGAAGTTTCCTAGGTTTGGGCTTCTGCAAGTACTGGGATAGCGCAAGCTTCCGACGAGACCATTAGGCGTATACTTTCTTTTCCGTAGCAGGCTTGGATAAAAGTAAAAGTATAGGTACTCTCAAAGCTCGGGGCTTCACCTATGCAAGCGGATCATATCTTGGGTGATTGATAACGTTATAAAAATAAGAAGGGAGACAGTAGCGATAAATAAGAGGCACGAAGCAAATAGGCGTCGAAAATCGCCAGTAGAAGCACCCACCATATTAGCACTGGTGAACGCTCACAGGCGTGCCACCGAGGTAGGTAGCTAAAATATGTGCCTTAGGGCTCTCAGACTCAGGCCTGTGGTCAAAGGTAGGTACGTATGGGGGATGAGCATCTCAAGTTATGTGTTAACACTGCAGGTTAGATATAGCTACCTAGTTGCTAGTGGGTAGGTTAGAAGGTTCGAGTTAGCAGGCTAGGTAGGTGAATGCTTGACACTGTGAATCGGTACCTACCATACAGTACATCACCAGGCTGAGGGTACTTCTGACCTGCATCTCAGCCATTGCTGCTCTCTTGCATCTTACAGGCCGTCCCGTGTCGCGTTCCTTGCCAGCCCCTGCTGGGCCCATGTCCATGATGCCCATGATGCCAATAATGCCCCGTCCCAGTCTTGGTGCTGCGGTGGTGTGCAGTGTGCAGTGGTTCCTTCCCCTGTACATCCTATCCATCCTGTACATCTTCCTTGTACATCTCCCCGAGGTGTACGTCCCAGCTTGTAATTGAATTGTACTGTGGGCGGCCGTCTGCGTCTTAAAAGTACTTCTCTCCTAAAAGCCAATCTCTTCCAATCCTTTTTCATCTCCTGCATCCTCCTCCAACTCGAGGCCATCTCTCCTCTCCTCCCCTTCCTCACCTCTCCATCCTCCTCCATCCGATCCATTCGTTCCCTTCCTCTCGACACATCTCCTACGATAGTCTCCCTGCTCAATGAAAAGGAGAGGAAAGGAGGAGAGAGCAAACCATTAGGGTCCGTCACTAGTCGAAAAGGAATAGTAGAACAGCCGAGTCGAGAGTGTGATAGTCGGTATACCTAGGACAAGAGAAGGTCAGGAACGAAGTAAAGCAGTAGTCTCCCTATTCGCTTTATTAGACACCGAGCCCCCTTCTTCCTCGAGTATTATCAACCGACCAATCCGCCCGTCCCTCTTGTTGGAATTCCTCGCAATTAATATTTTTTCTCTTTTGACGAGGAATCTGTCAATCGCCACATTCCATCCCCCCTTCGGCTTGCTCCATCCCCACACCAACCCACGCTCTCCCACCCCCTTTGGTCAGCGTCCGAATCATCGGTCGACACCATCGTACTCATTCCGCGGTCGCTATCCCTCACCCAGGAAGAGAGAGTGCTGCCTGGCCCTACGTGTGCCCGCGGTACCTGGAATCCGACTTTGGTCATCCTAATAAAGTGGATCTACTCCAGACATATCAGTCTCGGGCTCTATACCAGTAGAGTCTGGCACTGACTGGAGCATCCTACCCGCGAGCCCTACATGACCCCAGTCACCCGAACGACTACTCCCCGATAGAAGCGTCGCTTGTGTAGAGGTACGTAAATAATCGCAAGGATTTTCAAAACTACGGGCTGCCTAAATTGTGTGATTCTGATTGTGCCTCTGGTCTGGATAGTGGCATGCCGATAGCTCCCCAGTGTTCTAACGGTACACTCCGCACACACGCTTCTTCGTCTTTTGCGTTGAGCAGATAGATTTGCTTGCCCCGTGGGACCCGTTAACTCGCTGTTCCCACCTCGTTTCTCAGGAATCGTCTAATTTCCTGTCGACTAATTGTGGCGGTAAGGGATAGCCAATTAATTTTCATCTCCTATTTATGCATATCTTCGTATGCATAGTCGCACATGTCAAAACACGCAGCATCCCTCAGCCTGTCTATTGGAGAACCTCTAGAGACACAAAGGCACGTCCAAGGGTTGTCGTTGCGTGCCAGATAACCTCCGCGTCGAGTTACAATGCGTACCTAGGTCAATTGATCGGCGTCTCGAGACTAACTTAATTTATTGCAGAGCAAATCCACTCCCTCAACCCTCTTTAAAGGTTCCAACTCCCCGGACCTCAGTCGATCTCGAAACCAACGATTTCGCAGTGTCGGCACCATTCAGTCCCAGTCATTCATTTGTTTTTTAAGTTTTAATTCATCACACTCATTAATAACCTAATGTTAACACGGTCTGTCTTGTTGGGATAATACGCTCATTTCTACTCGCAACGGCCAACTTAATACTCTCACTCAGTAACAAGATTCCTGGAGAACCTGACCATCACTCTTTCAATACCTCTCTATCTCTAACCTACCGCCGACCAAGTCTATCCGCCGATTAACCACAACATTGTCGCGATGGCGTACACAACCTCGGGCGACTGCGACTTCTTTGTCGAAACCGAAGAGCCTCGACGCATGGACATTAAGGACGCAGCCAAGATGCTGGCTCGCAACAGACAAGAAATGATAGCCAACGATCTCTCCCGTCTCGCTGCAGATGAGTATCTCGAGGATATCATGCAGCATGTCAGACAAATGGAAGTAAGTGTCTGTCTGTTTATCGCCTTGCCGCATGGCATTCATCCGCTTGTTACTACTGTATATTGGTTCCGGGTACGCTAGAATACGACAATTGACCGTTTCGTACAGGATGAAACGTTACCTGACGCCAATTTGATCGACATGCAACGAGAAATTAAGTGGTTTATGAGACCATACTTAATTGACTTCCTCGTCGAGGCGCACGCCGCGTTTGCCCTCCTCCCCGAGACTCTGTTTCTGACCGTCAACTTACTGGATCGCTACTGCTCGAAACGAGTTGTGTACAAACAGCACTATCAACTTGTGGGGTGTGCTGCACTATTGATCGCCGCCAAGTACGGGGACAAGAAGGACAGAGTACCCCAGATCAACGAGTTGAACAATATGTGTTGTGGTCTGTACGATTCCGGCATGTTCACTCAGATGGAGATGCATGTGCTTAACACGCTCGATTGGACCATTGGAACTCCCACTGTGGATTTCTTCACACAGCTAATTGTGGTGGAAGAGGCAGACGATCGCGAAGTCGAGCACATGGCTGCGTACCTCTGTGAAATCGCATTATATCATCGCGACTTCGTGTCGACAAAGCCATCGATAATGGCTCGGGCTTCGCTCGCGCTCGCACGCGCTATTCTAGGACGGCCAGAAGTTAACGACGGCACGTGGGATCACGTTGAACACCTCACTGTTTTAACACTGTCCCGGCATTTACACCAGCCCTCTGCCACACTGTCTCGAAAATACTCTTCGTCTCACCTCTCGCGTGTGTCCGTGGTCCTTGTGGAGTTCCTGGCACAGCAAGCCGCGCTGTCGAGAAGAGCGCAGCAAGCACCCCCATCACCCCCTGCCGAGCCAACATTGATTGCAAGCCACTCGAACATATACAACACACCACAAAAGGGCTGCGGTGCCGCGCCTGGTCCAGCAGATGGTTATATGACACCGCCTATCACTCCCGACGGAATGTGCTTCACTACAAGTGACCCTACAAACAAATACGTTCCGCCCCGGTGTCCAGTCACTCCTACACCCCAAGTTCCCGGCATAGGATATCAACGACAACAACAGCATCACTACGCAGCCTACCCTTACGACGAATATCATAACCAGATGGTACTTTAGGAACCTTACCTTCGAATTATGGAATTATCGAAGAGACTCGTGCGTTACTGTTCATAATTACGCCCATTGCCTCGGCTATCATGGGCATCTACTACCACTTCACCGCACGACCTGTACCATTGGAAGAGAAAAAAATTGTTGCATAAATTGACGGTTCGGGATTTTCTCCATGGCATTAGCGACTTGATTCAATTTCATTTCCTTTTTCAGTCATACCCATTGCGCGATTCATGCATCAAATCCACGAACGAATGCCATAACCAAAAAAAAAAAACTGATTTCAGCTTTGCGAGTTCAGGCGTCCAGTTGCATTCCATTCTACACAAAACGCCCAGATTGCAAAAAGGATGAGATGAAAACACGCGCGAGCAAATGTAACCCACAGGGAAGGAAGCGTGGGAAGTTGAAAGTAAAAAAGGAGTAGACGCTCGATGATTTGCGAGGCCGTCGGAGGAAGATGGCGCAATATGGATTGCGGAGGATTCATCCATGAGTGAACGCACACGCAGACGGGTGACGACGCACCCATGATTACTTTACCTTTACACCGGCCATCGCTTTGGCTTCGGCAAGGCGCTTGCAGACGCATGTTTGCGCTCTGCTGCCGTCGCACGATGACGACGACTTGGTCGCACAGACATTTGCATCAATCCCCCCGGAGGGAGAATAATCAATTCTTTTGCGGAGGCAGATTGTGTGGACTCTGAGGCACGAAAGGCATTATCCAGTACCGCCTTTCGAGGACTATGTGTCGTCATTGAAGACGACTTCACATTGGTAGTTGCGTTGCCTACCACACGTAAATACATCAGACCACTAAAACCCCTGCAAATCTCTGATCCTGTCCCTATTGGAACTGTGACATTGTAGTATGCGTACCGTATCTAACCTATCAAGTAGTCCTCGCCCTTCGGAGTCAATGTGATTGCCAGTAACAGGTGAACAATGTGCACAGCAGACTTGAGATGGGCTGTGCTGCATGCATGCATACATAAATAAAGTTCAGAGCACATATAGATACTCATTTTCTCTATAAATACCTGGGTAGTACCTACGTATAAGTAGGTACATATAGATGCCCGTATACATACCTAGATTCATACATGTGAATACCTACGTATTTAGAGCCAGCTTAGAGTACACATATTCGAAATGTTATCAATGCCATCTCAATGTATTGAGGTGTCATTCGACGTTGGGTTTTTAGTGAATGAGACAAGGGTAGCTTAATACATACAGGCACACTCATATGAAGCTAATATCTATACTATACAAACGTGGGTTAGGTAGCTACGGTACATACATAAGGTATTGTAGCTCCAAGGTGGTAACACTTGCTGTTTTCTCCACGTATCATTGTGTAGCAGAAGAGTGGATCAGGCGCCTGGGACATAGTACATAGGTGGGCACAAAATGCATACCCTGTAAGCTAGGTAGTCTAGCACAACAGGTACAGCAATGCACTGATAAAGGGGACTGCACAGACCACCTCGGCTGCAGCACTTGCCTCCCACAAACCTATATGCGAATTGCTCAAAAAATTATACCGGTCCCCCTCCACCGGCGAAATTCCCCAACCAACCTCAAAAAGTTGGCACTAACCTCACAGCTCACAACACCTGTTATACCTGCCTGGAGAGCACGACTTCCTCGACGGCCAATTCATCTTTTCTCTCACCCGACCCCAAATTTGAGCGACAATCATGGCTGACAGAGGCGACCGAGGCGGTGCCCGTGGAGGTTTCGGTTCCAGAGGCGACCGTGGCGGTGATCGAGGCCGTGGCCGCGGACGTGGACGTGGCCGTCGTGGTGGTCCCAAGGACGAGAAGGAGTGGATGCCCGTCACTAAGCTTGGCCGTCTCGTGAAGGCCGGTAAGATCAAGAGCATGGAGGAAATCTACCTGCACTCTCTGCCCATCAAAGAGTACCAGATTGTCGACTTCTTCTTGCCCAAGCTCAAGGACGAGGTCATGAAGGTACGACTACTTTTCTGATTTAAACAAGAACATTCTTCTCCACGTTGTCTGCCTCAGATTTTTCACCCCGAGATTTTCTGTCGTCCAATTCGCCGTCCAGAGAACACATCCAAAACCAATGCGATACCCCTCCATATGCGACAAAGCCGCATGCTAACATGATACTTCCCCCCGATACAGATCAAGCCCGTCCAGAAGCAGACCCGTGCCGGTCAGCGAACCCGATTCAAGGCCATCGTCATCATTGGTGACTCCGAGGGCCACGTTGGTCTTGGTATCAAGACCTCCAAGGAAGTTGCGACCGCCATCCGCGCCGCCATAATCATCGCCAAGTTGAGCGTCATCCCTGTCCGACGTGGTTACTGGGGTACCAACCTTGGTCTACCTCACTCTCTGCCCGTCAAGGAGAGTGGAAAGTGCGGTTCAGTCACAGTCAGAGTACGTAACAAAAGGGTGTTATTATAAATACCTCTCTGCTCTTAGACGGTGTTAAGATATTAACTCGAATATAGTTGATTCCTGCTCCTCGTGGTACCCAGATCGTCGCTTCCCCCGCCGTCAAGCGACTCCTCCAGCTCGCTGGTATTGAGGACGCCTATACCTCTTCGTCCGGCTCTACCAAGACTCTAGAGAACACCCTCAAGGCTACTTTTGCCGCCATCTCCAACTGCTACGGCTTCCTGACCCCCAACCTGTGGAAGGAGACAAAGTTGATCCGCAGTCCGCTCGAGGAGTACGCGGACACTCTCCGGGAAGGCAAGAAATATTAGAGAGCAAGTTTCGGGCATACGGCGTGGATCTCTTTTCGGGCTTTGTTTATTTGCATCGGTGCCAGGTAGGCAGGCATCGGCTTGAGGTAGCAAAAATAGCACCTATCATCTGACTAATTTGCTTCCCTTTTGCATCATCTCATATTTGTGCTCTTTTCAGTGCCCCATGCCTGTACATTCTTCCCTTCTCCCCGCGCTGGAAAGCCCGCGAATGAGAAGGGAAGACTGTACTCTGAATTACATGAGCCTGTTGGTAGACCTTTCAGTCATATATGTAATGGTAAGGTACCCGATCATTCATCGAGAGTTTCTTGTGCACATGGCGAATACATGCGCGGTCAGGTATTGGCAAGATAGAGTTGTCTTCACCTACAGGGAAACCACAGCTTCGTGACATTCCGCCAGTGTCAGATACTATGCGCAACTTTACTCCTCCCATATTTTAATATGCCGTGCCTACCCTGTGAACTCCTTACTTTGTCGTTTCCACCGCGCCTTGCTATGCTGCATTCCTCTTCTTTTTCCCGCTTGGGGGCAATGGCGATGTCAGGATAGAACGACCCAGAGCACCTGTAGGCGTTTCCTACTAGGTAGGATCAGAAACTGGAGCACCATCGCTAGCTAATCTATCTTCTTTCTTCTACTTATACTCCGGTCATTTTAGCTTGCTTCAACTTTTTCAACGGACCATATGCCATCGGTTTTGGTGTTTTTGGTGTTTTTGGACTTCAAAAAAATCAATTTTGGCCCAATTTTGAACGTTCTGTTTCAACACACACACCATTATATACCATCTACCTCGCTCCCTCAAAAGAGACTCTAGTTCGGTGTCGCTCGCTCGTTACTAATCACCGTCGACCAAGAGAAAGCGATGCCATTCGACATTCCCTCCCCGTCGACAGCAAGATGTCTACTGATTGCTACTCTCCTATCTCTTGGGGTTTTAGCCACTGTTTCTGTCAGGAACGGCTACACCACTCGCTCGCCCCAGGAATATGACCATTCACCGAAAGCCGGACTTCAGGTTACAAGCCTTGAGAAACGTCTGCTTGGACTTGGCGGTGTGGTTGGGGCCGTGCCTAGTCTTTTAGGGAATCTCGTCCCAGGAGGCATAGCCAGTTCATTAGTAGCCCAGGTCACAGGCGATATCAATACTTTACTCCCTATACTCGGTGACACCAGCGTTGACTCTCCGAGTGGTGTACCTCTCGTCACCGGTGGACCAGCAGCGCTCCCAATAACCGCTAAACCTATAGCAACAAAGGCTCAATTGCATGGTCTCGCCGGCAAGTTAGAAGGTCTTCTCACCGACATCCTACCTGTTGCCGCACCTAGTATAATTGCCGCAGTCACTGAACACGCAGTTCATGTAATTGCGTCTCTAGAAGCAATAGCAACGGATGTTGCGTCCTTGGGTACCCAGGTTGCAGGAGACCAGATTCTGGCCCCGGACGCTCTTAGCCAGATAGGCGGACTTCTAGGTTCGTTAGACTTGAGCGTCAACGATATAATAAAAGATGTTACGTCCAATCTAGCTTCGGATCTCCCTCTCCCGGTTTTACAAGATGTAGAACAAGCTATCAGCAGTGGGCTAGCTGATGTTGTCGGAGCCGCAAACGGTCCGCTCTCGCTCGTAGGAGACCTAATCGAGCAGAATGTTTGCGGTATTGTCACCCCTATTAACGGTGTCCTCGCTACTGTTGCCGGATTCTGCGGTGGTATGTCCTCTGAAGTGGCTCAGGTATCATCCGAGCTCGCAACCGCTCCTGTTACAAATCCGGACGCTACCTTGACCGGCGATGCTCCTACAAGTACGATACCTGCAGTGTCAGAGTCCCCCACCACAGCCGAAGCCTTGACTTCAGCCGTCATATCGACTTCGTCGCCGCCAAACACGCAAAATCAAGGCACGGTTATGAATTCTAATAGCACCGGTGCTTCCGGAGCACCGCCTACAGTCACATCACTTTTGCCATCTATACAACAGTCCACACCAGCCGGTGCTGGCTCTTCTCAAACAGCTGTGACAGGCACTGGTAAGTTTATAAGCTTATATACGTTACTCAGTCCCTACTTTTCCTTTCCTGCAAACCTATCCTAGAGCTGACGGCATTCTCAACTGAAGGAGTTGTTACTATGACTAAATATCAAACAGTGGTACAGTCATGTATCTCCAACTCGGTTCAATCCGTAGCTACGTAAGTCACTATCCTCGTAAGTTTTCCATTGAGTCATATCCTAACAGTTATACATCACTAGCCAGACAGTTACTTTGACAGTCATGCCACCGTGCCCTACGTCATCATGCCCCCAAGCTTCTCAGGCGACGTGCGACTGTCCCAATGCCAGCCCTACTTCGCCAGGGAGCAGTGGTGCCCAAGGCCCATGCCCTGGGACTGGTTATACATGCAAGGACTGCCTTGATGGATGGTTCTGTCCCCCAGCTCAGACGCCAGCACAGCCGGCTCCGTGCGGATATGGCTGGCCATGTGCTCATTGTGAGGGTGGCTGGTTTTGCGCTCCTATTCAGACCCCTGGGCCATGTGGAGGCTCTAGTGCGTCTACAACGGCGCATCCGACAACATCAAGAGGAGCCGGGCAAGCTAAGCCGAAGCCTCCTCCGCCAGAACAAGTCACGGGCTGGAACTATTGCGGTTGTTGGCGAGATGACCCGAGTCAGAGGGCCTTCAGCCCAGAGGCTTTCATCCCAGAGCTGCTCACAAACGAAGCTTGTATACAGCATTGCATGGTCAGCGGTTTTCTCATGGCGGGCACAGAAAACGGCGACAGTTGTTTCTGTGGAAACTTTCTTAACGGCACCCAAAAGATGGAGGATGCAGTCTGCTCAACGCCGTGCTCTGGCGATTCCACCCAAAAATGCGGGGGTCTGCATGCACTCAGCTGCTACAGTCCTGATGGTGAGCCGTACGGTTGGGCCAGTGCTGGGCCTCAACCACGCGCACCCACTATTCAACCGCCCCAAGTCGCATCGTTGGATATCGGGGGTGTGGCCCATACTCGTGTGACGACACCAGTAGTCATCTTCCCGCCGAAAGGCGGAGATCCAGCCGATATCATAAGCGTATACGGAAAGATAACAAGTCAGCCTCTAGGAGACCTCCCCCGCGGCTTTACTCTTCCCTCACCTCAGTCGTCAGCATTACCATCAACGCCCTTCAACGGGGGAGGTGTGGCCCCGGGACAAGGAACCTTGCCGGTTACGTCTAGCAGCGGCCCTACTGCCAACCCTCCAGCCACCCCAACTGATCCTAGTGGCCCAGGACATTCTGCTCCTTCCGGGGCTCCTAGCTCTCCTGGGGCTTTCAGTAGTTCTACGACTCCGAACGGAAATGGTGGTGTTGCACCAGGTCAAGGTACGGTGAATTCTTCGCCGTCCAGTGGACAATCCAATCCAGCCCTATCCACAGGCACTACAACAGGGGCTTCAAGTACAAACGCAACGCCGAGCAACTCTGGCGGCAGCATGTCAACAGCGCCATCGAACAGTCCTAGTGGAACCGGTCCAGATATTCCAGGAACAACTACACCTCCTAATGGTGCCGGGGGAGTTGCGCCACAACATGGCCAAGAGTCAAGCACAAATCCTAGTGACCAGAACCCAATTACTTCTCCGCCGGGAGGAAGTATGACTCCATCAGGCATGACACCGAGTAGCGGCAGCGGACCCACGAGCATAGAGTCAGGGACAATGCAACCCTCACCTAGTAGAACTGGAACAGGGCCGGGTCCTAGTCCGACGTCTCCAGACCAGAGCCCAGGGCAGACAGAGGGTACAACCACGCCGTCCGGAGCAGGAAGTGCCCCAAGTTCAACGCCACCAACTGGAAGCGGAGGCCAGTCCAATAACCCGTCTTCGTCATCTCCAATTAATGGGGGAGGCGTTGCGCCGGGACAGGGCCAACCGACAACATCATCACTAAACAGTGTGCCTGCCACCTGTACGCCTGGGTCTACCGATCCAATATGTATTCCCCAAATCCCAAACGAAAGTACGTCTCCTGATCAGAGCCAACCCGCCACTACCACCCCGGGTACCGAGTCTCCTTCCTGCACTCCAGGCTCGAATGATGCCACGTGTACGTCGCCAAACGGTGCGGGTGGCGTGGCTCCGGGTCACCGGGAACCTTCAACGTCTACGCCGGGTCCCGTTCCAAGCACTTGTGCAGCTGATTCTACCGATCCTTCCTGCACCGCGCCCGATAGTGGAGGCGGCGTTGCCCCCGACCAGAACCAGCCCAGCGGTCCAACAAGCTCGACAGTCCCAGCTAGTCCAGGCAGCCTGACCAGCCCCACAGGGCCTGCCAGTGCTACAGGTCCGACGAGCCCAACAAGCCCAACAAGCCTGGAAAACGCTCCCTCCGGTAGCAGCAGCACATGCACACCGGGCTCGACAGATACGAACTGCGCCGCGCCTAGTAACAATGCCAGCCATAGTCCCAGCGGCGGGATAGCTAGTCCATCCACGACGCCTACTCCGGGGTCAGCACCGACTATGGGTGACACATCATTTACGTCTAATGTTGGAAGCAGTGGCAAGGGTAATGGACCTAGCGGGCCGCGCTCGACGCTAAATGGGAGCAACGGCTCAACCACTGCACCACCGTCTCCGTCTCGAGGTTCGAATGAGCCTCCATTGACCACAGCCACAGTTCCCCCCTCCCTTTCCCCTGCTCCGAGCTCAACGTCACCGTCAACGCCGAACGGAGCAGGTGGTGTAGCGCCGGGCCAGCAGACTCCTCCTGGACCCGAAGTCACCACTCCGAGCAGTGGTATTAGCAGTGGGGGCTCAACGAGTAACCAGCCCCCCAGTACACCACCGGGTAGCAACGGCCAACAGAGCTTCCCCGGAGGCTCAGGTTCAAGTCCAGGTGTCAGTGGCAGCGGTACTCCAACAGCAGCAGCAGACACAAACACAAACACGGAGCTCAATCCGGAACCGTCGAATGATGCCAGTGCTACTTCCACCCCTACTTCTCCGCCTGGAACGCCGGGACAATTGTCACAGACACCGACACTCTCGCTCAATCCGAGTCCGAGTCCGAGCCTAAGTTCTGATAACCCAGGGGCAGGAGCCGCGGGACCTAATCCTGCATCTACAGGTCCTACTTCAGTATCATCATTTGCGTACTCCCCCGGTGTGGTCCCATATGGCGGCGGCGGCGGCTTTTCTTCTTTACCGTCATTGACAACCATGACTTCTTCCTTGGCTCCTCCTTCCATGCTTATATGGCGAGAGCCGGACGGTAAAGAGGGGGCGCCTACCATGGCGATGCCTATGCCGGATGGTAATGGTGTCGTTAAAATGCTTGATTTTGAAGAGAAGGAGACAGAGACGCTTACGACCGGGAGCAGGACTACCACTTTATTTTCGAGGTCTGCGGATCCGAGATGGCAGCGTATACGGCCTGTTTATGTGTGGTGAGGAGTCTTCGTATCTGAAAAAAAGAAAAAGTAATATAGGAAAGAAAAAGTGAAACAAGGAGAGCAGGGGAAAGAAGAAAGGAAAGGCTTCAGTTAGTGAAAACTACTAAGCCAGGCAAGCAAAAAGAAGCAAAGGAGATTAGTTATTTACTTACACGGGGGAATATACAAAAGGACCAAGGAAAAACAATACGATATAGAAATGAGGAAAGTAATAATGAGAGTCAGAAAAGGGGTCACACTTTTTTTGGACTTTTGTATTTATTTATGAGACTAACCTACCTACCTACCTACCTAACCTATAAACTTAAGCTAGGTGTATATGTGTATATATGTTAAAGTGGCGGTTACAGTATAAGCGGTTTTTTGCCTGGTCAGGGTTTACTTTGGTTCAGTCTACATACATTGGTCTAATAAGACAGTCCAGTTAACTCTGTTTAGTTCTTTCTATTCTATTATGCTCAGATCAGTTTGTTTTAGTCAGCTTAAGCTGTTTCTACATTGTATAGTAGATACAAGTTCCCCCTTTCCTGTCCATTCATCGTATCCTGTTGTGTACTAGAATGTACAGCTGTAGGTTGTGTTACGATCAATCTGCTATTGGGCTATATTGTGGCTTTACACTGCTAGTGTACTTGTCTTCTCCTTCATCTCCAAAGACTTACACACCAGACACACGGTACATATGAACTACTTAAGTACCAGGGTAATATAATGTTCGAGTGTCAATAATATGCATATCTCTCCAGTTTTCAAGTCCATCCCTGCTGATGTTATTTATTCCATTTCATGCCTATCTGAAGCCCATGCAAGATTGTTTTTCTTGGTTTATATTATGAGAATTCACATATACACAGGAACGTAAACAGGAGTATGAACATGAACATGAAGTCATGATTTGGTTTCTATCCGCCCCACCCTGTCTCTAGACTAATCTGAGTAATGCGTGAACTTGACAGGACAGGACAGGATAGATATTCGGTAAGTAGGACGGAGAGGAGGTGGTAGTTTTGACTTGCGTCTCTTTTTATCCCTTAAACGTTAGAATAAGCGGGACAGAGATGGGATATATATCTCCATCTCTCTGACTGTCAGAATGTGCTATCTACCTAGCTAGATAGCCAACAAAGCAAGAATGCTAGCTAGTAGTGAATGAGTGAGGGAGTGAACAGACATCGTAACCCGGTTCCAAATAATAGTACAAAGTTTTTTGTATCAACAGGAACAGCAGACGCCATACAATTTAGGACGGGTATCTCATGATAGTTAGTTTACTCATTTTTTGTATCCATTCTCGGCTTTGTGTGTGGGCTGCTTAAGTTTCCTACTAGGCTGCCGCTGGCTTTTGTGGATAAAGGGGGGATGAAGTGGCTCTAGGCCGCATCATGCCTTGCCAGTTGAATCTTTGACGATGAGGTTATCAGAAGGCTCGACTCGTTGAGCCCACTCACTATTTTGCATAGGTAGCTAAGTTAGCGCATGTCTCAATGCAAGGTAGAAGTATCTCCAAAGTTCAGGTAAACTCACGTCCAACTGCCATCATAAACCTTACGGTTCTCTGCTGAGCCAAAACCAGCCTCTTCTAGAGCGGTGTCGATGACAACCGCTGTAACACCAGTACCGCAGCTTGAGATGATAGGTTTTGAGGGATCGACTCCCTTTTGTTCGAATACTTTCCTTAACTGGTCTTTCGGCAAGAAGGCTTTGGTGGTCGGGTTCAGCAGCTCGCTAAAGGGAATGCTGATAGAACCGGGCATGTGGCCAGATGACAGTCCTTCTCTGGGCTCAGGGGCTTCACCGGTGAACCTAGCGTGGGGTCTGGCATCCAGAATCTGCACTCCTTCGGCACCCTCCTTATTGGAATCTAATGCCACCTCACGCACCTCTTCGTAACTGGCGACCTTGGATTCGTCAAGCTCAGGGATCGGATATGGGTTGCACTCAACGCTGTAGAGATTTCCCGATTCTGTGGGGTAGCCCTCTTCCACCCAGAGCTTGAAGTTGTTAAGAATATGTACCTTGGGATGTCCAAAGACACGTAGGGTCCAGCCAACACGTGGTGCGCTGAATATGCCGGTCTCGTGGGAGTCGTATACCACGACGGTGTCATCCTTTCGAATGCCCAACTCGCTCATTGCCTGGGCGAACTGTTTGGCGGTGGGAAGCATGTGTGGGTAGGGCGAGTGCTTATCTTTGACCTTATCAAGATCAAAGAAGCGAGCCCTAGGGATGCGTTTCTCAACAAAGGTATCGATGCCGGTACGCGAATCATTGGGCAAGAACCACGAGGCGCAGAGAGGGATGACACGGGGGTCAGTGCTGATGGGGGAGGGTGGACTTGTCTTGAGAGCCTCGGCGAGCTCTTTCGGAGTGACAAGATATGACGAGAGGTATCGGCGGGTATCCATTTTCGTGGCAGCGGTCTGAGAATTTCGGAAAAGTTGTCGAGGAAGGGTAGAGCTAAATGTAGCTCTCGTGGAGCGGAGAATACTTATAGTGGCCATGGTGGGATGGGTTGACGTGCGTGCGGGTGGAGTGCAGTCAGAGCTGACAAAACAAAATATCGCCGACCGGTCGGTGCTGCAATGTCGCGTGCTGGCGCTGGTCTGCCACTGGAGCTCCGGGTTCGGAAGTCTGTTGATATATGGATAGTTGATCGATAGGCAAGAACTCCCAGCAATGAGAGATCAGTATTTTATGTATCACACTTCACAACACGGGCGGGCGGACAAAGTCCGATTGCTACCAAGCGATTCGTCCTAGACACAGCTCAGCGCCTCTCCCATAGACAAAGAAGAGAACTTCAGGTCTTTTGTGCTGATAATGTGAACACCCCTACAGCATGAACTGCAGCTAGATAAACGGGTAGAGGAACTTAACAAGAGCGTATGAAATGGAGGAGAGAGGAGAGGGGGGGACGGGAAGGTTTGATTGTCCCCAAGAGATAGAGAAAAGATGCGGGGAGCTATCTGAGCTTAGCTTTCATGAGCTCATTCTTAATGTGAGGTAACGAGTTGTTGCTGCTCGTTGTTGTTGTTGTGAATAAGACGCTAATGAAAGTAGGTAGACGAAAGTACTGAGTCACCTCCTTGAACAGTTGAACTGAGCTTAGGTGAAATAAAAAAGTTCAGATGTCTTATCGCGAATTGATCCTTGCTATTCGTCCAAACAGCTGAAGCAATAGCAATGCCGAGCTGCAAAACGGCTGCAGGTGCGACAGGTAATGCCTACGTGAACCTTAGCAAATACCAAGGTAGATCTAGGTAGCTACCTACTTACAGCAACAGATAAGCGATAAAGCTTCAAGCTGCTAGCTGCCGGGCGGTTTAAAGTGGAGATTGCTTCAGTGACTGCGATTACTTATATGTACGTACCTATGTAGGTACGTACTTCCAGTGAAACCTCAAGGGCAATTACGATACAAACGTGATCACAACAACAATAACAATAATTTTGGATTGTAACATTTGGCAGCCATGCTGCAACATCCACACCAGGCCCAAGTCTGATATTATCCATTATACTCCCTGTCACGTGCCATGAAAGTCAACATCAAAAAGTGGAACGCTGTAGCGACATGGCGTTGGGATCTTCCCGAGGACGACGTCTGTGGTATTTGCCAGGTGCATTTCGATGGGACATGTCCTACCTGCAAATATCCCGGTGACGATTGCAGTCTTTGTACGTTTCCTTCCTGATCCATACGGGTTATTAGATCTACCGCACGGCAGACAAGTTCTGGCTGCTATTGGATTCTCCCATTGCACAGCCCACGAAGGATGGGATAGATAACTAACCGCACCCTTCTAGTATCTGGGAAGTGTGGGCACAATTTTCACATGGTAAGTGACCGGCCGTTTTATCCACAAATGTGGCCTTATTGGACGGGAAGCTTATTCTTGCAATTTCGAAGCACTGTATCATGGAATGGATCAAGCAGGACTCGGCAAAAGGACAATGTCCCATGTGCAGACAGAGTAAGCGCCTTTAGTACCTTTCTGTAGCAGATGATACTAATAAACCGTCACAAGAGTTCGAGTGGAACGAGACTGCTGGCGGTCAGGAACAGCAACAGGAGCAACCGCAGCCACAGGTACAAGAAGACAACGAGATTTTGTAGACACTGTCACAGCTGCGGGACACTTTGAACTTTAAGGCGTCTTTCTCTTGTCACCCAAGTTGTGGTCAAGACCTATTAGTGGAACAAGCACTGGCTGTTGAATTGCTCAACCGACTCTGTGTACTAAAGTTATCAATATAGGCTTAGACGTGAAGCTTGCAAGTAGCTTGTCTTGTTTCAAGACACAAGAGGTGTCTAACCATTGCTTCGCCTTCAGCATAAGAGTTTATTTGGCCCGGTGTTTGGCGCAACTCGTCTGAGTGCGCCGGTCTGAACTCTGAAGACCCGGCCCCAAAACCGCATTGTCTGATAAGGCTCAGAACGTCTTGTACAGTAGAAATACATACGTTAACCAGATACCCCTTAAGCCTCATTATAGGGTAGCTTGCACCAACCCGACTCCCGTTGCCTGTAGTTTATAATGTTGATCTTACCTTTTTTTATCCTGAACTAGGAATCGGGCTATAGTAAAGTACCTATTCAACGTCCCTTGAGAATGTATGTCCACAGAGGTGATAGTAAGCTACAAGCCCAAGCAGGAGTTATTAGTAGACATGATACTGGACTTATATATGCGCAGAGCAGCCCACTAAGTATGTAAAGTGGCCTCCCTATTAGATGCGAGTTCAAGTCTATCCATGAGGCACAAAATGCTGTAGATAGTCCATAATCGCATAGAGACAAGGTTTATAAGGCATGCCATGGTACAACAAAAAAATGTAGAGGTTATCAAGATCCACATTTGCATTTAAAGTTATATGATTAGGTAATGTATTCTAAGTGCGTTGCTGTATCTGGCATTTACTTCCGTCACCGCACATTACCGGACTATAAAGAGGTACCAGGTACAATAGTACCCTCTCTCCTGCAGGCGGCAACGCTACAGCCTGCAGCTGAGCTGCAAGCTCCTAACGCATTCAGTAGTACTGTATTCCATTACCTCGTCCATCAATTAAGCTTTTGCCTGCAGTTTCAGAGCTGGTTTTCTGCCTTTTGGTTATTCTTACTTACTTACTAACACTATGTAGTCTTGGGGAGCCCACGATGTGTCATTCTCACCTCCCATCATCTTCTTTCCATCCCGTCTTCATCTTGTATTATCAAACACCCATGTCCCCCAAGTCTCCCGTGGTAACCCAATCATCAACATGACGGGTCCAGCAGCCGATCATCGGCCGTCGACGGCGGAGGCAACAGCAACAGTGGACCGTCGTTCTTCACTCGACTCCTATCAACAACAACAACAACAACATGATCTTCCGCGCCCACCACCAACATTCGCACCAATCTTCACTCTTGTCAACAACACATCTACTCGATCGACCCATCATCCACACGTCCGCTACATCTTCAGCGACGATGATCCGGATATCCTAACGCAGGCCCTATCCGAGTGTGAAGAGGGCTATCACAACAACGCGTACAATGATAACCCCAACGACAATGAGGAGGGAGGAGAGGGGGCGGGGGATCCACGATACTATGACAATTCCCCGGCCAGGAATAATAATAGCAATCGCGCCATGATTCTCGAATTAGCTCCCAATGACGACGGAAGCGGCGGATACAGCGTAGCCTGGTCATCGAGTTTATCGCCGTCGTGGGCAGTGTTGGATGCACAACTTAGCCGGATATCACCGCCCTCCTCCGACGCCGGACATGGCTACTCCAACAGAGACAAAGACCGAGACCGCGACGGAAGCAGAGATAGAGACGATGAAGATGAGGATGAGGGGGCTGATGACCGGGGTGGTAATACTATGCGCTCAGGAAGATTGATGCTGCGAATCGAGGGCATAGAAACGAGTAGCAGTCGTGTTCCGTCTACCTCGGAGCTAAAGATACCATCATCGTCTCCCCCAGAGGCCTCGAATCGACAATATCACCAGCGCTCCGGTAGCCTGAGCGGGAGCGGTACTGGACAACAACAGCCACAGCAACGGGGTACCGATGATGTAGGAGCAGGGGGTGGTGGAGGAGACGACTACGCCAGTATATTGGACGAGTTTGATAAACGCATGACTACGCTGAGAAAAGTGGTCAATGCCAGCGAAGACAGAAGGAAGAGGATCGCTGCTCTAGAAGAGCAGGAACAAGCACAACAAGGACATGAACAAGTACAAGAAGAAGAAGTGATAGCCGCAGGCCAAGAGGAGAATGTCCCAGTATCCAGACCGGACATCGGCACCGCTGATACCGACCCTTCACCAGCTTGATTTGATTTGACCTGGGACTGGTATTAACTATCGTACCTAGGCTCGATGAGAGTTTATCAGGAAAGTTCTGAACCTACACTACAGGTCGAACCGTCTCACTTCACGTTACAGACAGACGGACATAAAAAGGCATGGCAGGGTCGCGATGAATTCCCACGAGGAGTAGCAAATTCTCACTCGCGTTATGTGGCCGTATCGTCATGCTTACCCAGGACATCATCCCTTAACGTTGCATATTATACTATAAAGTCAAACCTACTCACAGTTAGATGCACACATCACATATCTCTCTGGACATTCGCGGTAGGCCTGCGTCAGGTTCAAATCAGGATTTCTCGGGAAAAGGAGAACAAAGCTCCGGAACGACTACAACGGGACTCCCATTATTCGAGTTATCGAATGCATAACATAGTTCGAATGAGTCTCTACTTACAATAAAGTTGAAGGAAGATCATGGTTCAGGGTATTAGAGCCTAGGCAATTTACAATCTAGCCAGGCAAGGGGCAGCTTTCACATAGATTTTTAGAAATCATGAAAGGAGACATCACCTTCCAAGACCATCCAGGAGATGGAAACAGACAAGTTTTCTCGCTCTGTCCTGTGTATATAATAGTTCAAATCAATCATTACAACGCATATGATACCGGAGAGACAGACCATAGAATTGTAGAAATATATTCAGTTAGCCTAAAACGCCCGCCAGAATGCATTAAAAACTCGCTTTCTCCTGACAGAAATATCAGAACCCATAGACAAGAGACGGGCCGCTCTTGCATATCAAATGACCGGTAATATGTATGCAAACAGGTTTCGCACCGCTTTCTGCAGCCTTCTATACCCAGAGAGACGTCGAGTTCCTCGACCAGGATTCGACGTCAAGCCAAAATCCCATGCGCCAAACCAGCAATTGGGCGGCTCAAAATTTAGATGCGTCGCACACAACAGTTAAAAGGGAGGCTCAGAAAGGAGATGAGTTTTACGGTTTGCGAAGGGAAACCGACGGGCCTGGCAGTTTGTGGGTATAATGAAGCCAGCATGACCGGATTTCGCGCATCGTCACATCGCCTGAACAAGGATATGGTCTTTTTGCGGAGACCGAACGGCTCAGGTTAACCGAACTAGCAACGCCGCGCCCGCAAACAATCACCGCATCTCAGCCGGTTTACCGGCTGGTGTAGGCAGTTTTGTTGTGTATTTGGCTAGGTGCGCGCGTCCGACACTGGCAAACCCATCGATTTTTTATGTTGCCATGCTAGTGCTTAGTGGCAAAGTAAATAGCAATGATAGCCACAATGATGATGATGATAGCAACTGAGTGAGACATTAGCAAAGGTTCAATACGCACGTGGGAAGGAGGTAACGTACCGCAAATACCTAAGCAGATCCACTTCTTCTTTCGTGTCGCGCGAGCAGTATTGACGGCGGTGCCGATTTCAACGTTGCCCTTGTCAAGATTCTCAACAACTTCTTCGCCCTTTTGTTCGATATTTGCGACTGCTACATCCTGCTGCATGACTAGGGTATCCATGTCCTGGAATAACTGGGCCAGCTCGATCATCTGCCGTTCAATCTGCTGCAGCTGTGCATGTCGGTCCCGGACAGCGTTCCTTACGGACATTGCTTGGCCGCGACGACTGCTCTGCTCCAACGCTTGCTGGAATATCTGGCCACCAGTCTGGTCATTGACGGCAGCTTTGACCTCGTCTTCCGTGGCATCGGGCCGCACGATTCTGTATTGACGGGCCATTTGCTCCTCTGTCTTTTTGCGGAAGCTGGATTCGACCTGTTGGTACTCCCGGATGGCATCCTTCAGACGGGTGTCTACACGGCGCACCTGCTGGCCGAACTTTTGCTGGTTGTAAGGATTGCTCTTCAGCTCACGGACCCGCTGAGTGAGTCTTCTATAATTGGCCATGGTGTCGGCATTAAGTCTCTCGAGGTCTCTATTGGTGCTGCTAGATGCGGAACTATCGGCGTCGTCGAGTGATCGCTGCTGAAGCATTCTCAAATCTCGCAGATTGCTTTGGATGTCATCGATTCCACGATTGATCTCAGATATCTCTTCTAGCGCAGCATTCGGGTTCGTGTCGGAAAAGGGATCGACATTTTGAGTTAGAGGAGTCATTTCGACGGTATTGGCTATGACAAACATTAGTCCATAGGGACAATTGGCTGACCCCAGTAGCTTCAAGACTCACATCCATAATCATCATAACCCTGATTGCGGTAGTTCGGGCGCGAAGGCAGGCCTCCGCCGTAACCAGGACCGGTGTCATTGCGGTCGTCGAAAGGGTTCTGCTGTCCACCGTACCTAGCAAAGCACTATGTTAAAGGGAAGTCCATTTTCCGTGGTCAATGTGAAGATGGTATGTACCCGTACTGTTTAGCCATCGTGTCAGCCCTTTGCGTATCTCACAGAGATTTAAATTTGAGTTTTTGGGAAGCAGAAAAATAGGTACAGGAAGAACAACGGGACACATTTGAAAGACCCTTGGACTAAATTCGAGGTGTCCCTTTGGTGCTACCTGGCTCTGCGACTCACTGAAACAGGGCAGGTTAAGATGAAACACTTACGCTCATGATGGCAGCTCTGCTTGTGGTTGGAGGGCCCGGCTGGGAGCGGCAATGCAAGGCGTCCGACTTGTGGTGTACAGGTGTACAGCTATGTATTTACACCAAAAGGATACGAGAAAGACTTAGATTATCTATTAAGAATAAGGGACAAAAAAGGAGAACAAAAGACAAGAAATTTACGGGCAAAGGAAGCTGGCGCTGAGCAAGGTGATAGGATTCGCAAACTTAAAAGAGTCCCGACAAGTAGGCAGCAAGATTTGGTTGAAAAGGAGGACCAAGCTTACAGTGTACCTACATATAAAGACAAAGAGATAATAGTCTATCTAGTTGGCAAAGTCAAAAGGGCTGTGTCAGAATGGGGCTGGATTGGACAGGAGAGCGCGAAAGTCTCGTCTTGTTGCACCCAAAGTCAGACAGACACCAGGTAAGTTGGCCCTGCCTGTGCTAGCTGTACTGTACAGAGGAATTTGGCAAGTGGCAGGGGTTCCCTACCTTGCCCTGTCCAGCCCCTGAGAGATAATGACCAATCATTTCCTTTGGCGCTTCCTGGGAGCGGAGTGGGAGTTACAGGGAAGTCGATCAACAGTATCCACCGTATTTTGCATCTCCACCGCTTTATCAACGGCCTCTTCCTTCTCCAAGAACGATCTGTTTGATCTGCGAAAGGGACAACATTTTTGCTCTATGCAGCCTAATGTACAGATGTAAGCCGTTATGTGACATGCGTTGACACGCGATCCAGTCCCCAACGCTCATAGACATTCCCTGTATGTTGTTTGCGGTGGAGATAGGTAAAGTGGTGAGTCCTATGCACATACACAGTAGAGCTGTGAGATTTCTAGGTCAGCTTTGGTTTGTGGCGAGGTGAGTAAGATGCAGGAATGTGCCATTCTTAGCACAGGCTGATCGGGCTGCTCGGACTCGCCTCGTTACATATAGTCTCGTCAGAACTTTGGAAGTAGACATTCCCATGCAGCTTGGTATACTATGTATGCGATTCGGCTGTGTCCACTTTCTTATTAGTTTTAGCTTTGTTTTAGCCAGTACATATGAATGGCTAGATATTATTAGCCTCATCCTCGTATAGGTGCTATCCGACCTACGGGAGCAAGATTGGTATACTCATATAATTTGTGTGCGACTTCAATATAGCGGTCGACATTAGTAAGTAATTCACAAATGAACAGAAAAGGCCAACGCAAAGCCAAACGATTCTACGAATCCCATACCAGCTGCCTACACAGAGCTTGTGTGAGGCCGGAACATTACCCCAAGCACCTGATGACTTACTACTGGCTTCGTGCCTACTTAGTTTCCGCGCGTCCGTTACCAACTACCACTAGGTTTCGGAACGCTTCTATACCATCTATTTGTTTCTGGCCGCACAAGCCACTGTGGTGGAAAGCGATTTCGCATAGCGGTGTATACCCATAACGAGAGGTGATGATACAATGCTACAGTTTGTAGCAAACCAGCCAGATAGTTGGGCCACCACATATTTTATATCGAAAAAAAGTGAGTACCGCAATCTGCAGAGATGGTATCTACGTGGCCGTGCTGCGTATAGGCGCTAGCTATCTCATTTTCCTTGCCCGCGTTCAGGTACATGTATCTCTTTTCGCTGGAGGTCGGACCTAGCGGGATGGCGACCGTGTCGTTGTGCTTGCCAACCCGGCATGTGCACTAAATCAGTTAACACGATGCGCCGTGGTTTGGCAACTTAGCAGATGAGCTATCTTTAAAGTCATTCGGTGTATGGGGTACCAGCACGAGCTTATTCGTTGAGGAAGACAGCAGGTTATCGCCCATTAAAGCCTGAGGACTCAAACAAGTCCTTCCATGATCGCACGACCCTGTATCATGAACTACGCCGTAAGGTTTACTATCTCTCTCGTCTAAGCGAGAGTTGGTGCCCCTAGCTACGAAGCTGATCACAGCTAGTTGACATATAACTCAGGTCTGGGAATGACTCGCGATCTTCATTTATAGCCTCACAGTGAAGTTGACTTGTGACTCAAGTACTTAGATTCTATTTACGAGTTTCAGATCATATTAATACCAGAGCCTTACTACAATGCGGGAGGGCCCTCACTGGACTCACGGAGCCCCCGTTAAACAATGGCATACGCGGATGCATAACTCACGCTCGAATCCGAGAACACTTCCACCAAGCTGCTTCTGGCGTATTGTACAAATCTGAATCTGTACTTGTCCCCACCCGGGGCCTCCTTGGCCTCCTTGGCCAGCACTTCGAGGGCGGCCATGGTGACACCGATGGGATGTCGTCCGCAGACCGTGTTCTCAGTCTTCTTGAGGTTATCAACAAATTCATCGTGGTGACCGCTTTCAACAGCATCCATCGCGAGCTGGTCGAGGAGCTGGATGCTCTCGTGAATAGCTGGATCCGTGGGCTTGCGGGTTTTGTAGGTCAAGGAAGTTAGTTTTTCTACGTCACCTCCCGGCGCGTACGCGGTGTAGCCGAACCTGTCGCCCCAGTGGCAGAAGTCTGAACTGACTACGAAGCGGTTATCGGGATCTCGAAGATAGGGGGCCAGCAATGCTCCAAAATGCTTCTCCTGCGGCCCTTTGTTGCTGCCTATCAAAATAGGCACGAGCGTTGGATAGTCATCTTTGGATGAGAACGTCTGGGTAATACGCTTGTATATATATGGCAGATGCATCTCTAGGGAGTGCTCCTCCTCGTCATTGTGGGTTGGCATATCCTGAAACTCGTCGGTATCTCGTAGCTGCTGTACCACAGCTTCGTCGACGGCCAAAGAACCGAAGGGGGTGTCATATTTGGCGAACTTGGTTAGGGCACATCCCCGAAGGTAGTAGGTGTGAGAGGGGCCGAGGAGAAATATCCGCTTTGCTCCGGCGAGGTCAAGGCACTTGTAAGCCCACGCTGCGCACTGCCCCGAATACGAGTAGCCCGCATGCCTGTAGAACAAGTGTCAACCAATCCAGATCTTAACTCCCCTACCGCTTACATCGTCCGCTAGGACGGTCTGAACATCGGGACATACGGAGCTATTATGGCCTTGGCCCCAGGAATGGGGGTGTCTGAGTCGTGAACGAACTCCGCTACCGCGTCGAGGAAGCGATCTAACTGCTGAGATAGGACCTCCGGGTCTTCTTCGTACCACGACCCCGCCTTCCCGGCTTCTCTTGTACCGCTAAGCTTCATTGTGTACTTCGGATGGAGAACTTTGGCTGAGCAGGTGAGTATTGTTAATAAGGCAAGATCTTGTTATTTCAGCTATTATCTATCATTAAGGGGCGAGTTGGTCGTTTAAATGGATACCCAGTCAAGATATGGAGTCGTAGATAGCTCAAGAGGCTATGTTATCTCTGGGCAAGTCCGGGAAGTATAATCCCACCTTGCACAGCAGGTACACCGTACTTGGTTGGGACATGATACTCAGATGATGACAGTAGGGGTAGGTACCTGCCCCGCACCTATTGCCAACCCCACTCAACTCTAGATCTTGATTGCACGAAGCAGATACCTTAGGGCAATACAGTCCATGTGAACAGTACTTAAACAATAACTCACCTAAAAGTTAGTAACTTGTAACTTACTTAAAAGCTGAAATTCAGTCAATCACTCTTCAACGACTCACACTGACTACATATTGTCAAACCTGAGTTGCACAGAGAAGTACCAAAATTACACGAGATACCTTGTAAAGACCCTGTCACATTATATAGATATGTTTATGGGTATATGCATATTTCGAAAGGCAAACCTATGTGACAAGCACCAGAAGCCAAACACCTGAAGCTATGTTATTCCTGATCCCATGAACGCCAGCAATCCAACACAAACGCTCCCAAGCCATGAAACGCCCTCGCAAGTATGTCGGTAGTCAAAATAGGAATATCGCCAACCCCAAATTCGCCCCCCTAACCCGAATTTCCCATAACATTAAGACACCATTTAGCTTAGCAAAGCCAACTACTGATGCCCCGGGACCAGGGAGTCCCGCGGTCACCGCCCGTGCTGTTCCCAACAGTGGTTCCAGCACAAGCCAAGCATCTCCGTTGCTCGCCTAGATTACTAATGGAGCAGTTTGAGCAGACATGTTTACCACAAGCGCCGCAGCTGGATCCACCTAAACCTAACATATCGTCGCCGTCCATCGTGACATCTTCACCATCTTTGAATTGATGTCCACAATCCTCACACTCCGTAGGTGTCTCGGTTAAAATATTTGGTAAATTTGACGCTGGGAGAGCCGGTGGACGGGACGGTAAATTCCAGAAGCTGTGGAGGCTTGTTTGATGGGATGAAGAGGAGGACGACGAAGATGCTGGCTGTGCAGCTACAGGGACATTATGGCTATGCTGTCGAAAGTCCGTGTGCGGTTCTCGGGACTGTGAATGTGGCTGGGCCTGCTGCCGTTGTGCGGCGTAGAGAATGTTGAGGGTTCGTTCTGTAACGAGCATATCAGGTAAGCTGATGTTCAAACAATACCATGCACATTTTATTGCTGGAGCACGAATGTTGGGGCTTACGGTGCACCTCATTTTCAGAAGGTCGGTTGTCCCGAAACCGTTTCATTGTACGTCCCGGAGCGTGAGCAAAAACCGGGTTTCTATCGTAACGGGAGAGCGGCGAGACGGGACAATTCTCAGTGTAGTTGAAGCTATCTATGTTCATTGATGATTTGCATGGAGAATTGAATTGACCAAATCGAGGGGGGGAGTTGAAGGTGCTTGTTGTAGAGGTGGAGAGCTCGGACTCGGATCTCTTGCGCTTTAGTTGCATGGTGACAGTAGTTCGTTGGTTTGAGTGTGGGATAGAAGATGAATTCCGAGTACTTGTAATTGGAGCTTCAAGAGGATGATTACTGACTGTAGAGAGCTTTTCAACTACAATAAGATTCTCGCTACAGATGTATGCGTCACAATGAGGTGGTAAATGCAGAGATAAGAACAATTGAAGAGCTTCGAAGATTAAGAGGTTCGAGGGAGAGAAAGAGTAGATGTAGGTAATAGATTGCTCCACAGGTTGCGCGACAATAACGCGAGCTATACTCTTTTTGTATGGGGTTGGGGGTAATATCGCGTTGCGCGTTAAGAGGTCTACCTCCTGAGTCTAGCTAAGTACCTAGGTACATGCCTGTACTCGATGCACTAGAAAGGGCTATAGGTACATAGGTACAGATTACCTGGGAAATCTTTGGGGTGATCGTACTTCTGTACATGTGGCTAGTGCATTTACATAACATGTCGCAACTCAACGGCCTAATAGGTAAGTGCAGTACGTACATATGTCCTAAGGTAGCACTTATACTATAAATCTGTGACGACTGCGCAGAGAGATAAGGTATCTACAATAGTATTACTTACCTATGTGCTTTGTCTAACTTAGACTTATCTCTTACCTACAACAGATCTTTTTTTATGCTTTTCAACACATTAAACCAAGACTAGATTGGAAGGAAGCCTTGCGAGGGCCCCTATGCCTATGCTCTCTATCATAAATAGCTTCACTTGTTCCCTTTACTTACAGAAATTTAGACTCAGATCATCTGAATCTGTGCTTTGAAGATCTCACCTATCTAGAGATATAGAGAATGCATTGGCTGTTCTTCCTACAAGAGATTGCATACTAACCTACGCGACAGCGGATGCCGGCATTGCATCGGAATTCAAAAAATCTGTTTGTTCAACATCTTTGTCTTCAAGCTGTCCAGGATACCCCCTTCTGGTCAGTTGAGCTCATGAGGGCTAATTTAGCTCCATCTTTGCATACATCCTACACCTACATGATGTACACGTAAATGACTTATATTAAATGCATTGTTTAAACTCTGTGATGATCATTCAGAAACTTATAGAAGCCCTAAAACATTATAATTATTGCTATGCTCAAACTATTTAAGACAGAGCATGGCACCTTAATAGGCCGTTTGCTGTTATTCTCCCCTCGTTACCAACACTTTGCACAGCAACTTTCCTGTATAGTCTTGCTAATACTTTACACTGCTAAAAGTTCTGTTCTAAACATATTATTATTATTATCACAGAAAAAATTTGAAGATTTTTTATATTTACTTATACAGGAATAGCTAGTTTGTGCTCAGTGTTTCTACTTTGGTCTGGAGCTAGATAGTCCGGGTTGGAATCGTGGCACTTGCTGCGAAGCACGGTTTATACACAAAACGGGCATATTAAATATTCCGATATTTGATCATATTCAGAGCCCTCAAAGAATTCCCTGCGTTTCTGACTCTGGAATTACACACCATGTCCGCCTTCCCGCCCCAGTTCCAGGTCTTGTCGGATCTTCATCTGGAGACACCCATACTGCAACCACTCTACCAGAAATTCCGGCTCTGCATCGAGGGGAGCCACGTATTCATGCTTGGAGATATCGGGCTTGTGCTGGACGATGCGCTTTTCAGCTTCCTCCGAGACTTACTGGCCAAGACGCGCGGTAGTCGGTTCTTCTATATCCTTGGCAATCACGAACCATACAGGACCACATTGCCCGATGCCGTTGCACGGCTCAGGGCGTTCGAGAGAGAGGCTAGATACCAGTTTGGAGGACGCTTCATCTTTCTAAACCGAGACCGCTTCGACGTGGATGCGAATACCACGATTCTTGGATGCACATTGTGGAGTGATGTGCTCCCACAGCAAGCTACCGAAGTCAACGCGCTTCTCACCGACTTGAACGAATCAAAGGGTATTCGCGATTGGACGCTTGAAAGCCATGTGGAAGAGCACAGAAAAGATAGAGACTGGTTGAACAGTCAAGTACAAACACTGGGAGAAACGGAACCACAACGGAAAATCATCATCGCCACTCATCATTCACCAACGCTTGATCCAAGAGCAGTCGAGCCCGCGCACCAAGGCAGCAGTATATCCTCAGCGTTTGCAACGGACATGTCGAAGGATCTTTGCTGGACATCTACAGCGGTCAGGTTATGGGCATTTGGCCACACACATTACAACTGCGGTTTCCGTGATGAGGCTACTGGCAAGTTAGTCGTTGCGAACCAGAGGGGATACGGAGATGCAGAGATTCAAGAGCTTCTCGTTGAACCCAGCGCAAACGGTTTCGATATTGTTACGCCAACAAAGGACAACACTGGAAATGCCAACCACCGGATAACACAACAAGTATCCAAACCCGCAAATCCCGCGACTGCCGCCAGGTTTCACCGCTCAGTCCTCCACCGGGTAACCGATCGAATCCCAAGAATCAGAAGACTGTGGACGAGCATGACAGAACGACCGAACAAAACCTTCCGTGAGGTGTGACAGAGCCCCGTATCAGATGGTAATGCCAGTGGCAGCCGCCAAGCCTAGCCAAAATGACCAGGTCGTCGCTGTTGGTCTGACCCTTTCTCAACTTCCGCGCGTAGTTGGATAGCGCGGCGATCTTACTTTCCAGCAAACACTCGATCGACGCCACCTTCGCCAGGGTGACATGCTGTGAGGCAGTCTCGGCCGGAAACCGGGAGATCTCGATCTTGGTGACAGTAACAACATCGACATTGAAGTTCTTGCCCAAAGGCCCCTTGTAGTACAGCGAAGCTAGTCGCGTCTCCCCGAAGTGATCATCCTGCGCAAGCAACTCCCGGGCCAGCCCGACATCCTCATCTACCACCAAGATGTCGAAGTCGCACGTCTCTCGATTGGGTTTGCCCAAGGACCAATTTGCACCCGCCCCAACAACCCGGTAGTCTACGCGAGCCACTGGTGTAGTCAGCGCGCGATGAATGTCGTCGAGGCCCCGTCGAAGGGTGTCCTCTGGCATATAATCGTGCCAAATGATGACATCCCATTGAAGTTGTGATGCCGAGGGGCTGCTTTGGATGGGGGAGGGAGACAAGGGTGAAATTATTCGGCGTCCCCGCGCAAGGAAATCTCTTAGTCGCGAACGACGGGCCATTGCAAGCGTCTTATTTAGTAAATATATGATTTCAACAAGACAATACTTCTAAACTCAAGTGCTATAAGTGACAAAACTGCTTTATTAACATAACTGTGACAAAACATTGACCTCCAAGAGAGTAGGCTAGTTCCAAATATTGTATGGGCTAAGGCCATTCACGCATTTCTATCATTAAGCTTTGTCTAAAGTTTCTTAGACAAGATTGTGCTTTTGACAGAGCTAGAGTGAATGTGCACTCCTTGGATTATACTTCAAGCCTAATTGTTTAGCAAGTCATCACTTTCTCAAAAGAGCTGCCCTAGGCAAAAGGCTAAAGATTAGAATTTTCCAACATCAGGTCAACAGGATCTCTGTAATATGCGTGCGCACAAAGAACGTAGCAAACCTATTTAGTCTTATATCCTGGGTCAGGCAGCCTTGCACAGCACCTTAGGTGCTGGGACCTTGTAAGGTTTTAAGTAAGAATATAATCTAGGGAAAACTACATGTAGGCAATATAGATAATAAACCTATTAATTAGTTATTATAGTTAAACAAATTATAAAGAAAATAAAGCCTTTAAAGCAATAATTATATATATTAGTTATTTAAAAATTAAAATAACTTAAAATAATATTATATATATATATATATATATATATATATATATATGAGCATATAAATAAATACTTAGTTAACTAGTTATATAACTATATATATATTTTAAACTTTATAAGTAAATCCTACTATTATTTTAATTAAAGATAAGGCTTTTCCTTTTATTGCCGATTCTTTGGTTATTTCCTTAACCTTAGGTTATTATCTAAGTGCAACCGGCGGACTTTGGGGCTCTTTTTTCCCGGCTGTTCTTTGTATTCTCACTATAGCTTAAACTAGTACCTTCCAATTTGTCAACTCTGATCACCCGTGGAGCTCCCAACCATACCTACCTATTTCTCCCGGCCTTTAGGTTCTCCCCGACCAGGCGCATTTCTATTCCCGAAAGCACACGCCCATGTCTTTCGCATCGCGAACCTTCTGACAACGAGACTAGTCGCATAGCAATCACTTGTATCCTCCGACAATCGACAGCCCGCTTAATCCTCCAGCCTAACTCAGCAAACAACAAAGAAAGAGCACAGATAAATTACATCCTAGCTTCTCCCCACGCAAACAACTCTGCTTTTCCATCAGGAATTCCTACGTTGCCCATCTTTTACTCCACGATGTCCGAACGTCGAGAACTCGAAACTCGGGTCAAGGCCCTCGCAAAGGCTCGCGAGGCGAAGGAGCCCCCTGCCTCGATTATTACGCTTCTTGAGAGTTTGAAAGACTTCCGCCCTACTGAGGATATGTTGCGTGTATGTATTTGATTGCATGCTGCTTAGCGTTTTATTTGACAAACCCCCTGTGGTTGGTGCTGCTACAAACCTGGTCTAATCGCCACGTGCTGTTTGTAGTGGGATTAACCAAGAGAAATACATACAAGCGCGGTTCTGCGCTCAGTCTCGTAATCTTTAACCCTTCTCTTCATTTGCTAACTCTGGATGTGCACAGACTACTAAGGCTGGCCTCGTCGTTGGACATCTTCGAAAGGACCCTAATAAGGACATCAGCAAGCTCGCTGCCACCATTGTGGGAAAGTGGAGAAAGCTCGTGGAGGACGAGAAGAAGGCCAAAAGCCTGCATGCTGGTGGGCAAGCGCGCGATTCCGCTTCTCCTGCTGCTGTCAAGCCCATGTCCCCGACGCCTAGGCCGGTTTCCAACAGCAGTGCCAGCGGTGCTAAGAGGGTCTACCAAGGCAATCCCGAGACGCGCAAGTTCACGACTGATCACATCGACATAAAGCGTACTGGCTCTGCTATTCGTGATAACTGCATTGGTGTCCTTTACAACGGCCTAGCGTACCGATCTCTTGAACCTGAGGACGTTGTGCTCAACAAAGCGATGGAGGTGGAAGCCGCGGCCCTTAAGGCCTACAAGGGAGAGACTCAGCAATACAAAGAGAAGATACGGTCTCTCTTCCAGAACCTGAAGATTAAAAACAATGCGGAGCTGGGACGTAACGTCATGTCAGGTGTTATCCCTCCGGAAAGGTTTGTCGTGATGACCTCTAAGCAGCTCCAGTCTGCCGAACAACGACGGGAGGACGCCAAGCTCGAGATGGAAAATATGAAGAACGCGCAAGTCCCCGTGGAGGAGAAGAGCATCAGCGATTCCCTGGAATGCAGCGCTTGTAAGAAAAAGATGGTTAGCTACGTCCAGGCGCAGACACGCAGTGCTGATGAACCTATGACGACCTTCTGCCACTGTTTGAACTGCGGAAAGCGCTGGAAGGTTTGTCTTTGTTTTTCCTTTCGACTATTCTCACGTATCACTATACATGCATATGCTAACTAGTTGTAGTTCTCTTAATCTCTTTCGTATCACTATTGGTTCACTTCTATTGTTGAACCAGACTCTTCGGCATGATTTATGAGGTTTTCGGCAGGCAGGGTTCAAAAACACCAGAAATGGTAGGCGTTTGGTTTTCTTCGGGAAACTTGGAGTTTTGCCAGATAAGACGTTTTCTTTTTTCTTTTTCTTTCGAGGGCCGGTGTCCTAACGGACGGATCAGTGAATCATACAGGCATATCTCATCTTGGTGGCTTGGGCTCGCCATGACTGCAAGCCTCCAATATAATATACCATAGATCAGCCCATGAGATAGCCGTTCTGTAATACCCATGGTAGGCGACGTGGCTACGCAATAGCAACATTGAATTGGCCACTCCGAATGGAAAATTGATAAGCATCAGCTATTGGTGTGATACTCAAGGTGTGGCTGTGTCTGAATGTTTGATGTTCAACAGTGTAAATAAGTTTTCCGGTTTGTCGTCCTCTTCTAGTCCCATGTCGGCGATCTTCTTCCAGAGCTTGCTTAAGTGTCTTGTTCCCGAGTCACATAGTAAAGTGACCACACGACTGCCCTCGGGCATGCTCATAGCTGTAACGACTGCTGCAACGCAATTCACAGCGCTGCTGCTCCCTACAAATATACCGTCGTGCTCGACCAGCCAGCGTGCCATCTTGCAGGCCTGCTCATCTGTGACTTTAGCTGCGTCATCGATTAAATCACGTCCCGCTTCGAAGTTCTCCGTCACACGATTGATTCCCACCCCTTCGACGATCGAATCAACCTGCTGCCGCCGGCGCGTGCCCTCCTTCTCCGTCGGGCTGTACATGACGCCGTACTTGATTTTGTTGTAGAGACCGCTGCCTTGCGGGTCCGCCAGCACGATGCGGACCGCCGGGAGTTTAGCATCGTCCTTCAGATATCGTGCGACGCCGGCGATCGTGCCGCCCGTTCCAGCGCCCGTCACGAACGCGTCAACACGGCCGCCCGTCTGGGCCAGGATCTCCGGACCCGTGGTGGCCTGGTGCGCCTGGTAGTTCGCCGGGTTTTCGAACTGGTCTGCGAAGAAGCCTCTACTGTCGTCTTCTTGCGATGCTGTGTGATCGATAGCCCACTGCCGCGCCAGGTTTACAAAGTGCCTTGGCGAAGTAATAGGCGCTACGGGTACGCGCTCAACCGTCGCGCCGAGGTGATGCAGTAGGTCTGATTTCTCGAGACTCTGGTCGTCGGGCATGCAGATGTGAGCGCGGTAGCCCTTGGCCCGGGCGAGAGCGGCTATCGAGATGCCCGTGCTGCCGACGGTGCCTTCGTAGATGGTGTCGCCCCTCCCCGGCACAAGGAGGCCTTCTTCCTCGGCGGCCTCGATCATGCGTAGTGCCACGCGGTCCTTGGGGCTGTTGCCGGCACCGTTCAGAAACTCGGCCTTGGCGAGGATGGTGCGGCCCGTTGCTTCGGAAAGGCTATGGATTTCTATGAGCGGCGTTCCGCCGATGCAGCCTTCGATGCCGGACACAATGCCGGAAGAACGTAGGTTGAGGTCAAGGGCATCCTGCTTTGCGATCGCCTCATGGTCTTCGAGTGATACGGGACTCCAGAAGAAGCTTGACCTTCTCCGACGGTTCGTGTTATTACTATTATTAGAGATGGAGGCTCGTCTACTGGATCTTCTTGTCGAGCCGCGCTTTGCCTGATACCGCGCTTCCAGGTCCGGATATAAGTCTTTGAACCCGAGTGTCACGAGCACGCCGGCAGCAAAGGCAAATGCTACGGCAGCTGTGCCATAGGCTCGCGGATGGTCGCTCAAGGACATGCTTGTGGTGTATGTTAATGGACGAGCATAATGCTAGTTTCTTTCACCTGCCACCAGATATCCTGTTTCTCTTTTCAAGATATCCCGGGACACTAGCGGGAAGTAGACCTGTAATAGCTTCAGAAGAGAAGAAGAACAGAGGTATATATAATGAGGTCTTGGGAAACTTATTATTATTTGAGGGAGGTGACTTAATAGTGAAACTGAGTGTCATAAATAATAGGTCGACTTAAATCTGATTTAACGATTTAGAACTGAGAAATGGGTACCTTGACGTTATGTATGCACGTAACGAAACTAAATACCTGGCTTAGGGATGGCACTTATACTACCTACTTCTGACCTAGGCCTGGAACTGGGGGCCACCTGCAAGGGTACCTGCAGCTGGAGTGGCGCCTAGATTGGGTCCCTGACTGGATAGGACCGGTGAATTGCTCTTCCATTGAAAATAAAGCTTCATCAGTTTTAAGCTTATAAGAATCCGGCGCGAAGCCATACCCTCGCGCCATGGGCTATGTCATGGACTCGCCTATAGTTACGCAGCTCTTCCGGCAGCTGTTTCGATACCCAGCTTGCCAGTCGAGGAGAAAGCTGAGCACTAAGGCATTGGCCGCATCTCTACAACATCAGCATCGCCCTCGTGCCCGTCAGGCGCAGGTCCAACATGAGGAGCGCACGCAACAGAAAAGGAGAGGCATGGCCACGCGGAATACGGCTCGCGGGGAAAAGCCAAAGCTGCAACAGAAAGAGGCCAATTGGCAGCAGCGGACCGAAATGTTCTTTCTGGACATGTCGGAGGATTATAAACAGTACCCTACCGTTACAGCCAACGATTTGCGCTCACGAACGGAACGACCCAAAAGGGTCAAGATGTTGATGCGCGACTTTATAGAAGGTGTGTCAGAGGATTTCGCTTAGATTTTCTTGCCCAATGCATCTCTTCGTAGCTACAAATCAAGCTCCTAAAAGCGATCCCGCCTGTTAACATTGGTTCTCAAGACAGTTTATATAACCCCCATTACGGCTACTTCTCGAAGCAAGTCGTCATCTTTAGCCCCGGGGAGCCATTTAACTTTAGCTCGCTACCCGACGAACCGACTTTCTACGCTCAATTAGGACAGAGGTACACGGAGTTCGAAGATGCGCTCGATGCGAAGCAACACGACGATACACGGCAGCTCTGGCACACGCCAACAGAACTATTCCGCCCCTACTACGGCGAGTCTATCGCGCGATATCTACTCTCCAACTACGTTATGTCGACGTACCCATATCATGATCTGATTATTTACGAGATGGGCGCCGGAAGGGGTACCCTGATGTTGAATATCTTGGACTATATCCGGGACGTGGAGCCCTCGGTATACGACCGCACGAAGTATAAGATCATCGAGATTTCTCCATCGCTAGCTGCTTTGCAGACCTCCCAGATGATGTCTGACGCCGCGAGCCGTGGCCACGCATCGAAGGTCGAAATAATCAATAAGTCCATCTTTGACTGGGAGGAGCGCGTCCCGTCTCCGTGCTTCTTCCTTGCTATGGAAGTCTTTGATAATTTCGCCCATGACGTCGTGCGGTACGACCTGGACACCGAGGAGCCGCTTCAGGGTACTGTGTTGATCGACGAGCTAGGCGACTTCTACGAGTTCTACGAGCCTGTTCTCGATCCCGTGGCAGCGCGATACATGCGCGTACGACATGCTGCTACGGGCGGCCGATATCCGGCGCCGTACAGTTCGAGCCGCGTACTGCGTTCGCTCAAGAGGAATCTAACATTCTCGGGGAACCTCAGTGATCCAGAATACATACCCACACGGCTCATGCAATTCTTCGATATCCTCGAGCGATATTTCCCCGCACATCGGCTCTTGACTAGTGATTTCCATACTCTACCTTATGCTATTAAGGGGCTCAATAGTCCTGTTGTGCAAACAAGGTACCAACGACGCATGGTACCCGTTACTACACCAATGGTTAGTGAAACCCCCTCTCCCTTCTCATCACCCTTTAGTCAAGCATTCGCTTTGCGCCTCGGTTTGAGCTGTTCGATATCCGTGCTAATTTACCGTTTTAGGTTCATCAAGGATACTTCGACATACTATTTCCGACCAACTTCCGCACCATGGAGGCCGTGTACGGCGCAATCACGGGCAAACTGACACGCGTCATGACACATGAGGATTTCATGCGCTCATGGGCCTATCTCGAGGATACAGAGACCCAGAGTAGTGAGAACCCTCTGCTGAGCTGGTATAAGAACGCCAGCATGATGGTCACTGTGTAACTCTACATGCAATTCTGCGCCGCTGAGAACATGTATTGGTTCAGAATCGATACATAGATATAGAGCCTTGCCACTCACTGTGCTGCTGAATTACTGAGAGAGCAAGCAATAGCAGCATCCACAGCAGCTAGCGTTTCTTTAGCTATCTATTGGTACAAGCAGCAACGAACAGCCATATCATGGAAGGGCGGACATGAAGGGCGTATTGCTCGCCCAATCCTCCCTTATGATAACTTTGTACCAGAAGAAAAGGTATTAAAAGGGCGGGTGGACTGTATTTTTGAATACCTAGGGCACATATATACATCTCATATCATACGTAATATGGCATCCACTCCGTCTATACGGAAGTACCACTATTGATTTCATAAGTATTATTTTGCTTTTAGGACATTGGGAAGTGTCGCATGTAAACAAGAGACTGCAATTTTAGAGCAGTTACTTGGGCTGTCTCTAACCTGAAAGAAATATGTAGTTTAGGCATTCCTTGGTTAGGAGAACAACCTAATGCATGCACCCAAACAAAGCAACTGAATGACATGACGCTCTACTGTAGGCTAAAGCATATATGAGAAAGTACATCTGGGCATTTACGTAGTAAAATATTGGGAGAAATTAACCGGCAGCTAAAATTCAGGTTGAGTGAGGTTAGGTACTCAATAGTATGCTGTAGGGTGTTGGAGATATGTCGGGAACATCACCCCGCGAATAGGGACCTTTAGGTGGTACGCTCCGGAGCTGCTTTTGGGGTTACATACATACTATACAGGAATATGCATCTTATTTGCTTGATGCAAGATTAGTGGTACGCACCTAGCGCATCGGAGGAACTGGCAAATCACCAATATCTGTCACAGAATGGGATTGACCAATAATGGATACAACAAATCCCATACGTAACATATTACCTAGGTAAGTACAGATGTATTGCTACGATAAGGCCAGATCTTGGACCCTGAAAACTATTGGCATTGTGAAGTGATGATTGGGTCCCTTGCGGCATCATCTGGAGTTTGGGAAGTCCCTAAACAGACCACCAGGTGGAGTTACCCCCGGGAGAAGGCGGGCAGTAGAGAGGGGGTTCTCCCAGAAGCACATGGTGAGGGAGAGAATGGAAGAACAAAGTCGATTCTCTCAGAATCCAGAAGGGTCGTCTGCGGGGTATGTAATCCGCGTGAAAGAGATAGAGTAGACCCGTGTTTCTATCTACTGTAGTAACTACAGCAGTAAGTACCTAAGGACGGGAATGTGGGGTTTTGCTGCAGGTGTAAGAGGGACTAGGGTGCTAGATTAGGTAGTGAGTGACATTGTTGGAAGTTAAGGTGTCCTTGGAGTTACGGGGAACACAGGCACCTACATCACACATGGAATCTTCTACTAGATCGACTCTTCTGGAATGCCGCTTTGCAACTAACCCTCCCCTTCCTTTTAATTACTATGTACATCCTCCCATCCAATCCAACCCTTTGCTCTCGTTCGTATAAGCCGACTTCAATTGCAAATGTCTATAATAGAAAAGATAGTTCCTATTCGACTAGTCTGCCCTCTCTACAACCTGTAACAACAATCTTTTAGCTGAAAGCGACCGCCTCTAGAGAGTCCTAGCCAGGCCCTCGTCTTCGCAGCTGCTGTTGCTTAGCCAGTCGCCCCAAGCAAGGAAGGGCTACCCGGTAATAGGACACCCTTCCAATTTCCAACGCATTCTGTACACGTCCGCTTCGGCAATCACCACAGGCGACTCATTCAACCCCCGTCAAATCATCTAAGTGAAATCGAGCGTATCCCCGGCGAAGAGACGAAGGCAGCGCAGCCATGGACGTCCAGTGGCAGAACACCCAGGTCTTCAACCCTCATCACTACGACTTACATCATAACCCGTTGTTTCAACAACAACATCAATCACAACAAAAAAACGGCTTTTTCCACAATAATAACCTTGCCTCAAGTTCTAATATGCGCAAGAGGAAAGCCGATACACCAGAAAACGAGCGATTATCTAAAAGGCTGAGCCTGCTTAATCTCGGTAGGTGACTATGCCATCCCTTAACAACAACTACACTCATATGATGATAAAATTAGAAGCTGACCATGCGTGGTATAGAGAAAAATGGACATAAGCTATATGTTCCGGTCGACAATACCGACAACAACATCAACAACAGCCTGGACCCGGTCCCGGAAGTTGTGTCTCTGAAATCCTCACAGTCACCTCTAAGCGCAAGCAGAAGAGGCGCACCTCTAGCCGACGATGATACAATGCAGTTAGACGACACGAAGCACAAAGTATACATCTACGACTTAGACGCCGAGCTATCATCCGAAGCCGAGGCGGACGACGAGTCAGACACGTGTTCAACATCAGGAAAGGGGCGTCTAGTCTTCCTCCCGGACATCGAGAAACACCTATTTTCACACCAGAACCAGAACCACAACTGTCGCATGCTGATCCCGCCGTCCATATTCGCCAACAAAGCAGGCGAGCTGGCGGGTCACAACATTAAGGATATGCAGATGGTGCTATACAGAGAGAGCGAGCCGTCTTCTCTGACGGTCCCTCGCCACCAGGATAACGTGCGCAGGGCCATCTTAGAAGCGCGGGCGAGGCTTAGGGAAAAGCAACAGCAGCGAGACTCGACTTCTCCGGTGATAGGAGAAGGGGGCGCAGGGCAAGGGCCTGCTGCTGCGGCTGTCGGTCTCACGAACGGTGTCAACGGTGTCAGCCCTGCTACGATAAATCCTAATACTGGTTCTGCACCTTGGCCCGACGATGCGGATGCTATGGACATGGACTAGGAAACACCTCTTAACACCTCATTTTATTTCATCTGGGAGCCCCCTCCCCACTTTGAGTTGTCTTTATTGGCTGAATTTTATACGAAAAGCAGCCTTGGCTTGGGTATCTGAACAACAATGCGCGGGAGTTAACGGCTTGAGCATTTTATCTTTATCTCGTTATTATAACTAATTGATACCCATTACTACTATCTTGGAAACAGGCGCATTGCATATACGATGAGGCGTACATCTATATGGGCATGGTTCTAAACCCGAACAAAGCTTTGAACCGTTGGGTCTCGGTTTAGTACTGGAGTTGTAAGCGATATGAGTTGGTTTGAGGTTTTGGTTACTGACTTGACTGGGTTTTGGTTTGGTTTTACTTGATTTAATATCAATAACATGGAATTGGAACTGGGATTTGAAGGGACACAGTGACTGTAACTCGGCAGGTGTGTTGTAAGGTACACTCGGTTAACTATGAGAAACATGAGGAAATATGAAAATTCGAGCATCTTGTTGCTATGTAATGCCTTATCTCTGTTTAATTTTACACATGAAGTGTGAAGCTGTCTAGTACAGTAAAGAAGATTCGTATTTGCTCATTTCAGGTGAACGAAAGAGAACAGAGCAGCGCATCTACAACGCATTGCCTTAGATTGCTTCCTTCATTAGGCAGATATTGTCTATAACTATATTACTATCATACTCGTTCGTACTCGTAACAACTGGATTTCATGACGACCAACGAGGGCACATAGCGTCGGGCCCTTCATTGGCTCAAAGTGAGGCATTCTTCGACTCCTAATTATCTACCGATCCACGGCCAAAGTACCAAGGCTTTCCCTCTCTCTACTCAGTGGTTTCCAGGTAGGCAAGGCAAGGAACGCGAAAGCACTTCAGTCATCCTAGGGCAGATGTTCACCTAAGGAAACTAGGCAACCGGCAACCGGCAACCGGCGACAATAACCTTCCTTCCTTTCGTCTTTCCCTAGTGTTTGGAAAAACGTCATTCATCCATCTCTTTATCTATCTATAAACAGCAGGCGGCGGACCAGCCGGCGGCGCATACTCTTCATTGTTGCTGTTGTTATCTCCTTCACGTCTACCTTGCTGGGCGGGGTCGACCTTGGTACCAGCGGCACCAGCGCCTGCACCGGGAGGAGGGGGACCCTCGTAGACGGGAGGTCTGCTCGGGTCGTACATGGGCGGTGGCATCGAGTGCATGCCATAGTACTCGCCGTCGCCGTTGTTGTTATTATTCGGATTGTTAGGCTGGCCGTAGCCGGGACGGTAGACGCCGTAGTAAGTTGCTTGAGGCCAGCGGTAGGCGGGGTCAACTAGAGCGCGCTCGCGGCGAGATAGGAGCCACTGTTTGCAAGAACCGGTTAGTTGATCTGAGGCAGAATAATTGCTGGGAGGTCATTAAGAGGGTGTGCATATGTGCGTTTCATCCTCATGGGATGGGCAGGTTGAAAGAGAGGGAAAGAAAGTGTGTAGAATAGAATAGGGACTGCGGGTGGGTGGGAGGGCGGCGTTGAAAGGGAACCTCTTTAAAGTACGTACAGCATGATATCCCAAGGGCTTCTGGCCCCTCACCAGTCTCCTCTTCGCATGTATACGGCCGCCGACGACCCAGGCCAGCAGGCCGAAGAGAATAACGAGGAAGACGACGTATTTGATAATAATACCGGGCTACAGGGCAGCGAGTATTCTGTCAGCAGCTTTCTTTTCATTTCATATTTTCTCTCACACTCTTTCTTAATAACGATGCCGACAAGTATTCAAATGCGGAAGAAGCGCCGCTTCAAACAAAGAACGAACGTACCGTCGTATACCAGAACCAGACATCGCGACCGTCACCGTCTTCGACGTACTGACGTCTCGTGAGAGACCCGTCGCTTGCGAGCGTACCGAAATGTAGCGCCGCAGGCATGATTTCCCTCTTACTTTTTATTTTTCTTTAATCGATGGATCGATTCAAGCTTGACGGTTTATCGACTTATCGTAGGTAGATGTGGAGAGTGCACTCAATATACCTCCAACCTGCAGCAGAGCAATGCCGCGCGACCGAGCCTCGATCCCGCCGTCCGGGGAAACGTCCGTCGCTGAACGGTTTGTTTTTCAATCGATTTCACACGGAGTTGTTTCGCTTCGTCAAATCAATTCCAACCGCCTGATTAGAATTCACCCATGTATTTCTTGTTCGTGGTTCTTCCTTGATGAGGATGGATAGGTATCTGGGAATGGCCAAGTAGTAGGTACGGTCGGCCTAGCAACCACGACCGATAGATAGGATAGATGGATAGATGTTGGGCTGAAAGAGGCGCCTTTGTCGGTTCGCTCCAACTCAACCCGTGGGTGTGTAGAGCAGGTCGTAGATAAGAACTGGTAAATGAAGGAACAACCTAACCCAGTACAATAGCAATCGTAGCCGCTAAATACAGAACAATCGGCGAGCGAAGATGCAAGAATCAACTTGCAAGAAAGCAGCAACCGTGTTAGCCTAGGTAACCTATGTAGGTAGGTATTCTAGCTGTGTAGGTTTGGACGGACTCCAGTTAGCGGTAGCCAGGTGCCCAGCCTGAGGCGTATTAGGTAGGTATGTATCTTCCTACCTAGTAGGTGCTGCTGCAAGCACTTGACTCACAGCAGCCATGTAGCACAAAGCTCTATCAGCAAAACAGCCAATCACAACACATGTTTCATGTGAATCACCCTGGATGAGGAAGTTCTGGTAAGCGCTATAGGGGGCTTGTATTTCGATAGTGCTGATGAGTCCCTCCGGCTGTACTGTACCCACATATGTGCCTGTAACCCTCGAAACAATGAACAACACCAAACGACCCGATTACCAGTACGGTGAACGCCTTGCGCCCGGGTTGAATAAAACCTAAAAGGTTGCTTGCTTGCTTGCCTTGAATGACACTGGGTTTTCCCCGGTGGACTTTTTATTCGCAGGCTGTATGTAATCCAGGAAACAACAGAACCTGCGGCAGATATGTAACATTGATGACAGGATCTGGGGCTTACTCACTACACCCCTTGTTTCATCGTGAGACGTCCCTGAGGGAGGACGTGGCAACGCAACTCAGAACCGAAAGTAGAAAATGTTACAAAGCACATACGGCATATTAATGAGCTCACCGAAACTGACGTTCAAGTAATGAATTGTCTCGCTTGGAAACTACTCTACGGATACAAGTACGCTATGTGTTATGCCTATTTATGTACAAGAAATGCCCTTCTCGATTACCACAATGGCCATCAATGGCCAACACCGCCAACACCCCATGGAGGGAAATTCGCATCTCTCCCGGGGGGGAAAGCCGGTGCTTGAGGGTGTTCCGCCGGGGGAATTCCGCCTGCCCCGGGGCCCACCCCGGCCGGCCGCTGTTGTTGCTCCTGTTGCTGCGCCGCATGCTCCTGTGCCTGCCGATGCGCCTGTATCCTCTGCGCACGATACCACAGTAAAAACATAATAGAACCCACAAGCGACAAGAGCAAAAAGCTGTCAAGTATACCGTCCAATTCATCAGCTAGCTCGTCTCTCATCGGCTCGCCATCGCTTCCTGTAATAGCGTCGTCGTAGTAATCTTCATATGCGTCTTCATAATATACGTCTTCGTCTTGCATAAAGTTTTGAATCCACTCCCTCAACGACCGGTCCTTTTTTGGCGCTGTAAAAAGTGTCAGCTAGTCCGTAACATAATGCCCGACGCAAAGTTGGTTATGTAAGACCTACCTGGTTCGTCTTGTATAGAGTTGATCCGACCATGGGTAAATGTATTCCACGCGCTCCGCGCCCGCAGCTTCAATAGACTGAGTGTGACGGGGAGATAAGCCTCTTCGTTAGTCTCCAAGGCTTGGTCGTAATAACGTTTGGCAAGATGGAAATCCTGCGTGAGGCCAACCCCGTTCTCGTGCATCCACCCAAGATTATACAACGCTTGTGCGCTCTGGAAGTATTCAGAGGCTCCCGTATAGCACTGAGCAGCCTTGTCCAGCGCAACCTCGGTCCCAATACCGTCGAGGTAGTAATCTCCCATCTTTACCATAGCATCAATGTTAGATTGAATAGCCGATCTTGTCCAGTAAATGAGCGCGAGGGCCGAGTTCTGGAGGAGACGTGGTTTAGAAGCTTGCCGTTTCAGCCAATCCGGCAAAGCGAACACTGAGTGTGTCGGGTCGAGGAGAAATGCAACGTTGTTCTGGGCCTTCTCGTATCCTTGCTCGGCGGCCATCACGTAGTCGAGGAAGGCAAGTTCGAGGTCACCATCGTCGTATGCCTGGTTGGCCTCAGTCCACGAAGAAACCAAGGGCTCTGAGCGCTCAGCAACGTTCTTGTAGTACTGCATGGCTACATTACAAGTCTTGTCCCGTCCAACACCATGGTGGATCATCTCCGCCAGGTAGTACTGGGCCTCGAGGTTGTACCACCGAGCGGCGGCTTCAAAATACGAATTGGCCACTTTCAGGTCATCGGGCTGGCCTTGGTCCAAGTGAAGGGCACCAAGCGCCACATGAGCCAAACTGAAGTCCTGATCTGCCGAGGCTTTGAACAGCTCCAAGGCCTTCGGGACGTTTTTAGCGACTCCGTAGCCGCGGAGATACATGAGACCCAATCCCCATTGAGACTGCGAGTCTCCATGCTTAATGCCTCGCTCGAACCATCTTTGGGCTGCCTTGAAGTCTTGAGCGACCCCCTCCCCTCGCAACCACATACGACCAATGTACCCGGCGGCTTTGCTCGCGATCTTTTCCAGCTGTGGCTTCGCCCCATCGACAGTACGGCCGTCTTTATTCCGCCAGTACTTGGTGGCGACGCTGAGGAAGTATCGCCTGGCGAGGTCCACGTCCCTCTCCAGACCTCGCTGCCCTTCGTAATACAGCCGTCCTAGGTTGAAGGAAGCCTTGAAGTCTCCTTTCTGTGACATCAAGTCGAGGTATTCTATCACATCATCGATCGATGCATAGGCGTCAGAGCTGGGGCCCGCCTTCAGGGCGTTGATACCTGAGCTGACAGCACTCGCCCCTTCGCCATAAACACCACCTACTTCGTCAGAAAGTCGATAGGCTTCCGAGACAATACTCATACCACCAGGCGGTCCAGACCGAAACCATGCCATGGCCTTGTCAGCCACTCTCTTGTAATATTTACTAGCTGTCTCGCAATTCTTCGGCACACCGATACCGTTCATATGACGAGCAGCCACAGTCATCTCTGACCTCGTATGCCCCTGGTCTGCAGCAAAAGTATGGTACAGGAGTGCCTTTGCCTGATCTCGTTCCACTGCGTCGCCAATGCCAGTAGCGTACATAAGCCCAACCATATATTGAGCAGAACTATTACCGGCCCGTGATGCCAATCTGTAATAGTAATCGAATGCTGCCTTAAAGTTCCGCGGATGGGAATAGTTCCCGAAAAAGTTGAATTGCCCGAGTAAATACAGAGCATCGGTGTTATTCTGGTCAGCTGCTTGCTGGAGCAGTTTTACTCCGTCGAGTAGCGGGCCGGTTACGGCGGGCGTTGTATGTTCGTGACCGGGCGCAGCTGCCGCGCGCAAGCTAGGCAATGACTTCAAAGCATACTGGAAAACGGTAGTGAAGAAGCCCGTTTGCTTCTTGGGACGTCGATGAGTTGGCGGTTTGATCTTCCGCAATTCGGCCATCGCTTCGTTAACGAGTTCCCATCCTAATTTGTCAGCCCAAGGGGTCCGTTGCTCCTGACACATGCTCTTCAGGGCTTACCATTTTGGTAGGGGTTCCAAGCATGGTGGTCACTTGAAGTGATGTCGGTTTCGCCGGCAGACTCGGGTTTCGCAGCGTGTGCATTGGTGCCATCGTTTGCTAGGACTTTCTGTTCGGTGGCGCAGACGAGCGCTATAGCCTGCAATAACACTTAAGGATGCATAGAATTAGCTGTTCTGTCATGCAACAGCACACCAGGAACCGAATACATAGGTAGTTCACAAAGATACTTACGGAGCGCCGAGAGGGACCGCCACCTCATTTTAAGGGAGTCTGCTATGAGCAAGATAGAAATAACTGTGGTGATATCATGGTCTCCCGAGGAGAGCAGATATATGTAAAAGAGAAGGGTGTCTGGCGGGAGAGGAGAATTTGAGAGTGCAAGTTGTATGATAAAATAGACTGGGACCCTTTGTCTGCATGTCTCGATGGGTGTTGAAGTTTATTATAGTGAGGCACCCCGATGTGAGCTGTTGTAAGCTGTCCAGATCGGCTAAACGCGACGTCAACTCCAATAGAGTGACCCCTCTAGTTAAGTTAATGACTGCCATCTGATTGGTCACTTAACTTATGTAATTAAGATTGGCTCCGCTCTCGCTTTGCTGCCACTTTATGTAGTGTACAGGTGTACCTCTTCCCAGCAAAACGAATTTTCTACGGTGTTGGATTATCAAACACCTACAGTGGCTGTTTCCAATAATAACTTGAAGTTTTGCCATGATCAGGAAAACTTCGGTCATTAATCAGCTATATGCCTTCTGTCTCTATTGATTATTGGCGCTGCTAAAACTCTATACGTCCTTGCAGGAGAATATATCCTCTCCACTACAGCAAAAGGCAGTGGCATTTTTCAGTCTGTGCTACCCATCGTCTTATACACTCAGAACCCCTGCCCCTGAAACAAGGTTACCCTGACCAGTACCGAAAAGCGTGACTTAGCTACTTATAACGACAAACTACTCCGGGTTCGTCTGGCAGCGAGAAAATGTATCCCCTTACATGCATAGACCAATATAGGGCACCTACGAGAGTAGAAGTATATGTTCTAGAGATCCTTCCCTTGGTTTCCGGCCCCGCCACCATTTCCTCCGATCAGAAGTTGTCGCTCTTCAACCCACTAAGCCTCAAGACGGGGCCGACCACAGACATCGTCACAAATCATGGCAACATCACTTGTGCGAGGGTTTTTGATCCAGCGAATTTGGTCGTATGCACGGCGGGAGAAAACGGTGCCATCTCTATGTGGGATTTGAGGCAGGATGTGCGCCAGGCTGAGGTTGTTCGGCTCACAACGGGTAACTGATCTGATCTAACTGGCACAGGCGGGCTTCTATTAACAATGCATAGAAAACAGTGTGCCAGTCCTATCTGTGGCCTGTTCAAACTCCGGCTTCTCAGTTGCAGCGGGCACTGAGTTACAAAATCATCAAGCCTCTGTTATAATATGGTAAGCCATTCAACAAGCACGACGTATGAGATGTAGTCTCATAATTACCTAGGGATGTGCGCTCGATAACGGCTCCAAAGTTGCATTATAAAGAAGTCCACAGTGACGACGTAACAGAGGTCTAGACTCCGACATCAGTCTGATGAAATCATATCTGACATGTAGCAGTTGAATTTCCACCCCAGTGATCCAAGTATCTTATTATCAGGCTCCACCGATGGCCTCGTGAATATCTGTGACACTAAGATCGCTGATGAGGACGAGGTCGTCATACAGACTTTCAATCACGACTCTTCCATTCACCACGCAGCTTTCCTAAACGATACTGAAGTGTATGCGCTCTCACACGACGAGAGATTGGCCTTGTACGACATGGCCGAGGGCTATGAGAAGGGCGCCGCGACCACCGATTTTAGGGACATGAGAGGCGTGCTAGGTTGCCAATACGTCGCCAATATTTTCCCCAAGACCAATGGTGCCGGAGCCGTAATAGGTGCTGGTGCTCATGAGTAAGTGAGGCCGGTGCTATTGGAACCCATTGCCGATGCTAATCAGTTGTAGAAAACAAGCATTCGAGTTGATCCATCTAACAAAGGGTGAGAACTGGGTCCTCGACCGAGAGAACAGCGTTGGCTTGCCAGGCGCGCATTCCGAAGAGATTGTTCGTAGTTTCTGTTTTTATGACGATGCACAAACAGTTTTCAGTGCTGGCGAGGATGGCTTCATCAAATCCTGGAGGGCAAATGTGTAATACCGGAACGCGATGCCGAATTGATGTCACTATCGTTTCCATCTCTCAACCGTACTTGTCGTGTTTGTTTTTGGACTTCAGATCCAGAAGCTTCTCGTGATAATCGCCCTCCCGCCTAGCCTTCTTCAGTCTTCTGACTTCGTCCTCGTCGAGGCGTCTTCCTACAGCATCCTCTAACTCTTTGCGGCTCACTTTCGCCTTCTCTTTCAATTCTTTAGTTTCCCTTAGCCTAGGCTTAAAGCGTGCTTGCATGCGGATCCTCAAAGTAGATTCGAAGCTAATCTCGGCTGTATCGCCTCGAACCTCGGGCGGCCCGTTCGGTTTCTTGGACTTGGCAACTGTCAAAAATGTTTCATTCAAGGTCTGCAATTGAAAAGTGCCAGGAGTATCAGGTGTAGCGATGACAGTCCAGGTCTCGGGTGGCGCGATCGCTTCTGAAGTAGCCGCGAGGATGCCGTACTTGTCGCAAGCCAGATATCTGAAGGATGTATTAGCCTGTAGTACCAAGCAAGTTGGGAAGGGGGTTTCGAGCTATTCTTACGTACTTTCCATACCGGCCCTTGAACCTGAAATTCTCAGTGCCATAGATTTTGTTCGCTACCCAGACCTGGCGCACATCGTGAGGCTCAGCACTCGCTGGATTCCCATCGATAATATTCTCGATAGGATCGGTGAACACCTTGCCGTTCGCATCACAAGCAAGGCAAGTCGGAGGTTCAGTTGGCAATACGATCATCACAGGTCCAACCACATCACCCACGGCTTCGGCGGATACCCAACTATCGTCGTCTTCTGCGGCCTCCGGGGGGGCTGCAACAGCAAGCTCACTTGAGCCTGCAGCTCCGTGCTCCGATGCGGCCTCGGTGTGCTTTCTCTTTTTAGGCTTCTTTTCGCCCTTAAAAGTGAGCGGCTTGACCATTGGATAGGTGTATGAGCAGCGATGATTATTTCTTCGAGGGGGCGCGTAGGCTAGCGCGATGAGGAGCGAAGTTGAAACCACAGATAGTTCAAGTGACGCTATACAGCATAGCTATTAGCTGTTAAAGGGAGGTTCGATTTTAAGGCTAAGCTATTTCTATTAGGTGACGGTTTAGATTAGATAAGCAGAGTGGGTCTGGCTTATAGTACTAAACCTCCTTTGGTGTGGTAGAATTGTGTTATGACGCACCGTGAAATCTAGCTTCAATTTAAAGATTACAGATGTACAACTTATAGTGCTCGGAAACATAATTGTAGTACATAGTACGGAAATCGTTCAACTGAGCCGTTCTGTGCTTGTTGCTGAGAGTGAATCACCAGCAATATAATTGTACCAGGCTGGTATTACTATCATTGTCATCTATTTACTTCTTGTTCCTACGAGAGACAAGTTATAACTTGTTTTCTTCTAGTTATTTGTAGAGTCCATTTTATGGACTAATTTCCGTGGGGAGTCTATTGTTCCGGCCAGCAGTACTGCTTTAAGATTCACATAGAGGCCGTTTGAGTCTACCCTGGCCATCCAGAGCCATCAGTAATGATGAGTCGGGAGCCAGAGCGCTCTGTGTGCCCCTCCCCCTCAACTGAGATTTTAGAATTGACAGAAATTTGCCCCACCAATTTCAAAAATACAGCATAGTCACCATCACTTCCAAAATGTCGTGGGTCTCTTACCATTAAAAACCTCTGTTGATTGGCCACGTTGTATGAGCATAACCAAGTCAGGTAGGTGAGCCGGCAAAGCGCCGCAACCTTGGCACCCTAGAATCAGCTTCGGTGCATAGTACGGAAGTCTCCTACGGCAGCACGGTGTACTCCGACTTAGTTTACCTTTCGTTGGAGTGTTGTTACCTGCGTTAGGTTGACAGGTTTTTGAAAACATAAAGCCGACGGTTTCCTTAGGATACTCCGTCTAGCCTCGTTTCAGCGTGCGACGTTTCTTATATACGTATAGATCCCCAGCCTCGTATATTCTATGTTATCGTCCTGTAAAGTATCCTTGCCGTACTCGTCGTTTTTGCTAAGCACCGATTTCTATAATGGCTGTGGCGCAACCTGTTGTAGTATCCTTGGCGGATCTTAAGGCCGGTAAGAACCGTGCAATGACATAGATGGCTGTCTGATGACTGACAATACTAGGCAGTATATCTTTCGAGACGTTACAGGAAGCATTTGGCCCCGAGTCACTAGGAATCTTGGTTGTGAAAGATGTTCCGGCTGAGTTCCCGGACTTAAGGCATCGTCTCCTCTCTTATGCTTCATGGATGGGCAATCTATCGGAGAACGAATTCGGTACAGTTTGGATAACCTCATCCATGTCTTGAGAGCCACGCGGTCTAACTTAGCATAGAGAAGTTCACGAATGAGGCGGCTAAGTACCTCGTAGGATGGTCGAAAGGAAAAGAAAAGCTGAAGGATGGCAGCGCGGACGAGTACAAGGGCTCGTTCTACGCCAACTGTGCCTTCTATGTCGACCCGTCCCTAGAATCAGCGAAGCCGACCAAGCAGTTCACATTGGAGGAGTTTCCAGAGTATCTTGCGCCAAATTCTTGGCCGCCCAACGAGATGCTGCCTGGATTCAGGCCTGTCATGGAGCAGATGTGTAGTTTAATCATCGACACGGCTGTGCTAGTTGCCCGAGCTTGTGACAAGTTTGCCGAGAAGGAGATTGCGGGATACCCGACAGCTTATCTAGAGAACGTGGTTAAATCCTCGTCGACGACCAAGGCCAGGTTGCTTCATTATTACCCCATGCCAGACGAGGGTTTGGAGAAGGGTATGGAAGAGGACAACTGGTGTGCAGTGCACAAGGACCACGGATGTCTAACCGGCCTGACATCGGCCATGTTTGTAAATGAGCTGAAAACCAATGTCAAGTTGGATAGCTTCGATGGCAAGGAGCTGCCCAAAACGCTCCCCACAATCGATGAGCTGCCAGGGTCGCCAGATCCTCAAGCAGGTCTGTGGATCAAGGACAGAAAGGGAGTACCTGTTCAGGTGAAAATACCTAGAGACTGCATTGCGTTCCAGACGGGCGAGGCTTTAGAGCGCATTACGAATGGAAAGTTCAAGGCTGTTGAGCATTCTGTCAGAGGCGCCTACGCCAAGGGTATTGCACGAAACACGTTGGCTGTCTTCACCCAGCCAAATTTAGAAGATGAGGTCGATCTTGAACAGCACATCAACTTCGGTGAATTTGCGAGGGGCATCATAGCGAGAAACACCGTTGGATGAGCAAGATAAACAAAGCAATGCAATACGATACAAACCAAACCAACTCCGCTATTGCTCTCGACCGTGCATTAGTGATATGGGCCAAGCTGGGGTCTTTTTCTCCTCGCTTCCTTAATCCTTCTATTTTCAGGTTTTCGAAACAAGGCGCCTATCTGCGGAAATATATGTTAAAGTGCACAGCTCGGGATCTGTCATCGAGTGTAACAGAATTGACCCACCACTACGGTAGGTCTATTTGTATTTATTGTACTACGGCGATGCGACGGTGTAATGCGACGGCATGTCAAATCACCTGCATATGGCGTTGGATAGCGTCACTCACTAAACTTACTACGCGTGCCTACCTATGATTTACTACGTATCACCGCTTAAGATGGTGAATATTCAAGTAATTGGAAGGTACCATACGTAAACAGGCCTGTTTCTGATTCCTATTATTACAGACAAAACTGTCTGACAATTCCTCCACCCCTCCTTTCTTCCCAATTCTCTGTTTTACAAACAACATCATCTCTCTCATCCACCTAATTGCCATTAAGTGCACAAGCAAGCAATTGTTTTCAACCATATTCCCTCCAAATTCACAAAAAAAAAAACACGAAATAACGGCAACATGGCGCTCGCCCCAAAATTCGCCGGCCAGAAGTTGGCCTTTTCGGCCCCGGCCCCGGCCAGTGACGTAGCGCCCACCTTGCATACCCTGGAGGTATTCCTCGACTACGTTTGTCCCTTCTCCGCCAGACAGTTCAACACGCTCTACCACGTCGTCGTGCCACTCATCCGGTCGAACCCGAAGTGGGCCTCGAGCGTACAGTTCATCTTCCGCCAGCAGGTGCAGCCGTGGCACCCGTCGTCAACGCTGACGCACGAGAGCGCCCTCGCCGTGCTGCAGCTGGCGCCGGAGAAGTACTGGGCCTACAGCGACGCGCTCTTCAAGGACCAGAAATCGTACTTCGACGTCAACGTGGTCAACGAGAAGCGCAATGACACCTACCGCCGCCTCGCCAAGCTCGCCGCTTCCGTGGGCGTCGACGAGGCCGCCGTGTACGACCGTCTAGCTATCCCCGACAAGCTAGCCGAGGACGGCAGTCTGAATGTCGGCAACAAGGTCACCAATGATCTTAAGGTCCTAGTCAAGACGGCCAGACTCGTGGGCGTCCATGTCAGTCCCACCGTCATCTTCAATGGTGTGGTTGCCAACGAGATAAGCTCGGGTTGGACTAAGGAGCAGTGGGAGGAGTGGTTGACCAAGAATATTGTGTAGACGGATCGCTGCTGAGCATGTTACCTCCCTAGATGAAGCTCAGTTGCACATTCCTTAGCAGAAGCTCATGCGGAGTCTATTTGTGTGCGGGTTGTCCACACTCAACAACTAACAATGCATCAAACAAATACGAGAATAAAAATGTAAAACGATAATAAAATGAGAAATTGTCAAAAATTAACTCCCCCGGACAGGCTTGAACTGTCAACCTCTCGATTACCTGTCATGGTTAACAGTCGAACGCGCTAGCCAATTGCGCCACGGAGGAATTGTTGGGTTTTCGGCTGATTATGTCCACTTTTGTGTGGAATCAATGGGGAAAGGAAAATGAAAGCAAGGCAAGGACCAGTTTGCAGAAACTGTAAAGCTATCCTAAATATACAGTTCGCCATATCACACGTAGAGAAGCAATGGGCTACGATGATCGGCATATGACTCGACGCAAGTGCCTTACTTTGCCTCTACACTCCAAGCCAGTGGAATCGGCGAGAGATGGGGGGAGCGCGAGGGAAAGTGACGATAGGAGAGATGATAAAATGATGATATGTTGCAAGTGGCATCATCCAGGTAGCGTTTTTCTTATCTGTGTCTGTTAATTTGCAGTTGGATCAATGCTGAGTTAGGTTTGGAAAAGGTACGCGGTTACTACATATATCGGGTGCAAGTCCATTATGGACTACTTACCTATGTTGATCTTGTTAGCAGGAGCTCGGGGGAGAATATTCAAACCACACGAGGCTAGGAGAAGACTTTACTTGCCTAGACAGTCTTGACGAGATCCAAGTAAAATCTATCTTTGTCGCACCAAAGCCAGCGACCATCATCGACAGCAGTCTCGCGCACATGGCAAAGGGAGCTGGCCTTTCATAAACCTATCTACTCCGTGGTTTCCATGACTACCGACTTAACAGTATCCAAGCCCGATCCCTCTAAGCCAATAGACATATTATTATAGAAAGCTTTACTTTCTCTCTCACATAATAGTCACTTCTAATACGTATTCGTGAAGGTAAAACTTGAGAAATTCTGAGTACCTAATAGACATCGCAACCCGCAAGTCCGAATGTACTGTAATTACCTACCATCGGAGGAAGGCTCCAAAGGGAGACGGTGGTAAATCATGGAAGCGATGATCAAGACATGTAAGTTAGAGCTACCCAAGCTCGTTCTGGAGGCAGTCTCATTCAATCTTCCCCACCGTCCCCTACAGTACCTTAGCAACAGGACAGGACAGACAGAGCGCTGGCAAGTGCTTCTGAGTCAATCTGATACCGCTTAGCTTATTACATAGGAACTGAACTTGCGTAAGTAGTATTGCGGCACAGAGAGAGAGAGGACTTTGTAACGCACTCTTACTTTCTTACTTGCCTCTGTACTTGCTTTACAGTCTGGAGAAGGAAAGACACAGGGGCGTGGGGTTGCGATTTGCTTAGGTTAAGTATGAATGGTCACCTTTGCCTGCTTATGCGATATTTGGACAGGTAGACAGGTAGACACACTAGGATCGATAGTTTACTTTATGTTCACTAGGAAGACATTTATTTTGGGCTTGTAAGTTTATAACCAACCGGTGCTGCTGTTGTGGTTGAATAATACAGACCCTAGAAACTTCCTTGTCTCGAGAAGTCATTCCGTGGTGTCAGCCGTATGCATACTAACCTTCATTCTTCGTGGGTAAGCTATAGGGGTGGGGGGGCAATTATGAGACGGTAATTATAAGATGGTGTGAGTGAGAGTACTTACATGGCTTCCTGCATGTTGGTTTGCTCTGCATATAAGTGATAGTCATGCCTAAATGTTTTCCAGAAACGGCCAAGTATGTATGGAGCACATGAATTTTGTAGATATCTACATAGTCTTTTCCATGTTAGGCCACACAGTTTCTTATGATTTAATCGTATATATAATAACATTCGACAAATTCGTATACGACTACTATACACACAAACGCCAAGCTTTGTTACCACAAGCGAAAGCGTCTCCATTACGGAACAACAATCTCAACATCCCGCTACTGGCTATGACTTCGCCACCGGAATTTTCGGGTAGTGGCGAAGAAACCGCCACTCCCGGCTTATATACTATGGCATTTTCATTTCTTCCTGTTATCCTAAGTCTGGTCGTTATATCTTATCCCATATACGCTCTCTACTTACATCCACTCTCATCATATCCGGGACCCAAGTTATGCGCCATCACTCGGATACCCTACTGGGTCGCATGTTTAAAGGGGGACCAAGTAAAATGGATGAGCAAACTTCATCGCGAGTACGGGCCCGTGGTGAGGTTCGGGCCTGACGACCTCAGCTACACCGACGGACGAGCCTGGAGGGATATATGCCTCGTCCCCAAGGGCAGAAAGGAGAACGGAAAGGAAGTCAAGTTCCACGCGCCCCCGGCCAATGGGGTGTCGAACCTCATCGCACAGCCAGATGCCGTCCACCACGCGGCCGTAAGGCGCGTCTTTGCCCCCGCCTTCTCGGAGAAGGCGCTGACGGCTCAGGAGCCGCTGCTCCAGAAGTATGCGGACCTAATGATTGCGAGGAGTCGTGAGGCGACCGAGGTCAATATGACACAACTCTTCAATTTCACTACTTTCGATATCATGGCCGATTTCGCGTTTGGGGAGTCTTTGCATTTGTTGGAGAAGAACGAGTACTCGCCGTGGCTTGCGACGGTGTTCAATACTGTCAAGGTATGCCAATGTTAGCCTTTTGAAGAAAAACGCCTTTGACCTACTAGGACATCCAGTCTATGTTCGGTTGACAGTTCTCGCAGGCGGCACCAACTCACTTACCGACAGGCTGACTGGCTCTTCCAGGTTCTCCCCCTCCTCCAGATGATCGAATTCTATCCGCTCGCGAAAAAATTCTTCGACCTGTTCGAACCGAAGGCTATCGCAGAGATGCGCCTCGATCATTTCAACCACACGGTGACGCGAGTAAACAAGCGTCTCAGAGAGGGATCGGAGAAACAGGACCTTTGGGATCTGGTTCTAGATTCTGAAGTTCTCACCCTCGACGAAATGCACATCAACGCAGAGCTGTTCATGACGGCCGGAACGGAGACGACGGGTAATTATAATACCCATTGTCCGTGAACACTAATCATGAGTGCTAAACCTGTCTCTACTTAGCGTCTTTGCTCACCGGTTTGACCTACTACCTTGTGACAAATCCGGGTAAGTTGAAGACCTTGACCGACGAGATCCGAGGAAAATTTGAGAGCAGTAAGGATATTACTTTAAAGGCATTGGTTCCGCTGGAGTACTTGAACGCATGTAAGGAGAGCCCTCATTGAAACCCTTCCCCTTGTTTCTTCTTATTTGCTCTAAGTCTTGCTGTTGTTGTTGTTGTTGTTGTTGTTGTTGTTGATCAACCAATACGTGTATCGCCCGTTTAGGCCTCAGAGAAGGATTGAGAGTGTACCCCTCGATCCCCTCCGGCATACCTCGTGAGATCGCAGAAGGCGGTAACACGATTCTTGGCAAATGGCTCCCAGCAGGCACTCGCGTGTCGATGCACCAAATGTCGACTTACCGATCACCCACAAATTTCAAGTAAGTTCCAATACTGACTATTCATAGACTGTCTACATATCGAGATAATAGGGAAAAGACTAACTGACAGTTTCAGAAACCCTGATAAGTTTGCCCCGGAGCGCTGGTTAGGGGATCCCGAGTATAAGGACGATAGTCGCGACGCACATCAGCCGTTCTCCATTGGTCCGCGGAACTGCCTGGGCATGAACATGGCGTGGCATGAAATGAGGCTCCTTCTCGCAAAACTAGTATTTGAATTTGACATTGAATCGGACGTTGGCCCGGACTGGGCGGATCAGAAAGTCTACGTTATCTGGGATCGTAGACCGCTGATATGCCGCTTAAAGGATTCTGCACGTCAAGAAAGCTGGAAGTGGTCTTCTGCATGACCTTATTAAGAGTCCCCTGATAATATCACCATGGCGTGGAGACTGACTATATGCTTTTGTGCCATCAATAGCACATGGTGTCTCGATTGGCAAGTTATTGGATGCCTGTCATCAGCGATGGTAAATTCACAGCTAAAACTCGAGCCGCCGGAATAGGACGCCGAGTTCAAAGATTACCCTATAGGATCGACGAGTCATGATGCGTTCTGGATCCGTCGTAGTGTGCTGACGGCACAGCTTCGTCAATGTTCGCTAAGAGGGACTACATCAACACCCTTGTTGCTTCAACTTTTAACCGTATTGGAAGGTATTATTTTTCATCATTGGATCTCCTCGGAAAATAACCGGAACCACTCTCGTTCTCATTCGACTGGTGCAGCTGTGTCGAACCTGGTACTTGTAGAAACGAAAGCCTTCGGAAAGAGCCGATTTCTCGGCGGTTACGACGGAGGGTTACATTGGAGACGATCCCGAGCAACTGGCACAGGGTTGACGAACAGGGGATTGGGGGTGACTGGAGCAGAGGGCAGCTGAAGACCTGGGGGTGGAACAGAAAATGCAGGGAATACATAGTATGCATTGAGGGACATGGTAGTAGTTGGGTCTCGTGGCCTTTGCTGTTTTGCATAGTAAACGCTGTCGACTGTTTAGTCTCTCCTGTCTCTAATTTACTATTGTAAGGTACGAGGTCGTGCGGCGCCGATATATACATCGAGGGTTTAAGATATTCCTAATCGCAATGCTTATTATTTTAGAGTTAGGCCCTGCTAACTTTCTAAATCGAAATACTTCCTATTGCTTGCCTCCGATATGGTTGCATCGGCAGGTCCATCCGTGACGGATGGAGGGATGGGTTATCGCTTATAATGCGGTGCAACAATGCCATACGCCGTGGCTTCCCTGACATGCTCTGCTCTTGCCAGCAGATGCATGAAATTTTTTATTGCTACCTTGTGATAGGGATAGCCCATTGAGTCTCCGATGAGAAATGGTTCGATGTCAACAAAGATGCAATGATTTCAAAGTTCCTTGACAAGTTCAACTGGCCTAATACCGGCGGTGACGAACTTCCCAGAGCTGAAATACCTTGTACATGCATCTAATACTGGAAGTAATTATCCCACTTAGACATGTTCGAGGCCTCCATAACCTTACCAAGCTTGACGCCACGCCAGCGGTCAAAGGTTTTTATGATGATGTAAAGTCACATCGGCCCCCCATAGGTTAAGCTTCCTACAATAGACTGAACTTCTTTGGGGGTAGCTTGCGATGTCATGCACATTGTATGAACAGCGGTACGTCCCATTTGCCAATGAAGCCTCATTAAACTCGCGACCGTTTTTGAAACTATGTGTACGTATTGTCTTCCACCTAAGTACATGGCGACACCGAGCGGGATGGACACTGGGAAAGGGGCCTTTTGTAAGGGACTGAGCACAGCTTGTGGGAGGACAACGTCAGGCTGCCTGTATGATATTCGGGATACCGTAACGGTGACGGCTAGCTCGTCAGCCATGGTCTTGAACCAAGTGAGCCACGAAAGATAAATACACGAACATGGACGCGAAGAAGGAACGAAATTCTTAGTCCGCATCCTCCAGTCATCACACTCACCTTCACCCTGACCCCTCTACCATAACCTTCGAGAACTTGTTACGAGTTGGATAACGATAATATCAACTTGCCTCAGCAAAGATCATCGACAATGGACGGAAATCTAGAGGAAATTCGACACGCCATCCAACCGTTGCTGGTCGGACTTGAGAAAGATTGTAAGCTATCCCGCTTAAAGTACACCTCGTTGGATGAGGATGAGCACCAATTTCTACGTAGAGCTTGCTTGTCTGCTTGACTTTATCATTAACAAGTGGTGCAGTGAAATATACAGCTCCCAACGTGGGAGATGATCTACGGGGCATTACAGAGTCGATGTATGCACATGCCGTTCGCACAGGTATACCGTTCCCTGAAGGCTCGGCTTCGCGGCAAGCATTTGAAACTGCATTATCCTATGCATACGTGAGTTTCAAGTTTATTTATTCCCCTGATTTAATGTAGACCTAAGAAACCCATAGCGGAAACTAACACCGTGAACCCCTTTGGATAGTTCTGCTACCCTTACCATCCGCTCGAAGTCCGTGTTTACGTCGGTATTTACACCTGGTTAGCGACAATTGTTGACGACAGCGCAGACAAGGACCCGGAGCAATGGGCACAGTTCATCCTCCGATACCATACCGGCCGCAGACACCACAACGCGGTAGCCCGGGAATTCGCTCGTTGGCTACGACTGGCATATCGGTACTACGACCCCATCGCGGCTAACTTCATCATCACCTCCACTCTTAACTTCGTTAATTCCACCGTTCTCGAGGGGGCGGAAGTGCCCAAGTTGAAACCCACTGCTGGCGGCCAGAGCTGGCCTTATTACTTACGGGATAAGACTGGAATTGCCGATGCCTATGCTTGGTTTATTTTCCCCAAGGCAGCGATCCCTGACATCTCGCTATTCATGGAAGGGGTTCCGGAGATGAACAAGTACATTGTGTTTATTAATGACATATACTCGTAAGCCCCCTTCTACCTACCCATTGTTACGTCTCATTTCAGACCCCTATAGCTAATAAACTCGCTTCTGCCAGTTTCTACAAGGAGCAAATTGCAGGGGAAACAGCCAACTACATACATGCCAAAGCCGCCTATGAGGAAGGAGATGTTATGAAGGTGTATAAGGATCTTATTGCCGAGACTGTGGATGCGCAGAAACGTATCCTGCAAGTTTTGGAGGGCAGAGACGCTTACGCGCGGGCCTGGAAGGCCAACGCCATTGGATACATCGCTTTTCATAAGAATTCTAAACGCTACAGGTTGGATGACATGGCATTGGCGGAGAGCAGGTTTTCCAAAGAGCTAGCGGACTATCTTTCCGCCCAGGAGTCGGTGCAGATACCCAGGGAGTAGATATCAATTGCGGCATTCTCTTCTGTATATTCATATCATACATACCTTGAGGCTTGGCAACCAACCCCTTAACATCATCCCTCGCTGCAACATAATGTTAGTTTTTCTTGCCTATCCCTGTAACCGGCCGCACTTCACTATAGCAAAGACGAGGCTTCATGGTATCGGTATTAGATAGGTAGGCAGGTAAGCATGTCAGCAATGTAACTATAGACTCAGACAGCTATGCGAGCTAGGCGGTATGGGGTTTCGGGAAGGGCCGCCGCAGAGAGAAACATGGCTTGTGAACCCGTTACTTCAGACATACCATACGATATTTTCAACGATGTTACACGGAGGTTTTATTGGAATGTCATCCAAGCATAGCAAACTAGAGACATTACGCAAAATGTCCGTCTGTTGTATTCGACATGTTGTTAGTGTCCTCTTCTCTTCGTTAGACACGCTTCCTGGACTGTATGTTGTCCGTTGGGGAGGGAAGGGTGTACCATTGCACATCGAGCTGAAAAGAAGCGCAGGTTCTTCTACAATAAGGCCGTTAATAGTAGGTATGCACTGGGTAACACATACCTAAATCTGACTATCACAAGTTGTCACCAAGTGTGGCACCGGGCGTGGAGTGACATGAATACAGTCACAATCGCGTGTTGGGATAAGGTCTGTTTGTCTAATGCCGTTGTTTTCCCAAGATCCATAGTCTTGGTATCTCGCTTCCCGTCCCGCTTTGTTGGAAGTTTTGAAAGGGAGTTTTGATACCAACTACCTACTTTACTGTAACGGACCCATTTCGACGCTTTTGATGGGGCATGAAAATTGCTACTGCTGTAATGAGAGCCACAATATACGTAGGTCCGTATAAGACAATCGATCACATAAATACTTGCTTCACCTGGATAAATAGCAAATGTACCTTTCAGGGTGAGGTATTTGTCGACATCGTTGGTTTAAAATTAATTATCACATATTTATACTGTTGGCAGTGCAGGTGATCTATTGTACTTTCTCAATGTTTAGTTCATATTGTAGTGGAATATAAGTCCGATGTCCACGGTCCGAATAGGCGAGATTAGTCAGTCGTGAACAGCTGCAACGGGCTGTTACCACTTCCCGCAGGTCATTTCTGATACTGAGAATTTGGCTAGCCGACCAATCACACCAACCGTAGCATGTTATGACTGACTGTCAGCTCATTTGATATTTGAGATCTATTAATGAAGCAGCAGAGTTGATGAGCCAAATTCGGGATGTTGCTCCTTAGGGTCTTGAGGAGGGCTCCGTTGAATCTGGTAACACGCCACAATTTCGGGGTTGTAAGGACCGCCGCGCCTTTTCGCTCGTCCTCACGAGCCAAAGCTCAGACGTTATGCCTGAGATTCGAGACGACCTCGACGAAGAACGCTGCAACCAATTCTACTAGCAAAACTGGGGCGGCGGCGCAACCACCATCACCCCTAAAATATGGTAAGGCGCGTCTCCCTAATCGTCCATTTGGCTAAGCATGTCTTTATTTTATGCTGTTTTCATGATGCTCACTATTTCTAATTAGTTTATCCTGCAAGGCTTTGCGTGTACCATGCTGGTACAGGTAGAATCACGTTTCTATCCTGTTTAAAGCTGTCGACTCTATTCATCTTCGTGTTCTTTGGCTTTGTCGTCGCTCCGGCATACTACGAGAAAGAAGGCTTCTCTACCACAACACAGCGCGGTAAGTCACGGCAGCTTATGAATAGAATAGCACCTATCCCACTTCCCCATCTATCAAGTTGATTCAACACAAGGAAGAGGCATATACACATCGCAAAACTAATGAATCTATACTATAGCCGCCCTCAGTGCCATAGCACCCCTGGTATTCGTGGCGTACATCACTTCGCCATTCGTCGCCTTCATCCACATGCGTCTGCCGCCGTTCGCGCGGCAGTCTGAGGAGATGCTGCGGCGGTACCTCAGGACCATCCCGCCGCAGACGGAGCTGGACATCACGACCATGAGCTTTATCGCCAAGCCGCGCGTCAGCACCGTCAGGCTGTCCGAGCTGGTGCCCGTCAGAAGGCGTTACGGCATCGTGAACCTGGCGCGGGACACGGCGGCTGAAAATGCGACCAGGAAGTGGTACATGTTCCGCGCCGTCGGCAACTTCAGCGTCCAGCAGACTAGTAGGGCGAAGGCGCCCTGGACGTGGGAAATGATTCGGGATGCTATTGTCTCGCAGCATTAAGCCCCGGGTTCAATTCAGTCACAAGACCAGCCTCTTAACTCTTAAGGGCGAGAGCATCAGTGTTCAAGTGGGTTTCTAATTCTCTCGGGCTTGTTTCTTTGCCGTCTTGGATATCAAAGCGCGCGATTGAGTCGCTTGCCGCAGCCGAAAGTATTTTACCTCTCTCCTGATTGCCAAGTCTCTGCAATAAGCTGCTAAGATGCATACTGAGATGTATAATACCAAGGAGCATATCTGTATACTACTTAGATCTGTGCATGCTGCTTGCTATTCTTGTATCTAAATATTGAATTAGATCAAGAGTTTAGAGAGGTACTACACTGTGTTTGATATGGAAGCGGTCGTATGCCATCCTAATAACCTTACATTACTTTACATTGATATCTTTACTTGTCATGACTCACAGGACATATAGGGTCTGTATGCCATCTCATCATTTGCAGTACCTAACTGAAGTAAGCTTGTGCTGGATACACAGTGGGTAGGATGATGTCAGACCGTTTAAATTACGATGTAGTTACCTTGTAAAGTTAGGGAATAATGTAAGGTGGGGTACAGATAAGATAGGCGGCCATAGTAATGGCGGAAGTCCATGTGCTTCTTTAGGTGACTGGAGCTCCCTTCGCGATATCGCTCGGTGTCGACCCTCTTTTCCTCACCTACCGTATTTTAGACACCAGATTTCTCTTGGGGAAGCTCGTAACCAATCATTCCAAGAGGATGTCGTTATAAGAAAAAAACAGAGCCACTTCGGGTGATGCATCATGTGTTGCAACAAGCCCGATGCTCCTTTGCACCACGTTATATTTTAAGTAGAGTGAATTCTCGTGGTTGGCGCACAATGGCAACTCAAACAGGTCGTTCCTACAATGTAGACTCTCTTCCTCTTCCTCTTTATATTGACCTGATCATGTGACTACGATGCTGATCTACATCTATTTTATTTTCTATAGGATGCCATCGACGCTCTCAACTCTCTTCAGACGCCCTATGCCATTATAGAAGCTCGCCGGAAGGCCGGCATTCGTCCGGATGCTACCTCTATCGCCGAAATGCGCATGTACCTGCGCCGCATCGGGTACACGCCGTCGGATTTGGACCGTCTAAATATCCTGCACGTGGCAGGTACCAAGGGCAAGGGCAGCACGTGTGCCTTCGCATCCTCCATCCTGGCTTATTACCAAGCCGCCCACGGCGTACCTTATAAGACCGGCCTCTTCACTAGCCCGCATCTAATTGCCGTCCGAGAGCGCATCCGCATCAACGGCGCCCCGGTCAGTGAGGAGGTCTTCGCGAGATACTTCTTCGAGGTCTGGGATCGGCTGGGGAACGCCGAGGAACACGAAGGCCCTATAATGGTAGATGAGCGGCTAGGCGTTCCCTCCCCTCCGCGACCCATATACTCGCGCTACCTGACGCTCATGAGCTATCATGTTTACCTACAGGAGGGTGTCGATGTCGCCGTGTATGAGACGGGGATTGGTGGCGAGTACGATGCAACTAATATCGTCGAAACACCGGTAGCGACCGGGATCAGCACACTCGGCATCGATCACGTATTTGCTCTCGGCAACACAGTCGAGAAGATTGCTTGGCATAAGGCGGGTATCATGAAACCAGGGAGTGCCGCCTTCACTATTGAACAGGTTCCCGGCGCGACTCAGGTGCTTCAAGAGAGGGCCCAGGCGAAAAACGTGCAGCTTAAAGTCTTGGAAATTGACCCTAGACTGAAGGGCGTCAATATCCGCCCCGACGCGTTATTTCAAAAGAAGAACGCGAGTCTCGGAATTGCGTTAGCCGAGACCGTGCTGCAGAAGCTTGACCCTAGGTTCAAACCTGACGCCTCAAAGCTACCTAAGACATTTGTCGATGGCCTAGAACAGGTTGTTTGGCGCGGGCGCTGTGAGGTGAAAAGCGAAGGGCCGGTTGTCTGGCACTTAGACGGAGCCCACACGGTGGATAGCCTCAAAGTGGCAACGAGGTGGTTTGCCGGCGAATGCGGCACGAAACCCGGGCCCAAAGCTCTGATCTTCAACCAACAGGGCCGTGAGGAGGCTATAAATTTCCTCGAAGGCATGTTGACGGCCCTGAAAACCCACGGTCAAGGAACCAACAATGCCTTTGACCACGTTGTCTTTTGCACGAACGTCACATATGCCGAGACGGGCTACAGACGTGACTTCGTCAATCACCAGTACGACCCCGAGGCTATTAAGGCTCTCACTGCGCAGCATGGATTCGCAGAGAAATGGGCAGGTCTCGACCCCAATGCCAAGATTGCCGTCGTCCCGACCATCGAAGATGCCATTAACCATGTACGGGGCCTCGGGACTGAGGTGGGTGAGCGACAGACAGTTCAGGCGCTCATAACGGGCAGTCTGCACCTTGTAGGCGGAGCATTGGCCATACTGGAGAATGCAGATGCGCTATGAGGAGACGAAAGATGCACCCAAGCATGCGTGTGCACACATATATTTCGCTACATCGCATAGATATGGAGGTGATGGAAGGATTCCGTAAAAAAAATTAAACTGATATGGGCGGTCAGGTTTGCGCTTTCAACTCGGGCAACTATTATAGGTACAGGTGTTTTAACGGCTGCATAGAGGTAGACAGGATAGATACCCTGTAAAGGCCGACTTCGGTTCAACCCCGATGATGTTAGCTGTTATACGAATTTCAGTCAGTTTTGCGACTTTATATAAGAGTCGATATATACCTATCTGGGTAGATATAAACTTATAAAAAACTCAACAAAATTACGGCGTAGCTGAGACAATTATTGTTACGTTACCACTATGTAGCCACGGTCAACCTTAAAACCGGACTGTATTCATCACACTACAACTGGATACACACAAATTCCTTTCTCTATTTCTGATATTTCTATCACCGGTGGATTTTCTTACTATGCACGACTGAAACCTCATATCCATATTTGGCGATTTTCTCTGTACTGGGTGAGCTTTTGGAAGCCTGAGCAGCAGCTGACATCAGCTGCTCCTTAAGCTCAGGAGACTGGCCAGTAGTGGATGACGACCGTCGGAAGTTCGGCGGGAACATCACCTATGAACATGCAACGGTAATCTTTTCTTACCGAAGTAATTTCTACCTTTGCCTCTCATTTGGTGTAATGCATATCTGATTACGAGATATATGGAATTGGGATTGATACATTAATTGTTTGTTCTCACCAAAGATCCTATGATGGCTCGCAGTTGAAGTCGTGCCTACCGTGCCCTTGGCTAAGAGAGCTTGACGGCGTGAGATAATATATGCGATAGGGAGCTCATGGCCACTTTCATCTGTCGCAGTCTAGGAAATAGATCACTGCCTTTCCGTTTTCCGTTACGAAATCATACAAATACAGCCAGCCAAAACAGCATTTTATCCAGCAGTTACTTCCCCGTCAGTAGAAAGTCCCAGCATTTCCAGTACTGGTACTCATCATCATCAACCATGGCGCGCACGTACGAGTCCGCGCTCTCGCACCTCGCGGCGTTACAATCCAACCGCGCCATCACATCTCTCTTCAGCCCTCCTCCCAATCCTACCCCTTCGTCCACCTCTTCTTCCGGGGCCGGGGCCGGGGCGTCATCAGTCAAAAAGCCAGATCTGAACGCTCTCGCCATCCCGGAAATGCTAGCCTGGCTGCAGCGCGCGGGTCTCAGCCAAGACGACCTCGCGGCATCCAAGCTCCGCTGTATCCATGTCGCGGGTACCAAAGGCAAAGGCTCCGTCTGCGCTTACCTGACTGCGCTCCTCGCAAAAAGTGAAGATGGGGAGGCTCGCGCGCTGGCGGGTAAAGTCGGGACCTACACCTCGCCGCACCTGGTCTCGGTGCGCGAGCGCATCGCCATTGACGGCGTACCCATCTCGCAGGACCTGTTCGCGCGGTACTTCTTCGAGGTTTGGGATGCTTGTACTGAGGCCGCTAGGGCAGAACTTGCTGCCCAACGAGCCGCCGCCGAGGGAAATAGGAATAGTGAGATGGTGGGGATGGAGATATCGGAGGAAGAGCTACAAGGTCCCGCTACCAAGCCCTTTTATTTCCGCTTCCTGACCATCGTGGCGCTGCGCGCGTTCATAGGTGAAGGCGTGCGTAGCGCCGTTGTCGAGTGCGGTATTGGCGGCGAGTACGACTCCACGAACGTTCTCCCCCCAGCGTCCGTCACCGCGTCCGTAGTCACGCAGCTAGGCATCGATCACGTGGGCATGTTGGGTGGTACCCTCCCCGAGATAGCGTGGCATAAGGCGGGTGTGTGCAAGCCCGGTCGGAAATGCTATACCAGACACCTCACCACGGCGGCGGCGGTGGACCAAGGGACAGAGGCGAGCGAAATAGCGGAGAAGACGATGCAAGTGTTGCGCCAGCGAGCTCGAGATAAAGGCGCTACGCTCGTCGAGGTCGAAGACGCCGACGTGGAGAGATGGGGCGGCGTTAAGGCCAGTGATAAAGGCGCAGGGAGTCTCGAGGGCGAGTTCCAGAAATACAACCAAGCGCTCGCTGTCCTTGCTGCGCGAGAACACTTACGTGTTCTCAAAAGCGAGTCATCAGCCGCGACCGGTTCTGAACAAATGGAAACCGAAAGCTTAGGAGAAGTGCCCTCGACATTCACATCAGCGCTCCAGCGCGCACGACTGAGAGGCCGTTGCGAGACGCACGATGATGAGCAGGCGCCTGTCACGTGGCTCATCGACGGCGCACACACGGCCGAGAGCTTGACGGAGGTGGCGAGGTGGTATAGTGGGAAAATGAAAATAGCCCAGGCCCAGGCCGAGAGGATACTGTTGTTTAACCAACAAGAACGGGACGCGGGCCGGCTGGTCACAGGCTTGATACGGGATATCGAGAAAAATGCACCCAGTCAGCAAACACCGCTGTTCACGCACGCCATCTTCACTCGTAACGATCTCCTACCCCGGACCCGTAAAGACGGAGACGGAGATGCAGAGACAGAGACAGAGCTGGAGCCAGAGCGTGATCTCTCCGTCCAACAAGCAGCGGCCGAAGCCCTGCGCAACATCTCGCCGGAAACGTCCACAATAGTCCTGGACAACGTTGCGGATGCCGTGGCTCGCGTTCGCGCTCTTGCGCTAGCTGACAGCGACGGTAACGGTAACGGTAATGGAGAGGGTAGGAGGAGGACGACGGTTCTAGTGACGGGCTCTCTGCACCTCGTGGGAGCTTTGTTGCGGACGCTGGAGCCTGACGCTGCGTTATAAGCTTTGCTTACTCACACTTATGATGCCCCCTTATGTCATGCCCATTATACCATACTGTCAGGCAGACGATCTAGTGCCCGCTATTTCAACAGTCAACGGACAATAAGTGGTATCAGCCATCCTCACAACTGATTAGGAAAACTCGCTTTGTAAATGATCAAGACGATCTTAAGGAATGAGAAGGGAGTCAGCACGGGGTTTGGGGAAGCGATGGCAAGATATTGTCTTTTTTTTAACAAATACTCCAGTACTGAAACTGAGGAGAAAACTGATATGGTTCAACAGTCAGTGGGCTAAACCCCAAGGAAAGAAATAAAGGACACAAACGAGCAAGCAAGAAAGAAAGAAATAAAGATGAGAGAGGAGTTTGAACGGCAACTAGATAAAGCATTCAACCCTGGCTTAGAATCTACTTTGCTTTACTTAACTGTACCATCCTTTCGGGTTCGGTTTTTGCCCTGAGGGCGTCATTCACCTGATACAAAATCATTCGGTCTTGTCGAATCAATCATGATTCTATCATGACAACTGTCCCAACTCATCTCCCTTGCCTTCTTATTCGATGATACACAAGTATAACGCCCAAACTTACAATTCTAGCTAATAGGGCCAACAGACACACAAAAGTTTGAGATATCGTCCAAATAGCGGCAAGGTCGTAGTTTAACAAGCAAGCAGGTCTATTTTGCTATCTCATACAAAGGCGCTCGCCCCTCTAGACTTGGGCTGGGTTAATCTCCAGCAGGGTTCAGGATGGGACAGATAAAGAGTACATTGTACAGAAGGAGGATACAAAAGGAAGAAGCATAATTATCCCTTTCCCCCACCCTTTTAGAAAAACGCGGAACGTTGATTTCTATGTGTCTAAATTTTGATGGCTCGTATTTTCTTCTTTTTCGATAGAATTACTACTACTTTACTCCACCCGTAAGCTCTGTAGTCGAGCCTCGGTGGCGATGACCTGTTTTACCGGTAAGCGTCAGTCGAAGAGTCTCGTTAAAAGGGGGATTTTAAACTGGAACTTAGAGAACAGAGACTTACCTCGAGCGCTTGCTGAACTTCCAATACTTTTCGTACCTCGCTCAGCCAGTCTCGGCTTAGGGTCTTGGCCCAGCCCTGAAGACCGTTCATTTCTCGTGCCGCAGCGTCAAGGTTGCCCTCTTCCAGGTAGGTTTGGGTGCGAGTCAGAATGCTCTCGACATCGTCACCAGCTGCCAGGCCCTGCTTCTTGAACATGACCTTGCTCAGAACATAGCTCGAGGCGTGGCTGGCAACGCCCGCATCTTCGGGGAGGAGGGATGCTTTGCGGACCTCGGAGGCCACTCGGCGGAAACGGTCAATCAACTGCGCCGGAGTGGCAATGCCACGCTGGTAAGCGGAAGGGTTGATAGAGGCAATGGCGGCGTTGACAACAGGGTCTTCGGCCGAGATTTCCTTCAGAGCCACGAGTTCTCGGACAAAGGGTCGTGGGTGCTCGGCATCCTCGAGGCTAGCACGCACAGCTTCAACAGCAACATGAAGCTGCTGAGTTCGGAGGTTCGTGTCGACGACATCGTTCCATCCCGTAGTAAGCTGCTCCAGCTCTTTCACAGCCGCACTGAGTTGTTCTAGCTTACCAAGCCGACCATTGCGCTCCATCTCGACTTGGTTCTTCACCTCTTGCAAGCACTGGCGTTTGAGCTCCACCGCTTGCTCTAGAAGCTGGTTTTGCAGTCTCGCCTCGTTGATGCGTTCTTGCTGTTCGATCTCGGTCTTTAACCTCGATTCGTAGGTGCTTTGAATTCGCTTCATCTCTTCCTCAAATTCAGCTCGCCATTGGCTCTCTTGGCTCGCCATGATCTTCTCGACACGACTGACCAGTTCATTCGCCGCTGTCTCAAACTCCTTTACCTGTGACTCGACCTGGGCGGCAGCATCTTTCTCGATCCTCGCCTTGATATCCCGGATTTGTGATCCTATCTTGTTGAGCTTGGTCTTTGCTTTATAGATGGTGGAAGAGAAGCGCTCCTCAGCGTTGTCTGCGTTCACAACTGTGATGATATCGTTGAGCATTTTGACTAGTTCTTGAATTACTGGCTCATCGGCATCTTTGACGTTCAAGGGATCGATGGGAGACGGAGGGGGGAACCGAGAAGGCTCGTCGACCTCGGGTGGCTTGAAGTCAGATCTACTTGGCTTAGACTCGGCCGTCTTTGTTGCGGCAGACGCCTCGGGCGCAGGCTCAACAGTTGGTGCTACAGCAGCCTTCTGCTCGGCCTTTGCAGGGGTGGGCTTTGCGTCAGTAGCGGTTGCAGCAGGCTTCTCCTCGGCGACAGCGGCCTTCTTGCCAGCAACGATGTGGTTCATAGCACTCGACTGACGGCCCGCCGGCTCGCCACTGTCGGCCACTCGCCATGATGCACCACTCTGAGGGGCAATTTTAACCTGGGCACCCGTATCCTTGCTTCGCACACCGCTGCCTAGGGTGTTTGGGTACCGCCTTCGAAAGTCAAGTTCCTCAAAGTAGAGAACAGCTTGCTCGCCAAACGGCACATACTCGGTGAAGAAATCATGGAAGTTGTCGTTGATGCGCGAATACCACACACCACCTCCAAATGTCAGAGCACCAAGGAGCGTCAAGGTCAGAACATAGTTGCGGAGACGACGGAAGAACCCCTTCTTCTTGGCGGGCGGAGGGGGTGGTGGAATGGAATCTTTCTTGGTTGCAGTTACGTCTTCGGGTGCCGGCGGTGTTGGAGGGACATCTTTAGCATCGATTGTGGGCGGAGCCTCAGCATTGGTTAGGGGAACGGATGGATCGCTCGACGCGGCGGTGTTCGTCTCGGTCGCAGGCAGCTTGGGCGGCGTCGAGTCCTCAATTGAGGGCTTCTTGTTATCGGCAAAAGATCTCTATGCAAGGAAGTAGTTAGAACTATATGTAGGCTTGTGGGACATATGTAGATATTGGTGACCATAGATAGAAGATGGAGCAAGGACAAACGTACAATTGTGGGTGTACCAGTAGATCGAAGGATCGCGGGCTGCCATTGACGGGCGGCAGCAGCACCAATGGGTCTGCTGCCTAAAGCCCGAACAGATCGCAACGAATTGCGCAACATGAGGGCATCGAACAGCCGTCAATATGTGCAGGAATGTTGCGGTATTTACTCAGAATGCGCAGATTTGGCCGGTTGTTGACGGGAGTGGTTAGGCCTTTAGCAGTCACAGGTATATTTAGGTAGGTCGGGATCTACCTAGGCTCTAGAGACGTAAAAACCTCGGAAGCTTTTCTGAACTTTTGATCCGGGTTCTAGGTTCCACTATGTAATTGCCAAGGCCCAAGCAAACTATACTACCCGGTACCTAGGGAGTGGCTTAAGGTGCTCGTCGCTTTTGCTCAGACTCGGCTCATCTAGGTCACGTGACTGATACTCTATCTTATGTATAATTATGCACGGAAAACGGTATAGAACTTGAAATAACTTGAGTAGTAGTGAGTAGAAAGGGATAGGAAACAGTATATAGAAAACGGCGCACAGAAAGTGGCCTGTTGTGTTAGCCGTTAGTACGAAATACATAGCTGTATGTCCTTTAATGTGCCTCATAACTAAGCTCTGAGACCCATATCAACTGGGGTCCAACTCGGCGAAAATGGGTGTAATCGAGAGCTAAAAGAACAATAATAAGGTTTGTCTCCCACATCCTTTTCAAGCAAAAGAGGGCTTTGCGGTCGGCGCCATGCAGCCGTATTCTTGCCTTGAAAATACGCGGCGTTCAGTATGCTGTTCTTAGTTGCAAGTTTCACCTTAATATCTCTCGCATCATACGTAGTATATATAGTGTTTAGTAACAATCAGTCTAGGTTAGTCTAATGAAACACCTAATCGTCATGAAGAGCCATTGGCCCGGCTCTAAGCGGCTCTGGTCTGTTTCTGTTTCTTTTTCTTTTTTTCTGTATTACTAAATAGGTAGGATGTTGATATTGATTCTATGTAGTAGGTACCTGACAACTCTACAGCAGTCTGAAGCTCTCTGCTCTATGCCCGAATGTTCGCCTTGTTAACTCCCTCATAACGGGAACAAACATGGCAACCACTTGCGACCAAAGCCGTACTTCAGAACCTTGTCAAGAAAAGTATTAAAAAGGGAAAGAAAAACACGTAATGCCGTCCTGCCGAGAAATCCCCAATGGAATGAATATACATACACCAGATTTGCCATCAATCTCTCGTAGTCCCTTATCTGAAAAAACCGCTTCCCGTCTGGTGGACTTATGAACCCCGTCCCGGTGGTTCACAGAATGTGTGTGCTATGCCTGTTCTCCCACTACTATTGTCGAATCCTCCCCGCTCTAGTAGGTATATGGCGGAGCCAAGTAGATCGGTAGTAAACACCAGAAGCGTACGTCGCACGAATAACACAAATACTAGCATGTCAGAACCTTTCCGGCTCCTCGTCATTAAAGCCTAAGATACCGCACGCGCTCGTTACGAAACGCTTCTAGCAGCTGCAAGGTCCTCCCGCCTGTGTGTCTCTACCCTCTGTTGGCCCTAGGCTGACGCCACCCGGTCGCTGGCCAGGCCTAGTATGACGGGGCCCAACTTGATCGAGAGGGAGCTTCTTCGCAATAGCGGTAAACAGCTCTTGCACATTCTCCGCAGTCTTGGCCGACGTCTCAAAAAACAGTAAGCCCGCTTCATTGGCATATGCTTCAGCTTCGGCTGTCGGAACCGCGCGCTTGTCGGGCTGTTCGTTAACCAAATCCAGCTTGTTGCCAGCAAGGGCAATAATAATGTTCTCGTTCGCTTGCCGTTGTAGTTCCTTCACCCATGCTTTCGCCTTGTCGAGTGATGCCTACATGCACCAGGGTCAGTAAGTACACAGTGATGGGCTGTCTTCGTGGTATCCCTAATAGGATGCGTACAGATTGAGTGATATCGTAGACGACCACTGCACAGTTGGCATTTCGATAGTACATAGGCGCTAGCGACTTGTATCTCTCCTGGCCAGCTGTATCCCAGATCTCGAACTTGACCGTGGTGTTTTCGTCGAGGGATATGGTTTGTGTGAGGAAAGCCGCGCCAATAGTTGATTCTCTGTACGAGTCGAATTGATCCTGGATGAAACTTAGTAGCTGCCTGCCATACCCAGCATTCAGAGAGTAGTTGGTCTATACCTTAACGAATCTCAGCACTATCGAGCTCTAAAAAGGGGAGGTCAGTTTCCTATGGTGTATTTCGGCTAGCATCGAGGATCTCGTCTATATACCTTTCCTACAGCAGACTCTCCTGGAGGTGCGTTAGTTTCGGTCAGCTAGACAAGAAGGGCACACCCATATGAATGACCATACCTAACAAAACCAACTTGAACTGTGCGAAGCGAGTGTTCATGCCGCGGCCTGCAGCAGGAGCTGCGCGGGAAGCCATTGCGAGATTGTCTGTGGTGCGGGTTGCCAACAAGGGCTAGAAGTGCTTGCTGCGGTTGTTACGGATAAAGACAAAGGAGGCCGACGGGGGGTTACGGCTTCTCTTATCGGAAAGGTGTGTGTCAAATACGTCGATGAAGTCGTGTGTGTAAGGAGCCCGGCTAGAGAAAGAGGTGCGGCTAGGCGACCGTTTCTGATGCTAATGGATGGTGTATCGTTTGCGTTGTTGCACTGAAGGTGAACGGTGATGACGGAGAATGCTGGGGGCGGCCTTTGGTCACTGCCTAGACATTTGTTGAATTAGGTGAGTGACCCAGGTAGAAGTGACCCATGTTAAGCGTACTGGAAGCTGGTAATGTAGGTAGCACCTACAGGACCCTGTGAGAGTGAGTACACACTATATGTACTTCCTACGAGCTGAGCAATTGGATAAGTGCAGGTGGCTCAGCCCATTTGATAGTTCTGCTTCGTTAGGTAAGTACCCATGTATAGGTACTATGTACCGCCTGTAGGGGGGTCTATCTCCAGCTTTTGCAGGCGCCAGTTACCCTACCAAGTAACAAGCTTGGCCGCTGGGGTAGGAAAGGTACCTTAGGTACTACAGCATACAAGTAACCAGTTACAGATGTACAGCTACTGTATATCGGTACAACCACTCTTGGCGCCGCACCGTATGGAATTAGGTGCGTACTGTATGATTGGGCTCACGGGCCTACTGATTCACTAATGACCAACCTACAATATATGAAGTCGTACTGTACAGGACACCTTGACCTTCATAGTTTTCAAAAGGTGCATATACTCAATAAACGATAGGATATCGGGGTATACTATACATGAGTACTGTAAGTCCTAGTACGCTTACTACGCTGCCATGCTACAAGCATATCATATGTAAATTCCATCTGTCTACATAGTATGGGCCTCTTGACACTAATACACATAGCATTAGAGCAATATCCAACATTTTCGGGAGCTTGGTATAATACTGGTGCCAGCAAACACAGTTCTAACTTGTTAGCTTCAAACGGCCACTCGAGCGTTATAAGTGCGCTTAATAGATAGGGACCCAGGCTCTTTCGTCCAGAACAAGGCAGGCTGTACGTTAGGGGTCCGCAACCTACTATCATCGTCAGATCCCAGTCGACTTCCCCAAAGTCTCCAATCCACCTTGAAACTATCTCTCGAAAGTACGAATGTGCGCCAGACCGCGCTATCTACTGGCCCATCATGACACTTCCATATAGAGACATCAATGTCCACGTGGCTACCGATTCATATACCTTCACCTCGCCCTCTTCGCCCAATGCCCCCGCGCTGGTTATCGACCGTCCGACAGGAGATGTACGTCTCAGCGAAACCGCGTCCTTTAACAACAAGCGTGTTGCTCGTGTCTCAAGTATCGCCGGCATCTTAGGTGTCATCCGACTCCGATTAGGTAGGGACACTCCCAATATACAGCGCTTGAGTTGGCAATGAAGGACTGATCAGCTGGTGCTAGACAAATATGTCATCATTATCACAAAAGCCCAGCCCGTGGGGCGACTCAAGGGACATATGGTGTATAAGGTGATCTCGACAGATTTCCTGCCCATGCGTGAGCGCCAAATCCGCGACCCCGATGAGGACCAGTTCCTTCACCTCCTCAAGACCTTCATCATGACCGGTCCTATGTATTTCTCCTATTCTCTCGATCTCACCAATAGTTTCCAGAGGCAGGCTTCTGTCGACAATGCCACGCCTCTCTGGATGCGCGCCGACGACCGCTTCTTCTGGAATAGATTCGTACAGAACGATTTAATAGACTTTAGGAGGATAGGAAATCGATCTCAACAGGGTCCGCAGCCAGCGGCGGACCCCTTCATCCTGCCACTGATATGGGGGACTTTAGAAATACGGCCCACCAAGGTGAAGGGTACGCCTCTCACCATCGTCCTCATCACTCGAAAGTCTAGATACCGAGCCGGGACAAGATACTTTACAAGAGGCCTTGACGAAGATGGGCATGCTGCCAACTATAACGAGACCGAACAGCTCGTGGTTTTGAATGACACGGGCGGTTCACTCGGTGGGTACGCAGGAAGCACTGATATGCAAAGTGGAAAGTTCGGGGCTTCTGAAGGGCGAGAAATGCAGATCATGTCGTACGTTCAAACCAGGGGGAGTGTTCCCGTATATTGGGCCGAGATCAATGCCCTCAAGTATACTCCGAAGCTTCAGGTCCGGGGAATTGAAACCGCTTTCTCTGCTGCCAAGAAACATTTCGACGAGCAAATCCGCATATATGGAGACAATTATCTTGTCAACCTCGTCAACCAAAAGGGGCGCGAGAAGCGCATCAAGGAGGCGTACGAACAAATGGTCGAAATGCTGCTGAGTTCCAAGACGGAGACGGTTGACACAGATCCAATCACCGACGAGAAGTTCCATGTCATCGAACCGAAGAGCGCAAAGCAAGAGTTTGATCGCTTGCACTACGTCTACTTTGACTTCCACCATGAGACCAAAGGGCTCCAGATGCATCGCGCGATGATGCTTGTTGACAAGCTGCACGACGCACTAATAGAACAACAATATTTCCGAGGCGTGGATATGCCTGCCAACGGTGGGTTGGAAACTAGGAACTTCCAGACCAGCGTGGTACGGACGAACTGCATGGATTCACTTGACCGCACCAACGTAGTTCAGAGTATGCTCGCCAGGTGGACTCTGGATCGTATCTTCGTCGATCTGGGCATCCTTTCCAAAGGCGAAACCTTTGCTACGGCAGATCCAGCCTTTGAGTTCCTTTTCCGCAACCTTTGGGCCGATAATGCTGATACGGTGTCCAAAGCTTATGCTGGTACCGGAGCTATGAAGACCGATCTCACACGACTGGGGAAGCGAACCAAACAGGGTACCCTTCAAGACGGCAATATCGCTATTAGTCGATACTGTCTGAACAATTTCCGAGATGGGCCGCGGCAAGACGCTTACGACCTATTTCTCGGCGCGTACGAGCCTTCAACAGCAAATATCGGCTCGTCTCTTATCTTCGCTGATCGCAGGCCGATCCTTATCCAGAGCGTTCCATATATACTCGCTTTCAGTCTATTTTTTGTGTTTTTAGGAGTGTTCACCAAACGTCTGCCGGATTCTGCGGTCCTATCTATGCGTCTGTTCATCCTCTTCTGGCTGGTTGTGGCCGCTTGGTGTTTCAACTTCATCATCCAGAACGGCATGCTATATGTAAGTATACACACATACGGCGAAATGCAGATAGGCATTTGTGTACTAATCCATCCTAGGTTAACTGGCCGAAATTGAACCCGCGGCCGTGGGCAATAGAAGGCTACCAGGAAACGATAGGAAAGATCAGGAAGGACAAGGTGATCGGACCTCTCGTTGCCAGGCACGAGCGTGGACTGAGCACGGCAAGATACCTTAATGCGGAAGAGGGTAAGAAGAGAATCGAGTGATGTCTGGATTATTTCATATGTCGAGCGCCCTATAGCACGGGAGCACATGCTTTAATCTACTAATGAGCCAGCGCAGCGCTCTTAACCTTGCATTCGCCGTGTATCTGATGTATTAGAAAGATTGTGCGATAGACTATATAATTTGATTCATACCGGTGTTTCCAGTTTTGAGCCACCGGGTCAGTAATCCTACTACGGCATCAACTGACTCTTATGACCTGCAATGTCTGCAAACTTTTGTCTCCTCAACAGACCGCGCACCTTACTGATTGAGGCACGAATACACAATAGTAGAAAGGCGAGGCAAGGAAGGAGCTTTTAAGTACGCAGGATAGGAATATCTTCCGCCTTAACTTGCACTTCTATCAATTCTAGGCATAAGTACACGATAGGACTGGTAAATCCTGGACATGGTAGAATTGTACAAGCCACAACACATTGCCAGTGTGCTGATCAACAAGACCAAAGCAGCAACAAACTAACATATAAAACGACAAAAATAAATTTATGAAAAATGAGAAAAAAGTAAAAGATATACTCTCGAACGGGGAATCGAACCCCGGCCACCTGCGATTTGTTCAGTGATGACAAGCAGGTATCCTAACCACTAGACCATTCAAGACTTGAACCCGACTGGACCCGGATTCGTTGGTATGGTGAGTGTCTAAGAGAGCTCATGACGCGAGATCGCGGTGTCATAGGATAGCAAACTCGAAGAGAATGGGTCTATGTGGATGCGTAGTGTTGCCTGCAGACCGACTAGAATGGGTCTTTCATCTTGAGCGATAGGTATTCCGGGCCACTGTAGCCCGAGCCTACAAGTAACGAGCCAAGGAACCTGCGTCCTCTGAGTCGTGAATACGCTGGGAACAACACGTACTAGTAGTGAAGTGGGCTTGCATCCCGAGCTAAGAAAGTTATGAGCATGTCGAGCCTTCATGTTGCAGCTTCGAGAAACATCTCGCCTTCTCACAGAGATCAAAATAACACAGGTAACACATGGCAGTAATTATGCTGGTTACCAAAGCAAGAGTACTTCGTGTTTAGTTAAGCATAAAGGTACGTACAAAACCTATATATTGCTTCGTCTATCAAAACAGTACTGAGGTTTATTGAGAGCAAATGTCGAAGCTGTATGCTAGGGCAGGTAAGGGGCGGGGTCATATAAAGCTTGCGATCGATCGATTATAGCAGCAATTGCGCTGTCCCTGCTCTCATGAACACAAGATTCAGTAGACACTATAGGTCCTTATTAGAGGAAGAGAACGAAAAACGAAAGACAAAAAAAGGTAAAATGTCAAGAAAAAGAAACAAAAGCTAAATCGACTAGGGCCTGATTCGAACAGACGCTCCCGAAGGAAGTAGATTTCTAATTATACAGACAATGTGTATATTCGAGTCTACCGCGTTAACCACTCCGCCACCTAGCCTTGATGATTGGTTGAATGCCTTGAATAGCAAGGATATGTTGTGCAGACGAAAGGTGGAGGTCACACTCACTAGCCGGCAGCGCCTAAAACAACTTGAAAGCCAATGTGGTGGCATCTCATCCACAAGCGAGCACAAAGCGAGTATGGCTGCGTATTTGGCAAGCAGGGATAAATACACGGATAGAGTTTGTTTCATAAGTTCAAGATGCTGTCGCAAGATAACTCATTCTTGATTGACATGACAAAGTTCCAAAGGTTACATACAATCTGAGCGTTTGGACAGTCTATTACTACAAGTAGGTTCGGTGTCTCCACTGACAAAAACATGAGAGAAACAGCAAATCTCACACAATTTTATTCAATATCAAATTCGTAGCCTGGCATCTTCATATTTCTCCCGAGATAAATACGAGAAAGTTCATGCCTATGACATCGGCGACCGACATTTACGCTAACCACCTACATAGTATTGATGTGCATCAGAATAACGATAAAGACGCCATGGCCCACACAACCTCCTCACTTTACCTCTCACGATGCTTAGCTATATAATCCCTCACAACAGACCGCCGAAAACCAAATAGGGTTTCTCCACAAATGTGAGATAGATCCGGGCGAATGGTCTAGGTATGTTTACTCTCTGAATTAAACCCGTCCCAAACCTTTAGTCGGGAAGACGTTAAGAAGCTAATTAGAAATATTCATACAGGGGTATGATACTCCCTTCGCATACTCAAGTGTGTGTAGCTGGGAGGGGTCCGGGGTTCAATTCCCCGTTCGTCCAACAAACATGATTTTTTTTCTTCTTTTTGTTTTTGAGTCGTTGTTGTTGAGTTGAAACGATCGTGGTAAGATAGGATAGGGCATTGACCTAGATTAGTGGGCTGTGGTAGGTTGTGGTAGGTTGCGGGGTTTGAAAGTAGGCAACAGACCTCCTTTTTGCTATTTCGAGATCATGTCAGTGGTATGTGTGATGTGAAGTGTCTAGGTCTAGATCTGTCAACGGCCATATAGGAAAGTTACGGTTTCCCGGACTTCTCAGAACCCTTCAGCCTGTCAGTCTCGACGAGTACTTCAAGACGGAGGTGTCAGATACTTTGGAGGAATACTGGGAAAGCGTGTAGCTGCTAGATGGTCTGGGTTTCTCAAAGTTCTTCGCCGTGGCCGTGATTAGGTTGATGTTTGTAAGATATAGGAGTATGCCTATATAAGGTCTTTCATATACAGTAGCTTCCCATCTAGTTGGTCTCTAAAATAAACGCGGGGTCCCTGCCCTCATCTAGCCAGAAAATCATCGCCAGATGTACGACTACCTGGCAGGAAACCTCAAGCTATTTGACAAGAGTCCAACATGTCGGGTCAGGTGACCAGGATGGTGTAGATAGTTCACGTGCTATCATGGATGTCTTAGAACAATATAATTCAAATGTAGGTATCTAGTTAGTCTGAAGCCGATAACCCAAGTAACATAGTTTCAGCGGCATTCGCCACATCCCAAGTGGTTTTTGCTAAGGCTAAGTATCTTGTATATGGGGTCGTGATAGTACAATCATAGAGCCAAGCGGGTTGCTTCATGTTAGCATTTATAGGGAAACTACCGGTTTAAGTTTGCCAATGGTGATGTCGGTGTATACAGTCTCTATATGGATCGCCATGTAGTTACCTAAAAGCTCATTACTTAAAGGGCTAGCTCTGTCTCAACTTCTCTGATGCGGTTATCCTTAGCAGACTAGAGTTTCTCTGCTTAGCCGACTCCTTCTACCTTCTTTCTAGGCTGAAAGTGTTTACGGTATCAGATGATCATCCCATATTCACTACAGAGCATTAGATCTCTTGTCATAATAGAGTATGAGAGGTTATAAGGGTGTTTCAAGACACGGGCGAGGGGCGTGATATGTGTGGTCATGTGAGGCGTCCATTCCTATAAAACAAATTCTTGATCTTTGATAATATATCTACATGTCCATTCATCACGTGTGCTGCCATTGTAATTTTTTGCCACTCCCAAGAGCGTAATATAGGCAGAAAAGCCAGGTTATCGACAGTGGACGCCATTCCCCTTGTTCATTGTCACCTATCATCACTCCATCATTAAGATACAGGTGTCGCGCAGCGTGGTACCTTGCATTGATGGGTTGCCATTCTGACAGTTGTTATAATTTCCCCATAATCACAATTGCTTCGGTATCAAGCGGCATAACCTCTAAATGAATGAGCGGCAGGAGATGTGGCATGGTTGCCATGGTTACACAGATGAATGGGCCAAGTGCCAACCTCCCACGATACCTCCATTATCACACTATATTGGAGGTCCATAGTCGAATGAATAGGATTTACCTGAGGTGTAAGTCATTGAAAGTATAATAACTGAATGGCAACCATGCCATATTGCTCAGGAAAAGGGCTGTCGCCCCATTATCCCCTGTGGCTTCACGGCTGTCGCTCCCCATTAGCACGTTCTTCGTGTTTTTCTATATAGTTAGAGCCTCCCACCTCGAGTGGTCACTTCTTTCTCCTTCTCAGTCACAGTCTCTTGATAGTTATATCAACAGTACACACCAAAGGACAGACCTGATTTACCTTGTCTCTGCTTCTCTCAACACTCCTCACTCTTAGGCACTTGTTTACTTTGGACTCATTGCTACCTGTAGCCCTCTGCTAGCTGCATCTTATATCAACTAACAGTTTACGCTGTACCTTCATTTGTGACTTAAAGTCATCTTACTGTGAGATTATCCCATACGCCTAGCCAATGCTTCATGTTGCGACTCACATTCTTCTAGGCCTTCATCAACACTACGTTCTTACATAGCACAATGCCTCGCCGCGCTGCTCCCAAGACCGCTGCCCCTGCGCCCAAGAAGGCTACCGCTTCCACTAAGAAGCCCACTACTCCTCAGAAGCGACGGACTACCGCCGCGGAGTCGACTCCCACGCCGAAGAAGGCTCGCGCCACCGCCAAGCCAAAGGATACCACTCCTTCTAAGACGAAGCCCAGAGCTAAGAAGACTGCCCCGCCACCCATGCCATTGCCGCCACGGGATCCTACCATGCCCGTAACAAGAAAGGAGGCCCAGCGCCTTGCCTTTGAAAAGCTCGGAATTCAGGGCTTCTCCCTGCAGGGAGAGCGGCCATGGACCTTTGCAGACGCGGGTTGGCATTTGGACAGTACTGAGCCCTTGGTGCCTGTTGCCGAGAAGCCAGCAAAAGAGAAAAAGACGCACGGCTTCTCTCTAGGCGGTGAGCGTCCATGGAACTTTAATGACGTCCCGGTAAGTAACCTCATCTCGGTGCCCTTGTACCTTGTCCCTTTGCTAATACCTCGAAGGAGGACGAACGTCCGGGCTGTTAAGCTCTTCCTCGTCCAGAACTGCCATATGGTTAGCAGGTAGTCTTGAGACTAAGTGCTAGTTGTAGCTACCCAGCTTTGGGGGTGGTCATTATAGGAAAACATTGATTGTCCGAATACATCGACTTGAGACCTGGGTAGTCTTAGGAAATGGGTGTCATTACATAGGGCCTCTGTCTGTTAGACTACTGGGGGAGTAGTTAGCATCTTCAGATAGCGATGAAGAAACGTTGCATTTGAGGCAAAGCCCATGAGGTACAACAAATGTGAAGTTCGATTGTAATAAGGTACAGTGTACACCCGGTTGGCGCAGACTCCCTGGTCTGATTAATAGGCGTGTAGGTATGTAAGTGGCCTTGACAGTGCCCCCGGTCTACATAGATAGCCATAGATTCTGGTGTGAAGCACTTGAGTACAGCTGAGTGCTCAAGTGTTGGTTAAGCGGAGGAAGCTTCGCTAGCATTAACCTGGCTATCCATTGACCAACAATGGTGAATGCCAAAATCGGAAGTAAAGGATAGTAGTGGTATGTATTTATTGTATGAATTATCAAGTTTCTTCGTCCGTAGCACCTCAAGGTTCTATGATCCGGTATCCAACCTGCGGTCCCTGTCCCTGTCTGCGGTGTAACTGGTCATCTATCAGGTCACACATGCCAGCTTTTTCGGACATCACCTTTCGCTATCCCCATCAAGGTGAAAGAAGTGAAAGAGCATTTTCTTGTTCCATCTAAGAGGAGAAAGGAGAAGAAGTTCTCCGCTCTAGCCCGGTATATATCCAAATCAAAAGCACACCACTGCGAACCAACTACCACGCATAAGCCTCTTAGAGCAAATGCGACTGGATAGAGGCCAAGTTCCTGTTTGATATCTCATCAAACACCTTCTTTCCCATTAATTATCTGTGCCATAAGCCCCACAAAGTCGCAAAAATTTTCATCTTATCCAATCTTTTTCCATACCTGCCTCCTGGGAATCCTTAATTTGGGCCGGCCGCCATCATCAACACCAACGCATGCCTCTTTGCCTCAAGTCACAGTAACCTCGTATTTGCTCGGTTTTTGCGGTCGGAGTGAGACATTTAAGTCATATAAGAGGAGAATTAAGAAAGGATTGCTCTTGTGCTCAAATGCTCGTTTGTTATTCGAGCTTCTCGACACCTGCACCCTGCACTTGACTCACTCATTCACTTTGCGAAGCGCCATATTCCCTGCCGGCTACCGGCTGCCCGCACAAGCAGTACGTCGTACACAGCAAAAATTTCCTATATATACCCATTACGGTCCCAGTCCTGCCTTGACAGCTGAGCTTTGCTGGTCACCCACCACTTATTTTCGAGTGACACCTTGCGGCTCGATCACGGTCTCGGGTCGCCTGCCTTCACTCTACCTGCTTAATACCCGACTCACCTGCAAAAGGTCCAGCATCTCACGATAAGAACATTGGTAGCCCATTTATTCGTTATCATTTGCGTCTCTAATAAAAAGGTATGTCTCATCTGTCATATCCAAGCCTCGGGTCATCAAAAATCACCATACTACTCCACCGTCCCATGATGGAGACAGAGTTGACTGTCATTGATGGGATACGCAATCACACGTTTATTACCGTACTAACGTCGCCAACTAGGATACTATATCCTGAAGATTTAAACCCATTTTGCCTACTTGCCTATATTGGCTCATTAATCGACGTTCTACTCGACCTTTCAATCCGTTAACCCGTATTTGCAAGAGAAAACAGCGGGGCCGACCGAAGGAGGATGTGTCAACAAGTATACATCCGTTTTCACCAATGCCCCTGCCAGCTTCAATACAGACTGGACGAGTGCGAATACGGACGACAGGATCCGCGATGCCAGCAGGTCAACGTGTCTCTTATGTAGAGCAGCAGAGACTACTGCCACTGGCACCGACGATGGAACGCGATGAGAGAGAGGGCGCACAAGAGGACGATGTGGCGCGCCAGCAGAGACGACGGATCGGGGTATTGCCGATACGGACACGGACAACACCAGCACGACCAAGGCCACAGCTACGAGCACCGACCATACCAGCAGCAATATCATGGCGGAGCGAGGGGTTACAATAATCCTTATCACGAGAGCCCTATTGACCTCACCAAGTACGACGATGAGCTAAACATGACCGAGACGACAGATAAGTCGGACGGTAATTGTTGCTGGGCGGACACCAACCATGCTCGTGATATCACGAAGAAGCAGCAGAACAAAAAATCGAAGAGCAAGGATGATGATAAGCCCCCCATGCGACGCCTGGCTACTGGGTCCGCCGCCAACTTCGAGATCTTTGGCCACATGCTTCCCAAGGCGATTGAGCTCCTGAACTAAAGCGCTAACTACCGGCCGATGCCTGTGTTGACACCACTGGTCTAATCATGCTACATTCTTTTCTAGCTGCAACGCAAATAGCTGGTGTGGTCCGGCCAGTGCTGGTGATGGAGACATAAGGAGTGAGCAGACCCCAGCAACCAACGAGGGTTGCCCACCGAATGCCAACTGCATAGGATTGAGGTTTTGATCTGGCAACTTAGGTTCTTCAGGGATCAAATTTGCTTTTCAGATACCGGGATAGAAGGCAGGGACTGATTGGACAACAGCAGGTTAGGATGCCTATTTACTTAAGCATTTGATTTCCCTGTTGCTCAATATTAGTGCTGGAGGATGGTGGAGGGGAGCACACGAGAGGAGAGGAGGGAGAATAATTTCTTAGTATTATTAGTGAATAGCTAGATCTACCCAGTTTGCCACATTAACCTAGACAGCAAAGGGAGTAGGTATCTAGAGCAAGCGTCGACTCTTTTAAATCCTACTACTTACATATAAATATCATACAAACATCAATTGATATTATTAGCTGCAAATATTTACTGAAAAATGTGGGTAACGGGCTTAAGTGTGGAAGATGGTAGAATATGTCGTGATTGCGACAATGATAACGATGCTGATATGATGATACGAGGCGTTCAAAATGAGGCAAAAGAGGATTCCGCAAAGGACTGGGAGGGTCCAATTGACAACTTGCCGACTTTCATATTTTTTACAGAAAGCAACACCCCGCTCACTTTTTCTCAGCTCCGTCAGGGATGATTTCTGGCTTATAATCGGGGTATCGGGTACCTTACACATATCAGCACTTTCCTAGGATTCGTTAATTACCTGGTTGGCCGTTTTGTTTGTCAGGGGCTCGATAGGAAGGTCAATCTTTCACTCGGAGCTCAGCTTGCTGATAGAGCTGTACCAAAACTCGGCGTTCAGAGCCGCAAAGCCGCTCCTATTTTCAGTGGTAGAAATCGGCCTCGGGTGTTGAGACTTGAGTCTTATCTTAACAGGCAGGCGAGGTCGTGATGCGATGGATACTGCTTTGGGTACAGTACAGCACTAACAGGAGAAACCCTGCTCCCTGTCTTTCGTTCCCTGGGCCTGCGCCACTCTGCCATGGGCTCACAAACTTGGATGGATGTGCGTGAGACAAACCCCCAGCCCGAGTCGCCCCAACTTTAATCGACCCACCCACCCACACACAGAGAGACTTGTGAATTCGGTACGTTGGAGGACTTGGGCTGCACGAGAGAGAGAGGTGCATATGCATGGCACGGTTTCGGTATTTGCGGTTAGACTAAATTGATATTTTTTTTTTGTGCAGATGTATGCGAAGCGAAGGCGACCAATTGCCTCGCAATCACCTGTGACCCGTTTGCCTAATGAATGAATGTTCAACAGGCAGAGAGAGCTTCGACGCTGTATGTAAATGTAGGTGAAAAAGGTATGTGGTGTATTAAGTTACTGAGGCGTATATCGTGTCGAATATCACCCTTTTTGCGAGACCAAACATACCAGAGTCCCTCAGACCCCCTGGGGCTAACAGTAATGAAACCATGGCTTTCCAAGGCTACATGATGACTCCGATTACAACCTTGTAAGACCGTCATTGCCACTACTCGGAGCTACTTCCACCTCAACCAGTAATCGCAATATCAAAATCTGGCCGACGCCGGGCTGTTGTGGGCGAAGAAGGCAATTGTTGGTTTTCAACATCAATCGGCAGCTTGTCAGTCTATAAGCACGTAACTGAAATTTATGTAGATACAGCGTAGTACCTAGGGACGTACATATATCTATACCGATATTTTTTTGCGACGTCAGGAACAATATTTGAAATGAGATCGCCAGTCTCACTCTTTGACGCAAGGAGCTTGCGAAGAATGTTTCTAACGTTCCTGTCCGGCCCCTGGCAAAAGCTGATAGATCCCTGGAGAGCCCCCCGGTGGTGTCCGCTGCAATCAATTAACATCCCCGTTGGTCACAGAAGCTAACCCACTAACCATCCCACTGGGCGACTCCTATTGTACCACTCCTAACATTCCGCCTATCACAACCGACTTGGGAGGGACCGAATGAGCTAGGACGGGATCACAACTTGCGCTAAGCCTACCTGGGGATTTAATGAGTCAGGTGATTTCGTGCGAGTATCCCGTTTTGCCAGACGCGTGGGCCGACAACCATCGCAGCCAAAGCGTGTTTGCCTGAAAGATAATGTCTTTTGCGGGCTGCTTTTCATTACTACCTACCACACAGGACCAGGCATTTACCCAGCGGCGTAAACCCGTCCATGGTAAGGAGGCATGGGTCGCCCGCTGTTTAGGTATATATAGAGCACAGCCCCCAGCACTTTCTCTCCTCTTCTGAAGCAAACATTTGATGCAAACAGAAAGTTTTCTTTCTCAACAGATAGGTAGGCAGCATCATTCCATTTTTATCGTCGTTACTTGTTCATCTGCCAATTTGTCTCTCTGTTTTTCATCGTATTTTATTCGCATGACAGTCATCTGTATTGAAAAAGGAGCGAATTTGGACTCGGGTGTTCGATATCCGGGTCATAACCCATCTGCGACCGAGAGGATTCCTCCTATCTTCGAGTCGTGACTTGCCTGATATCGCTCGGGTCACCGAATCAATATACCAGTTACTTGATCGCACGCACGCATCAATCAATATGCAAAGCCGACGCTTCGACGTACCATCGAGCAAGAGCTCTAAGAGCCATAAAGTGACCAAGTCGAGCACCTCTTTCAGCAAGAGTCATGGCGTGTCGAAGAGTCGACATGATCCTCGCCGTCGCTTGACGACGTCGATGTCTCAAGCAATGGATGAATCAATGTCTCCCGACAGGTATATAACCCTTAGATTTTGTTCTTTTCATCTTACAATCATCGAACCTTTCTAACATTTTCATTTATGCACACAGTAGCTTAACCCCATCTATCGTGACACTCGTGATCGGTCGGGAGCAGCGAATCTTCGCAGCGCACGAAGACGTGCTATGCGCCTCGTCGTGGTTCCAACAGGCGCTATCGCAACAATACATGGACCCGGGACAGCAGGGCAAGCGTATCCATCTGCCGGACGACGAGCCAGAGATCTTCTCGTCCATCCTCGAGTACCTCTACAAGGGAGACTACTACCCGCGTCTGGTGCACAACAAACGTCGCAACTCGTGGGAGCTGGAACAGCTTGACGAGGAGCGCGCGGCTGGCGAGACCACGATCTACCATCATGCTGTCGATGGGGACATCCTCAAGGACACTGTCATCTACTGTACTGCGGAGAAATACGGGCTGGAGGAACTCAAGCGCGTTGCGCTTCGTAAGCAGGGTCTTCGTAAGTTTCTTTAATTGCGTGAAATTCTTTTTAAAACGTTCACGAACTACTTCGTCCTCCCCCTTCCACACACAAACACACAGTCTCTCTCCGACAACCCCCTCTCTAGGCTATACATACTAACCTTTATCACAGAGTCCGGTATCCAGTGCAGCACCATATTGGCCTCGGCGCGGTATGCGTACTCTAACACGCCTGACACTGACTCCAAGCTGCGGGCGCACTATCTCGCCCTCATCATCCGCAGCCGCAGCACCTTCAAGCGCAGCGGTACCATGCAGCTGGAGATGTATAACGGCGGAACGCAGCTTTTCTTCGACTTGTTCGTCGCTTTATGTAATCACGTGGATGACATCTCTAGTGCTTCGTGAGTGTTCTCTGCCCCTAGCGATTCAGCTTCCATCCATCCCATCCCGTCAGTCTTGCTGTATCTTTCCTCCTTTTCTTGCGCTGATATTGGTCTCCTCTCGCAGAAACACACCTCGAAGCAATCGCCACTTCTTCTAATCTAATTTCCTTTGTTTCTTGCTTACGATACCCATGTCTTTCCACTCCTCGGGCTTAGCTTTTTATTGCTTGCCGATGCTTCTCTCATCTCACACTATGCTACCTATTTATAGTCTTCACATACATACCCACTGTCAAGACGATATACCTAATGATCAACTGTTTTTCTCTTCTTTTTCCTTTCTGTCTGCTTTATGCCTAAACATAGCCACCTCCCCAGGCCATGTTACTTCCTCATCATGCTCGCGGGTTCAATCCTAGGCGCTTACTTTATTTTTACTCTTCCCGGGTTTATGGAGTCAGGTACCTATGCTGTACCTACCTAACACTGATACAAACACTACACTACATCTTGGAGTTCTGGTGTTCATTGGTGTTTCCCGGTTGGTTGGCGGCGCACTTGTTTCCATCTCTTCTTCTTTTCAAGTTGTTTATCCTCTCAGTTCTATTGAAAACCCTGTATCACTATCATCACCTTCCTATGGTTGTCGTCTGGACAGACAGGGAGAAGGAGACGTTTTAATTTCTTTGGGCCGGTTGCGAACGCGGCCTGTGCGGTGCTTTCGGTATCACTCTTAAGTCTGCTTTTCACGGAACGTCGCGCTATGATATGCTAGATCCTTTGCAAGGAGGCAAGGCAGAATCGTATACATGCATAAAAATATAACGCACGCACGCGCGCAGGATAAGGCGAACACCTGCGTGCGAGCGAGCGAAGGCGCATTTGGGGCCTTAAGATATGGGGGGAAAACAGACTGCAAATTAGTGGAAGGATCTTTTCTTCTCCTTTTCGTCCCTTTTTTGCCGTTTAGCGCTTACCAGATGAAAGAGAAAAAATTGAACGGGCGCAGTTCAACAAGGAACACAGAACAGAACGGAAAGGAAACGAATGGAACAACTTATTTGATGTTGTTATTGTATCATTACATTTCTAGACTATTGTTCACATAGGGCTTTGCATCCATTCTTCCCACCCTCCCTACCCAGCATGCTGGAGCGGGAGTGGAAGATCATCGAAGGAGGGAGGAAGAAAGAAAAAAAATACAAACAGAGAGAAAAAAGAATTATGGCTGGTTCATGACGAAGATGATGATTTAGATTACTTATCTACTTATTATTACTACCATTCTTGTATATACTTTTTTACAAAAAAACCCTGGCTTGACTACTCCCCGGTTAACTTAACATAGTAGAATCCGACAAGGACCTGCGTTGTGCTCGAGGGTACTGATGTCTACCCAGGTAGGTTAGCTATCTCTTGTTCTGCTCGTATCGCGCTTTTGTAGATACACTGCACTACACTAGACTATAGCGTTGGATACCTTTGTATTGGTAGATATGTAAGTATGAAAGCAAATTAGTATTGAAATAACAAAAAGGGCGGGGTGCGCGCGCTGTATATAATCGTGCCCGCGACTGCGACTACCCGACTGATTATGACTCCGAGAGGAAGAGGAGGAAGAGGGGTAGAATGACTCCGAAGACCTACCGACCTACGTATATATAGTACATTAGATGCGCTTATGACTCATTGCAGCTTGTGTTGGTAGCAGACCAGTAGTAGTAGGAGATGGGGTTTACTCGGCATGCGCTACGCCACGTTTTTCAATGCTACCCTCCTTTGATCTTCTGCCGAGTTTGCCTTAGTAGGCCGGTAGGTAGGCCGGTAGGTAAGCCGGGTCGAGGCGTAGATACATAGATTGGGAGAGAGTGCGCGCCGGGGTGTGAATATACATATATATACACCGTATGGTATACAATAAATAACCCAATGCTCCTCGACTCTCGTGGGTGTCCTTTCTAAAGGCGTCGTTGCTAAGGTACCACTATCTTATGATACGAGAATAACATGCATCCTATTTTTGATATTCGTCTTGGAGAGTGGCAGAGAGAAGACTACCTAGGTAAAGCACTGCCACCATGCTGCACACGGGCCGAAGGAAAGATTAGACGAATACAGACTTATACTTTGCAAGGTCGAGTTTCGTTGCGCATGGCTTGGTCAGATTTGCTCTTCCTATGGAAGCGATGCACGCTGTGATAGCCTGAGGTTGGTTCTCGGCCTCCTGAGCCCTACATGGAACTAGACAGACAGCGATGTTTCCATACCCCCTTCCCACCTTCCATGACGTTGTAGCTAATGGGATTCTAGTTCCCATGCAATGTTGTATACTAGATTGACTGTGCTAGTTGTTCTCCACGTAAACGAGGATGATAAGACGGTATAGCTTCTTGCTCGTTGAGCCGCATGGTGATATTGGTATCATGGCTGGTAGAGTCCCTTATGCACATCATCGTCTTCCATTGATTCGTTACATTCTCTTTACTCATACCTTTGTTCCGGGGAAAGCACCCGACTTGCTTAGGACGACGATGCCGCGCTCATGGGCAATGTAGCCTTTCATGAGATTCTGCGCGCTAGTGTTAGCACCCTATACAAAAAACTGACTAAGGCTAGACTCGATGGCAGGAAGTGTGTCTCGCTGCTTTTTCATTCTGAACAACAAAGCGATGTATGTGTGACTGAACTATAGGTAGTGAAAAGAAGTATGAGTCATTGGCCCTCAATTACGCACCTTGTAAATCATGTTGGCCAGGAGACATTCAACCTCGTCGGAGTCGATGGCTTCTCCGCCGCTCAGTTGTATGGCAGCCGTGAACTCGGAGACGGGTATTCTAGTTCTCCGTACTGGGGGCGCACCCTCCTTAGCCTCCTCAAAACCTCCTCCCACAAACACTTTTCGTAGTAAGTTACGCAACGCAATATCGCGCCCGCGTTCTAACGTCAAATAAACGCGACGTCTTATGAACTCATCTTCGCCGTCACGCAGTGCGATATCGAAAGCTCGCAGGTCAGCCTTCTTGATAGCACGTGCTAAGGGCATGAACAGTTCCTGCAGGCGGGGGAATGGCTCGAGCAGTTTTGCACTAGGCAGCGTATGGGTTGTCAATAGGCGGCACGGGACGAGGTAAGTGAGGATAAGCCTGTGGCAGGTTAGCATGACCAGTACATATGAGTCATCGATTATTAGCAGATATGTGCATACTCGAGGTTCCGTGTGGCATCCTTGTTGCAGAGCTGCCATGCCATTCCAAGATGCGACTCGGCCTGGACATAGTTCTCCTCTAAAAACGCCAAGACACCCTCATAGTACTTGAAGGTGACTTGTTGCGATTTAGGGAACTTGTCGATCGGGGGGATATCAGGGGCAACCGATATCGCCCTGAGGATATTCTTCGATAGAGGTTCTGAATTAAGTTTGAAATAAGTCTTAAACAGGAGATTGATGGCGTAGTAGACGCCCCATTTGCGGGACTCTTCTAAGGGGGCCCTGAGGCGTATCAGCAAAACATGCCTCAGCTTGCAGCATTCGTCGTGCGGGATTACCTGTCTGTAAGGCAGATCTGAAAGATCCTGTTGAGATGTCTTGCACAGTCCTCGAGGCATTTGTGTTCTTCTGACTCGGGATCGAAATCATCTTGAAAGCCAGTAACCGCGGCGTCGTCAAGGCTACTCTTCTCCGCATCCGCTCGCATGGCATAGAGCCTAAGGTACTTCCCAGTGACGTAAAGACAAGGGATGGTCCAGTTCTCAAAATCGTGATTTGTGTAACCACGGATTGTGAGTAATGTGACCTCTTTCCATGCAGTATACACTTTCTTCCACGAAGACTATGCACAATCAGCGTGTATTCATGTAACTGGTAACAGTCCGTGATAGTATGGCAGTAAAATAGACCTCTTACCTGCACATCAGGTCGCAAGCCTTCTACGGCTAATATTTCTCCTAATGCCTTCCAATAGGCACTGTAGATGGCATACCAACCACTCGTTTCATCCTTGGATAATCTAATACTGAGGCGTGCTTGGTCTTGGTGGAATAAGAAATTGAGGTCAGATGCCATCGACCGTTGATCGCCACGACCCCATATTGCTCGTAGCTTGGCTGAGTGAGCTTGGACATCTGGGTTCAGCGTCTCAGCTAGCTGTTCACCGTTTGTAGCGGCATATGCCGCCCGAAATTGACGAATTAGGCCATCCATGACCGCCTACATCTAGTAAGGGGTGACTGGATCTGCGTATCTCGTTCTCGAGGGGTCTGGGAAGACGATATGAAAAATATGAAAGGTAGGCAACGTAGGTTTATCGCTTTGATTCTCTTCTGTATTTGTTTATCAAACCGCCTTAAGTTTGCTGGAATACGCTGTAACATCCACCACTTTGAGCTTCTGAGTGTACATAGCAAGTGCTTCCAATTGCGGGCCTGGGCTCATTGTTTGCAGTAAGCGTCCCCCAGCAGTCATTTGGATCTGATCTAGGCGGGTAGGAGGTACTGCTGTACCTAGGTACCTTTGAATTACATAATGAATAGAAAGGCTCAATTGAGGTGGGTCGACAGGAGGCGCCACCTCCATCAGCTTAAGCCACATGCACCACCACACCTGATGATGCAAAACCCCACCTCCAGCTGCCGCACATTTCTTGCACGGCCACAATCGACAGTTCTCTAATCTGCTAGGGCGGGAAACCCTTAGCACAGAATTTCGCAAAAAGTTCTCCTAGCCGAAGAAGTGCCCTGAAGCAGCCTCCATTACACGCAACCCGACCTTTTGCCCTTCAACTAACCTCACGACAACAGGACCGGATCAAGTCACAGTAAGTTGCAATATTTTGTTGAGTATAATATCTCAAGTGCTGATAGTATAATTCCTAGATGGGTAAGCGATTTCATTCTATTTCCACCATGCAATTGAATGGCGGCAAGACAATTATCGACGATCAATATTTTGGCCCACGATTTCCGAGCGAGGTTCAGCATACCACGGTGCCCGACTTTCTTGCTTTACTGGCAATCGATATCTCGAAAGATTTTGACTAGAGTAGACGGATATGGAATGTGTAATGGCGCACGAGCACAAACTGCGACCTGGAGACACTCTGCATTTGGCAACGACTAGCAATTTCTTTGGATGTTGGATCGCAACACGAGAATTTTGGCAACAACTTCTACTTCTACGATCGATTTGACTGTCTCCGCCATTCAAGACGCGAGACACTATCTGGAACTGTTTTCGTTGTACTCCGAACTCTAATCACTAACGAAATGTTGTTAGGTCGCCTTCAGGAATACCAGGTTATCGGGCGCCACCTGCCCACCGAGGCCAACCCCACCCCGAAGCTGTACCGCATGCGCATCTTCGCTCCCAACGAGGTTGTCGCCAAGTCCCGCTTCTGGTACTTCTTGATGAAGTTGAAAAAGGTCAAGAAGGCCAACGGTGAGATCGTCACCCTAAACAAGGTCTGTCGAAGCTTCCGGATGGGTTGGGATAGGGAGTATCATTGGGTTGCTGACGCAGGCGAACTTGTTTAGATCCACGAGAAGAACCCCCTGCGTGTCAAGAACTTCGGCGTCTGGATCCGATACGACTCGCGCTCCGGAACCCACAACATGTACAAGGAGTACCGTGAGCTCTCAAGAACAGATGCCGTTGAGGCTCTGTACTCCGACATGGCTGCCCGCCACCGTGCTCGCTTCCGGTCGATCCACGTACGATAACCCCGATTGATGGAACAAAGCGAAGAACAGTTGTGACTAACATGAACCTCCAGATCCTCCGCGTTGTCGAGATCGAGAAGAGCGAGGACGTCAAGCGCCCCTACATCAAGCAACTCATCAGCAAGAACCTCTCTTTCCCTCTACCCCACCGTGTCCCCCGTATCAGCAACAGCAAGATTTTCAGCGCCACCCGCCCGTCTACCTTCGCATAAAGGGGGAAATTTCTCGTGTTCTGCGTGTGATGGGAGGTTTGGGAAATGGTCTTTGCCCGGTGTTCACTACGGAATTGAGGAAAATTTTTCATGGCACGATCAATTCAGCATGAGAGCTCTCAAAATATGAGAACAGAGCCCGAATAAATGAATGAAACGCAAAAACATCCATAAACGAATTCTCTCGAGGTGTTCATAGGTGAAAATGCTTCTTGGAGAGTGCGCAGGATGAATGCTGCTGCCCGTAGCTCATGAATTATGCAAAATAGGAGTCTCGCTTGCTATTGCTTTGGGGGTATAGTACAATTGCCAACTTGCTTCTTCCTATCCAGATGTGTTATGAATATGCTGCATGAGAAAGTGGTGATACCGATCCGCATTCCAAAATTGCCTCCCATATACTCCTAGTTTCATATCCATATCGTAAAGCTACACACAGGAAGACCAAAATAGTAAAACTAACTAGCTTCACTAGCTCCGGAGCCGGACTTGGGCGTCGAGTCCGCATAAGTATCCAACACGAACTCATCCCACGTAGTCCAATCCATCCTACTCTCGTCCAACAATGCCGGATCGTTCAGAGCAAGCCCATGCTGAGCAGCAGCAGCCCCTGTACCTGCACCATCCATAATTGCTGTTTGCGTCGGCATAATACCACCACCACCACCACCACCACCACCACCAGTAGCAGCAGCAGCAGCAGTATTACCGCCACCGATGCTACCCACTATGTCGAAGTTCAGATCCGGCCACGCGAACCATGACTGCGCTAGAGAGTTGGCCATATCGTTGGCCATGGGGTCGAAATTGAGGCTTAGGTTGAAGTTAGGGTTGGAGTTGGGGGGCGGTGCAGTCTCTACATGACTGACACCCTTTGGTGCGAAGATGGAATCCGTTTCTGGATTTATGGTTCTTATTGTTGTTGTTGTTGTTGTTGTTGTATTTGTATTCGTAGTACTGCGCGTATTGTTGTTGCTGTTATATGCAGGGGGAAGATCGCGAGGATGTGAATGTGCCGCGGATTCCGAGATGATCATGTCGGTTATGAGTCTGGGACGCATGATGCCGCTACCACTACCGTTGCCACTTCCACTGCCGGGAGAGACGTCTCGCATCGCTGTGTCCTTGATAAACGTCTCGGAGCCCGGCCCGTAAATGGTATATACTTTACTACTACTGTTGCTGCTGCTGCCCCCCCCATGCGGTTCCAGGCTGCTGGAAACGTGAGACGAAGTGCATGTTGTTGAGACTAATGTCGATGCCAACGACGATGTCGATGCCGATGGCCCCCAGGATGCCGAGACTGGTACTTGCGCCTGCGCCTGCGATTGTCGAGCAACCTCACCAGCCGTTTTCCCTTTCGCCGCTAAAGTCGCCTCCCTCGCCGCCTTGGCCTTCTTGTACAATTTCCGTAGGGGCCGCCACAAGCTCCCGCGCTTCGTATCGGCTATCGTCCCGCTCCAGCGCGGAAACACGTCGTCGACGATCTGCCACGCGCGCTCGACGGCCTCCCCCCGCGTTTGCGTGCACAGCTCCGCCAGTGCGACGGCTAGCGGGTGCCACTGCACGTACGTGTCGGTCCACCACCGGAAACGGTCGGAGTACGGGCCCGTCTGCATGAACTCGTGCAACTCGATGATGGACAGGGCGGTGCGGAGCGTGGATTCGCCTGATACCACGGCGGCTGCGAGACGTTGGCCTGGTGAGATAGAGGAAGAAGTAGAAGTAGGAGGATGTGCGGAGGACGTTTCTTGGAGTTGGGATTGCGATTGCGAGGAGACACGCGGGTTCAGAAATTCGCTCGCGCTCGTAGGCGGCTGCGTCGCTGGGATTCTGCCCCCTCCCGTAGCAAGCGACCCGGGCTTCCCGACGCGTGGGTGGAGAGGATACCGCATGACGAGCCACATCTTCAAGATGATGAGGCGCACGGTCACGGACGCGAGGTACGACCCCACATGGCCCGGGTCCGCGCCCTTCACGAAGAGCGACTCCAGGTGCTGTGCCTGCCGGACCGTGTCGTCCTCGCTCTGGACGGGGCCGGCGCCCTGTGCGTGCTCGAAGTACAGGAATAGGCCCGAGCTCTGCGCCGCGCACAGGCTGAACGTGGCGTCGGAGGGGCCTGGACGGTCCTTGAGAGGCGTCTTGGTGTCTGGACCGAACTCCGCGTCGTCTATGTTGTACGGGAGGCGGGTGTTGTAGCTCCCTCGCGCGATGATAGTGTTGGTGCCGCGGTCCTCGGCTGCCCGGATGTCGAGAACGATGAGCTGCCACCACAGCCGACGACGCATCTCGGCCTCGTACGGACTGAGGCGTGAGGTCGTGCCGTCGCCGTCTTGGTGCATGTTTAGGGCCTGAGCCAGTCGGATGGGGAGGCCTAGGAGGGCCCACGAGGCGCGAGAGCCGTTGTGCGAGCGCAGACAGCACGTGTACAGTGTTAGTGCCTGCAGCGTCTCGAGGCTAGTGTTGTTAAGGTAGTCGGCACGCACGAGAGCCTGCTCGAAGCCTGCTTGGAATAAGCTGGAGAGATCGGCGCGGGGCCGGCGTAAGTTGTGCGTGCATTCTAAAGGGCTGATGGACGTGACGGCGGCGTAGTATATGGCGAAGAAGAGTGATTCTCGCTCCGGGCTTAAGTCTGATGCCGTCTCTGGGTAGTCGGCCAGGTTGTATAAAGCGTTCAAAATGGTGGGTCGATGGAGGATCTTCAGATGCATATCGACGTTGCGGAAGAATGCCGATGCCAGGTAACGTATGTGATCCGGTGATGGATGTTCAATTGGCCGCACATTGTTCATTGCCAAAGTCCCCAAGAGCATGCCTGGTGATGTTACTGAGACACTCATGCGACCACCACCACCACCACCACCACTACCAATGACTGATTCAGGCGAAACCACTTCAACTTCACCACCGGTGTCCTCCTCTGAGTCTGTGGACTGCTCCAATGCTTGCCTCAACCCCCCAACCTCATCGCAGAGCGAAGACCAGAACTCGCCACTCAGGTAGCGCGACGCAGTAGGATCGTGTGGCGCCTCGGTTACATCCTTCACACTACTGAGGCCATCGTCACGTGGGTTCGGCTGGACCGCTATAGCAGGATATAGTTGCTGCTGTGACCCCTCTGCCTCTGCTACTGCATCTGTCGTCGCCTTCTGTGTCACAACTCCATCAGGAGCATCAGCCTCGTCGAGATCTGCGAGGCCGACTTTGCCCACGATGGACTCTAGGCGGTTGAGTCTCCGCAGGAGCTCGGTGTTCTTGGTTTTCCTTGGCCGCTGGATCCGCTTGCGGGCCGGGAAGACGCATTCCGAGCCGGTGCGCAAGCAGTTGTGGCAGGGGTCCTGCTTGTCACACTTCAATTTCCGTGTCCGGCACGACGTGCAACTGAGCGGTGGTTTCTTCTGAGGGTCACGCTGTTGCTGCTGTTGTTGCTGACCCTGACCCGACGGCGACGTGCTGCTCTCCGTTCCCGTCGTCGTGTCACCACCCATTATAATTTCTTAGCTTTCTTTGTCCACAGACTGCTGAGCTGGGTAGTAATCTTAGGTAGTTAAGTACTTTATTAGACTGAGTGAGATAGGTAGATAGGCGTCTACCTAGGTAGTTGTTGCCGTATGTAGGTAGACGTCCACTGTCTGATTGATGCTGATGTCAGCAGAGACAGACGGTTCGCGGGATTAGTAGTTAAAATAACTACCTTATTTGATACTTTTATCCCTGTCAATTGTTACACCACCACGATAAGATACTGGGGTTTTTCTTTTCAGCAGGCCTTAAAACCACCCTCCAATTTGCTAGCCTTAAACCGCGATGGATATGTGTATATTTTAAAGGATGATACGGTGTAGTTTGTTCAAAAAGGCGGACAAGGGGTTGGCAAAAACATTAGCCTGCAAATCACCGTCAACAGTCCTGACGACATCACAACCGAACTTTGGACTACCTACCTACCTGCCTGCCTCTCTTGCCCAACCTATCACATCTAATTGCGCTGTTTTTGAATCATATTTGTTCAGGTTAGGTGCATATCATCTTTTTATTAGGTACGCAGGTAGGCATCACATGGCTGGCTGACACGCCCTTGGTTCTTATATGTATGCTTTTGTTGCTGCCTTTTGGCCTATAGACTATACCTAACCCGGGCATAGGGTGGTATTTACCGTACGGTCCCCACGATGCTCTAGGTTAGCTTAGGTACCTTGTCAGGTACTCTACTAGCTTAGGTACAATACGGGGACTCGCTTCTCCAGCTGGTTCGATGCAACCTTTTTGTGTGCCTCAGAAAAGAAGCAACCAACAGACAGATGGTTTGTCGGTTGGCTTGATTTATTGACAATGAGTTATTAACCAAGACTGGTACAATATTATAGGTATACTGAGTATGCCTGCCTAAGTTATCATTCTGCTCGGAGTGAGGACACGGTGTAGGTAGTGCTTCTTTTTACATTTGGAAGATAAATACAATATAGAGGGGCTCGTTCGCGCTAGGGAGGAGTCTAGCCTGCTCCCTGCCAAGATGACTCTTTTTTCGGTCAGGAGGTTTCAGCCCAGACCGATTGACTCACATGTCACCAGAAGGGCTCAAGAACATATTGGAGTTTATATGGAAGTGCAGGAGACGGCATAAGCCGAGATATACGAAAGAATTTCAAATCACTAAAGTACAAGACATTCTATAGCTTTTAAAACAACTCTTGTCTGGCCAAAAATCATATAAGACCAACACTTTCTGTACCAGATTCGAATCACTTCTTATAACCTACCTTACCTACTCGAATTTCATTTAGAATTTGAACAATTTTGAACCCACGCCACCCAAGGCATACAAGAATAACCAGAATTATACGCAAGATATGGCAGCTGCAACTGTATCCGGAATTCCAGATGCGCCTGCGCCTGAGCCTCCCAATGTGAAGAAAGTGAAGACGAAGACGACGAGGCCGATCTTGCCTCCCACCGCAGAGAGGAAGCCCATCCGGACAGAGCGTCTAGTAATCCGGCCCCCCGAGGTCACGGACCTGGAGATAATCTATCCGCTACGCAGGCAGCCTGAAGTCATGCAGTGGACGATGGTTGGGGTGGTAGACAAGGACCTAGATGCGACGCGCGAATGGATGGCTCGGTTTATGCCGCCCAACGATATGAAGTCGTACGAATATGTCATTATATATCTAGGAGAACAACAACAGGGCGAAGAAGTAGACAAAACCACCGGCGAGCTGATTGGCGTCGGGGGTGTTATGAATGCCGGCCTCACAGGACAGCCTGAAGTCGGGTATCTCTTCCGCAAGGAGTACTGGGGTAAGGGGATTGCCACCGAATTCGTCCGTGCGGTGACGAAGGCATGGTGGGCGCTGCCACGCCGTGAGGTCGAAGTCGAGACCGAGGTCGGCCTGGTACCCGTAACCGCCGGGAAAAGGGAGGTCAACGGCGGAGGAAGTGATGATCCTATTCAAATTCCGGAAGTCCTTAAAGCTGTGATCGCTGCAGAAAATATAGGGAGCCGCAGGGTCCTTGAGAAGTCTGGCTTCAAAGAATACAGAGCATGGACGGAAGGCGATCTTCGTATCGATTACGACGGGATCATCGAACTGCTCGCGTTGAAGCTTGAAGCACCGGCAAGCTAAACAGTGGCCATCTGGAGGATAAACCGCGTCCCGATGAATTTAAGAAGTTACATGACACCTAGGTATATTTAGCACCCTGCTTGGGCTAGGATACTCAAAGCGAATGAGAAGTTATACAGGCTGTAATCCTGGCATTGGATCCTGGCATTTGGTCATCTGACCCATGAGAAAGCTGTTGGGTTTCCCCTTGATTATGATCAGTTTATGGTTGGGATTCTACTTCCTCCGAGATGCCGTTGGAATCGTCCCGACGGCACAACAATAGAGAGAACGGACAGGCCTTGATGGGGGTTACAAAATAAAATCACCACGCCGGAAGTTCTAATGTCCGGACCGGGGCCGAACCGCAGCTGGCGGGATGTTGAAAATGTAGGCTTACTAATTGTTCGGAGTGATTCGAAGCCTGAATACAAGACAGACATAGTCCTAAGATGTCAGTTGGTATGTAATATAAGAACAAGGAGAATCCTCGCTCTTGCCGTCTGCTCTTTGTGGATTGGTTTCTCAAGCTCATCTTAGGCTGTGACGATTTTTTTGTACGAAAAGATATTTGAACCACTTGAGCCATGCCTTTCGGCTCGACATCCTTGACTGTGGTTGCTGCTGCTTCTGTCCTGACCTCGGGGTGGGCTGCAGGTAGGTTTCAGTCTGCGTTAATGGCCTGTTGTCGATTGACCTAAGTATGTGGAGGCTAACCAGTTCACCGGACAGGTCTGGGGGCTGGCTTCTCACTTTTCGGTGTCCCGGTCATCCTCACCGGGAGCGGACCGAGTGAAATCATGATGCGCCAATGGAGAGCCCTGTTCCTTCGCGGATCGTCCATCATGCCGGGCATGGGGCTGCTCAACGCGCTCATCTATTTGACCATCGCATATCGCTGTCGGTCACTGGGTCTCGAGTGGAGGGGTTTTGCGTCGGCTGGCGTATCAATGATCCTCCTCATCCCATACACTCTTATTTTTATGATGGGAACCTACAACAAGCTTCTTGCGGCATCGGCCCCGGATACCAAGGATAAAAAAACGCTGACCGACGACTCAGCCAGGTCGCTTATTCAAAAGTGGGGAGATCTAAATCTCGTCCGAGCTGTGGTGTCGATCATCGGTACAGGCTTGGCTCTGTGGAACCTTTGCCTATAATTATAGGCCCATTCATTATGAAGGTGAAAGAAGGGGGCATGCTGATGCCTAGCACACCAGGCAGAACCAGGCCAAAACCAAAAAACAAGGCGACGTTGAGAGAGGCTGTGTTGACAACTCGATAGCTGAATGGGGCTTTCTCCACTCGATATAAATTATTATATTCGACGAACCGCGCCTAGCGCGATCGCCGCTTTTGCTTCTGCCTTGGCTTACTTGACTATTCTTTCAACATCTTGTACCTTTTTAAGAATGAATCCAATGCTGTAAACGCAGTCCAATCTTTCTGAAGTCGAAACTCCTGACGCAGATAACATTTCACGGTATGTCGAAATATCGCCATGTAAAATGGTCCATTGTACTGAATGATATTCCCTCGTTTCGACACGGTACCAGAAGCATAAAAGGAACAAGTAATTTGCTAGTAACTACACTAAAATGTTAGAAGATGCCTTCTATAACTACCAGGAAAGTTTTCTGGAGGCATGTTCTGCTGATGGAACTTTAGTCGGTTTTTGCAGTTTGGCTGTTATAGAACGGAACTGTGGCTGTTGGGTTAGAGGTACGAATAGTGAAGCAGACAAGCTTATTAGAAATAGAAAAAGGCTAAGAAGCTATTTCTGCATACTGGAAGCAATTGATATTAATGGCTGGACTGCTGTATTAACAGCTTTAAAGGCAGACCGTTGTCGGCTTTTAGAAGACCTTGATAATATATGGCGCAAGTCGCTTTACTTTATCTTATTATTACTGCTTGCTGATATTTATATATTTATTATTTTATTTTAAATTTTTTGGAGGACTGAGATATATGGCGGTAGATGTAAAGTTTTATCGCTAAAGGATATAAAGTTTGGGTCTGAAACTGTAGCTTACGTTAAGATGACTTGAGGCGTAATCGCAAGTATGTTCTGGCTACCTCGACCTCCTTGTTAGCCTTGGGCCTGGGCCGTGGTCGGTTCTCTCTAAGGTCTTGTTTGCGAGTAGGTATGCAACTTGAAGATGTCGAAACCGTTCACGAAGCTATCGAAAGTATGACGGTATGCGGCGGCGGGAAGCTTGAAGTACAGCGCGCCTCAGAAGTAACGGACACTTAGCCCTATCGACGATTTATGACTAAGTCGTCCAATTCTGGCTAAAGGGGAAGTGGTGATACATTGCTATGGCTATGCCTTGAAAACTGGAAGCACCTGCCGATGTTTGCCTGAAACTGCTGGACGGTCTGGGCGCCTCGATTCTGTCCTTTTATACACCTTAACATTGATATGGAGTAAAAAACAGTTACCCTCTAATAGTAGTGCTCTATATGGTGCACTTATAACTTAGTGTTATCATGTCGAAGTATTACCAGTAGCGTTAAACATTACAGATGTACTATAGTACATTTGATTTTTAAGTGGTATTTGGAAGGTAGCTTGCAAGTAGGTGGAGTCTACTTAAGCCCCGTAGCTGGGGCTAGGTTCGGGCTAAAAGTGGCATGACCCAGGTCTAAGGTACTATTTCTGTTGCAATTCAATATAGACAAGCCTACAGATGTCATCTGTATTTGCATCAAAATCGATTCATCTATCCAGCTGTACAGTACATGAGATGTGGTAGTAAGTTATATAGAAAGATATGAATGTTTTCTTGACTCACAGCAACCTAACCTAACTCCTGGGTAGCATCTAGGACGTAAGGGATAGAGTTTGGCTGAGTTTCATAGCTCTCTTTCAACTCCCTCCAGCACAAAATCCACAGCCTCTATCTAGTATTTCAGGCCAGTCTGAATGTAGACTAACCTCCCAGGGTAAGTACGCAATAGGTACTTAGTTTTCCGGGGCACAACTACCACCTTAACTATCGCCTCCATAGCGCGCACTTAAGTGTCTAGTCCATAACTTAGTCCTTAGATGCCGCAGTAATTAAAAAAAAATTTTATTAAAAGATACCAGTGCTGAGAAAGGGCAGAGGCAGCCAGGGAGATGTAAGGAGAAAACCGGTGCGATGGAATTGTTGTTGGGATACTGCTATCTTAGCGTTCTAATCGCACGTGGCGGGCGGCTATTTGGCTGAAATATTCCTTGGGATGAAGTATGACGTGGGTGTTTGCTGGGGTTTTCTACAAGTTAGGTAGGTAATACATAGAGGCGGGCACTCAGCATCATGCGATGTATCTTCATTTGAACCGAGACTCAACCTTGCAAATCCGATTTTCAACACATCCCTTGGCCGTAGCACCGTAGCAGCCTAATACCTCCTGCCAGACTCCTGCCTGCCTAGAAGCTTGCCACTAGACATCTATGTTGGATCGGCCGACACATTAACGTTCTTACTGGTATATAACGAACGCAGAGCAGTACCTTAGATGGGTAAGCGGCACGTCGCGGACACAACAGGCACACACAGCAATCACAGCGACCACACCTATCTGAGTTCCTGCTTACCTGCTTACCTGCCTATTTGCCTACCTACATATCTCTCTACCTTAGGCACTCATTGTCCTCCTTTGGATCCTTCGGTCGGACAGTGCTACTATCCAAGGTAACTTCACCTACCTACCTGTGGCTCGCCTTGCTTCACTTCGTAGCATTTTGAGGAGCAAACACTGCCACCAGCCTCTGTCATCGCCCTCCGCAATCGTCATTGTCCTCACCTTACCCGGCGTACGACTATCATCAAGGTGCACGCATGTCGACTCAGTGCTGTGAAACGGTAGAAGCTGTGCTTCCAAATACATCATAATCCCATTACTACAGGCCGGTCGCAGATTCCCGCTTGCCGACCAGAAACCCGTCGACTGTCGCTACAACTGCGCTTCGTTTTGCTCTTTCTGTCCATTTCGATAATGCGATTCGCACACTAGTCGCACACTAGTTTATCAATTTTATATATCGCCATCTGCTTTCAAAGAATCAACTCAATTATTTCAAGTTGATCCATCCCGCTGCTTTCGTTTTATGTCGCTGGCGCTAGTTCCGATGCCAACCTCATTCAAGCACGGGCCGGACGACCCTGCTGTTCCGCCCCCCAACGACGTTCCCCGATCCCGATCTCAGTCTCAGTCTCAGTCTCAGTCTCAGTCGCAGTCGAAGCCGCAGTCGAAGCCGCAGTCGAGGTCGAAGTCGCAATCTCAGACAGAGTCAGAGAAACCGCCGATCGATGGGAAGTCATATTACGGTTACTTGTTTAAAGAAGACAAGTCCCCAACGCAGGTTCTCGATGGTCTCCTACGAGCCATTGGACAATATATTGTTAGTCATCCACGCAGTTATCGTCACTCGCCATTGTTCTCCGTTAATTCTTAACTATTCAGATTGATCATATCGGCGACAAAAACGAAAAACATCTGACTGCGCGGAAACTCGCCGCTTTCTATCGCTATGTCGGCGGTGACTATGACTCGCTTTTCCTGAAGTCACCTGATAGAACAGTGTCGTATATATGGCGGGCACTTGGGGTTCAACATAGTCTTCAGCCCGTACCGGATGATGATTATGCGCCTCCATCTATTCCTGCCCTTACACCAAGAGGATTTGTGCGATGGGAGTCGCTTCAAATCCTCCTCGGGCCTGAGGAACATGTGCCATATTTACAGAATGCTGTAAAACAGTGGGGTCTGGTGAATCCATACACAGGCGAGCCTTTCCCGCTTGATTTACCTGCGACGGCCTTCCCCACCGTGTGTGATTCGGCCGTCGATAAATGGCATAGAGAGTGTGGAGAAAGACTCCGACAGGCTGCTACTCCTAGTGAAGAGCACCCGCTGCGACGAGATACTTCAGATCCCTATATGCATGACGCCCAGGACAGCCAGACCAGCGGCGGTAATGCGGGTACTATGCCTCACCATCGAGCCGAGGCTGACTATTTCCGGCGTCGACGGCCAATGTCTTACGTCCATGTACCGGAACCTCGATTCTCGCAACCCACTAGCCATCCTGCGTCACCAGAAACCAAACGTAGGGTAAGTAGTAGCAGCGGCAGCTCGCTAGACGACTTACCGAGAGGGTCAGGATTATCCGATGGAAGAGTATCTCCACATGCAAGGGATGTGCGATCATCAGTGCATCTGCATCCTCGTCGACCACCCAACCTACGCCGCCATAGTCAAAGTTATCATTCACCGTATGTGGCGTCGGTTCACGACTCGGACTCAGAGCTCGATATTTCACGAGCCTCGCGACGGCGTCACGGTTCGGTGTCTCAAACACTTCCAGCCATTCGACGCATACCAGTTGACCCGCCCATCCCCGTAGTTGCTCCAAGCCGAAATCGCCGTGCCGAGATACGAGTTGAAGAACCTCGAAGCAACGGTATTAAAAGATTAGCCAATTTCATACTGTTCCCATCAGACCGGCAGCGAAGCAGTTCGAGGGAACGCGGTGCAGACTTGAAATCGGGCGTGCGCTTTAAGGCACAACCCCCACGAACCCGTGCAAGCCGCAGTTTGTCCGGGGAGTCGTACACGAGCGAGAGCTCCGGACTAGAGATGTCGTCGAAGTACGCCCCAGGTGACAGTTGGGATAACATTCGGGCCCGCGAGCGTCTATTGGACCAAAAGCGCGCTGCCCGAGAGCGCGAACTACGTGATCGTGATAAAGCACGTGAACGGGAAGAAGAAATTGAACGGCGCACTCGTAGAGACAGAGATCGCCTGCGCCCAATTAGCGACAGAAGAACAAGCAGTCATGCTGATATAGATCGTCGTCGACAAGAGGTCGCATGGGATCCGAGGGATCGGCGTCGAGAAAGCAGGGACTTGGAGAGAGAGGTCCGGCGAAACCTGACGTCAGATGAGCTAGACAGACTGGAACGTAGTCGATACCAAGGTCGTGGTCCCAGTCCAACGATGACTGGTGTTGGGGGTCGAAGATACCCACGTTGAAAGAGATGTTTGAATGATCTAGGTTAACGTTTTGGGGTGGTGCTGTTATGGTAGCCGGCAAGGAGTTCATGGGCGTTTGGGGGCAATGTTTTTGATTTCCAGGTAAAGGGGGCATGGCGAGGCAATGGTTGCTCCGGAATATTGGTATCGGTTTTGCAACTCTCCATATCGACAGTACCCGGGTCTATCTAGACAGGGACCAAAAGGGAATAAATCCACAGATGAGATATATTTGTATTACTGCCGTCATTTCTTGTAGAAATACGTTATAGAGGTCCTTGAACTAATACTACTCGGCTTGTTAACTTACGATTTACTATGCTGAAAGCCATTTTGTATGACGCAGATGATGTGTGAAGTAGATGTTCTGGAATGGCAATACTAGATTCAAGGAATAGGAACAACACAGCGGACGCTCTCTTCTGTCTAATATCACGCCGACTTATCCTCCTAGCCCGACCCTCTATACTTCTGAATACGCACTCACTTGCATCCGCTTGCAGCGGCCTGGGTTGAGCATTGAGAAGATTTGGACCCAATATTTCGAAACACCTGCTTGCTAGAGAAGGACACGAATCATACAGGATGAGAAGATGGCGATAATGATAGATACCACCCTAATTCAGGGGTAGAAAAGAATAAAACAGAAACCATTTTAGGCTCGGTATTGACTTAGCCCTCTGGGCTTCGGCATCGTTATCAGCGAGGTGCCCAAGTCAGCAAGAAAAAGACATATGTTGGCAAAGGGTCGGAACTTTCTTGCACCGTTTTTCTCTACGTTAGGTTAGAGTTCCTCCTCTTTCACCTCAACCTGAGTCGAACAGTTAGTTGACCTCAAGGTGAATATATATATATATAGTAATCGTAGTCTAGCGCGCTACACCACCAGTCACTGAGAGATAAAAGTAAATAATCGCTTGATGGACGGTATATAATCCACATGGGGGACCAAATGCCACGGACGAGATCTGTCCAGCGAAAGGGAAGCATTCTTCTCTGTGTGATTGCCAGTTGAAGGAAATGTCTATCTAATTAGCACATGAGCAACACTTCGATACCATATAATGTAGACTGGTCTTGCTAGTATGCTCCTTGGATGAAACAGTGTATTTGGGTCTTTGACGGTATATTAGCGACCATGTTTCGTTACTGTTTTTGTATTATAGGAAAGATACGCACTCACTCGTCAACTACTCAAACGCGTCACAAGCTCGCAGCTGTGTGTTGCTCCGGATTTTGGTTCAAAACCCGTTTCAGTCTTTATCTAGGGAGCCTAGACTTTTTCATTCAGCAGTTGAAATGCCAATATAGGTTATTTATGATGTGGAAGGCGAGTGGAAATGCTTCAACCATCTGGTGGCTACTGGAATATGACCTTCCATCAGATGAGCCTGCCTGGTGGCGTAGTAGATTGATGTAAGACAGCACAAATGTAGTAGCCGTGAAAACAGTGTTTCTAACGTATTAACCTAGCTGGTCGTAATCAGCCATCTATCTGATTGAAGAATTCCGTGGAAGTGCGTATCCTCATCCGCCATCTTGAAGAAGGCGGTGGTTGAGGCAGCCACGGAGTCATCCAATTGTATGCTGTCGGGCCGTCGCCATTCACTGGTTCGTGGCCAACTCTTCCGGACAATCTCCAACTCTCAACACTTGAGGGAAGGGCTTCGGCCAACTGGGGCCATCCAGTACCCGGTGTAGCTAGATATATGAAGCCGAACTCCAAGTTCTTCAAGTTAGGCTGAGCCTGGAGGAACTTGATAAGCGGCGGCGTGCTGAGGATGAGACCTCTTAGACAGATAAACTCGAGTTTCGGGAATACGAGTGGTGATTCATCAGGATCGTCGCCCAGGATTTTCAATAGAGAATGACCGCCCCTAGCGGCCATCTGGGGCCATTTACCTCCTGCCACGATCGATAAACGCTGGAGCGTCGGCTGAGCACACTTGAACAGCTCGATAAGTGGCCGGTATGGAATCGCTTTTTCGGCTAAGAATTCGACATGTAATACACCTAGCGTAATTTCACGAAGACCGGTGAAAACATGCCGAGTGCTGGGATTATTTTCAACCTGCTCGGCGAAGAACTCTCGCACCTCTAGAGACTTTATACTCCTCGAGGCAGAGTACAATGCCCTCGCAAGCACGCCAAGTAAAAACGAAGAGGGAAACGAAGCCCGTCGCTGAAGGTCAATTTCGTAGGAGTTGAATGGACCTAGCGACTTGTATGGACCGAATTCGGGACGGTTGGAGAATTCCCAGGGTTTCACAATGATGCTCCGAAGTGCAGTCATGCCTCCAAAAAGCTTAACTAGGGCGGCAACCACTTTCTCCTCCTCCTGCCTTTGCTCTTCGGCCTTTTGGCGCCAGATAAGCCGAGTAGCTTCTACTGCCTCGGCCTCCCGGTCCGGGCGTGTTCTCCTTTGCTCGAGGACACGCTCAATGGCAGCCTCGAAGTCTTCTTCATCCCAATCTTCCATGTCGATATCATATTCATCCACCGGCTCGTGCATTTCATTCTCGATATGTGCAAGATAATCCTGCCAGAAGTCTTCCTTTACTGTTCAGCATAGGACGCATCAACTAGTTGGGTACGGACTGGACTGGTTGTAAACCTACTCTCACGATAGTATGCGGGGTCGAAGACGAATGTCTTCGCACACTGCGCCAGCGAGTGATCCATCACTTCGTCCACGGCATCTGGTATTTTCGCAAACTCGACGGTCCTAGTCCGTCCAAGAATTCCGCCACGGACGACGGGTTCCGGCATTGGACCAAAGTCCAAACCAGAAAACTCATCCTGTTTCCGGCCCGAGAAGCGAAACACCTCAAAGAGTGGGCGGCGCGCTATTGCTGCACATTGCTTGCATACCAGGCGCAGAGCTCTCAGATCAATGGGACTAAGGAAGCTTGCTATTCTACTTTGTAATTCAACAGGTAATAGGTCCATAGCTGGAAGTGGACGGTCAGGTCCGGTCGATGTTCTGACGTTGATGATTTTGGGTCGGCCTGGCGAATCCTGGTCAGCTGAAGGAGATGGGGTACTCCCTGTCGAACTACTGGCGAGTTGGTAGAACCCCCCTTTGTTGTGTCTAATAACCAGCAACACAGTCTGTAGAGTTCTAGAGGCGCAGGTTTTTATGTAGAAATACGTTCAAGGTTTAGAAGATGTACTTGTCGAGACTGAAGATACCAACTGACATAGCATGCATTCGACAGCGTGGCTTCTCTACGTCCGAGGAGTTGTTTCGTTGGCTGGGGAGTGAAATTTGATAATCTGCGTTGAAGATTGAAGACCAACTACGTACGTATCCTTTGTCTGGGAAAAGTACATACAGTAAGGATCGAACATTCGACCAGGAGATGTCCGGGTTTGTGCAATCCATCGTCGAGGGAACCTTCCCAGATGCCTACGTTATTGTGGGGTATTGTATTGACTCGGAAGCAAGAGCTTGAACTTTCCTCGGGAAACACCACATACGATGAAGTAGGTGTGTGACGACCGCGGCTTCGGTGACCCACAATAAGTAAGTCTTCCGTCAATTTAAAGAAAAATAGAAAGTCTAAAATTGACCATGACTAACATATCAGATATTTAAACCGAGTGAACACTATCTCATTAAATCAAGATATCTATTATATAATATCGTGAACCTAGAGGCGGACAGTAACTAGTACGAACGACTGTGTACTTGTGCTTGGGGATCACCTAATGAGTTTTAGTGGGGGTGCCTTGATAGGGGCTGGGCACCTACCATGTGTACCTATCGGTAGTGGTATGCTGTACACTGACACTACGGCAAGATCATTAGGTAATCAAGGTTGTCTCTCTCGGCAGTCATAGTTCACTGGATTCCTAAACAGGCACCTAGCTTATCCACATTTTCTCTCCCTTACCTTACTTCACGAAGCCGTCTTTTAATTATAGAGGGTCTCGAGTTTGAAGCGGCGGGAAAGAAATTTACCATCTTTTATCCTGTCCCGTCTTCGTATCTTGAACCTCAACTCGTCATTTCTTTAACGGTATCTATCCACATGTATGCTGTAGCCACCCGAATGTGTCCCCCCATCTCTTTGTCAACGTCTCTGGCCTCATTCCGTTCTTATCAATCACCCACCGAATAAGAAATCCTCTTGTCCCGACCCCCCTCCTAGTTGGCCACGTCGATATGTTATGGGCCCCATGGACGGCTGTTCCTACGTTTCTGTTCATCTGTGCGCTTCTTGCCTGGTGGCTCATTGAACCAAAGACGACCCACTTGAACCTGATTGTCGCCGTCGGCTGCGCCCTCTTCTATTGGGCTATCGCTCCCGAGGTTGCCCAGTCCACCCCGGCGCGCATCTACCAGCTCTTCATCACCACTGCTACTTTCCTACGACTCGACGCACTTGTTCTGTACCATGCCAATATGCTTCTAACAGGTGCCGCTGTCTTGTGGTATGCACACCATACTATATTATGCCCTGACGTCGTACTGATCTGGGCGTTTGTGTCTTCATAGGCTAGCCCATCGCGCCGTCCAAACTCTCCGAAAATCGGTCAACGACCTCATCGGTGTCTTAGGTGTAGAAGTACCTGATGCACCAGATGTCTCTCTCGCTGGTATACGATCGGATGCTGCTACTCTGAACTGGACACGGCCCTTGCCCACTCGACCGGTCGCGAAATTTACAATTCAGGTGAATGGTGTCATCGGTGAGTAGGGGAACACGCTGTATCGCCGGTACGGGATAGCTTATATTGACGTGTATCGTGTCGCAGTCGGGGAGACTGCAAATCAAGAAACCGCTATCACGGTCACAGGTCTGAAGCCGAATCACTTTTACAATATCCGTGTCATTGCCGTTGGTTATAATAATTTTCAAGCCGGAAGTCGAGTGATTCGTTTGCGGACTTACGACAGAGATGGCCGCCCCCAACTCGGTGATGGTCGGCTGCCATCTAATTTTGTGCCTGACGAGCATGCTGCACCGCCCAACGATGTTGACGAAGACGGAGTGTCACGCGGCTCTCCAGCCGGTGTCGAAACGGCGTCTATTCCCGAAGGCTCGACTCTATCCGCTCGCGATGCAAATCTGAATACCCCGGCTGGGAGACGGAACACTCTTACGAGGAAACATTCACCCTCTACTACCAGCATAGAACAGTCTGTCAAAGATGCCATCTTGGAATACTCAGAGCAGTCTTTGCAGGAACTAGGTGAGAAATTCGAGAGCATACGAAAAGAAATTGAGGAGGTACAGTCACAGATAGCGAAGGACGAAAAGGAGCATAAGGAGTTGATAGACGCACTTGCCGAGGAGAAGAAACTGAAGAGGCGCGTACAGAAGGAGAAGGATGATATGACAGAGAAGCTGAAGAGGGAAATGGGCTCGACTGAGAGGGCCATGCGTAGCGCCCAGCAGAGGAAAAACCAGAAAGAGAAGCTGCTACGTGATAGGGAAGCAGAACGCCAAAAACTTCACGACGATATGGCTAAGTGGGACAAGGACATTGTATCTATGCGGAAGCGACAGAATGGGTTTGAAAAAGAAAGAGGCCGGTGCCAAGAGGATGGCGAAGCTCGAAGCGATGACCTTCGACAGGAGATTGCTCAGGCGCAAGCATGCCTCGCTCAGGAAGAAGCAGAGCTCAAAGAGAAAGGTCGGGAGTTGAAGGAAGCCGAGGACCAACGAAAAAAGCTCCCTGGGGGTGAAGAGAGTGAGGAGTGGCGAGAGAAGGACGCTGAGATAAAACGGAACTGGGAAATCAGAGCCAGAGAATTACAGCGACGTCTGTATGCGGCTAACAGGAAACTGCGAGTCTTGAATGACTATGAAAGGGTCTTGCAAGCTCAGTTGGCAGCAGCCCAGCAGTCTGGCCTACCTTTCATGTATAGTCAGGCGAACTCATCCGGTGTCGATTTCGATCTGACAACACAGAGTCAACTCAAGAGGCGCAGTCGCAACAGCAACTCGACATCCAACGTTCCAATCCCTTCCCCCGCACAATCGTTTGCCGCTGCCGATCGCCCTTATGGAGGCTCGTCAACCTATGGCCCCTCTCGACCGCCAACCATACCGCCGGGGTTTGCTCAGGGACCCTTTATGGACACTAACATTCCTGCTTCAGCCCCTTTTGATGAAGAGGGCGTGAGAGCTCTCACAGGCGGTGCCCCTCTCAGCCCAACAGCTACTGCACTCTTACCTGCAGGAATGCTCGATGATTTCCTCGACGATGAGCCCTCAAGCCCTGCATCGCTGCAGCCTCGTTACGAGATGTTGGGATCAGGTCCACCTCAGGAATATGATCCTCAATCACCAACCTCATCAGCTCAATCACATAGTTTGATGTCTAGCCCACAAGGTTCTGCTCATCACCTGCCATTCTCCCATTACACTGGTGAGAACAGTGAACGCCGGTCCCTCAGAGGATTGCGAGGTGACTTCGGGCCATCTTCGTCACCAATAGCCCCTGTTACACAGCCTCCCGCCCGCCGTTTTCCCTGGTTTCACCGTGGTCATAAGGAGACGGCAGAAGAGGCCCCGGCATTGGGGACACTCAAGCCAAGCCAAAGTCAATCCCTGCCCAGGCAAAGCGAGGACGGTGAACCCAGTAATAGCAAGCGCAGAATAAGCTTCTCCGGAACCTGGTACATGTTCAATCGGGGTGCACCACCACCACCCGGAGCTGATGGAACAGATGCAGCATCAGCAAGTCCGAGAGGTGTTGCTTCACGGCGGTTGGGTCTTGCTGCACATGCCAGTAGCCTTGGTAGCAATATGTTCTCTGAACGAGACCCCAATAGTCCTAGGCCTCTGTCAATCGCGTCTTCTGAGATGCCTCGTCCTTCTACCGATAGCGGGTCTATATGGGGTCGTTTGCCACATCAGAGTCGGCTGTGGTCCACCGAGGAAAGTCCCTGGGCGGGGTCCCGGAATCCCTCACGACGCCCTTCACTTCATGGGTCCCCCTCGCAGTTAAAGACAACTCTTGCCGACGCCGACGATGAGATTCTAGACGAGTCCGAGCTCCTGCATGCGTCACCTAGTCAGGTGGGCGTTATCGGAACCAAGCCAACCAAATCGTTGAGTCAACGGCTCAATCCAGCGGCCCACCCATTTATCGGCGGTCTGTTCCGTAAGGATAAGGAGTCAGATAAGGAAACGAAGGATGCTAAGGACAAGTCGAAGGCAAAGGGAAAGGATAAGGAAAAGGAGACCAGGGAAAGTAAGCCTAGGCAATCATTTACGTCTGTCTCTGATGTAGGCACACCCTCTCTTGATGATTCGCCATCGGACCCTCGCAGGTCTCGGGATACCTTTTCGGTAGATTCTCCCTCTGTTACGGAATCACGGGAATCACTGAGCCTTGAGCAACCATTCTCGCATTCGCCGTCCGATCAAACAACAGGTGCTACTTTTAAAGACCAGGAGAGCGGGCTTAGGAAACTACTCCGTAAAGGGAGCTCATCCAAGTTCAGCTTTTCGTCGGTGCGTGGGCTTGGTGTTAAGAAAGGGCCGAATAGCGTCACAAGCTCAGACCGGAACGCATCCGGTGACCGTACAAGCTTTGATGATTTTGCCGAAGACGGCGGTGCTCAATTTCTAGGACGTAGTTATGATAGTCTTCATAGTACGCCCTTGGCTGGAACGACGAGTGGACCCAGGTCCGCCAAGGATAAGCCTGTTGGATGGGGTGCCAGGTTCACGATAAAGAAGAAAACGGGCAAGGAGAAGGAAAGTCTAGATATCGAGAGGGACGAATCTGTCTCGAGCACAGTCCCGAATACGCCATCATAAGAGAAGGAGTAGAGTAGCTGTCAAGGTTAGTAGCAGACATGCTAGCAAAATTACTGAGAAGCAAAAGGTAGTTATATCGGAAATAAGATACATTCAACCAACTTCAACTCTTTGGCCATCTGTAATAGGATTGCGCTGACAGTAAATCATCACTATTATCTCAATTCTTGAAATCTACCGTGGCAGGGCGTATTTAATGAGCCTATATAAGTAATCAAGCGTAGATACTTGTAGCTCTCGACGATGTTGCTAGGAGTTTGCTTCTAGACTAGGGGACCTAGGCTACCCTGTAAGACAGGGAAAGTGGCGGTGGGCGCCGGCAGTACTTTATCGTTGCACCATACCTTACAAGCAAGCAAGGATTAGACCCGGAGCTTGGAGCTTTCATGCTATACTACGGTAGTACTGCTCCCATCTCCGATTACTAGCAAAAAGGGCACTACAAAAGAGCTCTTTGTTGTGCTTAAATTGCCTATTACAACCCATGTTAGACGAACAAATATTTACAATTTTCTCGGTGGTCCTTTTGAACAAAAAGTATCTTGAGCGCATTTATATTGTGCAGTTACAGAGAGGAATTTGAAAGTTTGATTGATCAAACAGTCCGATCAGATCCGATCCCACGACGAAACGGATTATTTGTGCGACAACTGCCTACCTAGTATCTACAGGTAGTGAGCAAGCGAGCGAGCGAGCGAAACGGACGAAGGAACAAACGAATAATTGGAAAGAAATATATGGCATAAAATACCTGGCCAATTGCATTGGGTACAAAAAAGCAAGCTCTACTACCAACACGACCCGACCCGACCAAAGATTAAGAAAAGAAGACCGGACCTCTTTCGGAATCCTCCTCGAGCTTTCCCAGGCCAGACACCTACCTTACATTACCTTACCTTAGGCTAGGTACCCCAGTCAGTCCATGGCCGTTGCTTCAGCCGAACTATCGATACAAGCGACGACATCGATCACCACCATGGCGTCAGGAGGAGGTGCAGCGGGAAGGGAAGGAAGGACAAAAGAGGACGAGGTAGAACGTCTGCCTATGCCTTCGAGGAATCCACTGCCTCTGTCCGCTAGCCAGGAGGCGCAGGTGCGCGAGGTGTTTAATGCTCGCGTGCGGTCCCTTTGCGCGGACGATATTAAAGGTGTGTTTTGCATTTCTCCCTTTCCCTGTGTCTGCGTCACTTGGGGTTTGGATTTGTATTTGGATTTGGTCGAGCTATATTTAGGACTGGTCGTATGTCCGACCTGCTCTTGTCTGTCTGTCTATCTATCTATCTCTCCCCTCCTGCTATTTGGCTTTACTTCCCCCCGCCAAAGAAAAGACTCCAAGCTAACCACCTCCCCCTCTTTCCCTTGTGAAAAACAGCCTTCGCAGAATGCGCCCGCAACCGCACCTTCAGCATCCCGTTCGCGTGCCGCGCCCTCTCGCACGCCATGAACAACTGCATGCTCGCGCACGCGACGCAGGAGGAGCACGACCGCGCGCGCGAGGACTGGTTCGCGACGCGCATGGAGCGGGCCCGCGAGCGCGAGAGGAAAGAGCGGAGAAAGCTCGAGCAGGAGCGCTTCCTCAGAGAGTGGTGGAACCTGCCCGACCGGGACCCCGAGGAGATTAAGCGGGAGATGGAGAAGCTGCAGCGGCCGGAGCGTATCGGCGGTGCTGTGAGGAGGAGACCGGAGCAACAGCCCGGTGCTGATAGTAGTAATGGGGATACTAATGGGAGATGACCACGTCTGATATGCATTCAGGTAAAGAAGAGCAGAAGAAAGAGGAGAGGGGAATAGATGTCATATAGGAAGTGGTCATTGTATAGTACGTATGTGTCTTGTTATGTACCTTAGGTATGCATATACGGCCGGCGTTCCTGGTTTTGCTTTCTCGCTTTTCGCTTATAGCTTTGGCGAGCTGGTTGGAAAATAATGGCGTCTCGTCTCACTGCCCTTTTGTTTTTTGTTGTTTTTTGTTGTTTTTTGTTGTTTTTTGTTGTTTTTTGTTGTTTTTTGTTGTTTTTTGTTGTTTTTTGTTGTTTTTTGTTTTTTTTTTTTTTTTTTTTTTTTTTTTTTTTTTTTTTGAAACCTGTTGCCGATGCCTATAAAGAAGAGGGGTATCTAACATGGTGAAGCATTACAAAAAATCTTGATCCAGCCCGTCCTAGGACAAATATTCTTTTTTTACCTCGAGTACATACATACGTACTCAATACTTTCTCAACTTCTAGTCCTTAACCGGTGTAACCTACCTACGTGTCATAGATACCTGCAATGCTAAGTGATTGCAATTTGAAGCCCTACAAGTGAGTTAATTCGGTTCGATTATGCAGAGGTAATGAGCTAGAGAAGAGGTATTGTAGTCTTACGTCGAAAGTAGCTCGCAGTTTTCGAATCACACCTCCGTAGCCTTTGATCGTATGATAAGGCAGACCAATGTCATCACCGACCCAGTCCAAGTACTCAGATTGCATGTTCTGCTGTGTGTACGGCGCGAAGGAGCGAAATCCGCATTCGTCGACCATTACGTGGAAACCTTGTAGACTATCCTCCACTAATATGGGCTCTTCGTGGCCTCGGAAAATATAGCCAATCTCAATGTCTTCACCCTGTTCCGTAGTGAACGCAAGGCCCGTGACGTACTTCTTTGAGAAGAAGTCCATTAGACTGACGTGGATAGCCTCGATCCTTAGCGGAAGACTAATCTCTGTTTGCCATGCGTGATGTTTGAGGGAATCAGAATCGAGGATATGAATGCAACTCAGTGAATCTGAAGAGGCGTTATCCGGAGTCTGTGCCCGGCCCGACCCTCCTTTTAGGTCGCTCAGCCTGGCAACATCGTCCATAGCTTGTCTCAGCGGCCGCACTGTTTGCCTCCAGATGCGGAGTCGGTTTCGCTCAGAGAGGCCGACCCCATTACGCTCAATTCGGGATTTGGACGAGCGGTAAAACTCCTTCCAGTCGATACCGGCCTTGTCTGCCGGCCTGAGTAGAAATCCGTCAAACAGCATGTCTAACTCGCGGCCGGGCCAGAATCGCGACCGGAAGAAGTGCTGAGAAAGCGAAATGGCGGCTATACCACGCGAGGCAAGACGAAAGGAGAGTACGTCTTCCGTGGCCACATAAGTCAGAATCATCTCCCTAAGCTCGACTGGTAGCCTTGAAAACGGATCGAGAGCTGTGGACGTAGCTCCCACGGGTGCGACCGGTGGGAACTCTTCCTTGACTGGGCCGTTAGCATTGTGTTTATTCCGCGACTGTGCCAGTCTCTGTGTGATCTCGGGGATCTCGAATGGGCAATGGTACACGCTGGGAATTAGGAGAGCGGAAGCGCCCCCGAGAACCAAAAAGTGGTGTCTGTCACCATGGGCCCTCCTACGTTGAAGATAAAGGCCGCCGTAGCTGTGGCCCCAGTTCGGGACGTCGGAAGAATAGGGGACTGAGAGCAAGATGCGCCAAAGCGCCCTCACATCAACCGGGTGCGGTGCGCATGCTTGCTCGAGCAGTTTCCAACATGAATCGTGAAATTGGAAGCCCCATGCGTACTCCGTTTTCACGGAGTCAGGTAACTCCTTCCCAGGCGGTAGGCTGCCTTGAATAGCAATCATCGATGATAGCCGGTCAGGCCCGAAGTCGGCAGATGTCTGATGGGGTTCGGGGGGTACATAGTTCACGTTAGCTTCCTCGTCATGGATAGCGAGCCCCGATAGTCGTGGGGCGCGGGTATCCGACCCTATGCAGTAGATGACTCGGTAGCTCATCAGCCACGATGCGGAGCGTCTAAGAATACTTCTCCTGCTCGTGAAAGCACCACAGAGTCCGCATCTGGGCTGGTGCCTCGGAACATCATCCATGGTTTTTTTTGCTTCAGTGGTCTCGATGGTGGGTCGAGCGACCGAACGACGGAAGGATGTTACGGTTACCTATCTACCAAAGGTACCTACCCTGGTCATTGGTCATTGTTTGTCTGTATCGTATGTACATACGCCAATTCTCTTATGCGTGTATAGTATTAAGCCTAGCCGTAGAATAATGGATAAGACAATTAAGAAGCTCAAGATCGCAAGACCTGGGGGGGTGTGGAGTGAAGCGGAGTGAAGTGCATGTTCGAGTACGCTTGGTGGTCCACTTGGTATGTCAGCTGGCATATGCACGTTATCCCCTTTAACCGCCTTCCTCGGTAACAACGACCCTAACGACTAACCTTGGACATGGGAAAGCACTGCTGTACGTGACGAATCTACCTTCCCCTTGCTGGTCGTAGAAGATTTGGGGAGCACCTTGTCGCTGTAAGCTCGTCTGTCTAGTAATCTCTGACATCGAAGGCATTCATTTGAGTCCTATGCGTGCCTACCCAGGTAGGTATCTAGTCCGTAGTAGCTGTTGGCACTTCAACTTACCATGGTGACCTTGACGTTGGAGAGCATTGAAGGAGCATATGTAGGGGATATGCAGCAGGGTACTAACGACTAATGTTAGGTTAACATACTTGTCTCCTATTCGCCCAACAAATGTCGTCTTAATAAACAGCCTGTTGCCAGCTGCCATCAAACCTGCAAATCATGGCTAATGGACTAATGGGAACAAACTATAGGTATATTCTTGTCTAAATCCATATCAAGGACTGTTAACACAGGTACTCTCATAAGTATATAAGGCGAACGCTAGTTCGGGTTCGGGGTTTATGTACACAAAAGCAATGGAACTCCGTAGGCGTTCCACGACTTACAAGCCGGTATCTACCTAGTCAAGAGCACTCAATGATCGCTGACGCATCCTCTCTTTCATGCATATATAAGCATGAAGAAGCTCGATCAATGCACACGAACGCCATACACCACTCCCATTCTAACAATGCTCCCCCCTCTTCCCAATGCTCACTACTAAAGCAAGTACGCGGAATGACAAAAACGAACCCAGATGAGGTTATTTAGTCTAGACCGGGGATGAAGAAGCAGTCGGAGCCGCCGGCCTTGAAAGTTTGATCTTCGATGGACTTGCTTCCAAGGGAGCCGAAGAATTCGCAAAGCTCGCCCTCCTTGAAGTTGACGCCGTGGCAGAACCAGTAGTCGTCATCGGGGCCCTGGCGCTTGGCCTTGGCTTTCGCCTTCTCGAAGGAGCCCGTGCAAGCCTTGGAGCAGGCGTCGAGGCTGGCGACGTTCGCGGGGTCGTTGTGGGCCTCCCTCTGCGTCGGGTTGGCGGGCGTGCATTCCGTGTCGCAGCGCACGAGCCCTTGGTACTGGACACCGAAGGTTGGCGAGTCGGCAGAGTAGGGGTCGCACTTGCACTATAGAAAGAGATTCGAGTTAGCAGCCTCTCTTGCCTGTCATCTAAACCTGGAAGGAGGGCTTGCAAAGGAATGGATGGGACTTACGAAGGCGTTGTAGTCCAGATAACCCGTTGACTGCGCCGGCGGCTCCTGGCAAGTTCCAGTAGGCGACGGCTGGCTAGTCCGTGTTGGGCATGCGGCAGCTCCAAAGGCGGCCATGGCGGCCAGGAGCGCAGTGCAAGTTTTGAAAGACATAGGTAGCCGCTGAGGTTAGCTCTTCTATCAACAAGTGGCGTATATGCTCGGACTATGTGTGTAAGTGGCGTGTGTGTGTGGGCTTGTGAGCGAAAGTGAGTAGGTAATGCTCTGGTTTCTTTCAATCACAGGTTACTCATCTTTCTCTTATATGAAAAGTTGCGAGAAGGTAGGTAATTTAAGCTGACGCCAGACACGATGCGAAATTGGGCCGTGGCACAGCAACGCCAACCTTAACCTAACACTTAAGTAGTTACTGCCCAGCCTTGTCAGATCCTCAGAGGCTTCGATCCTATTTGCTACTAAGTTGCTATTTGTGTGTTGCGATTACTTTAGCTTCTGGCTTAGATCTTACTATCGAAGGCAATCCTGACTAGCTAGGCATTGGAGACTTTGACGTGCAGGTAGGTAGGTGCAACACCCCACAAATGTTTGATTGCGGCCGACTCTTGGATCTGGCGATCTACATCCGCAAGGGGCAGCACCATCCTGCTTGGGTTGCAACGTCATGCGTTGATCTGGAGTGAATACTTACCTAGCTAGGGTTGTATGTGTGTATGTGCAGACATACATAGCCGGAGTGTAACCATACGCGGCCATAATATACATGTTCACAAACTCGTCTCGTATTAGAGGTTATACGGATAACTTTTTCTCAGCACATGACAACGTGAGCAAGACATTGTGAAACCGATCGACAGCAAGAAGTGGTAAAAGGGTGGTCGAAAGCTCTACAACGTTAACGATTGTTTGCCAAGAGACGGGGGCTTGGGACTTTTAGGCCCTTTTCTGCGCGTGCTAACTAACAATCTCCTAAAAGGTTGAAATAGGTAACTAAAAATAAATACCTGACATATGCTGTAAGCATGTAGGGATATGAAGAAATTGAACCTATGCCTACTGGTACACAATAGGCGACACCTAGGACTTCAATTCGTATGAGGGCATCCTACACGGTAGAATGCTTCGACGTCTCTCAGCCATACCTACCCACTATTACGTAGATATGACACTTTTCTACATACTTGGTAAAGCGGATAAGCGCAGGACGGGAGAACGGGCGTGTGCCGCTGAGCCGGGTCTTACGAGATCTAGACGCAAGCAAACGCCGCAAAAGCCTCTCATGTATATACGTGTGTGTGTAAGGTAGTGAGATGGGGAAGAATACAAGGCATCTTGTGTCTGCCCGTCTTATCAGTATCGTGACCGCATCGATCCCCTCTCTTTCTGTACGCTCATGGATACCGACAAGCTCATCCATCCCCTCTATCACCGCCACTTTTACCTGCTCCCCAAATGTTGTTGTAAATATGCAACTCATCATGTCTTGTTTCGACAACAATAACAATACCCTGGCTCGTAACGCATGTGAATGGGTGAACATACCGATGCTGACTGAGCAGGCATCTATGCCAGGTATGTCTAAGCAGCTGGACTGGAGGATTCCCCGCCAAGGTCAGATTCAAGTGAGAAGAGCGCGAGGGTTCCATATATTTGTTGCAAGTATCTTATTATTCGCCAATCAAAATATTACCATAAGAATTCCTACTCCAGGCAATACAAAGTGTTTTGTACAGCACTACCTAGATCATATCGGGAAGCACGGATGCTGTAACTCGGCGAGCTGGAGAGCTGATAAACTGCCTATATTTTACTTATCGGCGTCCGACCTCATCATAACGATTTGGCGAGCCTGCTGGTGGTCAATGCGAATTGACTTACCTCGGCTGCTCCGGGCTCTTGGCTTTGGTAGACTAAAGTTGACAAGACCATTATCCAGGAACAGGGCCTTGGGAGGAGGGCGAATTTCATGGGCTGATTGGATAGATCGTTTATCGATTAGATCAGGAACCGGTCCCCGAATCGTGGGGCTCAGGGGGTGTGGGCTCCCAACACTCAACATTTTCGGCGATTTCTAGTCTGGATAGACAGATTCGAAAGCTTGTGATCGCGTTAGGTAGACTATTTTTGTTTATTTAATTGACGCTGTTTTGGATTCTGATGGATCCTTTTTTCCCGTATATGACGTGTATCAGGGTCTTGCTTTCGATTAATTGAAGACTTACAATTTTACTGCTTGCTTGCGCATACCTGCGTTGCGTAGGCTAAAGAAAGATTGGACAGGTTACCTACTTAACTTACCCCTGATTTCAAAAGCCACCAACGCAAGCAAGGAGTGTATCCGTCACGTTACCTATACCCGCTACCACTACAATGGCGGTGGAAGGAGGCCCATCCTTTCCGGGGTATACGCGAATTGCACACCGGATCTATCTCAGAAATGAGACAGAGACAAAGCCAAAAAGCAGTGCAAGTTCGGAATCAGAAAATAAGACTACCTCTACCGACCCGACTACAATCGTAATCTACGGCTGGGGCGACGGTCGTCCGAAGAATGTCGGCAAATATGGCGACGGCTATCATGCCTTATTTCCCTCGGCTCGGATTTTTATGGTTATAAACCCTATTCTTGACGCGACGACGCAGGCGCTGGGGAAGAGGACGCAGACGATGATGCCTCTGGTCGATGCCTTGTTCCCTACCGGCCACGCGGACAACGGATCAGAGCGCATAATTCTTCATATAATGTCAAATACTGGGGGTAAGTAAATTATATATATATATATATATATATGTATAATATGTATATACATATATGCACCCCTTACAGCATACATATATCCCGAATGGTTGGTTCTCTTGGCTTGACTTGCGGCGAGATGCCAGATGCCACCAACGAACCAAACCAACGAACACGCTTTATTGGATCCCATGAAAATGCCATTTAACCATAAGCTGCAGCCAAGCTCGCACACAACTTTCGCTAACAATAAAAATTAACAACAGGCATCTACGCAGCAGCAACCCTAAACGCATACCGGCAGCGTTTCGGGCAGGAAACACGTCTGCCCCACCACCTGTGCGTCTCGGACTCCACGCCGGGGAGCCTGGACTTCGGCACCGAAGTATGGCGCTGGAGCCGGGCGATGGCGATGGGCGTTCCGAAATGGGTTCCTATGCCATTTGTCTTGTCCCAGGCCATCTGCTGCTTTTTCCTGTGTGTCGTCTACTACGCCGCTCAGTTGGTCGGCATCGAGCCTTCGGGTCCTTATAGCGTCCGCGTCTTTCTGGAGCACGACATGACTACGCCTCGCGCGTTGAGGCTTTTCATGTATTCCAAGGAAGATGACCTGATTCATTGGAGGGATTTAGAGGAGCAGGCTGCTATTGCTAGGAGTAAGGGATACGAGGTTGCCTTGGAGTTGTTCGAGGGGTCGCCTCACGTTGGACACAGTATGACCACCCCTTCACCCTTCACTCCTCCCTTATCTATCTTTTTTGGTTCCCCTTTTCTGGGCAGTTTTTTTCTTTGCAGTGGTTAATTACTAACTCCCGATACCCCAACAGTGCGTGTTCATCCTAAACAGTATTGGGGTGCTATTCTAAATGGTTGGAAACGGGCCATGGAGATGGAAGACAAGGCATAATGAAACCCTGAGTACTATCCCATCCAAAGATTTTCTTACTAAAATCTTAGGGCGTCCGTATATGAACCTACATAATAATACGAGAACATAGACAGACACAGAGACATACATATTATAGATAGACCACTATATATACACATATCTATCCATCAATGGGACACCTATATTCCCGCTCACGCCCTAAGTCGTCAACCATCCTCTGCCTTTCTCCCTCTTGTTCCTGCAACGCGCTCAGGCAACTCTGGTGATATATGTGCCTACACGCCAGTACGATGAGTGGGCCAAGTGGCTTATTGTTTCGTGTGCCTATCACGCTTCCATTTGCGCCTGCCTGCTCCTCTTCATCTTGAGCCCTTGCATCGCTCGTCGAAGAACCCTGTTGCGGTTCCGGTTCCGGTTCCGATTCGCTGCTCTTGCCTTTCCCTTTGCCTGAATCTAGCTCCGATGCTTGTGAGGCGCCTGCTTTGCCCTTTCCGCGTGCTAAAGATGGATTAGAAGCCGCCTCAGCAGCAGCGATTGACTTCTTTTCTGCCCGCCTTGCGCTTTCGATAGCCTGCTTCTCTTCCCAAGCTTCAAAAACATTGCCTGATACTCCCGGTCCCCATACACGACATCCACAAGCTTCGCAAGTTGACCCCTTTGGCCGCCAGCCTCTCTGACGCATTTCCACCGCCTGCTTCACGTTCACAAACAGCTGTTGCTCTAGCAGTCGATTAGATAACTGCAAAATAGACTCCTCGTACGCATAAGCCGAAAATATGGATGTCAGTACAGCTCGTAGGTCGGCTAGGTTAGGGGATGCGGCGGCTGCTCGCGTTAGGAAGGCCCGAAGAATGCGCAAAAACGTTAGACTGCCCCCTGAAGAGGTAGCAATCATATTACTTGGTTGATGGCGTCCCTGAGCTGAGGTCGCTGTGAGAAGAGATGTGAAAATATGCTGAACTAGGGACCGCAGAAGAGCAACCAGCTTATCAGTATCCACCACTTGGTCAGAGTTAGGTGCCATTGATATCGCATGAGGTGCTAGCGAAGACACGGCGTTAGACAGCTTGCGAGTGATTTGAACCGCAGTGTCAATCAGATCCAACCATAGTTTCTCATTCACAGTCAAGTCACCGGCAGCTGGCGTGCTTTGTCTTGGTTGCACAGCATTCATCTGCTGAGCTGTTTTCATCTGGCCTTGACATAACCAGATTCCCACATGAGTATATTTCTGCAAGGATTTGAGTAATTCTTCGGCAACATCTTGAGTGTCCAGGTCTTCATTACGATCGTCAGAACCGGACAGTATACCCTGAAGTGCCGACTCCAAGGTTTGCAAGTGCCTGGTCAATCGATTCATGGCATCCTGCACTTGTCCCTCTCTTGCCATGAGAATGACGGCGGCATCGATCACACCGCTCTCTTCCATCGTCGGCAAAAGCTTGTCTAGTCTCAGGTTCGTAGCCTGGACTAAGCCAACGTAGTCGGATACATGACCGGGGTGGTATTGACACATGAGTTGTACGTATAGTTCGATGAAATCACGGTCGAGCGAGCCTTCCGATGGCTTCAACACCAAATCCTCAGGCTCTAGAAGTGCCTGGAGGTACTTGTACTGTAGTTCTGAACCCTCATCTAGGGCGTCTAGAATGAAGCGATGCAGTTCGGGTGCGTAGGCATTGAGGGTTTGGGCAGCCTTTATAGGATCTAATTCTACAAGCTCTTCTGCATGTTGCCTGATGACATCGTGAACGTCTTGGGCTTGTTTCTTCGTTAGCTTCGCCTGAGGCCTCAGACAATCCATAATACATTCGAAAATGCCTTCTCGGTCTTCAGGATCCTCGAAATAAGCTTGGATCAAGAGGCCATATCGCTTATCGTTTTTGTATATGCGTTTCAAGATACGGTAGAAACCGGCGTTTCGAAAAAGGGGTATCATGGGTGACGTGTCTGGTGGTTGGTATACTGAAAGAAGGTATTCTGCGCTGAGCTGGGCATCGTCTGCCAAATCTGCACCCGGGTAGTTACAGAGCCCATCGATGATTTTATCAAGCGTTGATCCTGGAATGATGAGGTATTGCTGGAATTTGGGTAGATTTCGGGCGACAAACATATCGAGATAGATAGTGTCTTCAGCAGCGAAGTCATCTGGGTTCATGATCTCGAGCAGGATAGACATGACGTATTGACGATCAACGGTCATACCGAATACCTGCTCTTCAGGAAGATCCTTACCAGTGCCGCCGTTGAGCTGCTTTTCTTGAGACTCATTGAGGAACGAGTCTTCGAAGGCTTCATTCAGCGCACTGAGGAAGCTCGGGGCGTCAAACTTCAGTATCATCCGCAGGTAAGGAAATGGTGGCTCTACGCTTCCGGCTGGACGAGTGCGAAATTGCTTATTGGTGCCGTTTGGCCACGCAACAGTATTACCCGAAAAGAGAAACCAATAAATCTCGGCCTTAGCTTTGAATGCCTGCTCCTCTTCAATTAACTCCCCTGTTGGGTACACTCTGCCTGTTAAGGTGTAGGAAAGATAGGGGAAGATCTTGAGGGCATTGATGCTGAAAATCTCGTCTGACACCATATTCCCCGACGATGCGTAGTCACCATTTTGCATCAGCGGCTTGAGTAACGTCAAAAGATCGATTAAGGGTGTGATGTAGTCGTTTAGAGCCTGATTCCACACGTAGATCAGGGCATCATAGAGGCCATGCTGTTTGCATAATAGCGTTATCTGATCGATGTCAAGGGTAGTAGTGTCCATGTGGCATATCATCTCTTCTAGGCGGCTCTCCCAGCCTTGACTGACGAAATGTGTCACTAGTGCTTTAACGATGGTTGGTGGCACCGTCCTGATTGTTTTCTCGAGAATGTATGGCTCCAAAACCTCTAGGAAGGTTCCTTCAACACCACCGTCTTCGTACCATTCATATACTTCATCGAAGAGGAAGTCTGTGTCTCCTACACTTTGGCATGCCACGAAGCACGTTTCTACCAGTTCATGTAGATGCTGGTCGTCGGCTAAAGACTTGTTCTTCTGGCGCTGGCCAAAGGCATACTTTAAAGACGCACTCATGATCTCCATGAGTTTATCTTGCACAGTCTGATGCCGTAAGGCCGCATCCTCCGGTAGGCCAATGGTCAACTTGTTTGCGTCTCCAGTGTAATATGACGTTGCCAGCCGGATCGCGCCCACATAGTCACCGTTTTCCATCAAAGAAATTAAACGGTCGGCCCAATTGGAGAGCGCGCCGATCGAGACATCGTTAAACCCCAGTAGGAAGATCCGTCCCTTGTAAGTTCGAAAACTCATGTAGAAAGCATCGGCAACGACTCCATGCATAGAAGGATCCTCCTCGTCCAGTTGCTCAACTAAAGAGTGAAGCTGCGTCGAAAACAAGTCAGTGTGGTAAATATGCTTGTGGATGAGGTCAAAAGCCTCTGTCATCCTCATAGAGCGGTCTTCCAAAACAATCAGCCTCTGGCTGACGGTCAGAACGGTCAAGACGGAGCGACTCAACCATTGCACCGCTACAATAGGCTCTTCGCATTTCCAACGGCTTCGGGCTTTGAATTTGAGTATTGGTGGCTTGTCCTTATTATCGGAAGGAATCTCATCCACGTCCAACACCGTTAAGATATTCGACCAACAGTACACAAGTTTAACCTTTGACATTGTGCTACCTGTAGTTGGATCTGGAAGTTTTAACTTGACGGCGGGGAACCATGCCAAACAGCCGCTCATGGCGCTATGTGGTGCGACATCTTTCGGTCTTGCAGACTTGTGTTGCGTCTGCGCAATTGGAGTTGTCGAAACAATAACTAAAAGGTAAGGCGTGAGCATCGCCGTGAGACCCATCGTATCCGTCGCACGTTCGACGTTTCCAAGTGGGAGAGGCGAAAAAGCCAGCACGGTGCTCGGTTTCAGGGGTTTACCCAGCGGCGCTGGGGTATCCGGGTAACGGCCAAGTATCCTCACAGTCTTCACTGTTCTACCTAGTGAACCGGTTCCCCTGGTAGCTAGATGAGAAAACGCCATCCCACGATCATCCGCCGAGACTAGAGCCGTGTGCCGCGTCCCCAGAAATCCGAGGTGTGTGATAGCCGCATTAGGTATGTGGCCATCGGATGTTCGGTGCTGTGTTTGTGATGCGTCTAAATGAGGAATTTGTAAGAAAGGACGTGAAGCCCGACTGGTATCCCAAGTGAAGATGTTCCCGTTTGCGTGACCACCCCCTATGGTTGTATGATCTGCCGATATGGCAATCGCAGTGATAGGCCCAGATTCAACAGCTACATAGAGTCAGAATATTGTGGTGAGCAAACCGGATAATACAAGAGATTCTCACCTTTGGTACCTGGACCAATTATCATTTTAAGATTTTGGTTGTAATCAAACATTAATATTATACCCTTGGTTGTGCCCAAGACGATCGAAGCTGATACAGCAATACACGTAGGAGAACCAAAATTCCGTTTTCCGGCTTCTGAGAAGGCTTGCGCATTCAACTTCTTCAGCTTTGTCCATCTTACAACTTCCCATGGCGGCGAGGGTGTTTCGGTCTCACTAGGATCAAGCAGGAACTGACTACTCAGAGACACATTTCTACTATGGCTTGTTAAGAAGGCGGGAGAGGAGGGTCGGGGAGATAAGGTAGATGGCGACGATATGCGTGATTGGAATCGTCTGTCGAAAGGTCGAAAGGAGGGGGTCGGACTGCTTAATCCGGGTCGCGAAGCTACGGAGGGGAGGACGCTGCTACCTATTGATGATAAAACAGATCCCTAAGAAGTCGTTAGACCATCGTTATACAACTGTTGAACAGTAGTACGACATCCTTACTTGAACTGACGGCGAGTCGTCCGGTCCTGACAGTAGCGAATCTATCGGGCTGCCAGCTCGGCGAGGTAGCCCATCCATAGATGACCCATCGTCAGATCCATCGGCTTGTTCTCTGAGTAGATCTTGGTATCGATTGTGAACGGACACCTGGACTGGGGGTGCGTTAATAGCATCTTCATGCATTTCTTCCTCCAGGACTTCCGCAATATGGCCCCCTTCGACATCCCCTTTTATCGTTTCCTCGTCGCTTGAAACATCATCCCTGTCCCTGTCTCCATCCCCGTTTGTGTCGGTAGAAAAGTGTAGTTCGTCCTGACCCATATCCGCTGAAAGGCCATCTTCTCTCTCCGGCGACTGTGAGCTCATCGGGACGGTTGTATGGGGCACATGGCTTCATGGGGTTGTGTCCTCGATGATAGCGTTTCGGAGTTTAGAGGGAACAATCCGTAGGCTTGTGTCGCGTAGCACCTGATTTGGACGTCGCGCGTGGGACTCTGGGGCCGTCCGAAGTATCGTGAGCTGCGGCGGGAAATGGCTTGGTCGTGATATAGGCAAGGATGTAAGGGGATGAGCGATATGAACGTGAAGGTAATTGAAGATACACGATACGCTTGGAAGTTACTGTACACCTTGAGGTGGTACAGTTGCAGCTAGATTGGGGTTCTCTCGGGCGCCTAGTAAATTGTCAAGTCGCATTCCCTTGTTGCACCCCCCAATATCATGATGGTATAACACAGCAGATGTCGCTGCTGTATCAAGGTCCAACGGTCAGTCTAGAGCTTCAGCTTGCCTTACTATGTAGAATAGCTCAAAAAGTACTAGCGCGTTTCTGTTTGGTAATCACGACCCCCGCAGCTCACAACGTTAGAAGGGCTTATAGCGGCTCAGCCACACTCTGATAGCCAGTTCTATTCATCTCCGACCCCTAGGTTCATAGCATTTTCCTATGTAGCATCCTACCTCAAATTAATCTTGCTGCCTAGAATTTTGAGGCTGGTTAAAAATATCGATGAGGTAGTGAGGTTCGGATTTGGGAATTGATCCCGTACCTGTCAAGCAGCATGCATGAGATTGATGCAATTTAGAGTGTACGATTCATGAGCAAAAAATGATATACAACTTACTACAACTCATTTTCTAACCTTCACGGTAACTTTTCTTCATTATCCTCCTCTGCTCCTTTCCTTCAAGCCATAGGGGATCGAATGGCCCCTCCTAGTAAAAAGAGACGAGTACACCACAAGTCTCGTAGAGGCTGCCAGCAGTGCAAAGAGAGGCATATCAAATGCGACGAGCAGCTACCCAGCTGTGCAAACTGCACCGTGACAAACCGCACATGTTCATATAATCAGCTCTGCAGTCGGGATGAAAATGTTCAATGTATAGACCCGAAGAGTGTGTTGCCGCCATCGGAGACCTGCTCCGCCTCCGTCCCCAGTCCCGATACCAATTCCTCAGATTTGAGTGCACGAGATGTGCCTCAGCAAGTCTTTGACCTCAGCCACCTGGCATTGTTTCACCACCTCGAAACTGGCTTGATGAAGGACCCTCACATATCACTGGTCGTTGACGAGGCGGACATGCCGCGGTTCGTAGATATGATCATTACCGCCGGTCTCTCCATGCCATACCTGATGGACGAGGTGTTGGCTTTCGCTGCCCTTCATCTCGGCATCCTCACTTCAGACGTCGCTAAGCAAAATCGCTACCGCCATCAGGCAGTAGAGCTTCAAACGCGTGCACTAGCGCTGTATCACGCTGCAAATCCCGAGATCACTGAGGAGAACTGCACTGCCCTCTGTGTGTTCTCGTCCTTCGTCGGTATGCACATGCTCTATGACACGATCACGGGTACAACGGACCTACTTGAGCTTCTCGACAAGTTTATACAGTTTGCCGGTCTTTATCGTGGCGTCGGCATCGTGGTAGAGAACCGCTGGCACGTCATCAGGACGTCGGAGCTGGGCGGCATTGTCGGGCTAATAGAAGCGGCCGACGAAGTACCGTTCCAACCTGGGGGCGTTTGCGATCATCTTTTGAGCCTTCTCGAGGCAGCCAAGGATAGACTCGGGCCGTCTGCGCTGGAAGCGTGCGAGAAGGCTGTGGAAACATTGCAGTGGACGTTCCACCAGCACAGTGTCCTGCAGAGCCCTATTAATCGTCACATCGTGTTCGCCTGGCCGGTGCGCATTTCAGCCGAGTATTTGGACATGCTGCGGAGCCGGCAGCCCGAGGCCTTGGTTATCATGGCCTACTGGGGGTTATTGCTTCACCGAGAACAGGATTTCTGGATCTTCGGCAAAGGTGGCCAGTCCTTGATTGAGGCTGTACAAAATTATTTGGGTGCCTACTGGGATAACTGGATAATACCTCTAAGAGAGTATATAAACGCCGATTCTAATCTCAAAACGTAAATATCATATGTGAGCCGATGCCTCAAAATCAGTAACAACTAGACGCGAATTAGATGCTTTCCGTGAATAATCACGATTGAATAGGCTCTGCATTTACTGTCTCTAGAACCAAGTCGACACATTGCCATGACTTGATAAGATGTACATGTTATTAGTAAAGCAGGACGGCTTCCGTATGCCCCTGATACCGTAATGGATGTATAAACCCTCCTCATATAGCTTATCGACAATTCCAGCAGACTCAAAGATAGTTCACGAGGATAAACAGTGATTCATCAAAGGTAACGTAACATTGCTGCGTTGTCTATCTAATACAATTGCCCAAAGAAGGATAAAAACCCGATTCGTCTACACCTTAATATCCAAGGCGACGACGGCATGCATGACCGCCTTTCCGTAGAAGATCTCGGTACCCGCATTTCCAACAGTCAAATAGTCGTTGTCGGAGATATAGCCCTTCTTGACCATGACGTCGAGCCACTCCTTCAGATCTCCCTGGAACACACCATCGAAGTTCTCGTCAACGAGCATACTTCTGACGGTGACGCCACTGGCAGGGTTTTTGCCCTCGTAGAGTTTCCAGCTCGCGCCGAAGAGGTCGAACTGGGCGACTGGTCCGCGCGAGTATCCGATGGGGACCTGGTTGCCCCAGTTCCTGATCCACAGCATGAACTCCGAGGTCGCCGTCGACGAGGTATCGCCTTTGGTAGGGGCTGTGATAAAGTCGAATAGGTTGCTTCCTAATAAGTCGTCGTGATTAGTATGTGACATACAAATGAGGGAAAGCGAGTTACAGGACTCGGAAGGGTAGGCAAACTCACCTCTGAACGCAGTGGTGTTGGTGCGGTCCCATTGGAAATAAGCTGGGATAGACTTGATGTCCTTGAGCTTGCTGTTCAGATTGACGCCGATACCAACGTTGGTATACCCCTTGCAGAGGTCTTTGGTCTCCTCAACGAACTCGACATCAGTGGTACTGGTCCACTTGACCTCTTTAACGCCCTCGTTACCCTGGAGGACGCCCTCGAAGTTTGTGCACTGCTTGCCGACCATACGATCCCCATTATACATCGAGTTGGCGACGGTCCATGGCATGCCGGGTAAGATCAGGCGATCGTCGTTCCCACATTGCTCTGTAGCAGCTACTTTGTAAGATACCGGAGTAGCGTGGCTATATGCTGCGTCAACAGTAGGGCTAGCTGTAGCAGTCGGGGCGATGGAATCGGTTGAGAAGGTTGTCACAGTTGGGAGACTTTCAGGAGGCACATAGGTGAAGCCTGGGAAATCGGTAAGCGGTAGGCCTGTTGTTACTGTTGTTGATAGTGGTTCTGTGCTTGAAACTACGGAATCTGTCGAGTAAGTTGTGACAGTTGGTAGGCTTTCAGGAGGCACATAAGTGAATCCTGGGAAATCAGTGAGAGGCAAGCCTGTTGTCACGGTTGTTGTTGCTACTACTGTTGCGCTTGGTGTTATAGAGTCTGTTGAATAAGTTGTGACGGTCGGTAAGCTTTCCACAGGGACGACGGTGAATCCTGGGAAGTCGCTGAGCGGCAGACCTGTTGTCACGATCGTTGTTGATGCTGTTGATGATGGTCGTGGCTTGCCACATTTGCGTTGTCCTTTGGGTAAAGCATAAGCAGTGAGTGGACCCAAGGCCACGAGAGCCAGAAATTGAGTTTTCATTTTCAAGAAAAGTTGAGCGTGAGGCGAAAACGTGGCTGAGGCAAAAATATCGTTAAGTACCTGTACTAACGTCGTGAATAATAAAAGACCAAATGAGGAGTTGATATCCTATCGATGAAGAGAAACGAATGACTAAATGAATGAGTGAATGTAAAGAAATGGCCTCGAACCAAGTCAGGCTGCTTAGAAAAGAAAGTAGGATAGAGATGGACAAAATCCAAAATGAAGTTCAAGAGACCATCATGACGTGAACAGCGCGACAGATGAGAGGGACTCGTCTGATATACGTAGTACATGCTACCTATGCTAGCCAGCACGCTGACTCCAGCCGGGCCTTGTCGTCATCCTAGCTTAGCTTGGCTTGGCTTGTTCTTGATTGTCATTAATTACAAAGGGGATAGGGGCCAACATTCTATGGTCATTGTTTCGTTTCATTGTAATGGGACTTGAGAGGCGTCTACCCAACCCCACGGGCGGATCTACACCACCTGCATTAGCGTATGAGGCGTTAGGCCAGTGAAGTTAAGCGCCTCGATTCCCACTTTGATGAAGGGGCTTGGCGCAACTCAGTTTATCTAGCCCGAAATAGTCAAGTGCCATGGTCTCGTTTTTATTAGCGTGAGTGTTAGGCCAATGACAGAGACGGATGACGACAAATAACAGGCACAGTAACACGAGCCCCTGAGACTATGTTTCATGAAGCCTCAGTTACTAGAACTATTATGCACCTATCTGACGAGTTAGAAGAATCGAGAAACTCTCGTAGCTAATTTATTTGACGTTCCATATTACTTACCATTGTTGACGAGGTTTTATTTTCGCAAATTACTATATATCTTACCAACTAGGTATCTTGCACTTTCATCTCAACATCAAGCCTTAAAGCCCAATCTCTTCGCCGTCTACAATCATTTCACTCCAGCATATGCCGTACGAGGTGGCAAAGTCACTCGACGTTGAGGCCTGATCACTCCTATTACCTGTCTGAATAAGCATTATAGAAGGCACAGTACCGCATCTCGGTGGCTGACTAAATGCGCATTAAGTTATAAATTAACTACATATTGGCAATATCCACGGACCCGGGTAGTCAACCACGCCAAGCATCCCTGCCTTTACTATGTATATTGCAATGAAGAGCAAGGTTACTAGCCCATTGGGGACGGCTGTGTAGCTGTATCTAGACATGGGAAGCCAGAATGTATCATGGCACGGAGAAGATATCCAAGTGTACATGTTAGCAAAAGGTCAATTGACAGAAGGAAAATTGTAGTTTGTACCAAGTACTAACCCAGTCAAGGCCAGAAAGCCGTTGAGGTACTAAGTTAAGCGGAGAATACATGCCTAATCTGCCAAGAATCATGCTTCTAGTCGTACTTGCAAGTCCAAGGCATCAACTTCCTTATTATAAGTTAGGTTAGATGATTTGCAACACATGACCATGTTCTATATCTTCAACCTATATACCTTACATTTTGGTTACTATCATCTAACCTAGAATGAGTTTCAATCAAACGCCCGACTTTGCCAATCAGAATACAGTGGCAACACTAACGGCTGCCATGTCCCCTCCCCCTTCAAAGACCTGCCTCACGACGTTCTCCTTCGCTGGTAATGGTTAGCCTCAAGAATAACGGCTTCTCTATGCTACCTAGTGATCAGAAATATGTAACTGTGTCTAATGATTAGTATATCTATAGTTTTGCACCCTGAAAACCCCGCATGGTGTTACCCTCCGTTATGTCCTTGACCCAACTCTGAACCTCTAGCTCCGAAACTCTTCCAGTCGGAACCCACGGAAGACTCTCGGGCTCTTACCGGTCACCACAACCGTGGACCCGCCCTTTCCATCAGAACCTCAATTGCCACTTTACATGCGAGGTGACTACTCAGTCTTAGGCCGCATTATGCGTTGTGCCCGGTGTGTACTGATAGCTCATATTAGTATCTGTCTGCAAATATGTATAATGGTACTGGTTTCTGTGGCCTCTGTGACACATCCCAGCAGGACGTTAGTTTACCCATGTGCCATTTACGAGGGCGCGCCGAGAAATCGAGACTCTAGATTCTAGCCCCGGGCTTTTTAGGTACCCGTTTGGGTGTTTTCTCTTTCCCGTTCTCTTTTTCGATACAATCCGCATGGCCGAAAATTTTACATCGTCTCTATCACCGTGATACCTCGTCAATGTGTAGTTTTTGCAATTTCTCCTGCTCCACTTCCAATTGCCTTCGGTTTCAAGAAACGCGGCGTAGATGCTGCGGAATTATGACTGTGATACGATGCAAAATCAAATGCGCAGAAGTTATCAGTGTGTTGCCCGTGTATGTTTACATAGAGTGGTTAATAACTGTAGCGATTTTAATATACAATGTCAGTGAGATGGTCTACTTAACTATTTCCAGGGTGATACCCTTAACAGTTCAGATAAAGCTTCGCCTAGATCCTGAGCAGAGTATTATAGAGATATGCTCTATTCTATTCATGGCTTATGCGCTACTAGCTTTCTGCCGTCGAGTTGACGTTCACAGATCAAAAAGCTACTGCGACGGGACTAAAGTTTGGACCTCAACGTTCAAGTCCGATTAACTCTCGAATTCCCTGTCAACTTACCGTAATGGCTATAGAGCGTCTGTGAATAACCACATGCATCAAAGATGAAGGATACGGCTTATTAGCTCTTTAACAGTATCATTAAACGCATCATAGAAACTCCGTCTCATATTACTTACGGCAAGCTATATCGGTATTGCACCTCGCTCCCTAGGGGCCAATTATGGACTAAGGATACTGAAGTTTCTGCTTAGCTATCGATGCCTTGGATAGTCCAATGTCAGAGATGGTGATCACAGAGTGAAAGAAGCAGTATCGTAACGTTAGGTCTGTTTTACTACACAGCCAAAGCGTGCCCTTCCTTTACTAGTGGGCGACACGTTTGGCCCTATACACAGGTCCGCCGTCTCTTCGGCCCCCGATCGTTGCAGGGTACTGCCCTTCTCGACCCCCGTGGGCAGCCTCTGAGCTCCATATCGAGCCCTAGTTTGCTTACATGCGAATTCCTCACGTACTCATCCCTCGCGTACCAGTGCCGATACCCAGCGACCCCTGAAGTCCAACTAGATTGCATGAAAGATATTTAAATCCCGCAGAGGAAGGGGTAAGACGAAAAGTATTGAGCTGAAGCGGCCTGTTATAGAGAGCGAGAGGGTAAAACAAAGGATACCGATGTGAGGTACTCAGGCAAAGAAAAAGGCGATATCGCTACTGATTCTGTTCGTGACGCGACCTCAGGCCCTCACCTTTCATACCTCCTTTCCTGTTCCTCGTAAAATCTCTTCGGGAGCACTCCCCGCTCACCGTCAGCTGTTTTACACGAGTCACAAACTCGCAATGTGCAATCTCTGGTCTTATTTCTTCCCTACAAGTGACTATATCCCGTCTATTCCGGCCCGTATCGTGTTCCTCTACTCGACGAAGTATTCTACTTGATTCTCTTAAATACTCTCGTCAAAGACGCTTCGCTGCTTAAGACTCTTTAGCATGACGGCATGTATACCGCACTATAATATAACCCAGCATTCATAAGCGGTTCCAGAAGTCGTCCTCAAATGGTAGATCCATGGCTTGCCTAGAAGGATCTTACGACAGGCAGAATTATTTGGATGTTTGAACTCCAGACCAAGACTTTCTGTCTTCTAGCAAAGAAGCGGTGACGTACTATGTATATCATTTACAAGAGCACAGAAAAAAAGGAATATCTGTGTTGTTTAAAGATTTAGTGAAGAAATACTTAGCCATATCGGACTTTGAAGCCGCTATCTATCCCCTCATACTTACAAATTTTCGTATAAACATGTAAACTATGATCTCAAGTCCTTTTATTCGTTAATTCCGAAAACAAACTTAAAGACAAGTGACAATAAGAATTTTTAATAGCATCGATATTATCTATGCAAATTAAAATACTAGTGCCAGCAGTCAGTAGGTATTTCTGCGGACAGAAAAGGTCTACCTTGCGATCCAGATATCTGTCGGTCACGCCGGAAGGTGATTACAATCACCCAAGAGCCACACCTAAACGCGCGCGCTTTTCTAATCTGTACACTTCGACTTGGACTAAGTAGGATGAAAGACAAAAAAGCAAAAATTGCCTCCACGCGGAATCGAACCGCGGATCTTGTCATATCATTGTAGGATGAATTCCCGTACGAGTGACACGCATTACCCCTGTGCCATAGAGGCGGTCGGTTGTTGTCTTGCAACTTGTGCGCTTTGTCGTGCAGCCAAGAGCTATACCCGAGACTAAAGGAAAATAAGCGTCGTGAAATCGGATTAATTTTTAAGCGAGAATTCAAAGAGCCTCAACTCCAAGTAGGTACCTAGGTACTTCTTAATTGCTTTGTTTGTTTCGATAAAAATAAATATTTAGGTTTTTCGGATTAGGAAAGCATGACGTCGCAACTTTGTAGACTGTGACAGCATCTTTTGATATTCTAATATTGTTACCTAATGGTTCTACACCGCGCTCCTTGAGGATTCCTGTACCATAATAACCATCCTGTAACCTGCTGCGAGTCTGCCTTCTCTTCGGTCTCGAAGCACCAGCCATATTCCGAAACAATAATTTCTCAACTTTGGTTCGTCTACGGTTGGCTGTAAGCTGACTCAGAGTCGTATGTGACGTGACCCTGGCCGCCCATATTAGCCTGCGGTAGTCAAGTGAATGTCAGGGCAGGCCATGTAGATCGGTCAACTTCTAGAAAACAAGGCTTGGGCTGTGCGGCGGACTGTATGTAGATCGACAATCAATGCATATGGCTCCTACGACCAGCCCAAGTATATTGCATTGAATGTAACACAGTATTAGCGGCCGCTCTGGAAAACCACCGAGGAACACCGACTCAGCGACAAGGTGCAACTTACCTAGAAATGGTATATTCTCACTACATATTACAGCATCTTATGTGTTGTGGAGGGTTGCTGTACCATGAGAGAAAGTTCAGCATCATCTATAACCTTGTCCTAGCAGACAAGAACCGGTGAATGCGCAAAGCAGACATGTTCGAGTAAGTATGTTTGTAGCTAGTGCATAAATTGCTTTTACATCAATTCGCATATATGTGTCTGCTTACAGGATAGCTGCACACATAGAAATGACCCGGAACGTGAAGGAACGTGGGGTAAAGGATCCTTGTTCAGAAAACTTAAATGGTACGTCCCTTCGGACTGTTACCGACCCAATTGGTCATGTAGGCATCGCCGATTGTCTGGCAATGACCGCACTAGCGGCCGCTGAAAAACATCAGTTACGAGGACGGTACAGCACCGGAGAATTTGGATCGAGGGCATGGTCTAGACGGACTATGAGGAAGTCAAACGCATTGCGCGTGGCGGTCTGAACTTTTAGGCTTTGGATATCAATGATTTGACGCCGGAGAGTCATCCAGCAATGCCCCATCCGTCTCCGGGTCCTTTGGAATAACTACTTATCTACCTACGTAGCTAGTATTAACTCTCATAAACACTTGAGATCTAATCACATCTGAGGCGTCAAAAAGGCTACGAATCAAAAAGTTGAGAGCAATGCACTCGCCAGTATATGTGTCGATACAGTACGTAGCATATGCAGGGGGATGGGTGAGACTCTCACAGCAAGTGAGTGGTGCCCGGAGAAATTGCAACATACTCAAGAATATGTTGTAAGACTTTGAAATAATGCTAAAAGTGTAATAACATGATTTCTACGTATGAGGGGAGCCGGGCAAGCCGGATCTTGGTTCTTGTTAATCCTAGTACCGTATAAGGCAGAGTGATCAACAACACTGTGCACGTATTAGGGGAACTGAGCCTGACTTGACGGCGTGTAACTGGTCTTACCTCGTCCGCAAACTACAGGCTTGCTACCTGAATAGCAATGAAGAGAGGAGAAAAGAGGTGAGAAAGGGCGGCCGGAGAAGGTCAATTTTTCCTGCCTACGTGTGAAGGGTGGCTACGAAGATAAGAAACAGAAGCAGCCTGGTCGATAATAGAGCAGCTCAAACGAATATAAAAGGGTAGTCTTCCCCTTCCCTTTCCTTGAGAATTTTCTTGGACCATCATCGCAATCAACACCTCTTCACTATCAAACCCATATCCAACAAACAAACCGTTCTCGGTTATTCAAGCAACTCCAAACTACCTACCAAAACCACCCTCAAAATGAAGTCTTTCGCCACTTTCACCATCATGGCCTGCGCCGCCCTCTTCAGCACCTCTGCTGCTGCTGTCGGCATCGAGCTCTATGAGCGGGATGGCGTGACCGCCATCCGCGAGACTGTAAGCTTTTCCCTCTGCCTCTTCCTCTTCCTCTCTCCCAAACCCCTTCCCCAGCCCTTGAAGAAGGGATTATTATCTCCTGGAAAGCTGTCTAACTTTCCTCTTTCACCATCAACAGACCCACACCCTGGCCTGCACCAACTGCGTCCACGTCGGTGGCCAATGCCTCATCGGCGAGGGCAACTGTTACACCAGCGAGCACGCCTCCTGCACCGCCTGCGGCAACAAGGGCTCCATCTGCGTCTCTGACTTCGGCAGCTGCGATAACCCTTAAGTTTCTACATACCTACCTACACCGACCTACCTGCCCTTACAGTCAGTCGGTTAGGTACAGAGCAAGCAGAGTCATCTTCGGTCTCCTATCATCTTAGCTGTTTGGTGGGCTGGCTGAACCTGTAAGCTTTCTTTCGTGTCCGGGCTGGATATGAAACGAAGCTAGAGAAGAAAATGGGGGGTTTGATTCTGGATTTAGAACTTTCGCGTACTCACTTATTTTATATGGAAAGAAAATCTTTTGGGGGAATGAAGGCGGTTCAAATGTCTTTTGGCTTTGGACTTTATTGTTTTAGGTTTTGTTACTTTGTAGCTAGATCTGCCTAAGGGAATACTACACTCTTTTCCTCACCCCAAAACGTCAATAGCTTTTGCTCTGCTTTGCTTTTTGTGATACCGTAAATGCGTTTACGTGAGGAATTCTCTTTTTGCTACGGATTTGACATGATCAGGGAGTTTCCTACTGCCCCTGATGAAGTGATTGAGTATAAGACAAACCTTCATTTTCTTGCTAAGTAACTTGCATTTAGTCTATAATACGAAGACCTGAACAAGGTCAGAGGTTTAAATTAACTCGATTATCCGCCGATGACACAATGGGGTATTAGGATCACTTGGTGTCTTGGAGATCTCTTGGCTTCTGAAAGATCTCTTGGCTACGTCTTGGCTGACCGACGCTTTGTCTTGGCCAGATGATGGCTTTATAGGCTGGGTTTGTGGCACATGCTGAGGTTAGAAATAACTTGCGTGCAATATCTACTAATAAGAGAAGGTTATTACAACTTTTAGATATAAGTCATATATAATCTAATTGCTGAAGTGCGACAACAGGTAAAGTGAATCAACTTCTATTCACTCACTCTTGCAGTTTGGGCAGCACAGTAGATTATTAACTGCAGTAATCACGACAGAGCTGACAAACCTTTGAGTGTTTCTGAAAAGAATTCTGTTAATTAAGTATGATAAGACTGAGAATCCCGAAAACAGCTAAGTCTTTGTGCTATAGCTAGTTACAGGACGTATGCCAGACGTTAACGTCAAGCATCATCAGGGGAATTTTTATCCTTGTCTGTATTTTGCTATCTCTCCCCGTCTCCCACCTCCCTGTTTGTCTAATATTTACTAATTTTACCCGAGGCATTATTTTTTTAAAAAAAAGCACAGGAAAAGCAGGAAAGAGATTTGCATAAAGTTGAATAACAGAACTTGGAGTATCAAGAAATTGTGCTCAAAAAGTGAAGAGTGGTAATGTTTAGTTATTTCTGGCTCAGTAGCTCAATTTGCCTTAAAGGAAATCTGGGTTTCAAGTCTCTTGATCCTCCTATATTCTAAATAATTCTTCTGGTCTGTTATCTTGTCTAGCCCTGTACTCTACCTCTACCTATATGCCCCGCGATTATAACCCCACAACCGGCCGCACGCTTCCTTCAGCCTCAGCCACATCGTCACAAATCATCATGCTGTTACGCAGGGCTCACCAGCTGACATGGGCCTATCCGCCTTAACTCGCTGCTTTAACAGCAAAAGCTGATCCTGTCAGATAATATGACGTTGTTAAGAGAGCTTTGTCTAGCAGAGCAGACCTTGGTACAAGATGACTAGGTAGAAAGAGACAGCGAAGGATCCATTGCCCTGAGTCATAGCTATGATGAACACCTCATACTTCCTTTATAACAACTGTCGGACTGTATGTCTAGATGGGGATGTAATAGTCTATAGTTTACAGGGCTGTTCTTCAAACTTATCATTTATCCTTCACAGCACAAACAACTGTTAGCGCTGTCTGTGACATTCAAACAAGTTTAATCATTGTAATCTTTTAATTTAAGTTAAGAATATTTTTTATAATTACTTTTATAATTATAATTGTTATTGTTATTATTTATTACCGGGTATTTATCCCATGCCGAACTCCAACTGAGGCGACTTCTCTTTCCTTTGCACGTGACTTCCTTCCTTCTTTCTTTTGGGGTGCCTGCCTGCCTTGGTCCCCTTGCTGTGTCGATATTAAAACAGCGTGTGTGTGGGCAAAGTCTTCGGCTTCTTGGAAGGGAGCGAGACCCTCCAGTTCAGGATCGATGGGGGCACGATCTCCGGCCAAAGACACATGGCTCTCCGGAGCCGAAAGGAGAGCGTGCTCAATGGTCTGATCCATTGCCGCCAGAGCTTCTTCAAAGAACCTAGGCTCCTGTTCGCCGTGAGCTTCGGCCTGCTCTAACCTAGATTCTTCACGCTCCTCTGCGGGAGAGACAGCGGGGGTGGGGCGTGACATCTTGACCAGATGTCGCGGGAGGAGGGAAAACATCTTGGCTGGCGTGGGTTGCTGGGTCCCACTGGATGACTAGTGTGTGCATGTATAAGTGGCCTCTAGTTGCGTATTATATGGTATGGTGTATTCATCTTAATATTCTCAACACTCGTTTCGGAAGAGGCGTGTGACATCTTGACTGGATGTAATAGGATGGGAGCATCTGGGATGTTATTTACATCATAGCCGGACGGATCTAGGGGATCGAAGTCCAAGTTAATTCTCCGGTATTCTGGCCCTGTCCAACTTGGCATGGCTAGTGGTCCTTGGGGAATGCCACATTGAATCCTATGTCACTAGGATTCAAGTGAGAAACTGTGGCACTAGGGGCCGCCCTCGTGAGTACGGAGAGGGGGGGAGTCCCAGCCGCAGTGTTTGTGCGTCAAGATCGGGGCCATCGCTCCTAGATTTGCGAAAGATATGAATACGATGAAAGTATTCGGGGCCGCCTAGAGCCTTTTGAAGGTACTAAGGGTCACCCGCTTTCACCTTCGGTGCTATCTTTCGAACATATTCAAACGGTTGTTTCCATTCTTTGGCTGTTGACACGTAGGAACCTCTTCCAGACCGAAGTGTAGGGATGCGCTTGACCGGCCGGGCCCCCGGATCAACTAGTAATCCGGGCGGGTGCCTTAAATCTTCTAGCTCTATTAACCCTTGTCTTGAGACCGACGGACCCACTCTGATTGGGTGGCATTTTATAGAAGTGGAGAGAAGACTGGCTACGAATGCGAGCTTTGCTTAATGGTCAGTATGTGAGCAATATAAAGCTATGCATTCGTAACCAGTCTCCTCTCCACTTTCACAAAATGCCGCCGGTTCACAGCAAGCCCGTTGGTCCCAAGACAAGGACTAGCTGCAAGATGAGCAGAGCCCCGTCCCGTCGGACCAGCTCGCATTTAGTGCGCTCGAACTGGCCCTCAGGTCCTGATCGGCAGGAGAGAGGATACTCGGCGCCTCTCTCGTCTTATTGTGCCTTTGTCTTCGCGGCCTCCTTTTCCTCCTCGGAGGGCTTTTCTCAGCTAGCATCGCCGCTATTTCTCACATTGAAATGTCAGTATAGTGTCCGTGTACTTCAGGGAAGGGCAAAAGGGGTGGAAACATGCAAATGGTACCAATACTGCTACTTACGTCGTTATGGTACCGGTCGGCAGCGAGTGCCTCATCCTCATTGCCATTGTTGTAGACGGGCTTCGTCTCGTCTTCCTTCGACGCCGTGAAGCTTGGTTTCTAATGCATAGAGCCATGTGCAACAGCTGTTGTTATTGCTGTTGCTGTTGCTGCTGTTGCTGTTGCTGTTGCTGCTGCTATTGTTGCAGCAGCAGCAGCGTTGCAGTTGTTGTTGCTGTTGTTGTTCTTGCGGCTGCTGTAACCTTGTCGGGCTATAGAAACCCCAGGCATGGCGTCGTATGGTTGGCTCAAAGCCCGTTGGCGAGCGTAGCCAGGACGCAGCGCGGCCAAGGACAACGTTGGAGCGGGAGCAGGATGATATGATGTTGGCCGGCGCCAGAGGGTCAAACCCGCCAACATCATACCATCCTGCTTCTTCCTCTGGGGAGCGGTTGTTTCCCGTCCTATGTTTTGTGTCTATGACGTCGCAATCGCCAAGGTGCTCCAATCGTCCGCCTCCTATTCGCGACCTGAACGTGATCGGGACCACCACCCAGGCAAAAAGCCATGTGCATGAAGCGGGAGTGGCCCGTCCGGTCGGTCCGGTTAGCCGACCGTGTGTCGTATACTCCCCACTCTCGACATAAAGCCATGGTTATAAAGCGGGAGCCAGCCGTTATGGCTTGTAGAAGATCTGGTATGTCTTCTTGTGGGCAGGGTCTTCTGCCCACGGTTTCACGAGTGATCGCAATGACCGAGGCCGTGCGTAGGTATATGCCTATGCAGATCTTGTCTAGAGTGTCGAGGTGCTCTCGGAAAACGGGGTGTAGCTGCATACAGAGGCCAAGACGTCCACTTGACTAGGTCTCCATCGGCGTCTCAGCGGAGGGATCCCTATAGAGTTACCATAACTCCAAACTCATGAGGTAACACGGGCGACGACAGTCGAACAATGACAGCCTTCCTAGGCTGGTATAGCCGGCGTATTTTCTAAGACCGAAGAGTGTCCATGACTCTGGCCCAGTTGTATTCTATTATGCCTACCCAGGCCTTCTTATACTCCGGCGACTGAGAGGTTCTGTTCTGAGCGGTTAGAAGTAGTCCGCAATAAAAATACTGAAAAACAAGGGAAAAAGGGAAAACCTCATGTGTAGGTGATGGAATACTTACGCCTAAGCGAAGTCCGTGGCGAACCTCTCGGCCCACGAAGCCGCCATCTCGCCAGTTAACTGGATGGAATTAACGGGGCCGCTTTTCCCGTCACACTGGCGAGTTGGGCGCTAGCCCACGGGGATCTTGTCGAGTGCGTCGACCTGGTCGTGAAAGACCGGCTGTGCTTCGTACAAGGCCGTTGGTACGCCAAAGTTCTGCAGTCCTTGGCCGCTGCATACGAAGACATTATCATCGCGCTGCTAGCCGCCCGTCCTTGTTTCTCTAGGGGACGGACGTATGGCCCTCAGGGTAGTGCTAAAGGTGTGTTGTCGGATTCCGTTCCCTAGTCAGCTTTCCGGCTGCCGCGTTGGCCCAACCGCGTAGTGGGAGGGCCAATTGGTAATGGATCTAATGCCGTTGAAGGTGCACTTCCGAAAAAATACAGGTTAGTACATGTGACGAGGTCTTTTGAAGATTGAACTTTCGGGGAGGGGGGAGGGAGTGAAGTGGTGTCAGGAGAACATACTGGCTTGCGATGGCCTTTCCGCCCTTGTAAGATCTCCTTGCACTCGTTGCAAGAAACGACGAAGTCACTGTGGTGGTCCCCGGCGGATCTTGCACATGTCCTGAGTGCGGTGGATTATGCTTGGCCGTCAAAATATGCCAAACTGCGTAAATAGCTTGGCTATTCATACAGGCGGCTCTGCCTGTCTGTTGAGATGATATCCTCAATGGACGTGTTCGCAGGCCTGTATGGTCGACGGAGACTCTAACCCTAGGGTACAGTTCGTCTCTGCACCTGCTTCACCTTCTCCGCCGCCGTAGCAGACGCATAAGTCTTTGCTTGATTCGGCCGGCTCTTGCGGCGGCTTTCAACGACCACCCTGCTGCTCCAATGGGGACCAAGCTGCCTCCCCAGCGAACCGGCACGTTCGCTGTAGGATGGCAATCTTGGTCTTATGAAGTGACGCAAGGATTAGAATAACTTGCCCAATCAGGGCCAAGTCGACACCGTGGTCATGACGGTCGTGGTGGTCCTCGAGGTTCCACTCGAAGCTCGTGACCCGTGCACTCTGTCCAAAGGGATCCCATTGCTCACTGTCGCTGTTGTGCGCAGGCGCTAAGATAGGAAGGCTGCTGTTGTTATTTCTGTTGATGTACCCTTGCATCATCACCGATTCTAGATGGATCGTGTTGATGCCGCCTTCGACCGGGAGTTGTTGCAAGGTTTCTGCGTTGGAGGCGGGAAATGCTTCGTGGTCCCATTGTAGGTCCTGAGCGGGAGTCTGGGAAGCGGGACTCTGGATGACAGGCGTCCGACCAGTGCAATTGACGCAGGTCTGACGTCTGCAACTGGATTTTGACTCGCGCCCGCGTTTCCTATCGTCGAGGAGGGAGACCGAGACCGAGTCCATTATTGGTTACGGTGTCGACTGCGTTGTGGGTTGGCGTTGTGGCCCTGATCCGTGACACCGTCATCGGACTCTATTCAGAATTTGATGGTCGTAGATTTCTGCTGGCTCAGAGGTTATTGCCAGAAGACGTTGATATCTTCAATGTCGTCGTCGTCGCCGGTAGAATCTCACTCGTAAAGCATGATGCGATTCTGGCAGGTCTCACCACACCCGCCCTCTGGAGTACATACACACTTCGCAGTTTCCGGCCCTTTCCAACTTATAGAAAGTCCGTAAATTCTGCTCGATGATGAGCGTACGTTCCCACAACGGACGCTGGCCGCTGCCCAGTCCTGGAACGCCATTCCCAGCGCTTATGCCGTCGCCAGTCTGGAGGCTATCTGGCGGGTAATGGGTGGCGAGATCTTCCCCTTCCTTTACGTAGTTTTATGGTTTCAGACCGTTGGACAGGCAATTCGTACTGCTTGCCCTTATTAGTGCTCCATTTCTGAGTACCCCGAGCCATACTAGAGCATCTCCGAGACGGAGTACTCGTAAGAGCCAGCAGTATGAGTTGCCTGCCCAGCAGACTGAAACCATAAAGTTAAATATCGAATTGGGATGTTTGGCGTGAATTCGGTATTCTAGGGCGTTCTCCCGTGCCCAGAATCGACACGTGCCTCCACGCGACCGACTGTCGCACGGTAGTGTACGACGGCAGAGCGCCAAGACGTGTGTGATATTGGGCCGCCATTCCAGATTCATAATATCTAGAAATTTATTATACACGTCTGGTTGGTCAGCCAGCTGCAACTTTACCTGGTCCAGGTGACCAAGGGCATCCCGTGCAGACAGGTACCGTGTTGGTAGTACCTGTCGCGTGTAGGTATACCAATCATTGTGTCTTAATGATGGTAACGGTGCCGTGTCTTTGCCGGGTAAGGCGCACACCCTGTTTGGATTGGCGGAATAGAAGCTGGTCGGGCCACGGGATGTTCTGCCGGTGGCGTGAGTATGACGCTCCTCTTCTGAGGGATCCAGAAGGTCAGTTTTGAATTAACCACCGGAGAAAGGAAAAGAGTGAACAAGAAGATATATATCGAGATGGATGACAGATAAGTAAATGTACAAACCTGACGGAGACATTGTAACTCTAGTTGCCATGTCTTCTGACAATGGAATGAGGACTACTTCAACCGGTGAGTTGAGTAGGAGACTTATTCCCATAGTCTCGACGAGTAGGCGTAGGTTGAAACCGGAGGGGCCATGTCAAGGAACTTATACTTGGCCTATAGCGGTCACCACCCGTGGGCGAGAGCCATCGTGGTTCTCGGTCGGCGATGAAGGTAGTCCCACTTCGCCACAAGATAGTGGTAAGGGTCATCGTTAAGTCTGCCCACCTCGTGGTGCCGTTGCCTGGAGTTCACAGTTCAGCCCTCTCTTCTTTGTTTCAAGATGAGTTAGGTAGTATAGGATGATTGCCACGAAAGCTAGGCTGCATAGTGATGAGATTCAGATAGTTTGAACTTACTGGCTCGCTTTCGCAGCGAGTGTTACCTCTGCTGCCTCCACAGACTTGGTAATAAGTCTGGCGTGTCGGCGAGTTCACGTCTCCAGCTTTCCCTCGCCAACTTCATTGGAGGAGTAATAAGTCCACCTCTGCTGAACTGGCCAGTTCTTTTCATGCGTCCCATTTCTTATTCTGTTGTTTCATTGTTAGTTACAGTTGCCGCCTAGTCAAGTTTGGCGACAGATGCGAACAGCTTTGCTCGTGACTCAAGTGATATCATAATTCATGGCACGCTATAGCTTGAGTTGGGTATAGAAAAAGGTATACAACCCCAAAGGCAACACGAACATAGAATGGAAGTAAAGGGAGCCGAAATAGGAAGGTGAAGGATGACAATAGAAGGGATGAAAGACCCAGTATAGATATCTTCGGCGCAAAAGGGGCACACATAAAACCGTCTCTTTCAAGTATGGGATAAAGAAGACACATAGAAGGGTGGAATGGAGTGATGATGGTCAGTTGAGATAGATGTATGTTTACTCACATTGCACAGGTGCGTAACCTGGTTGCTGCAGAGCGAGAGGATATAGCCCTCTGCGGTCTTGATGGTATCGACGTCTCTCTTTGTGGCTTCAACGTCTCCGTTATCGAGTACCCACAGCCTGACAGGCGTGTGGAATAACGGGCAGATGTGGTAAGTGGACACATGGCCAGAATCGCTGCATTCCATCCGAGTGTCGGATGGAAGCTCGATCATCTGCTGAATTGGGGGAATTTGCGTGCAGCGACACGAACCGTGAACCGCAAGTGTAACGATATGCAACCCAGAATGGACGAGTGCATTTGCGGTTTGTTGGCGGGGGCTGGTTGAGGAGGTATTATGTGACAAGAAAATGTGTGTGAAGAAAAGAAAGAAATGAGGGTGGAAGAAGGTGGGTGGGCGGCCATTGTGTGTGTTATTATATTAGGTAGTTGTGGTAACTCAATGTTGCCACCACCCGGAGTATTGCCGCCCGTAATAGAAAGCCCTCAAGTAAGGTACGAAGGTACTCAAAATGCCATGGGAACTCTAGGTAGCGAGAAAGCCTTCAGGAGATCAATGGAAGTTGGGAGAACTACGCGCTATATTGATTTGTTTTGATCGCGGGGCGCGCTCTAGTTGGCTACAGCAGCTATTATTCGTATCTATACTTGGCACAATGTACACCATGTAGGTCAGACAGTCAACGTAAGTAGCTCTTCCCCTCCCCTCCATGTCAATATCTAGGTAGCTACATAGTAGAAGACTAAACTGGGTAGCCACGGGGTTGATTGTTATGGCAACCAGAAGCCGAGTTAGCCAAAGACATCTCTAAATAGGGGACTAGGAGCGTTATAGCAACACGCTAGATAGGTTGATAGAGGTACAAACGATCTCACAAGTCACTAGGTAAATACAGAGGCAAGTGCGTCCGTCTTGTTGTGTGTTCTTTGCCTGGGTTCACCCTCACCACTCGTGTCTGGCGTGGCAGCCTTGTATTTGTATATCTTGAAGGCGGGATATGGTTGATAGCCGTCTAGAGGAGTAACCCAGGTCCCTAATACAGGATACAGCGGTGTAAAAGCTGTGATAGATACCTATGTAGAAAGATGCTACGTACATACTGAGCAGCTGTGACTAGCGTGAGAAAACCATATCGTATCTAAGTACACACTCATCGGTACCTTGGGTAGCTCACCTTTTGTTTGTCCATAGGTCCTGACCAAAGAAATCTAAGTACAACCCCAGAAGAAAAGAAGATAGAAAGTTCTCAACCGCCATTTTCCCATTGTTGACCAGAAACAATTTATCCCAATTCCTACTAATACCCCTATCTCTACCACTATCTCATCTCCAACATGTCCAACATCTGCCAAGCCCTCCCAAGGATGGATAGGGACTAATATGCCCTCGTAGTCTTAACCATAAACTATGCTGAGATAAATTGTTTGCAATTGAGATTCTGCGTTTTGCTCACGCCAAAAAACCTCACAAAACCTTCTCTTCTCTACCTCCCACTACAACCACTTCAATTGAGGAGAGGTATCTCACTGCCAAAGAGACGATGGATAATCACCGTCACCCTATACCTGCTTCCAGGTATTTAAAGTTCCCTAATATCGCAATAATTCGTCAGCACTATATTCAATGTTTGTTCCTAAGTTACATAATATACACTGACCATGAAAGTGTCTAGCATAGTCCGTCGGACTGTCTCAACATCCTGCGTCCCATCGATCTTGACGAAAGGCATATCATGCTCAACCAGCGCAGAGAGCATAGCGTCCCGCTCAGATATGTTCCTCTCTACTCTCTCCTTGACAAGATCTGGCACCGCATCATCCGGGCGTCCGGACGTGCTAGCCCGGGACAAGATACGCTGGATCAGCACATCCTCAGGACAAGTTAAATATATCACGCATTGCGCAAGGGGCATCCGTCCCTTGACCCAGGCCTCGACATGTTTTTTAGTGCGAGGGAACCCGTCGATGAGCCAGAGCTTCTGTCCAATGCCATTGCTGTTGAAGATGGCTTGATACAGGATATGCACGGCCGCCTCGGGCGGCACGACGGGACTCTTGCTGCCCCCGCCTCGGCGCGGGAGCGAGCTCACCCAGGACCCCGGGATGCTGTCTTCTTGGCGGACTAAGTCGCCAAAGGAGATATAGGAAACCTCTGGGAAGGACTTCTTGAGGAGGGAGACCTGCGTCCCTTTTCCTGCCCCGGGTGGCCCGAGGAGGAAGATGATCAGGGGATCCTTCGGCTTGGGGCGCTTGAAGAAGAGTTGTTTAACACTCCCTGTTTTTTATTTATTTTGATGGGGCTGTTAGTTACTGTGCCGGGAGGTGGAGGAGGATAAGGAGGAGGAGCAGAAGTACCTATTGCTGCTTTGCACAAGTTGGCGAGTCGGGAGCAAGCGTCATTAATAACCTCTTGGATCAGAGATACGAGTACAGATCCTTGGGCCTTCCCTGGGAGGAGGGTAGATGGTTTTCTTTGAACATTCATTGTTGTATGTAAGCTAACTGATTGATTGTTCTTTCGTTGTTGCTCCTCTTGATGATGAGGTAGTCTGGGTGAACTATTTAACCTTCACATGATGACCTTTGGCAGGAAAGGGGGAGAATGTCATTATAAACATTCTCGTCAATAGTATCAATATTTCTACCCAGGTTCTGTTTACATTGTCTGCTTCTTTTCGCCTCACTTGGCAGTAGTCTTGTCGTCGCACGAAGTGGGCGGCGCGTTCTAGCAATACGGTCGTTTGCTCTAGGGGTGTCGATTGATCCCGCGACGTAGAGGCGGACCGGACCGAAAGATAATCTAATACATACTGAGAACAATAATCGAAGCATCACAATGTTACTGCTCTTTTCTTCTATTCTGTTTGGTTCTTTTCCTTTTTTGAGACATGGGGCGTTTCAATCAAGTCTTCGTGGAATTGATAAGAAATAATACCCAACGCGGGTAATACTTCTCCGATCATAAAATGATAAAGTGCAAATGAGTATTCGATGCTATGGTTAACTGCTTGTGTGAAATGCTTGTCTGCATCTGTCATGGGTAATTAGTAGGGCAGCTCACGCCTTGTTAACAACTCCTCTTAATAATAGAGAGAGATGTCTCCAGCTTCACAATTTTCCTTCTCAAATTCATCAAGTTGAAAAAGAAAAGTATGATAGAAGTTCAAAAACCCCCGTTTTCCTGTTCTCTTCTCGTCAGGCCCTTTTCAATATTCTGAATTCAAAATAATCGCTGGCTCATTCCCAAAATAACAGAGCTTCGGGAACAAACAATCAATCATTCAACAAAACAAACGCCCCTCGACTGCAGCGGACAGCTGCATCTAAAGGCGGATCAATCCTTGAAACACCCACAAAACAAAGGGCATATTATAGGTCTTGGGAGATTGCATACAAATGCTGAAGAGTTGGTATAGAAGCCTCTAGAATAGCAGGTGGCCGGAGCATCAGGGCTCCTCCTGTCTTCAGTTTGCTGTAGGCACTTCATGCGGCACTGCCTGCTAGCCTGCAGAATATCTTGTGGGTCGAGTAGTGTTCAAAATCTCTCTAAAATCTACGGATTCATGAATTCTACTCCTATCATGCACATTTGTTACAATAAAGGTGTTACGCTCCTTGCTAGACACCATTTTCATAGCACTGTGCAATGCAGTCTATTCTCCGAAAAGAGCAGACCGACTACTTGTTTTGTGACTCCATCTGCAGTATGTAAAGTAGCATTCCTCTCTGAATCTATATAATGTTACGGTCCTTTACTGCAGAGCATAGACATCATTTTAGGCGACTATATCTTGTCATTGTGCGAGTCTGATAGTGAATCCTTGAATAGTTACCCCGCGTGCGTTGCAGGCGTACTAGAAAACCCATTCAAAATCTTTGATCTTACTGGATTGTACAATCAGAACGCGTGTTCACATAATCTCTACGGCACTTGCTTCGCGCTATATCTCAGTAGAAAAACTCTATAACTACCCAACCTACCTTAGTGCAAGTACTGTACTTATCTTCATGATGAATTTTAGTTGCATTGTTCCCCTGTTCTAATACAGCCTAGGCTGATACGGTGTGAAAGTAACGACAAGTCGCCGATTCATCTATATCCCCTTCATTCATTCTACCTCGTTATGAGTTACATCTATCCGCAACTGCTACGTGACCACTTGAACAGCATGAACCGTCCGTCGGGCTACCCGAGCCTGACCATCTGAGATTTACGTAGGGCTAGGTTGGAAGCCGCGTGCATATATTGATGCAAGTAAGGTGCCATTGCCCAACCGGGATTGAACATATGTGTTGTCTCCAGTCGGCCAGCGTTCATAAGAAAAGAAACGGCAAGGGTGTGACGAACGGGATGGCGCAAATCATAATTCGCAGCATCAACGAGCCTATACTACTCATCACACTGTGGACCATACGCTGTCTTCTTCGAGCTTCACGATCCGGTCTGTAAGGACTAGTTACCTAGGTAGTTTGTCGCGGATATGCAGGTCTATGGGGAGCGGAGGAACGTAGTTTCCCCGCTCCCCGTATATAAGGAACACGTTACACACTATTATGTAGAGTACAACTTCTTCCATAGCACATCTGAATTCTCTTTTCATGATCGCATCAAGAGAGTACACTGAGTTCACTTCAACTATTCCGTAATCGACTATACTTTCTCCGCGAAATAGCTACTGTTCGCTTGACAGGTGGAGCCTTGGAGACGATAACTTCAATCTCGGTTGCGGATAGTTTTGAAAGGCTCCATCGATGTCCTGCTTGTTTCCCCCCTTCTGCTACTTCCACACTGACCATTTAATGATGTCACAGAAGCATGGTTAATCTGTAGCACTCTCAAAGAATCAACAATTAATGTGATCAACCTGGGAGAGGGTATCAAATTCAGCTGATGACTCTGACAGTCATCTGTATCTGTGAGCCTGCTTCTGACTGGCAATATTACTCTACAATTTGGGGGATCGTCGGACTTGGCGCATTTTCGGCTCTATAATACTTTTTTAACGGTATGAAGAACTACCGTTGGAGGGTTACATTGAACGCACACCTCCCTATTTAGACGTGTATTTCATGCAGGACTGAGCTAGATGCTAGCTGAGAATATTAAGGTACGGCATTTCTATTGTTACTCTAATTTATAGTGTGTTAGCAACTGACAGTAGACAGGCTACATCGAATTGCTAACAGTTGGAGACCGCAGATTTGGCCCTGCTCTTATATAATATTCGCGTGGTAGTGGCTAAAGCAATGAATACCTCAGGTCCATAGTTGTATCATCATCTCACCTTTGCTTCATTGTTCTTCGACGGCTTCGCACCCTAAACTGAGAGAGGTACGCTCTTTGAGCCTCAGACGAGTCCGAATGTCTGTTTCTCGCCTCTGCCAGGAACGACTAGCCAATAACTATGTGTGATAATGCAGTACGGTGATGGAAGTATCAAGTGGCAAGTGTTCTCTGGTGGACGACGTACCAAATAGGCCAAACACGTTGAACGTTGGCGATGAATCAAGCTTGGCGACCGGGTGTCTCTAACGGCTGAAAGTTCCAGATCTGGACGTCGCCATGTTTCTAACTTTAATATGATTGGATATGATACGTCCAAATACCGGTTCAATCACAACTGTATTTCCTTCATGCGCACCTTGGCATCCACAACCTCAATCCTCATGGTCGAGGGTTCTATTCGCAACCAGTATTCCACGGGACCCCGGGGGTAACCCATTCGATGACGTTGGGGGCTTGCTGGCCGTGATTTCAATAATGGAACTTTGTTGATCCCCGACTTTGGTGGTGCCCGGCGACACCGACCCTAGATCATCGTGTAGACGTATTGCATCCTGTTGACCCCGTTTGGAAACCGTATCGTTCAGACTCGAGCTGAAGACAGAGTACGGCCATAGTCTAAGGTTGTATCCGGAAGATACAGTGGGTAACCAGTGGTAGAACGACAATGAATTGCGACGTCAAGTCCGGTTGAAACGACCTAGTAAGAGGACTATATAGTGGCAGCGTCCCTGCTCCTCAATCAACAGCGACATGGTAACAACAATCGATCACTGCAGACTGTATTCTACTGCTAGTTGCCACAATGGTTGCCACCAGATTGTTTTCCTTCGCGCTCCTCGCGGGTGCAGCTGCCGCTCAAAATGTGGCTCTTCGTTACATGCCCTTTGGGGATTCCATCACCGAATCCATCTGCTGGCGGGCCTTGCTATGGGAGAAGTTGCAGAGCACCGAGTTTGCCACTGTGGACTGGGTTGGATCGGGAACGGCTGACTTCAACTGCGGTGACACGAAATATGACCGCGACAACGAAGGTCACTCGGGATATCTCGCCACGGACATCGCTAACAACAATCTGCTAGTCGGCTGGCTCAAGAATAATCCTGCCGATGTTATCACAATGCATCTGGGCACCAACGATATTTCGCATAGTAAGACGACCGAGGAGATCCTCGCGGCTTTTACCACGTTGGTTGGTGTCATGAGAGCCAGCAACCCAAAGATCAAGATCATCGTGAGTATATCAAATAGAGATCCATGATCTCCTCGTCTCCAGCATATTTCAAGAGGAAGGACGACTGATACCATCACATCTAGGTTGCGCAAATCATTCCCAGCACTAACGCTAACCTCATCCCGGGTATTCAGAGTCTCAACAACGCCATTCCAGCCTGGGCTCTGGGGCTCAACCAACTGCAGTCGCCAATATGGGTGGTGAACCAAAACATATTTTTCACTGATAGCGACCTACGTGATGGTGTGCATCCCAATGCCGCTGGCGACGCTAAGATGGCCGATGTCTGGTACCCAGCACTCATTCAAGCACTCTACTTTGCGAAGCTTGACAAGCTTTTGGGTACCGCGGCAGAAGTGTAGGGACTATCTACGGCCTAAGAGGCAAGATGGGATCGAGATTCGGGTACTTTCACTCCTTATCAGCCAGCTTAGCTCTGCGAATTCCGCGTTTGAATTTTTATATAGCTGTCATTTGTTCAATTCAAGTCCAAACCATCGTTTACATTGGTTATTCTCGCGTTAGATATAAGCGGATTGGACAACTTGCTGGACATGGAGTTGCCTGACCGTAGGCAGAGGGGCTTGGTCCCATAGGAACGACTTGGTAGTTACCAGTCATACAAAATCAATCATTAATATTACGAAGTTCTCAATACAACACGGCTAACTAAGCATACTTCGATCTCGTTTCCAAAGACCTACTGGAAATATTTGGTGTGTTTTTCGAAGGAGAAGTATCTATGGTGTGCTCTTATGATCCCGAAGCCGGGCAAGACAGACAATTCAAATCCTAGAACCTATCGGCCCATCTCGCTATTGTTCTATCTCAGGAAGGGCCTCGAGCGACTGGTTGCACAGAGAATCGCATAGACCGTCGTAGATCGCGGTATCCTAGCACCACAACATTTCGGAGCCCTGACCAAGAGGGCCCTGTCAGAGATAAGAGTTACAGAGTAAGAGGAGCAGTATTGTAACGTTAGGTCTATTCTAGTATACAGCAGAAACCTGCCCTTTTTTCGAGAGAGAACAATATAATTAACCCTATATATAGGCTTCAAACTAACTGTCACGGATGCAAAGACAGTAGGTGCAAGGGCCAACTATACCCTATATTTAGGGGAAGATCTAAAGCTAAAGAGCAGGAATCTAAGATAGGGTTTTGCAGCTAAACTATATAGACATATTCCTCCTACATTCTGGTGGCAGAACTACAGCTAATCTCCGGAGCGGTGGCTACAGCTGCTATTGTGCCATAGTCATACGTATGCCTCCATTAAATAACAAGCAAGGCTAGGCCGACTGGCACGCCAAGGACGTCACACAAATTACTAAAATAAAAAGCAAAAGGTTAAAAAGAGCAAAGCAAAACTTATAATCTAATTAGTCTGTTTAAAGTGTAGCAGTACTAATAAATTGGAGAAAACTTGAAAGAGACAACAACAACACAAAGCTTTGCCCGCAGAGCCAAAAGCCAAGAGCCAAGAGATCTTGCCCCGTCCTAGACTACCAGCCAAGAGATCGCCAAGAGATGGGATGGGGGCAAAAAAGTTGGTTAAGTAATGTGAATCCATAATTTTCTCCAACGTCACGTCAATTCTTTTCCTCAGTTTTTTTGATATGGTGCCTCTTGTAGGTATGTGAAAGAGTCAATAATTACCGGCACGCACTCGCACGACGCATCCATTCACTTCAACACCGAAGGCACAATTGCGAAGTATCTCGCCAACCTACGCGTCATCACCGATTCACTAGACGCTGCCGGTTTTGTCAGTGATGATTCTATCGTTTCCTCTCTGTAGTTCGTATCACGTCCATCAAAATCCTCGCCTTCCGAGCGAGTGTCATGAGCAGGGACTAGGGTAGACACGTGGGCGATTGCCGGCGGGCCAGTGAGGAAGGAAGATCTGAAACTTCCCCGGGAACTTCCAAGGATTGGTAGTAGCACCGGTAGCAGGATCGAAAACGCGAGCGTGACAGGAGTACAAGAACACCAACCTCCGCGATCGAAAACCACCTGGAGAAGATCAAGGCAAGGCTGTGGTTCTTGGCTAGGTGAATAGTTATATGTTTATTTGATCGTTAAATCTACGTCTCTTATCAATCCGTGCTGTCCTCTTAGTGTCGAGCGCTCTTTTCGATAACCAGATGGGACCCCTGATCCCGGTATTGGCGTCTGAAACGAAACGTTCCACAATACAGCATTCCCATCCCTTCTAGTTCTGCTCTCCATCAGGCTTCTGCTTTAGCTATGCGACGCTGTTTTCTCTCCTAAACCGCCGATTTCAGGAAGCGTGGCCTTGGGGTTCGTTCTGGTGATGATGCGATGCCTTCGAGTTCTGGTTGTTGACAGGTTCTGAATGCGAGTACAGCTCTTCTCTATATTCTGAATGTTGGTTGTCTTTTGGGTTGCCCCCAGCTCTTGACATCCCACCGGGCACCTAACTTGCAGGCAGATCTAGTGACGATTCAGGGGAGTTGACGTAGTCGCTCTGGGCTTCACGTTTCTAGCAGCAGCCCTCGTCGCATGCGCAGAGGCCACAGCAGATCTCACATCCGGCTTCCTCACCTCCTCTGAGGGACATACCGGGTTGGGGTTCCGAGGTCTACATGTAACCCAATTTAACGTGTTAGCATCTCAGTAACTCTTTCAACAGATCGGCAGCCGAGAGAGCGGTAGGATCTGAAAGCGTAAGAAGCAAACGAAAGCTGAAGGTAGACACGTACGGGCTGTTGTGTGACAACACCGGTGCTGGGACTCGAGTCCATGGGAGCTTGCTGCTGTGGCTCTTGGGGGGCAGGCATGATTGATAGCTTACGTCTACTGATTATAGATGTATACTATCTGTTCAAAAACAATGAGATCGCGACGGGCAATGATGCTTGGATGTTTGACGGATTTGGACAAGAAACGAAAAAGAATGCGAGGGCTGTAGGAACGGAGGACCCTTTTATGTGTTTGACGGATACAGCGGCAAGGGCAAGCCTGGTCCGGAACCCTGGTCAGATGCGAAGCCAATTGCAATGGTTGGACGAAGCCCTAGTTCCAGAGGCAGGTACCTTACCTGCCACTTCCAAGGGTTGTTTGTTGCTGCGTGTCAATCACATTCCCTTTCATACAGGCATTAGCTACCTGGTGCTATGTCGATAGGACCCGGGTACCTCGTACTGGTAATGTGTACTACCAACTTCTACATACCTACCTACCAGTCGTAGAACCTATCCCCGTCGTGCTTGATTCCAAGGGCGACAAGTAGAATCCACTTTGATGCATGGTGGTGTTACATGATGCGGTCTGACCCTTAATACATAGTATCACCTTTGGTAAACAATGTCCGTCATTGGCTCCCGATATTAGCTGTGGCTTACGTAGAACCACAGGGTCAGCATATGCGGGTCCCTGTATCCAGTTGGTGTCTGGGCACAAAAGCTTGAACCGACACGATATCTACCCCACACTGCACCGTTCATTGGTAAACACTGCCGGTTTTGGGCTCCTTGCGTAGACCGACTGTTTCTAACGATGCCTGCAATTATGTTGGCACTTACTTACTAGGCTAGATCGCAATGAATCTGATCCTGCACCTCCTGCATCATACATGTTGGCCGTAGAAATACAGCATCCCGGTCCAATGAGGAATACTGTGAGACGGACACAGCTCGCCTCTTTCTTCTTTGAGGTATTTTTTCTTTCCCTACGGCAGAACTTATGGAGGCCGCCAACAGAATGGCCTGACCAAAAGACGTCTGCCTCCGGCATCACAGGCACCATGCCGACCCATTGGCTAGCAGTGATCTATTCGGCTAACATCCGCTTTGCTGCGCCTCGGTATCTATTACCTACATACGTAATATCCCTTTTTGCTCTCCCCTCTTCTAGGGGAGGTTTCGGTCACCCCGTCCAGTGTCAAGACATACATCATAGATGCACTCACTTAACGTCTGCTTCTTGAACACACGTGGGTACCTAGGTACTTCCGTTTACCTAATAGGGAATTCCACTCGCCCAGGCATTGAGATCTTCGTGCTCGCGTTTCCAATTCTAGAGTTGTCCATATCAGATCCGCACATAAAAACCGTGGATGTCGTTCTCTCTAAGCTCTACAGGTTATGTGCTCTACTGTATTAATGTGGTCTTGCATCACATGCAGTCTGACTAGTACAACATTAATGCTTATCACGAGCTATCGTTACCGTTTTCTCTGAACATTCATATTCAGTGTTTCGAACAGTTGGGCAAGACCTCTGACACAAGAAGCTCCTCCAACAAGGTTTTACATAAATGAGGAAAACAGCAGGCGCAAGAACCAATTCAATCGAAGTCAAACAAGAAAACCAAAAACTGCGGAGAAAAGAACCCAAGTTACAGACCTCAGTCAGGCCGCATGTAACCGGCTTCTATCCCATTCTCAGACACCGCTATTAGTCTCAAAGGCCATGATAAAATGGCACTTCTTCATCAAAGTAGGTGCCGCCCAGCCAAGTCCTTCCGAGGGCCTTCGTCATCTACACACAAACTAGCGCGCTCGATCGCAGAGAAGGATACGCCAATATATAGGTGATACGTAGGTAGACATGCGGCATCTTGAATAGAAGGTCTTTTTTCATCCGGTGAGTATCAACTGTCATAAGGGTAGAACCATTTGCTATGCCTTTCACAGTCATACAGTCGTATACGTGATAGTAACCCCATCCATTCCTTAAGCTCTCAGCATAATAACGACCAAGGAGCTAATCTATCTATTGCCTCTGTTGTCTCAAGATTCATAATATGGATATGTTAAACGTGGTCGACCTGTAACGGCCCGGCCAAGACATTATCAGAAAAGGTTCTTGTGCTGGAGATTCAGGTCGAGGCCATCCCTTTTTATATTAATATTTATTTTATTTAGATGACCAAATATTAACTACGGCGATTCCTCTTCTATCTTGTCTATTGCTTACCCGATAAATATTAGCCCATTCCCTTCAACGTCCCGCCAGACCACCCTCAGGGGCCAGATAATTCGGTCCTGTTTCTCAATGTGTTATATCCAGCAAGGAGATGTGTATACGATCGATCACAACTCCATTACGAACTAGTGGTTGTAATAAAGACGGGCTAGGCCAATTTATGATCCTAGTACCAAGGTGTAAGTAGCTAAGAACATTCTTGAGTTGTATGTAACCTGTTACTAGTTGGTTTTCCAAGAGGAGCAGAGGCGATGATATTTCCACAGAAAGTTTTAAACAAAAAGAAGTAGACGATCCATCGTCTAGCAGATATCTGAGTAACATACACACACATATATGAGCACTTGAGTTCTGTTTTCTTTTTCAACATATATCACTTTAGAGATATTACACGGCGGGAAGCCCGCGGTATTTGTAAGGACGGTACGAATATGCAGTAATCATATCATGCTTTCAGAGACCATGTGAAACTTTTGACATGTGTTGAACTACCTTTCTATACGTAATCGAAGTTTGAAGATAGCCCTGACAGAACCACCGGGTCGAAAGCATCCAGTACTCAAACTCTCTGTGCTGGACTGTATTATTTCATGGCGATGACCGAATATCACTACATAGATATAACTTGTTTAATGTGTACAAATTTCACATAAAATCTGCGATTTAAAGCCTTGGTGACACTGCTGTCTTTCGTTCTTGAAGCCCTCAACATATAAATTACTATGAATGAGTTAGTATTATGAATTCGAACGTGCTATAATTATGTATAAACGCACAGAGGATAAAGTCGCCAGGAGCTTGGAAATCGAGCGGCTCTACTCAGAAATCTTCGCATCACGCACGCAAATATCGTGATTTGTCATATCATTCATCTGGGTATCCAGAGCTTCCAGCCAGCGATGGATCTTTAATCCATCAATATGTTAAATATCCAAGTCCACTGCCCGTCCTCATGAACGGGACAGTAACAGGGAGATTGCCCTGAGGGAGATAGGTACCAGAGAAAGGTTTTGTATGATCTATCCTCATCGCAAAGCCACAAACTCACTGCTCATTCCATTATAGCGCGCTTGAAAATATAGCAAGACTCCTGCCATACCCTGCGGCTTCAAATGCTCAAGGTGGATTAGCCGAATGTCCACCATATCATGACACGAAGTAGGGAGAAGACCAACTGACCTAGGGCAGATAGGTGACAGTTCCAACACCCTGCTGCCCATTCAAAGAAGATTTTTTCGACACGGGACGAGAAACATGGATGACCCTTCTCAACTAAAGTACGTGTATATATATGTACAGTAGTAGAGCAAGGTACATAGAAGGCAGGGTTGCGCTAACGACGGAACGGGCCGAGACGATGACTGACTTATGTAGGTTAGTAGGCACAATGTATGTAGATGCAAAACTTTAACAACAAATCGACTTTTGCCAGATTACATCAGGCAGGCAGAGCTTCAACGGACGTCGTGTGCGTACGTACGCGAGGTCCTTATTTCAGTTACGAGTTTCTCTGTTATTATTCTGGACCAAGCTCTGCTGTCTCGCGCCTGCCCCACGTCCTCGACGACGATGTTGTCTGTTCCCTGGGTTGAGCGCTTTTTCCTCTTTACGGATGACGAGACAAACGGTGCAATGACATTTTAAAAAGAGCTCGGTATATTATTACGAGTAAAAAAGAGTAACAGAATTATGTTTGGGAATCCGCATCCCCAAAGCCCCTCCTGATGAATACAAAGCTATATGTAGCCTAGCCATAGATAGACAAACGCCAAGAGCCAAGCGGCTAACAAAAAATGCACCCGGGACAGAACGGATTTTGTTCTTCTTTATACCTCGTATATAATGTCTAATATAAATATAGATGGTATATGGCGAGGCGGGTATCATCATTCTAATAAATCCCATTAACTTGTGTAGGTATTTATTCAACAACACTTTCGGAGCCGTTTTCTGTCCTCAGTTACCGGTCACTCTCCCATCGTAAACATCTTGATCAGATAGTTACGAAGGTAAAGTGGTCTTTAATGCCGATTAGCGGTATCGTATGAATTTGGCCCATACCCGTACTGTGGTGTCGGGGCAGGATAAACCTGCTGCTGTCCAGGTGGAGGCGTCTGCATAGGAACGGGATAACCCTGATGCTGCGGCTGAGGCGACGGTGTCGGCTGTGGTGATTGTTGAATGGGCGAAGGAAACGTCTGTACGTGCGACGTGTACGTGTACTCGTGGGGTTTCTGCTCGGCTGTGCCTTGTTGCGGAGGCGCGTACGGGTTGTTTACCGCTACGCCGTAGGGTTGCGGTTGCGTTTGTTGCATTCCGTAAGGTTGCTGCGGCGACACCTGTTGTGTTCCATATACCTGTGGCGCCGGTGCACCGTAGGGTTGGGATGGGGGTGGCAGGCCGTAGGGCGTCGTGCCTTGTTGGTTGGGAAGCGTAGGGTTCAGAGCCGGTTCGTATTTCCCGCCCGAGTAGGCTCCTTTTCGCTTCTTGTGGACAATGTGTGCACCGAAGCCCATCTGTATGGAAGACGTGATGCTGTAGTTATTTTTGAAACTCGCAGTTAGCTACCTATCAGAGGGAGGGAGGGGACAGATTCGTATTGCCACAGGCATGGCAAAAGAGACTTACAACATGACAGCGGATAAAGCTATACCCGGAATTCCTAGCGCGATGACCTCGACAATGAAGACGGCTATCCAGATGGCGGTCTTGATACATGTGGACGACAGATATAGCGCCGGAGGCATGCGCTTGCGTGCAATAAGAACGATTTCGACGATGTTGAAGATGATAGTGAGTGCGGAAATGCCGATAGCCACGCCAGCGACCGTGCTAGTAGATTTGAAATTAGCCCGGATGCCAGATAATCCAGCTAGATAAAAGCACTGATGTCTGGCTGTGCTTGTCCCATGAGGAACCATGCGATAGCCCACGGGCCGATATCTGTGACTATGGTGGTACATACTCAAGTAGTGTCAATGCGACGTCGACCGGGTCGTCCCACGAACGCTTGTGCTTGTGATTGTAATCATTCCAAGAGTCATCGTCATAGCCGAAACCGTCATCGAGGGAATTGTCAACCGTGTGGACGACAGCCAGCGCTGTGGCTGAAAGTCCGATAAACACTAGACAGACGATGAACTGAAGGACCCAGGCGGGAATATCCACGCCCTTTCGATACGGGTAGTTCATCGTGCCAGGCATTTTGACGGCTTATCTTTGTCCTCCTCCTGGTTAAACGTCCTCCCGTTTGATTGAACCTGAGATATCAACGACGACGAAGACGGCGTCGGCCTTCTTCGACTCTGAATCGTGGGCTGAAGATGGATCAAGACGGTTCCCAAAGAGAAAAGGAAAACGAGAACTAAAAACTAAGCAAATGAATGCCGATAGCTGTCTACCTACGTTTCGTGTTCTCCGTATCGGCACACTTAGAGAGGGACGCTTAGGTAGCCTACTACCCAGATTAGACCCATTGCGATCCTCTATCACCCATGGTCAGAGGGTGTGTTGTCTCATTTCGTTTATCTGTCTTAGACTGCGGCATGGTTGGCTACACTCTACTGCCAAGAAAAGCTGATATCAACGGCATGTCAGGGCGTGGTTCTGGGATTCTATTTTTTTTTTACTTAACCTGTCGTGGCCAATTTAAATGGCTCGCTGCTGGGTTCGCAGGGCTTGCGTTTCTTCTATTTACCGATGGTGTCTCCACCTATTTTGAGACTGCTGAGGTCTGTCTTTCTTCAGCCGCACGCAACCTTTCTAAATCGAGCATCGTATATAATTATAGCCAACCCGAGACATTCCACTATTATTTGTGACAGCCTCTGACCAAAATCAAGGGATCCCTTTGGAGTCAAGAATGAAGCCATTCTACCTACATTTATTATGTATAAATAGTACAGAATCAATGTAGAAGTATTTGCTAGATGAGATATGTTTGAGTGTCGGCGTAAGACGGCGTAGAGCGCATGTGAACGAAGAAGCACGTACAGGGGCGTACATACTTAGGTACTGTAGGTATTCTACAATACATAGTTGGGGGCGGGGGAAGGCGCTATTCCACAACCTATCTAGTCCCAGACGAACCTAAACCCAAAAGAATTTGCACCAATGACTGACTCTATCTTAGCGTCTTGGTATATAGCCATGCATGATCCTTCTGTTGGTTTGTGGAAATTGACGTATTGGTACTGCTGTACATAGTATGTCCAGTATTAACACGACGAGATAGTCTTCTCGATGTATGTTCGACACTGGTATGTGGACACTCCGAAAGTTAACATTTCAACAATATGTAGGTAGGTACACGAGCCGAGAAGGACATTGGGGGTTGACAACAGGGGCAGATAGGCTGTCCTCTGAACGATTCATACCGTAAAACCATGTTCGCGTAGAGTTCCGTTCCAGCTTCAGGAGTCCTACGAGCAAGAGAGCTATCGTACAGGTCATACCACATTATCATATTCCCGTCTCATGTTAATTATAGAGTATTCAGACATGTCTCTTCCTCTTATCTCCCCTCTAGGACCGCAGCTGCGCGCTCAAGAAACATATTGAAGTCTCTGATCTGTTTCAAGGCTCCACCCCCTTCCCCTCTCGCGCTAACTTGGTTGCCGACCTGAGAGATCAAGAGATCTAGGTTTGCCAACTCCGCCCTCCTCTGCTCCTTGGCGCTTAGTTCGGGCGCCGCTTTGCCATTTTCGATGGCCAATTCGATATCATCCATGTTGGACGAGAGCCCGAGTTGGTGCTGCGTAAAAAGGTCAGTACATTTACACGCACTCGATTTGACCATCAAAACACCTACCAGTGTCTCTTTATTTGCTGCCTCATGTCGGTTCCTGACGGCGTCTATTTTAAGAGCCACTTGCTCTCTTTCGGCGCGGATTCTCAAAATTTCGTTACGAAGCAAAACCTTTTCTTTCTGGGCGGCCCGCACCCGCTTCTTGAGCGTGCGCAAGTTGTCAAGAGCAATAGCCTTAAGCTAGTTAGTTTCTCAGTTGAAAATGCGAAGCCAGCGTGTCCTTACTTGTCCTTGCAACCGTGTTCGTAATTCCTCCTGAAATGCCTCCACGACCCGAAGTTTCGTCCTGGACATTTTCCTGTTTGCGGGCCCATCTGCCTTGGTAGCTTCCTCGTGTAGTGCTGATAAATATCTTTCAATCGACTCCTCGCACATCTGTAAAACAACATCAATGACATTGGGAGACTTGTGGTCGGTAAAAGGCATATCGGCATTAAGAATGTCTTCGTCGGTATCGCCCTCATTGCGTTGTAGCGGTTTTGTATATCTCTGGACTATAACCGGAATCGAACTCTCGTCGCTTTTCCGTCTTGAAGGAGGTCCATTCTTCTTCCTGACTGGTTTAGGCTGTGCTTGCTTTGCTGGGCTAACCTGCTTTCGCCTTGAGCGAGGCTTTTTGACCGGTCGGTCGACCTCGACAGTGGGCGAGCCTGTATCATCGGGTGGCTCTTTTTGCCGGGGACTCACTCGGTGACGTTTGCGACCGATATGGCGGGCGGCTTCACTGTCGTCTACTTCCTTCGCTTCCTCTTCTTCTTCCTCTTCCTCGACCCCTTCTTCGTTCTCGGCTTCGTCAACCTCGTCAACTTCCTCAATCGCCTGAAGCTCAGCTTCAGCTACTTGGTTTTCATCTTCGGCTTCATCCTCGCCAATGTCGTAAGGAGATACACGCGCTGCCAGTGACTTCGTTGGTTTCTGCTGGGGCTTAGTGGGGCTACTGGTTCCCGCGGCATCTGGAGGCGACGAAATCTCATCTGCTTCATAAGCAACTGTGCTAAGGCTGCTTGGGCGGGCTTGGCTCCGCGTAGATCTGGCTGAGCCTGTTGCGGCTGTGCTATTGCTTCGGCGAGAATGACGCGCAAGTGGCGATGATTCAGGCGCCCCCTCATTTGGAGACGATGACATTCGTTTTGTGCTTGCTCTTGTAGCGATTGGGGATATAGTACTCAAGGTTCTGCTCTGCCTGGCTTTCCGTGCCAATGGTGAAGATGTTGCTACCTCACCAGTGACACCCGCTTCTTCTTCCATAACCACCCTTTGAAGTTTTGCGCTGTGAGTAGCATGGGTGTCGCTAACAATACGACGACGTCCACTACCTGGAGCCGCCACTGGGCTTTCCATCACTTCTTCTATAACGTCGACCATTGTCTCGTCAGAACGGCTAGTGCCTGTAGATCCCCGCGAAGTTCGTCGAGGGACGGGGTCTGAAAGCATGTCTATATCTCCTTCGATCGGTTGTTCCTCGATGTCCATAGCATCCGGTGAACCGCCATGCGTCTCATCACGGGCAATCTCTTTTGGGGTGGCTTGGTCTTCGAGGTTCAAGTTGACGAGGTGTGCTGACATTATCCCTGCCGTGGGTGTATAATCTAGGTGTAGGGCATTGTTCTGGCTTGGGTGAAGGCCGCTTCTATTTCGGGTTATAGATCTTGTCGCGATCGAAGAGTTAGCTGATCCTGGTTCGAAGTCAAGTCGCCGTCGCTTCACAGATGTATTAGGCTCAGATCGTATCGGCGGCACTGAGGAAGGCGGATCAGAGGAGGCTTCAGCGCCAGGTAAGATAAAACCGAACGAATCGTCGGCGACCTCATGACGTCTGTAAAAGATCCGTTAGGTCGACTAATACACTAAACTCGAATCATTAACATACCCTGCCCCTCGCATGCGCTGCTGCATACGCTCCTCTCGACCTAGTTATTGTCAAGTTAGCGAAACATCATGTTTCGTAAGTGGTGCACTTACTTGTCGCCATGATGCGTATTTCACATTTCAAAGAAAAACAATCGAAGCTATGACTCGAATTATCCTAATATATTCCAATTACAGTGTGTCACTTGTTCGCAAATCGAATGAAGTTCTATATAACAAGACGCGTCTCTAAGCGCGTCAAGTTATCCCACTATGAAACACCATAGCAGCGCATGCATGTGTCTCCTTAGAGGTGGGTAGTACCCACATATCCATTACTATCGTCTACAGTTATCTTACCGTGTATCTACTGTATTCATGTGGATCTTACATCACGTATGTCACATCAGCTACGCTCAGCTCCCCCAGGCAGCTTCCCGAGGCCAATCTATCAACCATCCACGGAATCGCAACAGCGCTTCCTATTCTTTGAGATATGATACACCTTAGCTAGGGAAGCGACTGAAATCACGATCTCGTTCTGTAGCCACTCTTCCCTCTTGTTTTCACCCGTGCCTTTCTTGCTTTCGTGCGCCGCATCTCTGACGTGATATGGAAACTCAACTCTCCTGAAACCACCTCCAACCGTATGATATAGTCCGTTCCGCCCATCAAACCATCGAATCAACTACACTGATTTGCACCCGGTCGGCGCCATGGGCTGGAATGTGTGTATTCTCTTTACCATATCCGCTAACTCAAGTTTTTGGGTACGATGCTTACTCCAAGGATTAGGTCTTCCGTATCTTGGGAGATGTATCCCATCTCCTCTCGAAAGTCATTTTGATCTATGCCATCCACCGTAATAGGAGCGCAGAAGGTATCTAGAAACAGAGCTCCCCTAAATAAGTCGCCCACGGACGCTAACGTATATCGCATGTGATTAGGTGTCTCGTGGATTACGCAATGCCTGTACGCCGTGGTATTCTGCTCGAGATATACCGACATCTTCAGCGAGACGTCAAAATGGAACTACTTCTTTAAGTTATTCTATATACTATCCTCCATCTACATCATCGTCATAATGCGATACATATTTCCGCGCACAAGGGAGCGCGAGATCGCCTGGAAGTTGGGCGCTGCCATCCTCGCTGGCTCGCTGGTACTAGCGCCTTTCGTGATGCTAATCTTCGAAAGCAAAGACTACTGGTCCTTCTTCACTGTTTGTCCTCCCTTGGTCCACACTTTGCACATCTGCGACTAACTATCTTGGTAGTGGGTTTGGGATTTCTCTCAGATCCTTGAATCGATCTGCGTCCTGCCACAGCTTCTTCTCCTTCGACAAACAAGTGTCCCTACTGTTATCGATTCGTTTTACCTGATTTCCTTGGGCGCCTACCGCTTCCTATACTGTCTGAATTGGATCTGGAGGGAGTTGGACCCTAACGACAGAAAGCCCAATGCCATTTCCGTTATTTTCGGTATCATCCAAACGGCCCTCTACGTCGACTTCTTCTGGGTCTATTATACGCGACAACGGGTCAAGTTGCGGTACGGTGGCATCGTCGACGCTGATGATATCAGGCGGGGCTGGCTGCTCAGTCGCATCTTTGGTAACAAGCATTTCGACAACGACCAGGAAGATGAGGAGAGCGCCCCGGCTCTAGGTGGTGCAGAGAATGGCAACGCATCGTCTCAACGAAGATCGAAGTGGGGCGCTCGGGGTATTTCCATAAGTGCTGACGACACCACGCTTGAGCATGAGACTCATCTCGATAATGACGAGATCTCCGGCGCTGTGGATCCTGACGCTAAGATGAAAGATCCAGATGAACTGGCTCGAGTTCTAGATGACGATGACGATGACGATGGAGCGCCGTCCGGATCAGGCTCCTCCTCGAAGAACGTGCCGCCTGGCGTGAACAATGAGAACGAATGGCGGAATAACTAGAGAAAGGTTTTGATATTCTCTGGCTACGGGAGAGATGCAATTCGGGGACAGTAACAAGCACGTCTCCGTAAAGAGGCCATGTTTTAATAACGATACCATTTTTCCTTTCGATGCGCAACAATGTCGGTGTAGTTGGTGGGCCAATTCCCGAAAATTTTGGGGGTTTTCGTAAGGAATGAGAGTTAGGAGTAGGCACATATATCAAGCAATACGCCTGAACACTGTACCAAAGCTAGGCAGGCAAGATATTTGGAGATTGCTTGTTTTTCTTGAGGCTTCCAGATGAATGCATTAACATGTTATGGATACTCACCCGTGTATAACTGATGAGATTAGCCGGTGCCAGAACATTCGAAATGCGACTTGCCATATTTCATTGATTTGGAGCTTCTCATTGCGTGGCTTCCAGGCCCGTAATATAATCTGTAAAAATTTAAGTCCAGAGAATGTAGCGAAGTTGATTTTCCTGGGGAGGAAGATCGTAAACGCATATGTACGTACGTATGAAGAGCCGCTACCAGATCTGATCACGGTCTCTTCAGAATGGCGTGCGGATGACTTTGTGTGACATTACCTGTCTAGGTATATACACGCCTAGCTATATCTTGCAGCTTTATCTATACCCCCGTGATCCTGCAGTAGCTAGCTGCCTTGCCTCTTTGTATGACTAACTTCTCTGATGTTAACACTTGACACATTCCTCGTCGGCTACAAGGCGCATAGATATAGGGCTGGTCACTTTAGTAGAATGCTTAAATCCAATATATATATATATATATATATGTCTTCGACCGAGAAGTAAACGTCTACTTACTCCCTCCGTCAAGGTCTTCCTAACACTACTTTATCGTGATAGCGATGCTATTTACAAAATGCTCCGCTGCAACCAGCCACCGGCTACCGGCAACTCTCGACCCGTACTCCGTGTCGTCGATGATAACGCTATGCCGTGGGTATGTAGGTATGTATGTAATTCGGATGGATGCTATGCACTAATACTCGATAACCATCTGCTCCAACAAACAGAAAAATAAAAATAAAAAAGCAAACAATATCGCATGAAAGGAATAAGTCATATAACTCAGAAATGACCGAGGTGTCAGGAGCTATGGTCATGGTCAAGGTAATTGGGCAATCTTCCAATAAGCCCTGAGGAGGGCCAGCCCCCCACTATGCGTCTCGACCGTGCGGCCAAGCCCGCGTTTATTCGGGTCGTGGATAGGTTTAGGTCTCTTTCCAGACTCCCCTCCTTCTCTTTCTCTCTGCTCTCTCGAATCCCGTCTTGAGCGTCGTTTCCCCAGAACGACCTGCGATTGATCCGAGTTATAGTAATCCTTCTGTGGCGGTGGTGCTGTAGGCTCATTGTGCGGCGAGAGACCGTTACCACCCCAGGTTCTGTCGTTCGGGACACCGTAGTTACGATAATCCGTCGCATTAGGCACTTTATCGATGCCGTCCGTGTCCAGTGTCGGCCACTCCCCTCCTTCTCCTACCCAGTTATGCGCCATTAAGAGACCTGCCGTCCACCATTGCCCGTACAGTCCCACGGCGTCTCGGGTAGCGAGTGCAGCGCGTACGTTGTGCTGCAGCCAGCCAGTGTAGGACTTGCAGGCTTCGGAGTGGGTCCGCTTGATGATCTCGAAAGCAGGCTTGTTGATGTACTTGATTTTTGATCCGGCGTCCAGCGGCGGTGTCTCTAGGGGCGCGCAGAAGGTCGTGAGGTGGTGGAAGAAAATGCCCTTGAATGTCTGCCCGTCCTGACTACAGGTCGCGCTGGCATCGCAGTATTCTTCCATCACGCCCAGTCTACCCAGCCCATGCCATTTGGGAAGAACGCCGGGTTTAATATCCCAGATACTGTCGATGGGCCTATCTGACTTGAGGTTATACCCGGTGGCATTGATCACGCTTTGAATCAGCCTATGCCCGTCCTCGAGGTACGAGGACGCACCTGTAGCATCCCACAAGCCGCGCTGGCCGGTCAGGAGGACGCCCTGGTTGTACGTGAAGACCATCTCATCGCGCTCATCGCACTTGGTGTTGTTATTGTTACTGTCCGAATATCCGCTGATGTGGTATCCGTCGACGTACAGACCTTGCTGATTCGTCATGTTGGAGTTCTTGAGCCACAGATAGCCTTCGATGGCCGCCTTTAAGTACGTGGAATCTCGTGGAACCCTGGGTATCCCGGCAGCTGGGTCCACTGGGTTGAATTTGTCCGTTCTATTGTAGAAAGGGGATTGGGAATCATCGCCAGGGAAATAGAGGTACATGGAGATGGACGCTGAGATGAAAAGTTCGTTGGTAATTGCGTTCTTGTAGGGTAGTAGCCTGGGGTTCCATATCATCCCTCCGTTGCATAATTTCGTGTCCCAGCCTTGCTCAGCAAGGTCCCAGAAAATGCGTGCCCTGTGGGAGAAGGTAGGGATCCAGGTATTTCCAAGGTATGGCTGATCAGCCAGTGCCGAAAAGCTATCGAATCGTTCATCAACGAGTCCCGGCATTGATTCCGACGCATCTCCACCATTGGTGAAAGGGTAATGCAAGCTGCTGTGCGTGTTGACGAATTTGACTGTCTCCAGCCAACCCAACACGACCCATAGCATATCATCATAAGCTTCGTCCTTGATGGCTAGAGCATCCTGGCCAAAGTAGTAGCCAACTGTCTGAGCAAAGAAGTTGTCAACTGCATTGGCAGCTCGCCTCCAGTCTGTAACACTCGTTGCTTTCGAGTCCAAGTAAACCAGGTCCTCAGATAGGGTGCGGAGTGCTCCTGAAACGTGTGTCCCAATGACTGCCGCTGTCCAGTCGATGGCATCTGGCCATGTCCCCAAGCCAGGAGCGAAGAATTCCGATTGCGTAAGGCTTAAACTCTTGAGAAAATCGAAGAATAGCTCGTTGCTTGGGGCATGGGATAATGCGATTCCAGTAGCGTTCTCCACAGGGGTGAATAGGAAGCTTTTCGGTGCGATTGGATCGCATTTTCTCGGTGTCTCGGAGAAAACAGGGCATCGTTCACGAAGACTAAACGAAGAAACTGCCGATGCAAACAACAAAGAACAAAATATAATGGCCTGCATTTCTGAAGCTAATAGGGGGACGGGATATGAACGTGGGTCATGGGGCTATAGTTTGCTTTGCTGTATAGCCAGCCCTATAGGCAATTCGAGCAGAAATAAATTGAAAGAAGCGGGTTGGATGCTAAGAATAGGGTCTTAAAACCGAAGGAACTCAACTGAGGAGGAAGCCATACGTAATTCAAACCGTCTAAATCTCTAAGCCGCACAAGACAAGAAGCATACTGTAGCAATTGACTTGTAAGCGAAGGTTAATTGCGCTCATAGAGTTCGAAGCTACCAATAGGCTCGAGGTTGATGACGAAAGAGTATCTTAGAGAAAAAGCAAAAATACCACTATAGGTACAGAGGCGTAATGAAGTCATAGCCAGAATTTTATATTAAATGTCCCATTCCTCGTTTGCGATTGGAAGAGTAGAATGTTGAAAAAAGGAAGCGCAACAACTTGAAACCCTATGACGATGGTGGGAGAGACACCGACATCCATGTGAGGTGAGCGGCCGACAAGCCCCGCGTTCAGCTCACTGCCCGCCTGATCTTCTGGCCAGTGGTTCCTGTGCCCGTCGGGTCAGCTGTTTGTGGGGTAAGTCACGCTAACCTCAGCGAGCCTAGTACTGCAGGGGCTTGCATGAGGGTTGTGACAGCAAACGAGCACTGTGGAGAAGACACTGTGATCGTTATGTTGCAACGAAGAGTAGACTATCACGGGGGAGATTCAAATGTTTAGAGCCATGTGTTTCGCACTGGCGGTCTAGAATTTGAAATGTCTTTTTTTCTTTGGGCATCTGATATGCTGTAGTTGGGCTAGAACTTCTGCTTGCATGGATCGACAGGTACCAGGAACGCTGCGCATAGTATCTACCGAACGCTGGATCGAGTAATCACTACTCAGTGCCGTTTCCAAAATAACCGACATGCAGTAGTCATATAGGAAGTGCGTGCATCCATGAGGCATGTGTTAGTTACTGCTGGCTTAATAAGTCAATCTGCTGCTGTAGACAAGATGCTAAAAAGGAGAAATCTCCGGGAAACTTTTCAGACAGACAAGTCATTTCCACAGGCAATACGCATGCACCTATGTATCACGTAGACATCAGTCCAAGTAGGCGGCTAGCTACACAACTGAAGGAATACGCAATGCAACTCTTCATGACATGACAACTGTCTGTATTGAAAATGGTGACTTCGGGATTTGGCACATGAGAATCCAGAGTGACCAAACTGACATTGCACGACATGTCGTTATAGAAGATGGGCATGGCTACTTGAAAATCTCGGTAAAATCTGAGCAATTGAGGGATGTTGAATCGTTAGTGATACATACGTCTTTTATATAGGTGTGTTGGCTGACAATATACAAGCCAATCCTTACAAAGCTAGGCTGTACTACTCCAGATTCCGGTGAATATGTGCTAGGTAGTGGCTTGTTCATCAATCCGTGCCTTTTGCATCTTATCAGTAATATACAATAAACTCCCGCCATCATGCATGCATGCCAAAATTCAATGTGGTATGCTTAACTAAACAGAGGGCTATAGTCAGCACCTCATATCACGAAAACCGTCTCTCAAACTCTTCGAATAGTTTAGGAGTGATCTCGTCACTGCTGAGACCGTGAACTTCCCAAAGCACGCCTTTCTTGGCATAGTGCTCTAGTAAAGGCTCGCTTGTTTCTCTAAACTTTTGGAAACGTGTCCGATAGACCTCTTCACTATCGTCTGTTCGCTGCACGAGTGGTTCACCCGTGACGTCGTCGCGCCCGGGAACTTTCGGAGTGTTGAAGGTGGTGTTGTAGATACGACCGGAGGCTTCATGCACCCAGCGTGATGCAATGCGCTCCATGACAACCTCAAACGGCGTCTGGAGAGATACTACCCAGTTAATGGGCACAATGTCGTCTAACCGCTCGGCCTGGACTGCCGTGCGTGGGAAGCCATCAAGCAAAAACGAGGCCGATGGGTCTTCGGATGCCTGACGAGACAAAGTTGCGCCTGCATTTGGATCCGCATCTATACGTGGGAAGGACATATCTGCAGGCGTGACATCGGCCGAAGCAGCCGAAGCAAGGGTTACGAGACTGGGCGGGCTACCGGAGAGCCATCCTCGTCGACCCAACTCATTGGTGATGAGGCGGAGAATCATATCATCGGGAACTAGCCCACCGGTTCTCATGGTCTGCTCGACCTTGATGCCGAGGGGTGTGCGATTTTTGACATTGTAGCGGAGGAGGTCGCCGGACGAGATGGCGGATAACTGGGGGAAGCGTGAGAGCAGGCGTTCGGATTGTGTTCCTTTACCAACGCCCGGCGCACCGACGAGGATCACACGTGCCGCTCTGCGAAGGCGCATAGTATGCGACACAATATTCGGCTTCGGATCGTCTGGAAAAGGCTGGCGAAGAAGGGAGCCTCGGATAGCGACGGATCTGATGTAACGTCAGTGGAAGAAAACAAGAGCAAAGGACTCGGACAGCGAGGTCTCAGATGAACATACCGAGTGTAGCGGGGTACTTGTGATCAAGCAATTAAATGCGATATAAACAATGCAATGCGCAACTTCACAGATACAGCGATTGGGGCAAGCGTGTCACCACTTGAAGTGACGATGACAGACCCGAACGGATCCAGAGCGAAATATTACACAGATCCCATTGCGCCGACGAGCTCCTCAATATACAAGTAAAAGTTTTCGGGTAAATTCGACAAACTAGATTTCTGAAGAAGCGGGAAAGGAAAGTGGGAGTCAAAACAGCAAAAGGTGGTACGATGATGAATGCAATAGTGGTGGGGATATTATAGTAGAGTCTCACCAAATCCCAGTCCTTGGTAGGTTTAATAATAATTATGTTGAGGAGCGCTCCTCATCAAGGACAAACAAGGGACTCAACATCAAACCCGCAGTCCGAGAAACGGATTTGTCGAGATTCTCTAAGCCTGATAGGGAATGGCGCACTTTCGACAATGCACCCCGCCTGGTCCCTAACGCCGCCACGCGATTCTGGGGGGTTGTAACGTCCAGATCTTTCTCCAAACCTTCGGGTCGGACTGAGACAACACTACGGACAGTGAACACGAACCGCGGTTACTGCTCCCTTGTGAAAATTGGAAATAGAAGTTGAGAGTATCCTATATTTTAAGCATGATCTACTTTGTATCTCGTATATATATATATATGCTTGATTTTTACCAATGTCCCAGGCTAGGTAAATATAAGCTCATCTAGGCATACCTTCAACGTGTACATGCATCACCACTGCACTTGGACGCTTCAAGTTCATCAACCCACCTCCTGTCGCCCGTACCTAGTAAGCATATGCGGGGCTTGGTTTGCGGAGCGCCAATTGTTCAGAATCTCACTAAAGATGGCATATTCTTTACGGGTGTTTCTGGAACGTGGTCTTGATTGTTTGCACCTCAGGAGCTTCGGTATATTCGTCTCTCAGGTATCAATAGCTAACTTTGGCTTCAGAATATATTTCTAGTGCTTGACAACTATGTATACGTCATACTTTCTAATCAATATCGTCCTGTGGCGCGCGGTTAGTGCTGTTGCAATGCGCAGGGGAAAGCGCATGAAAATAACTTGGAGAGCCCGGGAATTTCCGGTGAAAGGTGCCCGCTCGGCCGGTAGCTCTAAAACCTTAACATGTGAATATATTTCCTGTCTTGAAGCTTTAGTGAAGAATTTGCAACACCAGACATTCCTTTGCTGAAATCAAGTCAGATCTAGATGCTTCCTAACATGCAAGTGTTGTGTTTCCCTATCCACTAATGTTGGAACTGAGGGTTGATATCGAGCGGATGCACACTCTCTATACCTGTGGCTGTTTAGCCTTTGCAAAGCAGTTAGATTTCCATTTAATTCGGGTCTTCTAGCTGATAGAAACGTTACACTGTTATTCTTCTATTTCCACGTGGATTTCGTGAGCATAGATTAGTGGATGCACGTCACGTTAGAGCGCTATGAAGCCTTTCGCTGTTCTGGCAAAGGCAAGGCATGTAAACTGGTGAGGGGAATCATTCCATTGTCAAGCCGTATTCTGGGTGGCCCAATTCCATATAAAGTACAAGTTGCTCGAGTGTCTAAAACCTGCTTCCCCCAACCACAAAAGTTTACAGATATTGGATATGCCGCTATATCCATGATCACACGCCATACAGTCGCTTATTGTACAGTACAGTCCTGTCCTGGCGGTTGCGAAATGCCGCCAGCAAGGTTCGGTTCGGTTCGGTTCTTTATATGCGTTGTGCTTCAAAATGCATTCGTGATATTGTTTCTTGTCGGTGTCGTAACAATCTTAACCACCAAAGCCAAAACCGCCACCACCACCTCTTTGTTGTGACTCCTGCTGGAGTTGCTCGGAGACCTTCATGTGGACATCGAAGAACTTGGCGGCACAGCGGTCAAGGCATACGCTTTCGCCCTTGTTGAGCTCGCCCTCGCGGTAGTCGGTAGGGACACACTTCTGTTGGCATGCCTTGGTCAGGCTGGGAAACAAGCGTAGTTAGCATTGCAAGTATTTGGATAATGGCCGTGTAGTAAGAATAGAAGTGTCAATTGGATGCAGTACTTGGCAGACTTACCGGTTGGCCATCTCAGTCAGGAGCTTCATCTCAGCCTCGACGGCGGCAATTTTCTCGGCCGATGAGGGCTGTGGTCTTCCGAAACCGAGGAATGACATCTTGATAGCGGCTCTTGGCTTTAATGCGATATATTATTTTGTTTTTGCAGCTGGTATTGGGTAAATGGCAAGTAGGTGCGATTTATAGGTGCGATTTGGTGGTGTAAGCTGTGTCTCGAGTTATCAATGTTACGCTGGGATTTGTTCGGAGAGCTGAATTTACCGTTCCATTCGGACCATTCCAATCAATTCCAGTCCAATTAGAGCTATCTTGCTATGTCGGGAAGGCGGTGTTGCGGATTATGATTATGCCGCTAACCTTGACGGGATAAGCTGCTTGAAAACCGGCAGAAAATTAATTTCCTCCTTGGCAAGCCCAATTAGCGTGCAACGGATCGCTAGAAATTGTTATTGCTCCTTTTGTTTCTTTGCACAATTTGTGACAGCGATTAAACGCGAAAATTAGCAAGCAGATCAACTTAGACGGGGCGGGATTTGAGTCTTGACCTTTGAGCCGCATTGGCTCTGTCTGAAAGTGTGTCTGCAAACTATATATATCTTCTACTTATACTTAAAACCGCTTGGTTCGCTGTATGACAAGCAATGAAATACTAGAGGGGGCTGGAAAGGTCCAGGATTGACTTCGGCAGAGAGAGTATTTCAGCTTGGGGAGTAGTCAGTTTGCTTCAGGTAAGTTAAGATCTTCCATCCTCCTCGCATATATCTAACACCACATGATGATTTTGCTTAACATTAGAACCGTTGCGACTGACACTGCTTTATTGCGGTGCTTGATCTCATCGTGCCAGCCTATCTGATTCTCTGTCTTATGTTGAATATCTCACTAGCACAAGTGTTTACTGGAAGTAAACAAGCAAGCTAACTGAATCAAAGGCTCTCAAAAATGAATAGCACCCAATACCTCCACTCTTTGCGCCTATGTCTTTCTGGACTCCCCCGAGCTAACAATGCTGCCGCCGGATATGCTCAACTTGCCACCACCTCTTGTATAAATTTACATTGCAAGGTCAGGTCGCTGCCATGCGGAGTCTTGCAGCAAAGGAGGGCATTCCATGTCTCTGGAGCGAAAAGATCGGCCGGCGGCAACACTAGTATAGGCATCTCAGAGGATGACCTAGCTACCCCGGCTTCGCGGGCGGTCACTGTTGAACGTCGTGTTCAAAAGCTCCGAGATTATAGTATGCTTCAATTTCCTAGGCTTGTACATAAGGGGGCTCCCATGACGATACCAGCCTTTCGCCAAGAGTTTCAAGATGAAGCGTCATTCCCGACCTCGAAAGAGATAACCCTCCAAGGCAGAGTCATGTCCGTAAGACGGTCCGGGTCCAAGTTGGTTTTCTTTCATATCCTCGGTGGGTATCAACGAGTCCAAATCATGGTCAATCTCGGGGCTTTGTCCTCTCCGTTAGATGTCGAAAATTTCAAGAAAGCTCTTCATACCTTGCGTCGTGGAGACATCGTATCGGTGGTAGGCACAGCTACACGGACCAAAACTGGTGAATTGACACTGAAAGCGCTTGAACTTCCTACTATTCTGAGCCCAGCTCTTGCGCCTCTCCCGGAAAAGTTGATCAACGAAGAGACCAGAATTATGAATAGGCATGTTGACTTACTTGTAAATCGACGAACATCTGACACATTGCGACTGCGCTCCCAAATTATCAAATCAATGCGAGACTTCTTCCATGAACAAGACTTCCTTGAGGTTCAAACGCCCATTCTAGCAGACTCTGCCGGCGGCGCCATAGCTCGACCCTTCTCGACTTCTGCCACTGCTTTCCCTGAAAAGGAATTGTCGATGCGTATTGCTCCTGAGCTTTGGCTTAAGCGGTTGGTGGTCGGTGGCAACGACAGAGTATTCGAAATTGGCCCTTCTTTTCGGAACGAGGGCCTGGATACGACACATAATCCTGAGTTCACCACCTGCGAATTCTACTCTGCATACTCAAATCTCCCTGAGCTAATTCAGACTACCGAGAAGCTAATCACTCGTCTCCTTGGTAATGTCGACCAACTAATAGAAACTCGACTCACATCGCTCGAGAGGCCACAAGTTCCGATACCCCAAGGCCAGTGGAAGCAAGTCGAGTTTATTCCCGCCCTAGAAGATATTTTAGGTTTTCCTTTCCCAGACTTGTCAGAGTCTGATGCCTTAGATAAGCTTACGAGTTTGCTCGCAGAGCACCATCCAGCGGCAGTAGTAAGAGGAGTCACACTTAACAAACTTCTAGATCATCTTGCTGCCACATATCTTGAAGGCGGCTCCTCGCACGAGCCATTGTTCATCATCCACCACCCAGCTTGCATGTCGCCCCTATCAAAGTCGTTCGTGTGCCCCAAAACCGGCCAGCTCGTGTCCGCACGCGCCGAACTGTTCATCGAAGGTCGCGAGATGGCGAACATGTACGAGGAGGAGAATGATCCCTTTGAGCAACGTCGGAAATTCGAGCTTCAGCTCCAGTCGAAGGGCAGCAGTACCATTGCTGACGACGAAGGACCGGCTTATATTGATGAGAGTTATGTTCAAGCGCTAGAACACGGGCTTCCTCCCACTGGAGGATGGGGCTGCGGTATTGACCGACTCGTCATGTTCTTATCTGGTGCATCGAGAATCAGTTCCACTCTCCCCTTCGGCAATCTAAAAAATGTCGTTTCCCTCTCCCAAGCCGCTAAGGTGTCATAATTCCTTTATTTGTCACGCACCGTAAATAGCCCAACCTGTATTATAGAGATGATACCCCAAACATGTAAATTAGCTAACAGTTCGTACGTTGGACCCTATACCCACTGTTTCAAAGACATCCCGGCTTCTGCGTCTTCGGCAATCCAGTATTTGGATAGCTTCAGGTCCAAGCGAGTGCCAAACGGCCTGGCGTTGTTCTACTGACGGAATTACGCGCAGCGCGTCTTCGCATACGAGATAAAATACGCGTTCATTTGTCTTACGTCCACACGTGCTGGAACTCATTTTCACCAGACCTCATTCAAACTGTCAAACGCCTCTGTCCTCAACGGTATCTGCGATGGCAGGTAGAAGATGTTGTCTTCTCGCCTATCAACAGGTCTTCCAATTACACAACGTCACATCGCATCAGGACACATTGTGGAAGCTCTACCATGTTTAAAATGTAACGCAATGTTCTTCCCTGTTGATCGCGATTAACCATCGGCATCGAGTTGGCGTCACCTATCGCGTCCGCCACGAGCTTCTTCCTCTGGGTACCATGTTCAGGGACTGAAGAATTCGCGAATCGCAAAACCAGAGACCCGAAACCATCGCATATCCAGACCCTAGCGCCTCTATTCCAGTCTATGCCGCGCCACGCTCCGAAATCCGGATACTACTATCACCCTTCCTTAAGAGAACTTTCCTCTCATCCTTTTTCATTATCTGGCCTTCGCGGATTAGAAGAAGTGAAGTTGCTTCTATGTCGACAAAATAGTATACAATGTTGTCACAGGGATATCGTCGAAGAACAGAAAAAGAAAGCCTTTGCTTTGATGGTACGCGTTTATTGAAAGTTCAATACCACTCCGTCAGCTCGTCGGATGTGTGCCGTATGTATTGATCGCGTGCGCATTGCTCGCTTCCTCCATGGTACAGGGTCCGGGATGGTGCAGTAATGGGGAAAGGTACAGGCCAAAGAAAACAACGCAATATCAAGCGATGAGAAAATCAAGGCAATGAACAAGGGCTGAAGTATGTGCCGCACATTCCAGCTTCCACAAGAGGTCCTGCTGCTCCCTGCTCTTTCAAACATCGCGCCGGTGCAGAAGCTGTTAAGTAGCGAAACTTGCCTATAGGCGGTCGATTAGCCGCATGGCTTCCTAGAAACATGTGAAGAGGTAGTTGCCTACGACTCAGCTTCATTCGCGGCCGCAGAAGTCGTGAGGCGGCTAACCCAACGGCTGCGCTGCGGTCGCTTTCCATGGCTCTTGTTTCTCTGAGGAACGGATTGCCATTCATTTCCACTTCCTTGCTGCTCAGTCTGGGCAGGAGAGGATGTCTTAGCCTTAGCCTGGGGAGACGGTTTCAGATGGGGAGGAAGCCATACGGGCTTCTTCTGGGTCTCCTGGGCTTGCGACACGGCAGCTTTGGCTTTGGGCCCTCTATTGTGGGGAGGAACAGAGTTTCCACGTTGTTGTTGTTTACCGCTGGTCGTGTTGTTCTGGGCTTTGGGAGCGTTAGAAGGCTTTTGGTTGTTGTATTTGGGCTTGCCGCTGCTATGTCCATTGCTGCTCGTACCAGAATTGTTGTCACCACGCTGCTGGGCAGCTTGGCTATATGACAAAGTGGGCTTTTCAGAACTCGAGCCACCATCCTGGGAGTGCGATGCAGACTGGTTGTTGTTGTTGCCTTTTCGCGGACCGGCACGGCCTTTCTTACCCTGGCGTTTGCGCTTTGGAGCTGGCGCATTGTTGGTGTGTCGCTGGAGAGATGTGTTGGTAGCCTCACTAGCGCTTGATGGGCCGGACGGAACTTCTGGCGTTGTGGTTGGGACGGGACTCGTAGCCCGTGGCGGGGGAACCGGACCGGACGAAGTAGTCTCGTCGGATAATTCTTGAAGCGGCAAATCGTTGTCATGTCGCTGAGGAGACGTGGTAGTGCCCTCATTAGCGCTTGATGGACTGGGCAGGACATCTGGCGTTGTGGCCGGACCGGGACCCGTAGGCCATGTTAGATGAGCTAGATCAGACGAAGTAGTCTGTTCAGGACATTCGGCGGAAGGAGCAGTGGCATCTATGAGGTCAGCGATAGTGACATTGCTCAACCCAAGAGCGTTGACACTATCGTCGTGATCGTCGCGGTATTCTTGCATCCATGCGTCCTCTTGGTCATAATCCGCCTCCTTCACTGGAGCCTCCAGCGCAAAGTATGGTAAATCGCCGCCGTGACCAAGCAGCGCAGAAAACGACGTGATGCCGCTTTTGCCGGATCTGATGGCCATGCTATGGGTAGTGTAACCCGAATCTCGGTCCAGGGCAACGCCGGTGCGGTACTCCTTGATCGCGTGCTCCCAGCTCCGGCAGGTGCGATGCTCCGTCGACAATCCTCCGCATCTGTTCCGCTGAGATATTCCCAGTGCAAACTCTATTGCGCGCACCTCCTTCTCAGAGTCTTTCTTTAAGCACTGTGGTGTCTTGTCCGCATACGAAGTTGCGTGGCTAATGTCAAATGATTCCTCAGACTCAATTATTTCCTCGAGTTTCTGGATATTCATCCTTTCACCATCCAATGCCTTCGGCAAAGTTTCAGTGAACTTCAACCACAGTGCCCAGGCCCTGAGCCAGGCTACAGAATGCACGGAACCGCGTCCCGAAAACTTCACACCTTTCGGCGGCCACTCCTGATGGGGAAACCAGTCCGGCTTCTCAGGGTTGGGAGACTTGGAATTGCGCCGAAGGATGAGTACCAAGTCGAGCTCGTGCTCCTTGCAGCGGTACATGGCCTCGGCTGCCATGCGGCGCTGCATGTTTAGGCGGTATGCGTGAGCTTGGAGAGCCTGTCCGAGCTGGCAGCCGTGGCAGAGGACCTGGTTCGCGGCACGTCGGAGCTGGTTCTCCAGGAAGAAACAGGCTGGCATGCGCATATTGCAGCTGTAGCAGTGCTCCAATTTGAACTGGCCTCGCAGGGTGAGCATGTTATTGATGTCCTTTTTGTGCATTGCCACGCCGTTGCAGGCGACCATGAAGCTGCTGTATACGGTAATCTGCATCGCATGCAGCATTTCCGGGCTGATATCGGGCTTATCGGCACCGTTGACCGTCTGTACGCCCGATCCGTCTTTGGGAAGAAGCAAGGAAATCTCAGAATAGTGCTTCTTCTCTTTCAAGTCTCGGATACGAGCTATGGAGTCCAGGATGCTGTGGAGCTGGTACGGTCGGAGCGGAAGACGGTCTAAGAACGATCTAAATCCCTTGCCGGGGGTGAAGAAGTCCTGGCCGCCCTTATGGCACAGATCCTCGATGGCGAAGAGTTGCGCCCCGATCGCTTTCTCCGTATAGAGCCAATCCCACTCTTCGGGGACGAGACCGTACTCGCCGAAATGGCCCTGGGTGACATGGCCGTTAATACCATCGTGTTTCCAGCCGGGACCCTTGTAGTAGAACGGTGTGAAATCAATGGCCACATGGGGCTGCCCGAGCTTTTTGCGGCTCTCGTTCAGGGTGTTGATGGCACCGAGAAGGGCCTGGGTATCGCCAAAATTCATCAAGAAGCAGTTATGCACTCCGATGGTTCGGAGTTTTGGCATGTAGGGGATAATACGAGAGATCGCAGAAACGGCCAGCCACGGTTGGGCATGGAGGATTAAATCCGTGAGCGCATTCCCATTGTTGTAGACGAAGTGTACTAAGATAGATATTTTGGTTAGCCACGAGACTCCTTCTACGGTCATTTAGAACAGCAGTTGACTTACAGAGCTTGTAGTGGGTCGCCATAGATGCATGCCAGGGTGTTTCCGTAGACTCTCGAACCCGAGCGTTCAGGGGTGTGCCGTTCTGGCTCACCCACTGCCGCTGAAGAGGGCCCTGACGTTGCGGGCGGACAGGGCTGATGATGCAGCGTTGGGAGAAACTGTCCATCCTCCACTTGATCCTCTCAACTTTTGCCTCGTCCCTGCCATCCCGGGCTTCTTGTATCTGTTTTTGGAAATTCTTCAACGGGTGCTTGTCGAAATTGAAGAAGTCGCCCGCCTTAGAGTCCAGATGCATCTAGGCAGGTGTTAGTTAGAGCCGCCATGTTGCAATACCAGCAGGTAGGTAACTCCTTTATGGATTAGGAAGGAATGGCAAAAGCAAAGCAAGCAACAATGTACATACCCATTCGGACTGGAGCATGCGAGCCAAGAACTGGCAAGCCATGAACAAGTTGCACAGGTCCTCGTTACCGCCCATGAGATGGTCGACGATAAGGCCGCGGATCTCGGGCGTACCAAACACTCGGGTGAAACCTTCTGATTGTTTCTCCTCGGTGAACATGAATTTGTCCGTGCGGAAGTAGAACGGGGCCTGGATATTATCATATCTTGTCAGCAGACCATTTTACCTCACTAAGTCAAGTAAAGTCATGGTATAAGGTAAGACTGTATAAGTGAAAGAGAGTGATTACCTTCATGATCCCATCCTTGATATCGGGATAGTTGACCGCAATATCACGGAATCGCTCCTCGAGGGCTGTCAGCGGCGCACCGTCATAATTGCAACACGTGCGCGGGTCCGGGTGGCGTATAGGCGCATATTTGGCCCTCTCGAAGCGATCCTTCCTTTTCAAGTGCGCATGCGTCAGCGTACCCGTCGACCGCGCGTTGCGCGCGAAGACGAGGTCGCCCTTGATGTAGCTGTAGCGCGTGTTGTAGGTGATCCTGTTGACGTGGGCGAGTTGTCCGAATGTCGCGGGCGGTTTCAGGTTCTTGCTGTTCTCGTTATTGTCGTCGAAAAGGGGCACGACGACGCCGCCGCCGCGCGAATCCGACGGACGCTCCGGCGCCAAGTGGAAGCTCGCTTGGTTGTCGTCGCCTTTGGTGTAGCTTAGCACCGGCGGGAGGGGGATGTTGGTGAAGTTTCGAGGGGGAGGAGACATTTTTTGTAGGTCTTGGGCTGGATCTAAGTGATCCGGTCCGGTCCGATATTATTGGGTAGGTGATAGGTACCCTATGTTGTAGCCAGGTAGGTAAACCTCAACCGGTCCGTGACGTTTCTAGGGAAGTGACAACCACGGGAAGAATAAATCTTGAAAGCTGCTATTAGTTTACCCTCACCTGAGTAGATCTTACCAAACCTTGATTTGAAGTCTGGGAACTCGGGGAAGTGTACCTTGCTTAGCAGGAGAGGTTGGTTCGGTAGGACAAGGTTGAGCAAGTACAAAGCAGAGCCGAGGAAACAGCAAGAGCAAGGGAATGGATATCTTGATCTCTGATTCAGAGATAGGTTTCTTAAGTCTGTTGTCGGCCTATGAGAAGGTTGATTAGAACGAGGATTCTTGTTATCATATAATGTGGTCGGCGACATGAAGATCAGTAATAGGGGTTGGAAACAGAGCAAAATGCCAAGATTGGCAGGAGCATAATTGTGGCTGCCTACTGCTAGCACTTTGCAAGAGGTATAGACAATAGAGAATAGAGAATAGAACAAGAGAATGAAGAGATTGAATGTATCTGTAGTAGATGTGGTGAATCATCTAGACAAGGGAAGAGAAGAGAATAGAATATCAATTCCCCAGAATATGTGGTCGGCGATAGAGGAAGTGTTTGAAAGAAAGAAGGCCAGCAAAGAACCACAGGAAAGTGAAACAATGGTTGCCATCAACAAATGCATCAATAATAATCTGTGTCTCGAAAGATTGTCTCTCAGATGTTAAATATATTTCCCGTCGCCCACTGCCAGGTGAGGCAAGAGGAATGTTGCCCGAGTTTCATGTATCACGAAAGTTCACAACACTTACCACAGGAGATTGAGACAACGCTCACGGCGATACAAAGCTCGCCGATGCAAGCAAGACAACGACAAGGACTTGCAGTATTAGGAACACAAGCAAGTCCCGAGTAGGTTAGAAATAAAGGAATAGCGATACTATGTCGAAGTCTGCCCGGTCAGAAAAAGAAGTTGGATGCTGAAAGGGCAGAGTAGACCCAACATGAAAGTTTTGTGTTCGCCAGAAAATCTGACAGCCAGCAGGTGATTAAAAGATGAAAAATTTTAGCGAGACTCTTCTAGAAGAATATTACTTAATAGCAGTTCTGGTAGAGGGATTGTGAAGGTCGTTATTCGCTTCTGATGGTGGACTCGTTAAAGAAGTGGTTATCGGGCAGGTAAGAGCTTCTGTGTCGAAAGACAGGTGGGGGGACAGACACTTATACTTTCAAAGCCCGCTGGAGAACTTCCATGGGAGATGTTTGCGTACTGGAGCTGACGCAGAGTGTCAAGCGTTGGGGGGGAAACCTCGTCGATAACTTAATTTTGTTTTCAGAGGGGTGTGCACGTACGCAGTACGTGGTGGCCAGGATGCCTACCCGGCGGAATGCCGATAACCTTAATCGATCATCTAGGGGAGCTAAACAGGTCAAGGTCCACTACCTAGTAGGTAGGTAGGTAGGCAGACAGGCAGCTCACGTCGAGAGACGTACTCTTCTGCAGACGTGGCATGGAAAGCGGAATTCGCCGTCATGACAAGGTCCCGAGCCTGCGGGTATGCACGAAACACTGTTGAATCAGACTAAAGTTAGCTAGGGTGCCTTAGGTAGTTAAAGTCGAAGCACGTGAGCGAGCTGGGAACTTAGCTGAGTATGGAATGGAGTTTAAATTCTGCGCAGGAAAATTAATGTGATGAATGGCAGCTCTGACTTATGTAGCGCGTAGGTGAATGTAAACTACTAGGTTGGCTTATTCAAGCGCTGAGGGCATATCGGATGATTTTGCCGAAAGCTAGTTGGAGAAATGTCACTATATAAAAGCAGATAAACAGATACTGAGGTAAGCACGTCAAGACAAATTGGTCACTTTACCTCATACTTTGAGCTCTGTGTCCGAAGTTCTTAACGGGGAGAGTCACCTAGGTTAGAGTGGGAGGCCGAAAATATCTTTTATTATCATGTGCAGTCCAGCACGCATGATCACGTATTGATGGTTGGCATACATTAGCTATTCTTGTGTCAAGAGCACTTCACAATATATATCCTTTTCACTTTAGTATAGCCTAATTAGATTTGTAAGCACTAGAAAACTAGATAACAAAGCTTGTTACTCTGTAAGCATATCCACGTCTTGAAGATGTAGTTTCTGACTTTCCAGATTTGAGGGCTTGCTGGAGTTATTGAATAACTAAAGTTAGGAGCAGCAGTGTACATCCTCTCTGCAATAGGTCTGTCAAAATACAAAAACCAATCAATAATAACTGCGTAGGTGTCTCTGCTGATTAGATTAGCACTTCGCTTCTGCAGTGCTACACAGGCAGACTGCAACCATTCCGTGCTTCTATTCCGCTTTGGCCTCAGCCTTCTTCACCTAGCTAGAAACGGGTCTTGGAAGAACACAGAGCGGTTGGCCTGTTCTGTCTCTCTATAGCATTTCTGCTTTATCGGTATAAAGCTTTCAGGTACTATTTCTTTAGTTTTAACATTACTATAAACGCTGCTCTTACTAGTAACTTTTCCAAGGTATGTTTGCATGTTAGCCTAAAAGGCTGAAGGGCAACTATGGTTACATATACATTATGCCAAAGCCACCCTTACTCGGAGGAGGGGGTACGGCACTAAAAGCACGCCATCTAAAGATCCTAGAGATCTGAGAATACGATCTGTTAGATACGATAGCCTGGCCTGGCACGCCCTCATGCCCTTCGGGAGGCTTGGGACCTAGGAGTCCCCTCGGCGTTAACTATAACAAACAAACAGCAGATGCTCCTCTAACCACCAGTTCAGTACAATTATCCTATTCCCAAGCCTTTCGAACGGTTATCACTCTTTATCCTTAGCTTAACATCCTTAATTCGCTGAGTGAAGCGGACTAGTTGGCGGGGGATTGGAGACATTGCAGCAAAGATAAAGTTATAAAAGCAAATGTAGCAAAGCCAGAGAAGCTCGTTAGGACGAGGGGAAGAGGTAGATAATCAATAAATAGCTTAAAGCAGAAAGATGTTTGAACTGCTTTGATACATGTATTGTGACAAGGGCCTTTCTGATATAATAGATGTAAGAAAGCAGAGATTTGACTTAACATACGGGATTGGCCCCTATTTGTACTCAGAGGCTGGACAGCTCAAAACCCACATTCTTCCTCGATCTACCTAACTTAGGCATGTAGTATTGGTTTTGTCAAGCAGGAACTTGTTGTTCTGCCTAAGGAGGACTGTTGGTTCCCAAAACTAGCCCGCCTCCTGTACACGTTCTTTGGTGACGCTTACTCAGGCCGGTAGTGTGACCTTGTTAGTTTGGTCATTCTGTCTAGCTGCCGCTATATTCGGCGTTGCTTAAAGGACAAACCAGTGACTAAATGGTTATAATAAGGGCTGTACTAGAAGGGCTGTACAGAACTAGGACATCCATCGAAGTTCGGGTTTTGCAACTTCCCCGCCTGCTATCTAATCATTTCACTATCACGGCAACTATACCGGGATTCATTCTTGTGAGGACTGACTGATTGCTGGATATACCTATAGCGTCGGGGGCGATTATGGAGGCAGGCGGATATTGATCTTGATAGGCTACCCCTTCTATAGCTCTTGTTCTCTACATAGCATTGCTTTTTGCTGGGGCGCCAGACTTGCTTCATTTCTCCTAAGTATTTGTTTTGCTTCTCATCCTAAGCCATAGATTACATCTAGGTTCGTACTGGGGTTGCCCACCCGCCTTCAAGATTATTGGCTGTTGGCTTGGCTTTCCTTTTGATATGCATGAGACCGTCTCGAATATGAGGCTTCATGCTGCCAACATTATCTTGGCAGTCTTGGCAAAGACCATCCATAGCCATTCATTCAGCATAGTTATCATCATCATCACTAGGTTAGGTTTCTCTTACTAGTTAGCACACCTCCTATCAAGAGAAATAGGAAGGATGATTTATCCCTTGGCGTTAGTTAGTTCAGGATCCCATACGTACCTAACCTAGGTACTCATGTATGTATGAATGGCGCTCCTAGCCAGAGATCCATGTAATATGAGTGGCGTCTGTGGCGGTGCATTACTGGGCGGGCGTCAACTTATTTGCACTTACTTCATTGCCCCTACCAGTGCTTCAACCTGCTCACAGGATGCTGATCTTGTACACCAGACGGCTGTGGAACCCTATTATTAGGGCTCCAAGAAACCGTGTCTTTCCCACGATAGTCTTTTACCCACTACGATCTTCTGCTGGCGCCAAGCGATGCTCCTATTCGTCTATGGCACGGTTCACTCATACTTGTGACATTCTAGCCGAGCCGCTTCATCGTTATCAGCCTGGAGGCTATCATCCTGTTCAATTAGGTGATTTATTCCAGGCTGGAAGATACAAGATTGTTCACAAGCTCGGATGGGGCGGTTGGTCAACTACATGGGTCGCTCGTGATCAATTGTAGGCTCTGTCACTCCCCTCAAAATAGCCTCACTATATGTGTCCTAACCTTAGCTCAGACACGGTCGATTTGTCGCACTCAAAGTCTGTGTCTCGGAACGGACTGACCCTCGTGAAAGCCATGTTCTAGAGAAGATTTCTACGCTCCCTAGAAACCATCCCGGTCAAGCCCACTTAGTCCAGATGCTTGACTACTTCATAATAGATGGACCAAATGGAACACATAGCTGTGTCGTCCTCGAGCTATTAGGTCCCAATGTACCAGATGTTCTCGATTACTTCTACAACAAAGAAAGGCTTCCGGCCGGTTTGGCTAAGTCCATCGCGTATCAGACGCTACTGGGCATCGATTTCCTTCAAAAAAACAGAATTGGGCATGGAGGTGAGCCAATGGAAATCTTTTCTCCGTATGTGCGGTGTGGGTAACTAACGCCCTTTTGCGCTAAAGACCTTCATACGAGAAACGTAGTATTTATGCTTCCAAGTCTTGCTTCTCTGGAGGAGCCGCAGCTTATCGACACATTTGGGGAGCCTGAGACGGCAATAGTACGTACAACGGACGGCAAGCCATTAACAAGTTATGTGCCACCGTATTTAGTCAGACCTGCTTCATTCACAGCAAGGGAAATGTGGGCAATTCGCGACTCACCGCCGACTGTAAAAATTATTGATTTCGGAGAGTCATTCCTCGACAGTCAAACTCCAACTTCGCTCCATACTCCACTGGCTGTACGGCCCCCAGAAGTTATATTTGGGGATCCGATAGATTATCGTGCGGATATATGGAGCATGGGGTGCATGGTATGATCGAAGTTCCATATAACCTCATTTCTTTCGCGCACAGGCTGACGATACCAGCTTTTCGAGTTAGTTACCGGCCGACCGCCATTTGACACTTTCCTACAGAATCCTGTCTTCCTTGTCTCGCAGATGATGGAACTCTCTACTGACAAGCTGCCGAATCGATGGCAAGAGAAGTGGCAGGTGATGACAAAGACGAAAGAGATACACGACAACCCGCCTACTACGCTGCTAGAGTGGTTAGAAGAAGCTTACTATTTTCATGAGAACAAGGTGGAGGAGTTTACGAAGCAAGACCTCGCCACAATTTGTGAATTTGTAAGTCAAATGCTGAAATTCGAGCCAGGCGCAAGGGCTTCGCCAAGCGATATCTTAAATAAATCGTGGTTCATGAACTGTAGATCCCTGCCGTCATAGGTAGCAAGAAGAAGAGAAAAAATAAAAATGAAATGAATTATTAGATAGATTTTACACATATGCATAGCCATGAGCGCTGAGCTACGAATTATTCGATACCTATTGTAAGTTAATCGAATTGTCGGAACAGTGGTATGTAAACTCGGGTAAAGAATTTGCCGTTATCGGCATTCGGGACGGACATAGGCGGGGGGATTGGTGAAAGTGATGGCATCAACCGTAGCGGCCTCCAAAGATCACTGTTAACTATCACTGTTAATTCTTCTATTCTCACACTTTCCAAATACGACACCTCTTTCCTAATTGAAGTTTGCCTTGCCTTACCTCGCACCAGCTTTGAACATGTCGCTTCCCACAATCGCAATCCTGGACGATTACCAGGGAATTTCGGGACCCCATTTCGAACGGCTACGGGCGGCTGGCTATCGTATCACAACATTCACTGATACACTTCTGCCTTACAATCATCTTGATACCGCTCAAGAAGCGAAAGATGCACTTGTCAAACGGCTAGAACCTTTCGAAATCATTTGTAACGACCCACGTCACTTTTCAGGTGCTTTTGCCAAACCTTAAATCTGATGATTTGTAGGCTCTATGAGAGAGCGCACCCCGTTTCCTGCCGAGCGTAAGTGGAATCCTGAATTGCAGTAACTGCCATTTTGCCTTTTGCCTTCTCCCCCGCCTTGTTCTATTTTCCAGGGCCATCAAAGACCTCGTTTAAAAAAGTGGAAGGGACAGAACTGACCTCGTGGTTTTTCAAGTGATCGATCGACTTCCGAATTTGAAGCTCCTTCTGACAACCGGGGGGCGCAATGCATCGATTGATGTCAAGGCATGCGAAGCTCGTAGTGTACCGGTTGCGGGGACAACCGGAGGGGGTCCCCCTGCTGGTCCGGATAGTACCACACAACACTGTGTAGCCTTACTTTGTAAGCATATTCTGGCATCTTTTGCCTCCGTTTCTGAAGACCTCTAAAACCAGCAAAACTTATTTCACCCGGCATTATATCGCGTTTCTAATAATAATGCATTGAATGCCCCAGTCCGTATTGAAAGGCGTACTAACTCTAGATGATACAGTGGCTCTCGCTCGTAACATACCCCAAGACGATGCTGCTATGAAATCTGGGGGTTGGCAGACTAAAGATGCCATGGGACTGTCAGGAAAAGTCTTTGGTACAGTTGGCCTAGGCAGGCTCGGCACATCCGTGTCTAGAATAATGCACTTGGCCTTTGGCATGAAGATCATCGCCTGGAGCGCCAACCTCACACAGGAAGCGGCAGACGAGAAAGCCAAGGCGGCCGGACTCCCAGTAGAAGACGAAGCTGGCGCCAAGACTTTCCAAGTAATCAGCCGGGACGAGCTTTTTGAGACCGCAGATGTGGTCAGCATCCAGCTGGTGCTTTCGGAACGATCCAGGGGCTTGATAGGGGCGAGTGACTTGAAGAAGATGAAGAAGTCGGCCCTGTTGGTTAACACTTCGCGCGGGCCAATCATAAACGAGACAGAGCTTCTCGAGGCTGCGAAGCAGGGAGTCATTCGAGGTATCGGCCTGGATGTTTACGGCCTTGAGCCTCTTCCCCAGGATAGCGAATGGCGAACTACTAAATGGGGCGAGTCAGGAAGAAGCGAAGTTGTCATGACACCACATACGGGATACGTTGAAGCTGAGGGTCTCGGGGAATGGTATGAACAGCAAGTTGAAAATATCTTGCGTTGGCAGAAAGGGGAAGGATTGGTGACTTTGTTCAAAGACAATGGATATTGAGCTGCGATACTTTGACCTTATTGTCTGTTCTAGGCAACTCAGACAGCTACCCGAAGCTCAATGTGCCAACAGGGTGTGGCATCTATAAATTCTGGGAAGGGCGATGTTGATCTTCCACACTTTTCAACGGTTTTCCCCCGATATTACTATTATTCCTACAGCAATATTTGCTCTTGGCTTGTAAACTAATACCACTTCTCTATTATTGGAGAAAAGAACTCATGTTCGCATTTTTGGTTTCTCTTCTGTTTGGTCCGTCAAGCCTTGTGCTTGCTGACAGCAACAAAGGAAGCATTTGAAGGCTGATACAAGATGCGGCCATGTTGCTCAACAGGCTCCCATCTGGATGAAAATTACTTGGTCATGAACTTCAAGTTGTCTTTATTCATATGCATGTATGTTTGACGTATCTACCATTTGCATATTGGTAACAGTATCTTCCTATCACAAGGAAAGTTCTTTCACACTTCTGCTCTGACATCGGCACAAGATGATGAGACAAACCCTTCAATCTTGAACTGTTATCTTACCGACGCCGACATCTCTCATAATAACCATAATAGAGAAATACTACTACTAACCTGCCGCGCACCTAATGTGCCTCTATATCTCCCAACCTACCCGCACCTTACCTATGTACCTTACCTCCCTTGTAGGTAGGTGAACATTTGCCTTATCAACATTCAGATTCCAAAGGGCTCGTGACGCAGATATTGAGTACAGTATGTAGGTACTTCTAATTATGCATTCAAGTACTTACTAACCTCAGACCAACACTTGAATGTAGTTCGTTCTTTCCTAACCATAATGTGTGCTCAGGTACTTACCCTTGTAGCTCATTCTCGTGCCAGCAAGTCACGACCGAAGTACTTGCCTTACAAGCTCAAACCACGCGTTCTGTCCCTTTCTTAAAGACCATCATTTGTTTTCCGGGCTCCCTTGAATCCTTTTTTTCTTCTTCCTTTCCACCTTCAACCACCTGCCGCCATAATACCGTCAGTCTCGTCGACGACGCCTAAGCTCCAGGTAAGTCTGTTCATCTCTATTCACATCGTTTTCTGCCTCAGCTCCATGGGCGAGCCCTAATATTATCCAGAGCTACGCGCATGGTTGTACCCTCGTAACTAACCTACCAGACAGCCCGGCGGGTTCCATTAAAATTGCCTACCATGGACACCACAGCTGCCAAGACTACTGACGCCCCTCAGGCTGATACTCAGACTAATACTTCATTGAATGTAACTGATGGGGGAGGTAGGTCTTCATACCTGCTTGTTCATTAACATATTTTTCCGCCTACATTTATCCTAGCTCATGATTCCATTCTATAGCTTGCTTCAATGCAAGCGGTCTGCTTCAACCTAACACTTAGTGCTAACGTTACCATTTGGGTTTGACTCCTAGGACAAGGCTCTGATTCAAAGACAACATTGACAAGCAACTCCCGGGCAGAAGTCCCTGAGGGTATGAAACACGAAGCTTTTTCAATCCTTCCCGTTCGCCCTGCACCTGCACCGTCCTCCCCGTTTCTCAGCGCGGGAAACCTTAGCATTCCCTCCTCCAATCAGTCTCATTCCAACCACCCACGTGGCCCTGTTCCTGAGAAGGGCTCGGGACAAGATCGCTTCCGACAGCTTCTAGACGCTTCAAAAGAGAACCGTCCTCTTTGCTCTACCTCGACAGCTCAAAGCGGCTCTTCTTCGCGACCGATGGCAGCCTCTCGTTACTGTAGGTAAATTCCTTTCCCTTGCATGGTGACTTAGGAACTAATGCATCATTGCATCCAGCCCCGGGTTTCAGCGCTCCAAACCCGCCGCCGTTTGCGGGTTGTGCGACTACGTCTACCAACTCTGAGATGCAGGGTAATAATGGTACTATGGCACAGCCCCGCATGAAGACAGAGCTCCCGCAGGCTCCCATGGCAGCATTCAAGGCTGGCCCTTTGACCGAGGCCAAGCCAACTAGCATGATGGGTAAGGCCCAGAGAGTCCAAGGAGACCAGCAGGGACAGAAGGCCAAGATGACTCAGGCCGATGTCCGAAACCACCCACTTGCGACTGCCCGCCTCAGTGCCGAGTGTCAGCTACGCCACTTCAATCCCAAGTGGCACGAGATTTCTAGTGCCCAGGGGTTCAAGTGTAATGTGCAACTCGTTAACAAGGTTATTCATGGAGACAGCTTCCACAAAAGCCTCAATGACGCGAAGCAGGCCGTGGCCAAAAAGGCCCTTGCTTTTGTTCGTCGCTTACCTCGCGAGGAGGCGATCTATCAACTGTTTGAGGAGGCCATGGCTCCGGGACGTACCGATCGCCTTAATGAGGTTGGACACCGGGGCCCTGCTAAGATCAAGGGAGAGTCGCCGCTGCCTGCCACCCGCCCAGCTTCAGCCTTCAAGGAGCCGTGCGCCTATCCCGTGCACATAGCTGATAACGCAGCTTACAATGAAGACACACCCAGCTACGGCAGTGACCAGCAAGAGTTCGTGGGACGGATTCAAGCAGTTCTTGGAGAAGCTAGACCTAGCCCGGCGGTCCTTGCCGACCCCTTGGCAGCTCAGGCATTTTTGCAGGGTCTAGTTCTAGGCACGGCGGTTCGTCCAGCTGGCCTGCCCTACCGTACTTACGCTGAGCCACAGAATCATCGTATTGCCATCAAGCCTGATGGTCGCTACTCCTCTTACGACGTCCGGGAGCGCTCCCCAGTGTCTAATGTTCGCCTGCGCAGGGAGCGCTCTCCCCTCCGCCGCCGAGCCAACTGAGAGATTTTACAGTTTGAGAATCTGCGTCATGTACACGCAGCTGGGTAGTAAGATGACAAGGTTGGACTTCGAGCGGATTATTCATTATGCCTGTGTTCTAGGACCCATTCAGGGCTATTTAGCCCTGCAAGACTACTTTTTCAGGTTGAAAGCTGGATCGGGAGGGTACTATGTTTGTATGATACCAAAAATTGGAGTGGGGCGATACTTTCGACAGGAAGAGTACATGGTTTTCAGATCTTGCTCGGCATCCGTAAGCCACCGTCCAACCGAATAACAGTTCCGTTTAGCATTGGGCTTTCAATAATGTGCTTGACTAGCTGTGCAAACTCTGCAGGCTGCCCTGCTCTCCGGGGGAACTCCATGATGGTCGCTAACCCTTGGACGAGCTTCTTTGGCATTAGAGCCGTCATTCTCGACTCGAATATGCCCGGAGCAATGGTCATACAGCGGATACCATATCGAGCCAAGTCTCTTGTCATGGGCAAGGTCATGGAAGCCACGGCGCCCTTGCTGGCGGCGTAAGCCACCTGACCCCTCTGCCCGTCAAATGCGGCAACGGAGGCCACCATGATGACAACACCACGCTCTTGATCATCGCCAACTGGTTCTGTCTTGACCAGATGAACAAGACATTGGCGAACCAGATCCACTGTACCACGTAGGTTAATATTCACAACAAAGTCAAAACTCTCTAAGCTGAATGCATCGCCATTTTTATTGATTATCTGTGAATTCAGTTAGTTTGACTGTCCAAGGAGTCGGCTCGTAGTGAGAGCCGCGTACCGTGGAAGGATTGCCAACACCCGCAGCGGGGATGACGCCACCCATTGGCTTTCCTGTCTGCTTGATCCATTCTGCAACCCCTTTAACAGCTGCGGCGATGCTCTCGGTCTCTAAGACGTCGCAGGCGAAGAACTTGCCAGCGCCATCAGGTAATCGCTTTATTACTTCAGCGCCTAGTTGTTCATTTAGGTCCAGAACCGCAGCATTACCACCGTTTCGGCAAATCTCTTCCACAGCTCCTTGCCCTAAACCAGATGCGCTTGTAGCAGAAGCGTTATGTTAGTTGCAGGTTTGTCTTTCACAGGCGATGGAGATAAGTTTAGTGATAGGAAGCTATACATACCCGCCTGAAACCACAAATGTTCTGCCTTCAATCTTCATTTTGCACTTAAAGCCCAAAAGTACAATCAAAGATTTTTGAATTATTGTTTTAATAACCTTTCTTTCACGCGTCTGAATGGCCCAATATCAAATAAATAGATAATGGAAGGAGAGGAGAATGGATGTAAGTTGAATCTTAATTAGCCGAATGGAACTGGGATACAGCAGTACAAACTAGTAAATCACAGGCTGCAAGTTAAGGTAAGCGGCACTGATGTACAGTAAGGTTTGCCAAGACAAATGAACCGCGGCATGAACAGAATGAATCAATGCACGTCACAAAAGGACCCTACCACCTGGTGTTTTTCGATTGACAGTTGTTGCAGCTGGCCCAGACAGACTGTTTGATGACGGTGGGAGCGGAATTCCATTGAAACAACCCCGGTTGGTCACCGTTACATCCACTGATAAGCTCATGTGAGCCATCCCATTTCAGTTACAACAAAAACACCCCAGTTTCTGCCCGCGTAATTTCTACCTGCCACTCTTTTCTGGCCGTCTATCGACATTTTCGTTTGTGCCGCTTTGTTTAGTTGTGTATAGTATCGTGAACAGCCCTGTACAAATACGGATCGGTTTTAGAGTCAAGATGACGCGCCCGAGACGCTCCTCAGCGGCGAGCGAGGAAAGCACGGGGACCGCGGGTGAGCAGGTATGCGATTCTGGCCGGCCCATCCGTAATGAGGGGTCATAGTTGACTCAGATCTAGGAACTAGGGAGCATGTATGATTACCTTGCGAAGATAATACTGCTAGGTCCAAGCGGCACGGGAAAGTGAGTTTTAACCTCATCGAATACCAAACTATCAAGCACCGAAGCCTGTCGCAGCCGATGACGCCCGCCTTTTCCTCCCCGTTTACTACTTCTTGTCCCGTCAAGTTGTCGGAATGTTGCGTGATAACTTTTGCCCTACCTTCAATAAGCCCCGGAGAAGAGCCTCCAACCACGGTTGCAAGCTTGAGGAACGACCAAAAGCCGTGGTGGAAAGTTGCTAACAACAACCCTGCTGCCTAGATCTTGTTTATTACACCGGTTTGTAAAGAACGAATGGCGTGTCCTTTCTTCCCAGACGATCGGGGTTGAATTTGCGAGCAAGATCATAAAAGTTGGCACCGGCGCACGGCGGAAACGGATAAAGCTACAGGTATCCTATCCTTTTCCTTCTAGGAGCTTTGTTAGTCAAAAATTGCAGGGAAAACAAGGCTAATAATGCGTCTTAGCTATGGGACACCGCAGGCACAGAACGTTTCCGCTCTGTTTCGCGATCTTACTATCGCGGAGCAGCTGGCGCCATCCTTGTATATGACATCACATCACATAACTCTTTTCGAGGGCTACAGCCTTTCTTGAACGATGCGCGCGCCCTTGCTTCTCCAAACTTGACGCTCCTGCTGGCGGGCAATAAACTAGACCTAGCCAACGACTCCCTCATCGATACCAGTATACCAGCCGCGACACCAACCAGCGTGGGCTCGAACTTCCCCTATGGCACACCGGCCAGCACCATGAGCACGAGCACAAGCACGGGCTTGGGCACCCAGTTACGAGCTACAGTGGCCCCCGAAGGCAGGGAGGTGTCTCCGGAAGAGGCTTCGCGGTGGGCCAGCAGCGTCAACGTACCGGTAACATTGGAAGTGTCAGCCTTTTCGGGCGAGGGCGTAGACGAAGTGTTTGGACGGCTAGCACGCATGATTCTGACGAAGATCGAGCTAGGGGAGATCGATCCGGACGACCCGATGAGCGGAATACAATACGGCGACGGGGGGATGTGGAACGCAGGAGCCAGCGACGGCGCTAGCATCAAGAGTTCAATGACGGCGGACGAGATTGGCCTCGGTGGGGCTAACGTGCGCAGAAGGAGAAGAGCAAAGAGCCGCAACCAGAACTGGGGAATGCGCGACTGGGAAGAGGTCTTCACGCTTAATCGTGGACGCGGCAGAGGAAATTGTTGTTAAGAGCACCGACTTTTCTAGGGACGACAGCACATAAGACATGATGGCATCGGCCAATGGCCAGTGACCGCGGGGGCCCAAGAAGACTGTAGTCCGACGAGACTTTGACAATGTTTTCCGACTGGGAAGATGAGATTTGGCATTTTCGAAAGCATGAGATATTTACGATCATGGAGTTGGGCCGTTTTCGGGATCATGCACGAGCACTTGTTATTTGGCGTTCAGGAGACGGGAGCGTTACGGCGCAGACTGCAAGACTTTCTCTTCTCGTGCGTCCTGAGCTGGGAGTTAATGTCTGAGACGGGATTCGAGATTCTGGTAGAACAGAGTAAAGACCAGAGCAGCGAGCCAAATAGAATGGCTCGTCCAAGTATCTACCTAATACAAGATTTCTTACCTAGTTAATAATTACTCAGCATGATGATTTTCTTCTCTACCCCGTCACAATATCAGTGTTTAAGTATCGTCGTAAACGAAATCTCGACTCCAAGTCGTACTCACAGGAGTGCTACGAACCGACTGACATGGTGTGTAAAATATCACTACGGACTTGGAGACGAGGGGAGGGGACATCAAGATCGCGCAGCTCTCGGGCGAGCTTTACTCTGCGGGATCCTCTTTTTGGTCCCTTCACCGTCCACGATCGCTCTCGGGACGTAGTCCTCCATCGCCCCGGCAGATTTTATCGTACGTGTCATTCACATACAAGTACCTAGGTAAGAAGATGGAGACTAGAAGAGAGTTACGCGTCATTTCTACCGCTTTGTCTTCTTGTCCTATGTGGGAAAGAAATGTGTTACCTATCTGTATCTTGAATGTGGGTTCACCTACACATGTACCCCTACATATGTAGATAGTAGAGGCTCTGCAAGCTGAAGCTACGCACGGCACTTCCATCGAGCTATACCCAGAATGGACGCGGAGGACTACACTCCGCGGTTCGGGGTCCTTTCGGGCGATGAGCTAGCGAAATGTGAACCTCAGTTTGACAGGTAGTAGATGACCTCCATAGCATGGGAAATGCAGGCCACTATGATATCAGCATTGTATTTACCTGGGATTTATGGTATTTTACTGCTTGAAACTCAACATGGCGAAATATAAAGGAAAGCATGAAATTGTTGTAGGCGAAGCTGATATATCTCAAAAGTTGCGCTAACACAGATCAGCCCTAAGGTACAAGTAGATTGTATCCTGTCTCAGTCCAAGACATGCACGCTCTATGTACATATGTCCCTCCATCCCACAAAGCTTCTAATGATAGACTAAACGCCACCATTGCCGATGTTGTACGCCCCCTCTGCGACCCTGTCTCTAGCTGCACGTGTCAGACCCATTTAAGGTATAGCTCGTTATCCGCAGTGGGTGTCAAGTCGCGAGATCGATCTCGGTGGGAGCAGGGCCGCTTCCAATTGCGGGTTAACGCCTTATGTGCTATGCTGTGTATTGCGAGTACAGAGTGATAGAGAGACCTACTAGTAGTATGATAAGTCTGGTTCGATATTACATAGCGCTGATATGTTTCCTTTTTTTTTTTTTTTTTTTTTTTTTTTTTTTTTTTCATCCTTCTTTCTTGTAATCGCAGGTAGATTTCTGGACATAAAAGCTGAGCTGTTCTTAAATTGTGTGTTTTGTTTCTTTCGAACTGTCTCGAGCAAGCTGCTTTTCTCTGGTCAGGTTACACTAGTGAGGCAGCCACTTACATGTAACCAATCTGAAGCCGTGAATTCATCTCCCCTGCAGTCATTATACTTATACCTCTTTTGCGTTCCTTGGGTTATAGAGCTTTTCTTTTCCTTCCCCTTCACGTCATCGTTTTCCGCCGTTGAGAACAACCCCTCAGCTCTGTGTCCCCGCCATCATGGAACCCCGCATCGTTGTGCCCATTGACAAACACTGGCAGTTCAAGCAGGCTGACAAGGATGATGATACATACCTCTCGGTCGCCCAGTTCCCAACAAACGTACATCTGGACCTCCTGGCACATAAGTTGATACCGGATCCGTACATCGGCAAGAATGAGAACGATGTCCAGTGGGTTGGCGAAAAGGTGTGGGTGTACCGGACCACGTTCACGACCCCTGATACCGCGGGAAGTGGTGCCAAGGCATTGAAAAAGGTTCTGGCCTTTGATGGGCTCGACACTTTTGCCACCGTCGTCCTTAATGGCAAGACAATCCTCGAGACGGAGAACATGTTCATACCCGAACGTGTGGATGTCACCGAGGTCCTGGCCAAGGCCGGTGATGAGAACGAGCTCGTAATCACGTTTGACAGTGCCTATATCCGGGGCTGGAAACTTGTTGAGGCGCATCCGAACCACAAATGGGGCTGCTGGAATGGCGACAGCTCTAGGTTGGCAGTACGGAAAACTCAGTATCATTGGGTAAGTTCCAGCGATGCATTAACAGCAATACTCCGTGCTGCCGTGAGCTTTTAGTTGACATTCTTATGCGCAGGGATGGGATTGGGGCCCAACACTTCTGTCGTGTGGACCGTGGCGACCTATAAATCTTGAGATTTACGAATCACGAATCAGTGATCTTTGGTGCGACATCGACGTGGAAAAGTCTCTCAAGGTGGCCATGGTCGTCGTCCACGCGCCTGTCGAGGGTAAAGCTTCGAAGTTGCGCCTGGACATCTCACTCAACGGCTCGCTCGTTGCCAGCCAGGAAATCGATGCTGGTTCTAGTGCCACATTCAGGATTTCTGATCCCGAGCTCTGGTACCCTATTCGATACGGAAAGCAGCCATTGTACTCCGTAAAGGCCACGATAGTAGAAGATGACAAAGACGTCGACAGTATAACCAAGAAGGTCGGCCTGCGGAGAGCTGAGCTGGTCCAGCGGCGGCTGAAGCAGCAGCCCGGCACATCCTTCTTTTTCGAGGTTAACGGTATTCCCATCTTCTGTGGCGGCAGTGACTGGATCCCCGCCGATAACTTTATTCCGCGTATCGACAAGGAGAGGTACTATGACTGGGTTAAGTTGGTGGCTGACGGAAATCAGGTCATGATCCGCGTCTGGGGAGGTGGTATCTACGAAGAGCAGGCTTTTTACGATGCTTGTGATGAGCTAGGTATCCTCGTATGGCAAGATTTCATGTTTGGATGCGGCAACTACCCTGCATGGCCTGAACTACTAGCCTCGATCAAACGCGAGGCGGAAGAGAACGTCAAATTACTACGCCATCACCCCAGCATCGTTATTTGGGCTGGAAATAACGAAGACTACCAGTACGCCGAGAGCGTGAACCTCGAATGGGACCAAAAGAATACGGATGCCGAAAGCTGGCTGAAGACTGACTTCCCAGCCCGTTACATCTACGAGAAGATCTTGCCGGACGCCTGCCGCGAGCTGTGTCCGTCCGTCTACTACCACCCCGGCAGCCCGTGGGGTGGTGTCGACACCCGTGATCCCACGGTGGGCGACATCCACCAGTGGAACGTGTGGCACGGGACACAGGAGAAGTACCAGAACTTCGACAAGCTGGTAGGCAGATTCGTGTCCGAGTTCGGTATGGAAGCATTCCCCTCCGTGAAGACAATCGACGCCTTCTTGCCGCTAGGAAAAGACGATCCGGACCGCTATCCACAATCATCAACTATCGACTTCCACAATAAGGCCGATGGCCACGAGCGGCGCATCGCGCTTTATCTCGTCGAGAACATGCGCTACGCGCCCGACCCGCTCGAACAGTTCGTGTACTGCACCCAGCTGATGCAGGCCGAGTGTCTCGCGTCGGCATACCGGCTATGGAAGCGGCAGTGGAAAGGCCCCGGCCACGAGTACTGCGCCGGCGCTCTAGTCTGGCAGATCAATGACTGCTGGCCCGTGACGTCCTGGTCCATCTGCGACTATTACCTCAGGCCAAAACACGCCTATTACACGGTCAAGCGCGAGATGGCGCCCCTCAGCGTCGGCATAACGCGCAGAGAGCACCATCACCCAGATCCTGAAAACAAATACTCGCGCGTGGGCGGGACGACGCGGACCCAGGTCGAGATCTGGGGCAGCAACCTCATGCTCGAGGACGTGAAAGTGGACTGCCTTGTCTGCGCATGGGATGTCGAGACGGGAGAAGAGATGCATATAAAGATAGTGACAGGGAACTTCCTCCTGCCAAAGAACCAGTCTACGGAAATCCTATCCATGGACGTTCCCGTGCGGGAAAAAGGCGATGAGGGACGTACTGTTGTAGCCGCCTACTTGCTTGCCCCATCCCCCTCCTCGTCCGCCTCCTCGCAATCATCCGACACGGCCACTATGCAGATGGGCCAGAAGCAACTCGCGCGCTACGTCAACTGGCCCGAACCCCTCAAGTATCTACACCTCCAGAAACCAAAACAGCTGAAGGCGGAGCTGAGCGCCGACTACAAGACTGTTGCGTTGAGCGCCGAAGTTCCCGTCAAAGGCGTCGCGGTCGAGTGTGAGGATGATGCTGTCAGGTTCGAGGATAATCTTGTTGATATTGTTCCCGGAGAGACGGTTAGGATTGCGGTGCGTGGTGCGAAGGAGGGAACTGTTGTTACTACAAGGTACTTGGGCATGATATAATGATTGTCTATCTAACCAGGATGTGATGGATGGGTATGTAGAAGGCCGTTGTTGGGTTAGAGTAGTTGGGTAGACGGCGATAATGCATACTACGTATGTGACTCACAAATTTGGACTTGAAGTTCCCTTAATCTGTGCTGATGTTATAAATTCACCCAGATATGACTTAAGACTACAGAATATTTATTAAGTATGTCCCCTCTTCTGGCATGATCGATCGATTGAGTGAACTGCGAAGATTAGGGAATGCGATTGAGGTGATACATGAGAGATTACCAACTTAAATACCCGTCCGCGAGCCCTAGACTTGCTATATACACATATTTAACCTTAATAGGAGGTCGGAAAGACAAAACACCGGCCATCATTCCCCCCAAATATGACTTCCAAAGCATTTATCATCAAGGTTAAGCACCTACTCTACCTTCTCATTAGGCCCAGCAATCAAGATCTTGATAACCTCCCCTTGCTTGACCTTATTGAAAGCATTCTCCGCCTCCTTGAACGGGACAACCTCACTAATCAACCTCTTAACCTCGACTTTTCCACTCCCAATCAACTCAACAGCGAGCTTGTAATCGCCGCTTCCATACCGAAAACTTCCCTTGGCCGTGACCTCCTTCAGACACATAGCCATGATGGGGAAAGTAATGTTATCCTTGCCCATACCTCCCTGTACGTACGTTCCGCCCGTGCGAACGACATGCAGACTCGCCTGGATGCTTGGCTCGGCACCACTCGCATCAATCACCACGTCTGCGCCATTGCCCAGATTCGCCAGTTTCTTGATGTTTGCCGCGTTCTCCTCGGCCGAGACGCGCTGGCTGACGTAGGTGTGCGTGGAACAAAAGGACTTGGCGAAGTCGAGCTTCGACTGTACTATATCCACGCTCACCACCGTCGAAGCGCCGAAGGCCTTGGCAACGGCAGCGCAAAGCAAGCCCACGGGCCCAGCGCCCATCACCACGACAGATTGTCCCGGCGTCACAACCGCCTGCCGCACTATATGCACGGCCACGGCCAACGGCTCAACCAGCGCCCCTTCTTGCAGAGTGACGGAATCGGGCAGCTTATAGCAGAAGTCCTGCGGCGCCGTCCAGAAACCGGTCAGAGTGCCGTGGTAAGGGGGCGTGGCCGCGAACTTCATCTCCGGACACAGGTTATAATGGCCGCTTAGACAGGGCCCGCATCTCCTGCACGGGTAGCCTGGTTCTAGCGCCACTCTGTCCCCCACAGCAAGAGTCTTGACGGCTGGGCCGACGGATATGACGGTGCCTGCGGACTCGTGGCCCAGGACCATGGGATCCCGAACCACGTAGTGGCCTATGGCTCCGTGTTGCCAGTAGTGCACGTCCGAGCCGCAGATGCCGGTGTAATTGACCGCGACGAGCACGTCGTGAGGGTCCTGGAGGGAAGGAACGGGACGCTCAGAGAAGGTGACATCGTGGGGTTTGTTGAGGACGAAGGACAGGTTCTGGAGGTTTGGGGAGGCGGTTAGTTAGATTTAGGCTTCTTTTCTCTCTCGTTTCTCTGGATTGGGTATTCTTGGTTCATAGAGGAAATCGAAGGGATGAGTTTGTTGAGGAAACTAAGGGGGAACGGTGAGGATAACAGGTAGATTGCTTGGTACGTACACTTCCTGTCTTTGGGTCTGCCATTGTATGTACGGTATGGGTTACCTTTGGTGTAGAGATGGGATCTTGGTTTTGCTGCACCTGTTGCACCTCAATTACTCTCGTGCGTGTGTAGTATCGTGACGTGCGTCAACACTCAATGAGAAGAGTAATACTCGAGCCTTGAGAAAGTATTGGTTCTTTCGACTACGACTGGCACCTTATGTTTTCGAGTAGAAGGGAGGAGGAAAGGGGGGAAGAGGGAAGGAAGTTAACAATTACCCAAAGACCCTTATCAAGAAAAGGCACTTGAGCTCTTTATCTGTCAATTTTATTTATTCCATTTTCTTTTTCCCTACCTTATTTCTCCATAGCTGGCTCGCTGCGTCTTCGGAGCTTGTCGTTACTACTACACAACGTTTTGTTCACCTATACCGTAGGTAGCGCATCCCACTTACACGATGGCGGGGCAAAAGAGCATGCGACGGCGAAACAAGGTCGTAATTGACGGGTAGCTCCCCCTCTCTCTCCACACTCACGTAAATTTGGAGTTATAGCTATGGGGGGCGCCACTTCAACCCCATCGATAGCTCACATTGGAATGTCAATTTAGCCGTCTCATTTACCCGCACCAATGGAGTTTTGCGCTCGAGTTCTGTAAGTCCGCGATGGTTTCTTTGTGCTATGCTAATGGGATGGAATACAAAGGTCTGGAATGTCGCGGGACAGAAGCGGCTGACATGAAAACAAGTAGAACCGGGTTAGATAAAATAGGAAGATTTTAGTTCGTTTATCTTAGACATTATTCATGTGACTGTATTAAATATTAGCTATTCTTGAGATCCTCCTGAGCGGAGTTGCAGACTGAGAAGTCTTCAAAATGTTATCTGCGGTAAAGTTCTTGCACGGACACTGTACAGTTTCCCCGCTAAATAATCAGAACCTGTTCAGCCACACTTACCGAATTAGGAAAGAACCCCAATACTCCCGCCTTGCTGCTGTTCAGCTCGATACACACACACACAGTACGCGTACCTGGTAGGTACTAGAGGGGCTTTTCAACAGGTTATCATTTTCCTCTTTGCTCTTCGACAAGCAGTTCCCGGGAACTTCATAAATTTTTTTTTATTTTTTTTTTTTTTTTTTCATTACAAATCCTGGAAGGGGTAGAAGACCATAAAATGGGAGAGAAAGCGATTCTAACTGAACGAGGCTGGATTAATCATTGTATCTCAACTACGGTGAGTACTAACCTAAGGCCGGCGGAGTCATATATACCTCTCAAATTCAAGTTCTTTAATGGTCATCTCTCTCCGTCCAAGGTTTCACGGTCTCTAGAAACTTCAGGTGCACGTCCTTATCGCCCAGGGCCTTGAGAAAGGGGTGGAAGACGTCGTCGCCGAGCCTGCGCATCATGATGAGGATTCCGGCGTGGACGGCGTCGGTGAAGGTGATGGTGTCGCCCATGAAGAACGGCCCCTCGCCGCTTTTCTCCTTTAGCATGGCCGTGACGGGCCGCATGTGCGGCGAGGCGGCCTCAAATATTGCGTCGAGCTCAGCCTGGCTCATCGGCTTCCCGATGTTCTCGCTGCGCGTCGCTCGCCAGTAGGGGTAGTTGACCTCGTTCAGGAGCCGTCGCGGCACGAACGAGAACTTGATCGGCTCCATAATGTTCCAGGCCTCCGACAGGACGTCGAAGTACTTCTGCTGGATGGGCGAGGTCGGTGGCAGGCTTGGTGTTGGGTATAGCTCCTCGAGGACTTGTGCGATCTTGAACGAGTTCATGATGTACGTCCCGTCTGGCATGCGCAACGTGGGGACCGTGAATTCTTTCTGGTCCTCAGGGAAACTGGTTTATGGATGAGTCAACCACATTGGCTTGGGATGGTCCGCATCACGGTAGGTGTGAGGAGCATCTGCTTCTTACTGTGCCTGCAGCCTTAGCTTGATATCTGGATACTCGAGCTGTTATGGATTGTATCAGTACATGGTGAAGGTAAACGCCCTGTTATGATCAACCACACTCACCCATTCCGTCTCGTAGTCTAGGCCCTTAAAGTTCAGAACAAACCGAGCTTTGCTTTTTGTGAGTCATGAAACTCATATAGGGTTTGGCAAGATCGGGTGCATACTTCTCCAGGAATTATGCGACCATGCACGATTCGGCTCCTGAGACGCCAAATCAAACAGTATGATTTTTGAGGCCGCCATTATTGCCAATGCTTCTAAAATTTGGTGGTCAGTACTGCTAATACCACCAATGGCTCGGAAGTACTTTACAAAGCGTAACTCTTATAGATGTGTGCCTATTTACTTAAAGTTTTGAGTAATGCGAAATCGAAAGTCAACCCTGGACGTGATCTCAAAGCTTTAAGCACTTATATACGAACCGAACTCCGGTTCCGCTCGAACGCACAGAAGTCGGATTTATAAGACAGAAAAGGCGCGATAAGGCCTACATACGGACCGGACATCATGTTCTAAATATATCCCTTGTTTAACCCCCATGCTCCGTATAGAGAATCTTGTGATCAGATCAGCACGGCGAGCGGCCGAACAGAAAAGCGGAAAAGCCCAGTTTAGTGGTGAGCAAGATGAGCTCAAAAATGCAATCACCCCGCATTCGTCACACTGCATGCATAGTGAGAAAATAGACTACTATGTAGTTGGATTATCTCTGGAGGTACAGATCTATATTTATGTGCAGGAATTAGGGTGGTAAGTACTTACATCGATCAAGAAGTCGCGATCACCCTCAAAGGAATGCATCGTATAATGAATGCTGCCGCTCCTTGACTATGACCCCTTCACCTTCTGCAACTACAATGCCTATACTTTATTCTTAAGGCAAATAAGCGACCGCTCTATCTATCCATGCTAAACAGGGCCAGATTCCATTCTTCTCTGGATGAAGTCAATACGATCATCTACTCCCTGCAGTTCGTTAACCCAATGTCCACCATCCTTGTATTCCTTCCAATGTACGTCGTAACCCAGCGAGTGAAGGACATATCTGAGATTTATGCCATTTTGATTAGCACGGTCTCGTCATCTACTGAGTGACTTAGAAAAATAGACTGGTTGTGGTTTAGATAAGCACATGTAGCCGAGAGGTTACATGGATGTTTCATGGTCCAAGAGTACTATGGCTGGAAACCAGCTGCACAGCCCTATCAATCCGACGAACGGTTCCTTGGCTTGCCGTCCGCAAAGACGACGGCCATTGCTGTTACGAACCCTTGGCTAATTCCGGTAAGGAAATATCTTCTCCTCCGGTATGACTTCACCTCTTCCTCGATGACTCGCTCGATCTTTTCGAAGCTTAGCTGCAGTCCGGGCGGTTGTAACTCTAGTCGTTCCCGCGGATTCTAAACAGACCACATGTCGAGCCATTGCAACTTGTGGGCGCCATGGTGCTCGGACAGCAAGATGGACACACTAAAGAATGCTCATTTGATACTTGTCAAGAGGTCTACTAGTGTTCGTCGCTAGTCGACTGGTTCCTGGGCCTCGCTCTTTAAGAGGTTATGAGCAAATTATTTGGCATCGTCGTCACGGCAATATAGAGATATGATCGTATGTGCGTGTGGCGCCTTCGGCTCTACCTTGTACGTAAAATCGGCAACTATTGTGAACGCTGTTGCGATATTGAAGTGAATCTTTGACGTGTGCTCTTCTGATCTTAATGCTAAGAGTTACGATGTGACACCAGACCAGCAAACTAGTAATAGGTTGTATAATTAATCGACTAGAAAGAGATAGAAATTAGAGCGCTGAGCACCTTTATTTACGAGTATACGTACGTACTTAGCTTAAGGTTTAGAAATATCACAGCACATGGAACCTCCGTCACCATTGTCCCGCAGTGTTGACCTAGCTTCGCAAACTTTAGACCTTCTTCCAGCTCTTTTTGAAAAGTAGAGGAGGGGCCAGGGAAGATGCTTTACTGCTTATGGCAATACAACTTTTGATCCGTTTATTAATATCTAGATCGACATTGGAATCGCGTATGCACATACTGTTTATACCGCTCGTCCCTATGCCTTGTTTATCTCTTGCGACCGATTTGGACTTGCTTGTGCGGCGGCTGAGTCGCGTGCCTTACCCTGTGATGCAGGCAGTGTTAGGTATCAAGAAGCAAGCACGTCATGTATCGGCCCTTTAACAGGCCAGATATAATGAGAAATCAAGGTTTAAGGTCCGAATTTTATCCTCAGTGACGGGCATTTGAGAAACTAAAAATACGTGATAATGAAGCATAAGTAACCTTTAAGAGTTGGAACCCTGCTATCTGATGCATCCGGTAAACCAAGCTAAAAATATTGGTGTTAACTTACAATGAAGTGCGTAAGAAAGTTTATAGTGGCTCAAAGTTATTGTATGTCTAATAAAGATTATACATATAGTAGTACATAGGTATATATAGCTTCTTGTATCAACTAGATAGAGACAGCTAGAGTTGTCAAGCAGATTGATTTCCATTCCCAATCATTCTAGTTTGCCGTCTGTAGCCTCAGATTACCAATTCAAATGGTGTCAAGGATGTGCGGGACAGAAATTAGCTAGCTGTAATAGGAAATGAACATAACAATCGATAAGCCGGATCCCCCAACAAGACCCCATAACGGCGCCCTAAGAGCCAAAGCTGCTTGCTGCATTTCGTCCTCTCCTCCCTCGATCATCACATTCCCACACATCAGCCCTCCACGATGGCTTCGCACGCCGCACCTGTGGACCTTGTCAATGGCAATGGCATCGCGCTGGGATCGGCGTCTCCTAAGAAGGTTGCCTACTTCTATGACTCAGATATTGGCAACTTCGCCTACGTCGCCGGTCACCCCATGAAGCCGCATCGCATCCGTCTGGCGCATAGCCTGATTATGAATTATGGTGTTTACAAGAAGATGGAGATCTATGTAGGTCTTTCCCCCACTTCCCAGGTAAAACTGATTTGATATCATCTGTGCAGTGCTAACCTCGGTGTACTCGGTGCTCAGCGTGCGAAACCTGCGACGCGACTCGAGATGACGCAGTTTCATACCGACGAGTACATCGACTTCCTACAAAAGGTCAGCCCCGAGAACATGGACAACTTCCAGCGGGAGCAGACAAAGTTCAATGTAGGAGACGACTGTCCGGTGTTCGACGGCCTCTTTGAGTTCTGCGGCATCAGCGCCGGTGGTAGTATGGAAGGTGCCGCGAGATTGAATCGACAGAAATGCGATATGGCCGTCAACTGGGCTGGTGGCCTTCACCATGCAAAAAAATCCGAAGCTAGCGGCTTCTGCTATGTGAATGGTATGTATCGATGCTTGCCTCTGTCGGGCGCGCGCTATCATAATATACGGCTTGAAAGCTTACAGAGCTCTAGACATCGTCCTCGGCATTCTTGAGTTGTTGCGCTTCAACAAACGTGTACTATACGTCGACATCGATGTCCACCACGGAGATGGCGTCGAGGAGGCCTTCTACACAACCGACCGAGTCATGACTGTATCCTTCCATAAGTACGGCGAGTACTTCCCAGGCACCGGCGAGCTTAGAGATATCGGTATCGGTGCGGGAAAATACTACGCCGTCAACTTTCCCCTGCGCGACGGCATCGACGATGAGTCTTACAAATCCGTATTCGAACCCGTCATAGCGAGTGTTATGGAACATTATAACCCGGACGCGGTCGTGCTACAATGCGGCGGGGATAGCTTGTCGGGAGACCGACTCGGCTGTTTTAACTTGAGCATGGAGGGCCATGCTAACTGTGTTAAATACGTCAAGAGCTTCAACCGACCTACTCTTGTCGTTGGCGGTGGTGGCTACACCATGCGAAACGTGGCCCGTACATGGGCCTTTGAGACGGGTCTGCTGGTAGATGCCCACATGGACCGCACCTTACCCTTTAATGAATACTACGAAGTAAGGCTTTTCTATTGGGCCTCATCTTGATGGGTGTATGAGCTAATTTCTTGGTAGTACTATGGCCCCGATTACGAGCTCGATGTCCGGGCTTCAAATATGGAGAACGCAAATAGTCCCGAGTACCTCGAGAAGATCAAGAACCAACTTATCGAGAACCTGCGAAGGACAGCGCATGTTCCGTCGGTTCAGATGCAAGACGTCCCGCGCCACTCTCTGGGCGCCATGTCCGACGAAGACGACGCTGAACTGGACGACTTAGATGAAGACGAAAACAAGGATGTCCGGATGACGCAACGCCAGTGGGAGCAACGAATAGAACGAGACGACGAATACGAAGCAAGCGATAACGAGGAGATGGAGAAAGCCAATGGCATTCACCGCAATGGCACTACTCGGCGGACATTTCAAGATTACCGCAACTCTGATGTTGAAAATGATAGCGGTATAGCCACTCCCGTGAATGGTACCGCCGACAGTATCATCAAGTCCAAGGAAACTGATGAGGTCGTCATGAAAGATGTGGAGGATGCAGATGAAGCTGAGGCGGAACCCAGCGAGGTAGCTGCAGATTCCAAGGCTGACGAGAAGAAGCCAAACCTGGAAGCTGAAGCGAAGGAGGAGGGCGAGAAGGAGTCACGGGAAGAGGCGCCAGATGATTCTAAAACTGCTAAAGACAGTGATAAGGCCGACAAGGCTGCAACATCTACTCAAGATCCGACAGAAAAGCCTGATCGAGCCTCGAAGGACGACGATGAGGTGATGCAGGATGTCGAAACCCGTCCTAAGGAGTCTGAAAAGGAGACGGAGAAGAAGCCACGTACAGAACCAGAGCCTGCAAAGTCATCACAAGCCCCTACAACTGATAATGATGGCGATGTCGATATGGATGAGCCATCAACAAACGGACAACCGAATGAAAAGAGTACCAAGAATGACGAGGTGGCGGAAACGGCTTCGTCATCTGAGGCCGCCGAAAAATCCAAAGAACCGACTAGTAGCAGCTAGTTCCAGCCAGGTTGGAATTGGGATAATCTTTGTCGTATCACGTTGCCGGGCACCAAAACTATTCCCTAGTGGAGCTGCACTGGAGGCACGGGTATCTTTTTCATGAGATTCAATGTACATTTAGTCAGAAGCGATAGGCGTTCCGGACCTGCACAAAGAGAGGAGGGAGTGGAAGTAAGGAGCCAATCGAGGCATTCACGATTTTGTCTTTGCCGTATTGGTTGGTTGCATGGACTCATTTGCAAAAGGCTAGGATGGGTGAATGAATTACATTTGGGTTTCTCGCAATGATGGGCTTGGTGATAAGCCATCTGTAATAGATCTATAGCTACAACGTTCAATGCTACTGTAAAGTAACTTTGCTTTTAGCTGACATAGGGGAGTTGTGAACAGCTAACTGCCTGTATGGGTAGGTTACGAGGTGGAGAGACAACTTGAACGGATAATTCTCAATAAAGGGGTCCTTGATGTCACCTATGCTAGCCTGTACCTACCTAGGTACTTGGGAGCGCTCTCTATCTTATCATGTTATCTTATCTGCCCCACGTGACAGCCCCATGGTCATTTTTCGCACCAAGTCGGCTAACCAAAATTGTGGGGCCGATAATTTCGCACACATCTACGCTTAGTCCTGTCCAAAGAGTCGATATACTTAGAAATTTGCAGTAGTGACATCGACAACTTGCAATCTTCCGGCCACCAACACCACCCCGTTTCGACATATACCTCTAAACAAACGTCACAATGGCCAAGCTCTCGTAAGTTGAACCGAATTTCAATCATGTATACCGAATGAGTCTCGCTTTGGAAGCTATCTGGTTGTTCGCGCAAGAGGAGGGAAATGGCGGGGTCCGGAGCATTGGTGCGGTATGGCAAGACGACGAAAGAAATGAGGACGAGGAGATACAACCGACGCTCTGACGAAGTTGGCTACCGAATTTCTATCAAACTCTTGCAGTTTAGAAGGAAAATGGGCGAACTGGATTGTGAAGCGAACCGAAACAATCATGATGTTCATGATCGCACGAGACAATAAATGTCAAAATTTCATGTGGATAGTCTGACTAACATTACTTGCTCTTTAGACGTGGTGCCCCCGGGTATGTCTCCAAATTTTCACTCTCTCCTCACCTAATTCATACGAACGAACGTGGACACGCCGGTTTCTGTAAACGAAGTGCTCGAGAGTTGGCCCTCCAGAGGCAACAAGGGTCTACAATCCGGATGTGACGATTCATGGCTGCATAGGCAGCAGGAGCGAGAGTTGATAATGGCGACGATAAGAGTATCTCGAGTATCACAATTCCGGCGAATATTTAGGAAGCAACCGGTCCCGATTCACTCTCGAGACTTCATTTACAGAATACTATCGACTTAGTCACCGCCGCTCGGGCGGGTCAATATGCTGCTCATGCCTTCCAATGCCTTTCGATGCCAGGAATGCGAAAGGGACAATTGCTGACTGGCTTTTTATAGTGGCAAGCTGAAGATGACACTCGGTCTGCCTGTGTAAGTCCATCCTCAGAGATTGCCAGCTACTAGCCTCTTTGGAGCTGTTGTCTCGTTCATATTTCCAAGGAATATTTGGCTAACGGGCCTGACAGCGGTGCCATCATGAACTGCGCCGACAACAGCGGTGCCCGCAACCTCTACATCATCTCCGTCAAGGGTATCGGTGCCAGACTCAACAGACTGCCCGCCGGCGGTGTTGGTGACATGGTCATGGCCACCGTCAAGAAGGGCAAGCCTGAGCTCCGCAAGAAGGTTCACCCCGCCGTCATCGTCCGCCAGTCCAAGCCCTGGAAGCGAACCGACGGTGTTTTCCTGTACTTCGAGGATAACGCTGGTGTTGTATGTTGGACCATTGTTTCGAAAATAAGGGAACGAGGCTGGAATTGATGTCTAGCTTCGAAACCTCTGTTAGATAGATCTATTTTGCTGACACAAATGATGTACAGATCGTCAACCCCAAGGGTGAGATGAAGGGCTCCGCCATCACCGGACCCGTCGGTAAGGAGGCTGCTGAGTTATGGCCTGTAAGTTTTTCCGATGCCACATTCCAAAAATACCTTGCAGCATCCCGTTCTAACAGAAAACCCAGCGTATTGCCAGCAACTCTGGTGTCGTGATGTAAATGGAAGCGTTTCGAGCAGATGATTCACCTGTTGACGACGACGAGTCACGATTTGGGACAAAAGACCAAGATGAGGCCCACCCACACCTCACATGGAAGATGGATGTCTAATCGGACTGGTTGCTTTGCATTTCGGCTTGGGGCGTAAAGGAGACTACATACCAAAAACAAAGCATCCTGAACAAAAATGAAAAAAGGTTCAGTTCCCAAAATACTCGAGTAGGTTTTCGTGTAACGATGCTATTCGATTGCGGCCCGGAGGTGTAGAATTTGCCCTAGGTATGATATTGATGAATAACATGTTCTTGAGAGAAAAACGAATCCATTCCTTGTGCAATGTGTTATCTAGCTTGACGTTTTTATGTTTATCTCCTACTGAGGTTATACTAGGAGATCCATGCGGGAGCTAACGTGGGATTGTTTCGTGGACAAGAAAAACAGGCGAAGACGGGGTCGGGGACGTATGTGTGCTGTTATCTGATCTCGACTCTCTCTATGCGTTGCCCGTCCTTCCCCCCTTCCCAAGTGCGCGGCAACCCCTCCCCCCTCCAAAAAAGGTCCTAGTGTTAATATACATTGTCATTACAATTAAAACAATGGCACTGGGATAAATTCAATCGGGCAGCACAAAACAAGATGAGGAGACGCAAGGGAAAAGAGGAACTGAAAATTTGAAAAAGATCAAAAAAATCGCAATGTGTATTCTATTATACAGGTCAAAGCCAATTCACCTCAAGTCCTAGTTCCGTTCGCTTGGCTTTGCTTTGCTTCTTCGCTAGGTTAGGCGTCCTCTTCGCCTTTCCATTTCCATGAAACCTTCGCTACTTCATCCTCCGTGCGTGTGTACTCTGCTCGCTCTCCCTGTCTCCGTCTGTCTCGTCCAGTTCTTTGAATCGCTTCTTCTCCCTTCTTTAGGAAGAGGCTAGGTACTGAACCGTCCATGCAGAGACTTGCATCAAGAAGTTCCATTCCGCTTTGAAAAAAAAAAAAAAAGTATGTATGCCAGGCCATGCCCGTGTTCGAAGGTGTGGGGGTATCAACCGAATGCCGTTTGCTTTTTGTAATCGTCGTCATGATGGTTTCCACATACACGTTTTTTTGCGCTCCGTTTGCAATGCATGCAATTCAACCGATTGAATGATTATGAAAAGTGTTCGAAAAAACACAGGGCAAGAAGAAAAAAAGAATTGGAGAGGCCAGAGAATAAAAATACTTTCGTTTCTGAAAGGTCTCTTTGCATGCCTGTGTCCTGACATGCTGAGTTATATATGGCTGATCGGTCGGGTATTTATCCCTATCAAGACCGATTGCCGTATGCCGCGATGCCGATGGTGATCGTAGCGGAGATGGGTGCAAGCTGTGTGCAAAATACATTGGTAGAAAGTCCGGGACTTGGTATTCGTTCCAGAGGTCCTCTATGGGTGACAGAAGCATCCTATATATTATACGCTCGGTTGTGGGTGTGTGGTATATACGTCTGTGCCGGATCGAGAGGGTGAAGATGATTTGTATCGAGTTGGATTGTACCGGCGGCGACCTTTTCGGAAGCTCTCTTTAATGCTGCGCCGCAGCAGCGGGAATCGCTTCGAGGGGTTGATTGTTGGGTTCGGCGGCTTTGACGGCTTGCTTCTTGTTCGCGAGGGTTGCCCGTCGTTTCTCGACCGCTCCGGTCATGGACCCGGATGCCCACCGCGCTGCATATGTAGTTAGCATGTGTAAATTCTGGTATGGCACAAAAATATTTTTCTTGCTGGCGACTTACCTTTCATCGAGTGGGACATCTTTTCAGACTTTGTCATCTGGTTGTAGTCCTTGGCGTCGGCGGATTCCGTACCGTTCGCAGCACCATTGCTGGTCCCGTTACCGCTAAAGGGCGGCGTGGGAGTTGAAGATGACGGCGCGGGTAATGGGTTGGGGCCCGGCACAGACTTGGGGACCGGCCCCGGCGGCGGTCCGTGGTAGTTCTTCAATTTGATCTTCGTCGGCGGTTTCGAACCGGCATGTGGTTCGACCACGGGCTGCCGGGCCGACGGGGGAGCTGTCGAGGATGCTGGCAAAGGTGCCGCACTTGTATCCTCGTTTTGAGTCTTCTTCGAACGCTTGACGCGCTTTGGGTTTGGCTCCTCATCACCCACATCAGTGGGGTTTAGCGAGAATTTTCTTTGCCGCTTTTCGCGGAGCTGGTAATTGTTTGGCGTCACAGTGAATTCTGTGGCCGTTGACGATGAGGTGGCCGGGCGAGCTTCGTCTTCTGCATTAGCAGATTGCATCGACGATGTATAGAATGACCCCGAAGGGACCTCGGTCATTCGAGAGTTGTTATTGGTGCGTCGTGTTGCACCTTTGGCCGGGGCTTGTCTCTCGATGCCGTTTGTCGCGGGTGTCTCTTCCTTAACCGCCTCAGCAGATTTGGCAGCCTCAAGGACTGGGTTTCCACGTCGACGTTTGCGCGTAGCATTCTCTTCCTTAGGTTGTTCTGAGGGTGGCTGCACCTCCTCGGCCAGGGGTGATGTAGGGGGGTCCTCAGCAATTGGTGCTGGTAAGGGATACTTCCGGGGACGGCCGCCCTTTCCCTTCCTCTTTGGGGTTGCCTGTTCAAAAGACGAGGCTGCCGACGATGGCACTGCAAGGTTGACATCATTACTGTCTTCGGCGGCCGTGTGTTCAGTCCGGCGACGGCGACGCTGGGGAGCGGCGGGAGTGGAAGCTCTACTAGCCCCTTCACTACCGTCGTAGACGGCCGGGGGCTTCCTCTGTCGCTTTCCATGGACGATGACGCCATCATCGGCTTCCGCCGCTTTAGCAGTTTGCTTCGGTCGTTCTCGCAAACGACCTTTTCCAATGCCAATTCTCTGTGCCAACGGATCCTGACAGCCGATCTTGTTGACGTTATCGTCGTATTCGAAGCCCCAGCTGGCAGCCATTAACTTGTCCTGGTGCCGGGCATAGTCAACTTCGGGGTCTGGGCGGGGCGCCCGAATTCCTCGGACAACAAAATCCTTCCTTAGCGGGTTGGCCTCGGGGTCCTTGCTCACTGCCATTTTGTAGCGGTGTTGGAAAGAGACTTCTTCTTGACGATATCGGACCGCATTGTTCTCATCGTCCGTGAGTTTTCGTAACTCATTATACTCGTTCTGCCAAGCCTCTAGCGCACGGTTCACCACTTCCAATCTGGTATATATCTCTCCAGCTGGTAAAGACTTATAGTCATCGAAGAGGGAGGTGAATTCGATTGCGTCTCTGGTCTGTTTGAAAGAGATGGGCCGCATCGAGGGTGGTTGTATATATGGAACTTCAGCCTCTGCTGCGGGAGAGTTTGCTGTTGTATCCAAAGGTAGTGGCGATGCTGCTGGTGTCTCCTCTGACGCACCGGCAACATCAACCATCGGAGTGTCTTCCTGCAGAATATCTACCCTGCTATTATCTAGCTGGGCACCGTCAAGCTGTTCGTCTGCCAATTCTTCGACATCTTGCTGCAATTGCTGAGATGCAACATCGGCTTCAGGTTGAACGGATGGATAGTCAATAAAAACGCCAGGGACATAGGGGGTGAGATGCTGGAATGGCAGTGGTAGGGGTGCATTGGTGAGATTGTCTGAAGCACGCGTCGGGGCGATCCGATCTGACTCGGGTTGCTGCTCAGTATATTCTTTGGTGAACTTCTTCTGTGGGACTGAGTCAAATGAAGTTGTGAGCTGAGACGGTTTGGAGTCGTTATGGGATGAGCCGCAGCTGGTGTTACTGCTCGTACGTCTGAGTGTAGATTCATCCGATTGAGAGCTATGATGACCACCAACTTCGATTGTATCTTGGACCTCTACGTCTTCCGCATTTCGGTCTGATACGTTAGTGGAGGGTTCTGCCGTGGACTTCCGAGCTTGTGAGCGTCTGCGAAAGCTTGACGAAGGCGGCGGTAGTTGTTCGGAAGAACGTCTCTTGATGTGAGTAACGTTCATCTCCCCGTCACTGTACGTGTCGGTACGACGTCTTTTGACGGCTCGTGCAGTTGGAGGCGTTGTCTTGTTGCTGTCGCTCAAGGTGTCTTCATCGGCGTTGTCAAATGTGGTATAATCCACACGGGCCCGCTTTCTAAGTGAGCGTCCGCCTTTGGTATCGAGATCATCAGATGGAGCCATTGTGCCCTCTGCAGCACGGGCACGGGCACGAGTACCTCTAGAGGCAGAAGGGCTGGGTGTTCCAAATGAGAAAGGGGGGAATACAACGCTAGCAGACGATGTCTCCGGCGGCGCCTGCTCGACGGACTCAACAGTCGTGGCAGCACCGGGGTTGGGAAAATCTGGCTGTGAAGCAGGGCCAGTTGTGTGCGCTTGACGTTTCCTAGCCGAAGCACGGCCTCTTCCGCGGGAGGCGGAAACAGGCGAATCCATGATGAATAATAAAAGGAACCAGAAGAGGAGAGAGGATGTTACAATGTTACAGGCGTCGTTGAAGTGTTAGTGTTCGTGTAAAAGGTGCAAGAATATTTCCAGGTCGGAGATTATGTAAGTGGGGAATCTGGGAAAGGTGTAAATGACTGCCGAAGAGTCCGCGACAGATGGCCACGTCCAAATACAAGATAACAAGAATAGTGAAGAAGGGCAATATCCGGACTCAATTAGACTTAGGATGCTAAAGAGTTCGCGTGTTGTCAGTAGAAGAACAGTTTGCGTGGTGTGCGCCAAATTGTGTAAATCAGCCGTAGTAATAAGGAGAGGATAAAAAATATGTCAGGCGAACTAAGACAAGAAGACTTACAGCGACAGCAGAAAACCGCGGGAAAAGAAGAGAATAGGCTTTCGACCCGGCCAGCCAACGACGACAGAAAGAATATAACGCGTAATTTTCTTTTTACAATTGAGATGCTGGCTGGCATGCAGGTTGTCAAGGTCCTGTTGGTGACTGGCCTTTGTGTGTGAAAAGAGATGCGTATGTGTATGCGCATGTGTGGCCGTGGCCCATGAGAAATGTACCGTAGGGGTGTAACAGGCTGAGTGGGCAGGATTTTCTCAGACTTACAGCTTTAAGCACTAGCAGATTCGCACACCTCAGGGTTTCAGGACGAACTGGATTCTGAGTACTGAGATAGATGTGATAGACCTGTCAAGATTGAATTTTGACGATGACAGACCGACGATTTATTGTTTGGTATGAGTCTTCTCATCTCGTTATCCATTGACCATCTCAGTCTCTGTAGGTAGCTTCACACTACACATGTACCTTATTAGAGTTGCAAGTTACATGCCACGAGACACGCCAGCCACAGGGGGTCTTCGCATAGAGGTACTAGCCACACGCTTAACCCTTGCTATGGTGAGGTACCTCTGCAAGTTTGTCGGTACTTTGGACATTAGGGAGTACAGGCGTTGCTCTCTAGCAGTGAAGCCGACCAATCAGATAATACAATATTGCCTATTCTCACTCCGGATTGGGACTAGATCCTAGCCGCCCGAGTTATGTATCTACCTGTACATAGATATTTGTACCTAGCTGTACTAACAGCAGTCAGCAAGAATGCTAAGTCGATGTATCTGCCTAAATGTACATCATGGGCATTCCCCATGGATACATACAAGTAGTTATTGTGCCTAGGTATTGCACCTAATTATGAGAAAATTATATAGATGAGTTTAATACTCGCAGCAGCACAGCAGTATTTCACCACTCGGTTTGTACGCACCGCTAGTTGGGCGAAAGTGCGCTTCGGCCTGTACAGCAGTAAGGTACCGTCCGTTCTACGTGTAGGTATTACGTCTGCCACGTTGTACTAGCCGCACTAAATATACAGCACAAACGACCCAACTTCTTTCAGTTAGTGGAGTGTAGTAACCAACAGTATAGGTACATACCTAACCTCAAGTGTCCGTCTCGACAGTTAGGTATTGTTGCTCGGGCTACCTAGGTAGGTACCTTCTACTTACACATGCGGGTGCCGTCATCTGACATTGAGATCGTTCCGAGCAGTCAACCTTAAACGCACCTAAGTCTGATACACCAAACACTGTCAGGTGCTGTCTCGTAGTATCCAATTTGAAGCTCACCATATTTGGAACGCTCGAATATAATCGAGTTTCTAGTTGGGCATGATACTTTTGCATTGAATTGAAAACATACAGGCTGCGACTGTCTCGGAAGAGCATCTCTCTTCTCTGCCCAATAGACCAACGACGGCTATATCCTAGTCAGTGGTTGCATACAGCCTCGAGATTTGCTATAACTCAGGTGTCTCTTTTACTGTTCGATAGTGTCTTCAATTACCTAATTTAGCATGTCGTCAAAGCGGTCACAAGCACCTACAGACGATCAGCTCGACGAGCTCTTTCAAGGCATCGGGGATGACAGTGGAGTTAAGAAGTCTACCAAAGCCAAGGGTGCCGCCTCAAAACCCCGGAGCGACAAGCCTCAAGAGGATATACTTGCGGATCTAGAGAGTGAACTTGGAGGAGAGGAACCTGCCGCCCGACCACATACCCCTCGCATCGTTAAAGATTCGAAACGAACAAGCACAGCCACCCCGCCACCCGGTGTTCGACTCTCCGAAGATAAACCCTCTGGTGTTCGAAAATCGGCCGACAGCACCCGATCGCTCCATGCAAGCTTCACTCCGAGCGCAACCAGCTCCGACCTTCAGGATGCAGAGAAGAAGGGCCCGATCGAGCAGACAGCCGCTTCTGCTTCTAGCGGGGGTGGTTGGTGGGGTGGTATCTTTGCTACGGCCACTGCTACGGCTAGCGCTGCTATGAAGCAGGCCGAGGCTGCTTATAAGGAAATACAGCAGAATGAAGAGGCGAAGAAGTGGGCGGAACAAGTCAAGGGCAATGTTGGTGCTCTAAGGGGACTGGGTAAGACCTCACTAGGCCATCTACAGCTTTCCACCTGCCCTCCCCTAGTGGTTCAGAAAGCCACGTTTAGATCTAATCGCACTATCTAACAAGCTATTCAACTAGGTGATGACCTTCGTCATCGTGCCATTCCCACCTTCGCCAACATCTTGCATACTCTTGCCCCACCGATCTCCTCGCACGAACGTCTTCTCATCCACATTACTCATGATATCGTGGGCTATCCATCTCTGGACCCCCTCATCTATGGTGTATTCAGTCGCGTGATGTCGCAGGTCGAAGGAGGTGATTTACTTGTCGTCCAACGTGGCCGCGAGAATACCGTCCGTCGTTCCTCCGACGCGGCATTCTTCGGCGGCTCTTCTAGCTCTGCCGGTTGGCGAGACGGTCCGTGGTGGCGGCAGGTCGACTCCCCTCGAGACCTCGGGGCAGTGAAGGGTCTCGTTGAAGGGACCAAGCTCTGCCGTGCAAATGCCGAGAGCTACGCAAATGACTACCTGGCCGCCAGCGGCGGCGTTGCGGAAGCACAGAAGCGTGCGCTCGAACCCGTCAGCGATGATAACCCTGTGCGGACCAGCGATATCTTCCTTGCTGTCCAGGCCATCATTGTCGACAGCGATTCCGCCCTCTTCGCCGGGAGCACGGCAGGGGAAGCGGAGAAGGAGAAAAGCGCTGTCGCAGATGACAGCGCCGACCCCCAGATCTGCTTCGCCATCTACGTCTTCGACCCCGCCCACGACATCGTGTATAGCACGGTCAGCCAGAACATCCCCCTGGGGTGGATCAGATGGTTGGACGCGCCGACTCCGTTGACCCCGGCTAGCGACAGCGAGCAGCTCACACCGACCGCCCAAAACGTTCCGGATGATATTCGAGAGATCGTCGAGAGCGGAGGCGTTGATCCGCGCGAGTGGGTTGCCGAGTGGGTCGAGGAGACCCTGAGTCTCAGTGTCGGTATTGTGGCCCAGAGATATGTGGCTCGACGAATGGGTGTCGGCGAAGGTGGGCTTGGAAAGGGGAAGCAGAAGATTGAATCTATTGTGCAAGAAGGTGGTGGAGAGGCTGCTCGGGCAGGTGTGCTGTGAAGTGTGCAATGTTGAGTTAAGGTCGGGTGAACGTGAATAGGTTAAACAGGTGTTTGTTTTATCGCCGCCAAGAGCCGTGTTTCTCCCTTATTTATTAGCCCATCTATATTTCTGTTTTACCGGTGTAATGGATGGTGTTTCGTGGGCCTCACTTACTTGTATTTGACCTGGATTAACTAGTTACCTAACTTACGTTACTTGACTTACCTATCTGGCTTACCTACTTGCGTATATATGTATGCATGGGATTAATTCTGGTACGCAATAACAAATCCTTAACTACCCCAGGTTCGTCACTCTTCCGTATAGTGAGTACCGTGTGGAAATCAATGGTATGAGGTAACCATGGTCGTACACTCTGCCAAGTGTATATTTTCGTTGTCACAGACTATACTGTATGATCCTATCATGTACACGGCGAACGTTGGGAATCTGGATGAGACAGATGTGTACACACAGGACTCGAGACTCCTTCTGGCGGATGGCAAAGAACTGACTTATCTCACTACACGTTGTTAACGACATTACAACATACCGAAAGGCTACGTACGACATTGGAAGCCCTGTTGGCATGATGAACGACCCGACCTACAGACTTCCTAGGCTATTAAATAGTTTTTTAGCTTCATATATGGGTGAGGTAGGTAGGAAGGTATGCAGTGTGACCCGAGTCCAGCGGTCAGTCAAGGGTGGATAGTTGCTTCTTCCAGACTCTGAGTAACCATTTGTTAACGCCCAAGCGTCGGAAGGTACGTAGGTAGGTGAGTTTTCTAAATCAAAAATGCACGGACAGAAATCTTATAACAAAAAAAATCATCTTACTCTCTTCAATGAACTAGGATACCAATACATTCAAAGGCAAGGCATATCACGATATTTACCTCACACAGTCGAGCGGGTAAGGTCGGCAACTGAACCTGTGCTACAATTCGAAATGGACTCTGATGCCACGATCACCGCCTCAGAGAACAGGGGACCTGATCGCTTGGGTAAAGAGGAGGGATTCGTTATAGGTAAGTTCGCGTAGTATCGAATTCCCGCAATCTGAGCCATACAGCCTAGGTAGCAAAGCCGCTTCACAATCAAGGGGCCACAAGCAGCACCATCACGCGCCTCAAACTCGCATCATACCACGAGCAAATCACTGTAAAAATCAGAGAGACCCAAACATTGCAAGAAGGAAGCACCAGTTCACGCCTTACTCAACTCAAACTCAAACTCACTCCTCAACCCGTTCCCGCCTCTCCTTCACATCCTCCAAACTTCCCACAACCTTGAGTTCCGCCCTAGCCTCTCTGCTCGCGGTATTCGGCTCGACGCGCTTGAGGGGTCTATAAACGGGATCCCACATCTGTTCCCTGATCCACTCCTCCAATTCCCCATCATTATGTACCGGTATGTCCTTCTCGGTCGCAACTCCCTCTTCCACAGCCATTTTGATAACCTCGCGGGCCACACGCACCGAGACGTTCCGGACGGCCTCTACGCCGGGTAAGAGGGGAGCTGTATCGTCTTTCAGGGCCGGGGAAAGGTCTGCGAGACCCCGGACTGCTGCCACGAGCATTTTGTCCGTGAGGAGGTTTGCGCGAGATAGCACGGCGCCGAGGCCTATACCGGGAAATACGACGCTGTTGTTGCACTCCGCCACCTCTATACTCACATCCCTTCCTTCGTCGCCCCAGGGTCCCTTGACAGGTTCAAAAGGGCTGCCCGTCGCGACTAGTGCTTTGCCCTCCGTCCACTTGAGTATATCCTCTGGTACCGCCTCGTGCAATCTGGTAGGGTTAGAAAGGGGCAAGATCACGGGCCGAGGGCTGTGTGCAGCCATTTCTTTAACGATTTCTTCCGTGAAAGCGTTGGGCACCGTCGAAGTACCTATGAGAACGTTGGGGTGCACTTCCCTGATCACGGAGAGGAGAGAGCGGTCCTTGTTAGACCACTCGGAACTCTCTTTCGCGAACATCTTTTGCCCGCTGTCTAGTTCCGAATCTGTAATTAGAAGGCCTGGCTTGTCAACCAACCTATTTATTTTCCCATATGCGTTAGTTGACCGGGATGTGAGTGAGTGATATATCTGTGTCAGGGGGTCGGCTGAAGAAGAAGAAGAGGATGATTTACCATATCTGTTTCGCCGCCTCTGTTTTATTTATGCCCTTCTCCGCGGCTATAGCATCGCGGACTTGATCAGCGATACCGACACCAGCGGTGCCGGCGCCGAAGACGACCAGCTTGATATCTTCCAGTTTCTGCTTGCTGACATGCAAACCGGCCATGATGGCCGCGAGGGTGACGCATCCGGTTCCCTGGACATCGTCGTTGAAGCAGGGAATTTTGGGTCTGTATTGATCTAGGATACGGCGTGCTTTTTACATTATACCATCGTCAGCTAACGGACGTAATTGATCATTCAATTCATTGAAAGTGTAAATAAGGGCCGTGCAATGAGAGTAACATACCATTCATCAGTCCAAAATCCTCAAAGTGGATGTAAGCTTTGGGGAACAGTTTCCGAGCAGACTGCACAAACTCGTTGACAAATCTGTCGTACTTCTCGCCGCGAACCCTCTTCTGGCGAAGGCCGAGGTACAGCTCATCATCTAGCAGCTTCTCATTGTCGGTGCCGCAGTCGAGGACCACGGGTAGGGTGCGGTTGGGGTGGATCCCGGCGCAGAGGGTTGTTAGGACCAGCTTTGCTACTGAGATGAGAATCCCGCCCACGCCCTGATCGCCTATACCCAGTATTTCTTCCCCGTCTAGCAAATTTGTGTATTAGCGATTTCGGCGTCTGAATTTTGGCGATCGTCGTATGCAGCCAACTGAGTACATGTATGCTTGCTTTCCTGCTCACTCACCTGAGACGACTATGTAGTCTATGTCTTCGGGCCGCCCCCATTGCGCCAGGTCTTGAGAGACTCTGTCTATATCGTTGATATTCAGGAAACATCCTTCGGGTCGCCGGAAAATACGCGAGAAGTTCTGTATTGCGTCGCCTTCTGTAGGCGTATAGACCACGCTGAACATTTCCTTCACGTGATCATGTAAGAGCTACGTATATACCGGCGATTAGCGATTACATAATTCACATGCATAATTTCATTCTCCCTTCGGCGTGTCGCATAACTCGCTCACCCTGTAGTATAAGACTGCATTCTGCTCCTTCAAGGAGGTCAAGAACGTGTTCTTGGCGAGGTCATCCTTCCGCGTCGAGTACTGCTGGTAAGCACGGCTGACCTGCTGCTCGAGCGTCTGGACGCTTTGCGGCAATAGGCCTTTCAGGCCGAACTCTTCCCGCTCCTCAACGGTGTGGGCCGAGCCGCGATTGAAGTACGGCGTGTTTAGCAACACGGTCCCTTTTACTGCGCACTCAATCGGGCCACTGGTGCTTAATGGCAGGTGAGAAAACTTGGACTTATTATAAGACGACATTCTAGGATGGAGTGTTGAGAATGTTGAGCAACGATTGTAACGGCGTGGTGCAATGGCTCGCCAGATGGGACGAGATCTATGCATGAGTGAATAAGCAAGTGCTAGGTATATTTAAGACGAGGTAAGCCAGTAGGTTGAGTGATATAGCATTATCATGTTATCAATAGGTGTTGGCACTTGGATATGGATGGAATAAAAGCTCGATTTCTAACTTCCAAGGCGTCGGCTGTTCTTGGCAGAAGATGATGAATGTTGTGCAGGATCCCACACGTGGTGATGATGGCGCTATGTATGGTGTGACGTCGTTGACGTTCCCACCAAGATGCAAAGGGAATTGCGGGGGTCAGATCACATCTTCACTAGGTAGGTATAAACTAAGCAGCAAATGCACTGCTTTCACTTCTTGGATGCCTTTTAGAGAGACTAGCAATAACGTACGACATATCTTCCAATCGCTTTTGGTGCTCGCCCATGGAGCACAACGTACGATCGAGTCACATGAACGATAACGGCTTCCTTCAGCAATGACAGGGTGGTACGACATATATGCAGGTTTCCTGCCAGCGTGCCGATTATGCAACCTGAGAAGGCCAATAATAGAATCGATACAAGCAACAGTAGGACGGGAGTGATATAATGTCTTGATTAACAAGGTGTGAATTAATGCAGTAAAATGTAGGAGCTCTAGGAGCCTCGCTCATGTTGACAAGAAAGAGACGCAAAAAGCATCAGATGAGCGTGGACTATGATGGTCCGATAATAACGTCAGTCTAGCAACATGTTTTCTTCGGCGAACAATACGAATATCATCCGCCGCCTTATGAATACCAGCCTTCTCAAAACCCTAGCACATAACGTGCCGGGGGATAAAGACCTTCGCGAGGAAGACTCGTGGGAGATTGAATCAATCGATTCAGAGTGGCCGGAATAAAGGATGCTGCGTAGTACACATATAACTCGAGGAATACAGGGATAAAAGAAATAAAATATCAAACCTTATACAATTGACCCAATCTTTGTGTGCTTCTGACGGAGTTTGTAACGACTGATTTAATCGACGACGGGATTTTGCATCTCGGACAAAACACGCTGGACAGAGGAAAAGGTTGCAACGAAATTTTGTTGCAGCGTTTGAGAGAGCTAAATCCGAGTTGCTCCACCTCTATGTGGGTCGTTCGCTTATCGCCTCTCTCCGTAAAGCTCTATCGAGAACACCTACCCGGCAGGCCGCTACTGGCAAATCTTCGTTCTCATAAGTTGTTGAGAATAAAGGTAAGAAAGATCGAAGCTTTCGCATCTAGCTCAATATAGAATAAACCAAACGTACTTGTTACAAGGAGAGAGGAAGTGCGACGTTGTTTATTAGGCATTCAAGGGTCTAATTGACTAGCTAAAGGAGACATCTATTGAGACACTTGAAGCCACAAGAGGAGGCATGGATATACAAGCGAAAGAACAAGAGAAGAACAAATTGCAATCTGATTTTACCACCTGTCTCATCTATTGGCTCACTGTGCTTTGAAAATAGGACCAAATCGACCCGAGAGCAGGGAATCGTTTAGATAAAAGCTTGTTTACATGGCCATGCCGGGAAGGGATGGAAGCCCTGGGATATGGCCGTCAGCATTCGGATTGATGAAATCGAGTAATAATTCTTGGATATACTCACATTGGTCGCCGATGTCCTGACCGGATTGCTGGCTCTTGGTGCAGGCAATGGCTTGCGCATCGGTCTGGCGCTTGAGAGGAGCGCAGCGGTCGCCAGAGCACTTGCCGTCCATGGCCTTCTGGAGAGCATCACCCTGCCAGCCGAACAGGTAGTCTCCGTGGAGACCGTAGCCCTAAACCCTGAGTATCAGCCTTTTGAAGCAGACTTATGCAGAATTTGGATCGACGGTAAATTACGGAATGGGATTGGCTGCGCTTTACTTACCGTGTTGTCGCCCATACTCCAGTACCAGGGGGAGGATCCGTCCGCGGGCCAGTCGGCCTTGTTGTTGAACTGGCGGGTGTCGAACATGACTTCGTACATGATCTGGGGAATCTTGACGGGATGCGTCGACGGGCACGCGCCGCCGGACTCGAAGGTGCCCGAGGCCGGGTACGCGACGTGGCTCTTGTGGTCGATCGAGTCCAGGTTCTTGCCGTCCCAGCAGCTGGGGAAGTGCAGAGACACGCGCCAGCCGCCGCCGCAGGGCTCCTTGGGGAATGCCTGGGTGTCGGATCCCGTGCACGGCGCGCCGCCGAAGGGGTTCTGCTGCATGTTGGCCTCGCAGCGGTAGCAGAGCTGCTTCTGCATGGTGGCTGCCTTGCGGTTCAAACTGTCACCGACAAGCATACGGAAGCCCTAGTCATATTGCGTTCAAAGGTCAGTTTTCTTTCCTTGTCATCTTTTCGACATCCCAAGGAGATACGTGTGTGGACTTACAGGCTTGAAGGCCGTGACCTTGGCGCTGGACTGGTAGCCTCGGATGTAGTAGACAGTCACACCTGCCTTGACGCCGAGTCCCAGGTTGGCGACCTGAGGAACGCGCTTGAAGGTCCCGTTGCGGGCCTTGTAATAGAGGTTCGCCGTCCAGTAGTTGCTGAAATCCTCGCTGTATGTGCAGCTGGTGCACGTCGAGACCTTGGACGGGTCGTGGCTGTCGGGCGTCATGCTGGCGTTGAACGAGTTTCCACCGACGACCTGGTGCATGTGGGCGGATGGCACATTGCCCGGCTCGACCAGGGGGTCAACCTGGTCGACGACGAGCTGCGAGCAACCGAAGCGCATCAGCTCTTGCGCTGCGGCAAACTGCACCGCCAGCGCGGGCACGAGAGTCTTCAACAGCATTTTTGCTGTTGTTGTTGTTGGCGTAGTGGCACGTCGGTTATCTCTACTATGGGGCGGGATCTTTTTCCCTCGTCAACTAATGGATTGAAGACAGCAACCAAAAGAAAGCCAGGTGACGGAAAAAGAAAAGAGGAAACCAGAAAACATTGAGAGCAACAGCAGAGACCATGGAACCATCTATATGTTGTTTTTCTTGTTTGGCACGTCCACGGGGCTACGCTTCCCAAGCTAGGAAAGCGTGTCGCCCGGATAAAACCAAACCCATCGCGGATGCGGTCACAGGGTTTGGGGATGATTGGTGAGGAGAGTATGCGAACCAACTACCGCGCTGGTTCAACTCTCGGCGGTTAATATGCGCTTCTAAATCCGGAGCGAATCTCGTGGAGAGCTGATATTAATATACAAGTCCACCGTCTATGATCTTCACCATATTAGGCGGGGCAGGGGGATGTTTTTCGGTAGGACACCAAGACATCGTAGCAGCTTGTCGGCAGAGCGAAACGGAGTTTTTCTTTCATAGGTTCTAATTGCATAATTTTCATTTCGCCGCAAAACTTCAAGAATGCAGGACGATGACTGGCCCGCGTCTTGAGAGGAAAGCCTATAAAAAGAGCACCGCATGGATCGGCATAGGCAGACTGGTATTAATCCTAGATGATACGTCATGGCATACTGCGAATGATTGAGATGATTTGCCAGGGTCAGCTCAGGAGAAGTTGGGGAACTACAGCGCGCTACACGACGAAATCTATCATTAACTTAAGATTGCATATGATGACCTTGTCCGGCTGGTGCCCCGGCTAGGGCGAGACGAAGTGTTCGATTGTTCCTTGGGCTCGTAGCAAAGGCAGCAGACAGCTGTGCCGAATAATTTGGTAAAGGAGGAATGCAATATGTCATATCTCCATAAGTAATACAAGGCTATCTAACTTCCTGTCCTTCAAATATGCCTACGGTATCTGCCGACGGAGCCAGAACTCATGTGGGCGTGTGCCTAGTTGCAATTCATCTTGAAGCATTCCCATACAAAACCATTGTCTATCAACGGTACATAGCAGTGGAATAAAGTGGCAAACTTCGTAATACTATGTTGCTTGCAATTTCGTGTCAATTTGCCGAGATCTAGGGTGGCGTAGATAGAGAATAGACTGACTAGATTGGACCATGTTCTGCTTTCGCATGCCTCGGAATTCATTATTCTAGATCCGAACTTTCCACTATATGACTCTATCATTTCGAATATTTTCTTGGCGGGGTTTTCATGTTTATCTAGGATACGCCGAACACCAGAGACAATTCTATGCACATAAACTACATGTCAGGTCAAGGCGTCCGACACGACTATTATGTTCACCTTTTGTCAGTGGTGTTGTGGGTTAGAACTGTAGTTCTTATTCGTAACAGAGTCGAACTTTGGTAAAGAATAAGATTAGTATATTTAAAAAAACGTGGAGATGTCTAATTTTCCTTCTTTACTACATACTGTGATATTCCGGTGATTATCGCAAGTTGGAATAATGTATTACTCGATTCCTGAGCCATCAACTAAGACTTATGATTCAAAATTCAGCATGGCTGTTCGGGCGTCTTAAAGGCCATAGACTTGGGTTTGACTAGCTATGCTGTGACCGGGAAAATCCATCGCGGAAGGAGATAACCTCTGTAGTCTGGCGGCGACGAACTGCCGATATATATAGCGTCTAGGAGAAGGTAAGCAAAGGCATATCGGATTGCGCTACTTCAACTTATAGGCTGCCGTTCCTCGCTACGCTACTTTCGCCCCTATTACATCAGTGATGCACTTTGACGTGGTGCAGAATGTTGGTAACATGGAAAAGATACGCTTCTATTGGGATTTAACCTATTCTCTAGCATCTATCCTGGTTATTTGCGCATGATACCGGCTGCGTAGATAGAGAAGGGACAGGCTGAGAACGACAGCCTAACACCACCTCCCAATAAGCACAGTACTCCACAGGAGCAATACGTTCTCTTGCCGGTGGAACATGTTATGAGGCATAATAGAGATCTATTAGGGCCTTGGAGATTGGCACATCACGAGCCTTATTTTGAAATTACTGTGAAGACCTATTGCAGCGGAACGTGAGATGTTGTTCCGAAGGTATATGGTGTCACGGAAAAAGCGACGTCGCTAATCCTACTAGGAATTAACGATATATTATCTACGTGACATATGGTATACTGGTCACAGTAACGGTGAGAAGGGGGTATTACTCTCTTACCAAAGATATTATGTGACGCAGTTGTGTAGCTTAGGCTACTAAGGTCACATTATTGAATCGATCCGTATTTTCTTGCATATCCAATTTGATTTGATTATTTTTGTCGTAATATTGGCGCATTATATCGTCTGCGCGAACATTATACGACGTGGCTAGGTTTAGAACTATAGTGTTTTAAGCAGTCCTATGTAGATATCCTATGTAGATACATACACGTAAGAGCGAAGCTTCTCTGGGTACCCAGGGAAACTTTAACAGTTGAGGCTTTGTAAGTCAGCCTTGTGGTCCAGACACGGATTCTCCCGTATTGCCAAACCCTCCAACTACAATCAGGATGTACTTATTTGACCTCAAGCGGAGCCTCGCAGAGTGAGTGAAAGAGTGAGTCAAAGGTAGGTGTAGTATTGCAGAGAAAGAAAAAAAAACAAAAACTATCAATGAGTGGCGGTTAGTATGAGATGAGCTGGTCGAATGCGACTAAGCGGAAGCAGGCAGACAGAGCTAGTAGCATCAGATTTTCAAAGTAAAAGCCACTGTCAGTAGGTGAATGTGTCGCCAGCTTGGTCGCGAATAGGGGGTGGTCGCCGTAGTTCGTTTCTTTTGTTATTAAGTAATGGTACTTCAGTATGACACGATCCACGAGAGCGAGTTTCTTTTTGTGCAACTAATGCACTCGCCCAAGTCGGCTACCTAAGATTATGGCTTCACAGTATAACAAGATTCCACCGCCGAGCATCTGCGTCATCGGAGCTTAGGTCAGTGGGCTTCATGCCGCGGCTCTGCTTGCTGATATCTGTTTCCATGACACGCTTCTAGAGGCAAGAGACCGCATGGGGACACCTTCATCAGAATACCGAGCTCGGCAGCTGTAGTTCAGTTGATCTCGGCGCGAGCTGGATTCGCGGCACGGGGGGCAACCCATGGGTCGCTCTGGCGGAGAAAGGCGGGATCAACGACGATCGCTTGTGGCCCAGTTAACTCAATATGCACGTCAGACGGTCACTAGCTGCGCCGTGACGCGGTGCTCGAGTATTATCAGGAAATGCGAGAGATCCGGATCTCGTCATCGAGGAGAACCGGACGGAATACTTGGCGCGGCCTCAGGATGCGAAGATGATGGACTTCTTTCGACACGAACACTCCTGAAGATACCCTCCAGCTAAGCATACCGAGATATAATACGGGGTGCGCTTATGGACTTTACGGGTAATTCCTTTCTTCAGAATTTGCTCGTGTGTTCCTGCTTATTGCCTCAGAATCCCTTGAGCCGCTGCTTCCACTCAAGCTGTGCCGTGATTGTAACACAAGAGCTTCAGATGCGCTACGCAATCATGTGTCTTATTCTCTTGATACTCTTAGTTGTTTAACTGCCTCTCAGGCGCGTTTAGTCATCTCGAATGCGAGTCACGCTGACTCGAGTAGGTTGTGTGCAGGCTGCAAGGGTTTCTCCAACTTGGGGCAAGCTTGGCGGTTTCTCACGTTTTGCTTGCCTCCATAATACAAATTGATAGCTAAATGCGTCTGATACTTAAGGGCATGAGCGCCTTAGACTATCACGTACGACCATAGGATGTAGAAAACGCGGGGTCCCGTCCGCTCCCCCATAGCTAAGCTACATACCGCCAGATTAGTAGTTGGGTCGGTGACGACCAGCGAATCCCTGGTGTTGTACGTTTTTTTG